>Ga0194125_10000017_pt1 | contig 267742 bp, 270 predicted proteins | sample TA2KigC250mmetaG_FD_148626 | JGI IMG/M metagenome (GOLD analysis project Ga0194125, IMG submission 148626) | Freshwater microbial communities from Lake Tanganyika, Tanzania - TA2015034 Kigoma Deep Cast 250m | ecosystem: Environmental > Aquatic > Freshwater > Lake | place: Tanzania: Lake...
GTCGGCCGACGACGTGCGGGAGACAGTGACCGAGGCAATTCGTGACGGCCGACGCGTCAAGGCAGTCGGGTTCGGTCACAGTTTCACGGCGACAGCCGTTGCCAAGGACGTTCTGGTCGACTTGCGGGGACTAGACCGTGTCGGCCGGGTCGAGCGCATCGACGAATCATCGGGCGAGGTGGAAGTCGAGGGCGGAGTGGCCATCGCCGACTTGAACGAGGCGCTTGCGCTACAGGGCTGGGCGCTCGCCAACCTCGGGGACGTCGCGTACCAGTCGATTTCCGGGGCCATTTCGACTTCGACCCACGGCACAGGAGTACGCCTGACGGGAATCGCCGGACAAGTGCGGGGGCTCAGTTTGATCGACGGAACGGGCGCGGAGCACCGCATCCAGAGGAGCGACGGAGACCTCTTCCGCGCCGCTGCGGTCGGCTTGGGTTCGCTCGGAATCATCACATCGGTGCGCCTCGGAGTCGTTCCCGCTTTTGTCTTGTCTGCAGTTGAGACACCGATGCGTCTGGACGCCGTGTTGTCGAACCTCGACGAACACGTGGCAGAGAACGACCATTTCGAGTTCTTTTGGATTCCCCACACGGGTTGGGCGATCACCAAACGGAACAATCGCACCCCGGACCCCGCGTCACCGATACCCCGGTTGCGGGAATGGTGGCAGAAGTCGTTCCTTGAAAACACGGCTTTCGGTGCGGTCTGCCGGGTCGGGCGCGCCGCGCCTGGGCTGATCCCGCGTTTGGCAACCGCCTTGCCGAGTTCGGGGCGTGTGGCGTACTCGAATGCAAGTCACAAAGTGTTCGCGAGTGCCCGTCGAGTGCGCTTCGTGGAGATGGAGTATGCGGTGCCGCGCGCTGCGTGCACCGAGGCAGTGGTCGCAGTGCGCAAAATGATCGACGAGAAAGGCTTGCGTATCAGTTTTCCCGTGGAGGTGCGATTCACGGCTGCCGACGATCTGTTTCTCTCAACGGCAAACGGCCGCGAAAGTGCCTACATTGCGGTGCACATGTACAAAGGGACACCCTTTGAGTCGTACTTTCGCGAGGTGGAGGCGATCATGCGTGGCCTCGGTGGCCGTCCACACTGGGGAAAGATGCACTTCATGGGCGCCGCGGAACTCGAACCGCTCTATCCCGGGTGGAACTCGTTTCTTGGTATTCGCCGTGGTCTCGACCCGCAGGGCCTGTTCGTCAACGACTATCTGAGGCGGATTTTTGGTCTCACCGAGTAGTGTCGCGGCATGACAGGAGTTGAGATTCCATCCGACGTAACCGAAGTGTCTGCAGCCTGGCTGGAGGCAGCCATGAAAGCTGGCGGCAAGATCCAGACCGGACCGGTCCGCTCGATCGAACTGGTCCAGATCGGAGAGGGAATCGGCGTGATGGGCGAGATCTACCGCGCGAAGATCGACTACTCGAGCGGCACGGGTCCGGCTTCCGTCGTGGTGAAACTGCCCTCGCGTGCGGAAGCAAACCGTGAGCAGGGAATTTCGCTGGGGATGTACGAAGCCGAGGTGAACTTCTACAACCGGTGCGCTGATCGCACCGTCGCCTTCGTGCCGAAGGCGTATTACGCCGATATCGAGTCGGGCACCGCGAGGTTCATCATCGTGATGGAGGACATGGGTGGCCTGTCGATGGTCTCGCAGATCGAGGGCATGTCCGAGGCACAGGCTCTTGCGGCCATCGACTCGCTCGCAGCCGTGCACGCAAGTTGGTGGGGCAAGGCCGACGACCCCGCCATTGCGTGGGCGCCCAGTACGGTGCACGAGCGCATTCAGGTCTTTGCCCAAATGTGGCCGGCCCTATGGCAGATGTTCCAGCCGAACTTCGGCGACATGCTCTCCACAGAGGGTCTGGCCCTCGGGGAATGGATCTCGACCAACTATTGGCAGGCCTGCCAAACATTCTCACAGGCACCCTGGACGATGCTGCACCTCGACTACCGCGTCGACAACCTGATGTTCGACCGTGACCGGGTCGCTGTCGTCGACTGGCAGAGCCTCGGACGCGGACCGGCCGCATATGACCTGGCCTACCTGCTGGGCGGCAGCGTCACCGTCGAGGTTCGACGCAAAAATGAAGAACGCTGGGTGACGCACTACCTCGAAGAGTTGCACAAGGGTGGAGTCGACTATCCGGCGGAGTCGTTCATGCGGGACTACCGTCGAGCGCACGTGATCGGTGGTACCTCGACAGCGGTGCTGACCGGCGCGACCTTTGACCTCGGCAACGAGCGTGGCAAGCAACTGATCGCGTCGATGGCCGAACGTCACTTCGCCGCAGCCGTCGACTTGACGGGCCGCGACCTCTTCGACTGAGCGTCGCCGACGGTCAGGTCGGCAGGCAGATGTCTTGCGGCCGCACCGGCGTACGCGTGATGTCGCGCCCCGTGGCGTTGCGGATCGCCGCGACGATCGCGGGCGTGACCGAAATACACGGTGGTTCACCGACTCCTTTTGCGCCGAGCGGGGCGAGAGGTTCGTACTCCTCGATCGGGATGGCAACAACGTCGGGCGCATCGAGCGCCGTGGGTAGCAGATAGTCGGTGAAGCTGGGATTTTTCACGACTCCGCGGTCGACCACGATCTCTTCCATCACCGCAAGCCCAAGACCCTGGGCGATTCCACCTTCGATCTGACCCAACAATGTGAGTGGATTGAGCACCTGGCCGACGTCCTGGGCGGTTGCGATCTGCACGACCTTGACCAGACCGAGCTCGGTGTCGACGTCGACGACGGCGCGGTGCGCGACGAAGGCAAAAGCGACATGGCAATTGCCCTGTCCGTTTTCATCTAGTTCTTCGGTCGGCCGGTGGCGATGGAGGAACGTCTCTTCGATGCGCAGACCCTTGCTGGCCTCGGAGACCGGTACGCGCAAAGGCCCGAGCGTGTCGACGATGTCGGTTCCCTCGACGGCGAGTTGCAGTGGATTCAGGTTGTGGACGTGGGCCACCTGTTCGAAGAGACGCTCGCGCACGAGGCGACACGCACCGTCGACGGCACCGCCGCTCATCCACGTTTGGCGCGATGCGGAGGTCGAACCGGCGGAGCCGATCTGGGTGTCGATCGCATCGAGGACGACGGTGTCTACGCCGAGAATCGTGCGGGCGATCTGCTGGGCCAGTACGACGAATCCCTGTCCCACTTCGGCTGTGGCGAACTTGAGTGTCGCCACTCCGTCAGCCAGGGTGCAGCGTGCCTCGGCGGAGTCGTCGAAGCCTTCGGAGTACATCAGGTTCTTGATCGAGACACCCCATCCGATCCCGCGGCGGATGTGGCTTGGATCCGATGTGCGTCCAGAACCGCCCGGCAGTTCGAGTGAACCCGTGCCGTATGCGGGTTCCGCGGGCAGGGGAATCGCATCGGTTTCGCGGATGCAGCGCGCGACGGGGGCGACGCTGTCCACGACCTGGCCCGTGAAGAGTTTGTCGCCGGTCTTCATCGCGTTACGAAGGCGCACCTCAACGGGTGAGAGACCCAGCGCCACCGCCAGTTTGTCCATCTGGCCCTCGTGGGCGAAACACGCCTGAACCACTCCGAAACCGCGCATGGCCCCGCACGGTGGATTGTTCGTGCGCGTCGCCCAAGCCTCGAGGCGTGAGTTGTCACACGCGTAAGGCCCCTGCAGGTGGGTGATGCCGTTGAGCAGCACCGCAGACGACGTCGACGCATAGGCGCCGCCGTCGAGTTTCATCCATCCCTCGACCTTGAGCAGTTTGCCGTTGCGATCCGCATGGTGGCGCAGATGAATGCGTCCGGGATGTCGGTGGACATGACCAAAGAAGCTCTCCTCGCGGCTGTATTGCACCTTCACGGGGCGCCCCGTGCGCAGTGCGAGTAGGCAGGTGTGGACCTGGAGTGAAATGTCCTCGCGGGCACCAAAAGCCCCCCCGACACCACCCAGGACGAGACGTACCTTTTCGGGTGCCATACCGAGGCAGTCGGCGATCTGCTTGCGATCCTCGTGGAGCCACTGGGTCGCCACGACAAGTTCCACACCCGCGCCTCCCGGGTCGGGATAGGCCAGCGCAGCCTCGAGGCCGAGGAAGGCCTGGTCCTGCATTCCGATGTCGTAGGTGCCCTCGACGATGACGTCACCCACGATGTCGGGGTCGCCAGAGATGATTCGCTGGTGTCGAAATACATTGCCATCGGGATGGATCGGCGGTGTCGACGGGTCGATGGCCAAGTCCATGTCGAAGAGCACGGGAAGTTCTTCGTAGACAATCTTGATCGCTGCCAGAGCCCGACGACAGGTCTCGGGATGATCGGCGGCAACCGCTGCGATTGGTTCGCCCATGTAACGAACCACATTTTGTGCAAATACCGGCTGGTCGGAGGCGATGAGTCCGTAGGTGGCCTGACCGGGCACATCGTCGGCGAAGATGATCGTCTCGACCCCCGGGATCCGCCATGCATCCGTTGGATCGATGGAGACGATCCGAGCATGAGGATGCGGGGACCGCAGCGTCGCGCCCCACAACATGTTCTCTGCCTGGAAGTCGGACGAAAAGGCGAAGTCGCCCTGCGTCTTTGCGACCCCGTCCGGACGAAGCGCCGAGGTGCCCAGGACCTCTCGGCTCTGCGAGCGTGTCGTGGTCGAGGAGTTCTTCACTTGCCGGCGCCCTTGCGGAGTGCGACGACTGTCTCGACCGCTGCGAAGATGCGTCCGTAGCCGGTGCAGCGGCAGATGTTGCCGGACAGCGCCTCTCTCGTCTCGATCGCCGATGGATCGGGGTTGCGTTCGAGGAGGTGGTGAACGGCCACAACCAGGCCGGGGGTGCAAAAACCGCACTGCACGGCACCGTGTTCGACGAAGGCCAGTTGAACGTCGGTCGGAGCCCCGTGCGGTGCGAGGCCTTCGATCGTCACCACATCGCTACCAACCGCCGACGCGCCGAGAACCAAGCATGAACAAACCGCCTCATCGTCGAGCAGAACGGTGCAACTGCCGCATTCGCCCTGCTCGCAGGCGCCTTTGCTGCCCATCAGACCGAGCCGCTCGCGCAGCACATAGAGAAGGCTCTCGCCGACCCACGAGTCACGCACTTGCCGTCGTTCCCCGTTGACCACGAGATCGTAGAAACCGGTCGTGTCGGTCATTTCGTACTCCGCAGATAGAGGCGTCGGGTGAGGGTTTGTATTGCGTGACGACGATAGTCAGCGGTGGATCTGTGGTCGTCGATTGGGCGCGCTTCGGCTGCGACCCGTCGTGCGAATTCGATTGCGATGGCCTCGTCGGGCGGCAAGGACGTCGAGGCATCGACCTGTGTGGCGAGCCACGCTTCGGCTTCTCGGGCGCGGATGATGGTTGGACCAACCGCACCCAGTGCGACGCGCACCGAGGCGGTGTGGCGGTCGTGGACCAGGCACACACTGGCGACGGATATCACCATCGCGTTGCGCACGCCGACTTTCGCGTAGTCCTGATAGCCGCTTGTCGGCGCGATCGAGACAGACTCGATGAGCTCGTCCGAGACACGCGAGTTGCGTTTGACGCCGACCATGAAATCCTGGAAGGGAACCCCGCGGATGCCGCGCGGTGATCGCAGGTTCACCACCGCGTCGAGCGCGGCGAGGACGGGTAGTCCGTCACCTGCGGGAGAACAAGTTCCGAGGTTCCCCCCGAGGGTCCCCGCCGCACGAATCTGCGGGGAGCCCACCGTGCGGGCGGCGGCGGCGAGCGCCGGTAGCGCCTCGGCAAGCGGGCCGGTTTCCATGCGGGCGTAGGGAACGCCCGCACCGATTTGAATGAGTTGTGGGGTGATGGTGTACTCGCGCAGGCTGGAAACCAGGCGCAATCCGATGACAGTCCCGGGTTTCAAGTGATTGAAGTTGACCTCGACCATCGTGTCGGTCCCACCCGTTAGCAGGCACGCCCCCGGATTCTGGGCGAGCAGGGCGACGGCTTGGTCGACGGTGGTGGGCATGTACACGCTCATTGGGGACTCCATCCGCTGAACGTATCGATCATCGCCTTGACGTCGCCAAGCGGGTAGAGAATCGGGCAGGTGCAACCGTTGCGGATGTAGTGGGAGACCTGTTGTCTGGCGTCGTTGGGCGTCCCGCTTGCGGTCAACATCTGGACGATTTCATCGGGCACCAATTTGGATGCCGCAACGACCTGCTCGTGGGTGGCCGGCCACGTGAGAACCTCGCCGACCCGCTCGAGGAGGCTCTGCGGTACGCCCGAAGCCGCCATGATGTGGGGCTGCTGTCCGAGGTACTGGGTGACCATGAGGCGGGCCATGTCGAGGGCCGTCTTGCGGTCCTCATGGACGCTACAGACGACGAGCTGGGGTCGGTCGATGTCCTCGAGCGACCTGCCGGCCTTGGCCGCGCCGCGCTCGAGGGCCTCGATGGCGCGTTGGTTGTAGTCGGGGGAGACCAGATAGTTGAGCACGGCCCCGTCGGCAATTTCACCCGTCAGTTCCATCATCTGCAGGCCCGTGGCGCCGATGTAGATGGGGATGTCCTTGGGGCGCCGTTCTTGGTACACGTAATCGAGTTCTACTCCGTCGAGATGAACGAACTCGCCGTGAAAAGTGACGGTCTCGTTGGCGAGGAGAGCACGCACGGCAGTGACGATCTCGCGCATGGCGCGCAGCGGCTTTGCGCGCGTGATCCCCACCTTTTGCGCAAGTGGGTCCCACCACGCGCCTATTCCGAGAATCACACGTCCGGGTGCGAGATCGTCGAGCGTCGAAAAAGTTGCGGCGAGACGAGCAGGGTTGCGACTCCAGCAGTCGACGACGCCGCTACCGACTTTGATGCGCTCGGTCACCGAGGCGAAAGCGGCCATCGGAACGGTGGCCTCACGAACGAGCCGACTCTCGGCCTGCCACACCGCGTCGAAACCCTTTGCTTCGGCATACTTGACGAACTCCATACCCTCACGAATGCGATGGGCGTCCTGCAGGTAGAGCGCGACGGAGGCCCGTGGTGTGGATTTCATGCGGCGAGCCTTTCGTGGAGACGGTGTGCTTGTTCGGCAGCCTTGCGTCGGATCTCCTCTAGATCGAACGACACCGGCCGAGCCTCTTTGATGACGGCCTCGCCGTCGATGGAGACTTCGATCGGCCGCGTTCCCGTGGTGAAAGCGAGATGCCACGGGCTGTCCATGTGGTCGTAGTTCCAGACGACTTCGTCGCGGCGTGACTGCGGAGCCAGAACCCAGCCGTTGGTGAGCCATGACCACGCAGTCTCGGGAGAGAAACCCAGGTCGTGGTTGCGGCCCGCAACGTAGGCGAGGCGGAACTCTTCGGGCATGTCGGCCCCGATTCCATCTGTACCGAGCGCAACGCGGTTGGTGAATTGCGCAGGGCGTGCGTAACCCACCGCGTTGTTCATGTTGGAGCGGGGATTGTGGACGATCGTGCCGGGCAGATCGTCTTGCAAGCCAACGCAATGAACGAGAAGCCAGTTGTCGCGCGCCAGGCCCGTCAGGCGACGTGCAGCATCGCCGTCCTCGGGCCCCTCGGCGACGTGCACGTGGACCCCGACGTTGAGTCGCTCCGCAAGGTCGGCCGCAGCAGCGATGGTCTCGTTGGTGCACGTGAAGGAGGCATGGATACCCACCATGCCCTCGCGTCCCGAGGTGATGTATCGCTCGCACTCCAGGAGTCCACGGCGCGCACCGTCGGACATCGGCTGGTGTGCAGAGACATCGACCAGGGAACCGTTGTCGGACCAGCGGTCGGTCACTCCGTAACTGGGGATGACACGCACCCCGACGAGGGCGCACCCGGCGGCGATGGCATCGAGCGAGCCTTCGATACAAGTGGGCGATTCGTGGTGGTCGATGATCGTCGTCGTGCCGGCGAGTACCGCCTCGGCTGCGCCCAGCGCCGCGGACCAGTAGATGATGTCGAGGTCGAGGGCCGCGTCGAGGCGCCACCAGACTTGCTGCAACACGGACAGAAAATTGTGCGGTCGTTCGGGTGGTGCGGGCATTCCACGGGCGAGCGCACTGTAGAGATGGTGGTGGGCGCAGACGAGGCCACCGGTGGTGTTTGCCATCAGTCCCCGTCTCGGTCGTGGGAGCCGCTGTGCATCGGCAGGCGGTTGCGCCACTTGCCGTCGAACGCGTGTAGCGCCGCGGCCACGGCTCCTGCCGTGGGTACGAGGCCGATTTCGCCCACTCCCTTGATCCCGTAGGGCGAATTGGGTTGCGGCGACTCGACGAGGACGACGTCGATGGGTGGCACGTCCTTGGCGCGGAGAATGCCAAGCGACCGCAGTGTCATGTTCGTCGGAAAGCCGGTTTGCGGGTCGGATGGAAAGTCCTCGGTGAGGGCGTAGCCCAGACCCATGTGGACACTGCCCTCGATCTGACCTTCGCACAAAGTGGGGTTGACCGCCCGCCCGACGTCGTGTGCGGCAAGCACCCGCTCGATCTTCCCGCTCTCGGGGTCGGCGATCACCAACTGTGCCGCATATCCGAACGTCGAGTGGATGATCGGATTCTCGACCCCGGGCTCGCCGAGTTTCGAGGTCCAATCGACCCTGTATTCGCCAGCGTGGTCGACGTCGGGGGCACAGTTCGCTGCGAGCGCGGCAAGGCACGCCGCGCGTACCGCACCGGCCCCCATCAACGTTCCACGAGATCCGGTGGTTTGCCCGAGTCCGAGTTCCCGCGTGGTGTCGACGATGACCCGAACCCGCTCGGGGTCGACTCCGAGTTCTTCGACCGCTACCTGCAGGGCGACGGTGTTGATTCCTTGGCCCATCTCCGTCCAGCCGTGGCGAATCTCGATGTCCCCGCCGGTGTTGAATCGCACGACGGCGCGGGTGATCTCCTTGAAACCGTTGCCGAGCCCCGAGTTTTTCAATCCCAGACCTACGCCCACGGCCTTGCCCTGGGCACGGGCAGCATCGTGGGCCTCCTTGACGGCATCAAGGCAGATCTCTGCACCAAGACAACCCTCATCCATGATCTGCCCCGGTCCCCAGACGCGACCGGGTTTGATCACGTTTCGTTTGCGGATTTCCCAGCCGCTGATGCCGACCTTCTCGGCCAAGCGATCAAGGACGCCCTCCATCGCAAACTGGGCTTGATTCGCCCCAAATCCACGGAATGCACCGCACACCGGGTTGTTGGTGCGCGCTGCGATGGCCTGTACGTCGATATTCGGAACTTCGTAGGGCCCGCTGGCGTGGCCTGCCATGCGTTCGAGGACTTTCATTCCGACGCTCGCGTACGCACCGCTGTCACCCACGGCCCGCACCCGAAGCGCCGCCAGGCGACCCTCGGCGTCGCAGGCTGCCTCGTAGGTCATGGTGATGGGGTGTCTCTTTGCGTGGATGAGAAGACTTTCTTCCCGCGAGAGCGTGCACTTCACCGGCTTGTCGAGGAGCCATGCCGCCAGCGACGCATGGGCCTGATTGCTCATGTCCTCTTTGCCGCCGAACGCTCCACCATTAGATACGAGTTCCACGGTCACCGAATCGTTGTCGACTGCCAGTACGCGGGCGATGTCGTTTCGGTCATCCCAGATGCCCTGGCCTCCCGAATAGACGTGCAGATGACGCTTGCCGTCCCGCGTGGATGGCACCGCAAGCGTGGATTCGGGCTCGAGGAAAGCATGTTCGATTCGCTGTGTCTGGAAAGTTTCCCGGACGACGAATTTCGCGGATTCGAGTGCTGCCTGGACGTCGCCACGAGCGTAGGAACTCGATGAGAGAACGTTGTTCTCGGTACCCCAGACCGCGACGTCGCCACTGTTGATCGCCACCAACGGATCCGTGATCGGCTGAAGGGGCTCGTAGACCACCTCCACGAGGTCGGCTGCCTCGCGCGCGGTGATGCGATCAATTGCAACAACGATCGCCAGAACATCGCCCGCATATGACGTGCGTCCGCCCACGGGAATCATGACCGGCCAATCCTTGTAAATGATGCCGACACGAGAATCACCGGGAATGTCCTGGGCGGTGTAGACGGCCACGACACCGGGTTGGGCTGCAGCCACAGAGGTGTCGATGGACAAAATGTCGGCACGCGCATGATCGGTGAGGTGCAGTGCGGCGTGCAACATCCCCGGCACCCGTATGTCGTCGATGTATCCGCGATCACCGAGAGCCAGTTCGCGAGCCTCGTATTTGACGCCGCGACTTCCGATACCGCCACACCCCGTATGGGTGGGGACGACGTTCTTGGCGACCGCATCGATGGCTTCGAGGATCTTCACGTAGCCGGTGCACCGGCACAGGTGTGCGCCGAGGTGACGGGCCATGTCCGCGGGCTGCAGTGCAGCGCCTTTCTTGTCGATCTGGGCCTTGGCCCGTACGACGATGCCCGGTATGCAAAAACCACACTGGAGTCCGCCGCACTCGGCAAAGGCCGTGGCGAATTTGTTGCGCTCCTCTTCGGAGAAACCCTCCAGGGTGACGATTGACGAGCCTTCGACCTTGGCCAAGGGCTGCTGGCAACTGACCACGGCCTTGCCATCCACAAGAACGGTGCAACAACCGCATTGACCGGACGGGGAGCAGCCGTCCTTTGGGGATGTGATGTCCAGTTCGTCACGCAGGGCACTGAGCAGATGGGGATGACGGGCGCTGACCGAGACGGGCGTGGCGTTGACGGTGAGCGCGACGGTCTTGCTGGCCATGCCGGGTATTTTACATTTTGTCAAAGTCGGACGGGGTCAGTCGTCGAGGACGACCCCGCGCTGGGCCGTGATGGGGCCATAGACCTCGGGGCGGCGATAACGCCCGAAATCGAACAGGGTGTCCTTGTATTTGGCGCACCAGTCGAGGTCGCAACGCGCCACCAAAAGTTCGTCGCCCGTGGTGAAAGCCTGGGCAACGATCTGTCCCGAAGGGGCGATGATGGCCGACTGGCCGAGGGAATCGACCCCCTCCTCGATCCCCGCCTTGGCGACCCCCACCACCCAGGTTCCGTTCTGGTAGGCGCCGGCCTGCATGACCAGGGAGTTGTGGAAGCCCTGGAGGATGTCCTGGCTGGGATCGGGTACGTAGTGGATCGGGGTGTTGTAGCCACAGAGGATCAACTCGACACCACCCAAGCCCATCACGCGGTACGACTCGGGCCAGCGTCGATCGTTGCAGATCATCATTCCCACGCGACCACCAAAGGCCTTCCACACGCCAAAGCCCTCGGGGCCCGGCTCGAAGTAGTAGCGCTCGGCGTGTTGGAACGGACGGTCGGGTTCGTGATGCTCGTGGCCCGGTATGTGGACCTTGTGATAGCGGCCGACGACGGACCCATCACGCTCGACGAGTATCTGTGTGTTGTACCGATGACCATCCGGCGTCAACTCGGCGTAACCGAGGGAGAAACCAACCTTCAAACTCCTGGCCATATCGAACAGTGGCTGCGTCGCGCGTGAAGGCATCTCGCGCTCATACCAATGGTCGGCCTGCGTGATGTCCGGGACGAACCAGCGCGGAAAGAACGTGGTCAAGGCAAGTTCGGGAAAGACCACGAGGTCGCAGCCGTTGCGTGCCCCTTGTTCCAGGAGTGCAACGAGCCGATCGACTGCCTCAGCGCGGGTGTGCTCCTTTTGGATCGGGCCCATCTGGGCCGCTCCGACGGTGATGATTCTTGACATTTCAGAATTCCAATTCGGTGAGATCAAGCATCACGCGAAGCAAAACGTTCGCACCTTCGATCATCTCGTTGGGCTCGGTGTATTCGCGGGGATTGTGGCTGATGCCGTCCTTGCTGGGGACGAAGATCATCCCCGAGGGGCACACCCTGGCGAGCATCTGAGCGTCGTGTCCCGCCCCCGAGGGCATGCGTTTGACACGACCGTCGATCTCCGTGGCCCGACGCTCGACGAGATCGATGACGCGTTCGTCGAAGACGACCGGCTCGAAGCGGGTCAGCTGACGCTTCGTGATGGACACTCCCTCATCCTGTTCAATTTGGAAGCAAAACGTGTCGATGAGATTTTCCGCGTCGCACAACGTGTCCTCGTCGGTGTTGCGCACGTCGAGCGTGATCGTCGCCCGCGCGGGAATCACGTTGATCAGATTGGGGTGGAGACTTATCATGCCGACGGTGCACACTTGGTCGCCACCGAATCGCTCGGCAATTTCGCGCAGGTACACGGCCATCATCGCCGCGACGTACGCGGGGTCTCGCCTGAGATGCATCGGCGTGGTACCGGCATGGTTGCTTTGACCGACGATGGTGAGTTCCTGCCAGGAGATGCCCTGGACACCCGTGACCGCCCCGAAGGCATGATTTTCGGCCTCGAGAACGGGTCCCTGTTCGATGTGGAGCTCAACGAATGCATGGGGCGTCGGCCCGGGGCATGGGGCCGCACCGGCATAGCCGATGCGCGCGAGTTCGTCACCGAGACGCTTTCCATCGATCGACACCGTGTCGAGTGCCTCTTCGAGTGCGAGGCCTCCCACGTAGACCAGGCTGCCGAGCATGTCTGGCGCAAAACGGGCGCCTTCTTCGTCGGTGAACACCCCGACACACAGTGGGCGGGCGGGTGTGATGCCGAACTCTTTGCAGGTCGCGATCACCTCAAGGCCCGCCAGCACGCCATAGTTACCGTCGTACTTCCCTCCCGTGCGTACCGTGTCGATGTGCGAGCCCGTCATCACGGGAGAGCCGTGACCAACGTTCCATGTGCCAAAGACGTTGCCGATCGCGTCGACCACCACGTCCAAGTCGAGTTCATGCATCCATGCCACGACAAGATCGCGTCCGGCCTTGTCGTCATCGGTGAGTGCCAGGCGGCAACAACCTCCGTCGCCCGTCGAGCCAATGTCGGCGAGTGCGTCGAGGCGCTGCAGCAGACGTTCACCGTTGATGCTCAGCGTTGCGATGGAAGTTGGGTCGAAAGTGCTCATGGAACGTCTCGTGACAACATTACGGACTCGACTGCAAGGGTAACGGTGACCGCGTTGGGTGAATGACTAGTTTGAACTTCATGCAGATTGACCGCAGTCGCCTCCTGGGTCTCCATGCTCAGGAGATGTCCCGTTTCGATGAAACACATCCACGGTCCCGCCAATTGGCGCAGGAAGCGTCTCGCAGCCTGCTCTCGGGGGTTCCGATGCCGTGGATGACGCGCTGGCCCGGATCCTTTCCCCTCACGGTCGCCTCTGCGGAGGGAAGTCGGTTCGTCGACGTGGACGGCATCGAGTACGACGACTTTTGTCTGGGCGACACGGGAGCCATGACAGGGCATGGCCTCCCGGCGGTCGCCGAGGCGCTCCATGCACAGGCAAAGCGGGGCATCACAACGATGCTCCCGTCGTGGGATGCAACGTGGGTCGGAGAAGAACTTGCGCGACGCTTCGGGTTACCAAAATGGCAATTCGCACTGTCGGCAACCGACGCGAACCGATTCGTGCTGCGCCTCTCGCGGATGCTGACGGGGCGTCCGAAGATTTGCGTCATGGATTGGTGCTACCACGGCACCGTCGACGAGACGCTGGCGATTCTGGCCCCCGATGGGGGCGTGGTGAGCCGTCCCGGTGCAGTCGGACCGATGGTCGATCCGCAGGGCACGACGCGAGTCGTACCGTTCAACGACATCGCCGCCCTCCAGTGCGCCCTGGCGCACGGTGATGTGGCTTGCGTCTTGATGGAACCGGCGCTCACCAACATCGGCATCGTGCTGCCCGAACCGGGCTATCTCGACGCCGTGCGTCGTGTGACGCGAGATGCGGGAGTGTTGCTCATCATCGACGAAACCCACACGATTTGTGCAGGCCCCGGCGGTTGCACCATGGAGTGGGGACTCGAGCCCGACTTTTTGGTGATTGGAAAGCCGATCGGTGGGGGTGTCCCGGTCGCTGCTTACGGGATGTCGGCCGCTGTGGCGGTGATGCTCGAGCACAGACTCGAACGGGACGACATCGACGTTTCGGGTATCGGGGGAACCCTGAGCGGCAACGCCCTCTGCCTCGCAGCGGTCCGTGCCACGCTGTCATCGACCCTCACCACCTCGGACTTCATGCGAATGATTCCCCTCGCAGAGGCGTGGACCGACGGGGTGCGCCAGGGATACGAAGCTGTCGGCTTGCCTTGGCACGTTCAACGGCTTGGTTGCCGAGCCGAGTATTGGTTCTGTCCGCCGCCACGGTCGGGTGCCCAGGCTGTGGCCGGCGTCGATCAGGCACTCGACGCATTCATGCATTTGCACGCACTCAACAGGGGAATCCTGATGACACCGTTCCATAACATGGCGCTTTTCTCGCCGTCACACAGCATGGACCAAGTCGACCGACACACCGAGGTGTTCGCTGCGGCCGTTCACGCCTTGACAGCAGTCTGATTATCCATGCTCTGCCTCCTCGGCCCGGGAGACCTCGCCCTTGTCGCGGCAATCGTCTCGGTGGCGGCCTGCGCGCAGATGGTGTCAGGTTTCGGATTCGCCTTGATGGCTGTGCCACTGATGGGTCTTGCGATCGATCTCAAGACCGCCGTCGTCATCTCGACGATTTGCGGCACCGCGTCGAACACCTACCAGGCGATCAACGACGGGCATGACCGCGATCGGAGGCTCGTTCGCGTGTTGACGACCACCTCCTTTTTGGGTATGCCCCTTGGGTTTGTCCTACTTGACCGCATCGATGTGGATTTTCTGCGCGTCGTCATCGGGATCGTGGTACTCCTAGCCCTTGTCGCGGTACTCAGATCAAGCTCCGGAACGGTCTTGGGTGGTCGCTTTCTCGAGGTTCTCGCGGGCTTTGTTTCGGGCGTCCTCGCAACGTCGACGTCCACGAACGGACCGCCACTCGTTTTGTTGTTGCGCTCGCGGGGGCTGTCCCCGGAGGTATTTCGCGCCACCATCAACACAGTGTTCAGCATCGTCGCTTTCGTCAGCATCATCATCTTTGCGTTCGGCGCGCGACTCACCGGCGAGGCACTGGTGGGAACTGTGGTCGCCATACCGGGTCTCGGCATCGGTATGTACGCGGGCTGGCGGCTACGTGGGGCGATGGACCCCGGCGTGTTTTGGAGGATCGTCGTCGGGTTGCTCACGGCAACAGCGATCAGTTCGATCGTGTCGGGCCTGGTCTAGGGGTCAGTGCCCGGGGCCGAACCACTCCATCCAGGCGTCCTTGTCACGGGTCCGATAGACGTAGTTGGATGTCCGAACGACCGACATCGGCGCACTTGCCGGCGCCGAATACTGGTGGCCGGGGAAGACGGTGGTCTGGTCGGGCAGCCGGGACAGGGTCTGGAGGCTTTCGTACATTTGCTCGGCGTCGGAGCCGGGAAGATCTGTTCGTCCACAACCGTCGAGAAAGAGTGTGTCGCCCGAGATGAGACAACCGCAGGCGAGAAAACACTGACTGCCCGGGGTGTGACCCGGGGTGTGCACGAAGGTGATGTTGACATCACCGACAGCCAGCGTGGCACCGGCCGAGTGGGCCACGAGATGCGACTTGTCGACCTCGGTGGTGCGGATCACCCAGGGAACCTCCGCTTCATTGACATGGATCGGCACGTCGTGTTTTTCGAGTAGATGGGCGATTCCGTCGATGCGGTGGCCCATCATCGACCCACCGATGTGATCGGGGTGGTAGTGCGTCGCGAGGACACCCGTGAGCGTCATCCCGTCGGCTTCGATGAGCCCGAGCAGTTCGTCGACTGCATATGCGGGGTCGACGATCACGCACTCACGGGTCACTTGGTCACCCAGCAGGTAGACGTAGTTCACCATCTGCGCCGCAAGTCCGTTGCGCACGGCGAAGTCACGGCCCGAGAGCAACTGCCGAAAGTAGAACCTGTCGTCCACACCCATGGGCACAGGTTATGGCGTACCCTCAGTTACCTGATGAACGGTGAGAACGCGGCTCCGAGGTTGGGTGATCGATTGCTCGTTGGCGACCGTCTCGTTGGCTTGTCACAACTGATGCTCGACGCCCTCGACGACGGTGGAAAACTCATCGCCCTGCGGACCTCGGGCGCCGTGCTGGTCGTGCCCGGGGAGGTTCGGCGTCTGGTCGATTCCGCCATCGAAGAGGCCGCGACTGGTTTCATGGCCATGCAGGGCGTCCCCAGTAGCCGTGTCGATGAGTTCTTCACCCGTTTCGCCGATCTCATTGACGATGACAGGGCGTTCACGCCGGTCCTGGTTGCCAACGCCCGCGACGTCGAATCCGCCAGAGAGCGGGGTCGCACGACCGGCCGACTCGAGATCACTCCCAAGATGCGCCTCGACATGGCGGCCGGTCTTCGGATGTGGGCCGCGCTCGAGTGCGACCGGTTGGGTCTCGTGTCGAGTGTCGACCATGAGGGTTGGTCCGTCGAATCATGGCGTGCGCCACTGGGCATCGTGGCCTTCGTCTTTGAGGGTCGTCCCAACGTGTTTGCCGACGCAACGGGCGTGCTCAAGAGCGGCAACACGGTTGTGTTCCGCATCGGCAGTGACGCTTTGGGTACCGCGCGTGCCATCCGCGACCATCTGTTGGTTCCCGCGCTGCAATCTGTGGGATTGCCACGCGGGGCCGTGAACCTCGTCGACTCGTCGGACCACGCGGCAGGATGGGCTCTCTTCGATGATCGGCGGCTGGCCCTGGCCGTTGCGCGCGGTTCGGGGCAGGCGGTGGATCAGTTGGGCGAGATTGCTCGACAGAGTGGAACGCCCGTCTCCCTGCACGGCACTGGCGGTGCGTGGCTGGTGGCCGGCACGAAACTTCCCGAGGCCCGTCTCCATTCCGCGATCGTGCACTCACTGGACCGGAAGGTCTGCAACACGCTCAACACACTCGTCGTGCTGGAGTCGAATGCGTCCGCCGCACTCACCGTGGTCGGCAAAGCACTGTCGCAGGTGGCCGCAGGGCCCGGCGGCAGGGTTGTGGTGCACGCCGTTGGTGATGCGGCGCGGGTGTTGGGTGCTTTCGGCGGGCTCGAGATCGACACCCAGCCGGTCGATCCCGGCAAAGAATGGGAGTGGGACGTCGTACCGGAACTGACGGTGGTCGTCGCTTCGTCCATGGCCGACGCAGTGGCCCGGTTCAACCGTCACAGCCCGCGTTTTGTCCTGTCGATCCTCTCCGGTGACGACCACGAGACGACATGGGCCTGGGAAAACAGCGAGTCACCGTTCTTTGGGGACGGGTTCACGAGATGGGTCGACGGGCAATTCGCGCTTCAGCGGCCCGAGCTGGGCCTGGCGAACTGGCAGCACGGGCGCCTCTTCGGCCGAGGGGGGGTGCTGTCGGGCGACGCGGTGCACTCACTCAGGTTGCGTGTTCGCCAGGCGAACCCCGACCTCCATCGTTGAACCCGCAACCCCTCACTCGTGGATGTCGTCGACGGGCAGCTCCATGTGCAACATCGCGGCCAGACCACGTTCGAAGTCCCCCGTCCAGGGCAGGGCCTTCGCCTGCGCGTGGCTTCGCCTGCTGCCCGTGACGCGGAGCAGTTCCCACACGGGCGTGGCCGACACCTGCGCGGCATCGAGGTCGAGTCCGAGCCGAACCTCGCCTGACCCGCACGACCAATCGCGGCCACCCGCACGCAAGTTCACCCGGCCGAACTGCCTGCGATCCAGATCGTTTGTCATCAGCCATACACCGACCTCCATCGCCGCCATCACGCCGCTCGAGTCGCGTGCGCCGGGCGCACCGATGGCGTGGCGCAGGTCGTGTTCGTGGACCACAGTGTCATAGGAGAGCGGAACCGACAGGCGACGCGTCTGGGCTGCCATCTCTTCAAAGACGGGACCAACGATGGACCACTCCTCGAGCAGGCCATCGAGGTCCACGCCGCGACGGGCATCGATGATCGCATCGACCCAGGCTTGCGAGTCGGATCCCGGGGGATTGCCCTTGACGATTTCCGCGGCGAGGCCCGAGACATGGGCCATCAAATCATGGACATTCCAATCAGGACAGGTTTGTACCGGCAGGTCGGCAACCTCCCGGCTTCGCCCCTCGAGCAGCCCGACAATTCTTTGGCGTGCGAGAAAGTACTCGTGGGCGAGATAGTCGGCGTCGAACTGATTCATCGGGGATCCTCGGATGCAGCGTGGACGTCGATGTTGTCGATCAACCGAACACCTCCCACGACTGCCGCCACGACGACAACGGCCTCCGCAAGGCGCTCGTGGGTGATGGGCGCAAGCGAATCACGATCCACCACCTCGAGATACTCGAGGTCCAGACCCGGCCTCGAGGCGAGGTCGGCGATCGCCAATTCGCAGGCCTCGTCGGCCCGTTCACCCGACTGAATGGCCCGAGCCGCCTGGTGAATGACGCGGAAAAGATGCGTGGCAACCGCACGCGCCTCGCCGGAAAGTTTTGTGTTGCGACTCGAGAGCGCCAGCCCATCCTCCTCGCGCACCGTGCGACAGGCGATGATTCGCACCGGCAGGTTGAAGTCGCGCACCATTCGCCGCACGATTGCTATTTGCTGTAGATCCTTGCGACCAAAGCAGGCCACGTCGGGTGCGACGACGTTGAGCAACTTGAGGACGACCGTCGCCATGCCCGCGAAGTGCCCCGGGCGGTGCAAGCCCTCCAGTACGTCGGCCAAGGGGCCCAGCTCGACATAGGTTTCGAAGCCCTCCGGATAGATCATTTCGCTCTCCGGACACCACACCAAGTCCACGCCCGCCGTCCTGCACATCTTCACGTCAGCCTCCACGTCGCGCGGATAGGCGGCGAGATCAGCGTGGTCGTTGAATTGCAGGGGATTGACGAAAATCGACACGACGACGAATGAGCCCTCTGCGTGGGCGCGCTCGATCAGTGAGAGATGACCGGCGTGCAAGGCGCCCATCGTGGGCACAAAGGCAACGGTGGCACCGCTGGATTTCGCAGCCTGAATCGCCCGACGAACGTCATCGATCGCGGTGACGAGACGCAAGTGGTGGCCCGCACCTATTCGAAGGAGTGGGCGTCATCGGGCCAGAGCCCGGCGCGCACTTCGTCGACGAACTGCCGACACGCATCGGTGCTGGCGCCGCGGATGTCGGCGAACTTCTTGGTGAACGTCAGTTCGCGCAGCGAAAGGCCAAGGACGTCGTGGAGGACCAGAACCTGGCCGTCGCACTGGGCGCCCGCGCCGATGCCAATCGTCGGGATCGACAGTTTCGTCGTGATTTCAGCGGCCAACAGGGCCGGGATTCCCTCGAGCACGACCGCGAAAGCACCGGCTTGTTCCACCGCATGCGCGTCTTCGAGCAGCCGTTGGCGTCCTCCTGCCTCGAAACCGTCTCTGCGGCCCTGCACTTTGTGGCCGCCCATTCGGTGAACGCTCTGTGGGGTGAGGCCGATGTGACCCATGATCGGAATGTCGGCATCGGCAATGGCGCGAATCGAGTCGGCGATCGTCAGTCCACCCTCGAGTTTCACTGCTTGCGCACCGGCCTTGATGAGACGAACGGAGTTGGCGACAGCCTGGCTGGAGCCGACCTGGTAGCTGCCGAAGGGCAGGTCACCAACGACGAGGGCCTTGGGCGCGGCTCGGCGCACCAGGCGAACGTGATATTCCATTTCCTCCATCGTGACGGGGATGGTGTTGGCCTCGCCCTGCACGGTGGTGGCGACAGAATCCCCGACGAGAATCACGTCGACGCCCGAAGCATCGACGATCGCTGCAAAGGTCGCGTCGTAGGCGGTGATCATCGTGATCTTCTGGCCGTGCAACTTCAGCTCCGCGAGAAGAGGAACAGTGACGGCCTTGCGAGGGGTGGTTGTCATCGGTGCGGTGTCCTGGGGATGAGACGCTTGGTCATCCGAACGCTACTGCCAGAGGGGTTCCTCGACCCTCCACGAGACGGGAACTCCCCAGGAATCCTGAAAAGTCACCTCGTGTGCGGGTTGACGCTGGGCCACTGCCCAACGACCGGTGGGGTAGCCCAAAGTGACCATCGCCATCGGCACCCATTCGGTCGGCTCGGGTGCGCCGAGGATGTCGAGCACCTGTTGGGTGTGTTTCTTGAAAAGCAGGGTGGTCAGTGCTGATCCGACGCCTTCGGCGGTCGCGGCCAACTGCAGGCTCCACAGGGCAGGATAAATCGAGCTCTCACCGTTCGGCTTGCCCCACGCAAAAACGATGAGGGGCACCCTGGCAAGGTTGTCGGCCAGCCACTCCGCGCTCGCGTTGGTCTTCTTGGCCTGAATCACCGCCGGGTCGTGTGGATCACCGTCGCGGATCAGGTCCATGACCGATTTGTACTGGGTAGCGTTCAGTTCGGTGAGGCCCTCGCGGTAGAGCGTTTGCAGTCTCGCCTTTTTTGCGGGATCGGCGAGCAGGAGAAAACGCCACTTTTGCTGGTTGCCACCCGAGGGGGCGCGGATCGCAGCGTCGAGCAACCGTTTGACAACATCTTCGGGTATCGGGTCGGTCTTGACCCTGCGCATCGCGCGAGTTGTGTACAGGGCACCGTAGATATCCATCAACGTCTCGTTTCTTTAATCCTTGGAGAGGGTTCCGGCGCCAATCGCGCGAGCGAGGTCGAAGATAGCCATGTTGCCCGTCTGCCAACGAACCGTGAGTTGGCAGCGACCAATGCGCCAGACACCATCCCGACGGACGATTTCGTTTGTGTAGTGGCCGCCGAGTTCACAGAAGTTCACCCCACCTGCGTGCCCGATTCGATCCATCGTCGAGGGGGCAAACCAGTGTTGGGCCCGCAATTCCGTGATGCACACAGCATGATCGACATCACGAAAAGTCACCGTCTGGTTCGACATCTGGTGTTGGGTGGCATCGAACGAACCGTTCGTACGTCGAACCTTGTCGACCCATGTGTCGCGGGCCATCACGGCTGCGGGGGTCCCGCTGAAGCTCGAAAAGTCGAATTCGCACGGATCGGTGAAGCAGGCGCGGTACAGGTCCCAATCCCGATGGTCGATACCGGCCGCGTAGCGATGGCTGAGGTCGATCACGTCACGAATCTGTGATTCGATCGCGCTCACTGTCTCCTCCGTTGGAGCTCTGCCAGCCATTTGACGGCGTTGTTGACGAGCATGCGGTACCAATGATTGTCGAACGACTCGGGTCCCTCACCGGGTTGCAGATACACCACCTGGGAGGCCCCGTAGGAATGGGTCCAGGCAACAGCATCGGATGCGGGTGAGTGACGCCAACGGGGATCGGATTTACGTCGTACCGCAGCGAAGGCCGATGTGTGGTGTGCGTCATCCCGCGGAGCGTTGGTGCGGATGAGAACCGCGACCTCGGCATCGAAAACCGGGCATTGGTAGGTCTCATCGGTCAACTCGAAAGACGTGGGCAGACCGACACAAACCGGGTGATCGGGCATGGCGACATCGAAGCGTTGCTTGACGTTCATTGCGTATCCGGAATCGGGGTAGGAGACCCCGCGCAGGCGGGCAGGCGCGTAGTGGAAACGGCCCTTGAGAATCTCTGCAAAACCCGGCCACGTCGGCCATGACGCAATCGAGTGGTGGAGACCCAGAACGGGCATACCCCGGTTGGTGAGGGCCGACCAGGCAGCAACGATGTCATCGGAGGGAGCGACGAACTCGGGGCTTTCACCCGGTCGAAATCGGATTCCCGGCATGTCGTAGAGGGCCAGAACATCGAAATCTTGGAGCAGTCGAATCACGCCGGAGGGGGTGAACATTTCGCCCGCCGTCGGCCATGTGATGAGACTGACTTCGGCATCGAGCGAGTCCAACAAGCGTCCCAGTGACGCAGCGTCGTAGGGGTGTCCCCCGACAAGCCATGCGACCCGGGGTCGACTGTCAGCGATGTCCACACGCGCACAGTACCCAAGGCGGCCCATCACCCCGAGCGTTAGATTCACCTCGTGGGCGTATGGTCGACCCCGGCGGGGAGCAGAGCGCGTCGATGGTTCAACACCTTGGCTTTTCGTGCCATCGAAGCTGGGACACGCTGGGTTCACTTGCACGGGGCCATCGGTCCGGACACGGCACGCGGTCGGATGTTTGCGTCGTTCGGTGAGGGCAGCATCATCTGTCATCCGACGACCACGATCTTCAATGAGCGGTACATCGAAATCGGTCGTGGCACGATGATCGGGCCTAATGTCGCGTTGTCCGCAGGCATGGTTCCCGGCCAGAACTGCCTGACATCACCTGTTGTCAAAATCGGGGATCGCTGTTTGATCGGACGTGGGAGCGGAATCGTGGGTCATCTCGCGATCGAGATCGGCAACGATGTCTGGACCGGTCATCATGTTTACATAACGGACCAGAATCACGGCTACGAAAACCCCGGCATACCCATCTCACAGCAGTCGCAACCCGAAGCACCGGTGACGATCGGTGACGGGAGTTGGCTCGGCCACGGGACCGTGGTTTTGCCGGGTGCTCGCATCGGACGGCATGTCGCGGTTGGCGCGAATTCGGTCGTCATCGGTGAATTGCCCGATTTCAGCGTTGCAGTCGGCGTTCCGGCACGAGTCATCAAGTCGTGGTCGCCGGAGCGGGGTTGGCAGCGCTCCTCAGACTGAGAGATCGATCGGTGCCCCGCAGGATTTCATCAAGTTGTCCGCAGCGAAGGTCGAAATCTTCTCCGAAATCGGAATGCCCTCGACCTTGGTTTCTGCAAATGGTTCGTTGATCCCCGCACGAAGATCGTCGGCGTATGAACGTCGATCGGCGAGGTAGGTCCGATAGTCGGCGAGCCAGAGCGGAACAATGGCGCGACCTTTTTCGTCGGCGACGGGACGTGCGGAGATGTCGTCGATCGCTCGCTCGAGGGTATCGGTCGCCTTGTCGACGATGACCGCCCGCTCGCGAAGTGCATCGGGACCGACCTCATTGACTTTCCGCAGATCGGCGAGCTCGATGCGCTCGGCCTCCGCAACCGCGCAACGACGCTCGGCGAATTGTTGCCATTTGGTGTCGCCAATACGATTGACGGACTCCTTGCTCGCGAATCCGAAGGCATAAACCCACATCGCGGCGATACCCAGACAGATGAACGCCAGCAATGGTTTGACGAAGCCCCGGGTGGATCTCAATTCATCTCCGCGGGCGAGGGACGGTACGAGACGAGGAGGTGGAGGACTGCTGCGCCGATGCCCAGCACAAGACCCGTCACGAATCCCCACGTGCCGCCGTAATCGATCCCCAGGGCGTTATCGAGGCTGGCGCGACCGCCTCCCATACCCGAGATCGCGATGGCCACGGCTCCGAGCATCGCGCAGTATTCCCATCCCTGGCCCTCGTTGAAAATGAAGAAGCCCCTACGGCGGTGGGCGACGACGATCGCAACGATCATCGTCGCAAGTACTGCTGCACCGGCGGTGGGAACGAACAGCCCGATCATCAACAGGACGCCGCCACCCATCTCGGTGAATGCGGCCATGGCGGCCTGCAATTTCGGCCGACGCATCCCGATCGAGGCGAACCACCGCGCTGTTCCTCGACGAGAATCGGCCGTCTTCCACTTGTTCGCACCATGCAAGAAGATGCAAACACCGAGGGCTCCGCGCATGAGCAGACTGGCAAGATCGAGGCGCGTCACGCCCGAGACGCTAGACCCAGACAAATGCTAGAACAACCGTGTGTCGGATTTTCTGTCACTCGTATCGCGCATCACGAGGGAACACCGCCGCAGTTTTGCCATCGCCATTGGCGGGGCCTCGGTGTACGCAGTTTGCACGGTCTTGTCGGCCTTTGCCGTCAGTCGTGTGATTGACGAAGCGATAACCCCGCGATTCGAGGACGGAAAAGTCGGCTCACAATCGGTGGTCCTTGCGATGGTCCTCATCACCGCGGTCGGCATCGTGCGTGCAGCTAGCGTGGTGACCCGTCGAAGTTATGCGGGAATCACCGAATGGCGTGCGGCGGGCACGCTCGCCACGTCGGTCATCGACCGTATCTGCAAGCAACCGGTGTGGTGGCTGCGAACCCGCATGACGGGAGAGGTCATATCGCGCATGACCATCGACGCCGAAGCGGCGGTGGCGATGCTCGCACCGTTGCCCTTTGCCTCGTCGGTGGTGGTGCTGCTTGGTTTCGCGGCCGTCGCAATGTTGGTTTCGGATCCGATCCTGGGCGGGATCGGTTTGTGCGTCATCCCGCTGCTGGCCGGTGTGAACCTGCGCTACCAACGTAGGGTCGACGCGCTCTTCGCGCGGGCCCAAGAACATCTGGGCGACCTTTCGTCGACGGTTCACGAAAGTTTCGAGGCGGTGACCGTCGTGAAGGCTTTCGGGGCCGAGGAAAGAGAGGCCCGTCGACTTTCCAGAGTGGCCGAGAGACTTCGCGATGCCCGAATCGAGACGGTGCGTTTCCGCTCACGTTTCGAGTCGCTTCTCGACTTGGTTCCATCGACGGGGATCATCGTTCTGTTGCTCGCCGGATCCTGGCGTATTGGTGAAGGACAGATGACCGTGGGTGAACTCGGTGGCTTCATGTATTTGTTCACACTGCTGTCGTTCCCGTTGCGGATCATCGGCTACGCCGTCAGTGAATTGCCGCACTCCCGTGCGGGACTGGCACACATCGACGGCCTGCTCGGTGAGGCGATGCTCACGACCATGGTTCCCGACAAAGTGCACGGCCTTGGCGTCGAGATTCGGGATCTGCGGGTGGTTCCACACGGACATGCGGAGCCGACCCTCGACATCCACCACCTGGACATCGCACGGGGGGCTTGCCTTGCCGTCGTGGGTGAAACCGGCTCCGGAAAGTCGACCCTTGTCGGGGTGATCGCGGGCATCTTGGCCTACGACGGTCGTGTGCGAGTTGGCCGACGGGGTGTGGCGCCGGTCTTCCAAGAGACGTTTCTCTTCGCTGCAACACTGCGGGAAAACCTGCTCCTTGGGCAACGACGATCCGATGAGGAGATTCTCGAGGCGCTTCGCATCGCCGACGCGGAGTCTTTCGTCACCGAGCTCGTTGACGGACTCGACACGGCAGTTGGCGAACGCGGTGTTGGTCTCAGCGGCGGGCAACGCCAACGTGTGGCGCTGGCCAGGGCGCTCCTGGCCGATCGCGACGTCGTGGTGCTCGACGACACGACGTCGGCTCTCGACCCCCAGACCGAGGCGGTCGTCATGCGCAATCTCGTTGGTCGGCTGGGTGACAAAACCCTCGTCGTCGTCACCTCCCGACCGTTGACCGTGTCATTGATCGGGAACGTTGTCTTTCTCGTCGAGGGACGGGTGTTCGACCGTGGCACACACGAGGAACTACTCGGGCGTTGCCCGCGATATGAGGCACTGATGGACTCGTACGAAACTGACCGCCGTGAGCGCTGAAGGCTCCCGCGGGGCCGTCGACGTCATCGCACGGGGCCTCGCTGTGAGTCCTGCGCTACGCAGGGGTCTCGGGGGTACCGTCGTGCTCGCCCTGCTCGGAACCGGGACGCGTGTTGCAGTGCCAATCCTCGTGCAACAAGTCATCGATCACGGGTTTTCTCAGGGACCGGCCGGCGGCGAAGTCGACTTCCCCCTCGTCGCCATACTGTGCGCGGCATGCGCCTTGGTCGTCGGGATTTCCGCATGGTGCCTGCGCTCGGCCATCAAAAGACTCGGGATGCGCAGCGAAGAGGCGCTCTACGGCCTGAGAGTAAGACTCTTCGAGCACATTCACGGCCTGAGTATCGCGTACCACAACGAAGAGAAGAAAGGTGCACTCGTGGCCCGCGTGACAAGCGACATCGAGACACTCGGGCAGTTTTTCTCATGGGGCGCTTTGGCGTGGCTGCTTGACGGAACCTTGATGTTCGTGGTCGCGATGATCATGCTGTCCTACGACTGGTTGCTGGCCATCGTCGCCTTCGTCGTGGCAGCTCCGTTAATTTACGGCTTCCGCCGCGTGCAGGTGAGACTCGTCCGTTCGTACGAAAAGGCGCGCGAAATGAACGGAAACTACTTCGGCGAAGCCGCGGAGTTCGTGAACGGCGCCGACGTTCTTTCCGCCTTTGACCAGCGCGATACGTATGCAAACCGCCTCGTCGAGACGATGAGGGCTCGCTATCGCGCTGAGATCCGAGCCGGCATCCTGGGTGCCCTGCTTTTTCCCGTCGGAGAGTTGTTTTCTGTACTCACGATCGTCGGCGTTTCGGTGACGGCGATTCTTCGTGGTCCGGAGGCGGGTCTGAGCCTGGGTGCGGTGGTCGGGTTCATCTTTCTCACCTATAGGTTCCTCGAACCGATTGCCGAGTTCACCGAGATCATCGACAACACCCAGGGAGCGGTCGCAGGTCTTTCGCGGATCCTCGAGATCATCGAGACCCCGGTCGGTCCTCCCGAACCACTCGCGCCCAAACCCCTGCCCCGGTCCCGGCTCGACCTCGATTTCAGCCGAGTTTGGTTCGCATATCAATCCCGCGCACCGGGCGAAACACGTGATGACTCGAGCGATCCATTCGTTCTTCGGGATGTGACCGTCGAAATCCCCTTCGGCCAACACGTTGCCATCGTGGGTTCGACAGGTTCGGGAAAGACCACATTCGGTCGACTGGTGTCGCGTCTGGTGGACCCGTCAACGGGTCAGGTACGACTAGGGGGGGTGTCTCTCACCGACGTGGCACGCGACGATCTGAGATCCGTGCTCACATTCGTGCCCCAGGAGCCGTTTCTCTTCGACGGAACGGTTCTTTCGAACCTGCGTTTCGTCGACCCGAACCGAGACGAAGACGGGTGTCGGAGCATCGCGGTGAACCTCGGCCTGGATGAATGGTTGGGGTCCCTTCCCAGGGGGCTGTGGACACCCGTCGGGGAACGAGGCAACGATTTATCCGCCGGGGAACGACAACTCGTGGCACTGCTGCGCGCGGCGATTGCCGAGCCGCGCATCCTCGTGCTCGACGAAGCCACGTCGGCCGTCGACCCGCTCATCGATGTGAGAATCTCGCGGGCCTTCGACGCCCTGGCGGCCGGACGCACGACCATTGCCATTGCGCATCGTCTCAGTACCGCGATGCGCGCCGACCGGATTCTCGTCATGGAAGACGGGATGGTGATGGAAGACGGAAGCCACGATGAGTTGGTCGTACTCGGTGGCCGCTATGCCTCGTTGTACGAGACATGGGTGGCCACGACAAGCGGCTGAACCCGACTGCGTCCAGCGGATAGTTTTGGGCATCGTGTCGCGTCGTGGAATCGGGCCACTCACAGCAATGTTGTTGACGGTGCCGGTCGGCGCGTGCAGCGCCGGAGACGCCCAGCGAGCAGCGATCTGTGACCGGGGCGTGGCGATCGAAACCGCGGTTCTGCGGGTCGGAGTGCTGGCCAAGGAAACGAAAACGATGAACGCCGCGGTGTTGCGCAGCCAGATCGACGAGGATCTCTCCAATCTCACCGCCGCCCTCGACGTGGCGCCCGAGAACATTGTCGGAGACCTGTCGACGGTATTGTCGCGTCTGCGTGATCTCTACGGGGCACTGGAGATTCTGGACTGGGACGCAGCGAAATTCATCGGCGATGCGCAACTCGACGAGGCCCTTTCAAAAATTGGATCGGTGAACACACGGCGACACCTTGCACGTTTGAGTGGTTATGTCATCGAAGCATGCGACGAGGCGACGATCGGTGGAGCTGTTCCATCGGATTCGGTCGTCGAGACACCCCCCAGCTCGACCGGGCTTCCATCGATCGAGGATCCGATACCGACCGAGGTAGACCTCCTGTCGGCGCATGTGGCCATGGGCACCGCCATCGCCGAGGCGAGCGGGTTCGCCGTATCCGTCGAGCAGGCCGCCTGTCTGGGTCGAGAGGCCGATCTGGTGTCGATTCCCGATGATCCCTACGTGCCTGATTGGAGGGACGAGTGGAACGAGGCGTTCCTCGAGATTTTCCCGAAGTGTGGCTTCACAGCGCCGGATCGACGAGAACCTTGATGGCACTGGAGGGATTGTCGGCAAGTTCGGCGATCGTCTCGGGGAGTTGACTGAGACCCACGGTTTTGTCGTGCAACGGTTCCACCTTGATCCTGCCGTCGGCCATCAGATTCATTGTCTCGACAAAGTCGTGATGGTTGTAGGCGAGTGACGCAATGAAGGTGACCTCCTTGATCAGCCACGACTGCGGAGAGATCGTCGCGGCACCCGACGCGAGGCCCACGAGATTGACCCGCCCGCCACGTCGGACGAACTCGACTGCACTCTGGATTGTCGGCGCCACACCCGCACACTCGAAGACGAGATCGGCGCCTTTGGCCCCGAATCGTTCGCGGGCCTCGTCGGGTGTGATGGCGTCGTCGGCTCCAACGGCAATCGCCTTGGCCCGACGCAATTCGTTCGGCTCGACGGCCACGACCCGTCCGGCACCCGCCGCACGCACGACCTGAATGGTCAGGAGGCCGATGGGTCCACAGCCCTGAACGACGACGACGTCGCCGGGCATCGGAAGTGTGCGCATCACGGCGTGATAGGCCACGGTCGCGGGCTCGACGATTGACGCCTGGTCGGTGGAGAGCGACGCCTGGGTTCTGATCAGTCGCAACGAGTCGACGGCGATCGCCGGAGCGAAGGCTCCGTGGGGGGGTGCAAGTGGATCACGACCGAGTGCGTTCAGGAACGCATAAGAGCAGTAGTTCGTGCGCCCCGCGATGCAGTCGGGGCAACGTCCGCACGCCGCGGACACCCCGCAGACAACCCGATCACCCTCGCGCACATTGCGCACATCTGATGCAACGGCGGACACCGTTCCCGAGAACTCGTGCCCGCAGATCGCAGGGTTGTAGGGGTCTTTCGACAAAAAGCCGTGCAGGTCGGTCCCGCAGATTCCGCATGAATCAATCCGCACCACGGCCTTGCCCGGCGTCGCCGTCGGCTCCGGAAACTCGATGAATTCCATCGTTCGAAAACCCGTGATCAGTGCTGCCTTCATGTGCCAGCCTCCATGCTCGTCACTTCCCCCATGTCCGTGTTGGCGGGCATGGTCGCCCACGCCAGACCACGCCGAAGAATCTCATGGAACTCGCCGAGTTCCCAGGATCCGCGCTCGATCGTGGGCCATCGCATGCCGTTGAAGGGTGCGTGTTTCATGTCCCAATGGCTTCGACAGTGACCGAGTGTGAAATACAGCACGCAACCGGCTCCGAGGTGTCTGCGATACAAGACGTAGCGCGGCTCATCGAGGGGCCATTGGGCAGTTGAAAAGCCCTGCGTTGTTCCGGTCCAGCGCGTTTCCATGAGCGGCTCCACCTCGGCCGTCATCTCGCACAGATACAACTCGTCATTGGCGTGAAAAGTACCGAGACCCAGCACCAAAGGATCCTGTTCGGCGCCCGGGGAAACGGTCACCGGATACGGCGCGATCGGGGGATGGGAGAGAAACCGACTGCCCAGCACCTCGCTGAAGATCGGCATTGCGTCGGGGGTCTGGAAATCGGGTCCGAAAGACTCGGGTCCGTCGATGGCGGAGTTGGTGGCGTGCAGGGCGAACATTCGACCCCCGCGCGACACCCAGTCCCGGATCGACCGCTGCGCATCGGGGGACGGCCGAACGTCGCAGGTGTAGGTGATCAAAACATCGGCATCGGAAAGCAGGCCCAGGTTCTCGTAATCGCACGACACCTGTGTTCTGATGCGTTGGTCCCGGGCAAGAAGCTTGAGCAGTTCGAGGCGCGCGAAATCGAAGTCGTGCCACTTTCCGCCGACGACGAGGACGGCATTGATACGACCGGTCACCGCGCGGTGTCGCTTAGAAGTTGATGCGCTTTGTGTAGCCGCCGTCGATCACGAGGTTCGCACCCGTGATGAGACTGGCTGCCGGCGAGGCAAGAAACGCGATCGCATTCGCGATCTCGATAGGGTCACCCAGACGCTTGACGGGCATCTTGTTGACGATCGTGTTGTAGAAGTCGGCCATGTTCTGCTTGATGACGTCCCAGTTTCCACCCTCGAAGAACACGGGACCGGGCGACACCATGTTGACGCGAATTCCCTTGGACGCGAGTGACTGCGAGAGGTTTGCCGCATAGGTGACCATGGCGGCCTTCATCGGTCCGAAGCTGCCGGGTCCCGCGAATTCTTCCTGCGCCGCGATACTGCTCAAGCAGACGATCGACCCGCCACCGCCCGCCTCCATGGCGGGGGCGAGAACCTCGGCTGCGCGTACGAGGCCGAGCACGTCGAGGTTGAGGTTTTTCACCCACTGCTCCTCACCGCGCCCGGAGGCGCCCGACATGTTGTGGACGAAAATGTCACACCCACCCAACTGCTCGGTGGCCTTGGTGAGCCACGCTTTGTACGCGGAGCCATCGCCCGCATCGATACCTTCGCCGTAGGCCTTCACTCCAAGCGCGGAAATGCTCGACACAGCCTGCGCCACGTCACCTCGCGCACAGATCGCCACGTCGCAACCCTCGCTTGCCAGCAGTTGCGCAGTGGCCAGACCCAGGCCGCGCTTGCCGCCCGTGACGATTGCTTTTTTGCCCTTCAGCCCGAGATCCATGATGCCCCCCTTTTGTTCGTGCGACACAGCCGCCGCGCCACAAAGCATAGGGTGGCGAGATGAAGCCAAGTGAAGTCGCACTAGTTACCGGCGCCGGGTCGGGAATCGGCAAGGCCACTGCCAAGATGTTTGCCGACAGGGGGTACGGCGTCGTTGCCGTTGACCTGACCGCGGAGGGTCTGTCGTGGACGGGTGCAGAGGCCGACCCTGGCCGCTATGTCACGGTCGCGGGAAGCGTGACCGACGAGGGACTCAACCGCGAGGCGGTCGCCGCAGCGGTCGACACTTTTGGTCGGCTCGACGTCTCGATTCTCAATGCCGGCATCACAGGATCGAAACCGTGGAACGAGTCGGGGGCCATCGATGCGTTGCGGCACATTCTCGACGTGAATGTCGTCGGCGTTGCCATGGGTATCAACGAAGCGGCCTCAGTGATGAAGTCCCAGGGTCATGGTGTGATCCTGCCGACCTGTTCCACCTCGGGTCTGCGCGGTGATCCGGGTAACTGGGCCTACAACGCCTCCAAGGCCGCGGTCATCAACCTGGTGCGCGCAGCAGCGCTGGATCTCGGACCTTTCGGGATTCGGGTGAACGGAGTTGCTCCCGGCCCGACAGAGACAGGGTTGACCGTCCGCTTGAATCAAATGCCCGAACTCAAGCAGGCGATGACCAACCGCATACCGTTGGGTCGATGGGGCCAACCCGAGGATCTGGCGGAGGTCTTCTGGTTCCTCGCGTCTCGTGCGGCGGCGTTCATCACCGGTGACACCGTGTTCTGCGACGGTGGCATCTCGGCGAACGCGGGACACTTCGCGCTGCCCGAACACCCCCGCTGAGGATTGGTACCTCGGTCGATTGCTAGCGTGTCACGCATGGCCGACAAACTCATCACCAACTACGAGGACGTCACCGTCTATGGTCTTGACACCGATACCGAGGACCTCATGCACGAACAGCAGAAGGAACTGACCTTCTGTTGGACGACGAAGGATGGCTCGCCGATGGCGTCGATCCTCAGCTACTTCCGCAAGGACGGCCTCTTCTGGATGACTTCTGCTGCGCACCGCAAGCGCGTGCCGGCAATCCGCCGGGACCCACGCGTGGCAATAGTCGTGACTTCGACGGGCCAGGCGATGGGCGGTGGTCGCACGGTGACGTACAAGGGAACGGCGCGCGTGCTCGACGACCACGCGACCAAGGAATGGTTTTACCCCGCACTTGCCGATCGACTCTACGGCGGCAACGCCGAGCGCGCCTTGGAGTTCGCGAAGATGCTCGATTCCCCCGATCGCATCATCATCGAGGTCACGCCCGGCCTGCGCGTGGGTTACGACGGAGCAAAGATGGCGGCCGCCACGACGCGCTCACGTGAAGCCGGCGTCTTGAAGAACCTCTAGTTAACTGTCGGCGGCGTCGCTCCCTGCGGAGCGATACCGAGCGCTGACATCGCCGTTTCACGGCTGATCTTGTAGTCCGCCTTCCCGCTTGGACTGCGGTAGACGACATCCACGAAGACCACATGTTTCGGGCATTTGTAGGCGGCCAGAGCCTTGCGCATCTCGGCGGTCAACTGCTCGGCGGTGACGTCGCTGTCCATGTTGCGTGAAACGATTGCGACGACTGCGTTGCCGAATCTGTCGTCGGGCACCCCGACGACTGTGCAGTCGGCGATTCCCGGAACCGCTCGCGCGACGACCTCGACCTCCTCGGGGTAGACCTTCTCGCCCCCCGTGTTGATGCACACCGAACCACGGCCGAGTAGGTGCATCGTTCCGTCCGAATCGATGACCGCGTAGTCACCCGGCACGCTGTAGCGCACACCGTCCACCGAACGAAAGGTGTTTGCGGACTTTTCGGGGTCGCGAAAGTAACCCTGGGGAATCGGACCCGATGCCCCCAGGACACCGACACGCCCGCTGCCGCGAGGAATGATCTCCCATGTTTGATCGTCGAAGGTGACCACGTTGGGAGGCGCGATGAAGACGGCCGTGTCGAGCGGAGCCTTGTCCGGTGTGGTCATGTCGATGCCAAACGGCCCACCTTCGCTCGCTCCCAACATGTCGATCATCGTTGCGTTCGGCATGAATCTCCTCAGGCCCAGCTTCTGGTCGCCCGAGAGAGTTGCACCCGACGAGGTGATCCGAACGACACTGGTCAAATCGGGGATCAGCGCCCCACTCGATGCGAGACCCTCGAGATACCGATTCACGGGCTTGGCGAAAGCGTCGCCAACGAGAGAAATCTGATTGACGCGGTACCTCGCGGCAAGGTCGATGAGCTCGGCCGGGTCGAAACGCCGAGATTTCAACAACACCACCTTGCCACCGAGAACGAAACTCGACATCGCAAGAAACAGCGCCACGCCGTGCATCAGGGGTGGTGCACACAGGTTCGTCGGGCTCCTGCCTTCGGCGTTGAGTTGCCTTGCGTAGGAGCCGACTTCTTCGGTGGTGGTGGGAAGCGCAAGGCCGAGCGCCTGATAGCCCGATGAGGCGAGTGCCCCGAACAAGTCGACGTGTCGCCACATCACGCCCTTGGGCATTCCGGTAGTGCCGCCGGTGTACAAAAACAGCAGATCATCCCCCGAACGGGTGGTCCGCTCGGCGCGGTCGGCGGACTCGACCACCGCCGAGTAGTCAAGATGACCGGTCGGCATCCGGTGTTCGGGACCGACGTCGTTGACGCAAATCAAGGTGCGGAGACTGGGTACCAGGGCCTCCAAACCCTCCACACGGTCGCTGAGGGACGCATGGTAGAGAAGAACTTCTGCAGCGGAATTGTTGAGGATGTAGGCCACTTCGTTGACGAGATAGCGGTAGTTCACGTTGACCGGCGTGGCGCGCAACTTGAAGAGGGCGTACACGCCTTCCAGGTAAGCCGCATCGTTGTAGAGCAACTGTGCGACACGTGACCCCGTCGTCACCCCGCTGGTTGCCAGAACCGTGGCGAGACGGGCCGCGCGTTCGTCCAGCTCGCGCCAACGAATCTCCGAGTCACCGAGGACGACCGCAATCTGATCGGGTTGTGCGTCGGCGAGGGCTTCCCAGAGCGTGGCCCAACTCTCCGACACGTATGGGATGCTCGACATGATGGCCACCTTTTCTCGCGGTATCGAACGACGCCGAACTGTAGTTGTGGGTCTGGTCTACCCTACGGGAATGCAGCCTGCACCCATCGACGCCGACAAATTGAAGATGTTCTCGTTCGTTCTGTACAGCCAACTCGCGGGCGCGGTGACGGCCGGAATGGTGCATCTCGGAGACAAACTCGGGTTGTACCGGACGCTTGCGGGAGCCTTGACACCGATGACGTCGGCCGAGCTGGCGGAGGCGTGTGGTCTCCATGAGCGCTGGGTGCGCGAGTGGGCGGGCAACCAGGTGGCGGCCCGACTCGTCGAAGCCGATCACGGCGACCCGTATCGACCGCGGTTCGCGTTGTCGCCAGAGGCCCGCGCCGTCCTTGCCGACGACGCGCATCCGGCCTTCGGCATGGGAATGTTCCACCGCCTGCCGGTGACGATGGAGCGCCTCAACGATCTGCCCACGTGCTTCGCCACAGGTCGTGGATTTGACTACGACGCACACGGTCACGACGGCGCGGTCGGAATCGAACGATCTTTCGAGCCGTGGAGCAACGCCAACCTCGTGCCCGTGGTGCTGCCCGCTGTGGAGGGCGTCCTTGACGCAATGCGGCGTGGCATCGAGGTGGCCGACATCGGGTGTGGCGCTGGTTCGGCCATTTGCACGATGGCCGAGTCCTTCCCCGAAAGTCGGTTCACCGGCTACGACATCTCCCGTCACGCCCTGGCAATCGCGAGGACGAAGGCAGTTGCGCGGGGCCTGGGGAACGTGCGCTTCGTCGACCCGCGGGATGAAGCAATCGCCGAGGACCACAGATACGGCTTCATCACAACCTTCGACTGCATTCACGACATGACACATCCGCGTGAGATGATCTCGATCATCAGACGTTCGCTTGCGACCGACGGCGTATGGCTGCTGGTTGACATCAAGGCCCTCGATACTCTCGAAGGGAACGTGACCAAGAACCCGATGGCAGCGCTGATGTACGGCATCAGCGTGATGTCGTGCATGGCCTCAGCGTTGTCCGAAGAGGGGGGCGAGGGCCTCGGCACCCTCGGCTTGCCGGCCAAGACGGCCGAGTCCTACGCCCGCGATGCTGGTTTCAGGTCGTTTCGTCAACTCAATATCGAGCACTCGGTGAATGCGTTCTACGAAATACGTCCCTGAGACCGATCACTTCCTGCAGGCGTCGACAGCCTTGACTATCGGGTACGGGTTGATGGCTGCACCGCCCTGGGGGTGGACCTCGAAGTGAAGATGGGGTGTGGTCGCACCTGTCGACCCCACGGTACCGATCACTTGGCCTGCGGTGACCTTCGTTCCGATGCCCACACCGGAAGCGAACGTGTCGAGGTGTGCATAGAAGAAGTAGGTACCGTCACCCGTGGTCAAGCGCAGTGCGTTGCCCGACAATTTCGCGGTATCGGCGGTGTACATCTTCGTGATGGTGCCGTCTGCGACTGCGAGCACTTCTTGGCCTCGGTTGGCGATGATGTCGACACCCTCGTGCTTGCGGTCGGTGCCGCGGGGTTCCATCCATGTATCGATGAAATAGCACGCAGGACGCACCGGAAACACGGAAAGCGTGACTGCCAGGACCGGACGGGGAAGCAAACCAAGCTCGATCGCCGTTGCCGCATCGAGTGCACCGTTGGGTGGGAGGTTGCGGGCTCGCTGAAACTTTGAGATCGCCGTCTTTGTGGCGTTCCCAAAGACGCCATCGGCACCGCCGAAGACTTCGACACCCGACGCAATAAGAGTTGTCTGGAGTGCTGCAACGATCTCACCACGTGCGCCCAGGGTCGGGAACATCTCGACGCTCCAGGCGATTGGTGCCGGTGTAGCTGCGGCGGTTGTCGGGGGCTCGCTGGGTGCGGGCATCGTCGTTGTTGGTGCCGGCACCGTGGTCGGGGGAGCGGGCGGGACACTGGGGGGAAGAGTTGTGGTCGGGGGAAGAGTTGTGGTCGTCGCAGTGTCGTTGGCAGCAACTAGTCCGAGCAGACGTGCCGTGCGCATGTCGAGACGGCCTGTTGCGCGGTATCCGACGACTGATTGAAAGTTGCGGAGGGTGGCCCGCGTGTACGTGCTGAAGATTCCGTCGACGCCGCCGACGAGGGTGAACCCCTTTGCGACCAAGGCCTGCTGGAGTGCCTTGACGGCGTCTCCCGACTGGCCAAATCGGGGAAGGCGCGAGCGTGCGGGTGTGGCGGCGCTCGCGGCGGCAGTTCCGGTGGTCGCCGAGGCGGGGGGTGCTGCGAAGGCGAAAAGACCGACAGTGACGGCGACTGCCGTCGCGGCCAAGAACTTCTTGCGTGCGTTGGGGGTTGCTGCCTGCATGTGGGGCTCCTTGCGAGTTGCACAAGGGACATCGGCTCCCGCTGACAGGACTTGAGAAAAAACCCACGCAAAAGAGGCATATGACCACGCAAAGTGGTCAGATAGCGCACAAGACCACCCTCCGGCGATTTACCCGCGTCAAAATCGGGTTGGGACCAGGTCAGGTGGGGCCTTGCTGGCGAGGCCTGCGACGACCCTGGCAGAAGGCCCCTGGGCCCGCGGGCGCGGCAGCGGGTTCGGTCGGGCGAAAGTCTGGGAGAGGTTGGGCAACGTCGTGTCACAGGCATCGATACGCGCCGATCAACCCAGGTCGGCGCGTCGCTTGGGTGGAAGTTGGAGAACGTGCACACTGCGCGCACTTGGAATGCGGTGCGACACCAGACACAACTGGCGCGATGGAACCGTGGCGAATGTTCTGTTGTCGTTCGACGAGGGTTTGTCGCCTGTTGGGGCAGAACCTAGTCTCGGTTCGTATGGCGCTCACACTTGCCGACGTGCGCAATGACTCAAAGCGCTACGGCCCACTTGCCTGGGTCGCAACTGTTTCGCCGTCGGGAACTCCCTACACGTCGCCGGTGGCAGTGGCCTGGAACGGTGACGAGATTCTCGCCTTTCTCGCCACCCCCGAGGCAAAGGTGTCGAACGTGCGGTTCAATCCCCGGGTCAGCATCCATTTTTCGGTTTCTGCCGACACCGATTGGGACAGCTGCGTGGTCTGGGGCAACGGGCGAATCGTGGACGACCGGCCGGGGCGCGAGGCGCTGTGGAACATGATGGGTTACGACTGCAACCTGTTCGAGCCCGGCGGTCCAGCGGCAGAGTCACATGTCTTTTTGGTCGTCGACCCGACCCGTGCGCTGATACTGCGCAACTACGGCAAAAAGGGCAGGGATTCTTGGCGTTGTCGATGAACAAGTGGACCGTGAGCGTGATTGCCTACCGGCGGATAACGCTGGGAGCGCTCGTTGCGCTCTACACGATTGTGGTCACCGGCGCGTTGGTGCGTTTGACCGGTTCGGGTCTGGGGTGCGCCGACTGGCCCCGTTGTTCGCAAGAGCGCCTCATCGACGTGTCGACAGGGCACGGCGCGATAGAGCAGGTGAACCGTCTCTTCACAGGCGTGGTGGCCGCGAGCGTGATCTTGGCCGTGCTTGCGAGTGTCCGTCTTGCGGTGCGCCGCCGTGTGCTCACCAACCTCGCGGTTGGTCTCGTCATCGGTGTCCTGGCGCAGGTACTGATCGGTGGCATCGTGGTGCTCACCGGGCTGAACCCGTGGGCCAACATGGCGCACTTTTTGGTTTCTATGCTGCTGCTGGGCAATGCACTGATCCTGCACAGGCTGGCCGGCCCGCGCGACGCGGCCGCGCCGTCGGTCGGTTGGCTTCCCGTACGCTTGATTGGTGCGACGGCCATTCTCGGTTTGGCGGCGGTCGTGACGGGCACGGTCGTGACCGCCACCGGGCCCCACGCCGGCGACGAAGAAGCCGTCAGGTTCGGCTTTTCGATCTACCAGGTCACGCGTGTCCATGGCAGCACGGTCATCGCAACTTTGGCCACCATGGGACTGCTGCTCTGGAAAACCAGAGGCCGGGAGCGGTACTTCGAGTCCCGGATCGCCCGCTTGATGGGGATCGCGTCGTTGCAGGTGGTGGTTGGTTACGTGCAGTACCTCGCCGACGTGCCCGCCCTCTTGGTGGCTGTCCACGTCTCCCTGGCAGCGGGCGTGTGGCTGTCGCTCGTCGACGTCGTCTACTGCGCCTGGACTATGCGTAGCCGCCCAGTGACTCGACACATCGATAGAAGCCCCGCACAGTCCCTTCGATGATGTCGGCGACGGGCTCGACGGACTTGATGCGGCCCGCCACCTGACCCGTGAGGGCGATCGAGGCTTCCATGTCGCCCCCGAAGTACAGCGCATTCGAATTGGCGAACTGCTCCATCCCAACATGGTCGGAGCGCTCGAGTTCGGTGGTGCGTGCCGTGCGCAGGGCGCGCAATCCAGGCCGCGAAAACCGGTTGAGAAAAACGGTGTCGGTTTCCTTCGCCTCGACGATCGATTTCTTCCAGTTCTCGTGCACGGGCGACTCGAGAGCCGACACCATCCTTGTCCCCATCTGCACTCCCTCTGCACCGAGGGCGAAAGCAGCCGCCATGCTGGCACCGTCGGTGATTCCGCCGGCGGCGATGATCGGAACCTCGACGCGTTCGGCAACCAGCGGCACGAGAACCATCGTCGAAACGTCCTTTGGGTTTTTGAATCCTCCACCCTCGCCTCCCTCCACGACCAGGCCGTCGACCCCCGCGTCGACGGCTTTCAACGCGGCCGCAAGGGTGGGGACCACGTGAAAGACGGTGAGACCGGCCGCCTTGAGACGTGATGTGTATTTTGTGGGGTCCCCGGCCGACGTCGTGACGAAGCGAACACCTTGTTCGACCACGAAGTCGGCGATTCCCTCGTCGCGCACGAACAATTGTGCAATGTTCACGCCGAAAGGCCGCGTGGTGAGCCTGCGCATGGCGAGAATCTCGTTTTTGATTGCATCCAGATCCCCCGACGAAGTTTCGATGATGCCCAGGGCGCCGGCGTTGGATACCGCCGAAGCAAGTTGTGACCTGGCGATCCAGCCCATGGGAGCCTGTACGAGGGGGTAGTCGACCCCGAGCAGACGGCTGACACGATTGGAGATCGGACGTGGCTTGGCGGTCATGGTGCAATGTTCCCACATGCGATCCCACCGGATGAACGGCTAGTTTCTGCGCATGTCATCAACCGAGGTCCTCTACGAAGTCGACGAAAGAATCGCGACGATCACCCTCAACGCGCCCGAGCGCATGAACACCATTTCGAGTGCGATGCTCGACGAATTGTCCGCAGCACTCCTGCAAGCCGACCGCGACCGGGCCGTGCGCTGTGTCATTCTCACCGGCGCAGGACGCGCATTCTGTGCGGGCCTCGATCTTGCGTCGCAAATGTCGGGGCCGAAGGATTCGCTCGGCAACATGGGGGACCTGGGAGCATCGACCGGTGAGATCGACCTGCGGACGGCGCCGCCGGTGGTACTACACAACCTCGACACCCCGGTCGTGTGTGCCCTCAACGGTGGAGCCGCGGGCTACGGTTTGGACCTCGCCTTCGGCTGTGACATCCGGTTGGCTGCCGACACAGCAAAACTGAACCCGGGCTTCGCCAAGCGCGGCATCCTTCCCGAGTCGGGCGGAACATGGCTGCTGCCGCGGATCGTGGGTTACGCCAAGGCCGCGGAGATCTCCTTCACGGGTCGCACCCTAACGGCGTCGGAGGCGCTCGACCTCGGACTCGTCAACCACGTTCATCCGGCGGGCGAGCTCGGGTCGGCCGCCCGCGCACTGGCCACGGAGATAGCCGCCAATGCGCCGCTGGCGGTGCGCGCGATCAAGCGAATGATGCGCGCCGCTGAAACCGAGACATTCGAGCAGAACATTCACCACGTCTTTTTGCAGTTGCTGCCACTGTTCAAGACGGCCGATTTCCGCGAGGGTGTTTCCGCATTCATGGAAAAACGGACGCCAGAATTCAAGGGGCGCTGAAAGATCGATCGTGACACGTGCCGAAGCGCTCGCACTGCTCGGCCTCGTCGAGGGATTCGATGCACTCGACCTGCGCAAGGCACGGCGCCAGGCGCTGCAAGATAGTCATCCGGACCACGGTGGTTCGCGACAAGCCATCGAGGCCGTGGAGCGCGCGGTCGAGGTCCTCAGGATGGTCGCTCAAACGCGCAACGCTGAAGTGCTGCGGGTGCGACGCGGAACCGATCGACCCTCCTTTGTTGTCAGCGCAATGCCCGCCGAGACATTCGAACTGCTTCTGGCCGCCGCCGCCGAATTGGGTGACGTGGCCGAGGATGACCCGCCGTATCGTCTCGAGGTACAGATGCACGAGCCGCGCGACACGTGGGTCGTACTCGAAGTGGTGCCCGACGCCGGAGCATCGACGGTCTCGATGGTCGTCGAGAGTCGGACGCCTTTCGACTTGGACAGCATTCGTGACGTCTGGGTAGCAGTGCTCAACGCTTCGCAGAGGCCCTGAGGAGCCTGTCGCGCACGGCGGCCCCCAAACCGGCCGGGTCGGGGAGCAACGCAACAATCAGATCGGCGGCGTCCTCATCGCATTGGCGCAGGGCCGAGTAGAGGCGACGGGAGTACTCGTAGACGTCGTCCTCGTGGGGCAGTACCGAGACGCGTTGGCCACGGGCTTCGGCCCGGCGTCGTGCACCGTCGACCTCGGCCTGGGTGCCAAAGACGGCCAGCGGAGTTCGCGGTGCGTAGTGCGAGCGGAGCATCCCCGGCGCAATGGCGCCGCTGGTATCCACCGCTGCGACGTCGTGGCCCGAGACCACCGACAAACCGTGTTCGGCAAGCGCCACTGCGATGGCTTCGGCCTCGATGCCACCCGGTCGGAGAATCGTGGCCGGCTCTCGCCTGCAGTCGATGATGGTTGACTCGACACCCACGCGACACGGCCCACCGTCTAGAACAGCGTCGATTTGCGTATCGAGTTCGGCCATGACGTGAGGGGCGGTGGTCGGGCTGATGGAACCGAAGCGGTTCGCCGAGGGAGCAGCGATGCCGATGCTGCCGCGGTCGTGCAGAGCGTGCAGGATTCGCAACGTTGCCGGATGATCGGGAACGCGCAATACGACGGTGTCGCGGCCCGCCGTCACGACCTGCGGCACGTTGGTGGATGCCTCGGTCAAAATCGACAGCGGTCCTGGCCAACAGAGCCTTGCGAGAACCTCGGCCGGGGCGGTCCAAGACCTCGACAGGCGGCGGGCATGGGCGATGTCGGCGACATGGAGGATCAGAGGATGTGTCGTCGGGCGACCTTTTGTGCGGAAAATCGCGTCGACCGCGCTTTCATTGGATGCGTCTGCTGCCAGGCCGTAGACCGTTTCCGTGGGAACTGCAACGAGACGCCCCGTGGAGAGTAGGTCGATGGCCGACACAACATCGGAGTCGACCCGGGCATCCAAACGGGTGGTCTGCATCGGCGTCAAGAGATCGGAAACCGTGTTTCGAGAAATCCGACCACGACGTCGATGAACGCAAAAGAACCCGGGGTCGCGAAGTGGTCGGTTCTCGGCAAAACGCGCAACGTTGCGTCAGGCAAAGACCGTGCCAGTCGATCCGCGGGTGCGGCGAAATCCCCGTCTCCGATGCAGACCAAGACGGGGCACGTGATGGCCGACAGTTGTTCGATCGTCAGCGGTGGGGAGGGTGGACGCTTGAGGACGGCAACGAGGGCATTGATGTCGTTGCCACCTTGTCGTGCGTACTGGCCGAACAAACGTGCCATGTTGTCGTCGGCTCTGGCGGTGCCCTCCACGCCCGCGATGATGCGAGCCGTCTCTTCGGGTTGGTGTGGTTCAAAAATGCCGTCTCCAATCCCGGCCAAAACGATGCCGCAAAACCGCTCGGGTGAGGTGATGGCGGCCCGCAGGGTCGTGAGCGCACCGAGTGAGAAGGCAACGACGATGCATGGCTGATCGGGGAGATGCGCGAGGAGGTGGGAGACAAGACCGGCATAGGCCTCCGGATCGTGAGGCTTGTCGGCCTCGCCGTGACCGAGAAGATCGATTCCCGAGACGCCGTGGCCGACATCGCGAAAGATCTGGTCGATCCCGGGGTCTTGCCAAGTGTGGCGGAACGAGCCACCCCAGCCGTGAACCAGAACGAGCGACTTGGCGACCACGGTCGCCTAGCCTAAGACAGCCATGCGTTTCCTCGCCGCGCACCCACCCCACGACCTCACCTACAACGACGTCTTCATGGTCCCCAGCCTCAGTGACGTACCGAGTCGCTTCGACGTCGACTTGGTCACACCTGATGGCATCGGTACGACGATCCCCGTGGTCGTGGCGAACATGACGGCCGTGGCGGGCCGACGGATGGCCGAAACCATTGCGCGTCGGGGTGGGCTTGCGGTCTTGCCGCAGGACATTCCCCTCGACATCATCGAATCGGTCGCCGCTTACGTGAAATCCCGGCATGGCGTGTTCGAAACACCCATCACCCTCGCAGCAACCGACACCGTCGGCAATGCGCTCAGCCTCATCCACAAGCGCGCCCACGGCGCGGTGATCGTCGTCGACGACGGCGCGCGTCCGGTTGGCATCTTCACGGAGCACGATGCGGCGGGATACGACCGTTTCACTCAGGTGCAGCACGTCATGAATCGCGACCTGATAAGCGTGGATGCGGGACTCGACCCCCAGAAGATCTTCGACTTTCTCCACGAGCGACGGCTCTCTTTTGCACCCGTCGTGGGTGGCGACGGAGCCCTGCTCGGTTGCGTCACGCGCAAGGGTGCACTACGCAGCACCATCTACACACCCTCGCGCGGCCGCGACGGTCGTTTCCTTGTTTCCGTCGCTCTCGGAATCAACGGTCAACCGGCCACTCGAGCCAAGGCACTCGCCAAGATGGGCGTCGACGTGCTCGTCATCGACACCGCACACGGCCACCAAGGAAGCGTGCTGCGAGCCGTCGAGATGGTGCGGGCTGCGGCGCCCGATGTTCATCTCGTGGCCGGCAACGTCGTGACCGCCACTGCGACCCGCGACCTGATTCACGCGGGTGTCGACATCGTGAAGGTCGGTGTGGGCCCCGGCGCGATGTGCACCACACGAATGATGACGGGCGTGGGTCGTCCCCAATTCAGCGCCGTTTTGGAGTGTGCCGAGGAAGCTCATCGTCTCGGCAAGCACGTATGGGCCGATGGTGGAGTGCGTTACCCGCGCGACGTTGCCCTGGCGCTGGCCGCCGGGGCGTCGAACGTGATGTTCGGTTCGTGGCTGGCAGGCACGTACGAATCGGCGGCCGACACCCTCCGCGACACCGAGGGACGCCTCTACAAAGAAAGCTTCGGCATGGCGTCGAACCGCGCGGTTCGCAACCGGACGAGCAAGGAGACTGCCTTCGAACGGGCACGCAAGGAACTCTTCGAGGAGGGAATCAGCTCCTCGCGCATGTACCTCGACCACGAACGCCCGGGTGTCGAGGACATCGTCGATCAAATCGTCGCGGGAGTTCGTTCGGCTTGCACCTACGCAGGCGCGAATTGCATCACCGAATTCCGCGAGAGGGCTGTCGTGGGCATCCAGAGCGCTGCCGGCTACGACGAAGGCCAGCCACAGGGCACGAACTGGTAGTCGCCTCGATGCGTGTCGTGGCGATCGACGGGCCCGCGGGAGCGGGTAAATCCACCATTGCGCGCGCCCTGGCGCGCCGACTCGAAATTCCGTATCTCGACACCGGCGCGATGTACCGCGCCGTCACCCATGCAGCCCTGCGCGACGGCGTCGAGCCGGGTGATGCCGAGGCGGTCACGCATCTGGCCACGACGGCACACATCCACGTCGGGTACGACACCGTGACCGTGGACGGGGTGGACGTGACCCACGAGATCCGCTCTGATCGGATCAACCAGGCGGTCAGCCGGGTTGCCGCGATCAGTGGAGTACGCATGGTTCTTCGCGAACAGCAGCGCGCCTGGGTGAGCAAACATGGCGGTGGCGTGGTCGAGGGCCGCGACATAGGAACGGTCGTCTTTCCCGATGCGACGTTGAAAGTTTTTCTCACCGCATCAGCACAGGTGCGGGCGCGACGTCGGGTCGCCGAATACGGCGGGGACGTCGAGGCGATTGCCCGTTCGATAAGTGAACGTGACCGCCTCGACTCGTCGCGGGCCGACAGTCCATTGATGACCGCCGACGGATCGATCACCGTCGACACGTCCGACCTGTCCATCGACGAGGTCGTGGCAAAACTGCACGCTTTGGTGGTCGAACGCGAGGCGACGAATGGCTGACGTTGAGAGTTTCCTCGCAGGGGGAGGTCTCGGTTCGCGCGCCTTCTATCGAATCGTGCGGAATCTGCTCACTTTCTTTAGCCGTACGTTCTGGCGCACCTCGGTGATCGGACGCGGATTCGTACCTCGTTCGGGTCCGTTCATCCTTGCACCGGTGCACCGATCGAACATCGACACTCCTCTCGTTTGCGCGGTGACCCGCCGGCGAATGCGGTACATGGGCAAGGATTCCCTGTGGAGGAAAAGACCGGTCGGTTGGGTTCTTTCCGCCCTCGGTGGGTTTCCGGTTTCGCGTGGAACCGCCGATCGCGAGGCCCTGAGGCGCTGCATCGAGGTACTCGAGGCCGGTGAGCCTCTTGTGCTTTTCCCGGAAGGCGAACGCAAATCGGGCGAAACCGTGCAGCCACTCTTCGATGGCGTCACGTACATCGCCATGAAGGCCGGTGTGCCTGTGATCCCCGTCGGGATCGGTGGTTCCGAGCGCGCGATGCCCAAAGGCAAGAGGTATCTGCGGCCCAGTAAATGTGTGATTCTCGTCGGCGAACCGATGATGCCGCCGTCGGGGGAGGGTCGTGCTTCGCGGAGTGTCGTGAGGGATTTCTCAGCCAATCTCCACGCCGTCCTGCAGCGGCTGTTCGACGAAGCGCAGGTACGCGCGGGGGCCCGCACTCAGTAGGCAGAGGTCTGCGCGGCGGCAACCACCAGGTCGCGCAGCGCGAGCGGGTCGCGTGAGCCACAGGTCTCGCGCGCCGAGTGCATGGCGAGTTGGGGTATGCCGATGTCGATCGTCTCAACCCCGAGTCTTGTTGCGGTGATAGGGCCGATGGTGCTGCCACATGGCATCGCATTGTTCGAAACGAAATTCTGTAGTTGCACGCCGGCTTCGGTTGCAACACGCCGCATGATTGCGGCACCCCGAGCAGATGTCGCATACCGCTGGTTCGCGTTGCGCTTCAATGCGGGGCCGTGGTTGACGAGCGGGGCATGGTTCGAATCGTGTCGGTCGGGGTAGTTCGGGTGCAGGCCGTGGGCGTTGTCGGCCGAGACGCACAGGGATTGCCGCAGGAAATCAAAACGCGCCTCGGCAAGGCCGCGCACGCGCAGTAATTCGCCGACGATGTTTTCGAGCAGGGGTCCGGCCGCCCCGGTCGTGCTCTCCGATCCGACCTCTTCGTGATCGAAGAGACACACGATCATCGGGCGATCCGCTGCAGCCGTACGGATCGCATCCACGGCAGCCCAGCAAGACACGAGGTTGTCGATTCGCCCCGAGGCGATGAATTCGCTGTTCGCTCCGACCAGCGCAGCCGGCGTCGTGTCGAAAAGCGCTACGTCGAATGTCTCATCTGTGCCGATGCCCAGGAGAGCGAGCACGTCACCGCCCTCGGCCCCCCAGATCGGGCGCATGTGATGCTGGCGGTGGAGAACTAGGCCTTTTTCGTTTACCTCGCGGTCGAGATGGATCGCCAACTGCGGCACGCGCGCGACCGGTCGTCGCACCTCGACCAAGCGGGACGAGCCGTCGCCCGAGTGGACGACGCCCGCCAGACCCAGATCACGGTCCAGCCATGAGTTGAGGAGCACTCCGCCGTAGATCTCCACCTCGAGCAACGACATACCCGCCGCGCACGCGTTGGGCCGTGGTTTGAGTCTCAGACAGGGTGAATCGGTGTGCGCTCCGACAAACAACGCACCCCGGAAGATCACCGGATCTTGTGGCCAGGACCATGCGACGGCTGCGCCTTGGTGGGTGACGCAACCCCGGGCCTCGGCAAAAAACGCGCTGTCGACGGCCGCATCCGATCTCACGGCGAAGCCGGCCGCGCCCAATCGCCTTGTCGCTGCACCAACAGCATGGAAAGGGGAGGGCGACTCGTCCAGATACGAGAGAAGATCGGCTATGCCCACCATCACGATTTCTGGAAAATTCCCATCGGTAGGCCCGAATTGCGCAGGTGGGAGGTCTCGTTGATCGTGACTATCGAGCGCTCACCGCTGCGCGCCGCCGCAACACGGTGGATCGAGGTGTAGTTGGGATAAAAGAAGCCTTGAACATTTGCCGTCAACCCGAGAACATGGACGAGATAGGCGTTGATCACCCCGCCGTGGCACACGACTGCCACCGTGTCTCCCGAGTGGTCGGCGACGATCTTCTCGATTGCCAGAACACACCGCTTGTTGAAGTCTTCGGAACTCTCCTCGTGAACATTCCACTCGCCGCGCAGCATCGCCTGCCATCGAGGGTCGTTGGCGGCTTTGAGTTCCTCGACGGGGACGTACTCGTTGGAGTTGCGATCCCATTCGGCGATGTCGTCGACAGTCACGATGTCGACACCCTGGCTGCGGGCCAATGGAACGGCCGTCTGCTGGGCCCGACGAAGTGGGCTGGCATAGACGGCCTCGATTTTTTCACTCGCGAGATACTCGGCGAGTCGCTCGGCCTGGGCGAGACCGCTCTCGGACAGTGGGGGATCGGCCACTCCCGCGTCGAGTTCGCGGCGCACGGGTAGAGCATGACGAATGATCAGGAGTTCCATCGCAAATTAACTCTAAGCCAAGGTGCCCAACCCACCCCAACGGTGGTGGAGTCAGCCACCCACTGCGGGTTTGTCGAGTGAAAACGACACGTCGCGCCCGAAGAACGTGCACGCGACCGATCCCGAAGACCCACCAGATGCGCCCGACACCGAGGACGTCACTTTCTCGACGCAGTCGATCAAGGAAGCCCGCTGCGAATAGACGACCACTCCGAGCGCTGCGAAGAGGATCGACAGTACCAGTCGCACGAACAGTGACGAGATGAACTTGAGTACCAACAGGATCGCCGCCACACAGACGACGATCGCGACAATTGACCCATTCTTGGCCTGGTTCAAGTCGAGGGCCTGGATCAGCGTCTGGTTCGGCACGGGCCCACGTTATTGGTCGGTGTCTTTCTGGTCGCGGATACCGATGTTCCATCCGTGGGTCGGGGGCTAGTGTCTCGTTGTGTCGTCGAACATCTCACTATCGGGTTCAGGCCCACCCGAAACGAAACTTCCCGATGAGTCGCCCGAGGTGATGCACTTGGCATCGAGAATCGCCTCCGGCGACGATGGGGCACGGCGGTTGGCTGTCGGCTTGGCTCCCCGAAGTTCACTCGTGTGGTGGGCGTGTGGGATCTCGACCAACGATGAGGTTGCCCGTTATGCGGCTTTTCGCGTCGGCTACCACCGTGGGCTCGACTCGCTGCGTGCCAATGGCTGGCGAGGATCAGGGTTCGTCCGTTGGACGCATCCCGGAAATCTCGGCTTTCTTCGTTGTCTCCTGGGCGTGCAATTTGCCGCCGGTCTGCTCGGGGAGGTCGATGAGCAAGAGCGCTGCCGTTTGTTCCTGCTGCAATTGGACCCCTCCGGGGTTCCCGTCGAGGAGGCCGCACGCTTCGGTGAGACCTTCAGGTGACGATCTGGGCGGTGCTCGCCGGGGGGAGGGGGACTCGTTACGGCCAGCCGAAGGCGAGTGCTTCTTTCGGTGAGACCACCTTCGTTGGGCATTGTCTGTCCATCATCGAGCAGGCACGACGACCAGCGGACTCGGTCGCGGTCTCCGTGGCTCATGATTGGAGACCCGTCGTTCCTCCGCATTGCCTCGTTGTGGCCGACAAGTTCTCAACGCCCGGGCCTGCACACTCGATTGCGCGTCTTGCCGCACTCGCAGTCGACAGGGACGAGGACCTCGTCTTCATGGCCGTTGACATGCTCGGAGTGACGCCCGCGACTCTTCGGTGCCTGCGTGATCGCATGGAGGCCTCTGTGCGGGCTGGCCGTGCTGCGGTCGCGGTGGCCGGAGCCGAGGATCGATTGCACTGGGTGTTGGGGGCCATCCCCGCGCTTCTCGCACCTGCGGTCGTTACCAATGCCGACTCGGTGTCCGCGGTACAGGTTCTGCTGCAACTCTGCCCCATAGAGCCTGTGGAGGTTCCGGGCAGCGAACTCCTCGATGTCAACACACCCGATCTGCGGCCCGATCATCGACACCGCTAGCCTCGGAGGCGATGTCGATAGCCGAGGTTTCAGTCGCCGAATTGAAGCAACTTCTCGCGCAAGGTTGCCCGGTGGTCGACGTGCGTGAGCCGGATGAATACGCCTCAGGTCACGTTCCCGATGCAAAGTCCGTGCCCTTGTCGGTGCTGGCCGAGAACGTCGATGTTTTCGGCGACGGGCACACGACCTACCTGATCTGTCAGGCGGGTGCACGCAGTATGCGGGCATGCGAGTTCCTCGAAGATCTCGGTAAGCATGTGGTCAACGTTGCCGGAGGCACCGGAGCCTGGATCGCCTCGGGGTTTGAGGTCGTCATCGGCGAGTCCCCGCATTGAGTTCCGACGCGGGCACCTGGATCGAGACCCGCAAAGGGGTCGAAGAACTCGCTTTGCGCCTGCGGTCGGCTGAGACCTACTGCCTCGACACCGAGTTTCATCGCGAACGCACGTACTTCCCACAGCTGGCCCTGATTCAAATCAATCTCGCCGACGAGATTTTCATCGTTGACCCGACGGCCGTCGACCTCGACGTAATCGCCACGTTGTTCGCCAACGAAGCTCAGGTCATCCTCCATGCAGCCCAACAAGACCTCGACGTCCTACAGCTCACGTGCGGAACGCGGCTGGCGGGCATTTTCGACACCCAGATCGCTGCCGGCTTCCTCGGCTACAGCACGCCCTCGCTGTCTGCGCTGGTCCAAAAAGAAATGGGGTTCGCATTACCCAAGGGTGACCGTCTCACCGACTGGTTACGACGTCCACTTTCTGCGGACCAGAAAGCGTACGCCGCGGCCGATGTGCGCTTCCTGCCTGCGTTGCACCGCTCGATCATGCAACAACTCCAGGAATGCGGGCGTGTTGCATGGGTGGCCGATGCCTGTCGCGAACTGCTCGAACGTCCGTCCTCGCTGGTCGACCCGGCCCACGCATGGCTCAGGGTCAAGGACGTCAAGACCCTCAAGTCACGGGCGCGTGGAGTTGCCCAGTCCGTTGCGCAATGGCGCGAGGAACGTGCCCAACGCCAGAACGTGCCCGTTCGTCACGTTCTCGCCGATCTTGCGCTGCTCGGAATCGCCCAGCGCGCTCCGCACACAGTCGAGGAGCTCGCACAGTCTCGCGGTGTCGATGGTCGCTACACCAAAGGCGCGATCGCGCAGGAAATCCTCGAGGCCGTGGACCGGGGACGGGACCGAGATGTCCTGTATCCGAGAGCCGACTCGGAAGAATTCGACCGTGATCTCCGCCCCGCCGCCACACTCATTTCGGCGTGGATCAGTGAAGTTGCGGCTCGCGAGCGAATCGATGCCGCAATTCTGGGAACACGGGCCGACATCATTGACTTTCTGCGGGGAAGTCCCGGGGCACGATTGCGCACGGGCTGGCGGGCCGACCTCGTGGGTCGCGACCTGGCGGATTTGGTGGCCGGCTCTGCCGGCATCGCTTTCGACGGCGCGGGCGGTCTGCGCCTTCTACGCGGCTAAAGACCCACTTTTTGCACCGCTCGCACGGTAGGCTTGGGGTGTGCCCGTTTGCGGGTCGGAATCGCGTAGTTGTCCCATTTCGGAGAATTCGGAGCCCTCACGTGAAAAAGGGTCGTCATCGTCGCTTTGAAGAAGCGCGCAAGTTGAAGCAAGCCGGTCCCAGCGCCGCCGATCTCGGTTTTGGCGGGACACAGTCCCGCCCCCGCTCGCAGGACGACGAGTACGCCGCGATCGCTGAAAAGTACGGCGTCACCTTCGACGACGACGACGAGGAAAAAACAGAGGACGAGTCCTGACGTACTGCCTTTGGCCAGTCTCGGTACCGCAATATGACCCCCCGTCGCAACATCGCTCTTGTCGCGCACGTCGACCACGGTAAAACGACACTCGTCGACTCCCTCCTGCGATCCACCGGTACGTTTGCGGCCCACCAGCAACTCGTCGACAGGGTCATGGACTCCGACGACCAGGAGCGTGAGCGTGGCATAACGATTCTCGCCAAGGCGGCTCAAATCACCTACAAGGGTGTGAGTATCAACCTGGTTGATACCCCCGGCCACGCTGATTTCGGTGGTGAGGTCGAACGCGCCCTGCACATCGTGGACGGCATAGTGCTCCTCGTCGATGCCGCCGAAGGTCCGCTTCCGCAGACCAGGTACGTGCTCTCCAAGGCCATGGACGCCGACCTGCCCGCAATCGTCGTGTTGAACAAGGTGGATCGCCAGGACGCTCGCGCGGCGGAGGTGTTGGGCGAGGTCGAACAGTTGTTCCTCGACCTCGCACGCAATGATGAACAACTCTCTTTTCCCGTCGTGAGCACGGTCGCCCGCGAGGGCCGCGCCATGGTTGGCGTCGGTCTACCCGCCGCGGGTGCCAGCCTCGAACCACTGCTGGATTTCATGCTCACCCTGCCCGAACCCAAGTGCGACAGCGACGGCATCTTGAGAGCCCTTGTGACGAACCTCGATGCCTCCGACTACCTCGGTCGCCTCGGTATCGGACGTGTGTACTCAGGAGTGCTCCGCAAGGGCGACTCGGTCGCAGTGTGTCAACGCCCGACGCACGACAATTCGGCCCCGATGTTGCGTCGGCGCATCACCGCACTTCAGGTTTTCCGCGGAATCGGCAGGGTCGATGTGGACAGCGTGGAGGCCGGTGACCTTTTTGTCGTGTCGGGCATACCCGAAATCGAGGTGGGCGACACCCTGACGAGTCTCGACGCCCCATCACCACTTCCACGTCTCATCGTGGACGATCCGGTGATCCGCGTGAGTTTCGGCGTCAACACCTCTCCGATGGCCGGCCGAGAGGGCAAATACCTCACCAGCCGCCACCTTCGAGACCGACTCGAGCGCGAGATCCTGGGCAATGTGTCGATCCGCATAGCGGCCACCGACTCGCCCGAGGTCATCGAGGTATCGGGTCGCGGGGAACTGCAGTTGGCGGTTTTGATCGAGAACATGCGCCGCGAAGGCTACGAGTTGCAGGTCAGCCGGCCCGAGGTGGTCACCAAAGAGATCGACGGTCACCGACACGAGCCGCTGGAGGAGGGGAGCGTGGACGTGCCCGATGAACACGTCGGGGTGGTCACACAGGCCCTCGCACCACGGAAAGGTCGTGTCACCGACATCCGCCCGGGAGATGTCGGGCGCACCCTGGTCGGATTCGAAGCGCCATCTCGCGGACTCATTGGATTCCGGTCCCAGGTCATCACCGAGACACGCGGAACGGCACTCATCCACATGCGCCTCGTGGGTTGGACACCGTGGGTCGGTGGGCTTCCGCATCGTTCGGGTGCAGCGATGGTCTCCGATCGAGCGGGGAAGGTAACGGCCTACGCACTCGACAATCTTCAACTGCGGGGCACACTCTTCGTCTCCCCGGGGGAAGAGGTCTACGAAGGCATGGTTGTCGGCGAGAACTCGCGGAGCGATGAAATGGTCGTCAACGCCGTTCGCGCCAAGGAAAAAACGAACATTCGAACTCACAGCCACGACGACGGTGTGAAACTCGCTTCACCCGTCATTCACACCCTTGAAAGTGCCCTCGAGTGGATTGCCGACGACGAGTTGGTCGAGGTGACACCTGCGTCACTACGGATTCGCAAACGGTTGTTGGGCCTCGAAGACCGTAGGCGCGCCTTCAAGCAGGCGCAGTGAAAACGAGACGCAGAATCTCTACTTCCTGAGGGCCTTCTTTGAGAGGGTGACGGGGTGGGCGACCACGGTCGTCCTGCGCTTTTCGAGTTCCGCCACGAGCATCGCGTAGATGTTTGCACCGACAAGCTCGATCAGTTCGTCTTTCAGATACTTGTAGGTCGGATCCTTGCCGATGAATGCGCCCGGGTCGTTCGTACACCACCAGTGGAATTCATGGCCACCTCCCCCCCAGTCGCGGCGCTTCCACTCGCGCACGAAAGTGACGATGTGTCCGTCTTCGTCGGTCGTCTCCTGTAGGCGAACGGGAACCTGCCAACAAACATCGGGTTTCCAGTCCATCGGGCGTTCGCCGGCCTGCGTGGCGCCGATGTGCAGTGCGCAACCCGTCCCGCCCTCGAAACCCGGCTTGTTGAGAAACACGCACGCCCCGTCGACCACGCGCGTCTTGGGTGTGCCATCACGTTCCGCGGTCAACCAACCCGATTTCGAGGCCCGTGCTTTGTTTTGCCAGTTGTTCGCCGTCAGCCGGCTCGCACTCCTCACTACGGTTTTCTCGTCATCTTTGTCAAGGAAGTGGGCGCCAAAGCTGCAACAACCTTGCATCAATTCGGTCGTATCGGTTTCGTGGATCCCTTTGCAGCCCTCGCCGTATATGCATTTCCAGTTGCTCAAGAGGTACGACGCATCGAAGATCCACATCCGACCGCCATCGGGGTCCTCGAAACTGACCCAGTCATGGACTTCCGATGTTTTTGCCACGCTGCGACGCTATCTGTTGACGAGCCTCGGAACCAAAGGGTGTGTCTTGTGGGATCGGTATTGTTTCGTCGGTGCACTACCAGCCGACGTTGATGACCCAGCCCCACGAGTTGCATCTCGCATCACGCGACGCATCGAACATCGTGGGGGCGGCATCGGCGCTCGTGATGCCGCGGTCAGTGGACGATGTTGTCGCAGTCGTGGAGGGTTGTCGACAAAAGAACGTGCCCTTCGTCGCCCGAGGAGCGGGCACGGGACTCACCGGTGGTGCCGTGCCCCCACGAGGCGCCGTGGTCGTATCGATGATGTCGATGAACAAGATCCGTGAGATCGACGCCAACAGACGCACCGCTTGGGTCGAACCCGGCGTCTTGAACGCCGACCTGAGCCGCGCGGCTGCTCGCTTCGGACTCCATTTTGCCCCCGATCCGTCGAGCCAAGCGAGTTGCTCGATCGGGGGCAACGTGGGGAACAATTCGGGTGGTCCGCACTGTCTTTCAGCGGGCGTGACCTCGGCCCATGTTCTGGCCGTTGAAGTCGTGTTGAGCGACGGGTCGGTCGTGGTGCTCGACACCACAGGTGGACCCTTCGATTTACGGGGCGCCTTTGTCGGCAGCGAGGGAATGTTCGGTATTGCGACCGCCGTGCAGGTACGCCTGTCCCAAACACCACCGCATCATGCGACTGTCGTCGTCGGCTTTCCCACGATCGAAGCCGGCGCCATGGCGGTCAGCGCCATCATCGCCGGCGGAACCGTCCCGTCGGCGCTCGAAATGATGGATGCACCCATCACGAGGGCGGTCGAGGACTACGTCCACGCCGGATTCCCACTCGATGCCGGAGCGCTGCTGATCATCGAGGTTGAGGGACTGGTCAACGGGGTTGAATCTGACATCGCCACCTGCCTGCGGGTGTGCTCGGACTTCGGCGCAACGTCGATCCGCAGGGCCACCGACGAAACCGAAAGAGCGTTGATCTGGAAGGGGCGCAAGACTGCGTTCGGCGCAATTGCGAGAATCAAGCCGAATTACTACCTGCATGACACCGTTGTTCCCCGGCGCAAACTGGCCGAGGTGCTAGATGCCGTGGGCAAGATTGCGCACGCCCAAGACCTGGCAGTGATGAACGTATTCCACGCCGGCGACGGCAACCTGCACCCACTGCTGCTCTTCGATGGGCGCGAAACCGGGATCATGGATCGGGTGCATCGTGCGGGAGCCGAGATCGTTCGAGTCTCCGTTGAGGCCGGAGGCGTCCTGTCAGGTGAACACGGCATCGGACTGGAAAAGCGCGACTTCATGAATCTCATGTTCGATGACGCAAGCCTTGCCGCGCAGGCAATGTTGCGACACGCCTTCGACCCCCACGGTCTCGCCAATCCGGGGAAGGTGTTGCCCACGGCCGCGGGGTGCGGAGACAGGCGATGAGCAGGGCCCCAGGGATGCAAAGCGGAGTCATCCGCTTCGAACCCGAAGAACTCATCGTGGAGACTCGCGCCGCAACGACTATGCGGGAACTCGCCGAAACGCTCGCCACACGGGGGCAACGATTGCGGATACCCGCGGTGGGCACGGTCGGTGGCGCCATTGCGGAGCGCCGCAACGGCCCGTTTCCCGCCGACAACAATGCCCTGCCGAACATCGTGCTGCGCATACGGGCCGTCGACGGACTCGGGCGGGCCTTCACGGCGGGTGGTGGCACCGTGAAGAACGTTTCTGGCTTCGACCTCGTGAAGCTCCTCGTTGGCTCGCGGGGTACGTTGGCCACCTTCACCGAGGTCACGCTGCGAACCGAGCCCATTCCGCGCGCGAGCCGATGGTTTCGGGGAACCGGGTCGATCGCTGGTCTTTTCCGGCCGACGCTGGTGGCGTTGGATCGCGGCCACACCATCGTCAACCTCGAGGGCCACCCGGACGATGTGATTGAACAATCCCTTTTGCTGTCGGGTTTCGCCGAGATACGACGGCCGACTGCGGAGGAATTATGCACATTCCAACCCGTCGAAGAGGCGACCCCTGCACGGGCCAATGCCTCCTCGGTGCTGGAGATTTGTCGGCGACTCAAAGCCGCTTTCGACCCCGACAATGTCCTGGAGCCCGAGCGCTCGTTGGAAATGGGCCTCTTGTGACCGATCGGCCGTTTCAGGGTGTCGATGCCGACGACCTCGCATCATGTGTCGCTTGCGGACTGTGTCTCCCGCACTGTCCGACCTACCGCACGACGGGCTCCGACTCCCAGAGTCCGCGCGGTCGTATCGCCCTCATTGCGGGGGTACGGGATGGCGCACTCGACCTGGATGGAGGAATCACCGAGGCAATCGACTCCTGCCTGCAGTGCATGGGCTGTATGCCGGCGTGCCCCTCGGGGGTGCGCTACGACCGCATCATTGCGCCCGTCGTCGAAGAGATGACCACACATCGTCGCGGCTCGCGACGGCGTCGAAGCCTCGTACTCAGTCCGCTGGGCCGGCCTCGCCTGCTCCGCCTGGTGACCTTCATCGCCCTGCTCGCTGCGCGTCTGGGCGTGTTGCCGAAACGTTTCGGAGCACCACCCCTGTCGTTCGGGCGCGCACATGCCCGCTGTGCACCCGCCTCATCCGGAGAGAAGATCATCATTTTTTCGGGTTGTGTGATGGATGCGTGGTACGGCCACGTCCATCGCGACACACACGCGGTTGTCACCGCGATGGGATTCAGCGCGAGTTTCAGCGAGCCGGCCCTGTGCTGTGGGGCGCTTCACTCGCACGGCGGATTGTCCGCCCGGGCCAAGAACCTCGAGGAGCGGGTCACAGCGGAGCTGTCGGGGGCCACGCTGGTGGTCAACTCGGCGGGGTGCGGTGCGCATCTTCGCGCACTGTTTTCCAAAGACCCCCAGCGACCGACCAAAGTCGTGGACGTGATGGACTTCATAGATGTGAACATGGACCGCCTGTTGGCTGCCTGCCCGCCGGCGCGTGAGGGCCTGCGTGAGTCCGTCGTCGTCCACGATGCCTGCCATCTTCGCAATTTGTTGGGCACGCATCTTGCTGCGCACCGCGTCCTTGGGCTCCATCATCGCGTTCTTTCGGTTCCCGACGATGGGCTGTGTTGCGGCGCCGGAGGTGCTTTCGCGCTCGAACATCCCGTCATGGCCCGAGAAATCGCGGAACGGAAATATGTCGCAATCGACACGGTCGTCGATGCGGGAGTCAAATTCATTTCCTCGGGAAACCCGGGCTGCATTGGTCATCTTGCCGCGAACAAGCCATCGACCATGTCGCACGTGAGTGTCGTCCATCCCGTTCAACTGGTCGCGCGTATGATCGCATCGAAACAGGGAAGCGAAGGTGCGGGTGTCAGCGATCAACGGAGATTTTGATTCCGACGCCGACGCGCTGGCCGCGATCGCCGACCGCCTCGCCGATGCCTCGATCGACCTGCTCACCGCGGCCGTGCGCGACGGTGACGGGAACGTCGCAGACCGTCTCCAGCGGGAACTGCAAAAAGCCCGGCGTGCGGTGGTCAAGGCGGAGGGAATTCTCCGCGGGATCAGTTCCCGACGAGACGATTGACCGCGTCGATCAACAGTCTCAACTCCCCGAAAGAGCGTCTGTCGAAGCGCAGCACGAGGCGGGGCAGGCCCAGGTTGTCATCGTCGCGTGTTTCTGCCGGAAGCGGCTGTGTTGGTTCGATGCCACCCTCCACGCACAGGTGCGAGAACATCTCGTTGAGTGACGCGAGACCCTGCGGGTCGGGAAGTGAACGCAAACGCAGAACGAGACGTTGACCAACGAAGCGAAGGGAGTGGAAATTCGAATAGAACGCGGTGATTTCGTTGGCGGCAGCCACCGCATCGTTCGTGGTCAGATACAGCGCTCGATCGTCGGGCGAAATCAGCCCCCGACTGGCCATCTGGTCGCGAACGAAATCGTCCACCTGCTGCCAGTAGGGGTCACCGGGAACATCGAGCAAGACGATGGGTACGGGTGTTCCCTTGCCGGTTTGTGTCAGGGTCAGCAACTCGAACAGTTCGTCGAGCGTGCCGAAACCGCCCGGCATGCAGATGAAGGCCTGCGAGGCCTTGGTGAGGGCGAACTTGCGCGTGAAGAAGTACTTGAGCGTGATGTGCTTATCGTCGCCGGCGATGATTTCGTTCGCCTCGTTCTCGAAGGGCAACTGAATCGACACCCCGATGCTGCTGTCTCGACCCGCACCGACCATGCCCGCCTCCATGATCCCGGGCCCTGCACCCGTGATCACCATCCACCCCTTGGCGGCAAGTTCACCTGCGACTCGCACGGTTTGTTCGTAGAGCGGGTCGGGTGAGGCGGTGCGGGCACTGCCGAAAATGGTGACTTTCGGCCGGCCTTCGACCTGCGCCAACAGGGAAAATGCCTTGCGAAGGTCCTTCACGGTGTTGGCCATGATTTTCTGGTCCAAGAGGGAGGGCCCCTCGGCCAAGAATCTCTCGACTTCCTCGCGCAGGTCGCGCTCGAAAGGACTTGGCGCGCCCGCGCTGTGGGTCGTCACGACATCAACCCGCCGCGGACCCCGCGCCACACTTGGATCGAAGAGCGTCGAGCAATTCCACGAAACTCCTCTGGAACGACGCGACCCCCTCGGCTTCCAGTTTCGCTGCGACGTCGGCCATATCGATCCCGACGTCGGCGAGGCGGTCCCATGTCAGGCGGGCCTCGGCGAGAGTGGCATCCACCGTTCGGGCAACCGTGCCGTGGTCCTCGAATGCCTCGAGGGTCTGGTCGGGGAGGGTGTTCACCGTGTCGGGACCGATCAACGTGTCGACATACAGCGTGTCGGGATACGCCGCGTTCTTTGTCGAGGTGCTGGCCCACAGGGGTCTTTGGACCCTTGCACCGAGTGTTCTCAGACGCTGCCATCTCTCACCCGAGAACCGTTCGAGAAACAACCCGTAGGCCAGTTGCCCCTGCGCGATGGCCGCGCGGCCGAAGAGTCCCCCGACCGCTGGGTTTTGGCTGCGAGCGAGACGATCATCGACTTCGGAGTCCACCCGACTGATGAAGAAACTCGCCACGGAGTTCACCGACGAGAGATCGGTGTGACCTGCCGCGAGGCGGTCTTCGAGGCCGGCGATGTAGGCCTCGATGACTTCGGCGTAGCGTTGTAGGGAAAAGATCAGCGTCACGTTGACGTTGCGACCCTCGCTGATCATCGTGCGGATGGGGGACAGACCCTCCCGGGTGGCCGGGATCTTGATCATCACGTTCGGCGCACCGATGCGCTCGTCGAGCGCGCGGGCCGCGGCCAGCGTCCCTGCCCCGTCTGCGGCCAGACCCGGATCGATCTCCACGCTCACGAATCCATCGGATCCGTCGGATGCGTCGTAGAGCGGTCCGAAAATCGACGCTGCGCCGGCGATGTCGGCGAGTACCAGCTCCCAGTAGATCTCCTCGACGCCGAGGCCCCGACGGGCGAGATTCTCGAACTGTGCGTCATACTCGGCGGAACCCTGGATCGCCTTTTGAAAGATCGTCGGGTTGGAGGTCAGCCCACGCACGCCACGTTCGACAAGGTTCTGCAACTGACCGCTGGTGAGATAGCCGCGGCGCAAATTGTCAATCCACGGGCTTTGACCCTGTTCCGCGTGCAGTCGCCGAAGGATGTTCGTCGAGCTCATTGACGCGACGCTAGTTCGGTTGCCACCCGAACGACGTTCGGCACACAGATACCGAAATGTTCGAGTGCCACCGACCCCGGTGCGCTCGCGCCGAATTCATCGATACCGATCGCACGATGGGCAATGGCCGCCCAGCCGTACGTGCTGCCTGCTTCGACGGACACCACGGGAATGCCGGGGGGCAGAATCGACTCGCGGAAAGTCCGGTCTTGGGCGAGGAATGTCGACTGACACGGCATCGAGACGACGCGCGAGGGGATGCCTGCCGAAGCAAGGGCGCGGCCCGCGGCGACACACAGGGATACTTCGCTACCGGTGCCGACGAGCACCACCTGCGGATCGGACGCATCATCGACCACTCCCGCGCCACGGCGAACCGCGTTTCCGTCGGTGACTATGGGCAGGTTCTGTCGACTAAGGACGAGCGCCGTGGGGCCATCGTGGTCGAGGGCAGCCAACATGGCGGCTGCGGTCTCGTTGCCGTCGGCCGGACGGATCACCTGCAGGCCGGGAATGACGCGCAGGGAGGCAAGATGTTCCACGGGCTGATGCGTCGGTCCGTCTTCGCCGACACCGACAGAATCGTGACTGAAGACAAAAATCACCTTTGCCTTCGACAGGGTGGCGAGTCGCAGAGCCGGGCGCATGTAGTCGGCGAACACAAAAAAGGTCCCGACCACCGGTACGAGACTCCCGTGGAGTGCAATGCCATTCGCGACCGCCCCCATTGCGTGCTCGCGAACACCGAAGTAGATCTGCCGGCCCAAGCGATCATGGCGCGAGAACGGCCGGTCGGTGGACAGCTTGGCCCCGGTGTTTCCCGTCAGGTCGGCGGCCCCGGCGACGATGTTGGGAAGGACCCCGGTTGCTGTCGAGAGAACTTTTTGGATTGCAACACGGGTGGCGGGTGTTTGGTCCGCCTCGAAGCTGGGCAGATGTGGTTCGAGCCGAGCGGAAAGCCCCGTCGTCGCATAGTCGGCCAAACGCGCCGGGGCCCCGGAAGCCACCCAAGGTCCACGGGCCGCCTCGCCGCGGGTCGCCACGTGGGCACGGTAAGCCGAGACGAGATCCTGCGGCGCGTAGAACGGCTCGTCTGGAATCCCGAGTATTTCCTTCGTTCGGGATATGTGTTCGGCCGCAAGGGGGTTTCCGTGAGCCACGTGTTTGTCGGTGAAATCAGGCGACGGATAACCGATGCGTGTCGGCAGAACGATCAGAGTCGGCGCACCCCGGGTGTTCTTCGCGCGATCGAGGAGCGCCTCGAGGGCGTCACAATCCTCTGAGATGGGTCCAGCCTCCATCACGTTCCATCCGTACGACCCGAAGCGCCCGACAACGTCGTCGCTGCAGGTGAGGTCGACCGCGCCGTCGATCGTGATCTTGTTGTCGTCGAACACACAGATCAATTTCTCGAGGCCGAGGTGACCCGCAAGGGATGCCGCTTCGTGACTCACACCTTCCATCAGGCAGCCGTCTCCGGCAATCACATAGACGTGATGGTCGATGACATCGCCACCGAGGGTGGCGCGCAGATGTTCTTCGGCGATGGCCATCCCGACGGCGTTTGCAAAACCCTGTCCGAGTGGGCCCGTGGTGACTTCGACACCCGCCGTGAGCCCGACTTCGGGGTGACCCGGGGTTGCGGAGCCGAGTTGTCGGAATGCGCGCAGGTCGTCGACCTCGAGACCGTATCCGTTCAACCAAAGAAGGCTGTATTGAAGGATCGAAGCGTGTCCCGCCGAGAGAATGAACCGATCACGATTTGGCCACTTCGGGTCGAGGGGGTCGTGGCGCATGACGCGGGAATAGAGCGCGTGCGCGAGGGGGGCGAGCGCCATCGCCGTGCCCTGGTGCCCACTCCTTGCATGGAACGGCGCGTCCATCGCCATGCCACGGATCACCGCGATGGCCTGGGCGTCACGCACGGGGTCGAAGGCGGATCGGGCGGCGTGTTGCGTGACCACGTGCGAACACTAACTGTTGGGTCGAGGCAGAAGGGTCAGCGGTAGAACGCTCCACGGATCGCGATTGACACGGCAATGCGCAAAAATCTGGCCATAGTCGTCGAATTCAAGTTCGGCTTTGACGAGACGGTAAGTGAATTTCCCCGGGTCGACACGGAACGGACTGACGTTGCGTGCCACTTGTTCGTCGGTCTCGCCGAGACCTCTCCTGAAGACCACTTCGAAAACACCCTCCCCGGATTCGCCCGGTTCGCAGTAGATCAACGCAATCAGGTGCGGGGAGAAGATGAACGGCGGCTCGGACGGGGCGAGGATCGAAAAGAAAGCCCCCGTCAGGTCGATCCGCGAACTCGGCCCGTCGGCCTGACGCATTTCAAAGTTCTCGACGAAAAGCGTAGAGACGAGATGCATCCTGTGAATCTACAAAGCCCGATGAATGCCCCGAAAGTCATGCTGCAGTGCGGCGGGCTGGCGCAACAAGTTTGACGTCGGCCAGACGCACACGTGCCAATTTCGTCCACGTCAGCACCTTGATCACCCACCAGCCGTAGTCGATTTCGTACCACCGATGGGCCAGTCGCGCCGAGGTGGGTGCAGCGTGGTGGTTGTTGTGCAGGCCCTCTCCCGCCGTGAGGAAAGCCAGCCATTGGAGATTTCCCGCCCCGTTGTCGTAGGGGCGCCGACCGAAATGGTGGCCGATCGCGTTCACCGCGGCCGAACCACCCAGGTACAGATTGACATGCACGAACGAGGCTGCAAGGCCAACCCACAGGCCGAACACCAAACACAGCGTCGTGATACCGATCGTGAGACCCAGAATCGTACGATCGAAGACGACGTGGTCGATCCGCGTTGGGGGCAAGTCCTTGGCGTAGCGCGAGATTGTCGATGTTTGCGCTGCGCATCTCCGGTAGAGCGCGACATTTTTTGCCTGCACGGTCCTCCAGCCCAACAGAACCGGCGAATGTGGATCGCCATCGATGTCGGTGAAGGCATGGTGTTTGCGGTGCACCGCCACCCACTGCCGTGGACGTATTCCAGTGGCGACCCAGATCAGGAATCGGAAGCCGAAAGCGGCAACCCGCGAAAGCGACAGGGCACGATGCGACAACGCGCGATGGAGGTACACGGTCGTGGCAACGTTGGCGAGCACGGTCACGGAAAGCCCGACAATCAAAGCGACCACCACCGCCCCCCAGAAGGTCGACGGCGCAGCGAGGGCTGGTGTGAATTCAACGAGCATGGGTGAACACTATCGCCCTACCGACCAGTAGGTAGATCTTTCGGGTACTCTCGGGGCATGGCCGGGCGCCCCATGCGGGATGTGATCCTCGACGAGGCCACGGAACTCTTTGCCCGGTTCGGTTTCGAAGGCACATCGCTGAACGACATCGCGGCAGGTGTGGGCATCAAGCGTCCGAGCGTGCTGCATTACTTTCCCAGCAAGGACGCCCTCTACGGGGAGGTCTTCGAGCGGATGCTCTCGGACTGGCTCGAATGCGTCGAGGCATCGATGAAGAGTCCAGGCCGGGGTTGGGAGCGCTTCTCCGCGGTTCTCCTGTCCGGATTCGACCTTTTTTGCGCCAACCCGTCCTATGTGCGCCTGATGCGCCGCGAAGCGATCGAGGGCGGTGACCGTCTCGGTATCGACCTTGTGGGAGTCGTTGCGCCGTTCTTCGAGGCCGCCGTGAATTGGCTGGAGGAGGAGATGGTGGCCGGACACTTCCGCAAAGTCGACGCACGCCAGCTTCTGGTCACCGCGTATGCGACCCTGCTCGGCTACGTCTCGGATGCACCGTTCATCAACGGACTCCTCATCGACGACGCCCTCGCCCCGGAGATGCTCGTGGCTCGCCGTGATCATCTCCTCGAGCTGTTCCACCGCATCCTTGTCGCAGATGTGGACGCTCCGCTCACTATTCTCGGCGCGTGAACAACAACGGTGGTGCGTCGCGCACTTTGTCGGAGCGCGAGAGCAAGGCCCTCCTGTCGGGCTTCGGAGTGCCGTTTCTCGCCGAACTCGAATTGACGTCGCCCGCGCCCGTCGAGGAGTTGCTCGGTCTACTCAAAGCGCATCAGATCGCGTTTCCCGTGGTCGCAAAACTGAACGGTGAGCGCATCGCGCACAAAACCGAACGCGGACTCGTGCGTCTCAACGTCGGTGACGTGGCCACTCTGGCGCAAGCGGTGGACGAGCTTTTCGGCGCTGCACGCCCAACGGACGGGGACGTCAGTGTCCTTGTTGCACCGATGGTGAAGAGCAACCGGGAGTTCATTGCCGGCGTCGTGCACGACGCCCAGTTCGGCCCGATCCTGATGCTCGGCGTCGGGGGCGTGCTGGCAGAGGCGCTGGCCGACGTGGTTTTTCGCCCGGTTCCCGTCTCGGTGGCCGACGCACTCGAAATGATCGACGAAATCAAGGCCCAGAAGTTGCTCGGTGCCTTTCGTGGGGAGGCTCCGGTCGAGCGAAAAGCACTCGTGGGTGTGCTGACCGGTTTGTCCGACGCCGCGACCCAGCGTGGGGACCTGTTGTCAGTCGACCTCAATCCGTTGCTCGTCACCACCAGCGGCGGTCTGGTGGCCGTCGACGCGCTGGTCGAAGTGGGCACACCGCCCGCGCCACCCGAATCCACGAAGCGCAGAAGGACCCTCAAGGACGAGCACTTCCGGGCGCTGTTCGAGCCGCGTGGCGTCCTCATCGCGGGGGCATCCAGCCACCCGGGCAAATTCGGGTTCGTCTCGATGCACAACATTCTGGCGAGCGGATACCAGGGTCGCGTCGGTGGAACCAATCTTTCGGGCGAGGCGGTGCTCGGGGTCCAGACCGTGGTGTCGGTCGACGATCTTCCCGATGGTTTTGCAGACCTGGTGTTCGTGTGCACGCCGCCTGCGGCGAATCCCAAACTACTCCGCGAATGCGCTGCCAAAGGCGTCAAGGCGGCCTTTTTGACCACCGCGGGTTATGGCGAGGCGGGCCACGAGGGTCGAGGAATCGAGAACGAAATCGTCGCATTGGCTGACGAACTTGACATGCTCCTGGCCGGCCCGAACGGTCAGGGAGTCGTGAGCACACCCGTGCAATTGTGTGCGCAGATCGTGGCGCCGTACCCGCCTGCTGGTCGAATCGGAGTCGCGAGCCAGAGCGGCAACTTCGTTTCGTCCTTTCTCAATTACGCCCGCCAAAGTGGTGTCGGGGTGAGTCGAGCGGTCTCGGCGGGGAACGCGGCGAGCGTGTCGGTGGCCGATTACCTGGAGTGGTACGCAACCGACCCGGCGACCTCGGTTGGCCTTGCGTATCTGGAGGGCATCAGCAACGGCCGTGAACTCATGGCGCAACTCGGCACCGTTTCGCACCGAATGCCCCTCGTCATCGTCAAGGGAGGGGCCACCGAAGCAGGGGCCAAGGCGGCCGCGAGCCACACGGGTGCTCTCGCAGCCAACGACAAGGTCTTCGACGGCGCGTGTCGCGCGGCCGGTCTCGTGCGGGCGGCCTCCGTCGAGGAGGCCTTCGACACTGCGGCCTGCTTTGCAACTCAGCCCCTGCCGCGCGGGGGACGAACAGTGATTCTCACGACGGCCGGTGGCTGGGGTGTGGTCACTTCCGACGCGCTGTTTGCGCGACCCGAACTCAGCCTCGTTGCACTACCCGACGACCTCCATGCTGCGATCGACGAAAAACTGCCGGCGCGCTGGAGCAAGGGCAACCCCGTCGACTGCGCGGGCGGTGAAACACGTGACACGATCCCCGAAATTCTCGGCCTCATCGCGCACCATCCGGATGTCGATGCGGTGATCTATCTCGGGATCGGGATCCAATCGAATCAGGCACGACTCATGCGCGGGGGATCGTTCTACCCCGACCACGGCCTCGAGCGCATCGTTGCCTATCACGAACGTCAAGATGCACGATTCGCCGAAGCGGCCGCCGAGTTGTCGACGCAAACAGGCAAGCCGATTCTCGTCGCCACCGAGCTCGCCATCGCAGACCCCGACAACCCGGGCCCGCACGCCGTTCGCCAATCCGGTCGTTATTGCTTTCCGACGGGAAATCGTGCCGTCGCGGCACTCTCACACATGGTCCGATACGCACGGTTCCGGGACCGATGACGACACAGAGACGTCGCGCTCGTCGACCCGGTCTCGTCGTGGTGATCGTCGGCACGGTCGTGGCGTCCCCCCTCGCGGTGCTGTGGTACGCAGGACATTCACTCGCGACGCGCACCGACGGCCGTGACGCAAAGCCAGTTTCGTACATCGTCACACCGGTCATGAGCGTGCGTCGCGCCGCATCAACGTTGGCTACCGACATCGCGACACGGAACCTTCGCAAAGAGCTCGCACCCATCCTCGAAAAACTGCCCTCCTCGGGATGCCTTCGTGTGGATGCGGGCGGACGCATCGTCCTGGCGAAGTCGTCGGACAAGTCGTTGGTCCCGGCGAGCAACCAAAAGATCGTGACTGCGGCAGTCGCCCTCCAGGTTCTTGCCCCAGACACCCGTTTTACAACGCGCGTCATCGGCAAGATCGAGAACGGAACCGTTGCCGGCGACCTGTTCCTCGTCGGGGGTGGCGACCCGCTGCTGGTGAGCCGCGAGTTCCTCGCCACCGAGCGCTTCCCAACGACCTCGCCCACGATCCTCGACGACCTCGCCGACAAGGTGCAAGCCGCAGGTGTCAGGTCGGTGACGGGCAGCGTGGTCGGGGACGAGTCGTACCTCGATGACGACCGCTACCTCGACGACTGGTCGTCGGCCGTTCGGGGAACCGAGGCGGGGCCCTTGGGCGGGCTCATGGTCAACGATGGTGTGGTTCTCGGAAATCCCCTCAAACCCGACAACCCGGCGGCCGCGGCCGCCGAAGAGTTCACTCGTTTGCTGCGCGTGCGCGGCATCACCGTGGCGGGCAACCCGCGTGAGACGAAAACGGCACCGCCAGAGGCAATGATCGCCGAAGTGTCGTCTGCACCCGTCGCATCGGTGGTCGCTGAGATGCTCACCAACAGCGACAACAACACTGCGGAAATTCTTGTGCGACACATCGGGCTCTCGCGCTCGCTACAGCCCACGACCAGTGCGGGTCTTGCCGTTCTTCGCGACTTCATGGTGCAGTGGGGAATCCAAGGGGTGGTGATCAAGGACGGTTCGGGATTGTCGCGCGGAAACCGAATGACTTGTGCCGCGCTCGTCGAATTACTTGAGCGCAGCCCGATCGGAGGCGACCTGAAAAAGGGACTCGCCGTTGCAGGGCGCACCGGCACTTTGAAAGACGTCCTCACAGATTCACCCGTGGCCGGCAAGTTCCTCGGCAAAACGGGGACGCTTCTCAACGTGAAAACCCTCGGGGGAGTCCTCCCCGTGAGCGAAAGTGACGAGGTCACGCTTGCACTGTTCCTTGGCGGCGCCGGATGGGCAGACCAGGGCAACTACAGGCCCTTGTGGAATGCCCTGGCGCGCGCCGTGGCGACGTACCCAACGGGACCCTCGGCAGGCCAGGTGCGGGTGCTCCGCGGCGGCTGAGAGGGTGCAAAACAGACGCTTCGCTGCGACACTTGGGACATGGCATCGCAGGCCCGCGCCCATGACAGCGAGATTGTTGACATGGTCGTCGCCTACGCGCGTCAAGAGACCGTCGAGCCGTTGCGTGGGGCGGGACGCTGGATTCTGTGGGGTGTCGTGTCGATGGTGCTGGTCTCGGCGGGAATGGTTCTCGTTGCGCTCGGGTTGCTGCGTCTGGTGCAGGACCTCTCGTCAGACGCATTCGACGGCGCGTGGTCCTTTGTGCCTTACATTTTCGGCACCGTGTTCGCGGTGGTCGTGGTCGGTGTGGGACTTTCCCAGATGCGCCGGCCGCGCCTTTAGGTTGGAGGGGCAATGGAAAACACTGGCAACCGGAGGATTTCCAAGGACGACCTGGAGCGCAGATTCAAGAACCTGCAGGACGACCTTCAGGGCCGCGTCGAGAACAAAAAGCAGACGGCTCTCGCCCTCGCAGGTGCCGCCGCTGTCGTGGTGATGGTGGTCTCGTATCTGTTTGGCCGGCGCCGTGGATCGCGCCGCGCCACCCGCGTCGATTTCAGGCGCTGAAGTGGTCTCCAAGAACGCGCGTCGCATCTCGTTGTTCGCCGCTCTCGTCATCGGTCGGGTTCCCGTTCGACGTCGCGTGGTGTCGTTGCTCGCACGCCGATCCTCGAGGTTTGCCAAGGCGGTTCTTTTTGGTCGCCTGACGCGACGCTTCCTGGCGACGCCCGCACCGCGCGTGGTCAAGGCACGAACGCGCCGCGCCGTGATCGATGTCGAGTCCCGATGAGCGTCGACCCCACGGCACACCCGGACACCTTCGGACTGGGGGAAAAAGTGATGTTCGTGGACTGCAAGGACCGCCGTTACCTCGTCGATCTCGTCGACGGTGGTGAGTTCCACTCGCACGCGGGATTCGTCCCCCACGATGCGGTCGTGGGCTGTCCCGACGGAACGGAAGTCATCTCCACCAAGGGTGCGCGCTACGTGGTGTTGCGACCGACCCTCGAGGACTTTGTCGTGGAGATGCCCCGCGGTGCGCAAGTGATCTACCCGAAGGATCTCGCAACGATCCTGATGATCGCCGATATTCGCCCCGGTGCACGGGTTCTCGAATCGGGCGTCGGGTCGGGCGCACTGTCGATGGCGATGCTGCGGGCCGGGGCTTCGATCACCGGGTACGAGTTGCGTGAGGACTTTGCCAACCGCGCGAGGGCGAACGTGAAATCGTTCCTCGGCGAGTCGGCACTGCGTTCATACGACGTCCATCTCCGCAACTGTTACGAGGGGATCGATGGCAACGACTTCGACCACGTCGTACTCGACCTTCCCGAACCCTGGCTTGTGGTTGACCACGCAGTCGGCGCGCTGCGCCGCGGGGGCGTCCTGGTCGCCTACACGCCTTCGATCACCCAGGCCATGCAAGTGCGCTCGGCATTGGGCGACGCCTGGACAGGCCAGCGCACCCTCGAGGTCCTGCACCGAACCTGGCACATTGACGGCCAGGCGGTACGGCCAGACCACCGCATGGTGGCACACACCGGATTTCTCACGACGGCTCGGCTGATCGAGAAGCCCTGACTCAGGGCCGCAACGTCACGGCTCGATGAAGATGCACTCGCCGGGGCATTCCTCGGCGGACTCCACGACGGCGTCGGTCATGCTGTCGGGAAAGTTGGCCAGACCCTCGGCACCCTGGGGATTGCCCTTGGCAGTCGCGAAAATCTTGCTGCCTTCTTTCACGTAGGCCAAACCGTCATCGAGAAGGGTGAAGACATCCGGCGCGATCTCCTCGCACAGGCCGTCGCCAGTGCACAGATCCTGATCGATCCAGACCTTCATTGACTGCTCCTTCTATTGCTTGATCGTGCGCCCCGACTCTACACGCCGACGCTCCGTGAGGCACCTTTTGTCCCGCGTCACCTTGCACCCGGCAAGCGACCCGCCGAGACCCATCTTTTTCGTTATCCGGCCCGTGCAGTCACACCATCTACCGCGGGAGGTGATAGAGAGATGAGAGGTTTGATCGAAAAAGCTTCGTCGGTTCGGAGGTGCGGTATGTCTGCTGGTCGGCAGGACGAGCAGAACGGGGAAAGCGGGCGCGGCGACGAACGCACGTCGCGCCTGGAGGCCCAGTTGCTCGAGGCCAAGAGCCAGTTGGCCCACAAGGAGGCCCAGAACGAGAAGCTCTCCTACACCCTCCGCGAGGCGCGCGAACACATCACCCAGCTGCGCGAAGAGGTCGACAAACTTTCGCAACCGCCGTCGGCTTACGGGGTGATCGTCGGAAAGAACGACGACGAGACGGTCGACATCCTCACGAGCGGCCGGAAGATGCGAGTACAGCTTCATCCCACAATCGATTTCGAGACGGTTGCGCGTGGTGCCGAAGTTGTCCTGAACGAGAGCCTCAACGTGGTTCTCGCCAGAATGCCCGAGGGGTCCGGCGAGGTGGTCACGTTGAAGGAGGTCTGCGAGGACGGGGTACGTGCGGTGGTCACGGTGCGCGGGGACGAGGAACGGATCTGCGAACTGGCCGACGCCCTGCGTGGTGTTCACCTGCGTTCGGGGGACCTGCTGCGCCTCGACCCGCGTTCGGCCTTGCTGCTCGAAAAACTTCCGCAACCCGACGTGGAGGATCTGCTTCTCGAAGAGGTACCCGACATCGACTACGCCGACATCGGGGGCCTCGACTCCCAAATCGAGCTGATCGCCGATGCCGTCGAACTGCCGTTCCTCTACGGCGACCTGTTCGCCGAACACAGATTGCCCGCTCCGAAGGGTGTTCTTCTCTACGGTCCGCCCGGTTGCGGAAAGACCCTCATCGCCAAGGCCGTGGCAAACAGCCTCGCGACGAAAGTTGCCGCCAAGCAGGGTGACGCGAAGGGACGTAGTTATTTCATCAACGTGAAGGGACCCGAACTTCTCAACAAATACGTCGGCGAGACCGAGCGCCAGATCCGACTCATCTTCCAGCGTGCGCGTGAGAAGAGTGAAGAGGGTTGGCCGGTCATCGTGTTCTTCGACGAGATGGACTCGATGTTCCGCACACGCGGAAGTGGAATCAGCAGCGACATGGAATCGACGATCGTGCCACAGCTGCTTGCCGAGATCGACGGAGTCGAGGGCCTGCGCAACGTGATCGTCATCGGGGCAACCAATCGCGAGGATCTCATCGACCCCGCGATCCTCCGGCCCGGACGACTAGACGTGAAGATCAAGATCGAACGCCCTGACAAGGCCGCGGCCACGCAGATCTTCTCGCGTTATCTGACCTCCGATCTCCCCCTCGCCGCGTCGGAAACACCGGGTGACCAAGACGCCGAGAGCGCCGTGCGGTTGATGATCGCGGCCACTGTCGAGGCCATGTACAGCGAGGACGAGTCGAACCGGTTCCTCGAGGTCACGTACCAGAACGGTGACAAGGAAGTTCTCTTCTTCCGCGATTTTTCGTCCGGTGCGATGATCGAAAACATCGTCCGTCGGGCCAAGAAGCTGGCCATCAAACGGGTCATCGCGGGAGGGAACAGAGGAATTCGTCTCGACGATCTCGTCGAATCGGTACGGCAAGAATTCAAGGAGCACGAGGACCTGCCGAACACGACGAATCCCGACGACTGGGCCCGTATTTCGGGCAAGAAGGGGGAGCGCATCGTGTTCATCCGCACGTTGGTCAACGAACAAACCGGCGACGCCGCTTCGCGCGGGGGCAAGGCCATCGAGCGCACCGCCACGGGCCAGTACCTCTAGGCAGCGCACCAGTTCATGGCAATCCACAAGGTCTGCGGGGTCGAAACCGAATACGGAATCATCACGCGCGGTTTCGATGCGAACCCTGTCGTGGCGTCCTCGGTTCTCGTCAATGCCTACGCGGGCAACTTTCCCCAACTCACCGGATGGGACTTCGCCGACGAGAGTCCCGCTCTCGACGCGAGAGGGTTCGTCCTCGACGATGCGTTTCCACCGGAGGTCGAAACGCATCTGGTCAACAGTGTTCTGACCAACGGGGCCCGCTATTACGTCGACCATGCCCACCCCGAGGTCTCCACGCCCGAATGCACCAGTGCTTCGCAGGTAGTTCTCTTCGACAGGGCCGCCGAGGAAGTCATTCGGCGCAGCGCAACCTCAGCCAACGAGAAACTCCCATCCGGCCACGAAATCGTTCTCTACAAGAACAACTCCGACGGAAAAGGGAACTCGTACGGCTGTCACGAGAATTATCTCGTCGACCGCAACCTACCCTTCGGCCGCCTGGCGGGGCTGATCACCGGCCATTTCGTCACCAGGCAGGTGTTCACCGGCGCGGGCAAGGTGGGCTGTGAGCAGCCGGGGAGGGGATCAACCGCGGTTCCCTACCAACTCACGCAGCGGGCCGACTTCTTCGAAGAGGAGATCGGTCTCGAAACCACACTCAAGCGTCCGATCGTCAACACGAGGGACGAGCCGCACTGCAACCCGAATCTCTACCGGCGACTCCATGTCATCGTCGGTGATGCGAACATGAGTGAGGTGGCAACGTTTCTCAAGGTCGGAACCACCGCGATCGTGCTCGCGATGATCGAAGATGACGTACTCCCGTACAACATGCAACTCGCCAAACCCCTTCAGGCGATTACCGCCGTGAGCCACGACCCGACGCTGGGAGCCACGGTTGAGCGCGTCAATGGCCAGCGACTCACGGCACTCGAATTTCAGTTTCTCCTCCTGGAATGCGCGGAAAAGTACGCCCAACAATACGGGTTGGCTTGCGTCGACGATGCGCGTGGAACAGGTGAGGGTGAACTGATCCTTGCCCGCTGGAAGCAAGTGCTCGAGGGTCTCGAACATGATCCGCCGTCCATGTCCCACATCGTGGACTGGGTCGCCAAGAAGCGTTTGGTCGATGGATTGGCCTCCCGTCACAACCTGTCTCCGGGCCACGCCAAATTGAAGGCGATCGACCTGCAGTACCACGACATGCGTCCCGAACGATGCCTCGCACAGCGGGTGGGCCTCGAGACCATGTGGTCGGCAGATGCGGTCGCGGCTGCCGTCACCGAGCCCCCAACCACCACGCGTGCCTTTTTCCGGGGCAAATGTCTCTTGAAATGGCCGAACGATGTCGTCGCGGCGAATTGGGACAGCCTCGTGTTCGACATCGGAGACGAGCCGTTGCGCAGGGTTCCGATGATGGAACCCCTGCGGGGCACCCGTGCCATCGTCGGGGCACTCATTGATTCCGCAACGTCGCCCAGGGAACTCATCAACATGCTCGGCGCGGGTGCGAGTGAGACCTCGGGTTTCGTTGATCCCGGGATGTACTGAGGCTCGGAAATTTCGCTACGGTGGGCATATGGCCGAGCGGATCAAGAAACAACGTGGCGAGCGCGGTAACGACGACGCGGACGTCTCTGAATCTGCGTCGCCCGCAGCCGACACGGGGCGAAGCGAAAAGTTGAAGGCCGAACTCGACGGCCTCCTCGACGAAATCGACGAGGTGCTCGAGTCCAATGCCGAGGACTTCGTGAAGAGTTACGTACAAAAAGGTGGGGAATAGGCCCGATGGCGATGCCGTTCTTCCTCGACGACAATCCGGGGGCAAGTTTCCTCGATCTTTTGCGTCGCAGGGGCGCCGAACCGTTCGCGTCGTGCGACATGTCGGGTCAGTTGTCCGTGCCGCATGCCACCACCTGTGTCGCTCTGCGTTTCGAAGGTGGGGTCGTGATGGCCGGCGACCGTCGGGCTACGTCTGGAAATCTCATCTCGCACCGCACGATGGAAAAGGTCGTCGAGGCCGACCGTTTCAGCGGCGTTGCGATTGCCGGTGCCGCGGGACCCGCAATGGAAATGATCAAGCTCTTCCAACTGCAACTCGAGCACTACGAGAAGGTGGAGGGTCAACTGCTCTCCCTCGAAGGCAAGGCAAACCAGTTGTCGATGCTCGTGCGCGGAAACCTGCCCGCAGCGATGCAGGGCATGGTCGTCGTGCCGATTTTCGCCGGGTACGACCTCGCCGTGGGTGCCGGTCGCCTCTGGGATTACGACCCGACGGGCGGTCGTTACGAGGAGAAGGAATACGTGGCGACCGGTTCAGGAAGCCTTCACGCGGGCACGGTGGTCAAGGTTGGTTGGCGTTCCTCCCTGGGTGAGGACGACGCGATTCGCCTTGCGGTGCACGCGCTGTGGGAGGCGGCCGATGCCGATTCGGCCACGGGTGGTCCCGATGCCCTGCGCGGCATCTATCCCGTCACGGCCACGATCACCTCGGCGGGTTGGTCGCGCGTCGAAGACTCCCGACTGGCCGCCATTGTTGACCAGATACTCGCCGACCAACGCGCGCGTAACGCAGGTGAACCCCGATGAGCATGCCCTTCTACGTCGCACCAGAGCAGGTCATGAAGGACCGTGCGGACTATGCCCGCAAGGGAATCGCACGTGGTCGCGCCCTCGTGGCCGTGCAATACATCGATGGAATCGCAATCATCGCGGAGAATCCCTCGAACACGTTGCGTAAGGTCAGCGAGATCTACGACCGGATTGCCTTCGCGGGCGTCGGCAAATACAACGAATTCGACCAATTGCGCGTCGCCGGCGTGCGATCGGCCGACCTCAAGGGTTACCAATACTCGCGGGCCGATGTCGACGCGCGCAGTCTCGCCAACCAGTACGCGCAAATCCTCGGCCAGATCTTCACCCACGAGATGAAGCCCCTGGAGGTCGAGATCCTCGTGGCCGAAATAGGCGTCAGTGCCGCGGCCGACCAGTTATTCCACATTCTCTACGACGGGACGGTTCTCGACGAAAAACGTTATTCGGTTCTGGGTGGCGACGCCGATGCGATAGCAGGTCGCCTCTCACCCGAACTTGCCGGTGACGTACCCGATCTCGCAAAGGCCGTCAAGGTCGCCAATCGTGCACTCGCCGGGTCGGACCGAACCCTTGTTGCCGACGACCTCGAAGTTGCGGTCTTGCGTCGCAATGGTCCACGTCGTGCCTTTGCCCGTCTCGACGACGCAGAGGTATCGAATCTCCTCGCGAGTTGACCGCCGGCAACCCGAATGGAACGGCGGATCTTCGGGATCGAAACCGAGTACGGCATCACCTGCACGCTGCGGGGCCAACGTCGCCTCAGTCCCGACGAGGTCGCACGGTATCTCTTCCGTAAGGTCGTCTCATGGGGTCGCAGCAGCAATGTCTTCCTGGAGAACGGGGCACGTTTGTATCTCGACGTCGGTTCGCATCCGGAGTACGCGACCCCGGAGTGCGACAACATCTACGACCTCGTCGTTCACGACAAGGCCGGCGAACGTCGCATCGAGGACCTCACGAATTCGGCAGAGGAAAGGCTGCGTGACGAGGGAATTCGCGGAACGGTGTATCTCTTCAAGAACAACACAGACAGCGCGGGAAATTCCTATGGCTGCCACGAGAATTATCTCACGGGCCGCGACGACGACCAGACCGCCATCGGTCAGATACTCATTCCGTTTCTCGTGTCGCGCCAGATCATCGCCGGAGCGGGACGGATCACCCACACGGCACGTGGACCCGTGTATTCCATCTCGCAGCGTGCCGACCACATCTGGGAGGGAATGAGTTCGGCCACTACACGCAGCCGACCGATCATCAACACGCGCGACGAACCCCATGCGGATGCCGAGAGCTACCGCAGATTGCACGTCATTGTCGGGGACTCGAACATGAGTGAATACACGACGTTCCTCAAGGTCGGCGCGACGGCTTGTCTCCTGCGGATGATGGAGGACCCGAGCGTCGTCCTGCGCGACATGACCCTCGAAAATCCGATACGGGCAATCCGCGAAATCAGTCACGATCTCACGTGTCGGCGCACCGTGCGGCTCCAGAGCGGCCGGGAGGTCAGCGCACTGGACATCCAGCGTGAATATCTCGATCGTGCTCTCGTGTACGCCGATCGAAAGGGGTTTCCCGATTTCGAAATGAAGGCGTTGCAAATGTGGCACCACTGCATCTCCACGATCGAGCGCGACCCATTTGCGCTCGACAGGGAACTCGACTGGGTGATCAAACACAGGTTGATCGAGAGGTACCGGGAACGTCACGGGATCGCCCTGGGGGATCCGCAGACCCAGTTGGTCGACCTTCAGTACCACGACATCTGCCGGACACGCGGGCTGTACTACAAACTCGAGTCGAAGGGACTCGTCGAGCGGTTGTGCAATGAAGACCACATCACGCATGCCATCGAAAATGCACCGACCACGACACGTGCGCGCCTTCGTGGCGAGTTCATCAAGAAGGCGAAATCGAAAAAACGGGATTACACCGTGGACTGGGTGCACCTCAAGTTGAACGACCAAGCCCAGCGCACCGTGCTGTGCAAGGATCCTTTCAAGAGCAGGGACGAGCGGGTCGAAAAGATCATTGAGTCGATGTAGCCCGCACTAGCCTCACCCGAGTGCCGATAGAACTCCCGGGCGAAACAGAGGTCGACAACGGTCGCCGTCGACTCGGCGGCTCCTTCCGCGCAGCTTTTGACTGGGTGGTCGTGCTCGTCGTGGCACTCCTCGTCGCGCTCGGCATCAGAACCTTCGTGCTGCAACAGTTCTATATCTCCGGGCCCTCCATGGAGACCACGCTCCTCCAACCCAACCGGGTGCTGGTGAACAAACTCTCGTACCGCTTCGGAGACATCAGTCGGGGAGACGTCGTGGTCTTCGATCGAGTCACCTCCAACGGCCAGTACGTCCAGCACGACGACCTCATCAAGCGTGTCGTCGCCCTGCCAGGGGAGTCGGTGTCGATCAAGGGCTGTGTGGTGTACGTCGATGGAAAGCAATTGGACGAGCCCTACCTACCCGTGGTCGACGCGCAGCAGGCCGATCTCGTTTCGCGTTGCCGCCAGCCCGAGATGGCAGCGGTCGATGTCCCCGCGGAGCAGGTCTTCGTCCTGGGAGACAATCGTGTGCAGTCGATGGACAGTCGCACCTTTGGACCGGTCGACAAAGAGACCATCGTCGGGCGTGCGTTCGTGGTGATTTGGCCGATCAGCCGTTGGCGCTGGCTCTAGAGAGCGTCGGCCAGACGGTCGGGCCAGTCGCTGTAGACCGCGTCGACACCCATGCGGAGCACCTCGGCAATCTGGCGTTCGTGTTGGCAATCCCAGGCGAAACAGGCGACATCGAACCTCTTGAACAACGCCACCAGACCCCCGGTCCAGTCCGCGTAGGGCATGTTCACCGCGCCGATGCCGTCTTCTCGCAACGTTGCAGCGTGACGTTCGGGGCCCTGCTTCATGCGGGCAATGCGGGTGGAATGGACGAGGTGGACGCGGCGCGCAAGGTGATCCTGGCTGCGGAGCACGGCGAGTTCGGGGTGACACAGATACAACAGATGATCCGCCGGGCCGCGACGCCCACGGTGCACCTCGAGAATCGCATCGAACGCGGCAGGGTCCTTCACGTCGAGTGACAAAGGCACCGTTGGCGGGACGACACGCAACATCTCATCGAGGGTCGGTATGTGCAAGGGAAGGTCGTCGCGGACAACCCCGGAAATGGGCCTCGAACGCAGGCGACCTTTGACGACTCCGTCATGGTCGAGTACCGGAACTCCGTCGGCCGTGAGCCAGACGTCACTTTCGAGTCCGCTGGCGCCGAGCCGCAGGGCCAGCGCGAATGCCTCGAGGGTGTTCTCGGGGGCGTAGGCCTTGGCACCGCGATGGGCGAATCCGATGACGGCGGACAACATGCAGGGGCGAGGCTAGTGCCGAGGGGAGCAGAGCTATCTGGATGCGGCTTCATAGACTCTGAGCGTGTTCAACCTGTCGGGTGGCGAAATCATTGTTTTGCTGCTGATCGGTTTGGTCGTGCTCGGCCCGGAGAAGTTGCCTGACGCGATGCGCAAGGTCGGCCGTGTCTACAACGAACTGCGTCGTGTGGCTGGAGGTATCCAGCGTGATGTCACGTCCACTTTTTCCGAACCCGTCAACGAACTGCGCAGAACCGCCGACGAGGCGAAACGGATCCTGAGGGGCTCCGACCCCACGCCGTCGGCGGCTCCGCAGGGGCACGCCAACGAAACAGACGAACCACCCTTCGTCCCCTACGAGGCGCCGGTTGATCCCGATGCCGGGAAAGTCACAGACGATGGCCCTGCGCAATAGGAGACGCCGCGTTCACGGGCCCGACGATGAGGTCACCCTCACGGAACATCTGGGCGAACTTCGTTTCCGCATCATCAGATCGCTTCTCGCGGTTGCAATCGGGATGATTCTCGTTCTCTTGCAGTACGAGTCCTTGTTGCGCTTCCTGACCAAGCCGTACCGCAACCTCTGTCGGGCGCGGCCCGACTTCGCCTGCGATGGAACGCTCTATGGGCTCGGTCCCCTCGACGGCCTCGCGGCCCGGATGCGAATTTCCGTGTACGGAGGAATCATCCTTGCCCTGCCTGTGATCATGTGGCAGATCTGGCGTTTCGTGGCACCAGCACTGCACCGCAGGGAGAAAAAGTACGCAGTTGGTTTCGTGGTGTCGAGCGTCCTGCTCTTCGCACTCGGTGGATACATCGCGTTCTGGACCCTCGACAAGGCTCTCGAGTTCCTCATCAGCTGGTCGGGCTCGGACGTCGAACAGGCCTACCAAATCACAAAGTACGTGAACCTCGTCTTTCTCATGGTTCTTGCATTCGGCATCGGATTTCTGTTTCCTGTGCTTCTCGTTTTTCTTCAGCTTGTCGAGGTCACCACGCCCCGCCAGCTCGTCATGCGTTGGCGTTGGGCAATCATGCTGATCTTTGTCACCGCCGCCGTGATCACACCCTCGGGAGACCCGGTCTCGCTCTTTGCGCTTTCCCTGCCGATGTGTCTTCTCTACGGGCTGTCCATCGGCATCGGATATACCGTTGCATGGCGTCGACGGCGCCGCGCACCGGCAGTGTCGTGAGTTTCTCACCGGACCCATTCCAGCGCGCCGCGTGCGTCGCACTCGATGAGGGTGCATCGGTGCTCGTCGCAGCACCGACCGGATCGGGCAAGACATTCATCGCCGAGCACGCTGTGTCGTCGGCCCTGAGTAGGGGAAGGCGGGTTTTTTACACGGCGCCCATCAAGGCGTTGTCGAACCAGAAGTTCCGCGACTTCCAGACCCTGTTCGGAGAGCGGCAGGTCGGTCTTCTCACCGGTGACACAAGTGTCAATGCCGACGCACCGGTTCTCGTGATGACCACCGAGGTTCTGCGCAACATGATCTATGCGCGATCGACCGCACTCGACGGCCTTGCATATGTCGTGCTCGACGAGGTGCACTTCCTACAGGACCAGTACCGCGGGCCCGTTTGGGAAGAGGTCATCATTCACCTCCCGCTCGATGTGACACTGGTGTGCCTTTCGGCAACCGTCTCCAATGCCGACGAAGTAGCCGCCTGGCTCACGACGGTTCGTGGCGATACGCGGGCAATCGTCGAAACACGGCGTCCGGTACCCCTCGAACACCACCACGCCTTCTACGACAGGGCGACCGGCATGACCCGGGTCATGGCGACGCTCGACGGGGCGAAGACCAACGACAAACTCAGGCGGGTCCTCACCGCCGGCGGCCAGCGATCCCGCGGTACCAAGGGCCGGAATGGGCGCGATTCCCGGGTTGGGCCGGCCGGACGCGCCGAGGTGATCGAGGAACTGCAGGATCGAAAGCTGCTACCGGCGATCTACTTCATCTTCAGCCGTCACCAATGCGACGAGGCGGCAAAGGAGTGTCGACGCAACGCACGGTCGTTCGTCACGGGTGCCGAATCCCGGCGCATTCGTGAGATCGCCGACCGCCATGGAACGCGACTCTCGACCGAGGAACGTCGCGCCCTGGACTTCGACGGATTCGTCGATCTCGTCTCGTCGGGGGTGGCACCCCACCACGCCGGACTTGTGCCTGCGTACAAGGAACTGGTGGAAGAGGCGTTCACGGCGGGCCTCATCAAGGTTGTGTTCGCCACGGAGACCCTCGCCGTGGGCATCAACATGCCGGCGCGCACCGTCGTGATCGACAAGCTCACCCGCTACACCGGGGAGCGGCACGTTCCGCTCAAGCCCTCGGACTTCACGCAACTCACGGGTCGAGCCGGTCGTCGCGGCATCGACACTCTCGGCCACGCGGTGACGATGTGGAGTCCCTTCGTATCTCTCGACGAAGTCGCCAGATACGCGACCAACGAGACATTCACGCTCACCTCGGCGTTCAGACCGACCTACAACATGACGGTGAACCTCGTTCGCACCCATGCCGAGCGCGAGGTGAGGCACCTGCTCAACTTGTCCTTCGCCCAGTTCCAAACCAACTCGACGGTTGTGGCAATGCAGTCCCGCCTCGAACGCCGCCGTGAAGCCATGGAAGCCGCCGAAGCACGAGCCGAGAGCCCTTTCGGCGACATCTGGGCCTATCGCCGCGCAAGGGGTGTCGGCCTCGATGCGCCCACGAGGGCTGCCAATGACCGGATTCTCTGGGACAACCTGAGACCGGGGGACGTGATAGCCGCCATGGCTGACGGTGGGGAGGAACAGTTCCTCGTGGTTGCGACTGCGGCTCGGGCACGGGGACTCAAGGTCACTGTGCTCGACACACGACAGGGGGTACGCGGCGTCCTCCTCGACGATTTTGGTGCGACTCCCCGACATGTCGGTCGCATCGAGATTCCAGGGGAATTCTCCACCTGGAATCCGACCGATGTGAAAACTCTCGCCCAACGGCTGGCCAACTTCCCACAGCGCACGCCGGGTGAGGAATCCGTGCACGAATCGCACGACAGCATCACCTGCGACCCCCAACTGCGCGAACGGATGCGACACGCAGACAAAGCGGATCGGATCCGCCATGACATCACCCGCATCGAAAACGAACTGGTGGTCGAGTCGCAGTCGGTCGCCGCAACTTTCGACCGGGTCTTGCAGATGCTCCAGAACCGGGGTTTCATCGAGGGCTGGTCTCTCACGCCGGCCGGTGCGGTCCTCGCTGGCATCTTTCACGAGTGCGACATCCTCGTGGCCGAGGCCGTCGAGAGGGGCATCTGGGACGAGCTGTCGGTGCCCGACCTGGCCGGTGCGGTCTCGGCCTTGGTTTACGAACGTCGGTCATCCGACGACGTCGACCATCCGTATCCCTCCGACACCGTCAAACGCACGATCGAGGCTCTCGAGGACCTCAGCAGGCAGATCCGCAAGGCAGAGCAGGAGGCGGGTCTGCCGACACACCGCTTCCCCGACAACGGTTTTGCAAGAGCAGCCTCCGTCTGGGCCGCCGGTGGCTCACTGGATGAAATTCTCGATGTCGTTCCCGACATGGGCGCGGGCGACTTCGTGCGCATGATTCGTCAACTCGTCGACCTACTGCGACAAATTGAGCGCACCACACCGAATCCGGTGCTGGCCGCAAATGCAAGCCGTGCTGCAAAGGCGATGTTTCGGGGCCTCGTGGTGGGTAGTGAAGTCCTCCCGGGGGGGCTCTCGACGTGACCATCGAAAAGAGTCGGGACTGGGGTGAATCTGTGGGTGCGCGCGAAGGCGGCATCGTGGTCAGCGGCGACCTCGCCCGTGAACTTGGTTCGAGCCACGGCACGGGGCACGAGGGGCGCTGGCTGCGACTGCCGCTCGATTTGGTCGCCATCGAGGCGATCGATGAACACGGACGGCGTCACCTCCGGAGCGTTGCGACGTGGGTGACGGCCGGGTCGCGCCTGCGCGGCGACTATCTGATCGTGTCATCGACATCCTTCGTGGGAGGCCGGCGGATCTTTTCCCGGGCCCATCCCAACGACGGCCGCCTCGACTGGCTGGCCATCGAGCCAGGCATGTCGTTGCGACAACGGCTCGCTTTTCGCCGCCGGACACGCAGCGAGACACATCTGCCGCATCCTTGCGTCCGCATCGGCACCGGATCCGGTGTGTCCCGGTCGTTCACACACCCGGTGAAGCTTCGCTTCGAAGCCGGTGAACCGATCAGCGGTGTCGTGGAATTGAACGCGACAATTCGTGCCGATGCGACGCACACGCACATCCCCATCGCGTGACGTCGGACTAGAGTCGGGCCATGGGTGATCTCGCAGGACTCAAGCGTGAAGTCGTGGCCGAAATTGACCGGCTTGCCCCCTTGCTCGTCGAGATCAGTCGCGATATCCACGCACATCCCGAATTGAATTACGAGGAACACCACGCACACGACCTTCTCAGCGATGCGCTCGGCGCGGGTTTTTCATCCGTCACACGGTCGGCATTCGGCGTCGACACGGCCTTCCATGCTGTCAAGGGGGATATAAACGGTCCCCGTGTCGGCATCGTTCTCGAATACGACGCGCTGCCGGTGATTGGCCACGCGTGTGGACACAACGTCATTGCCGCCGCCGGGCTTGGTGCGTCCCTCAGCCTCGCACCGTTCATGGGTTCGACCGGTGGCTTACTCGAGGTCTACGGCACGCCCGCCGAGGAGGGTGGTGGCGGCAAGATCGCGATGGCCCGCAACGGCGCCTTTCGTGGTCTGGACGCCGCCATGATGGTGCATCCTGCCGATGTCGACATCACCTCTATGCGCGCGATCGCAATTCATGAATGTTGCGCCCACTTTCACGGCAGCGAGGCACACGCCGCGGCGGCCCCACACAAGGGTCGTAACGCCCTCGACGGTGCGGTTCTTGCCTACAGTTCCATCGCGGCGCTGCGCCAACACATCCGGCCCACGGAACGGGTGCACGGTATCTTCACCCACGGCGGCGACAAGCCGAACATCGTTCCCAAATACGCAGCGATGAATTGGTACGTGCGATCCGACACGCTCGAGACACTCAAACCCCTCAAGAAACGCGTCGAAGACTGCTTTCGGGGTGCGGCCCAGGCGACCGGGTGCGAAGTCGACATCGAATGGGAGAACCACGCCTACGCCGATGTCCGTGATTCGGCTGCATTGCTGACCGCCTACGTCGCCAACGCCCATGGGGTGGGCCGTGAGTGTGCCGCAGCGTCCCCCGACAGTGTGGTAGTCGGGTCGACCGACATGGGCAATGTGAGTTACCTCGCTCCTTCGATCCACCCAATGATCCGTGTCGCGCCCCGTGGGGTCCCCATTCACACCGCTCGTTTCGCGGTTTACGCCGGAGGGGAGGAGGGCGACCGTGCCGCCATCGACGGCGCAAAGATTCTCGCCCTGACCGCCCTCGACGTATGGGCGAATCCGCAGTTGCGGGATTCAATCGCCTCCGAATTCGCCGCGATCGGTGGTCTGCCCGACGGGGTCCTGTAGCGGCCGACGAATCCCTACCGCACGGGGTCGGGACTCCTAGAGTTGGTCGGCGTGACGGTGTACGTGCCCGAGGAGTTCAGTCCCACCGAGGCCGACATCCTGCGACGGTATTTCACAAACCTGGATTCGCCGGTCTTTGCCCTCGTCAACCTGCCCGAAGTCGTCAAGGGTGCACTCTTTGCTCGCTACAGCCGTAGTGCCAAAAGTTTGCGCCGTTTGTTCCTGGATGAGTTCGTGGGTGAACTCGACATTCGTGGTGATCAATCTTTCGATGCAACCGTCGGCGTGTCACGGGCCGAGGACCTCTACGAGCGGATCTTCGTCGAGTACGGCGACGACTCCGTTGCGCAACTGGGTGGCGTCCACCTCGCCTGCGAGCAGGCATCGAACATCTTGACCAAGATCCTCGAGTGGGGCCGACTGATGAGCTACCTCGAACAGAGCACCCGCTACATCTCCTATGACGTTCGCCTGGGTGGCCGGTACCGCTATTTTCGGGACCCCGACGTTCTCACGGGCAAGTACGGGACGCGTTACGTGGGTGACATGGACAGGATGTTCGACTCCTACAGCACGCTTGTCGAGTCGCTCACCGACCACGTGAGGCGCGTGGTTCCCCAGGGACCCAAGGACAGCGACTTTGTCTACCGGCAGGCGACACGGGCGAAGGCTCTCGATGCGGTGCGTGGCGCCCTCCCGGCAGCGGCCTTGTCGAACGTCGGCATTTACGGCAGCGGTCAGGCCTTCGAGAGTCTGCTCCTGCGCATGCGCTCGAACTCCCTCCCCGAGGCGCGTCTGTACGCCGACTTGATGCTCACGGAACTTCGCAAGGTGATACCGAGCTTCCTTCGCCGCGTCGACCAGCCCGAGCGTGGCGGCCGGTGGTCGCAGTACCTCGTCGACACAGCAACGGAGACCGACCTCGCCGTTCGTGAGTTGTTCGACGCCGACCATGTCGATGACTCGGCGACGGAATCGGTGACCCTGACGGATTTCGATCCCGACGGCGAGGACAAGTTGCTCGCGGCCATCTGCTACTCGCACACGAATCGCAGCGAGGCCGAGATCATGCGCCGCATCGCTCGCATGGCCCACGAAGAAAAGGTTGCGCTGATCAGGGCCTACGTGGGGGAGCGCTCGAATCGCCGGCACCGCCCGGGCCGCGCTTTCGAACGCGTCGACTACCGGTTCGACGTTCTCTCCGACTACGGCGCCTTCCGTGACCTCCAGCGCCATCGCCTGCTGACGATCGAATGGCAGCCGCTGACACCCAACCACGGGTACGTGCGGCCCGAACTCGTCGACGATGCGGGCAAAGGGGGGCTGTTCGACGAAGTCATGCAGCGCAGCGCCGCTCTCTACGACTCGCTCAGTGTCGAGTACCCGGCCCAGGCCCCGTACGCGGTGTCCATGGCCTACCGCATTCGCTACGTGATGCAGTTCAACGCCCGCGAGGCGATCCACCTGCTCGAGTTGCGCTCGAGCCCGCAGGGACATCCCGCGTACCGCAAGGTGGCCCTCGACATGCACCGTCTGATTCGTGATCATGCCGGACACACGGCCATCGCTGATGCGATGACCCACATCACCACCGAGCCCCCCGAACTCGAGCGTCTCGAGGCCGAACGGCGGGCCGAATCACGTCGCAACAAGTCCTGAACGGATGAACTGCTCCGCCCCGAAGGGTGAAAAGTTGATCGGATTTGCAACAGGGGGTTCCTGAGCACCTATGGTGCGCGCCTGAGACGGCCCGATGTGCCTATTATCCCGGCGCGGACCAGTCCCGTGATGAGTTTCGAAGAAAGGTTTCCTGTTCATGGCAAGCAAGCGGGCCAAGCCCAAGAGTGGGGCCCCAAAGAAAGTTGCAGCAGGGAGGTCATCTTCCGCCAAGAAGTCCAAGGCGTCGACCGCGCGGCGCAAGGGGTCCGCCAAGAAGGACGACATCGGCGGGGACGATCCGAGCCCCGTTGAACTCGACGACGCAGAAGATGTCGATGAAGAAATCGAACCCGACGCGGACGACCTCGACCCCGAGGACGTCGATCCCGAAACGCTCGACGAGGAGGGTTTCGAGGATGAGGGCGAGGAATTCGAGGACGACGAGGGTTTTGCCGACGATGCCGAAGAAGACGACGATGAAGCCGTCCCCGCCGCACGTCGAGCCACCGAGGAAGAAGACGACGAGGATCTAACGACACCCGACGACGTCGAGGCCGACCTCGACACGATCCTCAAGGATCGCCTCGTCGCAGCAGAAGACCAGCCCGTCGAAGACGACGAGGACCAGGAGGCGGACGACAAGACGACTGACGGCGACGCTCTCCAGCCGCGTCGCGCCGACGAGGAAATGTGTTCCTCCTGCTTTTTGCTCGTGCGTCGGGTTGCGCCGAATTGTCCGGTCGGCGATGACAACTGTCCGATTTTCGGCCGCTGACATGGTGCTCCACCTGTCCCTGCCATGACATTTGCCGATCCCGCCAAGGTTGCGCGTGCGGTGGCGCGTCACGTGCGCAATTCGCACGCGATCGGCAAGCTCGTCCTTGACACCGCCCTGCATCGCTTCTCGGGCAAGGCTGATGGTTCGGCATCAGATGTCGGGGAGAGATCCACGGACGTAGCCAGCGGATTCGATGTCGCGCCGGGGGGCGGTGACAATCCGGCTTCGTACGACGGTCTGCCCCTGCCGGTCGCCCAGTGGGCCCTGTTACGTTCGGGAGAGGTCGTCGACATGATTGAGCGTTGTGACGATGAAGCCGTGAGGGCCATCGGCGCCTACGAAGAGGTGCACCGTCGACGTCGTCTGGTTGTTCAGGCCGTGAAGAACAGGCTCACCAGATGACGCGCAATTCCGTGGCCTCCGTGGTTAGCGGGTACGCAGAGTCACACGCGGGACAGCGGGGGATAGACGCCTACAACTGGTTGGTGTGCTTACTCCAGGCCCACCCCGGGTCGACCAGCACCGCAGTGTCGCACGGCTCGTCCAGCGCAGTGGTGACCGTTGTCGACGGTGCGGTGGTTCTCCACAGTCTTTCGGGTGAAGCGGCGGACTCGGCTGTCCTGCTCATGCATGCGCGCGATGCATACGGTGCCGACACCGCACTACGCGGTCTTGCGTTGCCGGGTGACAGGCAAACCAAGAACCTCTTCGAAGAAGCGGGTCTGCCCGCACAGGTGCTCCTGCACTAGGCGGAAACTCCCGGTGGCCTAACGGCCCTTCCAGTTCGGCGGGCGCTTCTCGATGAACGCGGTGAGGCCTTCCTTGGTGTCCTGTGAGGCCATGACCCCGCCGAACTCGGCGTTGGTCATCTTGATGAGGTTCTCATCGCTTTCGTAGGCCGAGGCAAGCACCACCTTGCGACTTGCCCACACCGCCAAGGGTGCCGCAGCACAAATCTTGTCGGCGAGAGCGAGTGCGGCCGGCATCACCTGGTCAGGCGCCACGCAGTGGTTGACGAGGCCCAATTCGTATGCCCTCTGCGCAGCAAGGGGCTCGCCCGTGAGAATGATCTCCATCGCCGCTGCTTGGCCGATGGCGCGTGGGAGGCGGAACAGTCCGCCGGCACCGGCGATCAGGTTGCGCTTGACCTCGGCCAGGCCGAATGCGGAACGGTTCGATGCGACAACGAGATCGCACGACAGCACGATTTCACACCCGCCCGCTGTGGCGAGGCCGTCGACCGCGGCGATGATCGGCTTGCGACGCTCGCGGTAGGTGAGTCCGGCGAAACCTCCACGTTTGGTGGCGAGAGCTGCGGCGTCACCCGAGTTGATGGCCTTGAGGTCGGCCCCCGCGCAGAACACGGGCCTTTCCTGGCCTGAGGTGTTTGCGGTGAGGACACCGACCCAGACCTCATCGTCGGCCTCGATCTGATCGACCGCGGCTTCGACACCGCTGGCCACATCACCATTCACGGCGTTGCGGGCTTCGGGCCGGTTCAGTGTGATGACGCCGATGCGGCCACGCTTTTCGTATTGGACGATTTCAGACATTCTCGGTGCTCGCTTTCGTTGCGGACTGCGACTCTTGGTTCCCCGGCCGGCGCCGGTCCGCACGACCGCCGCGCGTCGCTCCCTTTTTGTCGGCGCCCTTCTTGTCGGCCGGTCGGGTCGGGCGCAGGGGTCGTGGCATTGCCGCACCCGCGGCGGCCGAGACACCGAACTTTGCCGCGACCTGCGGGACCGCAGGGGCCAGCCGCGTCACACAAGCGAGGAGTTCGGGGGCGACGACCGCGGGGATGGCGGCGGCATTCAATTGCGAGCGCACGGGGCTGAATGCCGCTGCTTCAAGCATGGCCACCCAACGGTCGGCGGGAGCGTCCACTTCGAGCGCGCCGGAAGCGGCTGCGGCAAGGCGCGTGGCGAGCTCGGTGGGGAAGCGGGCACCGGCCTTGGGCGGCTGTGAGGACAACCGCAACGCCCGAACGACACGACCGACTCCGAGAGCAGCATCGATGTCGGACAGCCAATCGGCGTGATCCTTTTCTTGGCGGGCCGCGAGACCTTCCCTCAACTTCGCTGCGACCGCGCGGGTGGATTCATCGCGGGCAATAGCCGGGTCGTCACCCGATGTGACGACGGACCGCAAGTCACGCAGGTCGAGCGAATCGATGTCGGCCACCGCGGCAACGGCGCGGTCGAGCCATTCGGCAACCCGCAACTTCGGCAGGAGATTCTCGGCCATGGTGACGAGCCCGTCAGCGGGGATCACTTCCTTGCCCTGCGAGGCAAGCAACTTGTTCTGATCCGCCACAGCACTGCGCACTGCGGGAATGCCACCCTGCAGGACACGTTCCGCGATCGCGCGCTGTGCTTCGGGAAGCGCGTCGAGAACCTCGCTGCGGTGCGCACGTCCGGGACGCAAACGCTTGGCCTTCGGACGCTGCGGCAGTTCGGGTGGTGGCGTGAAAGGACCACGCCGCTTGCGGTCATCGACACCCGAGTCCGACACCTCACCCTTGTCGCGGCGCGGACGGCGCTTGTCGTCGCGAGGTGGACGTTTGTCGTCGCGACGTGGACGCTCCGAGCGTGGGGCCTTGGTTTCGATCACCGGCTTGAAAGATTTCTCGGTTGCCAGCAATTCGAGACGATTCGACTTCTCGACTCGCTCCTTGCCTGAGATGATCGAGAGGATTGAGATGCCGTCGATGTCGAAGTCGGCTTCGACCTTGAGAACGTCGCCGACCTTCGCGCCACCCGACAGCACGCCACCCTCGAGCACACCTTTGGGTTCGCGCGCCCCGGCCGCCCGCCAGGTCCACGAGCCGTCCGGGCGACTGCTCGTGAGTTCGATATCAATGCGACGCGACATAGGCTCCCAACGCTAATACCTCAAACGCCCCCCGACTATGGTCTGCCCGTGGCTGTCTACGCACTCGGTGACCAGGTTCCTGAAATCGACCCGACAGCGTTCGTGCATCCCGAGGCGACGATCATCGGCAGCGTCAGGATCGGCCCCGGCTCGAGCATCTGGCCCGGGGCCGTGCTGCGAGGCGATGACGGCTACATACGCATCGGAGCGAACACCTCGATTCAAGACGGGAGTGTCCTTCACACGACACCGATGTACCCGACGACCGTCGGCGACGAGTGCATCATCGGCCACATCGTGCATCTCGAGGGCTGCACGGTCGAGGATCGCGCGCAGGTGTCAAACGGAGCGATCGTTCTGCACCAGGTCATCGTGCGCACGGGGTCGATCGTTGCAGCAAACGCAGTCGTGTTGAACGGCCTCGAAGTACCCACGGGAGCGCTTGCAGTCGGTGCCCCCGCGGTGATCAAGGAAGGTCGCGCAAAGATGGATGCCGTCGTCTTCGGGGTGGAGTCCTACGTCCACAAGACGGCGCGTTACCGAGCCGAGTTGCGCCGTATCGACTGAGATGTCGGGTGCCGCGGAGGATCCGTTTCACGTTCTCTTGGTCGTGCGGGTTCCCGTCGAGGCCGCCGAGTTCGCCGCCGACGTTCTTTGGTCGGCAGGAGCACAAGCCGTAGAAGAGGTCCGCCACGCAGCAAGCACCGACCTGCGTACACACCTCGGGCATGACCCGTTGAGTGTATGGAACTCGCTCCTCGAGACGACACCACTCGCACGGGACTGGGCGGTGCGCACCGAGTCGTTCGACGGGCGCATTGCCGACACCTGGAAACAACACGTGTCCGTCACTTTCGTCGGTGACGTGAGGATCACCCCGGCCTGGCTCGCTTCGTCGGTGGGTCCACAAGCCGAAAATACGGTTCTCATCGAGCCCGGAGGTTCGTTCGGGATGGGCGACCACCCCACCACACGGGCAACGCTCGAGCTCGCGCTGGGGTCGCGGGGAACGAACATCTTGGACCTGGGTTGCGGCTCGGGTGTCCTCGGCATCGCCATTTGCCGTGTGAGGCACGCACGCGTCGTTGCAGTCGATGTCGCTCCCGCGGCCATTGAGGCGACTCGACACAACATCCGTATCAACGCAGTAGCCGATCGGTTCGTCCTCGCGCAGGGTGACGCACGGTGCGTGGCGGGCACCTTCGACCTCGTTCTTGCGAACATTCTCGCTCCGGTTCTCCTCGGCGATGCCGACCACATCGCCGCGCGTGTCGCCCCACGCGGCACCCTGATCCTGAGCGGTTTCACCGACACCCGTCGTTCCGACATCATCGCGCGCTATTCGGCGCTCGGTCTCCAAACTCGCCGCGAGACACACTTGGACGGCTGGTTAGCCCTCCAGTTCGAGCGCCTCTAGCAACGGGGAAAAGTCGAGTTGTGCGACCTGTCTGAGATAACGCCTGGCAACCTCTTCGCGGAACTGTCGGCACAGGTCGTCGCGGAAGAAGCGGGCGCCCTCGCGGATGACGTAGTTCAAGAGAAAGAACCGGTATGCGAGTGGAATGAAGCGCACCTCGTCGGCGGTCAGGGGGTAGACGCCGTGGTATGCCCGTAGCAAGGCGAGGAATCGTGGCTCCAGCAAAGTGTGGGGCGAGTACGTGAACGTGGTGCGGTCACCGGTGCTGCTGCTCACACGGGAGAGAAAATAGAAGTCGAACACGCGCGACTCGAGACGGAACCAGTCGTAGTCCCAACGACTAAAGAGACGGAAACCCTGCCCCTGATCCGTGTTGCTGAACAAGACGGAGAAGTTCCCGAGGTTCCAGTCGATCAGTACGGGTATGCGCAACCATTCGTCGTAGTGGACCGCCTCGAATTGCAACAACAACTGATGCGTATCCCTGTGCAGCACTCCGATGTGCTCGGGCGCGAGATTGAAATTCTTCGCCGCAAACGGACTCTCGAGAAGGTCGAGAAGGTGGATGAGATCACCCTTCACGGAATTCGACGTTGGGGGCAGTTGCTTGGCCATCGGAGTGCAGGCGGCATGGAACTCGGCCATTTCACGTCCGAGGTTCTCGACCTGGGACACCGAGAGGATTCTCGGCAACGATTCGGCGCGCGGCACGTCCTGGTAGAACACCGCCCAGATCGAACCGTCGTACCACGTCAGGGGGCGTCCGTCACGCTCCAACACGTTGGCGAGGAACGGCGCCCAGCGCTGCGTCTCGGGATTGCCCACGAGCATTTTTGCGCAGCGATGCAGGCGGTCGTGGTCTTCGGCGAAGAGAAAGTACGAACCGTAGGACGACACCTTGCACACGACGGTGTCCCCACCTTCCAGGGTCACGCGATACACGCGGTTGGTGGAAACGTTGGCCGAGATTTCACGGACATCCAGGATGTCCCGCCCAACCCCGAGATCGGCCCACGCCGCACGCACGACGCCGGCGGGGGAGGCCTCCATGGATCAATTATTCACGTTCTGCCACACGCAGACGGCAATGCCGTCAACTTGCCGCGCGGTTTCGCACGCCGATCGGTGAGATGAGGTGGAAACCGGCCGCATGGCGTTCCTCCTCGGATTCACCGCCCCAGAACCCGTATTCATGATTCTCTCGGGCAAACTCGCGGCAAACCCGCACGACGCGGCACTCCTTGCACACGGAACGGGCTTGCGCCTCACGACGAGTGCGGGCCTGGGGACGCTCCGCTGCGGGTGGGAAGAACACCGACGACAAACCGCGACACGCACCTTCGTGCATCCAACTGTCGACACCCGATCCGCGACGTGCATCCGACCCGACGACTGCCATCTGAATCCTCCACAAAATTTGGGCCTAGGTGACTCCGTTGAATCTAGCGAGATCTGACTTTTGCGACAATCAGCCCATACAGAGCCTGATGGCGGCTGCGAAAGTCGCGACATCGGCACTTGTGGTGTCCCACGAGGTCATCCAGCGCACCCGCTGTTGCTCGGGGTCCCATGGCCAAAAAAAACTCGTTTCTCGAAGGCGATCGGCGATCGCGTCGGCAACAACCGGATAGAGGCTGTTGACCGCAGGGGGAGTGGTCAGACCCAGGGCCTCGATGTCGGCGACTGCCTCATAGAGTTCGCGGGCCGCGCCATTTGCCCGGGCCCCGAGGTCCACCCATAGATCGTTGTGCAGCAGCGCTCGGAACTGCGCGGCGACGAAGCGGCCCTTCGAGGGCAACTGGGTCGTTGCCTTGCGGGCCCAGGGTGCGTAACGCACCGCCCGCTCGACGACGGGATTTCCCGATTGGGGGAAATACACGATTACTTCGCCAAAGACAATGCCGTTCTTCGTTCCACCGAAGGTCAACACATCGACTCCTGCATCGACAGTGAACGAACGCAGTTTGTCGGACCCACCGAGGGCAGCGGTCGCATTCGCCACGCGTGCGCCGTCCATGTGCACGACCATCCCGAGGCCGTGCGCCATCGCACACAGCGCCTTGACCTCATCGATGGTGTAGAGCGTGCCGACCTCGGTTGGCTGGGTGATCGAGACGATGCGAGGTTGTGCGTGATGCTGCGACCCCAACCAGTGCGCGGCCGACTGGAGGTCGCGTGGGGTCAACTTGCCTCCCACGCCCGGACGCACCAGTAACTTCAAACCGGCGCGCTCGGGTGCTGCAGTTTCATCCACATGGAGGTGCGACCACTCGCTGCACACCACACAGTCACCCGGACCCGCGAGCGAGCTCAGCGCCGCGACATTGCCCCCGGTACCACCGAAAACAAAAAAGCTTTTCGTACCCGCGCCAAAGAGCTCCTCGAACCTCGCGTACACCTCGAGCGAAATTTCGTCGTCGCCGTAGGCACGGGCGTGGTCGACATTGGCCTCGGCCAGGGCAGACATCACCGATGGGTGGGCACCGGCGAAATTGTCACTGGCAAAGGAACGACCGAGCCTGCTCACCGCAGCATTCTCACACCTGCACCGGAAAATGGCGCATAATTACGTCATGACAAAATCAGGCAAGATAGTGCGACAGCCAGCTCTCGAGGGTACGGCCGAGGCCAAGCCGCGCTGCCGGTGGTGCCGACGGGCCATCGGGACCCCCGACGGGCCGGGTCGCCCCCGCCAGTTCTGTTCCCAGGCCTGCCGACAGTGGGATTGGGTGGCGCGCCAGCGTGCACGCGAATTGAAACTCTCCGAGGACCAACTCACAATCACGCGCACCGCCCTCAACGATCTGCACGACGCGCTCTACGTGCTGGCGTGTGCGGTGCAAGATGTGCGCCGCGACCTCGAACACAACAAGAAGCCCACGGCCCGTGAATTGGGCGAAATGTTGAGGTGGATTCTGGACTGTGCGGACCCCCTCGAGACGATCCGTCTGCGCCCATAATAGATCTTATGTAAAATAGATGTTTCTCGTGAACCGAGGGAGATCATCGCCCGCCCGGCACCTATCGATCCCACTACCCTCCGCCCCGTGGGTGAATTCCTGGTTCGGCCGGAGAACGTCATCGCGGCTCTGAGTGATCTGCGGGGAGCCGACATCGACTGGCGCAACGGACGTGCCTTTAGCCTGACCTACCTGGCGACCCCCGAGGCTCTCGAGCTCTCCGAGCGGGCCTATGCGATGTATGCCGGCGAGAACGCCCTCAACGTGGCCGCGTTTCCCAGTCTGCGGCGGATGCAAACCGAAGTCCTGGGATTCGTGTCGGGGCTCTTTCACGCCCCTCCCGGATCGGCCGGTTTCATGACCTCGGGCGGCACAGAGAGTTTGCTCCTGGTGTCCTACGCGGCACGACAACGACGGCCCGACATCACCCGGCCGAACATCGTTCTTCCAACCTCCGCTCACGCCGCATTCGAAAAAGCCTGTGCCTATTTCGGTATCGAGAGTCGTCGCGTACCCGTTCGCGACGACTGGCGGGCCGACCCCCGCGCCATGGCTGATGCACTCGACGAGGCGAGCGTGCTGATGGTCGCTTCGGCGCCGCAGTATCCGCAAGGGGTCGTCGACCCGATCGCCGAAATCGGTGAGATCGCCCTTTCGCGTGGCGTACCCCTGCACGTCGATGCGTGTATCGGTGGAATGGTGTTGGCGTTCCTGGATCCTTTTGCCAACGGCGAGCACCCCTTCGACTTCCGCGTCGAGGGCGTCACATCCATCTCCGTCGACCTTCACAAGTACGGATACGCCGCAAAGGGTTCGGGGGTGATCGTCTACCGATCGCGTGAGTTGCGCGACAAGCAGGTGTTCGTCACCGACAACTGGCTCGGTGGCTTGTACGGCAGCTCCGGTGTGCTGGGCACGAAAAGTGGCGGGCCGATCGCCTCGTCGTGGGCGATGATCACCCACTTCGGCCGCGAGGGTTACGCCGACCTGGCCACTTTGACCCGCACAACCACTCTCCTGCTGGCCGACGCGATCGGCACCATCGACCCCCTTTTCGTCATGACAAAACCCGACTCGACGCTGATCTGTTTCGCCTCGTCCGACCCTGCGGTACCCACGCCCGCGGTGGCCGAGGCGCTTGCCGCCCGCGGCTGGTGGGTCGACCGGCAGTCCCCGCCGGATTCGCTGCACATGACAGTCAGCGCCCACCACCACAGAGTCGTCGAACAATTCGCAACGGCGCTGCAGGCCAGCGTCGAGGATGTGCGCGCCTCGAACGGCGCGGTCGGCCAAGCCGGCGCCTACGGAACCGTCGAGTAAGAATTGCGCATGCGTTTCGGCATCTTTCTCCCACCCATGCACAAGACGGGCATCAACCCGACCCTTTTGTTGCACCGTGACCTCGAACTGCTCGAATGGCTCGACAAGCTCGGCTTCGACGAGGCATGGATCGGCGAACACCACAGCGCGGGATCCGAGCTCATCGCCTCGCCCGAGGTGTTCATCGCGGCGGCTGCACAACGCACGTCGCGCATCAGGCTCGGCACGGGAGTCAACTCACTCCCCTACCACCACCCCTTTATCCTCGCCGACCGCATCGTCATGCTCGACCACCTCACACGGGGCCGGATGATGTTCGGTGCGGGTCCGGGCCAACTAACCAGTGACGCGGCAATGCTCGGCATCGCGCCCCAGATGCAGCGCCCACGCATGGAGGAAGCCTTTGACGTCATCATGCGGCTCTTGCGCGGCGAGACGGTGACCAGGCACACCGACTGGTTTGTCTGCCAAGACGCTGTCCTGCAGATGAAACCATTTTCGAACTTTCCCATCGCGGTGGCTTCGTCGATTTCTCCGTCGGGATCGAAACTGGCCGGTCGCTACGGCACGGGTCTTCTCTCCATCGCCGCCACTGAGCCCGCCGCCTTCCAGGTGCTGGACTACAACTTCGATGTCTGGCAGGAGGAAGCAGCACTCCATGGCCATGTTGCCGACCGTTCCCAATGGCGCCTGATGGGCCCGATGCACATAGCCGAAACCGAGCGGGAGGCCCGCAAAAACTGCGAGTACGGCCTGCAATGGGTCTTTGACTACCTCTCGCACATCATCCCCGTCGGCGACCCGGGCAGTGCGCCGCCCACAGATTTCGCATCATTCGTCGACTTCGCCAACGAATCAGGCCGGATGGTCATCGGCACACCCGAAATGGCGATCGCCCAACTCGAGCGGTTGGTCGAGAAAACCGGGGGGTTCGGCGCGTATTTGTTCCTCGGAGCCGACCTCGCCGACTGGGGGGCGACCAAGCGCAGTTATGAACTCTTCGCCGAGTATGTGATGCCCCATTTTCAGGATCAACTCAGGGCCCCACAGGACAGTTACGACCGTATCGTCGCGGCAGGTTCACGCTGGGTCGACTCCACCCTCGGGGCGCAACTCAGCGCAATTGCCGCCTACGAGGAGGAGAGAACCGCCCGCAAGTGATGTAGGCTCGGGTCCACAACTGAAATTCCCGCACGGGAGAGAGCCGGTTCGCCGGCCGCCGAAGGAGCAACCGCCCCGGAACCTCTCAGGCACAAAGGACCGTCGGGACTCACACGCTGGAAAGCGGAGAGGCAACTCTCCCACCGAAGGGGAAAACGGCCTCGGCCGTGAAACTCTCAGGTTCCACCGACAGCGGGGGCGCACATCGACCATCCGTGAGGAGCAAACGTGCGTCTGTCCCCGTCCTATTTTGGTGAAGAAAAGTTCGAGACCCGTCACATGGGTGCCGACCCGAGCGATCTCGCCTCCATGCTCGCCACCGTTGGCGCCGTCGACCTCGACGACCTGGTGCGTCAAACCGTTCCCGCGGTGATCTCGCTGACCGAAGGTCTGTCGATCGATTCGGGTCTTTCTGAGCAGGCGGCCTTGCGCACCTTGCGCGAACTCGCCGCCAAGAACGAGGTGGGCCGCAGCGCGATCGGCATGGGCTACTTCGGCACGATCACGCCTGCCGTGATCCAACGCAACGTGCTCGAAAACCCCGCCTGGTACACCGCCTATACGCCCTACCAACCCGAGATCTCCCAGGGCAGGCTGGAGGCACTCCTCAACTACCAGACGATGATCGCCGAACTCACCGGCTTCGACGTCGCCAACGCCTCACTTCTCGACGAAGCCACTGCCGCGGCCGAGGCAATGACGATGGCCCACCGCGCGGCTAGCGCCGACTCCGACACTTTCTTCGTGGTCGACGATGTTCTGCCCCAGATCCTTGCCGTTCTGCAGACTCGCGCCGAACCTCTCGGCATCGACATCGTCGTCGGCGACGTCGCCCAGATCGCCGGTGCCAAGCCCTTCGGAGTGCTGGCGTCGATCCCCGGACTGTCGGGCAACGTTCCCAGCGCCGACACTCTGCGCGCCGTCGTCGCGGCCGCACATTCCGTCGGCGCGCTCGCCATCGCCGCTGCCGACCTCCTCGCACTGTGTCTGATCACCCCGCCCGGACAACTCGGCTTCGACGCCGCCGTGGGCACCTCGCAACGCTTCGGTGTTCCGATGGGCATGGGCGGTCCGCACGCCGCATACCTGGCCATCGGTGAGTCACACGTGCGTGCCTTGCCCGGTCGCCTCGTGGGCGTGAGCATCGACGCCCACGGTCGACCCGCGCTGCGTCTCGCTCTCCAAACCCGAGAGCAGCACATTCGCCGCGAGAAGGCCACCTCGAACATCTGCACCGCCCAGGTGCTGCTTGCCAACATGGCCGGCCTTTACGCCGCATGGCACGGCCGCGAGGGTCTTGTCGAGATTGCCTCGCGCGTTCACGCCTACACCAATGTTCTCGCCGAGGCGCTCGTCGCCGCAGGCCACGAGGTGGTCAACCCGTCATGGTTCGACACCCTGACCGTCGACCCGAAGGGTGATGCTGAGGTCATTCTGCGCATCGCCCGCAACGAGGGCTGGTTCCTGCGCCACACCGATACCGGCACCGTCGGTCTGTCCATCGACGAAACCACGACCCGCGACGACGTCCGCACGATCGCAGGTTTCTTCGGCTGCGCCGACCAGATCGACAAGCTGTGGGATTGCGCGCTCGAGAGCCCTCTCGAGTCGCTGCGCACCGACTCCTTCCTCGAGCACCACACCTTCAAGGCCCACCGCACCGAGCATGAGATGCTGCGCTATCTGCGCAGCCTCGCCGACAAGGATCTGGCCCTCGACCGCACGATGATCCCCCTCGGGTCGTGCACGATGAAGCTCAACGCCACTTCCGAGATGATCCCCGTCACGTGGCCCGAGTTCGCCTCGCTGCATCCATTCGCACCCCAAGAGACACGCACCGGCTCGCTCGAAATGATCGCCCAACTGGAGGAATGGCTCTGCGAGGCCACGGGATACGACGCTGTCAGCCTGCAACCCAACGCCGGCAGTCAGGGCGAGTTCGCGGGCCTCCTGGCGATTCGCGCCTACCACCGTTCACGCGGCGACTTCGGCCGGGACGTCTGTCTCATCCCGTCCTCGGCGCACGGCACGAACGCCGCCAGCGCGGTCATGGCCGGTATGAAAGTCGTGGTCGTAAAATGTGACGGCGAAGGAAACGTTGACGTCACTGATCTGCGTCGCAACATCGAGGTTGCCGGCGACCGACTTGCCGCTTTGATGATCACCTACCCCTCCACCCACGGTGTGTACGAAGCGGCTGTGGTGGAGATCTGCGGCATGGTGCACGACGCAGGAGGCCAGGTGTACGTCGACGGAGCCAACGTCAATGCCCTCGTCGGCCTCGCCGCACCGGGCAGGTTCGGCGCCGATGTGAGCCACCTGAATCTGCACAAAACGTTCTGTATTCCGCACGGCGGCGGGGGCCCCGGTGTCGGACCGGTCGCCGTGCGCGCCCACCTCGCACCGTTCCTACCAGCCGTCGTTGAATTCAATTCGCCCGATCGCGACTTCGACGACCCCGTCGGGCCGGTCTCTGGGGCACCCCACGGATCAGCGGGCATCCTGCCGATTCCGTGGATGTACATCGCGATGATGGGCGGTGACGGCCTGCGTCGCGCCACGCAACGCGCGATTCTCAACGCGAACTACATCGCCGCCAAACTCGGGGATGCCTTCCCGGTCTTGTACCGCGGTGCGAACGGCCGCGTGGCTCACGAGTGCATTCTCGACCTGCGTCCACTCGGCAAATCGACGGGCGTGTCGATCGACGACGTCGCCAAACGACTCATCGACCACGGATTCCATGCACCGACCGTGAGCTTCCCGGTGGCGGGCACATTGATGGTCGAGCCCACGGAAAGCGAAGAGAAGTCCGAGCTCGATCGCTTCATCCAAGCGATGCTGGCTATCCGCGCCGAGATCGCCGAGGTGGAGGCCGGACGAACCGCCATCGAAGACTCACCCCTCAGGTATGCGCCACACACCGTGGCTGATGCGACAGCCGAATGGGGCCGAATCTACGACCGACGACTCGGGCTCTACCCGACCGCCCGTACCGTTGGTCGGTCGTACTTTCCGCCCGTGTCGCGTATCGACGCCGCGGCGGGTGACCGCAACCTGGTGTGCTCATGCGCACCCCTCGAGGAATACGCCGCGTCCCACCGAATAGCCTGAGTCCCATGGACGAAAACGGCGAAGCCCTCAACCCTCTCGCCGGCCTCGAGGAGCTCGTGGCACTACTGCTGAGCATCAACCCGGTCGAACTTGCAACCAAAGTCATCGCCGAAGGTGGCAAGACGCTCGATCAAGGTCGTCGCTCGGTCGAACTGTTGCTCCAGACACTCGAAAACACCGCCGAGACGATGAAGAACCTGAACTCGGCGGCCACGCGCATCAATTCGCTGCTCGACGACATCGAGGTGCCGCTGCGTGCGGTGATGCCCCAGGTCGGCTTCGCGCTCCAGACGATGGCCGCCATGGGCAACCTGATGGGCATCAAGCCCCAGAAGCCGACTTCCTGACAAAAGGCAGGGCCACGACACGGCCCGCCAGCGCGGCGCCGCGCACGTCGATTTGAACGACTTCACCCTCGACAACCGGCGGCGGCAGGAACGCCATTGCAATACCGTGGCCGAGCACGGGTGAAAAGTTGCCGCTGGTCACCACCCCGTCGCCCTGGGCAGTATGCACGACACTCCCCTCGCGCGACGGCCTGCGCCCCTCGGTCGAAATGCCCCGCAACACGCGCTCGACACCACGCTCTTTCTCCGCCAAAAGCGGGGCACGTCCCTGAAAATCACGCTTCTTCCACCCCACCACCCAGTTCAGGTTGGCCTGCAAGGGCGTGATGCCCGCACCCAGTTCGAATCCGTGCAAGGGCAGGCCCGCCTCGAGTCGCAACGTGTCGCGCGCACCCAGACCCGCGGGCACGACACCAGCCGCCATGAGAGCGTCCCACACGACAGATGCGTGGTCGTTCGGAACGGCGATCTCGATTCCGTCCTCACCCGTGTAACCCGTTCCGGCAACGACACAGGATGCACCGCACACCTCGACACGCTCCACCAAAAAACGACCGACCGCTGCGGCCTGCGGCGACACGTGCGCGACCATGTTCCGAGCGGCCGGACCCTGCACCGCGATCACAGACCTGGTCGCAGTGGTGTCGAATCCGCCGAGATATCGAACGACGCGTTCCGTGTTCGAGGCGTTGGGCATGACATCAAAGACCTCGTCCTCGACCCACCACACGATGATGTCGTCGATCACCGATGCGTCATCGGGGTCGAGGAGGTGCGTGTACTGCGCGCGGCCCGGGGCGACCTTTGTGAGGTCGTTTGTCAGTACCGCCTGCAACAATCCGAATGACCCGGCACCCTCCAGGCGCACAGTGCCGAGGTGCGACACGTCGAACATCACCGCGAAGCGGCGGCATGTCATGTGTTCTTCGATGGTGCCCCGCGGGTAGGACACGGGCATGTCCCATCCACCAAAAGGCACCATTTTGGCGTCAAGGGCGAGGTGGGTGGAGTGGAGTGCGGTCTGACGAAGCGGCATCACATGCCGGCGACGCGACGCTGCTCGGTGTGGGCCCCGACCCGACGACCGACGGTCACGATGCTCGCATCGACGTCATCTATCACGCCTGCGAGGGGCAGCACATTCAGCACGCCCTGCCCATTGCGCAGCACGTCGATGAGTTGGTCGCCGTCACACAACACCACCGACGAGCCGCTGATCACGATGTGTGCCGAGACAACGTCGGAACGCAGATGTTCGCGCATGTAGCGGAAGACCTCGCGCACCGATTCCAGTTTGATGCCCGCATCCAAAAGGTTCTTCACGACCTTCAAAGCCAGCAGGTCGCCGTAAGAGTACGCACGACGCGAGCCACTTCCCGACGCGGCCGACAACGTTGGCGTGACCAGGTTGGTGCGCGCCCAGTAGTCGAGTTGTCGGTAGGAAATACCAACGATCTGCGCGGCCGCGGTGCCACTGAACCCCTCACTCATGGGGGGCAGTCTATGACGTCGGATCGGAGAAGTCTTCGGGCGAAATCGACTCGAGGAAGTCCCTGAACTCGTCGACCACCGCCTCTTCGGCTTCCTCGTCTTGGGCCGCCTCCTCGCTGATTTCACGGCCGACCTCGTCGAGGAGGTCGGAAGAGGCAAAGATCCCTGCCCCTGCCCGTACGGCCAGAGCCACGGCATCCGAGGGGCGACCGGACACACCCACCTCCCCGACCGTCGTGCGCAACACGATCTCTGCAAAATACGTCTCGTTGCGGATTTCGGTGACGATCACCCGGTCGAGTTTTGCTGCGAGGGCCTCGATCAGCATCACCGACAAGTCGTGGGTCAGCGGACGGGGCGGCTGGGTGCCTTCGAGTGCCGTGTGAATGGCGCTCGCCTCGGGGCCACCGATGTAGATGGTCAGCACCCGGCGGCGGCCTTCGACCTCGCGCAAGACAAGCACGGGCTGGTTCGACGGAAGTTCGACCCGCAGACCAACGACCTCGACCCGCGCCACATCACCCATGACCGAGAGGTTACTTACTGACGCGGTTCGATGAATTGGCCAACGGCCTGTTGCACGAGAACGCGACGGAGGTCACCCGCCAAAGACATCAGCGAAGCCAGCATTTCAGCCGACTGGGACCGCGCGTCGGGGTTTTTCTGGCGCAGCAAAGGCATCAGCCGCTGCTCGAAGAGAGCGGCCTCCTTCTCGGCTGCGAGGCGCCAGGACTTCAAGTGCCGGAACTCGATTCCGAGGTCGAGAAATCTCTTGGCCAATGTCGCGATCTCGCGCGCCGAGGCCTCGTAGAAGGTGTCGCCACCCACCTGGCGCGAGGACATCAGGCCGAACTGCTCGAGCGTGCGTAGTTCAGCCTCGGCTAGCCCGCTCAACTCGCAGAGATCTTCCAGTGAGACGGGCCCACCCTGGGTGGCGCTGATCGGGGCCGGCCCCACGTGCGCCACGGGCTTGGAGGCCGGGCGTTGGGGTGAGCGTCGTGACGCAGGGTGCAGACGACCCGATTCGGCGAGGACCACGGGGTCGATTGCGATCTCCGCACTCTCGTCGACGTCCGTCGAAGCGACGTTCAACTTGTGGATCCGCGCCAGTTCCCTGCTCACATCCCCGACGCTTCGATTGCGCAGGGCAGCCGGCAACGACACCGGGGAGGTGGAATCACGGGGAATCGACCCCGACTCGTCGAGGCGATCACGAATGACGCGGAGCGGGAGATAGTTCGTTTCCTGCTCACGCAGAATGTACCGCAGACGATCGATCTCGGCGTCGGTGAACTTGCGGTAGCCCGAGGGCGTGCGTTCGGGTTCGATCAGGCCTTGACTCTCGAGAAACCTGATCTTTGAGATCGTGACATTCGGAAACTCCTCAAGAAGCAGACCGAGAACCTCGCCGATACTTTTGTAACTGCGCTCGGCCATGTTCACTCCGAGCGATCGAAAAAGACGAGGCGGAACTTGCCGACCTGTACTTCGTCGCCGTGGTAGAGCTTGACCTCATCGGTGCGCTGCTGATTGACGTAGGTTCCGTTCAACGACCCGACATCGCGCACGACATAGGCTCCCTCGCTGAACACCACCTGGGCATGACGCCGCGACACCGTGATGTCGTCGAGAACGATGTCCGAATTCGGGTGACGGCCGATGTTTGTTGTCCCGATTCCGAGCAGGAAGCGGTCGCCGAATTGCTCGCCCGTGCGCGACACCAGCACCGCACCGCCTATCGGCACCTCCGAAGTCCGGAAAATCACGTCATCAGCGTGGCCCGGAGCATCCTGCAGGGCGTCGACCCGCGTGAGGGTGATCGTCCGGTCTGTGGCGCTGTCGAGAACCGCACCACAGACACTGCAGAACGCCGCTTGGGGCGGGTTCCTGTGTGCGCAGCGGTTGCAATAGACGTAGGACACGACGCGACCTAGGCCCCCGTCAGGGCGCTGTAGCCGGCGGCGTCGAGCAGAGCATCCAGTTCGGCCTCGTTGCTCATCTCGATCTCGCAGATCCAACCCTCACCGTAAGGGTCAGAGTTCACGAGTTCGGGAGTGTCCCCGAGAGCGTCGTTCACGGCCGTCACTTTGCCCGATACGGGCGCATAGATGTCAGAGACGGACTTGGTGCTCTCGACCTCGGAAAAGGACTGGCCCTTCGAGACCGACGTGCCGAGCGACGGAACCTGGACGAACACCACGTCGCCGAGAGCATCCTGTGCGTAGTCGGTGATGCCGAGTCTGACCGTGCCACCGCTGCGGCGGATCCATTCGTGGTCGGGGCTGTAGGCGAGATCGGCGGGGACCAGCACGTCTCACACCGTAGTTCGGTGCCTCCGGCCGGCGCGCAAATGCTCTTGCACCTTGGGCACGTACTGGATCGCCGTGAGCCAACTCAGCGCAAGGCCGGGCCCGACGAGCACCCAGCCAAAGAGGCCAAACAGGCCTTCGAGGGCTATTCCCGACCTCGACAGGGTGAGGGCCGGCACCGCGAACATGAGGATGAAGGTGGCCCACTTGCCGAGGTACGTCACCGAGAAGCGCTCCATCCCGAAGGCCGTCGCGACAACCATCATCAGGCCGACTCCAATCTCACGGGCGAGAATCAACACCGCAACGACAATGGGGACCGCACCGTCCACCCCGAGAGCCAACAGTCCGACGATGAACAACAACCGGTCAACCGTCGGGTCGAAGATCGCACCGAAGGGCGACATCTGATCGAAACGCCTCGCCACCCACCCGTCGACCCAGTCGGTTGCCCCGAGACATCCGATGATGATCCCCGCGGCAAAACGCGAATCTCGGCCAAACAGTGCCCACAAAAACACGGGCAGACACAGCAAGCGCAGCAATGTGATCGCGTTCGGAACCGTCAGGAGACTGCGACGCGAGAAGAGCTCCGACACGTGCCCAACCCTAGACGCACCCACATCCGAGACGGGCGGTTTCTCGGGGGTGGATAGTCTCGGACTATGGGTGCAACCGACGCATTCGCAGCTTTCGATCTGGGCGGCAAATATGCGCTGATCACCGGTGGCGCCTCGGGCCTCGGGGCCGCAACGGCGGAGCTGATGACCAACCGCGGTGCCCGCGTCGCCATCGCGGACATCAACATGGATGCGGCAAGCGACATCGCGCGTCGCCTCGATGGTGTTGCCGTGCCTTGCGACGTCACCGACTCTGCTCAGGTTCGCATCGCCGTACAAACAACCATTGACACCTACGGTGCGCTCGACGTGATGGTGAACAACGCCGGCATCGCTCCACCGCCCGACAACGACCGCTTCCAGAGGATGATCAACAACCAGATGTCGCGGCTCGACCCGTCGATCACCGCCGAGCCGCTCGACATCCTCGTCAATCTTTCAGACGGCGTCTGGGATCGCATGATTCGAACACATCTCTACGGCGTCTTCTACGGCACCCGCGAAGCCCTCGCCCACATGACGCCGCGCCGCGCGGGTTCGATCATCAACATCTCGTCGATCCTCGGCATGCGCCCGTCGGCATCGGCGCCGCACTATTCGGTGGCCAAGGCCGCCATCATCGCCCTCACCAAGGCCACCTCGGCCGAGGTGTCACAGTTCGGCGTGCGCATCAACGCCGTGTGCCCGGGCTACACCGATACGCCCCTGCTCAGTCACTATTCCGAGATGATGCGCTCGGTCATCGTCTCGCAGATCGGCATGGGTCGTATGGGCGTCTCCGACGAGATCGCCCAGGTCATCGCCTTTCTCGCATCACCTGCCGCGTCGTACTGCACGGGCGAAGTATTCAGCGCCTCTGGTGGCTATCTCTCGTGACGAGCGTGTTCACCCGCATCATCAAGGGCGAGCTGCCCGGCACGTTCGTGCATCGCGACGACGACCTGGCCGTGTTCATGACCATCAACCCGATCTCCCCCGGCCACGCCCTCGTCGTTCCCGTCGCCGAGGTCGACCAGTGGACCGATGTCGACCCGCGCATCCGCACGCGGCTCTTTGATGTCGCCCATGCCGTCGGTGCCGCACAAAAAAAGGCTTTCTTCTGCCACCGCGTGGCACTCATCATCGCCGGCTTCGAAGTGCCGCACTGCCACGTCCATGTCATCCCCGCCAACGACATGGGCGACGTTTCGTTCGCCAATGCTGCCGCTCACGTCGACCCCGAGGAATTGCGCCGTCACGCGCAAGCCATCACGGCGAATCTGGAACTCTGAGCTCCTAGTCGAACAAGGTGTCGGGCAATTGACCCGCCACGGCATCGATGTTGGTCGGGTCGTTGTTGCGCACCGAGTTCACCTTCGTCGACACCTCGACGGGCTCGAGGACTCCATCACACGACGATGCCAGCACCGCCACGGCCCCGGCGGTGTCGGCCCCCAACCACGCGGTCAACGCGTCCCCCGACAGCACCGCAGGCATCCGGTCGTGGATCTCGGCGAGACGCGGGTTCGCCGAAACCGTGATGACACACGCCCGCGGATGACCCCCACTGTCGGCATCGGCCGCATCCCACAACGCGGCAACAGCGAGGGGAAGACCGTCACGGCGCGAAATGAAATACGGGATTTTCCGCTTTGCCTCCCTGGTCGTGAGCCATTCGTAGTAACCCGTCATCGGCAGCACACATCTGTGCCCAGCAACCAGATTGCGGAACGAGGGCTTCTCGGTCACCGATTCCGCTCGGGCATTGATCAAGACTGACAATGCACCGGCTGATTGCCGCCAGGCTGGCCTCAAACCCCACACGAAGGTGTCGATGCGACGCGTACCCCCGACATCGCGTATTCCCACGATCCTGCTGGTCGGCGCAACGTTCCAACTCGGGCGCAGGTCGACTTCACCGACATCGGCATCAAACACCGAGGCCAGCGTGGACACGGGTGTCGAGGCGACGAAGCGACCGCACATCGAACCCGAGTGTAAGACTTCCCCCATGCGTATCGACCTGCACATCAACCAGGCCCTCGCGCCGGTTGCCGACGTGGTCGACTGCGCCATCCGTGCCGACCGGGCCGTCTATGACGCGGTCTGGGTCCTCGACCACCTCGCTTCGATGGAGCCGGCACGCAACAAGGGACAGATGCTCGACCCCCACACCCTTCTCGGTGCCATCGCAACGCACACGAAACGCGTACGCCTCGGCGTCCTTGTCAACAACGTGGCAGTCCGCCCCGCCGAGGTGATCGCCGGAGCCACCGCCACGCTCGACCTGATCTCACAGGGTCGCGCCGTACTCGGTCTTGGCGCCGGAGCCGCCCCCGACACCTACTTCGCTTCCGAACACGCTGCGCTCGGAAACGTTCTCAATCCGTCGATGCAGGCTCGCCACGACCGACTTCTCGACACCCTCGCACGCGTGCGGGCCATCTGGTCGGGTGACCACGACAAGAACCTCGTGTTTCCCAAACCCACGACACCCATCCCCGTGGTCGTCGGAGTCAACAGCGTCGCCCTCGCCCGTCGTGCCGCGCAAGCGGGATGCGGCATCAACGTGCGTGGCGCGCATCCCAAGGCGAGCGAAATCCTCGCCTGTGCGAACCCGTCGGTCGGCGAGTGGTCGTCATCGGTGTGGTTCGCTTATGACAAGGCACTCACAGACGCAACTCATCCACGCATCGCCGAAATGGAAAAGCAAGGTGTGGAGCGCGTCATTCTCCTCACGTCCTCACCCGACGACGTGCTCACCGCCTGATCCGCACCACCAGGACGGGGTTCTTCGCCGGGTCCAACAGCGCGAACAAGCGCTTCATCACCGCTCGCGACACGCTTACGCACCCGCTCGTCGGTTTCCTCTGGCCGGCTACGTCATGGGCATGGACATGTATGAAAATCGCACTCCCCTTGCCCGTCACGGTCGGTGAGGTGTTGTAGTCGGTTGTCAACGCATACTCGTATGCACCGCCCCTGGCGATGCGGTACAGATCCTCGTTCGGGGCAACGCAGAGCGAGCGCCGCACACGACGGTTGTAGGCCCGGTCACCCACGTCGGAGATCCAACAGTCGCCGTCAACCACTCGGCGGTAAGGGAGCTCCGTGCGCGCCTTGGCAGTCGAGCCGAACGCACCGGTGATCGCCATCGACCCCAAAGGCGTCGTGCCATCCCCCTCTCGCCGGTCCCGCTTCACACCGTTGCGACCCACACGTGCCAACACGGGTGCCAGCACCACGCGTTCGACACCGTCGATCGTCTCGACCACTTTCAGAGTTCCAACACTCGCCGAGGCCGACGGCACCTCAACGATCACCAACTGCGTCACGGAGGCCGACGCCGCCACCGGCGACGCGAAGAGGACAACCAATGAAACGACCAGGAGACCAAGACAACGTTTCATGCGAAAAGAGTGGTCGGGCTGGCGGGATTTGAACCCACGACCTCTTGTCCCCCAGACAAGCGCGCTAACCAAGCTGCGCCACAGCCCGTACGCCCGAGAGACTACCTGAAGAGGTCCACAACCCTCCAGGAGAGGTACAGCACCAAAGCGGTGAGGAGCAGTTTGAAATGCCACGGGGCCTTTTCAGCGCCCGTGTCCTCTTCGCCCTTGGCGAGCGCCTTCAAGTCGAGGTTCTTTGCGGTGACACGACCGTGAGCATTAGGCAGGTCGGCGACCTTGCCGCACTTCGGACAGCGACCGTCGTCGGTCATCGAACTCGGAGCGAAGTACTTGGCGCACTCTTCACACCAGGGCATCGCGTTCGCTTTCCTATTCGGCCCTGCGCCGCACACGCAGTTTGATCGGAGTGGACCCGAACTTGAACGCTTCGCGGATTGAACGCTCGAGATAGCGCAGGTACGTCGGCGGCAGTTCACGGTTGACGAACAGCGTGAAAGTGGGCGGGTCAGCGGCTCCCTGCAGCGCGTAGAGAACGCGTGCACCGGCGGCGGCGGGTTGCTTTTGCTGTGCCTGGGCGATGACACGGTTGACGTCACGGGTGGGGACCCGACGTTGATACTGCTCGATCGACTCGGTGAGAAGCGGCATCAGACGGTGCACACCCTTGCCCGACAGCGCGGAGATGCGCAACACCGGGGCGTCACCGATGAAGTAGAACTTGCGCCCTATTTCGGTGGTGACTTCCTCGCGGGCCTCGGTATCGAGCAGGTCCCACTTGTTCAGCACGACGATCAGCGGGCTTCCGGCGGCATCGATGCGTTCGGCCAAGCGCTGGTCCTGGCTGGTGATGCCCTGCGTTGCGTCGACGACGAGCAACGTCACATCGGCTTCGTCGACGGCGCGCAACGCGCGGACCAGCGAGTAGTACTCGGCGGAATCGTCGATCTTGGCTCGGCGGCGCATGCCTGCGGTGTCGACGAGGATGATTCGGCCTTCGTCGGCTTCGATCAGGGTGTCGATGGCGTCGCGCGTGGTGCCGGCCATGTCGTGGACGACGCTGCGCTCTTCACCGCACAGGCGGTTGAAGAGGGTGCTCTTGCCGACGTTGGGGCGACCGACGATGGCGACGCGCGGCACACCCTTGAGATCGGTGTCGCCTGCCTGGGGCATCTCACCGTCGGCATCGGCGGTCTGTTTTTCGTCGGTGAGGCCGAGCTGAACGACAACGACGTCAAGCAGGTCGCCCGCACGGCGGCCGTGGAGGGCCGAAACAGGGTGGGCCTCGCCGAGACCGAGCGAAAGGAAGCTCCAACTATCGGTTTCGCGGCGGTCGTTGTCGGCCTTGTTGGCAACGACGAGAACGCTTCGTCCGGTGCGACGCAGCCACGTGGCGATGCGTTCGTCATCGTCGGTGGCGCCTATCGATGCATCGACGACGAACAACACGAGGTCGGCGGTCCGGACCGCCTGTTCGACTTGGCGTGACACCTTCTCGTCGAGCTTGGACCCCGCGGGCATCCAACCTCCCGTATCGGTGACGGTGAATTCGCGGCCGAGCCAGTTGGCGTCGTGCGTCTTGCGGTCACGCGTGATACCCGGGCGGTCTTCGACGATTGCCACCTGTCCACCCACGAAACGGTTGAACAGCGTGCTCTTGCCGACGTTGGGTCGGCCGACGATGACGACGTGGGGTTTCATGGCGCGCAATCGAGAATACGGCGCAGTGAAGCCCCGTCACTGCGAACGACGGTCACATTCGCTGGCAAGTCGGCGAGTGTCGCGCCATCGAGAAATCTGCCCTCTGACAAGCAGACATCGGGAAGCAAAAACTCGTCGATATCCGGATGTGCGGATATTTCGCGCACGAGGTCCTGGCCGACCATCAAACCCGCAACTGCGGTGTTGCCCCCGAAGAACTCGTTGCGCACGGCGATGACCCTGACGTTGCGGTTGTCGACGAGTGAGGCGATGACGGGCGCCGCGTACTCGCCGGTGAGGATGCCCACCCTCCCCTTCGCCGCCGCTGTCGCAGTTGGGGCGATCTGCACGCGCACGGGTCGCAAGCCCGTGTCACCGGCGGGGTTGCCGGGCACGCGCTCGGCGCGGTAGCCCGAAGGCGTGGCACCGTCGACAGATGCAAAGAAGCCCGACGTCGGGCCGGTGATCGATGATCGCCGGCCTGCAAATTCCTCGCGGAAACTCGCGACGATCCCCACACCGTCTTCGTACATGGGGAAATCCCCGTATGCGGAGGCATCGGGTATCGGTTTGCCGGCAAGCAGGTACAACTCGTCCGACGCCCAGAACATGGGGTGGCCAACCACGCGCCGTGCGACTTCTCGCCACTCCTCGATCGTGTCGAGCGCGCGTCGCGCGTCTTGGGCACGGTGAACGCGCAGTGCCGCCTCGGGATTGAACCTGCTCAAACCGAGGGGCACGATCGCCACCGCGTCGATGGCGGCGTACTCGTCGAGGACTGCCGCCAACGTGCGTTCCAACACCTCACCGTCGTTCACGCCGGGGCACAAGACGATCTGGCCCCGGACCTTGATGCCGTTGTCGACAAGGGCGCCCAGCCAACGCAGGCTCATCGCCCCGCGCTCGTTGCGCAGCATCTCGGCACGACCCCACGGGTCGGTGTCGTGGATACTGACGTGGAGGGGTGAGAGTGCCTGGTCGATGACACGCTCGAGGTCCATTTCGGTGAAGCGGGTGAGGGTGGTGAAGTTTCCGAACAGGAAACTGAGGCGGAAATCATCGTCCTTCAGGTAGAGGCTGCGGCGTAGACCTTTGGGGAGTTGATAGATGAAGCAGAACGAACAGTGGTTGTCACAGGTCTGCACGCGGTCGAAAACCGCACTGGCGATGGACACACCGAGTGGTTCGCCGGGATCCTTCTCGACCTCGATGTCGACGAGCATTCCCCCGCGGTCAAGGCGCAGTGAAACGTGGGCTTCGTCTACCTGATGGTGCCACTCGATGATGTCGCGGATCGGCTGGTCGTTGACCATGGCCACGACGTCACCCTGGCGGACACCTGCACGGTAGGCCGGAGAGTCGGCAACCACCTCGGTGATCCGGGCGCTGAGATCAACCGAATCACCCACAAGGTCAGGCTAACGGCGACGCCGAGAAGTACCGTGGAAGAGGTGTCCGACACGAGCGTTGACAAGGTATTGCTTGCCGCCCCGCGGGGCTTTTGCGCGGGCGTGGAGATGGCAATCAAGGCGTTGAGTTGGCTGGTACGTACCTTCGACCCTCCGGTGTACTGCTACCACGAGATCGTCCACAATCGCATCGTCGTGGACCGCTTCCGCGAACGAGGCGTCGTCTTCGTCGACGACCTGTCCGAAGTCCCCGAGGGCTGTCCGATCATGCTCTCGGCGCACGGCTCACCCCCTGCCGTGGTCGAAGAGGCCCGCCGTCGGGGCAGCTACGTCGTTGACTCGGTATGCCCACTCGTGACGAAGGTGCACCACGAGGTCAAGGTGCGCGCCAACAAGGGCTACCGCGTCGTCTACGTCGGCCACGAGGGCCACGAGGAGGCCGTGGGCACGATGGCCGTTGCACCGCAGGCCATCAGCCGCGTTGAATCGGTCGAAGATGTCGATGCACTTCCGGTCTTCGATCAGCCCGTGGCATTGCTCGCCCAAACCACCCTCTCCCACCGCGACTGGTCGGGTGTCGCCGTGCGCGTACGGGAACGATTCCCCGACGTCTGGTCACCCGAACGCAGCGACCTGTGTTTTGCCACGACGAACCGCCAGTCCGCGCTCGAGGCGATGGCTCCCCGGTGCGATCTGATCATTGTCATCGGGTCGTCGAACTCGTCGAACACCAGGGCCCTCGAACGCCTCGCCATCGAGTCGGGATGCGCCACGGTGCTGCGCATCAACCGAGCCGACGAACTTCCCGCGAATCTGTCCGGCACGATCGGCGTCACCGCAGGTGCCTCGGCACCCGAGGAACTCGTTGACGAGGTTCTCGCGCGGCTCGCGCCACGCAACGGCATCGAAGAAGTCCGCGTCACCGAGGAGGACGAATACTTTCCCCCGCCGCGCAACATTCGTGAACTTCAAGCCGCCACCCTCGCCACCTGCTACTCGATGCTTGCGGTGCCCGCCACCCGACGCAGATCCAGCCGCGACCACGACATTGCGGCCAGCACCGTGCTCCACGCGCTCTCCTCGACCGGGGACCGACGTCGATGATCGATCCCGGCCTCGAGTCGCTGCGCACGTTTCTTCACTTGTTGGCCGCAGCCGTCTGGGTCGGTGGCCAGATCATGCTCGCTGGGCTGGTGCCCCACGTACGCAGGACGAACCCGGAGGCCTTGAAAAACATCGCCAACGGTTTTGCCCGGGTGGCATGGCCCGCCTTGGGCGTCACGGTGATCACCGGCATGTGGAGTCTCCTCGTCATCGACGTCTCGGCGATGGACTCGGCCTATCACGCAACGCTCGGAGCAAAAATCCTCGTTGTGGTCGCGGCCGGTGGTGCCGCGGCGGCACACGCCAACGCCAAGAGCAAACTGGTCCTCGCCGTGGGCGGCGGGATCGGTCTCGTGGCCTCTCTCGCAACGCTCTATCTGGGCGTGCTGCTCGGCAGCGCGACCTAGTTACCCGAACTTTGCCGGGGCGTTTCTAGTTCCTGGGAACTTTTGACCAAGGGACGTCGCGGTCGACTCGCACGTCACCGGGGAGTCCAAGTACGCGCTCACCGAGGATGTTTTTCATCACTTCGGTGGTGCCGCCCTCGATCGAGTTGGCACGGCTGCGCAGGAAAGCCTTCTGGTAGGTCTCGAAGCCCATCGCGGTCTCGGGGCGGATCATCTCGTAACTGCCGTAGAGCATCGCCTCGGGCCCGAGCAGGTTCATTGCAAACTCGAAGATCGCCTTGTTCAAGTTGGCCGACTCCATCTTGCCGATCGAACCCTCGGGACCGGGAACGCCCATCTTGCGATTCTGGCCGGCGCGGATGTTCGTCAGGCGCAACACCTCGGCGCGGATCCACAACTTCATCAGCTCGTCACGAGCTGCGGGGTCGCGCTCGTCCGGGCTCTTGGTCGACCAGATTTTGGTCAGCGAGGCAATGGTGCCCGAGCCGCGCGGCGGCACGACACCACCGATGGCGACGCGCTCGTTCATCAGCGTCGTCAGACTGACTCGCCAGCCGTCACCGGGCTTGCCGAGCATCTCGGACTCTGGGATACGCACGTCGGTGAAGTACACCTCGTTGAATTCGGCCTCACCGGTCATCTGGCGCAGCGGACGCACCTCGACGCCCGGCGCGTGCATGTCGACCACGAACGCGGTCAGACCCGCGTGCTTGACGGCTTCGGCATCGGTGCGCACGACGAGCAGGCCCCAACGAGAGAGGTGGGCCAGGGTCGTCCACACCTTTTGGCCGTTGGCGATCCACTCTTCGCCGTCTTTGACGCCCTTGGCGGAGAGACCCGCGAAATCCGAACCCGAGCCCGGCTCGGAGAACAACTGGCACCAAATTTCCTCACCCGTGAACAGCGGGCGCAGGTAGCGCGTCTTTTGCTCTTCACTGCCCCACTCGACCACGGTTGGGCCGCACATGCCGTAGCCGATCGGGTTGCGCGCGTAGGGATTGGGCGCACCCTCGGCGTTGAGGCGTTCATTGATCAACTTCTGGTGGCGGGGCGAGATACCAAGACCACCATGGCCCTTCGGGAAATGCACCCATGCCAAACCCAGATCGAATTGTCTGCCGAGGAAATCGACGGCCTTGGTCGACGACGCAGGACAAGCCGCGAGAAGCTCGTCGACCAGACCGTTGACCAGTTGCTCCTCGGAAACCACCGTTGATGCACTCACAACACACCCCTTTTGCCAGCGAAATCCCTCGTAAATTACCGCAGGGTCACCGCCGGGCTCAAAACCCTCCCCGACATTGGCGACGAGAGGCATCCGTCACAAAAGCCGACTAACTTGCCCGACATGTTCCCCGGGGTTCACGCCACATCACATCCAGACAAGCCCGCCTACATCATGGCCGCGACCGGCAAAGTCGTCACCTACCGCGAACTCGACGACGCCGCCAATCGCCTTTCCAACCTGCTGCGTTCAGCCGGCCTCGCGGTCGGCGACCACATCGCCATCTGCATGGAGAACCACGAGCGCTACATGGAGATCATCTGGGGCTGCCACTACGCGGGCCTCATCTACACCGCCTGTTCCAGCCGCCTCACCTCGGACGAGTTGACCTACATCGTCAACGACTGCGGAGCAAAGGCTTTCATCACCTCGAAGTACAAGGCCGATCAGGCAGCCGAGATTGCCGGCGACATGCCCGGCGCCACATTGCGCCTGATGGTCGACGGCACGATCCCCGGTTATGACGCGTACGAAACGGCCGTGGCGGCCCAGCCGGCCACTCGCCTGCCCGAACTCATTGGCGGCATGGACATGCTGTACTCAAGTGGCACAACCGGCAAGCCAAAGGGTGTGCTCGGCACCTTCCAGCGCACCGAGCTCGGCCAACCCAACGGCGTTGCCGCACTCTCGTCGATGCTCTTTGGTGTCACCGACCAGTCCATCTATCTGTCCCCCGCCCCGCTCTACCACGCCGCCCCGTTGCGGTTCAACCTTGCCGTTCACTTCATCGGCGGCACCACGGTGATCATGGAGCATTTCGACGCCGAGGAGTACCTGAAACTGATCGAACGGCACAAGGTGACGCACAGCCAACTCGTGCCAACCATGTTCGTTCGGATGCTCAAGCTGCCCGCAGACGTCCGCGGGCGCTACGACACGTCGACGCTGCAATGCGCGATCCACGCAGCGGCACCGTGTCCGGTCGAGATCAAACGACAGATGATCGAGTGGTGGGGTCCCGTCATCCACGAGTACTACGCGGGCACCGAAGGAAACGGATTTGTGTACTGCAACTCCGAGATGTGGCTGGCCAACCCGGGCACCGTCGGCAAGGCGATCCAGGGCGTCGTGCACATCTGCGACGAGAACGGCGAAGAAGTGCCATCGGGTGAATCGGGAACTGTGTTCTTCGAGAGCGGGGCCGTCTTCGAGTACCACAACGATCCGGAAAAAACCAGGGGCTCGCGCGACCCCAAGGGCCGTGGCTGGTCGACGCTCGGCGACGTCGGTTATCTCAACGACGACGGATTCCTGTTCCTCACCGACCGCAAGGCGTTCATGATCATCTCCGGTGGCGTCAACATCTACCCCCAGGAGTCGGAGAACGTCCTCATCAACCACCCGAAGGTGACCGACGTTGCCGTCTTCGGCGTGCCGAACGAAGAGTTCGGCGAGGAGGTAAAAGCCGTCGTCCAACCAGTCGCAATGCCGGCAAGTGACGACGAGGCAAAAGCCCTCGAGCGCGAACTCATCGCCTACTGCCGCTCGCAACTAGCCGACTTGAAGTGCCCCCGTTCGGTCGACTTCCGACCCGACCTTCCCCGCCACCCGACCGGCAAGCTCTACAAGCGCCTCTTGAAGGACGAGTACTGGAAGGCGGCGGGTCGCTCGATCTGAGTCGTCCCGCGCACATGCCGAAGCGTCCACATCCTTTCTTCGATTGGACGGGCCTGCATGCCTTCGCCCATCGAGGCGGGGCCAGCGACGCGGCGGAAAACACGCTCGCCGCATTTCAACACGCGGTCGACCTCGGCTTCACCTACATGGAAACCGATGTGCACGCGACGGCCGACGGCGTTCTGCTCGCCTTCCACGACGACGATCTGCGGCGCACGTGCGGCATCGAGGGTCGAATTTCGGAAATGGGCTACGACGACGTGCGCACCGCACGGGTCGATGGCCGCGAACCGATTCCCACGTTCGACGAACTGGTCACGACCTGGCCGGGCCTGCGCTGGAACATCGACTGCAAGGCCGACAACGCACTTCCGCATCTCGTCGCTGCATTGCGCCGACACGACATTTTGGATCGTGTGTGTATCGGCTCGTTCAGCGATCGCCGTCTGCGCACGTTGCGCGCCGAGTTGGGCCCCGGCCTTGCCACGTCACTCGGGCCGAAGGGCGTCGCACGCCTGCGCCTCGCAGTGTCGCTTGGTCGACCGATTCGATTCCCCGACGGCGTCTGCGCGGTTCAGATACCTCCCAAGCAAGGTCCGATTCCGCTGCACTCACAGCGCTTCATCGACATCGCCCACGAGTCGGGGCTCCACGTTCACTACTGGACGATCGATGAACCCGAGCAGATGCTGGAACTGATCGACCGTGGGGCCGACGGCATCATGACCGACAAGCCGGCAACGCTGCGCGACGTTTTGGTGTCGCGCGGACGTTGGTAGACCCCGCTCAGGCGTCTTTCGCCGAGCCTGCGCGCTTGACGACGGGTTCCTTGTCGCTCCACGGGAAGTTGATCCACATGTCGGTGCGCCTCCAAACGTAGTCGCAGTGGACCACCGACTGCGGCTTTTCGTACAGGGCCGCAACGCGCGATTCGGCGACGCGACCTTCACAGAATTCCTGGACGAGCTTGAGTGTGTGCCCCGTGTCGGCAACGTCGTCGACGATCAGAATCTTTGCGTCGCGAACGTCGACGAAGTCGGGCACCGGCGGCAGGATCATCGGCACGTCGAGACGCTCGTCGACGTCGGTGTAGAACTCGACGTTCATCGTGTAGGTGTTCTTCACTGACAACGCGTATCCAAGCGCAGCTGCCAGAAACAGGCCTCCCCGGGCGATCGCGAGAATCATGTCGGGGTCGTAGCCAGATTTGGCGATGTCCCGCGCGATGTCCCGCGAGGCCTCTCCAAAACCATCCCACGTCAATATCTCGCGCTTTGCCGACACAGTTTCTCCCTCGCTCAGGAGAGAACCTAGTCGTTCATGGTTCGTAGGGACAATGTCGGCAACCGCTCGAACAGCACCGACCACGCGAGGCCAAAAACGCCGCGGTCATCACACTGCGTTTCGTCAGCGGGTCGATGTACACGGGGTCACCAATTTCGACTGCCGCTCGATGTGCGGTGAGGATCTTGTCCACCAGGGCCGCGTCACGGGGCAGCCGCTGGGGTAACGGGCTGTTCACATGATCGGGGCGCAAGGGTGCATAACGCTCGATCACGGCCATCAACCTAGTGAGCGACACGCGCCATCTAGCATCGCGAGGGTGAGCACTGTCGAGAATACCAAGCTCCACAGCCACGACGGAACCCGGCTTGTCCATCACACGTTCTCGGTCTTCCGCTTCGGCGCCGGCGATCCCACCGTGCGTCTCGACGGGCGACAACTCGTCATGACCACGTCGACCCCCGCCGGGCCGGCATGGACCGTCGCCTCGGCGTCGGGAATCACCCACGGGGGCGATGGGGAAACTTTTGTTCGGCATCGCCAACCCGACCCACTCGGCTGTCGCGACGGCTTCACCTGCCTCGAAGCCGCCCATCTGGTCGTGGCCCGACTGCAGCGCGACTTCGGGGACCTGAGGATCGGTGCTTCAGGTGACGTCTACAAGGCGGCGCTGACCGCGACCCTGGGCCAGCGCATCACTGCCGCCGAGGCCGTCAACCAGTGGGCTCGTCTCTGCCGTGCTCTTCCCAACCCCGTCGAGACCCCGGTGGGTGTCCTCCTTGCGCCTCCCGACCCCGCTCGCCTCGCCCGGATGGTGCCGTACCAACTGCACTCCCTCGGTATCGAACAAGCCCGTGCCCGCACCCTCATCGCAATCGCCCGCGTCTTTCACCGACCCGGCCAACACCAAGAGGACCCGACCACGGCCCTGCGACGGCTCGTGGCCGAGGTCCCGCGGTTCGGCCCGTGGACGCGCGCACTCGTCGAAGCCGAGGCGCTTGGAAACCCCGACGTGGTCGCGGTCGGTGACTTCCATCTCAAGAACGTCGTGGCACACGCACTCACCGGTCGCCCGCGGGGCACCGACGACGAGATGCTCGCGGCGCTCGCCCCCTACGCGGGCAACAGGGGACGGGTGTTGTCGTGGCTCGCACTCGGCGGAATCGCAGCACCCAAGTTCGGCCCACGGCGCCGCAATATCGACATCCGCAGGTTCTGAGTCGTCTAGCGACCCGCGGTGCGCATGTGCTCGCGCACCGACCAGAACCCGGGCCAACTCTTGGACACAACGGAAGGGTCGTCGATCGAGATGCCGGCGATCCGCCCCGCAAGTACCCCAAAACTCATCGCCAGACGATGGTCGTGATGGGTTTCGAGATGGGCCCCACGAAGCACGGTCGGCTGGATGATCAAACCGTCCTCGGTTTCCACGACGGATGCCCCGGTCTTGGAGAGCTCCCGGGAGAGGTCACCGAGACGATCGCTCTCCTTGGCCCGGATGAATCCGACTCCGCGAATTCGCGAACCCTCTGCGGCAAAAACCGACACAACTGCCACGGTCGGGACGAGGTCGGACACGTCGACCATGTCGATATCGATGCCGTGCAATGGGTGCCCAAGATCGCGGTGCACGGACATCGAGGTCGGTCCCCGCTCGACCCGGCAGCCCATCGCTTCGAGGATGTCGGCGAAGGCCACGTCACCCTGCAGCGAATCCGCGGTCAGATTCGGGATGGTCACCGACCCACCGCACACCGCAGCCAACGCCATCGGATATGACGCCGAGGATGCATCGGGTTCGACTGCGTAATGCCGCGCCACGTAGCGCCCTTCGGGCACGGTCAGGACGCGACCCTTGGCGGAGTCGTTGATCGCGGCGTCGACACCAAAATCGCGCATGACCTCGACGGTCATCTCGAGATAAGAGTCCGACACCCGCTCACCGGCGACGACCAACTTCAACCCGCCTCGCAGATAGGGGGCAATCAAGGCAAGTGCCGTCGCGAACTGGCTCGACACTCCCCCGGGAATCTCGATCTCTCCGCCGCGCACCGCCCCCGCGGACACCTCCACGGGAAGATGACCGGCCGTCGCGATCGGGTTGACGCGCGCCCCGAGGGCGGTGAGCGCATCGTGCAGATCGGCCATCGGGCGACCCCGCAGCGCTGCACCACCGTCGATGATCGTTGCGCCCGCCCGCAGCGCGACGAGCGCGGAGAGGAAGCGCGACGTCGTTCCGGCAAGGCCCGCATCCACACGCACAAAACGTGTCGAGTGCATGTCGAGAGCCGAATCGAAACGAAACTCGCCGTCGCCCACCCCGACGACGTCGACTCCCAGTGCGCGCAGGCCGAGCACCATGGCCGCCGAATCGTCTCCGTCGGGCACGTTGGTTACCGACCCACCCCCACCGGCCAGGGCCGCGCACACCAGTGCCCGGTTGGCGATGCTCTTCGACCCGGGAACCGCCACCTTGCAGTTGATCGGAGCATCGAAGACTTCCAGCACAAACGACACACGCCTCACCGCCCCGGTTTGAATCCACGGGCGATGAGACCCCCGCGCAACAACTCGACCTGACCTGACTCGACGAGCACCACAGCGACACCCCGGTCGCCCTCGGCAGAGTGAACCACCTCGACGTTCGCAAGATTCACGTTCAACTCGGCAGCCAAGGTGAATATCTGGGCCGCGGAGCCCGGGCGGTCGGGAATCGGAATCCGCACCTCGACGGCGTCCTCCAAGGACCGCACACGTGCGGGCAGGTTGCTGCGGGCCTCGCGGGCCCTCAACAACAGTCTTTCGAGGCCTGCGGAATCATCGGCGTCGACGGTTCCACGCAGGTCGATGAGGCCCACGATGAAGTCGTCGAGCGTCGCCACGATCGCCTCGCGGTTGGCACGGCAGATGTCCAGCCAGAGACCCGGTTTGCTCGACGCGATGCGCGTCATGTCGCGGAAGCCTCCGGCCGCCATACGCAACAACGAAGCGTGTTCCTCGGATCGGCGGTCGGCAAGTGTCATCAAAGTCGCGGCAGTGAGGTGGGGCACGTGGCTCACGACGGCAATCAACCTGTCGTGGTCCTCGGCAGACAGGGCAAGAACGTTTGCGCCCAGTTGGTTCGCCACTGCGGTCGCCAGCGCAAACACCGAGTCGGGAGTCTCGGAGGTCGGCGTGAGAATCCACGTTGCACCTTCGAAGAGAGTCGGGTCGGCGCCATCGAGGCCGTCAAGTTCCGAGCCCGCCATCGGATGCCCGCCGATGAAACGGGGGTCGGCGACATCGGCCACCAACGGGCCCTTCACGCTGCCGACGTCGGTCACCACACCCTTGGTTGCCGCCAACGCCGCGGCCACTTCCCCGCGCAACTGCAACACGGGAACCGCGACGAAGGTGATCTCGGCGTCGGGGTTCAACCCGGCGTCAGAGACGATGCCGCGCTCGATGGCCAGGTCGCAGCGGCCCGGGTGAGGGTCGGAGCCGTGGACACGCCATCCGGATTCGACCAGTCGAGCGGCGATGGATCCACCGATGAGTCCAAGACCAACGACGTTGGCGCAGCGTTGAGTCGTGACCGTAGCCATCACCCGATGACGCTACCCACGGACATCGCCGGCCATCGCTTCAATTAGCGCCCTGCGTTCGGCAAGCGACAATTCTCTCCACGCCCCGGGCCCGAGCCGCGCGTCGATGAGCGGACCGATCCGCGTGCGCACCAGGCGCTCGACTTCGTGACCGATGGCTTCGAACATCCGCCGCACCTGACGGTTGCGGCCCTCGTGGATCGTGATCGAGACCGTTGAGTCGCTGCGCTGGCCCACCTTCGCCGGCGCCGTCGGACCATCCTCCAATTCGACGCCGTCCCGCAACCTGCGCAATTGCCCTTCGGTCAACCGCGGATTGCCGCGCAACAACACGAGATACTCCTTTTCGACTCCCTTGCTCGGGTGGGTGAGGAAGTGCGTGAGGTCGCCGTCGTTGGTGACGAGGAGCAAACCCTCGCTATCAGCATCCAGACGACCCACGGGAAACACCCGCGGGCTCTGGGGAACGATGTCGACGACGGTCGGACGACCCTGCGGGTCATTGGCGGTGCAGATCACTCCAGGCGGTTTGTTCAACAGGTAGTACACCAAGTCGGGGCGGGCCCCGATGGGCACACCGTCCACGGCGATCGTGTCGAGGAGGGTGTCGACACGGCGACCGAGCTCGGCAACTTCGCCGTTCACGGTCACGCGCTCACCGGCGATCAACTCCTCGCAGCTGCGACGACTCCCCCAGCCCAGGGCTGCAAGTACTTTCTGTAGACGTTCGCCCTCCGCGGAGGGGACGTGCGAATCAGTCATCGGAGGATGGCGCTTCACCGATGGCGTCACCCGCATCGGCCTCGATCGGTGTGATGCGCAACGTCGCCTCGAGTGCTTCGACAATGTCGGCATCGGGCACGAATTCGGCCAGTGGGGGCAATTCGTCGACGGAGTTGATTCCCAATTTTTCGAGAAACAGGGGCGTTGTGCCCCAGAGCACCGCCTGGCCGGGACCAGTGTCGCGGCTGCGCTGCTCGATGTAGCCGCGACCCAGCAACGTCCGCAACACGGCATCGGGGTCGACGCCTCGAATCGATGCGACCTGTAGACGCGAGATGGGCTGCTTGTAGGCAATGATCGCAAGGGTCTCGAGTGCCGCGGCGGACAGGCGCGCACGCTGGCCGTCGAGGACGAACCGCTCGACGTAGGCAGACACATCCGGGTGACTCTGGAACCTGTAACCACCCGCCACCTTCACCAACTGGAAACCACGGCCCTCGCCTTCGTAAACCGATTTCAACTCCGCAAGGATCGCCTCGACACCCGCGACGGGCATCTCCAGGAGCTGCGCGAGGATTTCCACCGGAACAGGTTCGATCGCCACCATGATCACGCCTTCGATCACCCGCGCGGCGTCGTGTGTGTCGGCGCTCGACATCGTCAGCCCTCGTAATCGTCGATCATCAACGCCGCGCCGGCGGCCGCCGCATCGCTGCCGATCCAGCGCACCTCGATGTCGCCGAAGCGGTCGGCCTGCTCGAGGTCGACGAGACCCTGCTTGTAGAGCTCGAGAAGTGCAAGAAAGCGCACCACGACCTCGAGCCGTTGGGTCTGGGACTCGGTCAACTTGCGCAACGTGATCGACCCGAAACCGGGCAGGGTCGACACGAGCTCGCTCACCGCATCGGCCACACTCGCACGAATTGGCGCCACGTGGTCGAGGTCGATGCGCGGCTCGGGCTTCGGAGTGATTGCCCGGACGAGTGCGCGCACCAGCTTTTCGGGCGTGACACCCTCCATGAGGTCCGGCATCAGGTCCGCAAAGCGCTCGTCGGGCCCCAACACTCGCGGGAAGGCCCGGTCGGCGAGATCGGCGAGCTGCTGGAGAACCCGCGAGACGTCCTTGAAAGTCTTGCACTCGAGCAGACGCGCAAGCAGAAGGTCGCGCTCCTCCCAGAGGGCAAGTTCTTCGTCGAGGTCGACGTCCTGCCTGCCGGGGAGCAAGCGACGGGCCTTGAGCTCCACGAGGGTTGCTGCGATGAGCAGGAACTCGGTTGCGATCTCGAGGTCGACTTCCTGCATTCGCTCGATCTCGGCAAGATAGGCATCGACGATGCGGGCCAGCGACACCTCATGGATGTCGACCTGTTCGCGAAGAATCAGGTGCAACAGCAAGTCGAAGGGGCCTTCGAAAACCGGCGTGGAAACTGCGTACGGCACCGTGACGAACTTACTCGCCCCGACCCCGAACCGACGAGTACCATCCGCCCGTGGCCCGCGTTCTCTCGTGTATCCAACCCACCGGCGCCGTACATCTCGGCAACTACCTCGGGGCCCTGAGGGAGTGGGAGAAGGGCCAGCACAAAAACGACGTTTTCCACGGCATCGTCGACCTGCACGCCCTCACGATCACCGACACGCCCGGAGTCCTCGGGGCGAACTCCCTCGACCTGTCGGCAATGCTCTTCGCAGTCGGCCTCGACCCCGATGTCGCGACCATTTTCGTGCAGAGCCACGTGGTTGAGCACTCGGTGCTCAGTTGGATCATGGAATGCACCGTCTCCTACGGAGAGTTGACACGAATGACCCAGTTCAAAGACAAATCGGCCAGACGCGAGGCTGAATTCGTCTCGGCCGGACTCTTCACCTACCCGGCATTACAGGCTGCCGACATTCTTTTGTACGACGCCAACGAAGTTCCCGTGGGCGCCGACCAACACCAGCACGTCGAGATCACGCGTGACATCGCAATTCGCTTCAATCACCGGTTCGGCGACACCTTTGTCATACCCAAGGCCGTGACGCCCGCGGAGGGCGCGCGCGTGATGGACCTCCAGGAGCCGACGAACAAGATGTCGAAGTCGGCCACCACCGACGCCGGATGCGTCTATCTGCTCGATGATCCGGCTGCCATCATGAAGAAATTCAAGAGGGCGGTCACCGATTCCGACAGCGAGGTCTACTACGACCGCGAGACAAAGCCCGGGGTTTCCAATCTTCTCGACATTCTCTCCGCAGCCACCGGCACGAAACCCGCTGACCTGGCCGCGCGCTACAGGCAATACGGACAGCTCAAGGCCGACACGGGCGAAGCCGTCGTGGAGCTCGTGCGGCCGATCCAGGCCCGCTACGCGGCGTTGATGGCCGACCGTGCCGAATTGCAGCGGCTCTTGCGCAAGGGCGCCGACAAGGCCCGCGGGGTGGCATCAAAGACGCTCGATCGCGCCAAGAACGCGATCGGATTCCTGGCCTACTGACCCGTCAGGCGTCGTCGGCGGCGCGCAAGGCGACCGCCACCGCGTCGCTTGCCGTGCCCGCGACCAACTCGACGGTGCGGGGATGCGCCCCGATGGACTTGAGCATCTGTGCCCCGATGCGCTCATGGTCGCGGTACCGACGCATGGTTGAGGTGAGCGCGGCGACCGTGGCGACACTACGCGCGAGGCGACCCATCGACACTTGCGATTTGCCGACGTCGTGCAACAGCGCAGCGGCCAATTCCTCGCGCACCGCGCCGCGACAACCAGCCGCGAACCGTCGGGTCACCCCAACCGCGTGCCGCCGGTCGCGTGGGTCCATCGAATGCCACAGCGCAAGCTCCGCCGGCGTCAACACCCCCGCCGCGAAGGCGCTGTCCTGCGCCTCGCTCGACACGGTTTCCCCCATCTCGCGGAACCGCGCGATGAGATGGGGGAATTTCACCGACTTCACACCGACTTCTTCGACCGTCGCGCCCGCGGATGGGCCTCGGTGTACACCTGCCACAGGCGCTCCTGTGACACGCGCGTGTACACCTGGGTTGTCGTGATCGACGCGTGACCCAACATCTCCTGCACGATACGCAAGTCGGCACCATGATCGAGAAGATGGGTGGCACACGTATGGCGCAGTGCATGGGGTGACACCTCGCGGTCGATACCCGCCCGTAGTCCGGCATCACGTACGACCTGGAAGGCAACCTGCCGACTCAGCCGCGTTCCCCGCCCACCCAGGAACACCGCTAACGAGTCGTCTCTCTTGCGCCAACGCAGTGGCTCCATCGCCGAACGTCCCAAAGACAACCAAGATTCGAGTGCCTGGTGGGCAACCGACCCGAACGGAACGACACGCTCCTTGGCGCCCTTGCCGAAAAGCCGGACGAGTGAGGCCTGCATGTCGAGGTCGGCGAGGTTGAGTCCACACACCTCCGACACGCGCGCTCCCGTCGCGTAGAGAAACTCGAGCAGTGCGCGGTCACGCCGGTTGCGCGGCTCGTCACCCGACACCGATGCAATGAGGCTCGTCACCTCGTCCTCCGACAACGGCTTGGGAATCCCCGCGGGCTTGGATACGCCCTCGGAGAGACCCGCCGGATCATCATGTCGAAAACCCTCCTCGACCATGAACCGATGCAGCATGCGAATCGACGAGAACTGTCGCGCCATCGACGACTTTGCAGCACCCGTCGCGGCCCGTTCAGCCAGGAATCGCTCGATGTCGGCCACCGACGCCCGGGCCGGATCGGTCCCCAGCGACCGCAACCAGGCGTCGTACTGTGAAAGATCGCGACGGTAGGCGTCGACGGTGTTGTTTGCGCGACCGCGTTCGACCACCAGCCAGTCGAGAAACTCCTCGATCTCAGGCGAAGTTGCGGCGGCCGAATCCATTCAACGCAATTCTGCTACCCACTGCAGGCCGATGATCGTCTTGGCGTCCGTGATGTGACCACGTCGACATTCCTCGAGGGCCATGGCCACGCTGAGCCGTCGCAATTCCATGTGATCCTCCTCGGGCCCGTGCCGCTCCACGGCAACCTGCGCAAGTCCACAACAGGCAAAGATTTCGACCGTCGAGTTGGTTATGCCGGGCGCCGAAGCCATCACTCCGAGGAATTTCCAGTGTTCGGCGACCAAGCCGGCCTCCTCGGCCAGTTCGCGTCGCGCCGTCGTCTCAGCGGCCTCGTCGGCGATGTCGCGCATACCGGCGGGTATTTCCCACATCACTTCCCCGAAAGCCGCTCGGTGCTGACTGACGAGCACGGTGTCCACGGCCGCCATGTCACGGCCCCGCAGTTCGTCGAAAGAGGGCACATCGACCACGACCACACCAACAGCCCCCGGTGAGTCGACATAGGTGCGCACGAATTCTTGACCGGATGGAGACTCGAGATGGTCCTCGACGAGGGTCCACACCGCCCATTCATGAACTGTGCGCCGACGACGGGAGCGGAACATCGGCCTGCCCGAGTCAGGCGTTCGAGGTGTGGCGACCGGCTGCCAAGCGGTTGGCCAGGGATGCGCCGATGAGACCCACGAACAAAGGATGGGCCCTGTCGGGCCGGCTCTTGAACTCGGGGTGGGCCTGTGTTCCGACCCAGTACGGATGGTCGACGGCCTCGATGAACTCGACCAACCGACGATCCGGAGAGGTACCGCTGCACAACAGACCGTGTTCCTCGAAACGCGCCCGGTAGGCCGAGTTGAACTCGTACCGGTGGCGGTGACGTTCGCTGACGACTGGCTCGCCATAGACACCGGCCACCTTCGACCCCGGAGTCAGCACCGCGTAGTAGGCACCGAGGCGCATCGTGCCGCCCTTGTCACTGACGTCGCGCTGGTCGAGCATCAAGTCGATGATGGGATGCGTCGTTGCCGGATCGAATTCGGTCGAGTTCGCACTCGACAGACCCAGGACGTGGCGTGCGTATTCGATCGTCATCACCTGCATACCGAGACACAAACCGAGACACGGCACCTTGTTGACGCGCGCGAACTCGGCGGCGGCAATCTTGCCTTCGATGCCGCGCGGACCGAAACCTCCCGGGATCACGATGCCGTCGAGGTGGGACAGCCGTCCCGCAGCGAGCAGCCCTTCGACTTCCTCGGCCTGGATCCAATCGATCTCGATCTTCGCGCCGTGATGGAAACCCGCGTGCTTGAGACTCTCCACGACCGATAGGTATGCATCCTGAAGGTCGACGTACTTGCCGATCAAACCGATGCGCACCGGTGTGGTCGAATTCTCGACCCGCTGCACGAAGGACTGCCACGGCGTGAGGTCGATCGGCGCGACGAGACGCAAGGTTTCACACACCACCTTGTCGAGGCCCTCCTCGTGCATGATGAGTGGCAACTCGTAGATGTTCCGCGCATCTGCGGCGTTGATCACGTTCGCCTCGGGCACGTCGCACTGGTTCGAAATCTTGCGCTTCAGACCCTGGCTGATCGGTTCTTCGCTGCGCGCCACGATGACGTCGGGTTGGATACCGCGGCTGCGCAGTTCCGTCACGCTGTGCTGGGTCGGCTTGGTCTTCTGCTCGCCGCTCGGGCCGATGAAGGGAACCAGGGTGACGTGGACGTAGCAGACGTTGTCGCGCCCCGCCTGATTCCGGAACTGCCGAATCGCCTCGAGAAAAGGCAGAATTTCGATGTCACCCACGGTGCCACCCACCTCGGTGATGACCACGTCGACGTCCTCGGTCGAGACCCGGTGAATACGTCGCTTGATCTCGTCGGTGATGTGGGGAATGACCTGCACGGTCTTTCCCAGGTAGTCGCCGCGTCGCTCGGCAGCAAGGACCGCCTGATAGATCGAGCCGGTCGTCGCGTTCGAGGCCCGCGACAGATTCTCGTCGATGAACCGTTCGTAGTGACCAAGGTCGAGGTCGGTCTCACCACCGTCGTCGGTGACGAATACTTCGCCGTGCTCGAAGGGGTTCATCGTGCCCGGATCGACATTGATGTAAGGGTCGAGCTTTTGCATCGTCACGCGCAGGCCACGCATCTTGAGGAGACGACCAAGCGACGAAGCAGTCAGGCCTTTGCCGAGCGAGCTCGCTACCCCACCGGTAACGAAAATGTGCTTCGGCATGTCAACCTCCCGTACGCGCCACGACATGAGCACGACGGGATCCCAGAATACCACCGAGGCGGCCCGACCCGGGTAACCAGACTCAGACCGAGAGCATGTCGCGGGCCGTCTGCAGCGCGGAAGCCTTGGCCTGCCCGCCCGAGAGCATGCGGGCGACTTCCTCGACGCGGTCATCGCCATCGAGCACACCCGCCCGCACGAACGTCTCTTTTTGTCTCACCGTCTTTGCGATCCCCACCTGCACGTTCGCACGGGCGGCGACCTGTGCGAGATGCGTGACAACAAAGACCTGATGGTGTCGTGAGACGTCGCGCAATGCATCACCCACCGCGACGGCCGCGGTGCCGCCGATGCCGGCGTCGACCTCGTCGAAGACCAGCGTGGGCGGTGCCTGCGTCAGAACAAGACGCAGCGCCAGCATCACGCGGGCCAACTCACCGCCCGAGGCCACCTTGGCCAGCGGCGCCGGCGGATTTCCGGGGTTCGCCGCAATCAAGAAGCAGACGCCGTCACCCGCCGGGTCCGATGCCGACTCGGGGACCTCGATGCGGATCTCCGCATCGGGCAGGGCCAGGTCGCGCAAACGAGTTTCGACGGCCTTGGCAAGCTTCGGGGCGGCCTTGCGGCGGGCTCCGGCGACCTCCTTGTGTGCCGCCGCCAGTGCGCGCTGCGCCGCGCTGCGCCGCGCCGCGAGAACGGCAACGGTTTCCCCGTGGGATTCGAGTTCGGCCAACCGGGCCACCGCCTCGGCCCCGAAGCGCACCACGTCGGCGATATCGGGACCGTATTTGCGGCACAAATCGCGCAGCAACCGACGCCGTTCACCGATTTCGGCCAATCGTTGGGGGTCGTCCTCCAACCCCTCGGCCAGGGACCGCGCCTCGGTGGCAAGGTCGCGGACCTCGGCAACCAGCGCGGACAGACGCTGCGCCACCGCTTCGGCGACGGGGCGGGCTGCAACCGCAGCGAGGGCCTGGCCGACGAGGTCGCCCGCGGCACCCTCGTCGCCGAGTAGTGCATGAACCGCCGCCAAAGCCTCGCGGTTCGCCGTGACGTCGCCGAGTGTGTCTTCCTCGCGACGCAGACGTTCGTCCTCGTCGGCCGAGTCGATGCGGGCCTGGTCGATTTCGCGCACCTGAAAACGCAACAGATCGATTTCACGGTTGCGAGACTGTTCGTCTCCACCCAACGCGGCCAACGCCGCCTCGATCTGGGACAGCTCGTCCTTGGAGGCCGTGACAGCCGACAGATCGACGTTGCCGAATGCGTCGAGCGCGGCACGTTGGGCACGCTCGCCGAGAAGACTTTGGTGGGCGTGCTGGCCGTGCAGGTCGACCAATCGAGCCCCGACTTCGGCGAGTGCCCCCACCGTCGCCGGTGCCCCGTCGATGTAGGCCCGCGATCTGCCGTCTGAGGGAATCACACGGCTGAGGATGACCTCGTCGCCGGCGGAGGGGTCGATGAACCGACCATCGACACGCGCTTCATCACAACCATGGCGCACCATTCCCGCCTCGGCACGACAACCAACGAGCAGGTTGATCGCCTCGATGATCATCGTCTTGCCCGCACCGGTCTCGCCCGTGAAGGCGGTGAAGCCTCCGCCGAATTGAAGAGTGACCGAGTCGATGACACCGAGATTGCGGATGTGCAACTCGGTCAGCACTAGTCGTCTCCGAGGCCGAACTTGTCACGCAGGATCTGATGGAACCCGCGTTTGCCCACCCGCAGGAAGCGGGCCACGTGCGGGTCGGCGGTCACCTCCACGACATCGTCCGCGTTCAACTCGACGAACCGCAATCCGTCGACGGCAAGCCCGACCCCACGACGACCGCGCACCGTGACACGAACCGTCTGACGCGGGTCGAGCACCAGCGCACGGTCGAAGAGCATGTGCGGCGACACGGGAGTGACCACCAGTGCACGGTGGGCGGGCGCCACCACCGGGCCGCGCGCCGACAGCGAATAGGCGGTGGAGCCGGTGGGCGTGGCGACGATCAAACCATCGGCGGAATAGGTGGCGAAGTGGTCGTCATCAATCGCGACCTCGAGACGCACCGTGTGCCCGGATTCGGTTTTTTCCACGACCATTTCGTTCAGCCCACGCAGTGTGTGCCTGACCCCCGTCGAGGTCGTGACCTCGACACGCAACAACATTCGCTCCTCGACCGCCCCACCGCGCGGCATCGACCCACGGCGTACCTCGTCGAGGACGTCGATCACTTCGTCGGGTTCGATCGTGGTCAGGTAGCCCAGCGTGCCGCAATTGACACCCAAAACCGGGGGCGACGCGTCACCGATCATCTGCACGGCACGCAACACCGTGCCGTCGCCGCCGAGTGACACCACAAGGTCGACCGTGGCAAAGGCGGTGCCGTCTGACGAATCGGACTCGACAACCACCACACCGTTTGACGCAGCCCAGGAACGCACGGCGGACGCAGCGGCAGTCGCATCCTCGCGCCCCGTGTTGACGACAAGGCCAAGTGAGGTGATCTCGCCGGGTACAGCCATACCCCTCATTGTGTCCGATGGGTGCCTGGCGCGGCCCACACAAAGAACTCACGGTTGCCGTCGGTACCCGAAACACGGGATTCGGTCGTCTTGCGCACCTCGGCTCCCGCGGCCGTGAGGGCGGCGGCAACCCTGGCCACGGCCCGCTCCTGGACTGCGGGGTCGCGCACCACACCTCCTTCGGGGACCTCGTCGCGTCGGGCCTCGAACTGCGGCTTGACCAGCACGACGATGTCGCCCCCCGGGCCAACCAAGTCCAAGAGATGCCCGGCCAGGCGGGCCGACGAGGTGAAACTGAGATCGGCGACGATCACCTCGGCTCCCCGGGCAAACCCATCGATGACCGCAAGATCCGCGCGGCTCACGTCGAGGATGTTGCGTGACTCCCAGCTCGTGACGCGATCATCGGTGAGCAAGCGGTGATGCAGTTGGGCCCGGCCGACGTCGACGGCAACGACGTGTGCGGCCCCGCGCTGCAACAGGCAATCGGTGAAGCCACCCGTCGAAGAGCCCACATCGACACATCGCCTACCCTGGACCATGAGACCAAAGTCGGTGATCGCACCGTCCAACTTCCTCCCGCCCCGCGACACCCAGCGCGACGGCTCCTCGACGACACTCACCGAGTCCGCCGCGGCCACGAGGCTGGCAGGGTTGGCAACAACGGCCCCGTTGACACGGACGCGGTTGGCGGCAAGTGCGGCGTCCACTTCGGCCGCCTCGAGCAGTCGCCGGCGTACCAGTTCCTCGCGAAGCGCGCGTCGCGAGGCCATCAGTTCCCCAGCAGGCGGCCGGCGATCTCGGCGAAGTTCTCACCGGTCATGTCGAAGCGCACGCCGTCCACCGGGCCACTGCAGGGTGCAAGAACACCGGTCCATACCTGCGCATAGGGAACACCCAGCGCAGTCGCAAACACGCCATCGGTGGCAGGCCTGTCACCCACCATGACTTCAGTGCGACCCTCCACTCGCGGCACCAGGCGACGCGCCAACTGCGCCATCGGCTCGAAGGGTTTGCCCGCGACGATCGGCCGCTGGCTACCGGCATAGGCGAATGCGGCGAGCATCGACCCGCCACCGGGCCATGCGCCCTCTGCGGTCGGGTACGTGGCGTCGTAGTTCGTGCCGACGAGACGCGCACCCTTGAGCATGCATTCGGTACCGATGCGCAGGGTGTCGAAACCAAACGACTTGTGAAACCCAACCACGACCACGTCGACGTCGGGTGCCTCGCCGACTCGGCTGCGCACTTCGTCTTTGAGAACGTCGTGCACGTCGAGGACTTCGACTCCGCGGTTGCGCATCGCCTCGAGGACTCCGGGTCCCGCACACACAAGCGCCCGCTCACCGGGCTCCACAAGGAGGGTTGCCGCCATGGCGCTCGTGATCACATCCCCCGCGGCTTTGATTCCCAAACTTGCGAGCTTTGCCTCTTGTTCGGCGGGCGTTGCCGAGCCGTTGTTGGTCACGAAGACGACGCGCCATCCCGCGGCCTGCAGCCGCCCGACGGCCTCCACGGAACCCTCGATCGCCGAATGCGTGCGCCAGATCACGCCATCCAGGTCGCTAAAGACAACGCCCAGCGGATCGGACGTTTTGCCACGTGCCTGTGCATCTGTCACCCTGAGAGTGTGCCTCGTTTCGAACCCTTTCCAGCGTTGCGCTATCGCGTCCCCGCAACCGGCCTGTGGGATCTCTCGGCCCCGCCCTACGACGTTTTGAGCCCCGCGGACCGCGCCGCCTACGCCGCCCGCCATCCGCGAAACATCGTCCACCTCGACGTCCCCCTCGAACAAGACGGTGCGGGTCGCTATGACAAGGCAGCCCGCGAACTCGAGGCGTGGCGCGCCGAAGGTTCACTCGTCGTTGACGACACCCCGACGTTCACCCTCTACCGCATGACCTTCAACGATGACGCCGGTCGCAAGCGCAGCACCGTGGGCGTCCTCGGCGCCCTGGAGGTCGTCGACGAGGGAGCGGGTGGGGTGCTGCCCCACGAGCGCACCACACCGAAGGCGAAAACAGACCGCCTCGAACTCACCCGTGCCACGCTCACCAATCTCTCCCCCGTCTGGGGTTTGTCGTTGTGCACCGGTCTGTCCGAATTGCTCCGCGACCCGGGCGAACCCGTCGGAGTCTTTACTGATGAGAACGGTGTGGAACACCGCGTCGAGCGTGTCACCGAGGCCGAACGAATCGAGGCCATCTCACGCGCCGTTGGCTCACAACCGGTCGTGATCGCCGACGGGCACCACCGCTACGCCATCTCGCGCACGTACCGCGACGAAACGCGCGCCACCGGGGACGCCGTTGCCCCCGCGGCCGAGACCACGCTCACCTACGTCGCCGAACTCGTCGCCGAGCAACTCAGCATCGCCGCCATCCATCGTCTCGTCACGGATGCCGACGCCCACCGCATGACTGCCATCCTCGGAACCTGTTACGACCGGGTGGCGGAGGTTCAGGTGTCGTCTGCAACCCTGTCGCAGATGGACAGCGAGGGCTGCATCTGCCTGGTACGACCCGACGGGTCGGGCACGCTGTGGCGCGAGAGACCCGCGGACCTCGGTTCGCTCCGCGCGCTCGATTCCGCACGCCTCGAACACACCCTCACGGCCGCCGGCTCGTCGCTCGACGATGCCGGCATCGCATACCAGCACGGGGTCAGCGAAGTCCTCGAGATACTGCGCGCGGGCCTCGCCAAGTGCGCGGTGCTCATTCGCCCGGTGCCACTCGAAGAAATCCGGCGTACGGCAGACGAAGGGTTGCTGATGCCGCCGAAGTCGACGTTCTTCACACCAAAGTTGCGCACGGGCCTCGTCCTTCGCCCGCTTGCAGGCCGGGGTCAGGTGATCGACGCGCGGTAGATGCCCTCGATGGTGTGGTCGAGCAACTTGTTGAAATCAGACTCGCTTTGTTTGGCGGACAGGCCTTCGGTCAAGGCGCGCGAGAAACTGGCGATCACGCCGTTGTTCCGCGACAACCTCGCGTCGGACTCTTCACGTGAATAGCCGCCCGACAGCGCAACCACCCGTACCGCCCGCGGATGAGCCACGAACCCGGCATAGAAGTTGTCGGTATCGGGAAGCGTGAGCTTCAACATGACTTCTTCACCCTCGGCCAGCTTGTTCAACTCGGTGAGAATTTCGGTCCTCAAGAGTGCCTCGGCTTGCGCCTTGGTGGGGCTGTTGATGTCGACCTCGGGTTCGATGATCGGCACGAGGCCCGCCCGCAGAATCTGACGACCGACCTCGAACTGCTGGGCAACGACAGCTTTGATGCCGGCAGGGTTGGCGTCTTTGATGACCGAGCGCATTTTGGTGCCGAAGATCCCCTTCGTGAGACCACGCGCCAGGAGCGCATCGAGGTCGGGTATCGGCTTCATCATCTGCACACCGTTGGACTCGTCGGCCAGACCCTTGTCGACCTTGAGAATGGGAACGACCCGCTTCCTGGACCACAAGAAGTCGGCTGCGCCGATTCCATCGATGTCGCGGTCCATCGTGCCTTCGAAAAGGATCGCACCGAGTATGCGGCGACCGTCGAATGCGGGGCTTTTGATCATCCGGGTGCGCATGGCGTGAATGAGGTCGAACATCTGCTCGTCGCCCGCGTACTCGGACTCTTCGATGCCGTAGAGGCGCAACGCCTTGGGAGTGCTGCCACCACTTTGGTCGAGGGCTGCAATGAAGCCTTTTCCCTGGCGTATGCGGGCCAACTGCTCTTTGTTGATGGAGGAGCTCACGTCTCGTTGGCCTTTCTTGATCGCCGCCCAAACCTTAGTCACGGGTGATTTCGGCCGACGAGACAACGCACCTGCCGGGGATTCGACCGCCTGGGCCTCTGATCCAAAGGCGGACGGCGTTCGCACCGCACAACCCACGCAACCAGGGGTTGCCCGGTGCCGATGTGAGGGAGGGCCACCGGGGGTTCTGTCTAGCGCGGGGCACCAAGTTGCGCCAGACGATCCTCCACATCGGCAAATGCACGGTCGTATTTTGCTACTCGGTCGAACATTCGCCGCGCATCGGTCACGTTGCCCACACGATCGTTCAAATCCGCGACCACGTACCACTCACGCAGGTGATACTCCTGCACACGCTTGGGGACCGCCAGCACCGACTTGAAGAGGCCGATTGCCTCGAGCATTTTTCCTTGATCGGCCAAAGCGCCAGCGGCCACCATGCGACCCTCTGCAAGGATCGCGGGATGCGGCGAGTGGCCCTTGAGTTCCTGCCACAGATCGTCAACCTTGGCCCAGCGGCGCACCGCCCGGTAGGCGTCGGCGAGCACCGGCAGGACCGAGGTGCGCGAAACGTCGAGTACACGCACGGCTTCGAGCTCGTTGATCACCGTGCGCCACTTCGACTGGCGGTACGCACACAGGCCCGCAAGCTCGTGGACCAGGGCCATGCCCGGTAACTGGCGGCCGAGCACAACCAACAACTGTGATGCTTCGGCATAGCGCTCGCGTTCGAAGGCATCAATCGCCTTTTGCAAGCGTTCGGAGGTTGACTTCGAGTGTCGAACACCCACACCTCGCTCGACTTGCCGTGCCACCGTTCCCGGCAACGGACGATCGGCACGGGGAATTCCCACGATACGCGCCGGTGCGGACTGCCCCCCACCACCACGTTTGACCGCGCGTCGCGCGGTGCCACGCACGGCACCCTCGTCGACCCACTCAACACGCTCACGCTTTGGTGGTGACGTCGGCTCGCCGTGGCCTGCCGTGCGACGTCCACCGGTGCGCGCGCGAACTTCTCGTGCCTTCTTCTCGGCTGCTGTCAGCGGACGTTCAACAATTTCTTGTCGACCCCCGCGGTTGCGATCATCGCGGCGCGCACCGGCGCGACCGCGCGGTGCGTCCCGGTCTCGGCGCGCGCTTGTGCGGGCCTTGGGGGCCTCGCCATCCCGAGGTGCACGACTGGTTCGGGGGCCCGATGCACGCTCACCGTATGGTTTGCGTTGGCCTCGCTGACCGTACGGTTTGCCCTCGCTCCGCTCACGGGGCCCACGCGGGGAATCACCGTCGCGGCGCGGGCCGGGCCGACCCCTCGGCGCGCTGCCGGGCCGACCCCTCGGCGCGTCGCCGGGTCGACCCCTCGGCGCCTCGCCATCCCGACGCGGACCACGACCGCGCGGGCCCGACGGACGGTCCCCGTATTTCGTGAAACCTCTTCGCGCTCCACCCTCACGGGACGCGCCAGGACCCCCCGATGTATTCGGTCTGCGCCGGCGGTAATTGGGCATAGGCGCTCACTCTAAGGCGCAAAGACACCAAAGGTTACGCTACCCAGATGAGCGACCCAGACACTCCACAACAAGCGCAGGTACGCATGGAGATACCCGACGACATGAAGGCCGGGGTCTATGCGAACGTTGCCGCCATCTGGCACGGTCCCTACGAGTTCACGCTCGACTTTGGTGTCGCAGGCATGCCCGAGCATGACGAAAACGGTGAATTGGTTGTTCCAACCCCCGTCGTTGCGCGCGTCAAGGTCCCCACGTCTGTGATCTTCGAAATCGCTCGCGCAATTGCCGAGAACGTCGACCGCTACGAAGCGTCTTACGGGCCCATTCCGAAAGCTCCACAACAACGCTGAATCAGACGGTCTTGACGAACTCGATGACCGAGTCGGCGATCATCTGCACGGCAATTGCGGCGAGAAGCATGCCCGCGACTCGCGCCAGAAGGATGACACCCATCGGTCGCACGACTCTCTGGAGCATGCCGGCGTACCGGAGAGCAAGCAGGGTGACTGCCAATGCAACACCGAGACCGACGACCACGCTCAGCCACTCACCGGCCCCATCGACCTCGCTGAAGAAGACGATTGTCGCGACAATCGCCCCGGGCCCGGCAAGCAACGGCGTGCCAACCGGGACCATCGCCACGGAGGTGCGCTCTTGGACCGTTGCTTGCGCGTACTGGCCTTCCCCGCCCGGGCCGTAGAGCAACTGGAGCGCAACGAGCAACAGCAGCAGACCACCCGCTCCGCGCAGGGCCGGCACGGACACGTTGAGATAGTCCAGGACCGTGCGCCCGCCGATTGCGAACAGGGCGATGATTAAAAACGCCGTGCCTACCGCAATATATGCCGCCCGGTGCCGCTCTTTGTCCTTCAAGTGCCGCGTCACGGCGAGGAAAATGGGCGTGTTGCCGGGCGGGTCGAGGATGACCAACATCGTCACGGCAACCTCGCCGAACAATCGCGCATTCACTCCACCGACCATAGCGAGAACCGTGATAGAGATTACTGATGGTCGACGAATCACTCGCCGCGAACGACAACGAACGCCTCTGCCTGCGACTGCTCGCATCGATGGAGGACGGCACCTTCCGAACAGCCGTCAAGGATCTGTGCACTGCCGACTTCACATTCGAAAATTCGGGTCTGCCGACTATCCACGGACTCGAGCACCTGGCGCGATTCAACTCCGAGGGTGGATTTGCCAGGCTCATCCCGATCATCCGCGAAACGCGCAAGTTCACCGCCGACGTACTCCACATCGCGAGCAGCGGGAACGTCGTCTTTACGGAGCGTTACGACCATTTCTGGGACAAGGACGGCCGCGATCTCATGACGCCGAAAATCTGCGGAATCATGGAAATCCGCGACGGCCGCGTTGCTGCGATGCGCGAGTACTACGACACGGCTTGCTATTCGCAGGAGCCCACCGCCCCGAACCGCGATTTCGCGCAGGGTTGAAACAGGACGGAAAACACGAAGGGCCCCCCGTTCTCGCGGAGGGCCCTTCAATCGATTGATTCGGCGGCGTCCTACTCTCCCAGGAGGTCTACCTCCAAGTACCATTGGCGCTGGCGGGCTTAACTGCCGTGTTCGGGATGGGAACGGGTGTGACCCCGCCGCTATGGCCACCGAAAATTTTTGTCAACGGGGATCCCCTTTTGGGGTCGTGTCCCTCGAAGACTCCAGAGCAAGCACGAGCGTGTTTCTAACCAAGCCCTCGGCCGATTAGTACCGGTCAGCTGAACGTGTTGCCACGCTTACACTTCCGGCCTATCAACGTGATGGTCTTGTCACGGGCCTTACTGCGTTGACCGCATGGGAATACTCATCTCCGAACGGGCTTCCCGCTTAGATGCTTTCAGCGGTTATCCCTTCCGCAGGTGGCTAACCAGCCGTGCCCTTGGCAGGACAACTGGCACACCAGAGCTGCGTCCGTCCCGGTCCTCTCGTACTAGGGACAGCTTTCGTCAATATTCCTTCGGCTGCGGAGGATAGGGACCGAACTGTCTCACGACGTTCTGAACCCAGCTCGCGTACCGCTTTAATGGGCGAACAGCCCAACCCTTGGGACCTGCTTCAGCCCCAGGATGCGATGAGCCGACATCGAGGTGCCAAACCTTTCCGTCGATATGGACTCTTGGGAAAGATTAGCCTGTTATCCCCGGGGTACCTTTTATCCGTTGAGCGACCACGCTTCCACACGCTATGGCCGGGTCACTATGCCCTGCTTTCGCACCTGCTTGACCTGTCAGTCTCGCAGTCAAGCTCCCTTGTGTCATTGCACTCGACGGCTGATTGCCAACCAGCCTGAGGGAACCTTTGGGCGCCTCCGTTACATTTTAGGAGGCGACCGCCCCAGTCAAACTACCCGCCTGACGCTGTTCCTGATCCAGATAATGGACCAAAGTTAGAGACCCGACATACACAGGGTGGTATTTCAACGATGACTCCACCGACGCTGGCGCGCCGGCTTCACAGTCTCCCACCTATCCTACACAGTGCAGGTCAAATCTCAACATCAAGTTATAGTAAAGGTCCACGGGGTCTTTCCGTCCTTCCGCAGCTAACGAGCATCTTTACTCGTACTTCAATTTCGCCGGGTCTATGGTTGAGACAGTGGGGAAGTCGTTACGCCATTCGTGCAGGTCGGAACTTACCCGACAAGGAATTTCGCTACCTTAGGACCGTTATAGTTACGGCCGCCATTCACTGGGGCTTAGGTTCACAGCTTCGCTTTTCAGCTAACCATTCCCCGTGACCTTCCAGCATTGGGCAGGCGTCACAGCGTATACAGCGCCTTGCGGCTTCGCACGCTGCTGTGTTTTTGGTAAACAGTCGCTACCCCCTGGTTTGTGCCACCCACTCAGGCTTTTACACCTTAATTGGGTCCTCCTTCTTCCGAAGTTACGGAGGTAATTTGCCGAGTTCCTTAACCATAGTTCTCCCGATCGCCTTAGTATTTTCTACTTGCCCACCTGAGTCGGTTTGGGGTACGGGCGGTATGACAACTCACTGCTGTGCTTTTCTCGGCAGCATGGAATCGATGACTTCGCCTAAAACGGCTCGGCATCACGCTTTGGAATTGACCCCAACTCTCATCGGGATCTCCCTACACGCTTACCCGGGGACTACCATCGCCCCGGCTCACCTATCCTCCTGCGTCCCACTTCAGTTACCCGCCACCCACTAGGTCGATTCGTCCGAAGACAGCCTCGACGTCGCAAATCTTGGGCTTTGCGCCTTCATACCGGTACAGGAATATCAACCTGTTGTGCATCGGATACGCCTCGCGGCCTCTCCTTAGCTCCCGACTTACCCTGGGAGGATTAGCCTTCCCCAGGAACCCTTGGGCTTTCGGCGGAGGGGTTTCTCACCCCTCTTTCGCTACTCATGCCTGCATTCTCACTCGATGCCGCTCCACGCCGGATTCTTCCGTCGCTTCGCTGCAGCATCGACGCTCCTCTACCGATCCGTATTTCTACGAATCCCATAGCTTCGGCTCAGGACTTGAGCCCCGTTGAATTGTCCGCGCAAAATCACTCGACCAGTGAGCTGTTACGCACTCTTTTAAGGGTGGCTGCTTCTAAGCCAACCTCCTGGCTGTCTATGCAATCTCACATCGTTTTCCACTTAGTCCTGAATTAGGGGCCTTAGCTGATGATCTGGGCTGTTTCCCTTTCGTCCAACGAAGCTCATCCCCCGTGGACTCACTGCTGCACTCTGGAGTTCCGGCATTCGGAGTTTGGCTGGGTTCGGTAAGCTTGTAGGCCCCCTAGCCCATCCAGTGCTCTACCTCCGGAACTGAACATGCAACGCTGCACCTAAATGCATTTCGAGGAGAACCAGCTATCGCGAAGTTTGATTGGCCTTTCACCCCTATCCACAGTTCATCACCGCCATTTTCAACTGACGTGTGTTCGGTCCTCCACGGGGTCTTACCCCCGCTTCAACCTGACCATGGATAGATCACTTCGCTTCGGGTCTACAGCACGCGACTTAACGCCCTATTCAGACTCGCTTTCGCTCCGGCTCCACCTCTCGGCTTAACCTTGCCACGTACCGTAACTCGCAGGCTCATTCTTCAAAAGGCACGCCATCGTGGCCGCTTGCGCGACGACACTCTGACTGTTTGTAAACCAACGGTTTCAGGTACTATTTCACTCCCCTCCCGGGGTTCTTTTCACCTTTCCCTCACGGTACTGGTTCACTATCGGTCGCCAAGAAATACTTAGACTTACGGGGTGGTCCCCGCAGATTCACGCCGGTTTGCTCGGTCCCGGCGTTACTTGGGATGAAGCGCAGAGGTTGCGAACGTTTCGGATACGGGGCTGTTACCCACTGTGGCCGGCCTTTCCAGACCGCTTTCCTACGCTGCAACTTGGTAACTCTGTGACGACTCTGGTGCGTCGTCCCGCTGTCCCACAACCCCGTATCAGCAACCCCACCAGGGTGTGACACTGACACGGTTTGGTCTATTCCCTTTTCGCTCGCCGCTACTTAGGGAGTCGAGTTTTCTTTACTTTCCTCGGGGTACTGAGATGTTTCAATTCCCCCGGTTCCCTCAGCCGGTCCTATGTGTTCAGACCGGAGTAACACTCCATGACGAGTGCTGGGTTTCCCCATTCGGATATCCACGGTTCAACGGTTGGTAGACACCTCCCCGTGGCTTTTCGCAGTCGCCCACGTCCTTCATCGGTTCTTGGCGCCAAGGCATTCACCGTTGGCTCTTTGTAGCTTGGAAGAAACAAGATGCTCGTGCTTGCTCTGAAATTGTCGAGGAACATCGCAACGTCGGAGTCGAACCAAAGTCCGTGTCTGCGACGACATTGCTCTCAGTGGATCACGTCCGGTCGGGGCCCCGACCCGTTCCGCACCAGCGACGACTCGCTGATGTTTCCGGGGGGAGGCCCGTATGGCTGGGCGATCTTGAGGTTGTGAGGAATTGCTCCCTCAAAACGGAAGAGAAGACTATGACAGTTTTCGCCGAACATCAGGTGAGGAAAAGCCTACGAACCCGATGTTCGAAAAGACTGACACGACAGTGCACCAACTAGGTGTGTCCGAAAAGCACCTGTATTCACAGATGAACGATTCGGAAAGCACTCCTTAGAAAGGAGGTGATCCAGCCGCACCTTCCGGTACGGCTACCTTGTTACGACTTCACCCCAATCACCGACCCCACCTTCGACGGCTCCTTCCTTGCGGTTGGGCCACCGGCTTCGGGTGTTGCCGACTTTCGTGGTGTGACGGGCGGTGTGTACAAGGCCCGGGAACGTATTCACCCCGGCGTGCTGATCCGGGATTACTAGCAACTCCAGCTTCATGAAGTCGAGTTGCAGACTTCAATTCGAACTGAGACCGACTTTACGGGATTAGCTAACTCTCGCGAGCAGGCAACCCTTTGTATCGGCCATTGTAGCGTGTTTGCAGCCCTAGACATAAGGGGCATGAGGACTTGACGTCATCCCCACCTTCCTCCGAGTTAACCCCGGCAGTCTCCAATGAGTCCCCAACATAACTTGCTGGCAACATTGGATAAGGGTTGCGCTCGTTGCGGGACTTAACCCAACATCTCACGACACGAGCTGACGACAGCCATGCACCACCTGTGTTTGGCCCTTGCGGACACAACATCTCTGTTGCTTTTCCAAACATGTCAAACCTAGGTAAGGTTCTTCGCGTAGCATCGAATTAAGCAACACGCTCCGCTGCTTGTGCGGGCCCCCGTCAATTCCTTTGAGTTTTAGTCTTGCGACCGTACTCCCCAGGCGGGGCACTTAATGCGTTAGCGACGGCGCGGATCTCGTTAGCAGAGACCCACACCTAGTGCCCAACGTTTACGGCGTGGACTACCAGGGTATCTAATCCTGTTTGCTACCCACGCTTTCGCTCCTCAGCGTCAGTGTCGGCCCAGAGCGGCGCCTTCGCCACCGGTGTTCCTCCTGATATCTGCGCATTTCACCGCTACACCAGGAATTCCCCGCTCCCCTACCGAACTCTAGTCACAGCAGTTTCGAATGCAGGCTTTGGGTTAGGCCCAAAGTTTTCACACCCGACTTACTGAACCGCCTACGAGCTCTTTACGCCCAATAAATCCGGACAACGCTTGGTGCCTACGTGTCACCGCGGCTGCTGGCACGTAGTTGGCCGCACCTTCTTCTGCAGGTACCGTCATTTTCTTCCCTGCTGAAAGCGGTTTACAGCCCTAAAGCCTTCTTCCCGCACGCGGCGTTGCTGCGTCAGGCTTTCGCCCATTGCGCAAGATTCCCCACTGCTGCCTCCCGTAGGAGTCTGGGCCGTGTCTCAGTCCCAGTGTGGCTGATCATCCTCTCAGACCAGCTACCCGTCGATGCCTTGGTGAGCCGTTACCTCACCAACAAGCTGATAGGCCGCGAAGCCCTCCCGAACCGAAAAACTTTCGTTGTAGAGCCATGTGACTCCGACAACGGCATCCGGTATTAGCAGTCGTTTCCAACTGTTATCCCAGAGTTCGGGGCAGGTTCTTCACGTGTTTCTCACCCGTTCGCCACTAGATCTTCCGCAGTATTGCTACTGCATGGATCTCGTTCGACTTGCATGTGTTAAGCACGCCGCCAGCGTTCGTCCTGAGCCAGGATCAAACTCTCCGTCAAAATCATGTCGACCCGATTACTCGGGTCGAAACGATTGGAAAGTTCACGACAACGAACGGAATCGTGTTCTGTGTGTTGTCATGACCTTGGCTTGAATTTTTCCGACCGGGTTGGGACCCGGCCGGAGGTATTACTGATTGGCCGGTATTCCTACCGACCAGAATTGACAAGCAGAGTCAAGCCTTGGCTTGTGTCTCTGCCCGCACTGGCGTTCAGTCTTCTCTTCCGTTTTCAAGGAGCAAAAAGGGCACTCACCCGTGGGTGGCCGTACCAGATCCCCCAGAGTACCGACCGCGATGCGGCCGGCTCGTGGAGGCGACTGTCGATACTATCGGCGGTGTTGACGAAACGTCAACCATGATCCTCGGAGTTTTCGGTCGGGGGGCGAACCCCACGAGGGTTCTGCGGGGTGTCCGTGGGCCACACGATCCCCAGCCCCGGGACCGGGTCAGGTTCCGATTTCGCGGGTCAGCCAAGGTCGATCAGATGGTACGTGGTCTTTCCCCGTCGAACCAGCAAATAACGCCCATGTAGTGGCGCGATGTCGGCGGGCCTGGTGTCGAGGGCTACCTGTGCGCCGTTGACCCGCACCCCTCCCTGTTGGATCGTGCGGCGCGCCTCGGATTTCGATCCACAGACCCTTGTGTCAACCAGCAACTGCGACATTTCTTCGGGCACGGCCGACATTGACGTGGATGGGACTTCGTGGGCGATCGCCGCGAAACCCGCAACACTCGCCCCTGTCGGATCGCCACCGAACAAGATCGCGGCCACCTCCTCTGCGGCACGGGCCGCATCCTTGCCGTGCACCATCGCGGTCATTTCACCTGCCAGCAAACGCTGCGCCTCGCGGGCCTCGGGCTTGGCGGCGTGCGCAGCCAGGATGTCGCGACTCTCAGCCAAGGGACGCAGCGAGAACTGCGGGAAATACCGGGCAACGTCGGCATCGCTCTGCTGCACCCAGAACTGGCGAAACTGGTACGGGCTCGTGCGCCCGGGGTCGAGCCAGACTGCCCCATCGGCGGACTTGCCGAATTTGGTGCCGTCGTCCCTCGTGAGGAGGGGCCATGTGAGGCCGTGTGCCGTGCGACCGAGTGTCTTGCGGATCAGATCGATTCCGGCAGTGATGTTGCCCCACTGATCGCTGCCACCCATTTGCAATTCGACGTCGCGTGCGCCAGCAAGGTGGCGAAAGTCGTTCGCCTGCAGGAGCATGTAGCTGAACTCGGTGTAGGACAGTCCGTGTTCGGACCCGAGTCGCGACTTCACCGAGTCTTTCGCGAGCATCTGGTTCACCGTGATGTGCTTGCCCACGTCGCGCAGGAACTCGAGCGCCGAAATGCCAGCGGTCCAGTCGGCGTTGTTCACCAAGGTCGCCTGGAACTTGCCCGGGGAGAAATCAACGAGGCGCTGCAACTGCGACTCGATGCGCGACACGTTGTGGGCCAGCGTCTCGGCATCGAGCAGAGTGCGCTCTTCACTGCGGCCTGATGGATCGCCCACCATCCCTGTTGCGCCACCCGCGAGGGCGAAGGGACGGTGTCCGGCGAGTTGCATGCGACGCAACATCAACTGGCCGAGCAGGTGGCCCACGTGCAGCGAGTCGGCCGTCGGGTCGAAACCTACGTACACACCCACCGAATGATCCGCCAGGCGTGAGCCAAGCTGATCGGCCGCAGTCGTGTCGTGGACGAGACCACGCTCGTGCAGTTCGGGGAGGATGTTCACGCCTCAATGTTGGCACGACGAACGGCTCGTATCGCCGATCATTTGCACTACGTTGCGCCTCGGAGGGAAAGAGCCATGGCACAGCCCGAGCTGAATCTGCACGAGGCCATGCTCATCCAGGCTCTCGTTTCGGCCGACCTCGGTTCGCAGATCAACCTCACCATTCTCGAGGGCCTTGCCAAAGATCTCGCGATCGGCGGTATTGTCCACGACCTCACCAAGGATCTCAATCTGCGTCCCAGCCGCGATGCAGTGGCGCTGCGTATTCTCGGTGCCGCGCATCGCGAGGTGCTTGCCGGCCGCGCGCCACAACTCGCGCGGCACTACCCCAGCGTCGGCGGCAAACCGGGGCAAACACTCGTCGATGACTTCCTCGAGGTTCTTCGAACGAATCGCGACGCGATCGTCGATGGGCTCGGGCGAACCGTGCAAACGAACGAAGTCGGCCGTACCACGATGCTCGTGACGGGCCTTGCCCACTTCGGTCGATCCTACGGAGTCGACGCGTTCCACTTCCGTGAAGTCGGAGCGTCGAGCGGACTCAATCTCCTCTTCGACCGCTTCTTCTTCGACACTGGCGCAGCCACCCACGGTGACCTCGATTCGACGGTGCGCTTCGAGGCCGAGGCGTGGGGCGAACCCGGCGTCGATATCTCCGGCTGTCCGAGTGTCATCTCGCGCGCGGGCTGCGACATCTCTCCTCTTGACATTCGCAACCCCGAACGTCGCCTCACACTTCTCTCATTCGTGTGGCCCGACCAACAACAACGATTCGCTCGACTGCATGCCGCACTCGACATCGCCTCGACGAGCACCCTCTACAACCCTCCAACCGCAGCCGATGCCGCCGACTGGATCGACGAACAACTCGCCCACCTCGCCGACGAACCGACCGTCGTTTTCCATTCCATCGTTTGGCAGTACTTCAGCCAGGACACCAAGGACCGCTTCCGCGCGGCACTACGCCGACACGGCGAAGGTCGTCGTGCACCGCTTGCTTGGCTGCGGATGGAGCCGGCGGGCACCGCACCCGATCTTCGGATCACCGTGTGGTACGACGGAACCATCGTCGAGGATGACCATGCGCTCGCCACCAGCAGCTACCACGGGAACGGAACCCGACGAATCTGACCTGGGCTCAGCGCGAGTACGCACCGAACCTGTCCAACACCAGCGCAGGCACGGGAGTTGCCTTGGCGACACCGGGAACCGTGCTGATGTAGAGCAGCTTCGCTTCGAAGCTCTTTTCTTCGCCGTCGATGAAGCCTTCGGCGAGGACCTCGAAACTGGTGACGCCGAACTTCGTCACACCGAGGCGAATGACGATGTCATCGCCGAACGTCGCGCCCTTGGTCCAGGTGATCTGGGCATGTTTCACCATGCAGTCGAATCCCGCATCGTGGAGGTCGCCGCCGAGGGCGTGACGCATCCAGCAATCCACAGCGTCGTCGCAATAGGCGAGGTAGTGGGAGTTGAAGACGACTTTCTGCATGTCACATTCGGCGTAACGCACACGAAGCCGGTGTTCATAGAGCACGCAGGTCCTCCTGTTCACGTCGTGCCACACCCACGGCCGCCAACAGCTTCTCTCGTTGCCCGAGGGAGGGGCCCGGCCCGGCTCCTCCGGGCGAGGTGCGCATCGAGACGCCGACACCCGGGGCCAGCAGAGCCGCTGCCTGTGGACCAAAGTCGGGGCTCGCAGCGACAAGGTCGGCAAGCGGCGTGCCGGTGGAGACACATTGCTGAACGAGGGCACCGACAAGTGCATGTGCCCGGCGGAAGGGTACGCCCTTGCGCACCAGCCACTCGGCGAGGTCGGTGGCCGAAGTCAGTGGGTCGTCGGCAGCGGCCTGCATGCGTTGTCGATCGAACTTCGCAGTGGCGATCATGCCCGACAACGCGCCGAGGGCGAGGACGACCTGGTTCACCGAATCGAAGAGCGGTTCCTTGTCCTCTTGGAGGTCGCGGTTGTAGGCCAGGGGAAGACCCTTGAGCGTCGTGAGCAGACCCGTGAGATTCCCGATGAGCCGCCCCGACTTGCCGCGGGCAAGCTCGGCGACATCGGCGTTCTTCTTCTGCGGCAACATCGACGATCCCGTCGAGAACGCGTCGTCCAGACGGGCAAAGCCGAACTCTTCGGTGGTCCACAGCACCCACTCTTCGCCGATGCGCGAGAGGTGCACGCCAAGGAGCGCGATGTCGAACAGTGCCTCGGCGACGAAGTCTCGGTCGGACACCGCGTCGAGCGAGTTCGCGAACGCGGCGCGGAAACCCATCTCCCTGGCCGTTGGTGCAGGGTCGATGGGCAGCGAAGTCCCGGCCAGGGCTCCGGCGCCGAGTGGCGACACGTTGGCGCGTTCGATCGTGGCATGGATACGGTCGGCATCGCGCAGCAAGGACCACGCATGCGCCGCGAGGTGATGCGCCAACTGAACGGGCTGTGCACGCTGCAGGTGTGTGTAGCCGGGCAGATAGATGCCACCCTCACCCCAGCCCGCGTCGTCGGCCGATGCGACGAGGGTATCCACCAACACGAGGATGCGGTCCGACACCTCGAGTAGGTTGCGACGCGTCCACAAACGCAGGGCGGTCGCGACCTGATCGTTGCGACTGCGTGCTGTGTGCAGTTTCGCGCCCGCGTCGCCGGCGATTTCCGTGACGCGACGCTCGATCGCCGTGTGGATGTCTTCGTCGGACCCGACGAAGACGAACGAGCCGGCCGCGAACTCCCCGTGCACCACGTCGAGCGCACGGCGAACGGCCTCGGCTTCGTCGCTCGTGAGCAGTCCGGCGCGCTCCAGACCATTCACATGGGCCCGCGACCCCGTGATGTCGTCGTGCCAGAGGTGACGATCGAAAGGCAGGCTTGCCGTGAAGGCCATCAACTCCTCGGCCGGGCCGGTGGGGAGGCGACCGTGCCAGAGGTGTCCGGGGTCGCTGGCCATCACTTGCCTGCTTTCAGGCCGGCCAGTGAGCGCAGTTCGGCTGCGAGTTTCCTGCCGCCGACACCCTCGGTTGCGACACAGATGATCGTGTCGTCACCCGCGACGGTGCCGAGTAGACCGTTCGGCGCCGCGCGGTCGAGTGCCGAGGCGACAACGTGCGCGCAGCCGGGGGGCGTGCGAAGCACAATCATCTGACCGCTGTATGAGATCTCGGCGACCCACTCCGACATCACCCGGCGCAACTGATCGCTGGTGGCTCGCCGTGCGGGCTCGAACGTCGCGATGGCGTACACGGTGTCACCGGTGGACGAACGTACCTTGATGGCACCCACTTCTTCGAGATCGCGCGAGACGGTGACCTGAGTGGCCTTGATGCCTTCCTTGGCCAGCAGTTTTTGCAGTTGCGTTTGACTCGACACCTCGGCGTTCTCGATGATGCGGATCAGTGCCTGTTGACGCTGCGCCTTCGTGCTCATCACTTCACCCCCATGATGAATGCCAGTGCCCCTCGGGCACTGTGGAGACGGTTGTGGGCCTGGGGAATCACCCTGCTCGCCGGGCCGTCGATGACGTCGGCGTCGACCTCGTGGCCGCGGTGCGCGGGCAAGCAATGGAAGAACTTGGCCTGGGGTGCCGCCCTCTCCATGAGTGATGCGGTCACCTTGTAGGCGGCGAAGGCTTGTTCCTTCCTGGCCGTCTCGGCTTCCTGGCCCATCGACACCCAGACATCCGTATGCACCGCCTCGGCACCTGTTACGACCGCAAACGGGTCGGTGCCCGCAACGAACTCACCCGAGCCCAGGCCGTTGATACGCCTCACCTCGGCCGGCTGCGGAGCGTAGCCCGCCGGCGTTGCGATGCTGAACCGAGCGCCGAGCAAGACACAGATCTCCGCCAGGGAGCGCGCGACGTTGTTCCAATCACCCGACCATGCGACACTGCGCCCCGCGAGGTCGCCGATTGTTTGCTGCATGGTGAGCGCATCGGCAAGTGCCTGCAAGGGATGTGAGTGGTCACTGAGCATGTTGACCACGGGCACGCCCGAGACGCGCGCCATACGCACGACCACGTCGTGCTTGAAGACACGCGCGGCGAGCACGCCGTGATAGCCCGCCATGACGGCGGCGATGTCCTCGGCGGTTTCCCGGACGTCAATACCGACTTCTTCGCCGCGGGTGTAGACGGGGTGACCACCCAGTTGCATGACCGCGATCTCCATGGAATGCCGCGTGCGGTTCGACGGCTTTTCGAAGATCAGTGCCGCACCGAGACCCTCGAGTGGACGACCGAGAGATGCAATTGGCCGTTGGGCGAGGTCCAGGATCAATCGCACTTGATCACCCGACAGGCTTGCGATGTCGAGAATGTGCCGTGGGCTCATTGCCAGGCCCCCCTCCGAACCCGCGCCAGCGCCCCGGTAAAAATCGATACCGCTTCGTCGACGTGCGACCGCGTCACGTTGAGTGGCGGTGCCATGCGAATGGTGCTGGCGTTGACCGCGTTGACAACCAGACCGTCAGCGAGACAAGCCCCATAGACCGAACCCGAATCGACACCTGCCGCGAGCTCCACACCGAGCAAGAGTCCCGCGCCACGCACCGACGCCACGCCGGGAACCGAGAGCAACGAACTTCGAAGATGTGCACCCGTCTCGGCAGCGAGTTTCGGTGCATCCAGCTTGCGCATCTCGGCGATGACCGCACGGACGACGGATGCCACGAGAGCGGTTCCGCTGTAGGTGCTGCCATGGTCGCCGGGCGAGAACACCGCGCCGACTTCGCGCTTGGTCCAAATGGCACCAACGGGTACACCGTTGCCGAGTGCCTTTGCCATCAGCACCGCATCGGGAACGATGCCGTGATGCTGGAATCCGAACCACTCTCCGGTGCGTGCCATACCGGTCTGCACCTCGTCGAGAATCAACAAAACACCGCGCTCGCGACACAACCGTTCGACGGCGGCGAGATAGCCGTCGGGTGCCGGAATGACACCGCCCTCTCCCTGGATGGGTTCGAGCAACACCGCAGCAACGCTGGAGTCCAGGGTTGCCGACAGTGCCTCGATGTCGCCGAAGGTGACATGACGGAAACCTTCCGGCATCGGCTGGAATGGCTCGTGTTTGGCGGGTTGGCCGGTTGCGGCGAGCGCACCGAGTGTGCGGCCATGGAAGCTGCCCAGCGCCGACACCATCACGTGACGACCACGGCCGCCGAACTTGCGCGCGAGTTTGATCGCGGCCTCGTTCGCTTCGGCGCCCGAGTTGCAAAAGAACACTTGACCCTTGGATCCGGTCGCCTCTTCGAGCAAGGCGTTCAGCTCGACTGCGGCATTCCACGCCTGGTCGTTGGCGAAGAAATTGCTGACGTGCAGGAGGGTCTGCGACTGCCGAGAGAGCGCATCACGCACAGCCGGATGGGCGTGCCCGAGGGACGTGACGGCGAGGCCGCAGAGGAAGTCCAGGTAGCGCTTGCCCGACGTGTCCCACAGTTCGGTTCCTGCACCGCGAGCGAACATCACCGCGGGCGGGCCAAAAACAGGCAGGAACGGACACGCGTCGAATCCCTCTGCTTCGCCGAACGCGTGCTTTGCGGTTGGTCCTTGTTCCATGCGCTAACCCTTCTCCCCCTTGTCACCCAGCACCATTGTCCCGATGCCGGCATCGGTGAACAGTTCGATGATCGTCACATGAGCGACTCGGCCGTCGAGGATGTGCACGGCGGGCACACCCAAGGCCACCGCCTCGAGGCAACTCTCCGCCTTCGGGATCATCCCACCCGCGATGCTGCCATCGCCCAAGAGCCCCTGCAGTTCGGCGGCACTGAGCTTGCTGATCAGACTCGCCGCAGCGCTGACATCGCGGCGAAGACCCTCAATGTCGGTGAGGTACAACAACTTTGCCGCTCCGAGGGCCCCGGCAACCGCCGCGGCAACCGAGTCCGCGTTGATGTTGTGGGTGCGCCCCGATGCGTCTACTCCGATCGTTGCGATGACCGGAATGCAGCCGTCGTCGAGCAACTGCTCGAGCAGCGCCGTGCGGACTCCCGTCACGTCGCCGACGAAACCCAGCGCAGGATCACGTTGGACGACCGAGATCATTCCGTCGTCTGCGCCCGACAGACCAACCGCACGACCACCCTGCGAGTTGATGGCCGCCACGATGCTGGGGTTCACTTCACCCGTCAGCACCATGCTCACGACCTGCATCGTGGCGTCGTCGGTGACGCGCCGGCCGTCACGGAACTCGCTCTTTACACCCAGCCGATCGAGCATTGCGTTGATTTGTGGGCCACCGCCGTGCACGACCACCGGACGGATACCAACGGCACGCAGCAGGACGATGTCCTGGGCGAACACGTCGAGAGGATCTGCGTGCTCTGTCCCCGACAGCGCGTTGCCGCCGTATTTCACGACCACGGTCTGTCCCGCGAAGCGTTTGATGTACGGCAGAGCCTCGATGAGCACCTGGGCAGTCGCCGCCGCACCGCTCATGGCCAGACTCCCACCGACGCGAGACCTGCGGTCTCGTCGAGGCCGAGTGCCACGTTGACCGCCTGCACCGCCCCACCGGAGGCACCCTTGGTGAGGTTGTCGAGCGCGGAAATGACAATGGCATGGCCGGTGCGGGCATCGAAGCGGGCGGTGATGTGCACTGTGTTGGTACCCAGGGTCGCCTTGGTCGACGGAATAGCCTCGGAGACGACCACGAACGGTTCGTCTGCGTAGGCGGATTGCAGCACCGTCAGGAGATCATCGGTCGAGACGACCCCGGAACACGGCCGCGCATAACAGGTGGCGAGGATGCCGCGGTTCATTGGAGCAAGGTGCGGTGTGAAGAGAATCTCGCCACCGATCAACTGCTGCATTTCGGGTGTGTGGCGATGCGAGGCGAGGCCGTAGGCGGTGAAGTCTTCGTCGACGTTGCAGAACGTGCTCGATGACTTCAATGCCTTGCCCGCCCCCGACACCCCGCTGGCGGCATCGACGATGATGCCCTTTCGTTCGATGACCCCTGCGGCAACCAGGGGTCTGAGCGCGAGCGTCGCCGCGGTGACGTAGCAACCCGGCGTCGCGATCAATCCTGCACCCGTGAGCCGCGACCGGTACACCTCGGGTAGGCCATAGACGGCACTCGACAGCAGCTCGGGGTGGGTATGGGTAAACCCGTACCAGGTCGGATATTGCGTGGCGTCGGTGAGGCGAAACGCCGCCGACAAGTCGACGACCACGCCGACGTTTCCGACGAGTTCGGGCACCAACTCCAGCGAAGACTCGTGGGGGGTGCACAAAAAAACGACATCGAGGCCCGAGAGGCGATCCGCCTCGTGTTCCTCGGCCACCAGGTTCGGATAAGCGGCAGCGAGGCTCGGATACAGCGATGCGACGCGTTGGCCGGCTTGCGAGTCGCCCGTGGCGTGGATGACATCGATCTGCGGGTGGCCGGCGAGCAGGCGCAGGAGTTCGACTCCGGTGTAGCCCGTTGCCCCGAGGATTGCCGCACGTTTCTGAGCCATATGTGTATGACTATACAGGGAAATGTATAGTCATACAGGGATTTTCGTCAGCGGAGCCTGGCCCCCAGCTTTTCTGCTGCCGCAATGCACTTGGCACGGATACCAGCCACCTCGTCGTCGGTGAGGGTGCGGTCGGGGGCCTGCAGACGCAGGCGATACGCGAGGCTGCGCGCACCCTCCTGGACCCCCTTGCCCCGGTACACGTCGAACAATTCGAGGCTCACCGCGAGATTGCCGGCCGCCGATTTGAGGCCACGGTGGATGTCGGCTGCCGCAACGGATTCGGCGACCACAAAAGCAAGGTCGATGTCGCTCGACGGGAAGCGGCTCACGACTTTCGCTGCGACCGGCTTGGGCTCTTCACGCAGCACCACACCCAGCGATAGTTCGAGACAACTCACGCGGCCGGCAACGCCGTGGTTGCGCAGCACGACGGGCGACAACTCCCCCATGGCGCCAATCACCTGCTTGCCACGGCGAAGGGTCGCCGAGCGACCGGGGTGGTATCCGGGCGGAGTCGACTTGGCGTCGATCTGGGCACCGAATGAAAGTGCATCGACCAATAGCGACCACGATCGCAGAGCAGCAAGTTCGCCGTCGGTCTCGTCGAGCGACATCACGCAGAGCATTTCTTCCTCGTCGGGAAGGGCGTTGGCACCGCGCGGATAGACGTGGCCGACCTCGTAGAGATGAATACCCTCGACGCGGTGCGACTGGTTGTACGCGAGCGAGCGCAGGAGTCCCGGTCGCAGCGACACGCGCAGCATCGACTCTTCGGCAACGAGTGGGTTGAGAATCGCAAGCTGCAGGGCATCGTCGACACCGGCCAATTTCGCGGCGCCGGGATCAAGGAAGGGGTTCGGCATTGCCTCACTCCAGCCACCTTCGGTGAGCACGCTGTGCACGAGTCGTCGACGCTGCTGCACACCCGAGAGACGACCGTGCACGGTCGAGTTGGGCACGCTCTTGCCGAGGGCTTCGTAGCCGTAGTGACGGGCGACTTCCTCGATGACGTCGATTTCGGACGTCGAATCGGGCCGCCACGACGGGATCGACACGGTGATTTTGGTTCCCTCGCCCGCACAGCGATAGCCGATGGGTTCGATGAGGTCGGCCACCTGGCGCGAGGTCAGCGGGACGCCCAGGATGCGTTCGACCTGTGCGAGGCGCAACACGACATCAGTGGACGGCGGCGGACAGGCGCCGTTCACCGTCACTTGTGGGGCGCCGTGCACTTCAAGATTCGGACAGGTGAGGCGGAGAATTTCAATGAAACGCCATGCACCGGCTTCGAGACCCCAGGGATCTGCGCCGCGTTCGAAGCGTGCCGAGGCCTCGGAACGCAAGCCGTGACGCGCAGCCGACTCGTTCACCGTGTCGGGCGGGAACCACGCAACTTCGAGGGCTATGGCCGTGGTTGAGCCGACCACCTCGGAGTCGAGTCCACCCATCACTCCACCGAGGCCGACCGCGACATCGGCGCCGTTCGCGATCACGATGTCGGCACCGTGGAGTTCCCTCGTTGCGCCGTCGAGCGTCACCAGTGTCTCGCCCACCTTGGCGAACCGCACGCGGAACCCGGACTCGACCGACCGCAGGTCGTAGGCGTGCGTGGGCTGGTTGCGCTCGAGCATGACGTAGTTCGAGGCGTCGACAATGTTGTTGATCGGGCGCATACCACTGCGAGCGATGCGGTCCTGTAGCCACTGTGGTGACTGCGTGACACGAATGTTCTTCACCACGGTGGCGGTGAAACGACCACACGAGGCCTCATCGGGGATGTCGATCGACAGTGGATGAAGCGGATGGCTCGACTCGCCGACGCTGTCGGTGCCGACCGGCCGACGCAGGCGCGCAGCGAGATCTCGCGCCACGCCCATGTGACCCCAACAGTCGGGGCGGTTGCGTGTGAGGTCGAGATCGAACACGATGTCGGTGGTGACACCGAGTGCATCGAATACATCGGCACCCAACGGCAGGTCGGCCGGGAGGATGAGAATCCCGCCGTGGTCGTCGTTCAAGTCCAGTTCCTGGGCGCTGCAGCACATGCCTTCGGAGTCGATACCCAGGATGCCGCGGCGCAGGATCTCGCGACCATCGGGCATTCTCGTGCCGAGTTTTGCGAGAGGAACCTTGTCGCCCGCCTTCATGTTGAACGCTCCGCACCACACGTGCAGCTCGTTCGAGCCGTCGGTGGTGAGATACACGCGATGCACCTTCTCGGCGTCGGGATGCCGCTCGGTACGCAAGACCTGTGCGACAACGACCCCCGGAACCTTGGTACCGGCGAAAATCGTTTCCTCGACGGGCATTCCGAGAGCCGTGAGCTCATCGACGAGAACATCGACGTCGTCGCTGAAGTCGGCGAATTCGTTCAACCAGGAGAGTAGAACCTTCATCAGGGGAACTGCCTGAGGAATCGCAGATCGTTGGTGTACATCTCCCGCATGTCGTCGATCGAGTGACGCTCCTTGGCCATGCGGTCGATCCCGAATCCGAATGCGAAGCCCGACCATTCTTCGGGGTCGAGGCCACCGGCGCGCAACACATTGGGATGCACCATGCCGCAGCCACCGAGCTCGATCCACGAACCATTGGCACGACGAATGTCGAACTCGGCGCTCGGTTCGGTGAACGGAAAGTACGAAGGGCGCAGACGGCTGGTGAAATCGGCACCGAAGAACGCCTTCGTGAAGGCCTCGATCGTGCCCGCCAGGTCCCGAAAAGAGATGTTGCGGTCGATGACCAGACCCTCGATTTGGTGGAACACCGGCATGTGCGTCGCATCGGGCGTGTCGCGGCGAAACACGCGGCCAGGCATCACTGCGTAGATGGGTGGCACCCAGTCCTGCATGACGCGGATCTGCACGGGTGAAGTGTGCGTGCGGAGCACGACACTGCCGGCATCGGCACTCTCGACGAACAACGTGTCCCACATGCTGCGCGCGGGGTGTGACTTGGGCATGTTGAGCGCCTCGAAATTGTAGAAGTCGCTCTCGACTTCGGGACCCTCGGCAACCTGGAAGCCGAGTCCCACGAACACGTCTTCGAGTCGCTGGGTCGCCTGGGTGACGAGATGGGTGCGACCCCGGCGCGACTCAGCGACACGCTCGGTCAGGTCGATACCTTCGCGGGCCATCTGCGCTTCGAGTTCCGCCGCTTCACACTCGGCCCGTTTGGTGGCGAATGCCGCCTCGACGGTGAGCATCGCATCGTTGAGGACCTGGCCGATGGCCTTGCGCTCGTCGATGTCGGCGATCGAGCCAAGCTTGGATTTCAACTGCCCGAGCGGTGACTTCCTGCCGACCAACGAACCCGACAGTGCCGCCAGGGAGGCCGCCGAGGCCGTGGCGGCGACTTCGGCGAGAGCGGCGTCGACGGCGGCGGCGATGTCGTTACGCATGGCGCACCAACGCTAGTGCCCCGACCCCGCGGGCGAGCGGTGTTTCCTTTGTCGGGCGATTTCAAATGACAGCAGAGTGGCCGCCATCGCGACGTTCAGGCTCTCGACGGGCCCGACGTGGGGAATCATGACCCAGGCGTCGATCGGTGCCGTCACATCCATGCCCACTGCTTCGTTGCCCATCACCAGCGCGATGTGACCGGTGAAGTCGAACTCGTCGTAGGCGACAGCACCGGGTTGTTCGTGCGACGACGTACCGACGACTGAGAGGTCGGACTTCGTCAACTCGGCCAGCGATGCGACCTCGCCGCAAGGAAGGACGAAAAGTGCCCCGGCAGCGGCGCGGACCACCTTGGGCGAAAAGACATCGACGGTTCCGGGAGTCACGAGAAGGGCGCACGCACCGGCGGCTGCCGCACTGCGGATCATCGTCCCGAGATTTCCGGGGTCCTGCACGCGGTCGGCAACGAGCACCCAACCGGCGCCGAGCGCGGAGGGGTCGACCGGCCGGGGAGTCTCGACAACGGCAAGATGCGGCTGGGGTGTGACGGTCGAAGCGACACGCTCGAGGGTGGACCGGTCGATGAAGTGCGCCGGGGCAGATGAAACCGGTGACTCACCATCCAGCACGAACTCTTCGACGATGGTGAGTCCTGCGTCGACCGCGGCGCGGATCAGAACTCCGCCCTCGACAACGAAGCACCCCGCCGCACGACGAACCTTCTTCTCTGAGAGAAGATCACGCAATCGGCGAACCGGTGCGCTCGCAAAACCAACGGTCGGCTGGCTCAGCCCAGCGCTCCCTTGGCCTCGGCAACCAGACGACCGAAGGCGTCGATGTCGTGGACGGCCAGATCGGCGAGGATCTTGCGATCGACCTCTATTCCCGCGGCGTTGAGACCCGCAATGAAGCGGCTGTAACTGATGTCGTGAATCCGGCAACCGGCGTTGATGCGCTGAATCCAAAGCCGACGGAACTCACCCTTCTTTGCGCGGCGGTCGCGGAATGCGTACTGCCCCGATCTCATCACCTGCTCGTTTGCGGCGCGGGCAGAACGGCTCTTGTTGCCGTAGTAGCCCTTGGCGCGCTCGAGTGTCTGCTTCCGGCTCTTGCGAGCATTGACTGCGCGCTTTACACGTGCCATTTGATGTACCTACCTTCTCGAATTTTCCAACAGGACCCGATCAGCGCTCGGCAAGGAGTCGCTTGATCTTGCGCTCGTCACCCTTGTGCACCTCGACGGTGCCGTCGAGACGCCGTGTGCGGGTGGAGGCCTTTTTCTCGAAGAGGTGCTGGCGGTTGGCCTGCTGGCGGCGCAACTTGCCGGTACCCGTCTTCCTGAAACGCTTGGCTGCTGTCTTACTTGTCTTCATTTTCGGCATGTGATTCTCCTGACTCGCTGGCGACCTGTGCTCCGACGCCCGGTGCGGCTGACTTGTTCGCACTCTTTTCGGGCTTCTTTGCGGTTTTCTTCTCTGGCGCTAGGACCATTGTCATGTTGCGACCCTCGAGGCGGGCCTGGGTTTCGACCTTGACGGCCTCACCGAGCTGCTCGAGGACGGCGTCGAGGATCTTGGAGCCGAGTTCCGGGTGGGCCATTTCGCGTCCCCTGAACTGCAGTGTCACCTTTACCTTGTGTCCGTCTTCCAAGAAGTCGTGCATGTGGCGCACCTTGGTATCGAAGTCACCCTTTCCGATCTTCGGACGGAACTTCACTTCCTTGATGGTCACCTGCGTGGTCTTCTTGCGGGACTCCTTGGCCTTTTGTGATTCCTCGTAACGGAATTTGCCGTAGTCCATGATGCGACACACGGGCGGATCGGCAAGTGGTGCGACTTCGACGAGGTCGAGGTCGACTTGCCGTGCGAGTTCGAGTGCGTCGGGCAGGGATTTGATACCCAGCTGGACGCCGTCGGCGCCGATGAGGCGCACCTCGCGAGCCCGAATGCGATCGTTGTACCGCGGCTCGTTCTGTGCCGTAGCTATGGCTGTTCACTCCTGTGCAAGTGGCTGCTTCCTTTCGTTTGCGCCTGTGTTTTGATGAAACGGTGTGGGCGCACGAGGGGTCGCGCAGCACGGAGACCCGCGCAACGAGACCCAGACGCACTCCCGAACCGGGGTGGCTGGGTGGGGCGCCGGCGACCGGGACCCACTTGGCCTGAATTGCACACCGGAGGCTAGCGGAGTCCGCGTCCCTTGCCACGACTAGCGTCTTGCACCATGTCGAACGACGGTGACCAACTCGCCGATGCCGCCGAGGCATTGGCCGAAACCCGCCAGCGCTTGGCTGACGTGCCGGCCAAAGTTGTGGTGGTGAACCACGTGATGGGCCTCTACGAACTTGCTGCGATCCACCTCTCAGCCGAACCCCCACGCCTGCCCGAGGCGGCCCTTGCCATCGATGCCGTCGCGTGCCTGGTGGAAGGCCTCGAGGGACGTCTGGGGGAGGAACAGACGACTCTCAAGATGGCCCTCGACAACATTCGCATCGCCTTCGTGCAGATCAAAGACGCAGCCGACCGCGGCTAGATCTTCTCGACTTTGGCGGCCTCGGCACGGCCAAAGCGGATGACCGTCGAGAACTCGACGCGTTGGCCGACCGCAATGTCACGTGATTCGTCGGCGATGCTCGTGCAGTGCAACAGATACACGTTGCCGCTGTCATCGCTGACGTAGCCGAGGCCTGCGTGAGTATCGAAGTCGGTGACGACCCCACCGCGCGAACCCCCGAAAGCCGGGGCGTCGGTGGCGGCGTATCGCTGTGCCATCAGTGAATGATCTTGGAAATCGGCAGTTCCAGAATGTCTGTTGCACCTGCATCCTTCAACGCCGGGATCACCGTGTTGATCGTGCGCTTCTGCACCACGGATTCCACGGCACAGTCACCCGATGCCAGACGGCTCACGGTCGGTGACTTTGCCGACGGCAATACCGCAAGAACTCTTTCGTAGTTCGCTTCGCTCACGTTCAACTTCACCAGCACCCGATCGCGCGCCTCGAGGGTGCCGCTGAGGAGGGTGTGCAACTGTTCCATCGCATGACGCTTGGCCGGGTGGGCCCACGAGTCCTTGTTGGCAACGAGTTCGGTGTAACTGGTGAGGATCGTGTCGATGATGCGCAGGCCGGCAGCTTTGAGCGCGCGACCGGTTTCCGTGATGTCGACGACGCAGTCGGCGATGTCGGGGATCTTGGCTTCGCTTGCCCCGTAGGAGAGACGAACATCCGCACTGATTCCCTTCTGTGCGAAAAAGCGCTTGGTCATCTCGGGGTATTCACTGGTGACACGCACACCGTTGGGAAGGTCTTCGACACGCTGCACCGGGGAATCACCGTCGACGGCAACGACGACGCGCACGGGGTTGGTGGTCGCCTTCGAGTATTTCAACTCGCCGAGGCTGTGCACCGTACTGTTGGTCTCCTCGACCCAGTCACGGCCCGTGATACCGAGATCGAACAAGCCTTCGGCCACGTAGACGGGAATCTCCTGAGGGCGCAGGATGCGCACCTCGACGATACGGGGGTCATCGATGCTCGCGCGGTAGTCGACCAACGACGAGCGGACGACCGTCAGGTCGGCGGCCTCGAACAGTTCGAGGGTGGCTTGTTCGAGGGAGCCCTTGGGAAGAACGAGGCGCAGCACTCTCACAGCCTATTCAGGCGACGGCCGCGCACGTCGTGTCAATGAGAGGTGGGCGCTTGGTTCAACAGCGCCAGGGCATGCGGGAGCACATCCATGACGGCCTCCAGTTGCTCGACGCAGCCACGCGGACTTCCCGGCAGCGTGACGATGATCGAACCGCCAACCGCGCCTGCGACACCGCGCGACAGGCGACCGAGGGGGTTGACGGCCCGCATTGCCTCGGCCAGTCCCGGTGCGTGACGGTCGATGACACGCATCGCACCTTCGGGTGTCTGATCGCGGGGAGCAAAACCGGTTCCTCCGGTCGAGACCACCAGGCCGGCAAAGTCGTGCGTGAAATCGAGGAGTGCATCGGACACGTTTTCCTCCCCATCGGCAACGACACGGTGCTCGACCACTTCGAAACCCCGCTCTTCGAGCAGCGCAACCAGGGCACGCCCCGACGCGTCGTCGCGGTGGCCCGACGCGACGCCATCACTGACCGTGAGAACCTTTGCGGGCCAGGGCTTTGTCGTCATCGCAGGGAACCTAGTGAGACCCGAACGCTTCACCAACCAACGGACCAACTCCGTTCGCCCAGTCCTTGGCCGACATGATCTTCTTGCCCTCCGGCTGCACCCTCACCAAGTGGACGGCTCCATTACCGGCCGCAACGACCACGTCTCGAGCCGTCGACACGACCGTGCCCGGGGTGCCACCCCCGCCGCCCGCCGTTGCTTCGACGAACTTCACACGTGAGCCGCGGAAGAATCCGTGTGCGCCACCGATGCGAACAGTGCGCACGATGTCGACAGCCGACCGTGACCAATCGACCAGTAACTCCCCGGGCGTGATCTTGTCGGCGTGCACGGGCTCGCCAACCTGTGCGCGTGGTTCGGGGAATCCTTCGCGCAGCATCGACAGAATCTGGCCCGCACCGATGACGCCCAGACGTGCTCGCAACTGCTCCAGCGTCTCGGCTTGGTCGATGTCGACCGACTCGACGTCGTAGACAGCCCCGGTATCGAGTCCTTCTTCGATCTGCATTATCGACGAACCCGTACGTGCATCACCTGCGAGTATCGCCCGCTCGACCGGGGCTGCGCCGCGCCAGCGCGGCAAGAGGGAGAAATGAAGGTTGACGAGGGGAATCATCGACAGCAACGGCTCGCGAATGATGCGACCGTAGGCGACGACCACACCCGTGATGCCCTCGGTGCCGAGCACCTCGAGGAACTCAACCGCACCGGCCGGTGACTCGATGACCCTGACGGCGTGGTCGAGCGCGATCTTTTTCACGGGTGACGCCTCGGTCTTACCACCACGACCCCGACGCTTGTCCGGGTTGGTGACCACGGCAACGACATCGATGCCGGCACCGAGCAACGCCGTGAGCACCTGCGCCGAAATCTCGGGGGTGCCGAAGAACACGACCCCGCGTGTTGGACCCGACGGTGCTGGCTTCGGTGCGATGACGCCTACTTCAGTTTGATGACACGCGGCTCGTCGGGACGCTTTGCCTTGTCCTCGCCCTCGTGCAAACGGCGGTACTCAGCGAGGGCCTCGGTGCGCTGGTCGGCGGTCATACGGTCGAACATCAACACACCATTGAGATGGTCGAGCTCGTGCTGGAAAAGGCGCGACAACAGTTCGTCGGCCTCGACGGTGACCTCGTCGCCGGCGAGGTTGATGCCGCGCATCAGCACCTCCTTGGGGCGGATCATTTCGACGTAGAGCCCGGGGATCGAGAGGCATCCCTCTTCGTAGACCCATTCACCCGAGGACTCGACGATTTCGGGGTTGATGATCACGTCGGCGCCATCGCCGATGTCGAAGACGAAGAGCTTTTTTTGCACTCCGATCTGCGGGGCGGCCAGGCCAATGCCCGGCGCCGCGTACATGATCTCGAACATCTCGTCGGTGAGGCGCACGAGCTTGTCGTCGATCCGCTGGATTTCGAGTGCAGCCGACTTGAGCACGGGATCACCGTATGTGCGGATCTCGTAGGCCATGGTGAAAGGCTATCCGTGATGTCGGATCGTGACCCGTCTAGCGACTTCGACGCCGACGATGACGGCGAGCGCCTCGGGTCACAACCGCGCCAAGTCACGTGGTCGGCCCACGGCCTCACCAGCACGGCGGATTCCGACCGCGGCGGGTCGTTGCGCGTCGTGCGCGGTCAATAGCGCCGCGGGTCGACGTAGATGCGCGCCCGGGAGCGCCGCAGTTCGCCGCAGTAGTCGGCGAAGAGGGTCTCATCGGCGCTGCGCACCAGCCACGTCGTCTCGCCGCTCGACGCGACGTCGATACCCGGCGGTGGCGCGTCGAGGAGCAAGGACGACGCCTCATCCGCCTCGACACGCGCAAAGGCGACGAAGGGCGGCAAACCGAGGGTGCTGCGCGTCGTGGTTTCGATTTCGTTGACGGCGAGCGGGTCCGGCTCGGCGAATCGGGACAGCGCAGGGTTCGATGCGTCGTTCGACTGCAGAAGCACGAGCGGGTCCTTCGTGCCGCGCAGAAGCCGCGCAGCAAGGATCAACAAGGCCCAGGCGTGTTCGCCGGCGCGGTAGGTCGGGGCAAACACTTCGTTGTCGAAATCGATGAAGGCAACGACGTCAGCGGAGTCGAGGCGGTGCAGGAGAGCCTCGGTGCCGACGTAAACACCGGCCCCACCATTACCCGGACCGTTTGACTCGGCGGTGATCTCACGTACGGAACGGCCGGCGGCGGCTTCGAGCTCTTCACGCAGGCGCGAGACTCCCTTGCGAACCAACGCCATGGCGCTGGCCCCGCAACGTGCGCAGACGACGGGCCGCGAGTGCCCGCACGACGGGCATTCGAGCAAGTCACCAAGAACCATGGCGGCCTCGCATCTCTCGCACCGTTGGAGGTCACGACAGGACTTGCAGGCAACGAGTCGGGCGCGTCCCTTCACGTTGAGGATGCAGGCGACGACTTTTGATTCGTCGCGCAGATGGGTGATGAGTTCGCGGGATACGAGGCCGGCCTGCGGGGCGTCGTTGTCGTCGGTGGTCGAAACCGAGGTGAACGGGTCGGTGATGACGATGTTCGGCCAATCACCGGCCTGGGGAACCGGCGCGACGATGCGAGACGGGCCGGCCCAGTGCGTTGCCGACACGGTGGGCAAGGGTGAGACGACGAGAAACGGGACATTTGCGCGACGTGCACGTTCGATCGCGATGTCGCGTGCGTGCCACGTCGGACTGCGTTCGTCTTGGAGTCGTTCGTCGTGTTCATCGAGAACGACGATCGCGGCGATGTTCGGACACGGTGCCCAAACCGCACTCCGCGCCCCGACGACCACGTCCACCCCCTCGGCGGCGCGTTGCCAATCATCGGGCATCAGGGCGACCGTGAGTCCCTCACGGCGAAGAGCGATGGCGATGGTACGTGCGGTACCCACGCCCGGACACACCACGAGAGTCCGGCCGAGTGACAGCGCCGACTCCAACACGCCGCGCACCGCTCGGGCGGGCGGCCACACCACGACTCCCCCACCACGATCCATCAACTCATCGACTTCGGGGATCGTTTGGCGGGTCGAGCGCCGGGTGTGCACCGGGGCATGGGCGAGGTTTTTCAGGCGCCTTGGTGGTGTGGCAACCGCGAGAACCCCCCGCAGGGGACCAGCGAAGCGATGCGAACACCATTGCGCGAGTTCGACCACCTCGGGCATCGGCCCGACCGAGAGCACGTCGAGGATCGTCTTGAGTTCGTAGTTCGCGTGCTCGTCGGTGGGATGTCCGACGACCCAAGCATCCACGCGACGACCATTCAGTTCGACACGAACGATCGAACCAATGGCAACGGAACCGAAACGTTCGGGAACGGCGTAGTCAAAGGTCTTGTCGATCCCACTGACATCGGGGACGACGCGAACGACGGATGTCAGAGTTTGAGGGCCGTCTTGAGAGAGTCGAGACGACTGAGCTGTTCCCACGTGAACTCCGGCAGGTTGCGTCCGAAGTGACCATAGGCAGCGGTCCTCTTGTAGATCGGACGCTTGAGGTCGAGGTCCCGCACGATCGCTGCGGGACGAAGATCGAAAACCTCGCGCACCGCGGTTTCGATCGCGGCCGGCGAGACCTTTTCGGTACCGAAGGTTTCCACGAGGATGCTGACCGGGTGCGCAACACCGATGGCGTAGGCCACCTGTACTTCACAGCGCGTTGCGGCACCCGAGGCCACGACGTGCTTGGCAACCCAACGCGCGGCATAGGCAGCCGAGCGGTCGACTTTGGATGGATCTTTGCCCGAGAACGCACCGCCTCCGTGACGACCCATGCCACCGTAGGTGTCGACGATGATCTTGCGACCCGTCAGACCGGTGTCGGCGTGCGGTCCACCAAGGACGAACTTGCCCGTGGGGTTGATGAAGATCTCGTAGTTGTCGTTGACGAACTGAGCCGGGATGACGGGACGGATGACCTGTTCGATGAGATCCGGGCGGATGACGGTGTCACGGTCGGCCTCGGCACCGTGCTGGGTGGAGATGAGCACGGTCTTTAGGCGGACGGGCTTGCCGTTTTCGTAATCGAAGGTGACCTGGGTCTTGCCGTCGGGGCGCAGGTACGGGATAGCGCCCGACTTGCGGACCTCGGTGAGACGCTCGGCCATGCGGTGCGCCAACCAGATGGGCAACGGCATCAGGTCGGCTGTTTCGTCGCAGGCGAACCCGAACATCATTCCCTGGTCGCCGGCACCCTGGCTGTTGAGGATGTCTTCACCGCTCTTGCCCTTGCGGACTTCCTCCGACGAGTCGACTCCCTGGGCGATGTCGGGGCTCTGTGCGTCGAGGGTGACCATCACACCACAGGTGTTGCTGTCGAAACCAAAGAAGGCGTTGTCGTAGCCGATACCGGCGATCGTGTCGCGGGCGATCCTGGGGATGTCGACATAGGCCTCGGTGGTCACTTCACCGGCGACGATGCACAACCCGGTGGTGAGGAGCGTCTCGCAGGCAACGCGGGCATTCGGGTCTTCGGCGAGAATGGCGTCGAGAACGGAGTCCGATACCTGGTCTGCCATCTTGTCAGGATGACCCTCGGTCACGCTTTCCGAGGTGAACGTGTACTTGCTCACGGATGCTCCTGTGTGGGGTGAAGTGACGCCTCGACACTATCCAAGACGTGTGCGGCGACCGTGCGTTTGTCCGCCAACGGAATGGCCGACGTGCCCAACTTCGTGACGATGGTGACGGCGTTGGTGTCGTGGCCGAAACCGACCTTGGGCTGGGAAACGTCGTTGGCCACGACGATGTCGAGGTTCTTGTGGGCCAACTTGCTCTTTGCGTTGTCGACGAGGTTCGACGTCTCGGCGGCAAAGCCGACGAGCACCTGGCCCGGTCGCTTGGCAGCGCCGAGACCCGCGAGGATGTCGGGCGTTGGCTCGAGAACAACCGATGGGACCCCGTCGTGTTTCTTCCACTTGCCCTCTGCGATGGGGACCGGCCGGAAGTCGGCGACGGCCGCGGTCATGATGACGACGTCGGCGGATGCCGCAGCGGTGTCGATTGCCGACTTCATCTCGGCCGCGGTTTCGACCCGAACCACGCTGACACCGGGGACCGGCAGGAAATCGGCGGTGGTGACGAGCGTGACCTTTGCACCGCGGCGTGCGGCCTCGTTGGCGATGGCGTGACCCTGCTTGCCACTCGAACGGTTGGTGATGACACGCACCGCATCGATCGGTTCACGCGTCCCGCCGGCCGACACGACGACGTGCCGCGCTGCAAGCTTCGACTGCGTTGGCGCGAGCACCCGACGTGCCTCGGCCAGGATTGTTTCCGGGGCGGCCAGGCGACCACGACCCATGTCGCCACCAGCCAGACGCCCGTCTTCGGGCTCGACGATGTGCACGCCGCGCGACCGCAGGGTGGCGACGTTGTGCCGTACCGCGGGGTGTTCCCACATTTCGGTGTGCATCGCCGGACACACGACGACGGGAGCGACGGTGGCGATGAGTGTGGCCGTGAGCAGATCATCCGACATCCCGGCGGCGTAGGCGGCGATCACCCGTGCGGTTGCGGGCGCAACGACGATGAGATCGGCGCGCTGGCCGAGGCGGGTGTGGGGAATCGGGCTCGCGTCGTCCCACAGCGAGGTGTGCACGGGCTCGGAGCACAGTGCGCTGAGCGTCGTTTTGCCGATGAAGCGTTCGGCGTCGGGGGTCATGATCGGAGCGACGTGCGCGCCGGCGTCGACGAGCAGACGACAAACCTCGACGGCTTTGTACGCGGCGATGCCTCCCGACACCCCGACGACGATGAAACGCCCCGAAAGATCCCCGGCGTTCGGCATGGGAGGAAGGTGTCGGCCTACTCGGCTGACTCGTCGCCCGCTTCGACTTCGGCGGTCTCACCCTCCGTGGCTTCATCCGTCGGGGTGGCCCAGTCGTTGAGGTACGAGTTGCCATCGACCGCGTCGTAGTAGACGTCGTCGGGCAGTTCGGTCTTGACGATCTTGTCCACCGCGATTTCTTCGAAGGCGATGCTGAGGGGCTTTCGCGCCACCGAGCTGACCTGCGGCGGGATGGAGTTGCCGAGGCCGTCACCCAACTGATTGAAGTAGGAGTTGATCTGGCGGGCGCGACGGGCTCCGAGGGTGACCAGGGCGAACTTGGATTCGGCACGGTCGAGGAGTTCCTCGACCGGAGGGGTGATCATGGAGTCATTGGTGCGCATGGATTTCAATGCTACCGAGAAATCCGCCTTTTTCGCTCGTGGTTCACGATCCGGACGAGCTCTTGGAGGGTCAGTTCCAGGTCGTCGTTGACCACCACGTGGTCGGCCATGGCGATGCCCACGGGTTCTTCCTCTTCGGCCTTGCGGAGGCGTTCCTCCACCTTGTCCTCGGCGTCTCCCCTACCCCGCAGGCGACGCTGTTGTTCGAGGCGCGAGGGCGGAAGAACGAAAACGAGGACGGCATCGGGGTGACGCAGTTTGACTTGTCGCGCGCCGTCGACCTCGATTTCGAGTACGAGGTCGCGGGCGTCGATGCCCTCGGGCACCGGCGTGCCGTAGTAGTTGCCGAGAAACGAGGTCCACTCGACAAAACCCGAGTTGGCGATGCGGTCCTCGAACTCGTCGCGCGAGACGAAGTGGTACGCATCGTGGCGTTCACCGTCGCGCCGGGCCCGGGTTGTCCACGACCTACTCAGCCACAGGCGTTCGTCTCGGGCAACGAGGGCCTCGACAATGGTTCCCTTGCCGACCCCACCGGGCCCCGAGACGATGACGACGAGCGACGGTGATCCATGCAGTTCGTCGCGCTCTACGTCCTGCATGCTCTGAGACTACCGAAACATCAACGGTGAAGCCGTGAAGTGACCGACCCCCACGACGTTTCGCCGTGATCGGCCATCCACTTGTGCATACCGTTGAGAACCCGCATCGTGGCATCCGGACGCAGGAACGATGCGGTGCCGACCTGAACGGCGTTCGCCCCCGCCTGCATCATCGCAATCGCCTCGACCCCCGAAGAGATGCCGCCAACCCCGACGATGGCAACGTCGGGAAGTTCCTTGCGTACGTCGTGCACCGCACGCAACGCGACGGCATGAATCGCCCGACCGCTGACTCCCCCACCGGTGCTGCCGAGCGACGGGCGCGCCGTTTCGACGTCGATCGCCATGCCCAGGACGGTGTTGATGAGCGTGAGTGCACCGGCACCGGCATCGACGACCGCGCGAGCGACATCCACGATGCGGTCGGTGTTGGGGCTCAGCTTGGCCCACAGCGGGGCACCTGCCGCGCGGCAGCCTGCGACCACGGCGGAACTGACCTCGATGTCGTGGGCGATGATGCCACCACGACCTTCGAGATTCGGACACGAGAGGTTGACTTCGATCGCAGCGATGCGCTGCGCGACGGGTGCGAGCATGTTCGCGGTACGCGCGTAGTCGTCGACCGAGTGACCCCAGATACTTGCAACGACCGTTGCGCCGACTTCCTCGAGCGCGGGCAGATCATGGGCGATCCATGCCTCGACGCCGGGGCCCTGCAAACCGACTGAGTTGATCATCCCCGCGGGCAGGGGATGCACGCGCGGCGCGGGGTTGCCCGGCCACGGCGAGTGGTAGAGAGACTTGACGACCACCGCTCCGAGCGAGGCGAGGTCGATGTAGGGCGACAACTCGGCCCCGTGACCGGCCGTACCCGATGCGGTCATCACGGGTTGGGCAAGCGTCACGGCGCCGATGCGAACCGGCTCGAGAACCGATGCACGCAGTCGGCGACGTCTCATCTGACCACGGCCGAGTGGTATTCCTGGAGGGAACGCACGGTGACCTGGCGGCCGCGCTGTTCGAGAAGACCGTTGAATGCGGCAAGTGCAGCCTCGATGGTGGTGACCGAGGAAACCCGGTTCACGTTTGCCGCCATGCGAATGGCCTGGCCGTCGGAGCGCGAGCCACTGCCACGCGGTGTGTTCACCACGAAGGCAACACGACCGGCTTCGATGAGACCCACCGCAGTCGTCTTCATGTCGCTGGCTTCGGACACCTTCGCAACGATTTCATCGACCTCGATGCCGAAATGCGAGAGGTAGTCCGCGGTGCCCGACGTGGCGGCGATACCGAGCCCGAGTTCACGCAGCCGCATTGCAACCACCAGACCCGCCGGCTTGTCCTTGTCGGCGAGGGACAAGAACACGAGACCCTCGGTCGGGAGGATCGTGCCGGCTGCGGTCTCGGCCTTGACGAACGCGGCACCGAAAGTGGTGTCGATGCCCATCACTTCACCCGTCGATCGCATTTCCGGACCGAGGGCGGTGTCGACGTTCGGGAACCTGTTGAACGGCAGCACCGCCTCTTTCACCGAGACGTGTCCGGTGACCGGTGCGGTGAGCAAACCTTCGGCGCGCAAATCTGCCAGGGTTGCTCCGAGCATGACGCGGGTGGCGACCTTGGCAAGCGGCACACCCGTCGCCTTGGCGACGAAGGGAACGGTGCGACTGGCGCGGGGATTCGCCTCGATCACGTACACCGTGGTGCCCAGAACCGCGAACTGCACGTTGAGCAGCCCGATGACACCGAGCGCGTGGGCCAGCGAGATCGCGTAGGAGGAGATCACCTCGACGACCCACGCGGGCAGATTCTGGGGCGGAAGCGCACACGCGCTGTCACCCGAATGAACGCCGGCCTCTTCGACGTGCTCCATGACTCCGCCGATGAGCACCTCTCCCGTGTGGTCGCGCACCGCATCGACATCGACCTCGGTGGCATCTTCGAGGAAGCGGTCCACGAGCACCGGACGTTCGGCCGAGAGACCACCTTCGCGGCCCAGCGAACCATCCCGTGCAAGTTCGCGCATCGCGCGCTCGAGGGCGGCCTCGTCGTGGACGATCTGCATTGCGCGACCACCCAGCACGTAACTCGGCCGCACCAACACCGGATAACCCACGCGCCATGCGATCGCACGGGCCTCGTCGAAAGTGACCGCCGTACCGCCTGGGGGCTGGGGGATCGACAGGCTCGCACACAGCACGTTCCAGCGTTCACGATCCTCGGCGAGGTCGATCGAATCCGGCGATGTGCCCGCAACGAGATGTGCGGGCAACTGCGACGCAAGTTTGAGCGGCGTCTGGCCACCGAGCGTAACGATGAGCTTGGGTTCATGGCCGCAGCTCGCGGCGGTTTCGGCCTCGATCACGTTCATCACGTCCTCGTAGGTCAACGGCTCGAAATAGAGACGGTCACTCGTGTCATAGTCGGTTGAAACGGTCTCCGGGTTGCAGTTCACCATCACGGTCTCGAAACCTGCATCGCGGAGGGCAAAACTGGCGTGCACGCAGCAGTAGTCGAACTCGATCCCCTGGCCGATTCGGTTGGGTCCACTGCCGAGGATGATGACACGCTCCCGCGAGGAGTCACGGACCTCGTTTTCATCCTCGTAGGACGAATAGTGGTACGGCGTCGATGCCTCGAACTCGGCACTGCAGGTGTCGACGGTCTTGAATGTGGCCCGCACCCCCGAGTCGAGGCGTGCGGCGCGCACCTCGACTTCGGTCGAGCCGATGAGATGCGCGATCTGACCGTCGGAGAACCCGTGGCGCTTGGCCCTGCGCCAAAGCGACTTCGGCAAGTCGTGTGGGTCTGCACCACGATTCGCCTCGATCGAGTGGCGTTCCTCGATGATCGCCAGGAACTGATCGAGGAACCACGGGTCGTAGAGACATTTTGTGTGGATGTCTTGGATCGGCAGGCCGCGTCGAATGGCCTCACCGACGTGGAAGATGCGCTCGGAGGTCGGCACGGCGCATCGCTCGAGTAGTTCGACGTCACCGATGCCCGCGTAGTTGGCCTCTCCGGGGTCGGCGTTGAGACCCAGTCGACCCTGTTCGAGCGAGCGCAGACCCTTCTGGACGCTTTCGGTGAAGGTACGGCCGATTGCCATCACCTCACCGACGCTTTGCATCTGGGTGCCCAGAACACCCGACGTGCCGGGTAGTTTTTCAAAGGCCCAGCGCGGAATTTTCGTCACCACGTAGTCGATCGTCGGTTCGAAACTGGCGGGTGTCTTGCGCGTGATGTCGTTCGGGATCTCATCCAACGTGTAACCGACGGCCAACTTGGCGGCGATCTTTGCGATCGGAAAACCTGTGGCCTTCGATGCCAGCGCGGACGACCGTGACACGCGGGGATTCATCTCGATGACGACCTGCTCGCCCGTTTGCGGATTGACCGCGAACTGCACGTTGCTGCCGCCGGTCTCCACGCCAACACGCCGGATGCAGGCGAACGCCGCACTGCGCATCTTCTGGTACTCGACGTCGGACAGCGTCTGGATCGGCGCGACGGTGATGGAGTCGCCCGTGTGGACACCCATCGCATCGAGGTTCTCGATCGAGCAGATGATGACGCAGTTGTCGGAGCGATCACGCATGACCTCGAGTTCGTACTCCTTCCAACCGACGATTGACGACTCGATCAGGATCTCGCCGATCGGACTTGCGGCCAGACCGTTGGCAGCGACGTGCTCGAACTCTTCTTTGGAGGCCGCAATGCCCGTTCCACGGCCACCGAGGATGTAGGCGGGACGGATGATGACGGGCAGGCCGATTTCGTCCACCACACGACGCGCTTCGGCCATGTCGCGGGCGATACCGCTGCGCGGAACCGAGAGACCGATTTCGATCATTGCTTCCTTGAAGCGCTCGCGGTTCTCGGCCGTCTCGATGGCTTGGGCGTTGGCACCGATGAGTTCGGGCGTGCCGGCCACACCCACCTTGCCGCGACGGAACAAATCCATCGCCAAATTGAGACCCGTCTGACCGCCCAGAGTGGGGAGCACCGCATCGGGGCGCTCGCGTTCGATGATGCCCTCGAGAACCTCGGGCGTGAGCGGCTCGATGTAGGTGCGGTCGGCGAAGTCGGGGTCGGTCATGATCGTCGCCGGATTCGAATTGGCGAGGATGACGCGGTAGCCCTCGTCTTTGAGCACTCGGCAGGCCTGCGTACCGGAGTAGTCGAACTCGCATGCCTGACCGATGACGATCGGGCCCGAGCCGATGATCAGGATGCTGGAGAGGTCGTTGCGGCGTGGCATCAGCGGGCATCCATCAGTTCTGCGAAGCGGGCAAAGAGGTAACGACTGTCGTGCGGACCGGGCCCCGCCTCGGGGTGGTACTGCACGCCAAAGGCTCGGGCATCCCTTACCCGTATCCCCTCATTGGTCTCGTCGTTCAGGTTGATGTGGGTCACTTCGATGAGACCTTCGATGGCCGACGTGTCGACGCAGAAGTTGTGGTTCTGGCTCGTGATCTCGACAGTTCCACTGGCGAGGTTGCGCACGGGATGGTTCGCGCCGTGGTGGCCGAACGGCAGCTTGTACGTGCGCGCGCCCATCGTGCGACTGAGCAACTGATGGCCGAGACAAATACCGAACAACGGCACGCCCGCATCAATGATGCGCCGGATGTTGTCCGGCGCTTCGCTCACCATCTCGGGGTCGCCGGGTCCGTTGCTGAGGAACACACCGTTCGGCTTCATTGCCAGTACCTCGTCGGCGGACGTCGAGGCCGGCACGACACGGACCGTTGCGATGGCCGAAAGACACGACAGGATCGTCGACTTGATCCCAAAGTCGTAGGCGACGACGTCGAAGCGACCCGAACCGACCTGGTAGGCCTTGTCGGTGGTGACCACACCCACCAGATCAACCCCCGACGTTCCCGGCTCGCGGTTCGCACGTTCACGCAGAACCGCGACGGGAGCCGAACCAAAGGCACCGGCCATCGCCCCGGTGTCACGCAACACGCGCGTCAGGCGCCGAGTGTCGATGCCGGCGATTCCCGGCACCCCCCAACGCTGCAGGCTCGCAGCCAGCGAATCTTCCGCGCGCCAGTTGCTGTGGCGACGCGCAAGTTCCCGCACCACGATGCCACGCGCAAAGGGACGCCCTGCCTCGTTGTCGAGCCGCGTCACGCCGTAGTTGCCGACGTGGGGTTGGGTGAAGGTGATGATCTGACCCGCATAGGACGGGTCGGTGACGATCTCCTGGTAGCCGGTGGTCGCGGTGTTGAACACGACCTCTCCGGCGGCCACACCATCGGAGGGCACGGCACCGATGATCTCGCCTTCGAACACCTCGCCGTTGGCGAGGACCAATGCGCCTTGCGTGACGCCACTCATTGCAGTGCTCCCCCGACCACGACGACGTCGCCACGATGCACGACGTGGTGCACGCTGCCCACCAGATCCGAGTCGAAATACGGACTGTTTCTGCTTTTGCTGACGATCGACTCGGGGGTCTGGCGCCAGACGCCCTCGGTGGAAAACACCACGAGATTTGCCGCAGCACCGGCCACGAGGTCACTGCCGTGCGTCGCATCGAGGCCCGCTATCTTCGCCGGGGCCCACGACATCGCCTCGACGATGCGCTTCGTCGTGCACCCCGAGTACCCGAGGGCGACGCCGAGGGCGGTCTGCAGACCGAGCATGCCGGGGGGTGCCAGGGAGAGGTCTTGGTCCTTGAGGTGGGCGGCGTGCGGCGCATGATCCGTTGCGATCGCATCGATTGTGCCGTCGGCGAGGCCCGCACGCAGTGCCTCGACGTCTTGCATCGTGCGCAGTGGCGGATTGACCTTGAAGAGTGTGCTGAAGCTCGTGAGTTTTTCGTCGGTGAGGCTGAGGTGGTGCGGCGTGACCTCCGCCGTGACGGGTAACCCGTCGTTTTTCGCCTGACGCACGATTTCCACACTACGTGCGGTCGAAAGATGGAGAAAATGCATTGATGCCCCCGTCTCGCGGACCAGTTCGATGTCGCGCTGCAACATCAATACCTCGGCGATCGCCGGCCATCCCGGCAGACCGAGGCGCGAGGAACAGCACCCTTCGTGCATTACTGCGCCGTCGGTGAGTCTGGCCACTTCACAGTGCTGGGCGATGGTGATGCCGAGTTGGCGTGCGTACTCGAGCGCGCGCCTCATGATGAGCGGGTCTTGCACGCCGCTGCCGTCGTCGGTGAAGAGGCGTACCCCCGCCGCGACCATCGAGTGGAACGGTGCCAGTTGGGTGCCGTTGCGGCCGATGGTGATGCAGCCCGCCGGTGAGACGGTGATGAGACCGGCGCGCTCGCCCTGCAGACGCACGAACTCGACCACCGCGACGTTGTCCTGGGCGGGGTCGGTGTTCGGCATCGCGACGCACGCGCCGTATCCGCCGAGGGCCGCCGCCCTCGACGCGGTTGCGATGGTTTCGGACTCCTCGCGACCGGGTTCGCGCATGTGGGTGTGCAAGTCCACGAACGATGAAGACACGACGCAGCCCTCGGCGGCGAGTCGCCGCGGGCCGCCGGATGATTCGGCCGGCAGCGTCGCGTCGAGGTTCGGCTCGACGCGTTGGATGATTCCTCCCGACAAGAGCACGTCGGCTCGGGTTTCCCCCGAGCGATTGACCACCGTGCCCCCCGTGATGAGAACCGTCGTGTTGTCACTGGCCATCGATTGCCTCCGATCCGGCGCCGAAGAGAGTGAAGAGAACCGACATCCGCACGGCGATGCCGTTCGTCACTTGCTGGGTGATGAGATTGGCGACCCCGTGATCGGCGAGCGAGTCGAGGTCGACCGCGACCTCGATGCCGTGGTTCATCGGGCCCGGGTGCATGAGCACGCTCCCCTTGCGCATGCGCGAGAGTCGCCCATCGGTGAGACCGAAGTGCGCCGAGTATTCGCCGGGCGAGGAGATGAAAGCATTGTCCATTCGCTCACGTTGCATTCGCAGCAGGTAGAGCACGTCGATCTCACCGATCACCTCGTCGAGGCTGTGACTGACACCCACCGGCCAACCGTCGGGTACAGAGTCGGCACCGACGAACGCCGCCGGCAGCAACGAAGCCGGCGCCACCAGCGTGATGGAGGCGCCGAGCACGTGGAGTGCGCGTAGGGTGCTGCGCGCGACCCGGCTGTGGCGGATATCGCCGACGATCGCGACCCGCACACCCGACAGGTCGTTGCCGCGCCCGAGGGCGCGTGAGAGGGTGAATGCGTCGAGCAGGCCCTGCGTGGGGTGTTGGTGGGCTCCGTCGCCGGCATTGACCACCCGCGCGTCGCACCAATTCGTCATCGAGAGCGGCAACCCGGCCGTTTTGTGGCGCACGACGAACACGTCGACGCCCATCGCCGCGAGCGTTTCGACGGTATCGCGCAGACTCTCACCTTTGTTGACGCTCGAGGACGAGGCCGTGAACGTGAGCGTTTCGGCCGACAGGCGTTTTGCCGCAGTTTCGAACGAGAGACGCGTGCGTGTGCTGTCCTCGAAAAAAAGACTGCACACCGTTTTCGTCCGCAGCGCAGGCACCTTGGGCTGGGGACGCCCGAGAACCTCGGCCATGTGGTCGGCGGTCGACAACAGGCCCGCGATGTCGTGGGCGTCGAGGTCGTCGAGCGAGATGAGGTGCCTCATCGACGACCCCCCACCGCCACGTAGACACCCTCGGATGTGGCGGAGACCTGATCAGTCGCATGCGTCGGCAGGTTCTTGCCCACGAAGTCGGGACGGATGGGAAGTTCGCGATGGCCGCGGTCGACGAGCACGGCGAGCCGCACGGCCTTCGGCCTGCCGTATTCGATCAGCGCGTCGAGGGCGGCACGCACGGTACGCCCCGTGTAGAGCACATCATCGACGAGAATGACTTCGACTCCGTCGAGCGAGCACGGTACGTGCGAAGCAGTCGCCGGAAGGGTCGGACGAAGGCCCAGGTCGTCGCGGTACATGCTGACGTCGAGCGAGCCGCACTCGACCCGCGCTTGAACGTCGATACCGCTGATTTCCTCGCGCAGGGACTCGGCGATCCACACTCCGCCACGGGCGAGACCCATCAGCACGAAATGTTGGCGCCCACCACCGGCGACGTTCTCGATGATTTCGTGGGCAATGCGCCTGATCGCGCGCTTCACCTGGTCCGCGGGCAGCACGCACGCGACATCCTTGTTGCTTGCCATGTGTCCTTCCGTTCGGGCCTCACGGGACCCGTTTGACGGTCGAGTTGTCTCTCTGACGTTAGCAGTCAGCGGACTTCGGGTACCAACGCGGCGAGGACTCCGTTCACGAAACGTCCCGAATCCTCGGTCGAGTAGCGCTTGGCGAGCTCGACCGCCTCGTTCAACACCACGGCCGTGGGCGTGTCGGGGCGCTCGACCAACTCATGCAACGCGAGGCGCAGGATCGCCCTGTCGATCATCGGCATGCGCTCGAGGCGCCAACCACGGGCCTTTGATGAGATGAACACGTCGTAGCGGGCCATTCCGGCCTCGACACCAAGGGCAAGATCGACCGCCATCGGCGGCGGGGTCACCACCTCGCCGGCAACCACTTCGGCGACGCTGGCGGTGCGCGACTCGGCCTCGTACAACAAGACGAGGGCGCGCTCGCGCGCCTCGGCGGCTTCGAGCGTCGACATTCAGACGCGGGTGATGTAGTCGCCGCTACGGGTATCGACCTTGACGCGGTCGCCGATGTTGATGAACAACGGAACCTGGATCACTTTGCCCGTCTGCAGCGTTGCGGGCTTGCGCGCCCCCGACACACGGTCACCTTGGATGCCGGGTTCGGTTTCGGCGATCTCCAACTCCACGCTGGCGGGGATTTCGACGCCGACGATGTCACCGTCGTAGATGGCCATGATCACCATGGCGGACTCGACGAGGTAATCGGCCGCCTCGCCCAGGGCCACGGGCCGGACGTTCATCTGCTCGTAGGACTCGGTGTCCATGAAGACGAAATCGTCACCGTCCTTGTAGAGGTACTGCATGTCGCGCTTGTCGAGGATCGCCTGCTCGACCTTGATACCCGCGTTGAACGTCTTTTCGAGAAGATTGCCGTTGCGCAGGTTGCGGAGCTTGGTACGCACGAACGCCCCGCCCTTGCCCGGCTTGACGTGCTGGAACTCGACGACGGTGAAGAGGCCGTTGTCGAGTTCGAGGGTCATTCCGTTCTTGAAGTCGTTCGTGGAGATGGCGGGCATGTGGGTTCCTTGGGGCTGTTGCTGAGTACGAGATGGCCCGAATCGGTGACGAGAAGAAGTTCCTCGACGCGGGCGCCTCCGAGCCCCACACGATACGCCCCGGGTTCGACGGTCACCACGTCGCCGGCCCGCAGAACGTCGTTCGACCGCGCGTTGACCCACGGAGCCTCGTGGATGAGGAGACCCACGCCATGACCCACGCCATGGGTCAGTTCGTCCTCCAGGCCCGCCGCGGCGAGGACCCGGCGGCAGGCGACATCGACCTCGCTCGCCACGACGCCGGGTGCAACCACGCCGACACCTGCCTCGCATGCCGCCCGTACGACGGCGTGGCGTTCGAGCATCTCGCCCGCCCCCGGACCGTCGACCACGAAAGTGCGCGTCATGTCGGAGTGGTAACCCTCGACGAGCGCGCCGAAGTCGACGACGACGGCTTCACCGGCAGCGATACGACGCTGCGTCGGGTGATGATGCGGCAACGCGGCATTGTCGCCCGTCGCCACGATCGTGGCGAAACTGACGTCCTCGGCACCGTGGCGTCTCATCGCGGCCTCGAGCGCGTCGCGGATCTGCACCTCGGTCGTCCCCGCTGCGAGAGCGGGTGCCACTTCGGCCAGCGCGTCATCGGCGATTCGCGCTGCACGTGTGATGCGTTCGATCTCGGCCGGCGACTTCACACGGCGCATGTCACCCAGGAGCGGTGCGGCATCGATGACCCGCTCGCGCGACAACTGCACACCGGCCGAATCGCAGGCGGCCACGAGTGCCTCATATCGAGCGAGACTGATGTCGTCGGCCTCGAGCGCCCATGTGGCCTGCGGGCCGGCCATCGAGGCCATGTGTGTTGCCACGGCCGTGCGAACCTCGGCCTGCGAGCGACGTGCAACGACGACGACGTCGGCTCGTGCCGATTCGGTCTCGCGGACCGCCTGCTCGGCGTACCTTCCGTCGGTGACGAGAACCATCGGCGATCCGATTTCCGAACCGACGATGAGTGTCCCGTTGCTGCCCGTGAAACCACTCAACCAGCGCACGTTCGCGCGCGAGGTGACGACTGCACCCCGCGCCCGGGCATCGACGAGTCTCGTGCCAAAGGACGCCGACCGTGACGTCACGTGCAACGGCGAGAACACGGAGGCCCGTTTCATTTTGCGGCGGCGAAATGACGTGACAGCGCTTCGACGGCAAGGCCGTAACCCACGCCCCCGAAACCGGCGACGGTGCCGATTGCGACGGGAGCGACCACGCTCGTGTGACGCCACGATTCGCGCGACAGCGGCTGTGACAGGTGCACTTCGACGATGGGACCGTCGTAGGCCGCGAGAGCGTCGTGGATTGCCCACGAATAATGCGTGAAGGCGCCGGGGTTGATGATGACCGCATCGGTGGTTCCGCGCGCGGCGTGAATGGCCGAGACCAGTTCGGCCTCGCTGTTTGACTGCAGATGCGTGACACTCCAGCCAAGACCCGCACATGCCGCCTCGACAGCGGTGACGTGCTCGGCCAGCGTCGCCGAGCCGTACACGGAGGGTTCGCGGGTGCCGAGAAGATCCAGGTTCGGACCGTTGAGGAGAAGGATCCGTCGCCCAGCCATGCGGTCACCGTACCCCAGTGGCCAAAGCGAGCGACTGCAACACATGACCAGGATCGATACCCGGTACGGACTCGAGGCCGTCGCATCCGTCGAGGATGAACACGAGTCCCGCCGTGGCCTTTTTGTCGCGGCCCATGGCGACCAACAAAGCATCGTGGTCGAGGTCGGCGGGCAACTTCGACTGCAGACCATACGCGTCGAGCACACGATAATGAGCGTCGACGCGCGCATCGTCGATGCGATGCATGATGCGCGCGAGATGCGCGGCGCAGATCATGCCGAGTGCAACGGCCTCGCCGTGCGCGAAACGGTGACCCGTCACGGTTTCGATCGCATGGCCGAAGGTGTGGCCGTAGTTGAGCAATGCGCGGCGACCACTCTCCTGCTCGTCTTGTGCCACGATGTCGGCCTTGATCTGCACACAGCGTGCGATGCGTTCGTCGGTCGACATCGCCAACAGATCGTCACCGGTGAGGAAGTGGTACTTGACGACCTCACCCCAACCGCAGCGCATTTCGCGCTCGGGCAAGGTGGCCAACCAGTTCGTGTCGCAGATGACACCCGAGGGCTGCCAGAAGGCACCCACGAGGTTCTTGCCCTCGGGAAGGTTGACACCGGTCTTGCCGCCGATCGCGGCATCGACCATGGCGAGCAACGTCGTGGCGACGTGCACCACCCGCGTGCCGCGGTGCCACGAGGCCGCAGCGAAACCGGCCACGTCGGTGACCAGACCGCCACCGACACCAATCACGAGATCGTTGCGGGTGAGTCCGAATCGGGCGAACTGGCGGCACAGGTCTTCGACGGTGGCGAGTGTCTTGGAATGCTCACCATCGCCGATGTGCACGAGGTGAGTCGGCAGGTTGATCTCGGGAATCGACGGCACACCGACCTGTGACACGATGACCGCACGCTTGACACCGGGCGGGATCATCGAAGCCAGCTGACTGATCGCCCCGCTGCCCACGGCCACGTCGTAGGACCTTTCGCCCAGTGCCACCCGCACACGTCGTCCACCGGCCGGTGCCCAAGCTCGTGGTGCTGCGTTCATGACCTCACGAACAATACGTGTCACCGGCTTGCCATCGGTGTCGATTTTGGTGTCGCTCACCTCCTCGTAGAACCCCCGTCGTCGGTCGAGGAGTTGCGCAAGGTTTGCTTCACGGTCACCCGCGAGGAGTGGTCGATTGTTCGAGCGGCCGGTGCGTTCGGCCATGGTGGCCACGGTTGCCGACAGCCACACGATCCTCGCCCCCGCTTGGCGCGAGCGCAGCAGGGCCTCGCGGCATGCCGCGGTCTCGACCATGCCGCCACCCGTGGCGATGATCGCAGGTTCGCTCGAGGCGAGCAGCGAATCGAGCGTGCGCCTTTCGATCTCACGGAATGCCGACTCCCCGTGGACGGAAAAAATGTCGGCGATGGTTCGACCCTCGTTCGATTCGATGACCGAGTCAGTGTCGACGAAGGGCCTCTTCGTTTCGCGCGCCAGCGCACGGCCGACGGTCGACTTACCCACCCCCATCAGGCCGACCAGCACGATGTGCGGTGCGGCCATGATCACAAAGTCCCGAGGAACGATGCGCAGTTGCGCGTGAACTCGGCCACCGAGTCGCCGCCGAACTTGCGCTGCGCTTCGGCAGCCAGGACGAGCGCCACCATCGTCTCGGCCACGACGCCCATCGCCGGCACGGCGGTGACATCGGTGCGCTCCTTGAAGCTGACCGTCGACTCTTTGGTGACGACGTCGACCGTTGCGAGTGTCGGACGGTTGAGCGTGGCGAGCGGCTTCATTGCCGCGCGCACGATGACGGGCTCCCCCGTGGTCATTCCTCCCTCGGTGCCACCAGAGAGAGCCGACGAACGGCGGTACGACCGGGAGGCCTCGTCCCATTCGATGGGGTCGTGGGCCTGACTACCACGTCGGCCGGCAACTTCGAAACCGTCACCGATCTCGACGCCCTTGACGGCCTGGATGCTCATCATCGCCCGGGCGAGGTTTGCATCGATCTTGCGGTCCCAATGCACGTGACTGCCAAGCCCCACGGGAACCCCGTAGGCGATGACCTCGACGACGCCCCCGAGGCTGTCGCCGTCGCGTGCGGCATCTTCGACGGCCTTGACCATGGCTGCCTCGGATGCCGCGTCGAAGCAGCGCACGGGGCTTTCATCGATGCGAGCGAGGTCGGCAGCAGTCGGGCGCTGAGCGAGCGAGGCACGTGCGCTTCCCATCTGGATGACGTGCGAAATGACCTCGACTCCAAGAGTGCGCAACAACAGTTTGGCCAGGGCTCCGGCGGCAACGCGCGCGGCTGTTTCTCGCGCGCTCGCCCGCTCGAGAACGTCACGGGCGTCGTCGAAGCCGTACTTCTGCATACCGGCCAGGTCGGCATGGCCGGGTCGCGGCTGGGTCAGCGCATCTTCGGTTTTGCCGGGAGCCGGGGACATTTCCTTGTGCCACTTGTCGCTGCGAAACCACTCGGTGTTCTTGATTTCGATGGCGACCGGCGACCCGAGGGTGCGGCCATGGCGAATTCCGCCGAGAAGAAGGATTTCATCGACCTCGAAACGCTGGCGGGGACCGCGTCCAAAGCCCAGTCGGCGGCGGCCGAGTTCGGCTTGGATGTCGGCCTCGGTGACCTGCAAGCCGGCGGGCAGGCCCTCGACGATCACGACCAGGGCCTGACCATGGGACTCACCGGCGGTCAGGTAGCGCAACACGCAACGCAGGCTATCGGCGGCGGCGCGCCAGTTCGTGTTCCGCAGCGTCACGCATGGCCTGCGGGTCGGGAACGACACCTGTCCAGAGCCGTTGCTGCTCGACGGCCTGGTGCACGAGCATCCACAGTCCGTCGACGCACGTCGCACCGCCGTCACGCGCAACCCTCAACAAATGCGTCTCGAGGGGTTGGTACACCGCATCCAGCACCACGTGGTGCGGGCCCACGAGCGAATAGTCGAAGGCGGCTTCCGTGCTGTCACCCATGCCGGCGGGGGTGGTGTGGACGATGATCTCGGCGCCCGGAATTTCGTTCGCTTCCGCGACACGTGCCACGAACGGCGCCAACCCCGCGGTGGACGCCGCCCGTTCGCGCGTGCGATTCACCACTCCGATCGATGTGGCTCCGGCTTGTGCGAGGCCGACGACACACGCGCGGGCCGTTGCGCCCGCACCCACGACGATGCAGTGCGCGCCGCGCGGGTCGCGCCCTGCGGTGCGCAGTGCCCCGACACATCCGGCACCGTCGGTGCTCTCACCGCGCATGCGGCCGTTGTCGAGGGGTATGAGCGTGTTGAGCGAACCGAGCAACCCGGCCGACTCGCCCACTTCGTCGCAGATCGACAATGCGGCTTGCTTGTAGGGCATCGTCACCGACGCCCCGAGGAAACCGATGCCGCGTAATGCTTCGACCGTGACGGCCAGCGCCGACTCCTCGACGTCGAGCGCGAGGTATACGGCGTCGACGCTCGAGGCTGCGAAGGCCGCATTGTGAATGGCCGGCGAAAGACTGTGCCGCACGGGACGTCCAATGACGCAGGCAATCCGTGTGTTTGCCGTGATCATCCCAGGAGCCCCGCAGCGCGCGCTGCTTCGACGTTGGCCTCGTGCTGGGCGAGTGTCGCTGCGAATGCGTGACCGCCCTGTTTGTCAGCGATGACGTAGTAGGTGTATTCGCAGGGTTGTGTCTTTTTCAGGTCCTTGCAAATGGGGTCGGAGAGTGGCGGATTCGGTGCGGGGTTGAGCGCGGCACGAATCGAGGCGCGACCCGGATTTGCAATCGGCGTCGCTGGAAGACCTTTTCGCGTGTAGGTGTTGTACGGCGAATCGATTTGCGCGAGTTCGGCGATCGAGAGGTCATCGGGCTGTCCGTAGCGCAACGTGGCGTCGATCTGCAGCAGCATGTCGCGACGCAGACGGTTGTAGATGACACGGGCGATCTTGGCACGATCCTCGGGGACCTTTGCCTCGCGTTCGATCATCGACGCGACGACCAGGACTTCGTAGGGCGAATAGTCGACCTTGTCTCGTGACTTGTCGAGGCCTTCCTGACGACCCACGCGCTCCATGAGACTCACCATGCGATCGATGACCCTCGTCGCCGAGTCGTCGCCCGAGATTTGGTACGTGTCGGGGAACAAGAGACCCTCGAGTGCCGTTGGTCCCGTTGACGAATCGGGCGGACCGAAGTCGGAGGTCACCACGCCCGCCGCGGCCTGCCGGAGAAACGTCGCGGCATCCAGGCGCGGAACTTTTTCTGCAAGACGCGACGCCACTTGTTCGACCGTGTAGCCCTCGGGGAACGTGACGTTGTCGAAGGTCTGCGCCGGCGGCGTGTTCAACACGCCCATGATGTCGCCCATGTGGTCGCGCGGCATCACCTGGTAGTACCCGGGAACGAAATCGATACCACCGTTGCGGCCCACGTACCAGCGAAACACGCGGGCCGACGTGATGACTCCCAAGACTTCGAGACGCCGAGAAACGGTGTCGAGCGTTTCACCCTCGATAATCGTGAAGTTCACGGCAGTGGTTGCCTCGCCCGGCGGGTTCACCTGCCTCAGGTACCACCAGCCGACTGATGCAACGGCGACAACGACAGCGAACACCGCGCCGAGGACCCCCCGTACCACCCGTTTGTTCGGAGGCGAGAAGTGCCGGTGTTCCACGAGGTCGTCGGCGGCGACCGCGTCGAGGTGGTCCCAAGGATCAGCGACCCACCCATCGGCCTCCCCGGCGCGCTGAGCTTCCTCGTCCCCGATGCCCCGCAACGGACCAAACGGATCGGACATCTAGCGGTTGGCTTGTCGGTCGATCCAGGACTGCAGCATCACTGCAGCTGCCACTTTGTCGACGACACGGCGGCGCGCGTCGGCGCGCATCTTCGCCTCCATCAACGCCCGTTCGGCGGAAACCGTCGTCAGGCGCTCGTCGTAGGTATCGACAGGCACGCCCACCACGGTAGCCAGCCGCCCAACTTCGGCGATGGCGGATTTCGCGGCGCGGCCGACACTCCCGTCGAGCGACAGGGGCAGACCGACCACGACTCGTTCACAGCCCTCTTCGATGACAAGTTTCGCGATCGCCTCGTGGTCGCGGCGTTCGCTACCGCTGCGCACCAACACGTCGAGCGGCGACGCAATGAGTCCACTGCGGTCGCTGACTGCGATACCGATGCGCTTCGAGCCCAGGTCCAGACCAAGCACGCGGCCGACGCCCGAAAGTCCGGTGCCGTCAGCCAAGTGCCGCGCCCACCGCCTCGGCGGCCAATCGAAGTGCGTCAGGAATGCCGTCGGGGTTCTTTCCCCCGGCGCTGGCGATGTCACCCTTGCCCCCGCCACCGCCACCAACCGCTTTCGCGGCGGCAGCGATCAGGGGTCCCGCACCTCCCCGTACTCCGCTCACCGTCGCCGATACGAGCGCAACCCCACCCGTATCGGTGACACCCGCCAAGACCACGGCTCGCACACCGTCGATCGCGCGCACGGCTATCGCCAGGTCGCGCAACTCCGCGGGCATCAGGCCATCGACACGATGCACGACACCACCATCCGCGGTTGCAGATTCCGCAATCTCCCGGGCCCGGGTGCCCGCGATCCTGGCGCGCAGGGCCTTGATCTCGTCGTTCGCGTGTCTGAGTTCGTCGATCTTTCGCACGACTGCATTCTCGAGTCCCTCGGCCGTTCCACCCAGCAATTCGGCTATTCGCGTCATCGTCCGGGTCTGGTCCTGCATGTGCGCAACCGAGGACTCGCCGACCACCGCCTCGATGCGCCGCAGATTCGAGCCGATCGAACTCTCGCCGAGGATCTTGATCGCTCCGATGTCACCCGTCGCCGAGACGTGCGTGCCGCCGCACAATTCGAACGAACTACCCGCACGCAAGACCCGCACCGTGTCGCCGTACTTGTCGCCGAAGAACGCGATCGCGCCGTCCGCCGTGGCCTCGTCTTTGGACGTCTCGTAGGCCTCCACGGCGACGTTCGAGAGCACCTCACGGTTGGCGAGACGTTCCACCTCGACGAGTTCCTCCTCGGACACGGCTGCGAAGTGGCTGAAGTCGAAGCGGAGTCGTTCGGGCTCGACCAACGACCCGGCCTGTTTCACGTGCTCGCCGAGAACGGTGCGCAGCGCCCAATGCAGCACGTGCGTCGCCGTGTGGTGGCGGCGGATACGCGAACGACGCACGTCGTCGATGGTCGCGGTGACGACCTCGCCCACCCGCGGAATGCCGCGCACGGGGCGGCACAGGTGGGATCGCAGGCCGGGCAACGCAAACGTGGTGTCGATCACCTCGAGCTCGAGTGAATCGGACCGCAATGTGCCCGTGTCGCCCACCTGCCCACCGCTTTCGGCGTAGAACGGCGTGACGTCGAGGAACACCTCGACGGTGCCGTCCTCGTCGCCGTCCGACACCGCGGTGATCTTGGCGATGTTTTGGTAGTCGGTGTAACCCGTAAAGGTGGTGAGTCCCGTGTCGTCGAGGATCGTGCGGTAGGCGGCCAACTTCTCCTCGGACACCGCACCACCCTTGCGCGCCTGCTTGGCGCGCTCCCGCTGGCCCGACATTTCCCGCTCGAAGCCCGCGAGGTCGACCTCGACCGAACGCTCCGAGGCGATTTCCTGGGTCAGTTCGAGTGGAAAGCCGTATGTGTCGTGCAGCAAGAATGCAGCCACACCCGAGAGGCGCCCGCTGCTGCGATCCAGTTCCGTGTCGAGAATCTGGATTCCCGTCTTGAGGGTCTGGCGGAAACGCTCTTCCTCACGGGCAAGAACGCCGACGATGAAATCGCGGTTCCTGGTCAGGTCGGGGTACGCGGCACCCATCACATCGATCGCCTTCGACACCAGATCGGGCATGACGAGTTTCTCGGTGCCGAGCAGGTATGCGTGACGCACCGCACGACGGATGATGCGACGCAACACGTAGCCACGGTTTTCGTTCGATGGAAACACCCCGTCGTTGACGAGCATCGTCGAGGATCTGGCGTGCTCGGCGAGTACGCGCAGACTGAAACTCGCCCTGTCGTCGTAGTCGCCGGCCCGGTACGTTCGACCCGTCGCGGACTGCGCCGCCTCGACGAGGGGAAAGAGAACGTCACTCTCCCAGACCGAGTCCTTTTCCTGCATCAGCGTGACGATGCGTTCCAGTCCGGCGCCGGTGTCGATCGACGGCCTGGGCAGGAGGGTGCGCGAGCCGTCGGGCGCCTGGTTGTACTGCATGAAGACGAGGTTCCAGAACTCGAGGAACCTGTCCCCGTGCGGGTCGTTGAGTGGACCTCCTTCGGGCCCGAAGCGCGGCCCACGGTCGATGTGTATCTCCGAGCAGGGCCCGCACGGACCGGTCTCACCCATCTGCCAGAAGTTGTCCTTGTCACCGAGGCGCTGGATGCGGGCCATCGGCACGCCCACCTTCTCGTGCCAAATCGCCTCGGCCTCGTCGTCGCTCTCGTGGACGGTGATCCACAGCCGGTCACCGTCGAATCCCAGGATTTCGGTCACGAGCTCCCACGACCATGGGATTGCGTCTTGCTTGAAGTAGTCGCCGAAGCTGAAGTTACCGAGCATCTCGAAGAAAACAAGATGCCGCTTGGTTCGACCGACATCGTCGAGGTCGTTGTGCTTGCCACCGGCACGGGCACACTTCTGCACCGTGACCGCGCGGGAGTATGGAGCGACTTCATCGCCGACGAAGTACGGCTTGAAGGGCACCATTCCCGCCACGGTGAAGAGAACCGTCGGGTCGTGGGGAATCAGGCTGGCGGATTCGACCCGCATGTGGCCGCGCTCGGAGAAAAATGAGCGGAATGCCTCACGAACCTCGTCGGCCGTGCGGGGGCGTTGCGACGATGACATCTCTCGACAGCCTAAGACAGTTCGTTCTCGCGGGCCCGCATCGCTGCCTTGCCCTCGGCAACGGCATCGGTGACACGGTGCCTGACGCGCTGCGCGACCTTGACGGGCGTGATCGATGTGGCAGCGGCCCGCACGCGGCGCTTTGCATAGCCCCCGCCGACGAGCGCAACGACGAAACCCATGAGAAACCACGTCAGACGGCGCATGGCGACACGCTACCGACGACGGCGCAGAACCGAAAAAACCCGCTTGGTTCCCGTTGCCGCCGCGGCGACTTTGATGATCGGTGCCGAGAGCACGGTCCGCGCGACACGGGATGTGTCGGCAACGGCCTCGGCCACCGATTCGGCCGAGCCGATCACCTTGTCGAAGCGTTTCAGATCACCGCGCGCCGCATCGATGATGTCACGACTCTCGCGCGTTGCATCACGCAACTCGTCGACCATCGGGAGAAGTCGCGACTCGATGACCTGTAGGTCCGAACGCAGATCGGTCAACGCAACGAGCACGCGGTAGAGCACCAGCACGAGCGCCGCAAAGGCCGCGGCACAGAGCACGAGCAGGACGACCAGTGCAGTGTTGGTACCGGAGTCCTCCGCGAACATGTCACTCACGGTAATAGGTGCGTCCGCGCAGTTCCTCGGGGAGGTATTCGTCGGCCCTCGCGGCGGGTTCATCGGGAGTCGCGACGTGGGGCGACACGTAACCCAGGCCGTGGCCGATTTGCGCCGCACCGCCGTAGTGGGCGTCGCGCAGAAATGCCGGTACGACACCGATGTCACCTTTGCGGACATCCTCCATCGCGGTCCAGATCGCCATCGAGGTCGAATTGTTCTTCGGTGAGCGACACAGGTGCACCGTTGCCTGCGCGAGATTGAGCTGCGCCTCGGGCAGGCCCACGAATTCAACGGCGTATGCCGCCGCTGTCGCGACGGTCAGGGCCGTGGGGTCGGCCATACCGATGTCCTCGCTGGCGAGGATCACAAGACGCCGCGCAATGAAGCGCGGGTCCTCCCCCGCAACGAGCATGCGCGCCAACCAGTGGATCGCCCCGTCGACGCTCGAACCGCGCACACTCTTGATGAACGCCGACACGACGTCGTAATGATCATCGCGGCCGTAGCGCAGGGCGCTCGAATTGATCGCGGCCTCGACGTCGACAACCGTTACACGGGTAATCCCGCTGTTCGGGGGTTGTGTGCGCGCGCGAGAAAGGGCGCAGGCGACTTCGAGTGACGTGAGAATCTGGCGCCCGTCACCCCCTGCCACCGACAGCAGGTGGACCTTTGCGTCGTCGTCGATGACGGCACCTTCGGCATGCAGACCCCTGTCGACGAGCAGTGCGAGGTCGTTCTTTGCGAGCGGTTCGAGGCGAAAGAGCGTCGATCGGCTGAGAAGTGGTGCGTTGATCTCGAAATACGGATTCTCCGTGGTGGCGCCGATCAGGATGATGGTCCCATCCTCGACCGACGCCAGTAGTGCGTCCTGCTGGGAGGTGTTGAAACGATGGATCTCGTCGATGAAGACGATCGTGCGGCGACGGTGCTGACCGAGTCGATCGCGCGCCGCGGAAAGTGCCTCGCGCACGTCCTTGACACCCGAGGTGAGTGCCGACAGTCGAACGAACTCGGCCTTGGTCGTGGTCGCCACGACTTCGGCGAGCGTGGTCTTGCCGGTACCGGGCGGACCCCAGAACACGACCGACGTGAGGCGGTCGGTTTCGATGAGCGCGCGCAGCGGACCACGCGGGCCAACCAAATGTCGTTGACCAACGACGCCGTCCAGTGTGCGCGGCCGCAGCCGCGCAGCAAGTGGTGCCTGACGCTGCAGTTGGTCGGCGACCGAGACGGAGAACAAGTCGTCGGCCGTGATGCCCTACTTCGTCGCCGGTGGCAGGACGCGAATGCCCAGCTCTGCCAACTGTGCCTCGTCGACCTTCGTCGGCGCGTTGGTCATGGGGTCGAGACCCGACTGTGTCTTGGGGAACGCGATGACCTCACGGATATTTTCCTCGCCGGCGAGGATCGCCGTGAGACGGTCGATCCCGAACGCAAAGCCACCGTGCGGCGGCGCGCCGTAGCGGAACGGCTGCAAGAAGAATCCAAAACGACGATCGGCCTCGTCGTCGCTGATACCCAACTTGTTGAACACGGTGCGCTGCATCGCCGGATCGTGGATTCGAATCGAACCCGACCCGAGTTCCCAACCGTTCAGCACCAAGTCGTAGGCCAATGCACGCACCCGCAGTGGATCGGTGTCGAGGTACTCCAGATCGTCGGGGTGCGGATGGCAGAACGGGTGGTGGCCGGGGCGGGGCCTGCCCGTGGCGGCATCGATACCGACGAACAACGGGAACTCCACCACCCACACGTAGCGGTACGGGCCCTCGTGCACCGGAGGACGGCCGATGTCGTTGCGCAACTGGCCGAGCACTTCACATGTCGTCGTCCAGTCGTCGGCGATGATCAGGATCATGTCACCTGCGAGCGCGCCGAAACGGGCGATGATCTGGGCGGTTTCGTCGGCGGAGATGAACTTCGCGACGGGCGAGTCCAGTGTCGATTCCGCCGTCACCTTCAACCACACCAGACCCTTTGCACCGAGTTGCTTGGCGCGATCGGTGATGGCATCGAGACGCCCCCGACCCCAAGCGGCCTGTTCGGGGTAGGTGGCCGCATCCACACGGATGCCCTTTATCGCCGCCGCCGAGGCGAACGCCTTGAACTCGGTCTTGGCAAACACGTCGGTGAGCTCGACGAGTTCCATGCCGAACCTCAGGTCGGGTTTGTCGACCCCGAAGCGTTCCATCGCTTCGCGCCATGTGATCTGTTGGATCGGGGGAACGTCCTGGCCGGTTGCCTCCTTGGCGGCGGCCGTGACCGCACGCCCGATTGCGGCCAGCACGTCGGGCTGGGTGACGAAACTCATCTCGGCGTCGAGCTGCATGAACTCGTACTGCCTGTCCGCACGCAGGTCTTCGTCGCGGAGACAACGAGCAATCTGGTAGTAGCGATCGACGCCCGCAACCATCAACAACTGCTTCCACAACTGTGGAGACTGCGGGAGTGCGTAGAACGAGCCCGGCTCTTTGCGTGACGGCACGAGGAACTCGCGAGCGCCTTCGGGCGTGGAGGGCATCAGGAACGGTGTTTCGACCTCGACGAAATTCTGGGCTTCCATCGCGCGGCGAATGGCCGAATTGATGCGCGCCCGCAGGCGGACGTTGCGCTGCATCCGCTCGCGACGAATGTCGATGTAGCGATGGCGCAGGCGCACGTTCTCGTCCACGTCATCGGCGCGGGAGTCGACGGGAAACGGCGGCGGATCGGCGACGTTGAGCACCTCGACGACGCACTCACCGATTTCGATTTCGCCCGTCGACAGACCCTCGTTCGTGGTGCCCTCGGGACGCCGACGCACCTCGCCCGTGATACGCACCACGTACTCGGAGCGCACGTCGACTGTTCGGTCGACGACGCACTGCACGACCCCCGAGTGGTCGCGGACGTCGAAGAAGGCGAGGTGTTCACCGTGCTCGCGACGCCGCGCCAGCCATCCACAAACCGAAACACTGGTGCCGACGTGTTCGGCCCGTAGTTCACCGCATAGGTGGGTGCGAAGGGAGGTTGCGGAGGGGCTCATGACTTGCCTTTGCTGACGATGTCGAGAACGGTGGCCACGACCGCGTCGAGGGGGCAATGGGTCTGCTCGCCACCGTCCATCGGACGCACGGTTGCAACTCCGCGGGCGAGTTCGTCCTCACCGATGATCACGGCCACGGCTGCGCGGCTCCTGTTTGCCGTCTTCATCTGGGACTTCATGCTCTTTGCGCCGTAGGCACGTTCGGTGCGCAGACCTGCTCCGCGCAACTGCGCCGCCAGAAGCAGCGCCGTGCGACCGCCCGTGGTGTCGACTACAAAAACATCGGCTGTTCCGTCGGGCGCGGCAAACGTCGACTCCGCATCACAGGCCAGGAGCGTACGGTCGACACCTATCGCGAAACCGATGCCGGGAGTGGGGTCGCCACCGAGATCTTCGACAAGGCCGTCGTAACGACCTCCCCCACCGATGGCTGTCTGTGCCGCGTCGAGGGCGGTCGAAACGAACTCGAAAGTGGTGCTGCGGTAGTAGTCGAGGCCGCGGACGAGACGGTCATCGACGACGAAATCGATGCCGAGGAGCGCCAGACCCTCTTGCACCGCCGCAAAATGCGACGCGGCGCCGTGACTGAAGAACCCGGAAATCGACGGTGCCTGCGCGACGACTTCGCGATCTTCCGCTCGTTTCGAGTCGAGGACACGCAACGGGTTACGGGCAAGCGTCGCCTGACTCTCTCGGCTCAGCTCTGTCTCGCGCGAACGGAGGTACGCAGCAAGTGCATCGACATAACGGGCTCGGTCGCCCGTGTCGCCGAGGGAGTTCACGCGCAGTTCGACGTCGCACAGGCCCAGTTCACGGTAGAACGAATGTGCGAGCGAGATCACCTCAACGTCGAGGAGCGGATCGTCCACGCCGAGAACTTCGATGCCGACCTGATCGAACTGGCGGTAGCGCCCCTGTTGCGCCTTTTCGTAACGGAAGTTCGGGCCCGAATACCAGACCTTCCACGGCACGTTGGGGTGATGCTGCACGAAGGCGCGGCACACCCCGGCCGTCTGTTCGGGGCGCAGAGCAACGTGGCGGCCGCCCTTGTCGACGAAGTCGTACATCTCTTTGGTGACCACGTCGGTGGTGTCGCCGAGGCGCTGGAAGACCCCGAGGTCCTCGAACATCGGCAGGACGATCTGCTCGTAGCCGGCACGCTCGACCACCGAGGCGAAGACATCGACAAAGGCCCTCCAGCGGGAGGCGTCGGGGGGAAGGATGTCGCGAGTCCCCGGCGTCGTCTGGAATGCAGGCACGCCCGCAGGCTAGTCGTCGGCGCGACGCCCCGACCCTGAATTGTCGTTGCCCGTGTTGCGGACGTCGAACACGGAATCGATGTGCTTGATGGTCCGCATCACAGATTCCAGATGGGCGGCGTTCGCCAGTTCGAAGTCGAAGCGCATTCGCGCGACTCTGTCGGGCCCCGTGACGGTCGAGCAGGCCACGATGTTCACATGCTGGTCGGAGAGTGCATTCGCCACGTCACGCAGCAAACGTGTGCGGTCGAGTGCAGCGACTTCCACCGATGCCCTGAAAGTGGCGGCGTCACCGGCCTCGACCCAATCGACCTCCACGACCCGGTTCATGGGGTGGTCGATGAGCGACGCGGCTTCGGGGCAATCCGCACGGTGGACTGCAACGCCGCCCTCCTTGGTGAGGAAACCCGTCACTTCATCACCCAGCGACGGCTCACAACACCCTGACATCCGCACGATGACATCGTCGGTGCCCTCCACGCGAATCGTTCCCCCGGAGAATCGGCGCGCCTTGTCGACACGCAGGTCGCTGGCGAGATGCTCGGGATGTTCGTCGCCACTCAAGGCCTCCGAGACACTCCTGGCGACATCGGATGCCAGGATGACGCCCTCCCCGATGTCGGCAAGGAAGGCATCGATGTCAGAGTGCCCCGTGGCCGACACCTGCGCGGCAAGCGCGTCGGAGGCCCAGATTCCGCCGAGCACCAGTCCGGCACGTCGCAGCGCACCGGTGAGTTCGTCACGACCGATCTCGATCATTTCGCCGCGGTGCTCGCGGGAGAACCACTGCTTGATCTTGTTCCGCGCCCGAGGGCTACCGACGAACTCGAGCCAGTCGCGCGATGGGCCGGTGTCGGAGTTCTTGGCCGTGATGATCTCGCAGGTGTCACCCGAGTGAAGCAGGTGATTCAGGGTGACGAGCCGACCGTTCACTTTGGCGCCGACGCACGCGTGACCCACCTCGGTGTGCACCGCATAGGCAAAGTCGACCGGTGTCGAGTCGAGCGGGAGGGGGATGACGTCCCCTTTCGGGGTGAAGACGAACAGTTCGTCTTGCACCAGGTCCGCCTTCAAACCTTCCATGAACTGGTTCGGATCGAGGATGTCGGCCTGGGTCTCGATGAGGCGGTTCAACCAGTCGATGTCGCCCGGCGCGGTGCCGTCCTTGTACGAATAGTGGGCCGCGACACCCTGCTCGGCACGATTGTGCATCTCCCGCGTACGGATCTGCACCTCGATCGGCTTGCCCTCGGGACCGATGACCGTCGTGTGCAGCGACTGGTAGAGGTTGAACTTGGGCATGGCGATGTAGTCCTTGAAGCGCCCGACCACCGGCTTCCATCGGCCGTGGATACAGCCGAGGGCGGCATAACAATCCTTCACCGAATCGACGATGATCCGGATCGCGACAAGGTCGAAAATCTCGTCGAATTCACGGCCCTTTTCCACCATTTTCTCGTAGATGCTCCACAGGTGCTTGCCACGACCCGTGACCTCGGCGCGCACGTTGAGTTCCCCCAGGCGCGCCTGAACCTCGGCGATGGTCTTGGCGAGGAACACGTCACGCTCGGGTGAACGGGTCGCCACGAGGTGGTCGAGTTCGGCGAAGCGCTTCGGATAGAGCGCCGAGAAGGAGAGATCTTCCAACTGTTGTTTGATTTCCTGCATGCCGAGGCGATGGGCAAGCGGCGCGTAAATGTCGAGTGTCTCGTGTGCGATGCGCTGCTGCTTCTCGACCGGCAAGCCGGCGCTCGTGCGCATGTTGTGCAGCCGATCAGCGAGCTTGATGACGAGCACACGGATGTCCCGGGACATTGCGACGAGCATCTTGCGCATCGTTGCCGCCTGCTGCGCCTCTTTTGAATCGAACTGCAGACGTTCGAGTTTCGTGACCCCGTCGACTATCGAGGCGACTTCGGCACCGAATTCGGTTTCGACCTCGGCGAGCGTGATCTCGGTGTCCTCGACCGCGTCGTGCAGTAGTGCCGCAGCAAGCGATGTGTCGTCGAGGCCGATGTCGGCGACGATCTTTGCGACCTCGATCGGATGGTTGATGTAGGACTCGCCGCTTCCCCGCACCTGATGCTGGTGCGCGCGACGGGCGGTGAGGTACGCGCGGTTGATCAGCGATACCGGAGCCTTCGGGTGCCGCGAGCGGTACACAGCCAACAGGGGCGCAAGTTCCTCACTTGGTGCGGCTGACTGCCGCCTCCAGGGAAGAACACGGTCGCCGGTTGCCATCTCGTCTAGTAGGTAATCACCGAGGAAACGGAATAGCCGGACAATGCACCGCGCCCACCCAGCGCGGGGAGTTCGATGAGGAATGCGAGACCCGCGACGGTTGCGCCGAGGCCCTCGACGAGCCGGATCGCGGCTTTCGCGGTGCCGCCCGTTGCCAGGACATCATCGACGATCACGACCGAATCCCCCGGTGCCACCGCATCACGGTGAATTTCGAGTTGACCGGTTCCGTATTCGAGCGTGTATTCCTCGCGCACAACGGCCCACGGCAACTTGCCGGCCTTGCGAACGGGAATGAACCCGGCGTTGAGGTGGAACGCGACCGGGGCCGCCATGATGAAGCCACGCGCCTCGATACCGATCACTTTGTCGACCCGCTTGCCCTGCGTGAGTCCAACGATCGCCTTGACCGCCGCGTCGTAGCTGGCAGGGTCGGCGAGAAGGGGCGTGATGTCACGGAACATCACTCCGGGTGAGGGCACATCGGGAATGTCCCGTATGAGACGTTGCAGATCGGCTGACGACATGTGACCTATCTCCTGCGCTTCTTGCGCGGCCGAGGAGGATGTGACAACACCGCAGCCGCACGCTGCGCGGCGGTACCAACTGGTTCGGCCTCGTCACGCACCGACACTTCACCTTCGCTGCTTGCCGCAGCGCGGGACGAACGCCGCGACACGGGTGCCCCCGTCGTGGTGAGCTGGGTCATCTCAGCCCCGAGCGACACCTGTCCGATGAGCGTGCGGTACTTCGGCTCACGCTGCTTCATGATCGTCAGGAGTGGCGTTGCGATGCAGATCGAGGAGTACGCACCCGTGGCCATTCCAACGAAAAGCGCGAGTGCGAATTCCTGCAACGCGACAGCCCGAAGCAAACCTGCTCCCAACAAGAGCAAGGAAAGCACGGGCAGAAGTGACGAAAACGACGTGTTGAGCGAGCGCATCAACACTTGGTTCATCGAGACATTGGTGATGTCGGCATACGACACCCGCTGGGCGGCGAAACGCTCGGAATTGTCCTTCACCTTGTCGAACACGACGACGGTGTCGTAGAGCGAATACCCGAGAATGGTGAGGAATGCGATCACCGTCGCGGGTGTCACCGGGAACTGGAAGATGGAATAGATACCCACCGCGACCACGACGTCGTGCGTCATGGCGGCGATCGCCGACAGCGTCATCTTCCACTCGAAGCGCCATGCGATGTAGACAGAGACCAGCAGGAAGAACACCAGCAGGGCCCTGATCGCCTTTTCGGTGATACTGCGACCCCAGGACGAACTGACGTCGGACACGCTGACATCCTCGGTCTTGACACCCGACTTTTTCGCCAGATCGCTCTGCACCGCGTCACGGGTCTGCGGCGTCTGCTCACCGACTTGGATGCGGATTCGTCCGCCGTCACCACTCCCCAACGTTTGGATCTTTGCGTTATCTGCCTCGATCTTGTTCGCCTCGAGGACCCCGCGCGCCTCCTCGATGGTCAATTCCTTCGTCGCCGGCGCCTCCCATGCGACCCCACCCTTGAAGTCGATCCCGAGATCCAGCCCCTGAATGAAGAGAGACCCAATCGTCACCGCCAAGAGCGCGAGCGACAAACCAAAACCCCACCAGCGACGTCCGAAGAAATCAGCCGTGGTTTCGCCGCGGTACAGGCGCTGCCAACGTCCGCTCATGATCGGGCACCTCCCTCCAGGGTCGGTTCGCCACCGAGAACGCGGCGTGCGCTGACTCCCAACATCTTGCCCTTGTTCATGAGCCTCGATCGTGACAAAAGAATGACCGTGGGACGCGTGTAGAAATAGGCGATGACCATGTCGCACAGAGTCGACAACGCCAGGAAGAAAGCGAACCCGCGCACCGCCCCGACCGTCAGATACCACAACACGACGGCGCCGATGAGAGAAACGGTGTCAGCCGCAAGAATGGTGCGCCAAGCCGACTGGAAACTACGCGTTGCTGAGTTACGCAGCATTCGACCCGCCAGCACGTCATCCTTCAATTTCTCGAAAAACACGACGTAGGAGTCGACGGTGACACCGATCGAAACAATGATTCCCGCGGCACCCGAGAGGGAAAGTGCAAGGCCGTTGCGCTCCGAGAGCCAAGAAATCAGGCTCCACTGCAGCATGCCCGAGATCGCCAGGCCGACCAAAACAACGAGTGCAAGTCGACGGTAGTAAAGGATCAGGAAAATCAGGACCAGCGCGACGCCGACCAGGCCGGCAATCAGGGCAGCATCGAGCGAATCCTGACCCAGGGTTGCCGACACGGTCTGGGCCGTGGGCGCGCTGAAGCGCACCGGCACCGCACCGAACTCGAGAATTTTTGCCAAGTCGCGGGCCTCGCGCTCGGAGAAGTCGCCGGTGATCTGCACGTTGCCCGAAAAGTTGTTCGTTTGGACGACGGGCGCGGAGATGACCTCGCCGTCCAGCACGATCGCAATTTGGCCGGTGGGGCAGGACTGCGACTTCGTGAAGCACTCGTTGGCAAGCGCATTCCAGGCGTCTTCGCCCTGCGAACCATCGCGCAGCCCGACGGTGACGACCCAGCCGCCGTTGCTGATCTCGGCCCCAGCATCGTTCTCGAACACCTGACCATCAGCGCCTGCGGGACCCGCGTAGTACACCAGGCCGTCACGACCGTTGAGGATCGCGATCTTGTCGGCTTCGTTGGTGAGAGAGATCTCGGGGGTCGGGGGGGCAAGGGTGGTTGTCGTCGTGTAGGGGGTCGCCAAAGGCAGGTCCGGTGACGTCGTCGTCGTGTCGGTCGGCTTTGCGGCGGTGGCCGGCGGCAGGGTCGTTTCGGGGACGGTGGTCGCCGGGGCGGCTCTGACCAAACGCAGACCACTCCCGGGTGCCGGCACGGTGGTTGGTGCGATCGACGCGGGCGTATCGGCCGCCAGCGTCGTCGGCGAGGCCGCCAACGACGTCGTCGTTGCCCCGGCGACGGTGGTCGTCGACGGGTTGTCGTTCGGAACACCGGACTGCAGCACGGGACGCATCAGGACTTCGCCCGTGCGACCCACGATCTCGAGTGCCCGCTTCTGGTCCTTCACACCCGGAAGGTTGACCACGACGGTGTCACCCTGACGGATGATTTCGGGTTCGGCGACGCCTATCGAGTCGACGCGCTGACGGATGATCTCCACGGCAACGGACAGGGCATCGGCGTCGAACTCGCCCTCGGGTTCGAGGGTGACTGAGGCTCCCCCCTGCAGGTCGAGGCCCAGCGACGGGCTGTTGCCGGCGATCAAATTTGCCGACACCGCGGCCACAGCCACGACGACGATGCCAATGAGGGAGAAAAGAAGTCGACGGGCCACGGGGCTCGACTACTTCTTGTCGTCGCTGTCGTCTTTGTCACCGGCTGCGGGCTCGGCTACCGGCGTCGAGGATGCGTTGATGCGACGCGATATTGCGCTGCGCATGACGCGAATCTCCACGTTGTCGGCGATGTCAATCCACGCAACATCACCCGCCTGGTCTTCCTTGTCGAACCCGGTGATGAAACCAACGAGGCCCGACGCCGTTTGGACCTCGTCGCCCACGGACAGGGCCCGGTTCAATTCCTGTGCCTCGCGGGTTTTGCGACGCTGTGGACGGATGAGCAGGAAATACATCGCCACGAAGATGAGACCAAAGAAGAGGAGCTGAAAAATCGCACCTCCACCGCCGGACGACGAATCTTCTGCTGCAATGAGGACAAGGGGGCTGTGGAACATAGCGCAAAGCGTAGCCAGTACTAGCCCCAGACCCCCAGCACGCGCTCGCGGAGCGCAGGAAACGAGCCGTTGGCGATGGCGGCCCGCATCGACCCCATCAACGAGATGGTCCACGCGACGTTGTGGTATGAGACAAGGCGCGCCGCCGTCGGTTCGCCGGTCTGGAACAGGTGCCTGATGTAGGCGCGGCTGTGTCGGCGACACACCGCACAAGTGCACGCGACATCCAAGGGTGAGTCGTCCTTGGCGTGACAGACGTTCTTTATGTGCACCTTTCCCGTCGACGTCAGGGCCGTGCCGTGACGGCCGAGTCGCGTCTGCATCACGCAGTCGAACTGATCGACGCCGAGGGCGACCGCCTCGACGAGTGAGGCCGGGTCGCCGACGCCCATCAGATAGCGGGGCCTGTCAACGGGCAGGTGCGCGGTCGCGGCGTCGAGTGCCGGAATCATTTCCGCCCGGGTCTCACCCACCGACAATCCGCCGATGCCGTAGCCGTCGAAATCGAGGGCGGTGGTGTGCTTCGCGCTGCGCTCGCGGGATTCGGGCGAGATACCTCCTTGCACGATTCCAAAGAGCGACTGGTCGCTGCGTGAGTGATGCTCGCGCGCCCGTTGCGCCCACTCAGCCGTGCGTCTCAAGGCCAGGTCGATGACATCGGGCGCTGACGGCAAGGCTGGACAGACGTCGAGAACCATCTGGATGTCGGCGCCGATCATTTGTTGTACCTCGATTGCGCGTTCGGGAGTGAAGCGCACCAGGTCACCGTCGTAGGTCGATTTGAACGTGACGCCGTCGTCGTCGATCTTCGGGCCGAGGGAGAAGACCTGGAATCCGCCGGAGTCGGTGAGAGTGAGCCCATCCCAACCGGCAAATCTGCCGAGGCCGCCCATCTCCGCGATCAGTTCGGCACCGGGACGCAACATCAGGTGGTAGGTGTTGCCGAGCACGATGCGAGCCCCGACGCTTCGATAGTCGTCGGCGCTGAGATAGCGGATGGCGCCGCGCGTGCCGACGGGCATGAAGCACGGCGTCTCGTACTCGCCCCGTGCCGTGCGCGCACGACCCGCACGTGCCCGACCACTCGTCGCCTCGATCGTGAACTCGACGGGAAACACCGTCCTACGACCCCGACCTGACGAGCAGCATCGCGTCACCGAAGGAGAGGAATCGATATCTCTCACGCACCGCTTCAGCGTAGATCTCGCGCCACGCATCACCGACGAACGCGCCGATCATCAGCAGCAGCGTCGTGCGCGGCATGTGGAAGTTGGTCATCAGAACATCGACGACTTTCCATTCGTAACCGGGAGTGATGAAAAGATCCGTCCGACCCTCCAGACATCCCGTTGTTGCCGCTGACTCCAGGGCGCGGCACGATGTGGTGCCGACGGCGATCACACGACGCGCCTCGCGGACCGCCTGCCACGTCGCCTCCGGAACGCTGTAGCGCTCGGTGTGGATCTTGTGGTGGAGCGGGTTTTCTTCCTCGACGGGCTTGAAGGTGTCGAGACCAACGACCAGTTCGACGGGTGCGAACTTCGCGCCGCGCTCGACGATGCGAGCCATCAGTTCGGGGGTGAAATGCAGTCCGGCCGTCGGCGCAGCGGCGGATGCCTCGCGTCGGGCGTAGACGGTTTGGTATCGCTCTGGGTCGACCAGCGGTGCGGTGATGTAGGGCGGCAAGGGCATCGAGCCGACCGCAGAAATGGCGGCCCGGCGCGACGTCGGATCGTCACCGTGCTCGATTCGCACGACGAACGTGTCGCCCGCATCCGACCTGCCCTCGACCACGGCAAAGACCGAGCCGTTGGTGGCAAGCAACTCCTCACCGTCGCGCATCTTGCGTCCCGGGCGCACAAGGGCCTCCCAACGCGAGTCCGTCTCGTCGAGCGCCTCGAGGAGGAGCACCTCGACTCGACCACCCGTCGAGCGCAGCAGGTCGAGTCGTGCCGGCAGAACACGCGTTTCGTTGACGACGAGCAGGTCGCCCTCACCCACGACGCCAGCGAGGTCGCTCACACGGCGGTGCACGAAACCGTTCGTCGCATCCAACAGTCGCGCCGAATCCCGCGGCTCGACGGGTTGCTGTGCCACCAGCTCGGCGGGAAGCTCGTAGCCGATGTCGGAGATGTGCACCGGCTCAGACTACGGGCGGCATCCCGAGGTGCTCGTAGGCCGCGGGCATTGCCAAGCGGCCGCGTGGTGTGCGCGAAATGAAGCCCTGTTGAATGAGGAAGGGTTCGTAGACGTCTTCCAACGTCTCGGGTTGCTCACTCACCGCGATCGCAAGTGTCGCCAGACCGACCGGGCCACCTGCGAACTGCCTGCACAGGGCCGAGAGAATCGCCCTGTCGATTTTGTCGAGGCCACGTTCGTCGACCCCGAACACGCGCAGTGCCTCGGTTGCGGTTGCATCGTCGACGACACCCGAGCCGTGCACCTCGGCGAAGTCGCGGACACGACGCAACAACCTGTTCGCGATCCGCGGAGTGCCCCTGCTGCGTCGTGCGATCTGTGCAGCCCCGTCGTCGTCGGCGGGAATACCAAGAATCCCCGCGGCACGCACCACGATCGCGCGCAACTCGTCCTCGTCGTAGAAATCCAGTCGACTCACCAGGCCAAAACGGTCACGCAACGGGCCGGTGATCATGCCCGTGCGAGTGGTCGCTCCAACGAGGGTGAAGGCGGGGAGCGAAAGGCGTATCGAGGATGCAGCGGGACCCTTGCCGACGACGATGTCGATCTGGAAATCCTCCATCGCGGGATAGAGGATCTCTTCGACGGGGCGCGCGAGGCGATGGATCTCGTCGATGAAAAGAACGTCGCGCTCGCCCAACTTCGTGAGAATCGCAGCCAGGTCACCCGCACGTTCGAGGGCAGGTCCCGACGTGACGTGCAACCGCGCGCCCATTTCCTGGGCGACGATGCCCGCCATCGTCGTCTTGCCGAGCCCGGGTGGACCGGCGAGCAGCACGTGGTCGGTTGCCTGGCCGCGCTGGCGGGCGGCAGTGAGAACAATGTTGAGGTGCTCTTTTAGTTCGCGTTGACCGATGAAATCGTCCAGGAGGCGTGGACGCAGACCGACTTCGTCGCTCTCGCCCGAACCCAACTCCGCCGATACGAGTACCTCATCGGTGGGGTTTTTGTCGATGAATTCATCACGCACGACGGGCCCCCAGAATGGCGAGTGCATCGCGCAGGATGCGGTCGAGCGCCATGTCGTCGGCGGGTGACAGCTCCGACATGACGTCACGGATCTCGTCGTTGCCGTAACCCAAGCCGAGCAACGCCTCGCGCAAATCGGTCACGACGTTCGACCGGCCCGATACGACCGAGCCATCTTGTCCGTGCGCGGGTGCGACGTCGAAGACGTCGAACTTGCCGCGCAATTCGACAAAAAGACGTTCGGCGGTCTTTTTTCCGACACCGGGCACCATCGTGAGCGCACCAACGTCGGAGGTGATGACGATGTTGTGCAGACCACGCGGCGAGTGCGTGCCGAGAATCGCCATGGCCATCGCGGGTCCGACACCGTGTGCGCCGAGGAGGATGTCGAAACACTCGCGGTCGTCGCGCGTGGTGAAACCGAAGAGTGTCTGGGCGTCCTCACGGATGTGATGATGCACGTGCAGGAAACACGCTGTCGTGGGTTCGAGTTCTGCAAAGACACGAGGAGTGACAGTGACGAGGTAGCCAACTCCCCCAACCTCGACGAGCACTGTCGATGGCACGATGCGCTCGAGCACGGTTCCGCGCAGCGACCCGATCATTGACGAGCCTTCGACGCGGCGGCCGCCACGAGACCGGGCGACATCGCCAAGTGGCACAGTGCGATCGCTGCCGCATCGGCCGCGTCGGCGGGTTTGGGCAGACCGGCAAGCCCGAGGCGCATCTGCACCATGCGCTGCACCCCTGCCTTGTCGGCTGCACCCCAGCCCGCGACCGTGTCTTTGACTTGGCTCGGCGTGTACTCCGCCACGGCACAGCCACGTCGCGCCGCGGCGGCGAGCACGACTCCGCTGGCCTGCGCGACGCCGATCGCCGTACGCACATTGCTCCGGAAAAAGACCCGTTCGACCGCCACCACAGCGGGCCGGAACTCCTCGAGCAATGCTTCAAAGTCGGCCTGCAGTATCGCCAGACGCGACGGTGTGCGGTCGTCTTTGTCGGTCCGCAACACTCCCATCGCCAGTGCCTGCGCCGAACCTGACGATCCAGCCACCATGACGGCGTAGCCGCATCGCGTGAGACCCGGGTCGACACCCATCACACGACCGGACACGGGGTCGGGCACGGGTTTCGTTGGGGCGAACATACGTTCTATCCTAGCCCCTGCGCAGGCCCCCGGGGCGGATCAGCCCGCGGCGCGAATTGCCCCGACCAGCTCTTCGACCGGCCGGAACGTGAGGCCGGCGATGGCCCGGTGCGCGTAGCGCACGATGCCCTGAGCGTCGATCACGAACACACTGCGACGAGGGAAACCCAGCGGTCCGAGCGTGCCGTACAGACCGGCGACTGCCTTGTCGGTGTCGGAGAGCAGGGGAAACAAAAAGCCGTGTTTCGCTGCGAACCGTTCGTGGCTCGCCACGTCCTGAGCCGATACCGCGAGTACTTGCGCCCCGACGTCGGTGAATTGCGCGAGTTCGTTGTTGTAGCAGTTCAGTTGCTTGGTGCACACCGGAGTGTCGTCGCCCGGGTAGAAGACGAGAACCACCGTTTGCCCCGCGTACTGCGACAGCGAATACGACGCGTTGCCGGTGCCGGGGAGAGAGAAATCGGGGGCCTTACCCCCCACTGCGACGCTCATGCCGAGGCCGCAGCCATCGTGTCGTCGGACATGTCGAAGTTCGAGTAGACGTCCTGCACATCGTCGTTGTCTTCCAGCGCATCCATGATGCGCAATACACTACGCGCATCAGCGAGGTCTTCGACAGGCACCAGGTTCGAGGAGACCATCGTGCTCTGGGCGGACAGCACCGGCACGCCCGCGGCTTCGAGGGCCGCCTTCACGTCGAACACCGCCGAGGGCTCGGAGGTGACGCGCCAGACATCCCCGTCGCGGGCCACGTCGTCGGCTCCGGCCTCGATCGCCGCAGCCACCACCTCGTCTTCGGTCAGTCCACCATCCGCCACGATGACACCTCGGCGCGAGAACTGCCAGGCGACCGCGCCCGGTTCGGCCATCGCACCACCGAACTTGGAAAAGATCGCACGAACGTCACCGCTTGCGCGGTTTCGGTTGTCGGTGAGCACGTCAATGAGCAGCGCCACCCCTCCCGGCGCGTAGCCCTCGTAGGTGACCGCCTCGTAGGACGCACCCGTCTGCTCACCGGTGCCGCGCTTGATCGCACGGTCGATGGCATCGTTCGTCATCTGGCCGGCCTTGGCCTTGAGGACCATCGTGCGCAGCGCGGCGTTCGAGTCGGGATCCCCGCCTCCCTCACGCGCCGCAACTTCGATTTGCCGCGCAAGTTTGGCGAACAACTTTCCGCGCGCCTTGTCGACTGCGGCCTTCTTGTGTTTGATGGTTGCCCATTTGGAGTGGCCGGACACTGCTATCTCCTGTTCGTGGCGAGGGAACCCACGATGCGGTCGACAAAGAGACCGTGCAATCGCAGGTCGTCGGTGAGTTCGGGATGGAACGTGATTCCCACGATGCGGTCGGTTGCCACCGCAACGGGAACGCCGCCGTGGGTGGCCAACACCTCGACGTCGGTACCAACCGACTCGATGATCGGTGCCCTGATGAACACCGCGGGAAACGGCGCGTGGAGACCCGCGACGACGATGTCGGCCTCGAAACTGTCGATCTGCCGCCCGTAACCGTTGCGGCGAACCGTGGCGTTCAGAGCGGCGAAAGATCTCTGGTCGTCGCGGCCGTCGAGCACAGACTTCGCAAGCAGGATCACCCCCGCACAGGTGCCGAACACAGGCATCCCCGATGCGATGCGGGTGGCAATCGCGTCAAACAGACCACTCGAGCCGAGCAACTGTGACATTGTGGAGGACTCACCGCCCGGCATCGCCAAAGCATCCACCCCGTCGAGGTCGCGCGGGAGCCGCACCTGACGGGTCCTGACGCCCTCGCGCACCCGCTCGAAGGCCCGTTGATGGGAACTAAAGGCTCCCTGAAGCGCGAGAACGCCGATCGTCAAGCCGGCCGTGTTCCGGTTGCCGACATTCACCTGGAGGCCTCGCGTTCACCATCCACGCTCTGCGTAGCGCTGGTTGATTTCGTCCATGCCGATGCCGGTCATCGGTGCACCAAGACCGCGACTCACCTTGGCGAGGATCTCAGGGTTCCGGAAGTGCGTTGTGGCCTCGACGATCGCCTTGGCGCGGGGCGCCGGGTCGTCGCTCTTGAAAATGCCCGAGCCGACAAACACCGCCTCGGCACCAAGTTGCATGGCAAAAGCCGCGTCCGCGGGGGTGGCAATGCCTCCCGCGCAGAACAGCGGCACGGGCAACCAACCCGTTTCGGCAATCTCCTGCACGAGCGGCAGTGGCGCCTGCAAGCGCTTGGCCCACTCGAACAATTCGGCCGAGTCGGCCTGGGTGATCTTGCGCATGTCCCCGATGATGTTGCGCAGGTGACGTACGGCCTCGACGATGTTCCCGGTGCCTGCCTCGCCCTTGGAACGGATCATTGCCGCACCTTCGCTGATACGCCGCAGTGCCTCGCCGAGATTGGTTGCACCACACACAAAGGGCACGTCGAACGCGAACTTGTCGATGTGGTGGGCTTCGTCGGCTGGTGTGAGCACCTCCGACTCGTCGACGAAATCGACGCCGAGTGACTGCAGAATCTGCGCCTCAACGAAGTGTCCGATGCGGGCCTTGGCCATCACGGGAATGCTGACCGCAGCCTTGATGCCCTCGATCATCTCCGGGTCGCTCATGCGCGCAACGCCGCCATCGCGACGAATGTCGGCCGGTACCCGCTCGAGGGCCATGACGGCGCACGCTCCCGCATCTTCGGCCAGGCGGGCCTGCCCCGGGGTGACGACATCCATGATGACTCCACCCTTCATCATTTCTGCCAGTCCGCGCTTGACGCGAAAGGTCCCAGAGGCGTCGCCAGTCATGTCCCTATCGTACCGAGACTGCCAAAATTGCCGTCACCGTGCGCCGATTTCAGGGGAACTTGACCTTCGTTGGGTCAGTGCCGGCGGGCACATCGGCGCCTTTGTTGGCGCGCGGCAGTTCGATCCACGTGCGACCGGGGGACAACTTCACGGGCGCCCCGGCAAGGTCGGTGAGCGAAAAGACGTCGGTCGCCTTCGCACGCTTCCACTTGCCCTTGACGAGCGAACCATTGGTGTAGACCCATACTTCACCCTCGCCCACGCTCTGCGCCTCAGGGCTGCGAGGGTCGGCCGCACTGGCTTTGTACGACGTGTAGAGAACGACAACGTTTTTCGCGTTCACCTGCGAACCGTCGGCGTCCATGTGCTTGTCATTGCCCATCGAGCGCAGATAGTCGCCGGTGGCCGAGTTCCACAGCCACTGCACCTGTACGCCAGCCATCGACAATCTGAGGCCGGCCGATGCCGTTGCCGTCGCGGGCATTGCGTCACTTGCAGAGCGATACAGGAACTGCTGGGGCGGCCTCGTCGCGCCCTTGGGTGTGAGCGCATAGATCTTCGATGCATCGGCATACAAGTTGTGTGGCGCCTTGCGTTTCGGATCACGCTTGTAACCACCCTGCTGATAGGCGACGAGTGCACCCATGTCGACGAGCACCGACTTGCGAATGAGTGACGTCGTCTTTCCATTGCCCCCGCTCCAGACGAACAACGGGTTGAGGTAGGCGCTCAAGAGGTCCACGTCCTGCGTGCGCCCCGAGCGTATTGGTCCGATGTTGGTGGGAGCGTTGGTGTGGAAGACAGCGGCGTAGCGGGTGAGCTGCTCCACGTTCTCCTCGTAGACGATGTCTGCCTGGTTCAACCCCGCCTGGGGACGAGCCGTGGGATGGTTGTCGATCTTGGCGGCCAGGGCAGGACGAGTCGCAGCGGCGGCGTCTTTGATGGCCAGACCGGTGAGGGGCATGACCTCGGGTGTCGGAAGCGTCGTCGTTGGCCCGGGCAAGGTTGACGGAAGTGCGATGTCGCCGTACGAGGGCTCGGGAATGTTCTCCGGTGCGTCGGCGTCGCCACCGCAGGCCGCCAACGCGGCCGCAACAACCATTGCCCCGGCGATCCACAACCGCCGAATCGTGCGTGGGGCGGATTGGTTCGTGCGTCTCATCTCCAACGTCCTTTAGCTGCGTGTTATGTCCGGGGCACGGTGCCCCCGGGATCGGAATCAGACTTCGCGAAGAAGAGCCAGTCGCTCGCTGAGCGGGGGGCGGTCTTCGTCGGTTGGCCTGTCGTGCGACATGCCCACCCTAGAACCGGATCGCACGCCGCCCGCGTCAGCCCAGGATTCCCCGACCGGATCGGCGAACCAGAGGAGGTTGCAGTGGGCAACCGTACCGCTGACCCGCGTGGATGTCTCGAGCATGCGTTGAAAGGCGGCTGCGAGACCCGGTGGGTACCGCGTGATGCCGACACCCCTCACGTCTGCGTCAAAGATCACCTGTCCCGACAGGGCCGCCTCGATCACTCGCCGCCGCAGCGGACCGGGAATGAACCACGGCTTGGCGCTCGAGAGGGCCGCGGCGAACGTCTGGGCTTCTGCGAGCCCCGAACGCAGCCGCGCCAGGCCCACGGCGACTGCACCTTCCATCTCGATGCGTTCCAGCGCATCGACGAATCCCTGCGTGACGACGACCTCGTCCTGGGACACGCCCGCCGGGTCTGCGGCAACGAAGACATTGATCGACGAGTCGGCGGTGATCGAGACGCGGGGTGCCGACACGCCGGCTGTTGCACAGAGTCCCTGCAGCAGATTGAACAGGCGCGGCGCGTCAGCGGCATCGAGCTCGCGTGCATCGATGCCGACCATCACACTCGACAAGGCGGAGTCGACGAATCGCGCGATCAGACCCACGGCAAGGAGCGCACCACCCGCACCGAGCACGAGGGCGCCCAGCACGAGACCAACGACGCCGGCAAACACCAAACCGAGTACTGCCCCGACGACACCACCCATGGCGGCCCACAGGATCACCGCGGCACGCCGAAGGTCCTCGTGGTGGTCGGCCCAGCCCGACGCGGGCGACGACGAAACAGAGGCAGCAGAAGAAGCGTTCATGGTCGTTGCGTGCGCCGCACACGACGCTTTTCCAACAACGACAGCATACGGTTCGCCTTGCGGGACCGGCGTGGATCCTCGGTCTTGCGACCAAGACCCGTCGCATAGCCATCCCCGGCCCCGCTGCGTTCCATCTCCAGCGCACGCTCGTAGAGCTCGACATACTGCTGCGCGAGAGTTCGCATCGACGAGGATTCGACGCGTCGACGACCCGCCTCGACGAGGCGCTGCGACAGGCGTGGATTGGCCATTACTTTGGCGAGTGCGGCTGCAAGTGCACGTTCATCCCCCGGCTCGACGAGGAGGGCATCGACATCGTGCGTCGCCACGTTCTGGTACCCGTCGATGTCGCTGGCCACGACCGGCGTTCCCGACGCCATCGCTTCGAGCAACACGACACCGAATGATTCGCCGTGCAGCGACGGTGCACAGAACACCGATGCCTGTGTCATGCGACGAATCTTCTCCGCATCCGAGACACGGCCGAGCCACGTGATCCGTGACTCGGCTGCGTACTTCGCCATCAAGCCTTCCGTATCAGGGCCGTCGGATGCGATCCACAAACGGACATCGGCCGGTAGGTATGCCAACGACGCGAGCAGAACATCGAGACCCTTGCGGGGTTCGTGGCGACCGACGAAGAAAATCGTGGGTGACGCCGTTTTTTCCACCGTTGTCGGCTGGTTCCGGATGCCATAGCGCGACAGTTCGACTCCGTTGCCGAGCAACTCATACGTCCCACCCAGGTATCGAGCCGCCAGCATTTCGGCATCCTTCGACACGGCGACGCGGATATCGATCCGTGACGCCAACCATCTCACTGCCTTGTTCAACATTCGGTAGCTCGTCGAGTCGCCTGCCGCATGGAACGTACCGATCGTCGGCGCGAGGCGCAGCAACAGCGCAGTCATGGTGACACCCGGGGCCAGTGGTTCGTGCAAATGAATGATGTCGAAGTCTTCGTCGTTCAACGCCCGAATCGTGCGCAACGCAGCCGATGCGTCGGGGGCGAGCGGTGCAATAGAACCGTTTGCGGCCGTCGGCAGACTGTTACCGAGCGGTGTCACGAAGGGTTCGGGGGGAGCACCATCGCAGGGGCCGAGCACGCGCACCTCGTGACCCATTGCGCGCAGTTCGCGCGCCAGACCCAGGACCTGCATCTGAACCCCACCGGGAATGGTGAGGCTGTAGGGACAGAGCATCCCGATGCGCAGCACACTCCAACGGTAGCGACCATCGGGTACCGTGCGGCGATGAGCACAGCAAAAGGCGACGAACTCCCCGCAGTTTCCGTTGTCGCAACCCCGACCAAGCGCCATGCGATCCTCGAACTCGCATCCCGCCTCGATGTCGCAGGGTTCCCCGCGCTCGCATGTCCGAGTTTGGGTGGAACGCTCGGCCTGTGCATTTCACTCGCCCACGAAACCCGAAACATCGGCTACTTCACGTCGATCCAGCCGATCTACTACAGCCACCCCGTCGAGGCGGCCAACACCGCGGCGCACATCCACGAGATGTCGGGTGGCCGATTCGGCTTCGGCATCGGTGTCAGCCACGGCCCGGTCGTCTCGCGCCTCGGGGTGCAGGCCGGCAAGCCTCTCTCCGACGTCCGCAATTACGTCGATGCAATGCGCAGGCAGGAACAGTTTTCGGGGCAGTTGCCGCCCGTGTATCTCGCCACGATGCGTGATCGCATGTTGTCGCTTGCTGCCGAGATCGGTCAGGGCGCGATCTGGGCGAATGCTTCGCTGCGCCACATGCCCACGCAACTCGCCCGCCACGCGGGCGAGTTCCGAGAGGACTTTCTGCTGGCCAACATGATCCCCACCGTCATCGACGACGACCTCGAGGCGGCGCGCGCGATCAACCGCAAGACGATGCGCGGATACGTGATCCTTCCGAACTACCGCAACTACTGGCGCGTGGCGGGATACGCCGAGGAGATGGACGCACTGGAAGCGCTGATCGCCGCTGGCCGCCGCGACGATCTGGCCTCCGCGATGAGCAACAAGTGGCTTGATGACTGCACCCTCAGCGGGTCCGTCGACCGAGTTCGTGACGGACTTGCGGCTTGGTACGCGGCCGGTGTCATGCCGATCGCCGTCATGTCGTCCACGTCGGGCGGCCAGGCCCACGCCATCAAGCAATTGATCGATGCCTACGCCTGATCGGCGAGCAGGTCGCGTTCCGCGAGAAACTCCCGCACCCGTGACGCGACCTCGTCACGAACACGCCGAACGAAGTCGAGGTCACGCCCGGCCGGGTCGTCGATCACCCAGTCGAGACGCAACTTGCCCGGCAGAACCGGACATTCGTCGCCGCAACCCATCGACACGACTGCATCGACCTCTTCGAGCATGCCCATCGTCCACTTCTTCGGCACCGCACCACCGAGGGTGATTCCAATCTCGTCCATGACCGCGGCCGCAGCGGGATTGACCGCCGCACCGGGGGACGAGCCGGCCGACATCACGACAACTCCGGGTCTGGCCCAAGCGGACGTGAAAGCTGCAGCCATCTGCGACCGGCCGGCATTGTGCACGCAGAGGTAGAGAATGCCGAAGCTCACCGCTCAACCAGTCGCCCACCAAAGACGAGAGACGCCACGGCAAGACCCACGGCACCACCGACGAACTGACCAACGAAAAACATCGGCATAGAGGACGGGTCGATCCCCGCGAATGAATCCGACAACGAACGACCCACGCTGACAGCCGGATTGGCGAAGCTCGTCGATGAGGTACACCAATACGCCGCCGTGATCCACGCAGCCACCATGTACGGAATCACGCCTGCACGATCGGAGCGGATGAACCCCTCGATCAACAACACGAGCACCGCCGTCGCCACCACTTCACCCGCGACGATCGGCCCACCCTCGCGAAGCTTGTCGGAAACGTTCACCACATCGAGACCGAACATTGCGTTGGCTGTCATCGCACCCAAACATGCACCGACGACCTGCACGATCACAAACGGCAGGACATCCCGACCGGCAAGACGTCCCGCAAGCCACTGCACGACCGACACGACCGGGTTGAATTGCGCACCCGAAACCGGGCTGAACAACGTGATGAACAGAATCAAACCACCGGCGGTTGCAATGGTGTTGGCGAGCAGTTGCACCCCGACCTCATCGCTCAAACGTTCGGCCATGATGCCCGAACCAACGACGACCGTGACGATGCCCCACGTGCCGAGGATCTCGGCGCCGAGGCGACGCCCGATCGCGTTGGCGACTTCACTCAACAGCAGGTTCCGTCGACGCCACACGACTCGCCCTGGAGCGCAACGTTGATCAGTCGACGTGTTGTCGGTGGTGCAGCCATCGCACCGGCATCACCGTCTTCATTGGTCACGGTATAGATCTCCCACGAGATTTCAGGGCCGTGCACCCACACCTTGTCCTGCTGGGCGTAGCAACAACTCGTCGCTTCCTGCAGTGTCGTTGCAAGACCCTTTGACTGCGCCGACTCCGCGGCCGCGACAACTTCATCGGTCGATGACACTTCGACACCGATGTGATTCAGCGTTCCCGGTGCTCCCCCGTTCGCGATCAGCACCAACTTGAGCGGCGGCTCATCGACGACGAAGTTCGCGTAATCGCCACGTACCTTGTGGGGCTGGACGCCGAAGAGGTTCGAATAGAACGCGATCGCGCCGGCGAGATCGCCGACGTTGAGGGCAACCTGCACGCGGCTCATCATCGCATGATATATTGATGATTGTCTATATGTCAAACGACTGCTGCCCCGCCCCGTTCGGGCGATCGCTCACGCCCCGCGAAGCCGAGCGCTGCGCCAAGGTCTTCGCGGCGCTCGCCGACCCCGTACGTCTTCGCCTCTACACGATGATCGCCTCGGCCGACGGCGCGGTGTGCGCCTGCTCGTTCGTCGACGCCGTGGATCGGTCGCAACCCACGGTCAGCCACCACCTAAGGATCCTCCGTGCTTGCGGCTTGGTGCAGGGCACCAAGCGCGGAACCTGGGTGTGGTACTCCGCCAATCCGGAACTGGCGGCAGAGGTCGCTCAACTGTTGCCGGCGCGCATTTCGGCGTAGCCGGGGTCGCTCGGCCAGTTCGGCTGGAACATGTGCCACTGCTCCGGCGCGCGGCGGATGAGTGACTCGAGTTCCGTTGCCAGTTTCTGTGTTCCCGCGGCGACGTCGTCGCGCAGCCTGCCGGTGCGGGTCAAGTCGATGGGCGCCCGCACGATCGCATGGTGGCCGTTGTAGCGATCGGTGAAGTACACCGCCGCGGCGATGAGCGGTGCCCCCGAGCGGATGGCGAGCGTGACTGGCCCGCCGGGCAGCGTGGTGGTTTCACCGAAGAATTCGACCGGCAGACCGTCACCTTTCAAGTCGCGGTCGCACAGCAGACACACGATGTGGTTGTCTCGCAGTGCCGAGAGGATGTCGGCGGCGATGCCCTCGCCCAGCGGGACGACGTTCATGCCCAGGTTCGTGCGCAGATTGGTGAACCACTCGAAGAGTTCGGGTGGCTGCAACGGCTCGACAACCACGGTCGCCTTGTAGTTTCGGTCGGCGAGCCAACGTCCCGCCCACTCCCAGCCACCGAGGTGTGGAAGGGCCAGGATCACGCCCTTGCCCTTGCCGAGGCCCTCGATGACCCGTTCGAAACCGTCGAGCGTGAACGAGTTGTCGACGACTTCGCGCGGCAGGCTGGGGAGGCGAAAACTCTCGACGTAGTAGCGCGCGTAACTGTCGAACGACTCCTGCACCGCCGCACGCAGTCGGCGCCGGTCGAGATCAGGCCGAACGCGACGGATGTGGCGTTCGATGATGCTGCGCCGCGACTGCAGCGATGCCGAAGCGGTGTAGCCAATGAGCCGTGCGCTCGCATATGCAAGAGGACCGGGCGTCAGTTGAGCGAAAAGACTGGCCATCTTGTAGGCGCCGACCGTGAACGTGTCGGTTGCCGACTCGCGGAGCGTGGCCATCGCGCCGTGAGATCAGCGCGCGCGGCGCCGCGCCGACGCACGACGCTGCAGGCGGGCCGCTTTGCGCGAGGCCCTGCGGACTTGACGCTGCTCGATGCGAACCTCGGCAATCGGCGCAACGGCGGCTTGGCTCCACACCCTCGAGAAACGCTGGACCGCCGTGATCGACGTGAGGACGAGCATCACCCAGAGAATCGGCACGAGGGCCGAATCAAAGAGCAGGCCAATGCAAAGAAGGATGATCCGCTCGGCACGTTCCATCAGACCGCCCTTGGCCTGCAGACCGAGCGATTCGGCTTTCGCCCGCTCGTAGCTGATCGTGGACGAGACACCCATCACCGCCATCGGAAGGATCGCAATGTGGCCGCCGTCGCGGGACACCAGGAACCAGGCGATGCCGCCGAGGAGAAAGCCGTCGGTGACGCGATCAATGACCGAATCAAAGAACGCCCCACGCTGACTGGCGAGGTTGCCGGCCTTGGCAACGGCACCGTCGAGCAGGTCGGGCAGGGCGGCGAGGATGACGAGCAACAAACCCGCGCGCAACGCGCCCATACCTATGGCGACAGCGGCGGCAACCGCGAGAACGAGCCCGACGATGGTCAAGACGTCCGGCGTCACACCCGCACGGCGCAGCGATTCGCCCATCGGACGCACGGCGCGCTCGACCTGGGATTTCCAGTTTCCGTCGAACATGGTCTCTAAGGGTAATCCCCCGTGCCTCAATCGGCGGGTTTTGCCCCGTCGGGGTTGGCCTCGGTGAGTTTCTCCAACACCGAGCCGTTGAGGGCGTCGACGAGCACCAGGCCGCGACGCAACGGGGGCTCCTCGGCGCTGTAGCAGAACACACGCCATGTGGGCCGGCTGCGAATGCCGCGCCACACCTGTTGGGCCGAGGCGTGACCGACGGCGAAACCAACGGCGCGCGTCGCAACCACCAGTGCCTGCTTTTCGTCGACCACCATCCGCCATCCCGATGTGATGCTCATCAGACCGACGGCGGTGAGAATGATCGCGGCGGCAATCCATCCGCCGTTGACCATCGGTGAATCGGTACCACCGACCAGGCGTACGAGCACGCACAACGCGGCGAGCACGAGGTAGATGACGCCGGGAATGCGACGACGGCTGTTGTCGGGGAACTCGTATGCACCGCTGAACGCGGTGATGTTCAAGTCTTCGGGAAGCGCGTCGCGGATGTCGTCTCCGTGATCGGGGTTTGCCACGTCCCCACCCTAGAGGCGGCACCAGGCTTCGCGTAGTTTTACCGCCGAATCGACGAGTGATTCTGGGAGAGTGCGCGTGTTCGCAACCGCGGTCATGAAATTGCCGTCGCCGACCCATCGCGGAACCACATGTACGTGCAAATGATCGGAAATGCTGCCGCCCGCGGGTGGTCCGAGGTTGATACCAACGTTCACGCCCTGCGGCGAGTACGCGGCCTTGAGTGCCCGCACCCCCTGTGTGACGAGCGACCACAGTTCGCCGGACTCGGCGGTCGACAGATCCTCGAGGTTGGGCACTTCGCGGTAGGGCAAAACGAGCATGTGACCGGATGCGTACGGGTACGCGTTGAGAATCGCGAAACATTCCTCGCCCCGGCGCACGATGTGCGCCTCGTCATCGGAGAGTCCGGCGTTGAGGATTCGCGTGAAGATCGAACCACCCTCGACGGGCAGCGGATCGCCGGCAGTCTCCCCCCACCGCTGCACGTAGGCGGCCCGCCAGCCGTTCCAGAGATGATCAAGCATTTGCATCGTCCGCGTTGACGTCGGTGGCGACCCTCACCACGAACTCCTCGAGGCGAACATCGCGCTCAACCTCGCCGTCACGCGGGTTGACCCCCACCGTCAAGTTGGCCACATCGTCGTCACCGACAACGAGAACGTACGGGATCTTCTCCATCTTCGCACTGCGGATGCGCTTGCCGAGTTGGTCGTTGGCATGGATCACCTCAACACGAAAACCTTCGCGCTGCAGGCGCTCAGCGACACCCGTCGCGTAGGACTCGTGTGCCGAGGCAACGGGCAACAGACGAATCTGCACGGGGGCGAGCCAGGTCGGCAGGGCGCCGGCGTAGTGCTCGAGTAACACTGCGAAGAACCGCTCGACGGAACCAAAGAGCGCACGGTGCAGCATGATCGGCCGGTGGCGCTGTGAGTCGGCACCGACGTACTCCAGGTCGAAGCGTTGCGGCAGGTTGAAATCGCACTGGATCGTCGACAGCTGCCACGTGCGGCCGATCGCGTCCCGCACGTCGATGTCGATCTTCGGCCCGTAGAAGGCGGCATCGCCTTCCTTGATTTTGTAGGCCAATCCGTACTTGTCGAGCGCGGCCCGGAGGGCCCCGGTGGCCTTGTCCCAGATGGCGTCGTCACCGACGTACTTGGCCGGGTCTTTCGTGCTGAGGTTCGCAGTGAAGTCCCTGAAACCGAACCGACGCAGAACACTCATCACGAAATCGAGCAGCGATGCGATTTCGTCCTGCAACTGGTCCTCTGTGCAGTAGATGTGGCTGTCATCTTGTGTGAAGCCACGGATGCGCATCAGGCCGTGCAGCGTGCCCGCGCGCTCGTAGCGGTAGACGGTGCCCAGTTCGTACAGTCGCATCGGAAGCTCCCGGTAGCTGCGACCGCGACCCGCGAAGATCAGGCAGTGCATCGGGCAGTTCATCGGCTTCGGGTAGTAGACGCCGTTGTCCATCTCCATTGGCGGGTACATGCCGTCGCGATAGAAGTCGAGGTGGCCGGAGGTCTGGAAGAGATTCGCGTTCGCGATGTGCGGAGTGAAGACGAACTGGTACCCGCCGTTCTGGTGACGTTCGCGGCTGTAGTCCTCCATCAACTTGCGCACGATGGCGCCCTTGGGATGCCACACTGCGAGGCCGCCACCCAGTTCCGGGGGGAACGACAGCAGGTCCTGTTCGACGGCGAGACGACGATGGTCGCGCTTCTCTGCTTCGGCGAGGCGGTGCAGGTGTCCGTCCAGAGCGGCTTTCGATTCCCATGCGGTGCCGTAGATGCGTTGCAGCATCGGACCCTTTTCCGACGAACGCCAATGCGCACCCGCCACTTTCATGAGCGCGAAATGCCCCAGCCTGCCCGTGGACGGCACGTGCGGCCCCCGACACAGGTCGACGAACGACTCGGTGTTGCGGTACACGCTGATGGTTTCACCGCCACCGACTTCGCCCGCATCGGCGCCGTCGGCCGCCCCCGAGGTCACCCGCTCGATGATCTCGCGCTTGTAGGGCTGGTCGGCGAAGAGACGCAGGGCTTCGTCCACCGCGACCTCGGAACGCACGAAGCGCTGGTCGGCCTTGACGATCTCGCGCATTTTTTCACTGATCGAGCCGAGATCGGTTTCGGAGAACGTGCGTCCACCCGGCAGGTCGAAGTCGTAATAGAAACCGTCTTCGATGGCGGGCCCGATCGAAAACTTGGCGCCCGGGAACAGTTGCGTGACCGCTTGGGCGAGAACATGGGCGGTGGAGTGTCGCAAAACGTGCCGGCCGGCATCGCTGTCGGCGGTGATGATCGCAACGGTTGCACCCTCGGGCAGCGGCGCGTCGAGGTCGGCTTCGGATCCGTCGACGAGCGCGGCGAGTGCCGCCTTGGCGAGCCGCGAGCCGATCGCTGCGGCAAGGTCGGCGGCGGTCGAACCCGACGCCAATTCGCGCGCGGAGCCGTCGGGGAGTTTGACCGTCAGCGTCGACATAACGCCTCGAGTCTATGGCGAGACGGCCACCGCGCTCTGGCTGTTTTCGGCGGCAACGACGGTGCCGCCCTTGGTCGCATACGTGTTGCGGTACTCCTGGCCCGTCAACTCACGGATCTCGAACATCAGCTCATCGGTGATCTCGCGCAGCACCATGTGGTCGGCCTCGCGATCGGAGTAACGCGACACGTCGATGGGTTGACCGATGCGAATCGAACAGCGCATGTTGAACCGCGGGAAGTTCACCTTCGGCACGACGGAGTCGGGCGGCTGGATCTCCCGCGTGCCGGTGATGCCAACGGGCAGGATCGGACATCCGACCGCCAACGCGAGACGCGCAGCACCCGTGCGACCCTTGTAGAGCATTCCGTCGCGGCTGCGCGTTCCCTCGGGGAAGATGCCGAACAACTCGCCGCGACGCAGCACGGCCTCGGCAGCCCCGAGCGCCGCCGCACTTTTGTCGCCGCCGGAACGGTCGATGGGAATCATCCCCATGGCGGGAAAGAACTTCCGCGTTTTCCAGGAATCCAGGTACTCGGCCTTGCCCACGAAACTGATTGCGCGGGGCACGAGCATCATCAAGAATGCACTGTCGAGAAAACTCACGTGGTTCGGACACAGAATTGCGGGACCCGACCTCGGCAGGCGATCGAAACCTTCGAGGTCGAAACGCCACAAGGACTTGATCGCTGGGCGCACGACACGGCGCACCGTGCGCTGAAGGGCGCCGGCCCCTTGGTATGCCATTCGTGTGTCGCCCGAAGCCTCCATGACCGCCTCAGAGTAGGTCTGCTCGGCAAAAAGTGACGAAGGCTGCTTGTCAACGCTGTGTGAACTTCTTCGCACCACCCGCCGGCGGTTTTTGCGCTAGCTGAGCCGCACCCCGAGCAGGGCTGCCGCGGCCGTCACATCGCGTCCGGCGCGGGCCGCCTGGTCGATGGCGTCGAGGGCCGCGGGGGTGGCAAGGTCGTCATCGAGACAGGTCCGCACGGCTTGGAGTACACCGTCGTCGGGCCCGCCGCCGTTCGCCGTCGAGCGCCACTGCGCAAGGCGGGCGGCGGCGGCGGGCATGATGCCCTCGTTCCACTCCCATTCGGTGCGGTAGTGGTGGGACATGATACCCAGACGGATGACACGCGGGTCCCACTGGCGACGCAGGGCGTCGACGAAGACGAGATTGCCCCGACTCTTTGACATCTTGTGGCCGTCCATGAAGACCATGGCGACATGCATCCAATGACGCACGAAGGTCTGGCCCGTCGCAGCCTCGGACTGGGCCCGCTCGCACTCGTGATGCGGAAAGATGAGATCCGAACCCCCGCCGTGGAGGTCGATCGTCGATCCCAGTTCGCGAAGTGCCAGAGCCGAGCATTCGATGTGCCAACCCGGACGACCCGGACCCCACATCGTGTCCCAGGAGGGCTCGTCACCCCTGCTGGTCTGCCAGAGAACGAAGTCGAGCGGATGACGCTTGTTGGGGTCGTCGACGTTGCCGCCGCGCTCGCGGGCGACGGCGACCATCTCGTCGTGCGTGTGGTGCGACACCGACCCGAAGGCTGGGGACTTGGCGACGTCGAAGTAGACGTTGCCGCCCGCCTGGTAGGCGTATCCGCGGTCCAGGACCATGCCGATGAAGCCACGGATGTCGGCGATCGCCGACGACGCACGGGGTGTGCTGTGCATCGGGAGCATCTCGAGTGCGGCCATGTCGGCCTCGAATCGTGCCTCCTCTCCCGCCGCCAGGTCGAGGTAGTGAACCCCTAGGTCGCGGGCCTTTGCGAAAAGCGGGTCGTCGACGTCGGTGACATTGCGTACGCACTTCACCACGTGGCCGAGGTCGATGAGCCGACGCTGCAACACGTCATAGGCGAGGAATGTCGCGGCATGACCCAGATGCGTCGCGTCGTAGGGCGTGATGCCGCACGTGTACATGAGAACGGTCGGACCGGGCTCGAAGGGCACGACCGCCTGGCGGGCCGTGTCATACAGACGCATCACTTGCGTGGGTCTCCCTTGATTCCGTTCAAACGGGGGGCGACACGCGTCTTGTAGCGCACGTTCAACTGCAACAGCACCGCAGTGAAGGCTTCAATCGCGGTGGCGTTGGAGAGTTCTCCGGCGTCGAGTGGACGGCATCCCGGGATCTTTTCGAGGATTTCGCTGACGGTCACGAGCGCCGCCCTGTCGTCGGAACAGATCAGAACGTCGCTGTCGACGGGGTCCCCGAGGTGGCCGAGTTCCTTGGCCGGCACATGGTGCAGAGCCGCGACAACACGACAGCGTGGCGCGGCCACTTGAACGTGTGCGGCGACACTGCCGCGCGGTGGAACGAGAGGCTGAAACTCGTTGCCCACCCGAACAAGGGCATTCGCCATACTGACGACGACCTTGCCGGCGAGGTCGGACTCGTGCTCTTTGGCTGTCGTCGCAGCCGAATCCCACGGGGTGGCCAGCACGATGACCTCGCTTGCCGCGGCTTCGTGGTTCGACCCGCCACGCACGGCGAGTGAAAGCGAGGGCCATGCATCTCTGATCTCACGGGCTTTGTCTGCGGCGCGGTCCGCAGAGCGCGAACCGATGATCACCGGATAACCGACCGATGCGAGTCGTGCCGCCACGGCCGTGCCTGCGGGACCGGTTCCGCCGAGCACCCCGATCGTCGTCGATCCCCCACTCATGAACCGAGCATTGCACAGACGCACCCCGGGGCACACACACCGACGGACACTGCTCGACTGCACTACCGTCGGATGCATGGGCATTCTCGAGGGCAAACAGATCGTGATCACGGGCGTTCTCACCGACGCTTCACTGGCGTTCGGGGTTGCCAAACTTGCCCAGGAAGAGGGCGCGAACGTGGTCCTCACGGGGGCGGGTCGCGGACTCTCACTGACGCAACGCACGGCGCGGAAACTTCCGCAGCCAGCGCCCGTGTTCGAATTCGATGTCACCAACACCGACCACGTCGCATCCGTACGCAACGACGTGCAGCAGCACTTCGGAACCGTCGACGGTGTCCTCCACGCGATCGGGTTCGCACCGCCCGCTTGTCTTGGCGACGACCTCATGGCAGCGACGTGGGACGAAGTTTCCGTTGCCTTGCACGTCTCCGCCTTTTCGCTCAAGACCCTCGCAGATGCCTTCGTGCCGCTGATGCGCAACGGTGGGACGATCGTTGGCCTCGACTTCGACAACACCGTTGCCTGGCCCGCCTACAACTGGATGGGCGTTGCGAAGTCGGCATTCGAGTCGACGAATCGATATCTGGCCCGCGAGCTTGGCCCGAAGGGCATCCGCTGCAACCTCGTCGCCGCCGGACCGGTTCGCACGATGGCCGCCAAGTCGATTCCCGGGTTCGCCAAGTTCGAAGACGTCTGGGATGCACGCTCACCCCTCGGGTGGGACGTCAACGACGGCAACCCCGTCGCCAAGGCCTGTGTCGCTTTGATGTCGGACTTCTTCCCCTCGACCACGGGTGAGATGATCCACGTCGACGGCGGTTACCACGCGACGGGTGCATGACCCCCCGATGAACCGCCTCTCCAACGAAGTATCTCCCTACCTTCGACAGCACCGCGACAATCCCGTCGACTGGTACGCGTGGGGCGAAGAAGCATTTGCCGCCGCGCGCGAGCGTGGCGTGCCGGTGCTGCTCTCCGTTGGCTATTCGGCGTGTCATTGGTGCCACGTAATGGCCCACGAATGCTTCGAGGATGAGACCGTCGCCAGGGAGATGAATGCACGGTTCGTCAACGTCAAAGTCGACCGTGAAGAGCGTCCCGATGTCGACGCGGTGTACATGGAGGCCGTGCAGGCACTCACGGGCCGCGGCGGGTGGCCGATGACGGTCTTCTTGACACCCGAGGGCAAGCCCTTCTACGGCGGCACGTACTTTCCCAAGCCGTCGTTCATGCAACTGATGTCGGCGATCACCGATGTGTGGCAGAACCGTCGACATGACGTGGATACGAACGTGAACGCACTGATGGACGCGCTGTCCCACAGTGAGGTCGGCACGCCGGCGACGAGCGTCCCGGGCGCCGACCTGCTCGACCAAGCAGTGGGCAGACTCGCGGAGAACTTCGACCGTGAATGGGGTGGTTTCGGTGCGGCCCCGAAGTTCCCCTCCACGATGAACGTCGACTTGTTGCTGCGCAGTTGGGCCACCGGCGGCAACACCTCCGCACGCGACATCGCACTCCACACCCTCGACGCCATGGCGGCCGGTGGGATGTACGACCATCTGGGCGGCGGTTTCGCTAGATACTCCGTCGATCGCCAGTGGTTGGTGCCGCATTTCGAGAAGATGCTCTACGACCAGGCTCTGTTGTTGCGCGTCTATACCCACGCCGCCGTCACCACCGGCGAGCCGCGCTTCGAGCGCATCGTGCGCGCGACCATCGGCTACGTGTTGCGCGACCTCACCCACCCCGAGGGTGGTTTCTACTCGGCCGAGGACGCCGACTCGGCCGACCTCGATGGCCATCACCACGAGGGTTGGTTCTACACCTGGACACCCCGCGAAATCCGTGACGTCCTGCCCGCGCGCGACGCCGACATCATCTCGGAGTGGTTCGGTGTCACCGAAGGCGGCAACTTCGAGGGGCGCAACATCCTCACCCGGCACCCTTGGCGTCACGACTACGTGCCGCCGATCCAGGTCGAGGCCGCGATGGCGGTGTTGTTCGAAGCCCGCAAGTCACGACCCAGACCCCTCCTCGACAACAAGGTTCTCACCGAGTGGAACGGGCTGATGTTGTCGGCGCTCGCCGAGGCTGCCCTCTTGTTCGGTGACGACGAGTGGCTGGCCGCAGCGGTGCGCAACGGCGAATTTCTCGTGCGTGAACTGCGCGGGCCCAACGGTCGCTGGTACCGCAGTTGGCACGACGATGGTGTTCCGCGCGCGCGCCACGCCGCCTTGGCGGCCGACCTCGCTGCACTCGTCGATGCCTTCACACGACTCGGCGAGGCGTGCGGCCGCAACCTCTGGACGAAGTTGGCCGTCGAGACCGCCGACCAACTCCTCGACAACCACTGGGACCCCGAACTGGGGGGCCTGTTCACGACCGCCAACGATGCCGAACGTCTGGTCGTGCGTCAAAAGGATCTTCTCGACAACGCCACACCGTCGGCGAATTCGATGGCGGCGGGGGCCTTCGTGCGCCTCGCGGGTCTCACCGGGGAGGTGCGGTTCGCCAACCACGCCGACCGGATACTCCAATTGCTCGACCCGGTGATGCGTCGTGCTCCGAGCGCGGCCGGCAACGCCCTCGCCGCACTGCACACGCGTCTGGTCGGCACCAGCGAACTGGTTGTCCCCGGCGATTTCGGTGAGTTCGCCGCGGCGGTGCGCCGCAACTGGCGGCCGGCTCTCGTCGTTGCCTGGGGTGACGGGGACGGTTCGGCGCTCTGGCAGGGGCGAACCGCCGGCAACGCCTACCTGTGTCGTGGTCAGGTGTGCATGACCCCGGCGGCCGATGTGTCGACCCTCGTGGCGCAACTCAGCGCGAACGGCTAGGACACCGCCGGGTCGATGCGTTCACCACCGGTCCGCGTGGATGATGTCGCTCGCACGGTGACGTGCACGTGTCGCACTGACACCGCGACGCGCCCCACCCGTCACACAGGCCGGATGGCCCAGGGCAATCGCACCGAGCAGCTGCAGTGTTTCGGGAACGCCGAAGTGCCGACGGATCTCATCGGCCCCGTTGAACACGGCGAAGAACAAAGCGCCCAGACCCGCGTCGTGCGCGGCGAGCAACAAAGACATCGTTGCCATCGACGCATCGATCGTCCAGTAGGGGGCGCCCCACTTGTCGGTGCCCGCACCGAGACCCGTGTGCACCTTGTCGGGTTCCGAGTAGCGCGCCACGTACGCCTCGGGGTCGGCGAATGACAGGGCGATCACCGGCGCACGCAACAGACCCGGCCAAGCAAAGGATTCGCGTTTGTCGGCGGGAAGCGAGAGGTCCCAGAACCGGGCCCGGGCGTCGTCACGGAGAACGAGCAGCGACCACCCCTGGGTCTTGCCCGCGCTCGGGGCACGCGAGGCGAGGTCGACGAGGTCGCCAACGAGGTCGTCGGCAACGTCGGTATCGGCGAAGTCGCGCGTCATACGGCGCGTTTTCAAGGCGTCGCGTAGTTCCATGTGGAGACGGACGTCGGATTGGGCGCCGACTAGGCGCGCTTGCCGAGCTTGGCGAGGCTCTCGGTCATCGTCCAACCGTGGACGATGAGCACACCGCCCTTGGCGAAGGGCACCTTGGAGAACATTTCTGTGATCGCGGCGTTCGTCTTGCCGGGTTTTGACGACTCGTGGTCCAGATAGCCCGACTGCCCGACGGCCTTGACGGTGAAGGACAGCTCGTCGTAGTTCGCCTCGACGCCGAAGCGCTTGGCCAAGCGACGACCCCACGCCCGCTCTTCCCCCACCGCGCGGTGGCCCGGCCGCGGGATCATCCCGGTGAGCGCCTTGAAGGCCTCGAGACCGTCGGCCGAGGCAAAGCGCGAGCCGACCACGACGTCCTCGTCGGGGAACGCCATCAGCGCACGGTGATAGGCCTCGGCCATCAGACCCTTCAAGACCGTGTCGCGCTTCGTGGTGCGCTTCACGCTCATCAGTCCGAGCAACACGCAGGGGGTTCCGCCGATGCGTTCGAGGGTGGAGAAACTAAAACCCTGCAGCTTGCCGTCGACACGAGCCGTGGTGTTTAGCACCCAGTCTTCCTTTGCCTTTGACAGCAGGCCAATGCCGAAGCTGCCCCCCATCGATGCCATCTCGTCGAGATCGGCGTCGGTGAGAGCAGACGAGTCACGGGTCTCGACCTCTAGTGCCATTGGCCCATATTCTGCCAGCGAAAACGCCGACCCCCTACCCGCCGGCCGGGAACGGCTCCCTAGCCCACTATCACGGCGTCGCCGAAGGCCACCCGCAGGTCGCCGATGGCCCGCTCGATGTTGACGCTGAACGAGTCGGCCAGTCGCAGCACCTTGCCGTGCCCCAGGTCGACGATGACGGGCGCATCACCGGGGAACTCGGTGAGGATTGCCTTCAGGCGATCGATCATGTCTTCGTCCACGGCCGATGCGGAGAGTTTCATTCGCAGGCTGCGGGGACCGGTCAGCGTGAGGTTCTCGACGATCTCGACTTTTTGCGCCATGAAGCCGACGTGCGAGTCGTCGCGACGATCGATACGGCCGCGCACGGCAACGATGACGTCGTCGGCGAGGAACTGGCCGCATTCGATCAGCGTTTTCGGAAAGATGGTGACCTCGATGCTGGACTCGAGGTCCTCGAGCACGAACACGGCCATCGCTTCGCCTCGTTTGGTGTACTTCCGCGTGAGGTTGGTGACGACACCACCGAGCACGACGGACGTGCCATCATCGCGCTCGTGGGCATCGGCGATCGTGCTGTCGGTGCGTCGACGCAGGACAGACTCGGCTCCCATCAACGGATGGTCCGAGATGTAGAGACCCAGCATCTCTTTTTCGTTCCGCAACTGGTCGGTCTTTTCGAATTCAAGTGTTGGGATTTCGATGCGATCGCTGAACGCGGCGGCACCCCCGACTTCGTCTCCGAAGAGACTCATGATGCCCCGGTCGCGCTCGCGTCGACGCTCGACCGTGGTGTCGATGATCTGCTCGAAGACCATGAGAAGACCCCGTCGTGTGTGGCCCAGCGAGTCGAAGCAGCCAGCCTTGATGAGCGACTCGACCGTCCGCTTGTTCAGCACCTGTTCGGGTACGCGTTCGGCGAAATCATGGAACGACACATACGGACCGTTGGCGTCGCGCTCGGCAAGCAACTGTTCGACGAGACCATCACCGACGTTGCGAATGGCGGACAGGCCGAACGTGACCGCGCGCGGTGTCTTGCCATCGGGCCCCGGCGATAGCGTCGCGAAGTCGGAGCGCGACAGATTGATGTCGGGTGTGTGCACGTCGATGCCACCGCTTCGTGTGTCGGTGAGGTACAGCGCGCTCTTGTCAAAATTTCCCTTGACGCTCGACAACAGGCACGCCGCGTACTGCACAGGAAAGTTCGCCTTCAGGTAGGCGGTCTGGTAGGCGATGAGGCCGTAGCCGTAGGCATGGCTCTTGGCGAATGCGTAATCGGCGAACTTTTCGATGACATCGAAGAGCTGTCGACCGAGGTTCAGTCCGTAACCGGATCCTTCGCAGCCGGACTCGAACCGGTCGCGCTCGCTTGCCATGAGTTCGGGAATCTTCTTGCCACAGGCCTTGCGCAGGTTGTCGGCCTCGGCCAGTGAGTAGCCGGCGAACTTCTGCGCCACACGCATCATGCTTTCCTGGTACATCATCAACCCGTAGGTGTCGGACAGCAGATCATGCGCATCGGGGTGGAAGAAATGAGGCTCTTTGCGCGAGTTCTTGTAGTCGGCGTAATCGTTGTGCATGTTCGCACCCATCGGACCGGGGCGGTAGAGGGCCACAACGGCGGCAATGTGTTCGAAACTGCTGGGGGCAAGCGAGCGCAGCAAGGCCCGCATCGGTGGACTTTCGAGCTGGAACACACCAATGCTCTGGCCACGTGACAACAAGTCGAATGTCGCTGCATCGTCGAGAGGCACGGTGTCGATGTCGAAATTTGGGTCGACCGAGGCCCGAACCATCGCCATCGTGTCGGTGATGACGTCCAGGTTGCGCAGGCCGAGAAAGTCCATCTTCAACAGACCGAGGGCCTCAACGCCATGCATTTCGTATTGGGTGACGATCGGAGATTTTTCCGCGTCTTGCCCGGGTTCGGGTTTGCGTTGGATCGGTAGATACTCGGTGAGTGCATCGCGCGTGATCACCACGGCCGCGGCGTGGATGCCGTCCGAACGCTTCAGTCCCTCCAGACCCATGGCTACTTCGACGATCCGCCTCACGTCGGGGTCGGTGTCGACCATCGTGCGAAGTTCGACCGCGGCGCGGTAGCCATCTCGGTGTTTGGGCACCTCTTCGAAGCAGTACTTGAGGGGGGTGTCGCGCCCCATGACCAGTGGCGGCATCGCCTTGGCGATTCTGTCACCGAGACCGTAGGGATAACCAAGCACTCGCGCGGCATCTCGTACCGCGTTGCGGGCCTTGATCGTGCCGAAGGTGATGATCTGTGCGACGTGATCACGCCCGTATTTCTCGGCTGCGTAGCGAATCATCTCGTCTCGGTAACGCGAGTCGAAGTCCATGTCGATGTCGGGCATCGACACGCGGCTGGGATTCAGGAAACGCTCGAACAAAAGGTCATAGCGAATGGGGTCGAGGTCGGTGATGCGCAGGCAGTACGCCACAGCGCAGCCTGCCGCCGAGCCACGACCCGGGCCCACGCGGATGCCGTTGTCACGCGCGTGGCGGATGAGGTCCCAGACGATGAGGAAATAGGACGCAAACCCCATGTCGGCGATGACCTTCACCTCGTACGACAGCCGTTCCACCGCCTCCTTGGGAAGATTGTCCCCCCAGCGCTCGCGCGCCCCGGTGGCGGTGAGGTGCTTGAGGTACTCGATGTCATTCTCGAAGCCCGTGGGAACCGGAAACTCGGGCAGATGGACCTGATCGAACTCGATGTCGACGTTCGCCCGTTCGGCGACCCACAGCGTGTTGTCACAGGCCTGCGGCACCTCGCGAAACAGGTAGCGCATCTCGGCGGCCGACTTCAGATAGTGCTCTGCGCCCTCGAATCGGAACCTGTTCGGGTCAGACAACATCGACCCGGTCTGCACGCACAGGAGAGCGTCATGCGCGGTGTGGTCGTGACGGTGCGTGTAGTGCGAGTCGTTGGTCGCAATCAGGGGCGCGCCGATCTCCTTTGCGATTTCGAAAAGTTTGGGGTTGGTTTCGATCTGTGCGGGAATTCCGTGGTCTTGGATTTCGACAAAGAGATTGTCCCTGCCGAAGATGTCCTGGAGTCGCGACGCACGCTCGACTGCGCCCTTGTAGTCGCCTCGCAACAAGGCCTGCAGGACATGCCCACCCAGGCAGCCGGTGGTGCAGATGAGACCCTCGCTGTACCGCTCAAGCAGATCCCAGTCGAGCCGCGGCTTGTAGTAGTAGCCCTCGAGGTACGCGAGGCTGGAGAGTTTGATGAGGTTCCGGTAACCGACGTTGTTTTCGGCCAACAACGTCAGGTGGTAGTAGAGCTTGCTGCCTGCGTCGGTGTCACCACCGGTGTCGTCGAAGCGGCCGCGACGGGTGGGCCGCTCGTGGCGCGACTCGTGGGCCATGTAGGCCTCGGTACCGATGACGGGCTTGACGCCCTGCGCATTGCACTCGCGGTAGAAATCGAGGACGCCGTACATGTTGCCGTGATCGGTGATCCCGAGCGCAGGCTGACCGTCGGCGGCCGCCGCCGCCACCAGTTCGTCGAGACGCGACGCACCGTCGAGCATTGAAAATTCGGTGTGGACGTGGAGATGCGTGAAGGAACTGGACATGACGGGTCAGGGACCCGAAACTACCAGTTGGGTGTCGCTCGGAGGTGCGAAGTGATCCGTCGACAGCGGATCTCAGAGATACACACCACCGGGCGCGCCGGGCGCAGACGGAGGCATCGCGCCGGGAAGTTGGCGCATCTGTTCGAGTTGCTGTCGCGCGGCGATTTGCTGCGCGAAGAGGGTCGCCTGGATGCCGTGGAAAAGACCCTCCAGCCATCCGACGAGTTGTGCTTTTGCAACGCGCAGTTCCGCTTCGGATGGAACCGTCCCTTCCTGGAACGGCAACGCGAGCATGCGCAACTCATCTTGCAGGTCGGGTGACAAAGCCTCGGACAGTTCGATGATCGATCGCTCGTAGATCTCGGCCAGACGCTCACGACTGGGTTCGTCGAGCGCCGTGGAGTGCGCCTCATCGAGGAGCTGCTTGACCATCGAACCGATGCGCATCACCTTCGCGGGCTCGGTGATCGTTTCGGATTCCGGTTCTTTGCCGTTCGGAGTGAGAACTTCGGGTACTTCGCTCATCGTCACCAGATCCTAGGTTGGGCTCAGGCCACGTGCACCAGCAGAGGAACCTCGACCTCGGCGGCCGTCATGCTCCCGTGGCGGCACTGCAATACGAAATGACCCCCCTCGGTCGGGTCGTCGAATGAAATGTCGGCGAACGGGACAAGTGCGACATCGCCCAGACGACGCAGTGCCGGCGGACGCATCACGGGACCAAACCAGCCTTCGTCGACGATCTGGTCGCGCGAGACCACCCATGCGACGTTGGCATAGAGGTGGGTTGCAGCGGCGAGCAGTTCAGCCTCGGCACCCTCACGTGCGTGCAGCCAACGAAATCGGCCCTCCCCCGACTGTCTTCGGACCAGGCCCATGAAGTCGGCGGGCGGCTTTATGGTGTTGCTGCCGACCTGCACCTGACCGTGGTCGGCGGTGACGTAGAGCGCGGTACCCACGGGCAGGGCACCCATGAGGTCCGCAACGAGGTTGTCACAGGCACGAAGTTCGGCGTCGTAGTAGGGGCCCAAGCCACGTTCGTGGGCAACCTTGTCGAGGCCGTCGTAGTACGCGTAGACCAATGGCTCGCCTTGTGCGAGTAGTTCCGCGACGATGACGGGAATGCTCGACGCAACTCGCCAACCCACGGGTCGCGATCCGCGCAGGTGCGCCTCGGTGAAACCGGTGTCCTCGAGTTCCGCCTTCGACACCACGGGAACCCGTACACCCATGAAGGGCTGACAGGGCTGTACCTCAGCCGGCGCGTGAACCCGCCGCAGGTCACCGCGCTCGTCGCCCCAACGCAACGTGTTCATGACACTCGCTCCCATGTCCATGCGGTAGCCGACGACGCCGTGCTCCCCCGGACAGGTACCTGTCGACAGTGACGTGAGCGCCGTCGCCGTCGTTGTCGGGGCGACCGAAGTGATGGTCGAACCGGCGAGGCTCGCAAGCGTCGGCGCCACGTGCGGGCGAGCACGCAACTGGTTCCAGCCCATCCCGTCGACGAGCAGCACGACCCGATGCGCAACGGATGTGTCGTGGTCGACCATCCACGGCGGCACCTCGTGCGCGGCGCCGGCCGGAGCGAGAGCCGTGCGCAGCATCCACGGCATCACGTCGGCCAGCGACCCTTTGCCGTATCGCGGCAGAACGGGAGACGGGGCAACGGGCACGTATTGATTCAACCAGATGACTGCGACAACAGGTGCCAGGTTCTACGATGAAGTCGTGCGTGTTTCGACGAGGGGCGACTATGCGTGTCGCGCGTTGCTGTCGCTGGCCTTGCACACCGACACGGCCGGCCCCACGTCGGTACGTGACATTGCCGAGCGCACGGGTCTACCCCAGCCCTATCTCGAGCAGATTCTCCTCGCACTCAAAGGCGCCGGCCTCGTGCGCTCGAAGCGTGGCGTCGGGGGCGGCTACGTCCTTGCCAAGGACCCGGGCGAAATCAAGCTCTCCGAGATAATTTCCGCCGTCGACGGCCCGATCACCGTCGGTGACTTCGGCCAGCCGCACCAAGACGGTGCATGCAGCCACGAAGGTCAATGCGTACTACTTGCGATTTGGGACGGCGCCGGCCAGCACATGCGGCATCACCTCGAGCAGTACACACTCGCGGGCGTCGCCGCAGCGGCCAAGGGCGACGCGCCCTGGCCGGCGATCAATCACCCGCACTGAAGCGGGCGACCAGAGCTTGGATGTCGGCGGGTGGAGCCGCCTCGAACGCCATCTCCCGGCCACTGCTCGGGTGTGCGAAACTCAGATGCATCGCGTGCAATGCCGGGCGTGGGAACGGCATCGTTGACCGCACTCCACCGTACGTTGCATCACCAAGCACCGGATGCCCGACAGCGGCGAGATGCACACGAATCTGGTGCGTGCGACCGGTTTCGAGTTCACAACGAACCAGGCTGGCTACGATCGGCTCGCGGAACTCACGCAACACCACATAGTGGGTGCGGGCCATCTTGCCGTCGACCCGCACCGCCATCTTCGTCAGTTCGCGTGCATCGCGGCCGATCGCGGCATCGATGACGCCCGTCTTGGAGTCGAATGCTCCCACGACAACGGCGACATACCCGCGGTGCACCAGACGCTGCGACAACTGATCGACGAGTGATTCGTAGGCAAGGGCTGAGCGCGCAACCACCATCAGCCCCGTCGTGCCGGCGTCGAGACGGTGAACGATCCCCGGCCTGAACGGGTCACCCACGGCCGCGATTTCCGGATACAGGGCGAGAAGACCGTTGACGAGGGTGCCGGCCGGATTGCCCGCCCCGGGGTGCACCACCAGGCCTTGTTGCTTGTCGACAACGATGACGTCATCGTCGACATGGACGACGTTGACCTGCACCGAGGGGTCCCCACGCGGTCGCTCCCTGTCGGGTAACAGCGCCGTGTCGATGCTGATCGTCTGGCCTTGTTCCAACTTCACCTTCCCCACCAACGCTGGCGCACCATCGATCGTGACACCGCCACCGGCGATCAACGCCGCTGACTGCGCACGGCTGAGCTCGGCGAGCAGAGCAACAACCCGATCCAGCCTGTCGCCCGCAAGCGCCGGGGGAATCTCCTCTTCGATCATTCTGCGTCCCGGCTCGCTCCGGTACTCGGCCCCTTGGGTGCGAGCGATGCAACAACGAGTGCCCCCGCCCCGAGGACGATCGCGGCGTCGGCAATGTTGAAAATCGGCCACCATTGAAGGTCGATGAAGTCCACCACCGCGCCGCGCAACCAGCCCCGACCGCGCAAAAGGCGGTCGACGATGTTCCCCGCCGCGCCGCCCGCCACCATTCCGACAAAAACTGCTCCCGGCTTGGTGTGTCGCTGCAAGCCAATCAGCAGGTATGCGACGACGATCAGGCCAACGACGGCGATGACGGGCCCGATGCCCTGACCCTTGGCAAAGGCAACGCCCGAGTTGAACGTGAGATTGAAACGCAACGACCCGACGATGTCGATGGTTCGACCATCGCCGAGAGCGTTCAAAGCCCAGTGCTTCGTGACCTGATCGGCCACGACGATCGCGACGGCAATCAGCACCGTCAACGCACGCAGCGGCTTCACCGGCGGCCGATGCCCCCGACGCGCTCTTCGACGAGTTCGGTGGTCCACGGGATGGCCTTGAGACGCTCGCGCGGAATCGGCTTGCCCGAATGCTGTGAGTAGCCGTACTCGCCGATGGTCAAACGGGCCAGCGCAGTATCGATTTCGTCGACGGTCTGACGCGCCTGCGCGGACAAAGTGAGATCACGCTCGCGTTCGACGACCATCGTGTCGCCCTCGCCACCTTCGTCGTCGAACTGTATGTCACCCATCTCGGCATCCTCGATCAGTTGATTTGCCTCATCTTCGAGTCGAGTCGCCTGTCCGACCAGCTTGGCGCGCTCTTCGAGCAGAAGGTCCCGCTGGGCAAAGAGAAACTTGAGATCGAACTCACGCGTCGAAGTGATGCCGTCGCGCGATTCACCCTTGACGATCGGGGGCTTTTCCAGCGCCTTCTTGCGACGCTCGGCGACCTTGCGTTCGGCCTCGGCGCGACGTTGCGCCTCTTTGGCCACGCGTGCCGCCTCACGCTCGGTGGCCTTGCGTTCCGCCTCGGCGCGACGTTGCGCCTCTTTGGCCACGCGTGCCGCCTCACGCTCGGCGGCCTTGCGCTTGGCTTCGAGCTCTTGTTGCTTTTTCTTCGCTGCGAGGTCTCGTTCCTTGGCTTTTTTGGCAGCGGCGGCCTCGCGCTGACGGGCCTTCTTTGCTGCGGCTGCCTCACGCACCTTGGCCTTCTTCGCGGCGGCCGCGGCGCGCTGGCGAGCCTTTTTCTCGGCTTCGTCGCGCTTCTTTGCAGCCGCGCGCACCCGGGCCACGGCCTCGCGTTGCTTGGCGGCCTTTTTCTTGAGTGCCCGCGCACGCTCTTTGGCTTTCTTCGCAGCGACAGCCTTCTTGGTGGCGGACACCGACGCTTTTCTCTTTGCGGCGGGTTTCTTTTTCGCGGCGGGTTTCTTTTTTGCGGCGGGGTTCTTTTTCGCGGCGGGTTTCTTTTTTGCAGCGGGTTTCTTTTTCGCAGCGGGATTCTTCTTCGCAGCGGGTTTCTTCTTCGCGGTGGGCTTCTTTTTCGCGGCGGGTTTCTTCTTAGCAGCGGGCTTCTTTTTTGCGACTTTCTTGGCCGACTTTTTCGCCGTCTTTCTGATCGGCTTTCTCGCTGCCATCACCTTCTCCTGTCCGTGGGTGCGAGGAGTCTAGGACGCGACGACCATCCAGACGCGTACTGCGCACCCGTCCACCATTTCCTCGTGCTGGGGCTCACCCGAACCCGCGCCAAGAATCACCGAGGTTGCAAGAACCTCGCCCGAAATCAGGCTGAGATGACCTTCGAGCTGCGCGAGCAATGCAGAAGGTCCATCAATGACGACCCTGACGCGGTCGCTCACATTCAAACCGAGTGCACGCCGGGTCTGTTGGAGGGTGCGCACCATGTCGCGAGCCGCACCCTCGGCTTCGAGCTCGGGGGTGACCTCCACGTCGAGCACCACGACTCCACTGGCGGCACCCAGAGCCGCGCTCGCGCTGCCCGGCGCGGCAACCACCCGGAGCGTGAACTCGCCCTCCAAGAGCATGATGCCCCCGACGACGGGCACACCATTGTCGATCGTCCACTGGCCTTTTTTGACCGCGGCGATGACCGACTGCACCTGCGCGCCGAGACGCGGACCAAGAGCCTTTGGCAGGACCTGGAGCTCACGCGTCGCGACGGAACCGACATCGACACTGAAGTGGACGTCGCGAACATTCACCTCATCGCGGATGATGTCGGAGAACGCCGCGGCTCCCGTGAGGTCGGGGGATGCGACGGTGAGTGACCGCAGCGGCAGGCGCACACGGCGGCCGTGGGCCTTGCGCACGGACAGCGCCGTCGAGCAAATGTCGCGCACGCCATCCATGGCGACCACGAGACTCGAGTCGGCGGGAAGATCGGCTGCCGACGGCCAATCCGTCAGGTGGACGCTGCGCTCCCCGGTCAGGCCGCGGAAGATCTCTTCGGCGAGGAGCGGCTGCAACGGCGCGATGACGCGGCAAAGGACGTGGAGAACCGTGTGCAAGGTATCGATTGCCCCCTGGTCACCCGACCAGAATCGGTCACGGCTGCGACGCACGTACCAGTTTGTCATCGCATCGAGGAACGAACGGATCGTCGCGCACGCCTCGGACAGGTCGTAGGCGTCGAGCTGGTCGGTGAGATCGTCGATCAAGTCATGTGTTTTTGCCAGTACGTAGCGATCCAAGACGTTCGTGCTCGCGGTCGACCACTTTCCCGTCGCACCCTCGGCGTTTGCGTAGAGCGAGAGGAAGTACCAGGTGTTCCACAGCGGCAACGCAACCTGCCGCACGGTCTCACGGATGCCCGCCTCGGTCACGGAGAAGTCGCCACCTCGCAGGATCGGCGATGACAACAGATACCACCGCATGGCATCGGCACCGTAGGTTTCGAACACGTTCATCGGGTCGGGATAGTTGCGCAGACTCTTCGACATCTTCTGGCCGTCGTCGCCCAGCACGATGCCGTGGCCGACGCAGGTGGAAAACGCGGGTCGGTCGAAGAGGGCAGTCGCCAACACGTGCATCGTGTAGAACCACCCGCGCGTCTGGGCGACGTATTCGACGATGAAGTCACCCGGATAATGATGTTCGAACCACACTTCGTTCTCGAACGGGTAGTGCACCTGGGCAAAGGGCATCGAACCACTCTCGAACCAGCAGTCGAGAACCTCGGGGACGCGGCGCATCATCGACTTGCCCGTCGGGTCGTCAGGATTGGGTCGTACGAGCGCATCGATGCTCGGCCGGTGCAAGTCGACCACCTCGACACCAAAATCGGCCTCGAGTTCCGCGACGCTGCCGTACACGTCGACGCGCGGATATGCCGGATCATCGCTCTTCCACACCGGAATCGGCGAACCCCAGAAACGGTTGCGACTGATCGACCAATCGCGGGCGTTGGACAGCCATTTCCCGAACGTGCCGTGCTTGAGGTACTCCGGCGCCCAACGAATCTGCTCGTTCAGTTCGACCATGCGGTCACGGAACCTTGTGACCTCGACGAACCAACTGGAGATTGCGCGGTAGACGAGTGGCTGTGCGCACCGCCAGCAGTGCGGGTACGGGTGGTCGTAGGTGTCGTGGCGCACCACGTGACCGGCTTCTTTCAGGTGGCGAATCACGAGGGGGTTGGCGTCGAAGACGTGCGTGCCGGCCCACGGCGTGATTGCCGCGGTGTAGCAACCCTTTTCGTCCATCGGGCAGATCGTGGGAATACCGACGGCGTTGCACGCGGTCTGGTCGTCCTCGCCGAAGCCGGGTGCCAGGTGCACGACTCCCGTGCCGTCTTCGGTGGTGACGAAGTCACCGGCCAGGACGCGGAACGCGTTCGGCGTGTCGGCGAGGAAGGAAAAGAGCGGCGCATACCCACGGCCGACGAGTTCCGAGCCCTTTAGCGTGCCGACGCGCTCGGCTCCGTCGAGTTCCCTGGCGTACGACCCGAGACGCGCCTCGGCGAGAACATAACGGTGCCCGTCGGCTGCCTGCATGACCGCGTAGTCGATGTCGGGGCCCACCCCAAGAGCAAGGTTCGACGGCAAGGTCCAGGGCGTTGTCGTCCAGGCGAGAATCCGCTCACCCGTCTCCAACGTGAACCACACGGTCAGCGCGGGGTCCTGGCGGTTGAGATAGACGTCGTCCATGCGCGTTTCGGTGTTCGACAACGGTGTCTCACAACGCCAGCAATACGCCAGTACCCGGAAACCCTCGTAGACGAGGCTTTTGTCCCACAGGGTGCGGAACGCCCACATCACGCTCTCCATGTAGGAGAGGTCGAGCGTCTTGTAATCGTTCGAGAAGTCGACCCATCGCGCCTGTCGCGTGACGTAGCGCTCCCACTCGCTCGTGTAACGCAACACGCTGGTACGGCACGCATCGTTGAACTTGTCGATCCCGAAGCGCGCGATCTCGGGATGACCGGAGATACCAAGTTCCTTTTCCGTTTCGACCTCGGCGGGCAGACCGTGACAGTCCCAACCGAAACGGCGTTCGACTCGCCGGCCGCGCATCGTTTGATAGCGCGGTACCGCGTCCTTCACGAATCCCGTCAGGAGATGCCCGTAGTGCGGCAAACCGTTGGCGAAGGGTGGGCCGTCGTAGAAGACGAATTCATTCGCTCCGTTGTCGCCGGCCTCACGGTTGCGCACCGACGCGGCAAAGGTTTGGTCGGCGGCCCAGAACGCCTGCACCGCGTCCTCGACGGCGGGAAAGTTCGGCTGGGGGTCGACCTTCGGGTACGGCACGGAACGTCAGGGTACGGCTTCGGTCAACAATCAGGTCGATCCGCAACGCAGGATGAGTCGGCCGACAACGAACTGGAGCACGAGAATGACGACGATCGGCGAGAGGTCGAAACCGCCCATCGGTGGCAGGAGGCGGCGCGCATAGCCGAGCACGGGTTCGGTTACTTTCCAGAGGGTCTCGTACACCTTGCTCATCGGCCCGCCACCGCGCAACGGGAACCAGGAGAGGATGATGCGCACGAAGATGACGAGAACGTAGAGGTTGAGAACCTGACAGAGGATTCCGCGCATCGGGGGTCTTTGGCGAATCAGTCGTAGTGCGCGTGGCGTTGCGCCGAGGGCTTGAGCAGGAACACGCCGGAAGCAACACGTTCCATCGAGCCGTTGAGCGCGTAGCAGATCCCGCTCGCGAAGTCGATGAGGCGACGCGTCACTTCGGGTTCGGTCGTCTCGAGGTTCATGATGACCGGTTGGCCCTCCTTGAAACGGTCGGCAATTTCCTTCGCTTGTTCGAAGCGTTGCGGGCGAACGGTGACGGGTTCGGCACCCGCGGCCGTCAACGGACGCACGGTGGCCGTCTGACGCGGCGTACCAACGGGACGCAGACGCAGACCCGAATCGTCGGGCCGCGGATAGGCACCGCTGTCGGCAGGGATCGCTCCGCTCTCATCTTCGTATTCGGGTCGCGGACGCTGCACACGACCCGAAGGATCGGCCGGATGTCCGCGCGTGGGCCGGGCGGGACGTTCCATCTCGACGGACATGTCGTAGTCGTCGTACGCATCGTCGGCCCCGAGGCCGAGATAGTCCATTGCTCGTCTCCACATTGACATGCCCAGAGGCTACCCGAGGGGATCAGTCGGATCGGGGACGTTCGCCGAGGATCCCCGTGCCCACGCGCACGATCGTGGATCCCTCTTCGATGGCGATGCGAACGTCATGTGTCATACCCATCGACAACTCAGGCACACCATGGTCCGCGGCAAGTCGTGCGGTGAGATTGAACGCCGCCCGTGTGGCAATTGGATCCGCATCGCTGGGGCCCATCGTCATCAGCCCCTCCACCACGAGCCCGGCGACCCGCGCCGCGTTGAGCAACCGTCCGACCTCGCCCGGTGCACAGCCCGACTTCTGCTCTTCGGCCGTCGAGTTGACCTGCACGAGAACCTGTGGCGCCACACCGAGCCGTTCGGCTTCCCTGGCCAGAGCCGTGACAATCGATGCACGGTCGACCGTGTGCCACAGCACGACGTGCGGCGCGAGAGCCTTCACCTTGTTCGACTGCAGATGACCGATGAAGTGCACGGGGAGGGGTGCCGGTGGGCCGGCGCGGCCGATCTTTTCGAGAACCTCCTGCGCATAGTTCTCCCCCACCGCATCACAACCCGCGTCGCGTGCCGTCGCCCATGCGGAGGCATCGAAGCTCTTGGTCACCGCGACGATGCGCACCGCCCGCTCGTCACCGCGCAGGTCGGCAATCAACCGTCGCAGGTCGTTGACGCGGCGCGCGACAACGTCGGCGGTGGGTGGTTGCGTGGCCACGCGGGCAACCGTGCGCCGGTTCCTTCGGCTCGGCGTGCTACTTCAGGAACGACGGAACGTCGAAGTCGTCGTCGTCGCTGGTGTCGAGCGGGTCCTTTGTCGAGAACGAATCGCGCGCGACCGGACGAGCCTTTGTTTCGACTGCTCGAACTGCCCCGCGCCGCCGCTCGCCGCCTTCCCAACGTTCGAATCCGGCGGCGATCACCGTGACACGGATTTCGTCGACCAACTCGTCGTCGATGACGGTACCCACGATGATGTTCGCGTCGGGGTGAGCGATGCCGTGGACGATCTCGGCCGCGGCGTTCATTTCGAACAAGCCCATGCTGGACGGGCCCGAAATATTGAGCAGGATGCCCCGCGCACCGTCGATCTGGGCTTCGAGCAGTGGGCTCGTGATGGCGGCGTTCGCAGCCACGACCGCCCTGTTCTCCCCGCTCGCATGGCCGACACCCATCAGTGCCGTTCCGGCATTGGTGAGGATTTTCTTCACGTCGGCGAAGTCGGTGTTGACGAGACCCGGGGTGGTGATCAGGCTCGTGATACCCGTCACGGCGTTCATGATGACCTCGTCTGCCATCTTGAGGGCGTTGATGTAGCTGGTCTTTTCGTTGGCGACGGTGAGCAGACGGTCATTCGGGATGACGATGAGCGTGTCAACCTTTTCCTTCAACTTCTGAATGCCGTTCTCGGCCTGCACTGCACGCACTTTGCTCTCCCACGAGAACGGGCGGGTCACAACCGCCACGGTGAGAGCACCCACCGACCGGGCAATCTCTGCGACCAATGGCGCCGCACCAGTTCCCGTTCCGCCGCCTTCGCCGGCGGCTATGAACACCATGTGTGCCCCGCGCAGCAACTCCTCGATCTCGGCGCGACTCGATTCGGCGGCCGCCGCACCAACCTCGGGGTCGCTGCCCGCACCGAGACCACCGGTCAGTTCACTTCCGATGACCAGGGTGACGTCGGCAGAGGAGTGCGCGATTAGCTGCTGTGCGTCGGTGTTGATCGCGTAGAACTCGACTCCCCGCACACCCGCGTCGATCATGCGGTCGACGGCGTTGCACCCGCCGCCGCCGACACCGACGACTACTAGTTTGGCGATGTGATGCCGTGTATCAAGGGCCATGGTCCAAGACCTCCGGTGGTGAAACTAACCCGACGATACTTTCACGTTAAAGCCCGGAACTGGTGAATACCAGCGTCACCTACCGGCGAGTATGGGATCTCCGGTCGACAGGTCGATGCCGTTGAGGCTCTTCGGGTCGGTGCGTCGCAGGACGAGGACGAGGGCGACCATCTTCGAACGCAGATCGGTCGGTCGACCGAAGCTGACGACGGTCCCCGTGCGAAGGGTCATGAGCAGATCGGTTCCGCCCGCCACGCCCATGTTCAACATCAGCGGCGCCACCTCGGGTGGTAGTGAGGCGGCGACCTGCGCCGCGGCCGTGTAGACACCCTCTGCCTGGGCTCCCTGCGGCAGATCGGGCCCGACCCCCGTGATCTGGGTGTAGGCGGTGGGCTGGCCGTTGAGCACCGTGATGACTCGACCGTCGATGTCGATCACGCGTGCCTGATTGTCGGTCCCCAGATACCAGGCGACCGGTTTGCGTTCGGCGATGTCGACAACGACCGTCGAGGGGAAGCGCCGCTTCGCCTGCGCGTCGCGCACCCACGGGTCGGCCTTCAACACCTCCTCGACGGCGCCGAGGTCGAGGCTGAAAACCGACTTGCCTCGCACGAGGTCGTCGGCGGACTCGAGGGTCGACTGTGCCGTGTAGCGGGCGCCTTCGATGACGACGTTGCGCACGCCAAAGAGAGGTGAGGCCAGAACGGCAAGGACACTGCCAACGATCGCAACCGGCAAAAGCACCCAGCCAACGAGGCGCAAACGACGGCGACCCTCCGCGCGACGAACCGCGATGCGCCGCAGTCTGAACCGTCGGTCGCCCTTGACGACACCGTCACTCCCGTCGCTGTCGCCACTTGTTCGCACGACGGGTCCGGTGAGGTCGTTGTCTTCGATGACCAGGGGCGGCTTGCGTGCATGGGTCAGGTCATCGTCGGCCACGAGGTCATAGCCGTCGATCAGAACGGTTTCGGTGTTGGCAATCGTCGGTGCGGTCTGCGGCGTCGATTGCACCACCTGCGCTTCACCCGTGTACTTCTCGAACGCCGTCGTCAACTCGTCGAGCACCTCGAGGGGCACGTCGCTCATTGCCCGCACCACGGGTGTCTCCCCGCTTGCACCGGGTACGCCGTCGTCGGGGGTCGTTTCATCAGTCATGGTTGGTTGCCGCCGCCAGACAAGCCTCCAGTCTCGTGTTTCCGCCTGCCGACGCGGCGTCTTTCGTGGCCGCAAACGGAAGACCGGGAGCGAAGCCGACCAGACGCACTTCGCTGCGTAACGACAGTCCCTCGGCTGCGAACACACGCCGGTGCACCTCGAGCATCACCTGCACGACATCGGCACTCGACGCGCCCGTTTCGGCCTGGATGAAATTCGCGTGTTTGTCGCTCACCGAGGCACGACCCACGCGCAGGCCGCGCAGGCCCAAAGTGTCGATGATCTCACCGGCCGACCGCGCACCGTTGTCGGGGTTGACGAACACAGAGCCGGCGTTTTGCCCACCCGGCTGGTTGTCCCGCCGCCAACGCACGATCTCGGCGATCGTTGCATCGCCCGCGCCGGGTGTCGCTGGTTTCAACCTCAGTTGCACCGCGACCACCACGTGGTGGTCGGCCAGGTCGGACCCACGAAATCGCAGACCGATCTCGGTTGCCGGCACGCGAGCGCGACCGCCCGTTCGCATGTCAACGATGTCGGCCTCGACGAGTGAGGCGATCATGTCCGAGCCGTGGCCACCGGCGTTCATGCGCACGGCGCCGCCGATCGTGCCCGGCACGCCCACGGCCCATTCGAAGCCCGCGACGCCGAGCGCACTGAGTTGCCGGGCCGCCACGGGCAGCGGTGTCGCACCCCCCACACCCACGAGAACCGTGTCCGTGGTTCGCTCGAGGACCTCGACTTCACTGGCAAAATCCCCCAACATCACACACAGACCCGGGAATCCGGCATCGGCGACGAGCATGTTGCTACCTCGACCCATCACCACGATCTCTGCCCGTGTCCCACCACACACGCGTGCAACACCGACGAGGTCCTCGACCTTGTGTGCCACCAGGAGGACACGAGCCTGTCCGCCCGTCTTGTAGGTCGTGCGCTCACCCATCGGCGCGTTCTCCGTGACATCGAGACCGGCTTCGCGCAGGTCGGAGGCAATGCGCCTGAGATCGGCTTCGACCGCAAGCTCGTGCGGGAAGGACTCGATGTCCCCGCATCCGAATGACACGCACACGTCGTTCGCGCGCAGTTCATCGCTCACCGCCGCCACGAGTTCGCCCCGTGTCGCACACCAGCGAACGTCGGCGGTCGGGTGTGCATCGCGAATCGCATCGACCACGAGTCGTCCGGTGATGCCTTGGATTGGGGCGGTGCCCGAGGCGTAGATGTCGGTCACGAAGACCACGTCGGCGTCGGTGAAGGCGTCGCGATATTGGTCGGACATCGTCGCCATGCGGTGAAACCTGTTCGGCTGAAAGACGGCGACGAGGCGGCGCCCGGCGAACCCACCCTCGCGTGTCGAACCCAGCACCGCACCGATCTCGGCGGGCAGGTGCGCATAGTCGTCGACAAGAACCGCCCCGGCAACTTCTCCACGAACCTCGAAGCGCCGTCCGACTCCGCGGAACGATGACATCTTGGCCAGACACGCATCCAGTCGGGCACCGTGCTGCAGTGCCGACACCAGCGCTCCGGTCGCATTGAGGGCGTAGTGTCGACCCTGGGCGCAGAGATTCACCCGCACGCCTCTGCTGGGCGCGAAGAGAGTTGCCGCGTGGTCGGCCACCTCGATGTCGAAGGTGAGTTGCGTCGTGGTTTGGCGGATGTTCGTCACACGCACATCGGCCGCGGTGGATTCCCCGTAGGTAAGGACCGGCCGACGAAACGCACGCAGTTCTTCGGCGAGGGCGGAAAGTGCCGGATCATCGGCGCAGAGAACCACCGGGCCCGACACGTTGTGGCCGAAACGGGCGAAGCTGTGGATGATCGCATCCGCGGTTCCGAAGTGGTCGAGATGGTCAACGTCGACGTTGGTCACCACGGCAGCCGTGGCGGGAAGTTGCTCGTGGGTACCGTCGCTCTCGTCGGCCTCGACGACGAAGGGACCCGATGCCGACCACGCGCCGTTCGTGCCCAAATCCGGCGCATTACCACCCACCACGAAACCGCAGCCTCCTGCTTCACCACCGAGCAAGAGAGCAAGAAGCGCCGTCGTCGAGGTCTTGCCGTGCGTACCCGCAACGGCGATCGTCGGTGCGCGTTGGCAAAGGGCGGCGAGCATGCCGGCGCGGCTGAGCGCGGGAATACCGCGCTCACGTGCCGCAGCCATTTCGATGTTGTCGACCGGCACCCCCGTCGAGGCGCACACCGCGTCACAGCCCTCGACGTGCGAGGCGCGGTGACCCACGTGAACCGTGATTCCCTCCTCGCGCAGCGCTGCGACCACGTCGGTCTCGCGAACGTCGCTACCCGACACGACGTGTCCCGCGCCGTGCAGTGCACGCGCCAGCGCGCTCATTCCCGGCCCCCCGATACCAACCACGTGGAGTCGTCGGCGCACGTCGAGTGCCGGTGCAGTGTCATCGGCCTTCGCTGGGTGTTGCGCGCCGAGAATCGCGTCGGCCAAGGCGGGTCCTCGATGAACCTCGCCCGACGTCCGTGCCGCCAGACCCATGCGCTCGAGTCGACCCGGGTCCCCGCGCAGCGCGCGCACCTCGTCGGCGAGACGGGAGGCGGAGAATTCCGCCTCGGACACCAAGATGGCGGCGCCGATGGTCGACAGTTGACGGGCGTTGTGCTCTTGATGATTCTCTGCCGCTCCCGCCCACGGCACGACGATCGCCGGAACACCGACCGTTGCGATCTCGGCGATCGTGCTTGCACCTGCACGCGTGACCATCAGGTCCGATGCCGCATAGAGCGCCGCCATGTCGTGCTGGTAGGCGACCGCGATCCGCCGCGGTGCCCCGATGTGAGTCGACCCTGCACCGGCAAAACGCGGTCCGGTGACGTGATACCAGGTGACATCCGCCAGGCCCGCTGTCGCGTCGCCCACCAGTGCGGTCACCGCCTCGTTCAACACCCCCGAACCGAGCGATCCGCCCACGACACCGACGACAAAGCCCTCCGCGGGCAGCCCGAGCAATGCTCGTGAACGTGCACGCTCCGAACCACGATCGAGTTGCCGGATGACACGGCGCACGGGCGCTCCGGTGAGGGTCGCCGGGTCGAGTGGGGATGTCGGGTCGGCCACGGTGACGGTGTCGGCATGCCGCGCCTGACGGCGCGTCGCCAGACCGGGTCGCGAATCGTAGGAAACGACGACCGTGCGAATACCCAGACTTCTGGCTGCCCACATGGCGGCGAGACTTCCGTAGCCGCCCACCGAGACGACGACGTCGGGTCGTAATTCGCGCAGAAGCGCACTGCATCGCCGGCGCGCGGCGGCCAGACGCATGACCATACCCGCGTTCGCCCCGATTGCCGAAGGTGACAACGACCGTTTGAGTCCCGTGACGGGAAGAAGCGTGTGTGGGTATTCGGTTTCGCCCAAGAGTTGGCCGTCGATACCACGCACCGTGCCCACAAAATGGATGTCCTGTGGGGCGATTCCACGCTCTTCGAGCATTTCGGCGATCGCGATCGCCGGCAGTACGTGACCGCTCGTGCCGCCGCCGGTAATGACGACCCTCGTCACGCAATGCTCACTTCATGTTGCGTGCGACGTTCAACAACAGGCCTGCAGCCCCCATCGACACGAGCAGCGAACTGCCTCCGTAGGAAATGAACGGCAGGGTGAGACCCGTGACCGGAGTCGTCGCAGTGACCCCACCGATGTTGATGAAGGCCTGAACCGCAAACCACGAGGTAATTCCACCAGCAATCAGGGCCCCAAAGACGTCTCTGGCCCCGAGAGCCGCCTGAATGCCGAAAAGAACGAGTCCGAGGAACATGCCGAGCACGGCGAGTACCCCGAGAAGACCGAACTCCTCGGCGATGATGGCGAAGATGAAGTCGCTGTGCGCGAGCGGCACATAGCCCCACTTGCCCGCACCTTCACCGACGCCCACGCCCGTGATACCACCGTTGGCGATGCTGATCATGGATTGGTAGACCTGGTATCCGTCGTGGAGCTTCGTCTCATCGAGGTCGAGGAATGCGGTCCAGCGGTTGCGTCGGTAGTCGACGCGCATCACCTCTGCGATGCCAAGGACACCTGTCACGACCGCTGCTCCCGCGAGTAGCGACACTTTCGTTCCGGCGATGAACAGCACACCGAAGACGATCGCCGCGAAGACGATGGCACTCCCAAGGTCTCTCTGTGTCACACAGAGCACGCCGGCGACCGCGAGAAAAAAGATCACGGGCCAGAATGTGCGGCGCGTGTCGTGGACCTCGCGGAAGCGCTCGGCGAGAACCTTGGCACAAACGAGTAGCACCGCGATCTTCAAGAACTCCGACGGCTGGAAACCCAGGACACCAGTGCCAACCCAGGCCTTTGCACCGCGAACCTCGACGCCCCAGCCGGGAACGAACGGCAGGAACATCGCAACGACTCCGACACCGAATATTGCGGGGGCCCATTTCTTCCACACGATGTAGGGCATGCGGTAGGTGAAGAACATCACGAATGCACCGATGGCCGCCCAGAACAGCTGCTTGTTGAAAATGAACATCGGTGAGTTGCGGCTGTGCAGCATCGACACCGACGATGCCGAGAGAACCATCACAAGGCCGAACATGACGAGCAGGATCGTGATCGCCAGAATGCCGAAGAACGCGGCCGGGGGCGGGCCCGAGGCGAGTTTGCGGTTCGCTGCGATGCCCGTGCGCTCGAGGGTCGCGCGACGGCGATCGGCAACGGACATGTTCCCCTTCGACGCGGGGCCGGGATTTGCAGGTTTGTCGCCCGAGGTCATTGATGCCCCCCGATGAATTCCAGTACGTGGCGCGCGAAGTCCCGTCCCCGTTCCTCGTAGTTGCGGTACCAGTCGAAGCTGGTACACCCCGGCGACAGCAGCACGGCGTCCCCGGGCTCGGCGAACGATCCAGCGAGTGCCACAGCCTCACGCATCGAGCCCGCGAGGGCCGAAGGGCAGCGGCCCGCGAAATGGGACACGACCTCTTCCCCACTCTCTCCGATGCCGACGACGGCCTTCACCGCGGCACCGACCTGCGCGATTCCCGACAGATCGAGACCCTTGTTGCGACCCCCGGCGATCAGCACGATCGACGCAAAGGCCCGCAACGCAGTGGCGACCGCGTGCGGCGATGTTGCCTTCGAGTCGTCGTACCAGGCAACACCCGCGGACTCGGCCACGAACTCGATGCGATGGTGCGACGGCCGGAACGTTGCGAGTGCGGCTGCGACGCCCGGCTCTGACCCTGTGCCGGATTCGAGGACCGCGGCTGCCGCGGCGAGCGAGTTCGTGATGTCGTGGGGAAGGGCGCGCGGCATTGCGTCCGCGGCGATGATTTCGCCCCCGGCTGCGAACAGCCGGCCGTCGGCGCACACGTAGTCGTCGCCCGCATCGAAGCCGAACGTCACGACCCGCGCCCGCGTGTTGCGGGCGGCGTCGACGATCGTCGGGTCGGCAGACGGTGCGACCGCGACGTCCCGCACGGTCGCCGCGGCCCAGATACGAGCCTTCGACGCGCGGTAGGACGCCACGTCGCGGTGCCAATCGAGGTGGTCCGGGGCGAGATTCAGCCACGCCCCCGCCTCGACGCGGAAGTCGCGCGTGTGGGCGAGCCGAAAGCTCGAGCATTCGACGACGAATGCGTCGACGTCCTCATCGAGGGCCGCGATCAGCGGTGTTTCGGTGTTGCCCACGGCGGCGGCACGGCGGCCGGATTCACGGATCATTGCCGCAGCAAGGAGGGTCGTGGTCGTCTTGCCGTCGGTGCCCGTGATGCCGATCATCGGCCGCGGTCCGCCCGCGCGTTGTTGCTCCCATCGATAGGCGAGCTCTATCTCCGAGAGTGCTTCGCGGTCGAGGTCGTTGGCGAGCGCGAAGAGAGGGTGCGACTCGGGAACACCGGGTGCGGGCATGACGAAGTCGACGCTCTTGACGAGATCCGACAGCGTGCCGAGATCGGGGGCAATGCTGAGACCCGCGCCGAGGTCGGCAGCAAGGGCGTCGTGCGCAGGGTCGGGCTTGTCGTCGACGAGGACTGGTTCGATACCCCGCGTGACGAGTGCGCGCGCGACCGCATTGCCCGCGATACCCAGACCGAACACCAGCGCCCGCATGCTCAACCCACCTGCCGCGTGAAGTCGCCGATGAAGAGCGCGAGCGCAGTGGCAACGCAGATGCCCTGGATGATCCAGAAACGGATGATGACGCTCGTCTCGGGCCAGCCAACGAGTTCGAAGTGGTGATGGATCGGTGACATGCGCAGCAGACGTCGCTTGCGGCCCGATGCCTTGAAGAAACCCATCTGCACGGCAACCGAGCCGGCCTCGAACACATTGATGCCACAGATCAGAATGAGAAGCAGATGCGTGTTGGTGGTGACGGCGAGCAGACCGAGTGCGGCCCCGATACCCAGGGCCCCGACGTCACCCATGAAGATCTTCGCCGGTGCGGCATTCCACCACAGGAAACCACCGCACGCCCCCGCGAACGCGGCGGCCAGCACCGCGATGTCGAGCGGATTCACCAGGCCGTACAACTCGGGGTTACGGAAAGCCAAGTAGGCGATGATCGTGTAGGCGAGGAACGACAGCAACGCCGCCCCACCCGCGAGGCCGTCGAGCCCGTCGGTCACGTTCACCGCGTTCGTGGCGCTCCACACCATCACCGCGCCCCACACCACCCACACCGGCCACGGCAGCTCCCAGCCCGGGTTGTCGGCGCGCGTGATCGAGAAGTTCTCGCTGACGTTCGTCGCCGCTGTCAGCCACCACAGGGACAAGACCGTCAAAGCGAAGGTCACGTAGCCCTTCTTTTTCCAGAAGATGCCCCGGTTGTGCGCCCGGCGCACCTTGATGAAGTCGTCCACGAAGCCCATCGCCGCCATGACCACGATGCAGGCCCACATGATGAGTGCCTGGTCGGAGAATGCGAGCCCCCCACGAAGATGCGCAACCGCCCAACCGACGAACGCCGACAAGACGATCGCCACACCACCCATCGTCGGCGTCCCCTGCTTGTAGTTGTGATGGGTCGGACCCAGGTCTTCCTTGCCGAGAATCGGCTGACCGTGGCCTATACGGCGGAAAAAAGTGATCAGGTAGCGCGTACCGAACAGCGACACGAGCATCGCGATGGCTCCACCGATGAACACCGCGATCATTTCGCACCTCCCATGACCCGGAGAAGTGCGCCGCGCGCCTCGTCCATGTCGTCGAAGTCGTGTGTCACGGTACCAATCGTCTGTCCTTGCTCGTGGCCTTTCCCGGCGATCACGACAATGTCACCGTCCGATGCGGTCGCAATCGCGTAATTGATTGCATCACGACGATCCAGGAGGACGTGAAAGTTTTCTCTGCGGTCGGCACCGGCCAGCACCTGCCGTGCGATCTCCGCGGGGTCCTCGGAACGCGCGTTGTCACTGGTGACGATCACAACGTCGGCAAGTTCCCCGGCGACACCACCCATCAATGGTCGCTTCGTCGCGTCACGGTCGCCGCCACAACCAAAGACGACGAACAACTTCGCTCCCGAGCCGAGCGTCGACCTGGCAGCCCAGAGAACCGCCCGCAACGACTCGGGGGTGTGGGCGTAGTCCACGTAGACCGAGAACGGCGAATCCACCTCGACGCGCTCGAGACGCCCCGGCACACGGCCGAGCGACGCAAGACCGCGGACTATGTCGGCATCGGCAATGCCCAGAACCCGCGCCGTCGTCGCGGCAGCGAGCGCGTTGTACACGTTGTGCCGCCCACCGAGTGGCACGACGAGGTCGAGGCCGCGCCACGACAACGAGTTCGACGACAGCGATTCGACGAGGCTCGAAACGTCACCGAGGCCGTATCCATGGACGCGGGCGGCAAGGCCGTCAAGACCGATGCGTCGAACCAGGAGGCGGCCGTGTTCGTCATCGAGGTTCACGATCGAATCCTGCGCCAACCCCGGTTCGAAGAGCCGCACCTTGGCCTCGAAGTAGGCCTCGAGCGATCCGTGAAAGTCGAGGTGGTCGTGACCGAGGTTCGTGAACACCGCGGCACGGAAAGTCGTACCGTGGGTCCGGTCAAGGACGAGGGCGTGCGACGTCACTTCCATGATGACGACACGACGCCCGTCATCGACGGCGGCACGCATCCCTCGCTGGAGGTCGGTTGCCTCCGGTGTCGTTCGAACTCCGCCGAGCGTGCCGAACACTTCGGGCGAGAGCCCGGCTGCCGTGCAGATCGAGGCCAGCATTGCTGCGGTTGTCGTCTTGCCGTTGGTTCCAGTGATGCCAACGACGGGGATTTCTCGACTTGGATTGCCGTGCACCGCGGCCGCACACAGTGCCACCGCGCGCCGTGCCACGGATGGATCGACAACGAGTGTCGGGACATCGACACCCACGACGGGCCGCGAAACGAGCAGGGCAACCGCGCCCTGCCGCACGGCGGCGGATGCGTGGTCGTGACCGTCGTGCGACCCACCGACCAGACAACAAAAAAGCGACTGCGGGGCCACCGCGCGCGAATCGAGATGAACGTCGTGGATGTCGGCATCGCCGGTGCGCGAGCGCAACCATCCGGTGCGGTCGAGTTCGGCGGCCAGAGCGGAGAGTTTCACGGTCGCGTTCCGCCTAGTGTCCCGACTCACCCGAACGTGGGTACGGGTTGACCCTCGCGCAGGGTTCGGTGGTTGCCGGAGGCCTGATGCGCAGTTCGCGGGCGACGAATGCACCGATGTCGGAAAACACCGGTGCAGCGGCCGTGCCGCCGAAGCGATCACGCGAGCCCGCGTCGGGTTCGTCGATGGACACCAGGATGGTCACCTGCGAATCCTCGGCCGGAAGGAAGCCAACGAAGGTGGCGAAGTACTTGCGTCCGGTTTGGTCGGAACCGTAGGTACCGTCCTTTTGGACCTTGTAGCCCGTACCCGTCTTGCCCGCCACGGTGAGGCCGGGGATTTTTCCCAGCGTTCCGGTTCCGAAACAGACGACATCGCGCATCATCAAGTTCATCTGTGTGGCGGTTTCCTGCGTCAGGACGGGCCGGGTGGATGATGCTGCGACTTCGCGCTTGCGACCTTCCGCGTCGATCGTTGCCCGGACGAGGCGCGGTGCGACGTACACGCCATTGTTGGCTATCACGTTGACGGCCGAGGCCAACTGCAACGACGTGGAGGCGAAGCCGTACCCGTAGGCGACGGTGATCTTCTCGGTGCCCTGCCACTTGTCGGCCGGCTTGAGGATGCCCGCGCTCTCATCGGGAAAGTCGAGGGCGGTCTTGTCACCGAACCCGAAGGCGTGGAGGTACGACTCGAGCGTCGAGGTCGAGACACGCTGTGCCGTGAGAACCGTCCCGAGGTTCGACGACTTCACCAGGATCTCCCGGACGGGCATCATCTTCGTGGGGTGCGGGTAGGCGTCACGAATCACGTACTCGTCGAACTTCTGGACACCGGGCACGTAGAAGACGCTCTCTGGCGTCACCGCACCTTCGTTCAATGCGGCGGCGATGCTGAACACCTTGGCAGTCGATCCGGTTTCGTGGGCCTCGACGGCGGCGAAGTTACCGCTGTTCGAATAGGTGCCGTCATCCCTGCGGCGAATGTTCGCCATTGCGTACACGTCACCGGTCTTGGTGTTCATCACGATCGCGGTTCCACCGCGCGCACCGACTTGGCGCACCCGCGAAAGAAGCGTCTGATTCAACTGGAACTGGATGGAGCGGTCGAGTGTGAGTACCAGGTCGTTGCCGGGCACCGGGTCGACTTCGAGGTTGCTCGCACCCGGAATCGAACGGCCATCCTTGTCCTGCTCGCGCACGAACCGCCCGTCCTTGCCGGTGAGAACGTCGTTGTACTGCGCCTCGAGACCCGCGATACCGACACCTTCGGTATCGGTCGTGCCGACCACGGCCAGCGCGGAGGGATCCAGAACCATTCGGTCCGGTTCCTTGTAGGCCCCGACACCCGGTAGTCGCAGGTCCGTCACTGCTTTCGCGCGTGCCGGGTCGATCTGGCGGGCGACGAAGGTGAAACTCGAGGCCTTGGCCGCGAGGGCATCTGCGAGTTTCTGTTCGCGTGGCGCGTCGAATTGCATCAGACCCGCAATCGCCCGCGCGGTACCCGCTGCGTCGACGACCATCGTCGGGTCGGCGTACAGGGTCATCTTCGGCACCGACATCGAAATCTCACGACCGTTGCGGTCAAAGAGTGATCCGCGCTCGGCACGCAACGTCGTCGTGCGCACACGGGCATCGAGGCCCGCGGCACGGTACTCGTCACCCGAAACGGTCTGCAGGTGGCCGACTTTGACAACGAGTGTGACCAAAAGAGCCACCAGCACGCCCACGGCCCAGCGAAGACGACGCTTGATTGGCGGAGTCGCCTGGGATGTTTTGGACGGACGCATCAGGATGTGACGAACGATGCGCAGACCCGACGACCGATGACGACCCGACGATGTGCGCCCCGTCAACGGACCCCGCGGGACCGCCCGGCGTGCCGGTGGCCGCGAAGTGCGCTGGGGGTGACGAACACCAGTCGGCTTGCGTGCCGACGGACGCGACTTGACGGGCTGCCCGTGCGCCCGCTGCCGCTGCGACGACGTGGACGACCGGGAGGATGCGGGTCGTGTCGCGTGCTGACGGACCGTCACGGTACGCCGTCGACTTCCGACTTGATCCGACCGAATTCGTCGAGCGGCGATTTTTCTTCGTCGGCGACACGGTCCATCAGGTCGCCGGTCGAAGCGAGGACGCTGGCGACAATGTCGGAATCGATGGGGATGAAGCGCACGTTGCCCGCGGGCCTCATGCCCAGTTTCGCGGCTTCGGATGACAGACGACCCGGTGACTCGAGAAACGCGCGCTCGTGACGAAGGTCGTTGTAGTGGTCACGTGCCATCACGACGGAACGGTTGAGACCGTCGAGACGCATCTGCTGCTTGGCGAGTTCGGTGCGCAACAGGGCAGCGAAGAACAACAGGGCGCAGAGAACCGCTGCGACGATCGTGACCACTCCAACAATCCGACCACCGCGCTGAACGACGACGAGCTGGGGTCGATCGGGTTGTACGGCGCGGCCCCCTGCCGGTGAGACGCGGGGACGCATCGTGGCCGCCATCAGCGCTGTCCTTTCGATGCGGTGCTGGCCGCGAGCTTCTCCACGACGCGGAACCGGGCGCTGCGAGCACGGGGGTTCGACTGGATCTCCGCGTGGGACGGGTGTCGGGGGACGCGCACCCGCTTCACGCGCGGTGTTGCTCCACAGCCACAGGGCAGACCCGGGCGGCAGGTGCAGCCGCCGGTCTCCGCCCTGCGGAAAACGTCCTTGACGATCCGGTCCTCGCCCGAGTGGTACGAGATCACAGCCACGCGACCGTTCTCGCACGTCGCGTCAATCGCCGCCTCGAGTGCGCGTGGCAGTTGTTCGAGTTCGGTGTTGACCTCGATCCGCAGCGCCTGAAAGGTGCGCTTTGCAGGATGCCCGCCGCGACGACGCGTCGCGGCGGGAATCGCTGCAGTGACAGTGGCAGTCAACTGGGAGGTCGTTGTGATGGGTCGGGCGGTGATGATCGCGTCGGCAATCCGACGGGCGAAACGCTCATCGGCATGCTCGCGCAGGATGCGCGCGAGCTCGTCGCGTTCGTAGGTGTTCACCACATCCGCCGCGGTCAGCGTCTGTGAGCGGTCCATCCGCATGTCCAGGGGGGCCTCCACGCGGTAGGAAAAACCGCGCTCGGCGCCGTCGAGTTGCGGTGACGAAACTCCGAGGTCGAACAGCGCCCCCGACACCTGCGTCGCGCCGACTTCGGGCAACACACCGGCAAGAACCGCGCCCAGGTCCCCGAAGGAGGCGTGTCGGGGTTTTGCGCGACCGCCGAAATGTCCCAGGCGTTGGCGTGCCGCGGCGAGGGCGACCTCGTCACGGTCGACGCCGATGATCGAGATGTCGTCGCGCGCGTCGAGCAGTGCGACGCTGTGCCCCGCGCCGCCGAGTGTTGCATCGACGATGTGCCCCGCGGGCACCTCGGCAAAGGTTTCGACGATCTCACGCGCCATCACCGGCGCGTGTCGGAATTCCTGTGTTTCGCTCACCGGCAGCCCCTCGGCCGACGAATGCCGCCGGGATTTCTCCCCGGAACGCGCGAGACGGTAGCGGGCGGAGTTGGAGCTAGCCATCTTGCCGGCCGAGAGACTGCCGGTGAGCGAAACGTCTGGGTCGTGCATTGGGTCCCCATCACTGTCCCGAACCGGCGATCTTTTCCGTGCCGGCGCTTGCGATGCGACCGAATCGCGTGGGCTCCCAGATCTCCACGCGGTCGAACGCACCTGTGACGATGACCTTCGAATTGAGACTGAGACCCGCGAACGACCTCATCTCTTCGGTGAGCAGCACGCGACCCTGGGCGTCAATGGTGACTTCGGCTGCGCTACTGGAAATGGCCCGCAGTTGGTCGCGGGCCATTTCGCCGCGACGCACCTTGTCGATCATTTCCTGTCCGAAGCTCTCGAAGTCCCCCGACGTCCAGACGGTGACGCACTTGTCATCGCCGAGAACGAGGAAGCAACGGGGTTCCAACTGCGGCCGGAACGCAGCGGGCAGCGCAAGTCGACCCTTCGGGTCGAGTTGCCGCTCGTGCGTGCCGACAAACACGTTGTCTCCGTCCCGACACCCCTTGTCCGCCGCGTGAGGGTCTTCCCACTGGAACCCGCGGGGCGGGCATCACCTCCCCTCAGGCGGCTCCACTATGCCCCACTACACCCCACTTAGCAAGCCTTTTCCCCCACTTTTGACCCACCGGCCCCCCGTGAGGCCGTTTTGGGGCGTTTCGGGGCGAGCACTGATCGACGACGACAGTGCGGAAAATGAGGGATCCACGGGCTTTGTGCGTCGTTGCTGCTCGGTCGCACGCGCGAGAGGCGGGGCGTGGGGAGAAGTGGGGGAGCTCAGCGCACGGGCAAGGCCGCAGCGATGCGGGCGGCGACGTGGGCCGGGTCGTCGACCGGGATCACGTTCACCAAACCGGCCACCCGCGCGGGGTCGTCGCGCAGCAAAGGCATCGCCCCGAGGTGGGACTCGGCATTCCAGGCGAAAAACGCGACGCATTGAAAGCGCGCCATGCTGCGGGTGCGGCGCTGGCTCACTCCCACGACTTTTGCCCCGGTCGCAACAAACACCTCACCCGTACCGCGACCCGCGACGCACAGCGTCTTTGACCAGTCATTGACAACATGGGGCCCTTCGTTCACGGCGAGGTCGCCGATGCCCATCGCCGCGAGAGCCTCGCACCAGGCACGACCCACGAAGTGCATCGCCCGGCCGACATCGTCGACCCACAAAGAGTCGCCGCGCGGTATCACGATGTCGATCCACACCGAATCGACGGGGTCGACGAGAACCGCTCCCCCGCCGCTGCGTCGGCGCGCAATATCGATGCTGCGTCTCGCACAGAAGTCGGCGTCGACATCAGCGGCCTGCTGCGACGACCCGAGAACGAACGCCGGCCGCGTCGGCCGCATCAACCACACGCCACGACGGGCGGGGAGATCCGACGAATGCAGTGCTTGTGCGCCGGCCTCGACCGTCTCGATTGCCCAGTCCTGCGACCCGATCATTCCCGCGGGCTCAGGACGCTTTTGCCAAGTACGGCTTCCATGCCTCGGGCACACGCGAGACGGCAAGCGTTATCCATGCGGCTTCGCGGGGCGCGAGCGGTGACGTGGCGAGGGGCATGCCGGCTTCCTCGGGTGTGCGGTCTCGCTTGCGGAGATTGCATGGTCGACAGGCCGCGATGACGTTCTCCCACACGTGCATTCCACCCCGCGAGCGGGGCATGACATGGTCGATACTGTCGGCCGGTGCGCCACAGTACTGACAGCGATGTCCGTCGCGCGCCATCACAGCGCGACGCGAGAGCGCGGTGCGGCGGTGGTACGGCACCCGCACCACGTATCTCAGGCGAATCACCAGTGGTGAAGGCAGCGCCAAACGCTCGGCACGCAGTTGACTTCCGTCGTCTTCGACGAGGTCGGCCTTGTCGGCCAGGACCAGACAGGCGGCGCGGCGCACCGACACGATGCTGAGCGGCTCGTAAGTGGCGTTGAGAACGAGCGCGCTGCGCACGCCTATCTCCGTCCGCGTCTGGGCGGTCTGCTGGTGGCGGTCCTCATGACCGCCCTGCATTCTCCGACTTGCACCATGCGAGATACCTCAGCAGGTCCCCCGGCTCCACGGAATGCTCTGCTTCCCCGTACTGAATGGCCGAACGCATCGCGGTGTACCCGGGTGTCGGCACCGGCAGGAACGGCACCCGACGCCACCAACCCGGCGGGGCGAGGCGACGCGCCTGACGCAGCGCGGTCGACCACAGTCGTGGCCGAACCAGAACCGTGAGAAAGATGCTCACGCTGCCTACTTCGGTTCCTTCGGCAAACCCAGAACCATCTCGCCGACGATGTTCTTTTGGATCTGCGATGAGCCCGCGTAGATGGTTCCGGCACGGGCGTTCAAGAAAGTCGTCGCCCAACTGTTCGTCGAGTTCGGCGCACCCGGGTCGTCGGCTCCGAACGCCGACGAGGGCATGCGTCCGGTGGGAACGAGGCCATCCGGCCCCATGATTTCCATTGCCAGTTCGGTGACGACCTTGTGGTACTCGCTCCACAGCAACTTGCTGATCGCTGCATCGGGCCCGGGTTGGTGGCCGCGCAAGAACTGGGTCAGGGTGCGGTAGCCGACGAAGCGCATCATCTGGACTCGCGTGTAACACCATGCGAGACGCTGGCGGATCTGCGGGTCGTTGTTCTTTGCGTAGGCACGGGTCATCTCAACGAGCCGGTCGAATTCGGCCTGGTATCTGATCGAGTTCACAGCGGCGGCCGCACCGCGCTCGAAGCCGAGGAGCGTCATCGCCACGGCCCAGCCGTTGTTCACGCCGCCGATCACGTTTTCCTTGGGCACGACGACGTCGGTGTAGAAGACCTCGTTGAATTCGCTCTCGCCCGAGATCATCTTGATCGGCCGGACCTCGATACCCGGTTGGCGCATGTCGACAAGAAGAAACGAAATTCCCTTGTGACGGGGCGCTTCGGGGTCGGTGCGCGCGAGCGTGAAGATGTGGTCGGCCAGGTGGCCCGCCGAGGTCCAGATCTTCTGGCCGTTGAGGATCCACTGGTCGCCGTCGAGCTGTGCCTTGAGACCGAGGTTGCTTAGGTCCGAACCCGCATTCGGTTCGCTGTAGCCCTGACACCAAACGTCGTCACCCGCGAGGATGCGCGGGATGTAGTGCTTCTTTTGTTCTTCGGTCCCCCACCGCAGAATCGTGTTGCCGAGCATCTGGATTCCGAAAATGTCGTTCGGACTTCCCGTCGGTACGCCCGCTCGCGCGAACTCCTCGTTCAACACGACCATCTCGAGCGACGACAGCCCCGCGCCGCCGTATTCCGTGGGCCAGTCGGGCGCGAGGTATCCGTTTTTGTGCAACACGACGCGCCAATCGGCGACGAAATGCTCGAGGGCGTCGCCCTCCAGGGCTCCGGTGCCCGCCCAGTCGGCGGGCAGGTTGTCGGCGAGGAACTGACGCACCGTCGCGCGGTAGGAGTCTGCTTCGGGTGGGTAGACGGGCTGCATGGGAGGAACCTAGTCGCGTGTGAAGCGGTCGCGAATGCGAGCCGGTCCGATTTTACTGTTGCGCAACGAGGCCGCGAGGTCCTGCACACCAACCTTGCCGATGGCGCGCAGTTGGCGCTCGATGACCAGGGCGCAACCGAGCATCGCGAGAAACCCTACGAAGGCCAGCAGGAAGTGGATCTGCAACGCAACGACGGTGAGCGCGAGACCCAAAATGACCCCGAGTACGGCCCATCGGACCGAGCGAGCGGACTGCCGATAGAGACCCGCGGGTGAGGCCAGCTGCGCAAAGCGCTGGTCGGTCTGCAACTGCTCCTCGATCTGGCGGAGGATTCTCTGCTCGTCGTCTGACAATGGCACGGGCGTATTCTCGCAGGTTCGCGCGCGATCCTCAACGCGTATCGCCGTTTGGTGACGAAGGTCCCCAAGGATTCTCGCCGATTTCGCCCAGATCCTCGACGTCACGAAGCGCCGCCAGGGTTCGGATCGCATCGGCCCCGAATTTGCGGCGGATCTCATCCATGACTCCACTCGCGTTGGCCCACGTTGCTTCGTCGACACGCCCCTCGGCCGGTTCGTCGAACAACGACCCTTGGACGGGCCCGGCCGGACCATCCGCAGCCTCGAATTGCGCCGCCGAGACGCCGAGCAACCGCACCCCCTGATGGACGTCGATCGCACTCAACAGCGGCCCCAGTGCCTCGGTGAAACCTGGTCCACTCGACCGCGCGGTGTCGACGGTGATGCTGCGGGTGATCGAGCGAAAGTTCGAGAACTTGATCTTCAAGGTGAGCGTGCGGGCCCGCGTGCCGTTCGCCCGCACACGGGTTGCCACCGCATCGCACAAGCGCACCAGGTGCCGTCGCAGCTCCACGATGTCGGCGACGTCCTCGGTGAAGGTTTCTTCGTGCCCGATCGACTTCGCTTCACGCTCGGATTCGACTGCGCGGTCGTCGTGGCCCCACGCAAGGTCGAACAGGTGCCGTCCCGAGGCATCACCGAGGGCGGTGACGAGGTGCTCGACACCGATCATGGCCAGATCGCCGACGGTCTTGACGCCGATGCGATCGAGGCGTGCGTGCGTGGCGGGCCCCACACCCCACAGTGCGCGCACGGGCAGCGGATGCAAGAACTCGACCTCACGGCCGGGTTCGACAACCACGACACCCTCTCCGGGGTCTATCGAACCAGCGATGACGCGCGGTTTGGCTGCTTTCGATGCGATCTTTGCGACGAACTTGTTCGCTGCGACGCCGACGCTGCACGTGATGCCGATTTCCTGTGCGACCCGGGCACGGATCTCGTCGGCGATTGTGACGGCCGAGCCGTACCCGCGCAACGCGCCACTCACGTCGAGGAACGCCTCGTCGAGGGCGATACCTTCGACGAGTGGCGTGTACGAGCGAAAGATTTTGTGCACCTTTTCGCTCACCTCGCGATAAACGGCGGGACGACCCGGCAGGAACACCGCGTTGGGACACAGTCGCCGCGCCCGTGACGAGGACATCGCACTAAAGACGCCGAACTTTCGTGCCTCGTAGGATGCGGCAGCGACGACACCCCGTGGCCCGTCACCGCCCACCACGATCGGAAGGCCCCGCAGGCCGGGATCGTCACGCAACTCGACCGCCACATAGAACATGTCCATGTCGACGTGAAGAATCGTTCGTTGTGGGTTCATCGTCGGAACCGAGCCTACGATGTGGCCGTGAATCGCGAGACGGACGCATCCTTTCGACCGTTGTCCGCTCTTCCCTCGCGCGGTGCGCGCATCGCCGCCTACGCCGCGGTCGTGCTCGGTGGACTCGCCGGGGGACTCATCGGATACGGGCTCGTCGACGTGCAGTGCACGGGTGACTGTGCGACTCCCCTTGGTCTGGGACTCTTCGTCGGGGCAGTGGTCACGGCGGGCGGTACCGCCATCGTTTCGGTTCTCGTTCTCCGTGCACTGGGCGAATGGCGCGAGTTGCAGGATCGTCGATGACCAACGACCTCGCGGGCCAACTTCTCACGCTCGCGACGAACCTCGCCACGCACGTCGGGGACACGGCCCTCGCCGGCCGTCGACTCGGACTGCACAACGTCGAGACAAAATCGACCCCGACCGATATGGTCACCGAGTACGACCGCGCGACGGAGCGCGAAATTGTCGCGACGCTCAGGCGCCTGCGGCCTGCGGACGCGATCGTCGGCGAGGAGGGTGGCAACCACGACGGCACGTCGGGCATCACGTGGTTCGTCGACCCGATCGACGGCACGACGAACTTTCTCTACGACCTTCCCATGTGGACGGTGTCGATCGGTGTTCACGATGCCGATGGTGCGCTGTGTGGCGTGGTCTATGCACCTGCCCTGCGCGAAACCTTCAGCGCGGTGCGCGGACGTGGGGCGTTCCTCAACGGCCACCGCATCACCTGCAGCGAGGTCGCCGACCCGGCGCACGCGCTGGTCGGTACCGGCTTCAACTACTCACCCGCGAACCGCGTGGCGCAGGCGAACCGCATCCCACGCTTCATCGACAAGATCCGTGACGTGCGACGACTCGGCTCGGCCTCACTGGACCTCTGCTTCGTCGCCTGTGGTCGATACGACGCCTATTTTGAGGAACACCTCTACCCCTGGGACCTCGCGGCCGGGTCACTGATTGCCACCGAGGCCGGCGCCCGCGTCGAGGCCACCCACGGTCCGACGGCTTTGGCCGTCTTGGCGGCGAATCGAGCGCTGTTTGCCCGGATGAAAAACATTCTCGTGCCCTGAAAAGCTTCGACCGCCCGAACAACCGCGCGTAGTCGTGCGCCGCCGCACCGGATCGAAGAATTTACCGGGGCGGACCGTCATGTCGTGGGTGTGCGTGGTCTTGGCTGCCGGGTCGACGGATGGGTCACCCGAGTCGACAACTACTCTGAGCCGATGACCTACATCGTGGCGATCGATGCGGGCACCACGGGCGTGCGCAGCCGGGCGGTGTTTCCCGATGGTCGTGAAACGGTGGCCTCGTATCTCGAGTTCACGCAGTATTTTCCGGCACCGGGTCTCGTCGAACACGACGCCGAGGAAATCTGGGACGTCACCCGCAGGACCCTCCTTGACGTCATCGCGCGTGTCGGCACGATGCCGGCCACGATCGGCATCACCAACCAGCGGGAGACCATCGTCGCCTGGGACCGGGCCACCGGCAAGACATTCGGTCGTGCCATCGTCTGGCAGGACAGGCGCACCGCCCAGCGCTGTCTCGAACTGGCGCCACATCTCCCCACTGTGCGCGCCACCACGGGCCTCGTGCTGGACCCGTACTTCAGTGCGACGAAGATCGAGTGGATGCTGCGAAACGGTGTGAAGCCCACGCCTACTCTCGCCTTCGGCACGGTCGACAGTTGGCTGCTGTGGAAACTCACCGACGGTGCCGTCTTTGCCACCGACGAATCGAATGCCAGCCGCACGATGCTGTGGGACATCACCACCCATGAATGGAGTCGCGAAATCTGTGATCTCCTGGGCGTGCCGTTCGCGTCGCTGCCCGAGGTACGCGACTCGAGTGGGCGCTTCGGCGTCACGTCGGTGGACACAGTGCCATCGGGGATTCCCATCTCGGGTATCGCCGGCGACCAGCAGGCGGCTCTCTTCGGTCAGGCCTGCTTCGCCGAAGGCGATGCGAAGAACACCTACGGCACGGGCAGTTTCGTGCTGATGAACGTGGGACCGCGTTGTCCGGCGCCGAGCGAGGGAATGCTCACCACCGTCGCATGGCGAATCGCGGGTCAAACGACGTACGCCGTCGAGGGTGCGATCTTCGTCACCGGCGCCGCGGTGCAGTGGCTCCGCGACGGCTTGGGCATCATCCGCGAGTCGAACGACATCGAAACCCTAGCCGCGCGGGTCGACACGACGGGGGGTGTCGTTTTTGTTCCCGCGCTCACCGGTCTCGGCAGCCCGTGGTGGGACGCCGAGGCCCGCGGTGCCGTGTTCGGAATCACCCGCGGGACGACCGCCGCCCACCTCGCTCTCGCCACGCTCGAGGCGACGGCGTTTCAGACTCGTGACGTCGTCGAGGCGATGACCGCGGCGACGGGCATCGCCATCCGCACGTTGCGCGTCGACGGCGGTGCGGCCGGAAACGACCGTTTGATGCAGATCCAGGCCGATCAACTGGGAATCGTCGTCGAAAGACCCGTCGATCGCGAAACAACCGCCGTCGGCGCCGCGCTGTTGGCGGGTCTCGCCGAGGGTGTGTGGGAAAGCCCCGAGGATGCCGCCGCATCACGGCGTATCGAGCGCCGCTTTGAGCCGAACCCCGAGCTGGCGGCCTTCGCCGATGTCGCGCATGCACAGTGGCGCGAGGGCCTCCGCCGCGTGACCCCGAACTGCCCCTGACGATCCCGCGACTCAGTCGCCGGCACCGACGAAGGCGGCACCGATCGCGCCGGCGCGTTCGCCCAGCGTCGCCGCGGCGATCACCGGCATTGCACGACCGACATGGCTTTGTTCGACTCCTCGGAAACGACCCGTGATCGCAGCAACGACTTCGCTGCGTGCACCGAGTCCCCCACCCAGGACGATGCATGCAGGATCGAAGGTGTTGACCAGGTTGTGCAGGCCGAGTGCCGCCCAGTCCGCGAATTCCTCCAGCGCGCGCACCGCGGATTCTTCGCCCCGCGCGCACGCCTCGAGCACCGCCTCGGAACTTGCCGCACCGGCGATGCGTGCCAGACCACGACCCGATACATAGGTCTCCCAGCACCCGCGACGACCGCACGGACACACAGCGCCACCGCGCTCGACGACCATGTGTCCGAACTCCCCGGCAAAACCATTGGTGCCGCGGGCCACCCGGCCGCCCACGATCGTGCCACCACCGATACCCGTACCGATCGTGACGACGAGCACTTCGTCGTGCCCACGTGCGGAGCCGAGCCGCCACTCCGCCACGGTGGCACACGTGCCGTCGTTGTCGACGACCACGGGCAGACCCAATCGTTCGGACAGCACGGCGCGCAGCGGTACGTCGCGCACACGGGGTAGGTGGGTTGTCGTCACCGCAGTGCCGTCACGTGTCACCAATGCGGCAATGCCCAGACCCACCGAGGTGATGCCGTTGAAGCCGCGCGCCAGGGTCACCACGGCGGCGGCGGCATCGCCCGCCGCGTCGGTTGCGACCCGGCGTTCCTCGACGACTCGTGCCTCCCCATCGACGTCGTCGACCACGACACACAGCGTCTTTGTGCCTCCGATGTCGATGCCGAGTCTCCTCATTGGGGTCTCCTCATCGGGGCCTCCCGATCGGGATGATCAGGATTCGCAGCGTGACTTCAACTCGGTGAGGGTATGCAGAATGCGATTCTCCGCGCGGCGCTTCACGAAACCCGGCAACGGAATCACCAGGTCGATGGAGAGGTCGTAGGTGGTGAGAGTGCCATTGGAAACGGATTCGAACATGTAGTCGCCGTCGAGCGTGCGCATGATGTCGCCGTCGACGAGTCGCCAGGCGATGGTGAGTGGCGAGTCGCCGTAGGTGTAACCAAGCGTGTAGTGCGTGCTGCGCCCGAGGGCCGATGCACGGAATTCGACCTTGGTCCCGCGCCCCTGCGCGTCACGTTCGAGCACGACCGCCTCCTTGACGTCCTTGGCCCACTCGGGGTAGCGCTCGAACTCGGTGGCAACGTGAAAACAACGTTGGGGTGACGCGGCGATGACGGTCGTTTGTTTGGCGGTGTCGGCCATTGCTCCATTGTGGCCCATCGCAGCGCCGACCGACGGCTTATTCGGCGCTGTCCGGACCAGCGTCATCGGTTTGACCGGGCCTTGCACGCTCGACGAAGGTGCCGTGGCGGCTGGCCCACAGTCCATTTAGGCCGAGGCCGAGCATCGGCACCAGCACGCCGAAAGCAAGGACGCTTCCCGTCTTGCCGTCGGTGGTCGGCCGGGCGATTGCCGCCGCGATTCCAGCTGCGGTTTGTAGCAACAGCGCGACGAGCATCGGCACCCTGACGTCGCGTGGTGCCACTTCACCCGTCAAGAAGAACAACTGCGAAACGGAAATCTCGCGTTCACGACTGCGCTGAACCGCGGCAAAGAAGCCGACCAGGAAACCAGCGACACCCACCGCGAAAAGGGCCAGCGACACCACGACGATCACGACACGAAAGACGTCGTCAAAGAGAACCGCGCTGATGATCGCGACCACTGCAAAGAACACCGACGCGACAAGATTGAAGCGCACGATTGGTGAGGTACTGATGCGCAATGGGGACGTCATGGGAGCGCGCGAAGCGTATTCCACAGTTTTTCGGCAAGCACGTCGTGGGAGAACTCCGCTTCGGCGCGCACCCGAGCGGCTGCCCCCATCGCGCGGCGACCTGCTTCGTCATCAAAGAGACGCTCGAAGGCGACCACGACCTCGTCGACGTTGTCAGGGTCGTCCACCACGATGCCCGTCACACCGTCCTCGACTGCGTCAGCGGCCCCGCCACTGGCACCGGCCACCTGCGGCACCCCGCATGCCGCAGCCTCGAGAAAAACGATACCGAAGCCCTCTTGTTCCAGACCCAACCACCGGTTGCGACACAGCATCGTGAACGCGTCGGCGCACCCGTTGAGCAACGGCAGATCCTCGGATGAAACCCGGCCGAGGAAGCGCACCGGCGCACCACGGTCGCGCGCGAGCCGAACGAGGCGGCCCTCGTCGCGACCCGCACCCGCGATGACGAGTTCCAGGTTCGGTCGAACGCGGGCCATGCGTGCGACCGCCGCAATGGCAGTGTCGAAACCCTTGCGCGGCACGAGCCGGCTGACCCCTACGATCAACTCCGCATCGGCCGGAATACCGAAACGTTCGCGCGCCGCGCGACGTGCCGCCTCGTCGAGTACGCGGAACCGCGCGGTGTCGACACCCGGCGCCACGACCGTCGTCGGCAGTGTGCGGCCGGCGGCACGTTCGGCTTCGCGCGCGGGATAGTTGCCGGCCGCGATGCAGTGGATCGCTCGCCGCAGGACACGGCCGAGCACCTGCTGTGAGGCGGGCAGCCGACCGGGAACCGTCACCTCCGCACCGTGCAACACGACGACGTAGGGCAGAGCGAGATTCGGGCCGATGATGCCGAGCGGCACGGCCGGGTCGAGCACCACGAACTCGGCCCCGAAGTCGCGGGCGAGGTCGTTGATGCGCTTGACCATCAACGGATGAGGTAACAACACCGATTCACGAACACGCTCGACTCGAAACGGCTGTTGCTCGTCCCACTCGCGCGCCCCTTTGTGGGGACTCGTCAGTACCGCGAATTGGTCGGGTGGCAGACGACGCCACCACTCCCACAGCAAGGACTGAATACCGCCAACTTTCGGCGGAAAGTCGTTGGTGACAAGGATGTGGCGGCCCGACATGCGACTCCAGTGTTACCCACGCGGCGTGGGTAGGTTCCGCAACTCCTCGCGAACCACCTCGCTGGGGTCGTCGTCGGGAACGATGTCCAAATGACCCACGCGTGCGGCAGCCCACACGGCGTGCGCCCGCACGAATGCATCGTCGTCGACGAGGCCCCGCGCAATGGCATCCCGGGCCGCGGCATCGTCGGGCCGCGCCCGGTTGCCGAGCACGATGAGCGCATTGCGCCGGACCCACCTCGCCTCGCGGTCGTGGATGTACCAACGACCGAACCGCGACATGATCTCAGCGTCACCCATGGCCAAAATTGCCACGGGGTCGACCGTCGACGTCATCCGTGACTCGTCGCCGAGCCGCGACATCGAGACGCGAACCGAGCGCGTAGATGGTGGACACACTTCCTGACAGTCGTCGCAGCCGTAGATGCGGTCGTCGATGGCCTCGCGCAGCGCGCGGTCGACGATTCCTGGTTTCTGGATCACCCAAGCCAGACAGCGCGCGGCGTCGATGACCCCGGGTTCGATGATCGCACCGGTCGGACAACCATCCAGACACCGTCGACAGGTTCCGCACCCGTCGGCGACGGGCGTCGAGGTGGGCAGCACCGCGTCCGTCACCACACCCCCGAGCACGAACCAACTGCCCGCATCGACGAGCAGCAGGTTTGCGTTCTTGCCGTACCAACCGAGCCCGGCCAGGTAGGCGGCTTCGCGGTCCACGAGGGCGTTTTCATCGGCCACGACCACCGCGCGGTGGCCAACGGTCCGTAACTCCTCGGACACCGCAGCGAGCGCGCCGCGCAACGCCGAGTAGTTGTCACGCCACGCGTAACGCGCCACCCGGGCCATCGGGGTTCGCGAATCGACGCTTGGTTCGGCGACGGGCTCGTGGTACGCAACCGCACCGACGATGATCGACCGTGCGCCCCTCACGATCATCGACGGGTTGGTCGACCGCGCGGGGTTGCGAAATGTGAACTGCATCGTGTCGGACAAACCGCGGGCGTTGCGGTCGTCGATGGCCCTCCGGGCGCGGTCGAAGCGACGCGCCGGGGCGATGCCGACCCGGTCCAGGCCCGCCTTCGTGCCCACTTCGCAGACGTGGCGGGCGTAGTCCTGGAGTGCTGTTCGGGAACGGGACTGCGCGTCAGACGCCACGGTGCCGAAGCGTAGGCACCATTCCCGCGTTTGCGAGCAACTTCACCGCACGGGCTTCGTCGAGGCTAAGGACGACGGCCTCGTCGGGGTTCCGACCGATCAGGAAACTAACCACGCAGTCGCCGCAGGCATCGGTGTCACGCATGCAGCAGGTGTCGCAATCGATGGTGAGGGAGTCGTTCGTCGTCACCCACACAGCGTGACAACGGGGTGTCACACACCGATGAGATGCGCCCCTCGATGGTCGATCCCGACGACCCGCGCCCGACCATTCCCGGGCAACGCGGCCGCCACACCTTCGGCCTCGCCCGACCGCGCGAAGCACGCCACCGTCGGCCCGGACCCACTCAGCCATGCCGACACGGCCCCCGCATCGAGCATCGCCCGCATCGCCGCCTGGCTCGGCTCGGCCCCTGCCAATCGGCGGTCCTGGTGCAGACGGTCCCTCATCGCCGAGGCCAACGCATCGATATCACCCGCGGCGAGCGCCGCAACGAGCAGCGCGCTATGCGTGAGGTTGAACACGGCATCCTCGAACGGCACGGACTGCGGCATCCTCGCGCGCGACTCCGATGTCGAGGTCGTGGAGTCGGGTATCCACACGACCACGGCCAATTGGTCGCTGAGCAAACCGTCGAGAGGCACCCGCACCGCACGATGGCCGTTCGTGGCGACCACACCTCCCAACAGCGACGCCGTGACATTGTCGGGATGACCCTCGAGCCGCGCGGCCACGTCGATCACGGCTCGCCTCATCGGTGCGTCGACCGCGGTCGCGCGACGCGACTGGAGGATTCCGAGTACTGCCCCGCCGACACGCGCCGCGCCACTAAAGCCCAGGCCACGGCTCATGGGGATTTCACTGCGAACCCACACGTCGCCGTTCCCGCCGGCATCGCGGAAGGCGACCGTCGCAGGGTGATGTTCGTCTGCGACCTTGCCGCGTTCGGGCATTGGATCGACTCCCGCGACACCGACCTCGGCATACAGCGTGAGCGCCATGCCGAGTCCGTCGAAACCCGGACCCAGGTTGGCGGAACTACCCGGCACGCGGACGATCGTCATGGCTTGACAACGACCGTTTCGGCTTGCTCTATTGCTCGAGTCGTTTGGACGCGCGATCACTCGTCACGACGAGCCTGTCGAGCACCGCTGCGGCAGCACCGCCGTCGATCGACGCCTCGGCGAGGGCACGTCCGGCGCGCAGGTCGGCGGCGAGGCCGGCCACGTGCAGTGCCGCTGCTGCATTGAAAACAACCGTCTCGCGCATCGGTCCGGCTTCGCCGTCAAGGATGCGCCGTGTCAGCGCAGCATTCTCCTTGGCATCACCACCCCTTATTGCCTCGAGTGGTGCGGACACGAAACCAATGTCGGCCGCATCGACGGTGAACTCGGTGATCTCACCCGCGCGCAGTGCCATCACCCGGCACGGCCCACCGAGCGTGATTTCGTCGACCGCGCCGTGTCCGTGCACGACCCACACCGAGCGCACGCCACGCGAGCCGAGGGCCTCGATCATCGGTCGCATCATCCACGGCATGGCGACACCCACCAACATCGAAGAAACCGGTGCGGGGTTTGCCATCGGACCGAGCAGGTTGAAGATGGTCGAAATGCCGATCTCGCGCCGCGACGGACCCGTGTAACGAAACGCCGGATGGAATCGTGCGGCGAGACAAAAGCCCATGTTCGCCTCGGCGATGCATTCAGCGACCCCGACGGGATCGAGTTCGGCCGCCACACCCAACTCCTCCAACAAGTCGGCGGCACCGCACTGCGACGACGCGGCGCGGTTGCCGTGCTTGCAGACAGGAACACCCGCACCGGCCACGACGAACGCGGTCACCGTCGACACGTTGAACGACTGAGACATGTCGCCACCGGTGCCGACGATGTCGATGGCGCGACCCGCGACATCGGCGGGTAGATCGACGCGCTGGCCGGCCGTACGCACGGCACGCAACATTCCTGCAAGTTCGGGCGCGGTCTCTCCCTTTGCGCGCAACGCGACGATGAACGCGGTCATCTGCGAAGGCGACGCCGAACCCTCGAGGATTTCGGTGATCGCAGCCTCGGCGACCTCCGGCTCGAGATCGCGGCGCGCGATGAGCGTGCCCAGGACTGTGGGCCATCCGCCGAAGTCGGCGAGCGGGCGCGGATGCACTGCGGTCACGCGGACAGTCTCGCGTGGAAGTAGAAGTTTGCTACCCCGATTTAGGCGGTGCGACGGCGCTGACGGATGATGCGACGGCGCTCGCGCTCGGTCGTGCCACCCCAGACGCCCTCCTTCTCGCGGGAGGCGAGAGCGTGCTCCAGACAGGCGATGCGCACGTCGCAGGTACCGCACACAGAAACCGCCACCGAGGCGGCAATCTCGTCACCCTCGTCCGGGAAGAACACCGCCGGGTCCAGGCCCTGACAGGCCCCCCGCTGACGCCACGAAATGTCAGTGATTGTCACGTTCTGCCCCCCAGTTCACGCAACTCGTGTGGTTGGTGGGCATCGGCCACATTCCCCCCGAAACATGACCGATGTCTCACCTTGTCTGGGACACTAAACCCACCCCGACGGGCGGCGCAAATCTCGCCGTTTTTTACTAAACGCCCAGATCGGCGGCCAGTTCCGCGACGGTGAAGGGGGCCAGTTCGACAGCCTCGAGGTAGTTCGGGTGGGTGCACAGCAACTGCACGGGCCCCTCGGCGAATGCGGCCAGATCCTCGGGACCGAACTCGAAGCGAATGTAGTGAACGGCAGCCGTCACGTTGTCGCGCGTCAGGGTTGCGTCGTGCTGTTCGTCGGTCACGGGGGCGACATCGCGGCCGTTGGCCAGCCGGATCCGCAACGAGCGCTCGATGCCGACCAGCTTGGGCAGCCACTCACGCATCGCCGACCCGGAGGTGAGCTCGATGAAGATCGTCGCGCACAACTGGCCGGCCTCGGGGATGAGGGGGTTGTAGGCACGCAACTCGTCGAGCACACCTTCGTCGGAAATCACGCGCTCGGCGCGGAGCATTTCCTGGATCTGGTACCACATGGTGTCCCGACTCTCGAACATCACTGTGACGACTGTGCCGAGCTCGATGCGACGACGACGCTTGGTCTCGATCACTTCGGCTTTCTTTTCTGCGCGCACCTTCTCGTATGCACGCAGATCGAGAATGTCATCGATGGTCAGTTTGCGGGAAATGGTCGTGGGGGGCACTTCGTCTTCCTTTCGTTGTCTTTGTCACTCTTCGGGGATGCCGTAGGCACGGGCGAGCAGTTGCAGCGGGTGGCTGGGAGCCTTCCCCGTCTGTTCGTTGATCGCCGTGTTGGCCAGGTGGCAGTCACCGGCCACCTCGTCACCGTCGGCGGCGGTGATTTCTTGGGCGAGTTTCTTTGCGATCGGCATCGACAATTCGGCGTTCTCTGCGCGCAGACCCCACATGCCGTCGATACCCGAGCAGGTCTGTACGAGCTTGATTTTTGCGCCGGTCAGCTTGAGGAGATCACGGCTTTTCATGCCGATGTTCTGCGCACGCAGGTGGCAGGGTGCGTGGTACGTGATCTTCTCGGGCACCACTCCCGGGAACTCGGTGACGAGTTCGGTGTCCTCGGCCTTGTGGAGGCGCATCAGATATTCGGCTGCGTCGTACGTGTTCGCTGCCACAAGATCGGCGTCTGCACCACCGACATAGTCGACGTAGTCCTTCTTTAGGATGTAGCCGCAGGTCGGCTGGGGAACCACAATTTCGTTGCCCCGGCGCACGGCGGCGGCAAGCGCCGCGACGTTGTCGGCCGCGACCTTCTTGAATTTCTCGGCATCGCCGCTGTGCAGATACGGGGCACCACAACACGATGCGCCCTCGGCGAGAAAGCATTCGACGCCGTTCTTTTCGTAGACCCTGACGAGGTCCTTGCCGATTCCCGGTTCCTGGTATTCGACGAGACACGTCGGAAAGACCGCGACGCGGCCCTGACGCTTGGCGATGATGGGCTTCACACGCCGCTTGAACCAGGTCGAAAAACGGACCTTGGCGAAAGGCGGGAGCATCCGCTTGCTGGAGACACCCGCGGTCTTTTCCACGACCTTGCGGATCGCAGAGCCCGAAGGTGCACCGAGAACCTTGTTTGCGACCGGGGAGACGGTCGTTGCAATCTTGCCGAGGGCGTCGGTGTGGCCCATGAACGTGGTGGTGAGGCGTTTCCGCACGGGAAACTGTTTGGTTGCCTGGCGCATCGCATCGACGCGCAGCATGAGGCGCGGAAAGTCGAGCGCCCACTCGTGCTGGCCGGGGATGTAGGGGCAGTTGACGTAGCAGAGCTTGCACTGGAAGCACTCGTCGACGACCTGGTCCTGTTCGGCGATCGTCAACCTGCCGGCGTCCTGGTCGTCGTGTTGGTCGACGAATTTGAAAAGGGTCGGGAACGACGTGCAGTACTTGAAGCACAGGCGACATCCGTGGCACAGGTCGTACACGCGCGTGAGTTCGGCCCGAACGTCGGCCTCATCGAGGTACTTCGGATGCTTCGGGTCGTAGGTGATCGTCATGTCCTGTTTTACCGTCGTTCTACTGATCGCAAAGACAGCGCGGGGCGCCGGGTCCACCGACGCCCCGCCGTGTCGTGATCGGATCCGATCAGAGGGACTTGAGGCCCTCCTGGAAGCGGCCGGCGTGGCTCTTTTCGGCGCGTGCGAGCGTCTCGAACCAGTCGGCGACCTCAGTGAAGCCTTCGTCGCGGGCCGTCTTGGCGAAACCCGGGTACATCTGCGTGTATTCGTAGGTCTCGCCGGCGATCGAGGCCTTGAAGTTCTCTTCGGTCTCGCCGATCGGCTCGCCCGTTGCCGGGTCACCGACCTGTGCGAGGAAGTCGAGGTGACCGTGCGCATGGCCGGTCTCGCCCTCGGCAACCGAGCGGAAGAGTGCCGCCGCGTCGGGGTAGCCCTCGACGTCTGCCTTCTGTGCGAACCACAGGTAACGGCGGTTGGCCTGGCTCTCGCCGGCAAAAGCCTCCTTGAGGTTCTCGTGTGTCTTGGTTCCGGCTAGTCCGGCCATGACTGCTCCTTTTCTGTTGGGGTTTTTGTTGTAAGGGATTATTGCTTCACCACAGACATCGTCTCGACGGCGCTCGCGCACTGTGGACATTTGCCTGAGAACACGATCCGCGCAGCCTGCACGGAAAAACCATCGAGACCCGCGACCGAAATATCGCCTGCATCGGGGACGTACACGTCGCGTACATCACCACAGGTGCTGCACACGCTGTGGTGGTGGTCGTCGACGTTGGGGTCGAAGCGCGCTGCGCCGCCCAGTTGGATCTGCTGCAACTCGCCCATCGCCGCCAGGTCGGTGAGGGTCTGGTACACGGTGCGCAACGAGATACCCGGCATCTCCGCTGCGGCGACCTCGTAGATGGTCTCTGCCGTGGGGTGCATCTCGTTGCCGTGGAGAAGGCGAAACAGCAACTGGCGCTGCGGGGTGACCTTGAGGCCGGCGGCGCGAAACGCGGCGGCAAGCTCTTCGGGTGGTTTCACGCGTCGAACAATAAATTCGACCGCCCCAATCTGCAAATCCTGCGAAATAGCAAGTCCTGCGATCTGTGTCACATCGGCCCCGAACACCGGGGCCGCGTGCCCCATGGGCGCCAGACCCGCCGCGGCTGCTGGAATGATGTCCGTGAGCAGTTCCCCGCGACCACTCGACCGCGAGGCACTGCGGGCCGGCGCGAGCGTCACTCTCGCGTTCGCGGTGCCGCCGACGCTCGTCGCTCGTTTCGTTCTCGACAACAACGCCGACACCAACGGCTGGGCGCCGCTGTTGTCGCTGATCGCGGTTCTGGGTTTCGTCCTCGGCTCGGGCGTCGCTGCGTGGCGTCAAGGGTCGCAACGACCGATGGCCCACGCCGTGATTGCCGGCGCGGGGGTGTTCGTTGCGGCGCAGGCCGTGTTCCTTGTTCTTCGCATCGCAACCGGCGGCGACGTGCGCATCATGCGCATTCTCACGTCGTTCTCACTTGCGCTCGTCGCGAGCGTGATCGGCGGCCTGCTCGGCAACTTCCTGCAAAAGAACGGCCCCCGGCCCCGATGACCCGAGTACGCGACGACGCGCGCGCCGTGCTCGTCATCGATGTCGGCACCAGCGGGCTGCGCACCGCGCTCGTCGGTGCCGCCGGCACGCTCGTCGACTACCTCCACGTCGTACAACCACCTTCGACACCCTCGCCCGGTCTCGTGGAGTTCGATGCGATGCGGATGTACGAGGCGGCAGTCGAGGCGGCGACAACCATCGTGCGCCGCAACGACCACATCGAGGTTGCTTCGCTCGGCATCACGAACCAACGTGCCTCGGTGGTCGCGTGGAATGCACGTACCGGCGAACCCGTGGGACCGGGCATCGGCTGGCAGGACTTGCGCACGGTCATCGAATGCATCACCGCAAAATCCGAACACGGCCTCGCCATCGCACCCAACCAAACCGCAACAAAGGCGGCGTGGCTGCTCGCCAACCACGCCGCGGGAACACCGGCGGACGATCTTCGGTTCGGAACGATCGACACCTGGCTGACATGGAAACTGAGCGGCGGAGCCGCCTTCGTCACCGACCACACCAACGCCGCGGTGACCGGTCTCGTCAACGTCGACACCGTCGACTGGGACCCGCGGGTCTGCGCGATCTTCGGTCTGCGGGTCGAGAGTCTGCCTCGGATCATCGCCTCACGTGAAGTCGTCGGACCCGTCGTGGGTCACCGGGGGCTCGATGGGATTGCATTGGCCGCGCGCATCGGAGACCAACAGTCGTCACTCGTTGGCCAGGGCTGCATCACGCCCGGTCGCACCAAGATCACATTCGGCAGCGGCGGAATGCTCGACATGTACACGGGCCGAATCGGCCCGAGCGAAGCCAAACGCACGGTTCACGGAACCTTTGCAATCGTCGCGCTTTCACTCGACGGCGAAACCCGGGAGATCCACTGGGGAACCGAGGCGATCATGCTGTCGGCGGGAACCAACGTCGAATGGCTGTGCAGCGACATGGGCCTCATTTCCTCACCGCAGGAAAGCGACGAAGTCGCGCGCGCGGCGGGCAGCACCGCGGGTGTGTCCTATCTTCCCGCGCTACTCGGTCTGGGCACACCCGATTGGGATTACGGCGCTCGCGGAACCTTGACGGGCCTGACCCGTGGCACGAAGCGCGGGCACATCGTGCGGGCCGTACTCGACGGAATCGCGCATCGTGGTGCCGACCTGCTCGACGCGGCGCTGCGGGATGCGGCCTCGCGAGGCGTTGAGGCGCCCGCCACCTTGAGAATCGACGGCGGCATGTCACGCAACGCCACGTTCGTGCAGTTGCTCGCCGACGCAACGGGCAAAGCGGTCGAAGTGTCACCCGTATCGGAGGCGACAACGCTGGGCGCGGCCTTCCTCGCCGGCACTGCACGCGACACCGGGGCGATATGGCCGACCCTGGATGCGGCCGTGTCGACGTGGGCGCCTGCGACGACGGTCAGGCCATCCATCAGCGACACCGCCCGGGCCACCGCACGCGACAAATGGGCTCAAACCCTGCGCTCTGCGAAGGCCTGGATCCCCGACCTGAGTGCCCTCGACTTCTAGAGTTGCAGCGCCCCGCCCCTGTCGGTGAACCTGTAGCGCAAGCCAGGCCTGAGAAAGGATCCCTCGTGGCAGACACCAGCACCACGGCGCCGCCAAAACAACCCACCACTGCCGATGCTGTGCTTCTTTCCTATGCGCTTGGCCTCGAGTTCGCGATGGTCGATATCTACGCCCGCGCGACGGTCGCCTCAAAAGACGACCTCAAGGCGGTCGCCGAACTCTTCGGCGCCCACCACCGCGCCGCCGCGCAGTCGCTGACGGGCCTGCTCGGTCGCAAGGCCGCGACGGGACGCAACGAAAAGTTCTACGCCGAGCACTCGGCGAAAATCATCGGTGGCGCCGCCAAGGACACCGCAGCGCAACTCGCGGGTCTGGAAAACGCAATGGTTGCCACGCACCTGCGGATGCTCGGCACGTTGCGCGGCATCGATGGCGCGACACTCATTGCCTCGATCATTCCGATCGAGGCCCGCCAGGCCGCGGTCCTCGTCGGCTTGTCAGGGTCGACCGCGCTCGACGACGTCATGGCGCTCGATGACGAGGCCGTAATCGACCCCAAGACCTACCCCGCCTGATCGAAGAGAAACGCTCCACCGTGAACACCTCCGTGAATGACAACGCTTTCAACCGACGCAGGTTCCTGCAGTCCGGCGGGCTCGCCCTGGCGTCGGCGGCGATCCTCGCTGCGTGCGGCAAGAACGACAAAGTAGCCACCGCTTACCCGCGAATCGGTGAATCACCGACCACGACCGCACTTCCCGAAGCGCGCGTCACCGACACCGTGTTGCTGCGCACCGCATCGTCGCTCGAGTGGTGCGCAATCGACGCCTACAGCGCTGTCACTGCTCTTGGGGTTCTGCCCGGTGCAGTGTTGCCGGTGGTCGCGCGGTTCCAAGCCGACCACAAGGCGCACTCCGCGGCACTGACCGAAATCATCAAGACCGCCGGTGGCGAACCCTTCGAATGCGCAAACGAGCGCATCAACACCCTCTACATAGCGCCTGCAGTCGAGCTGATCGTGGGAAACAAGGACAAGGGGATCGAGGCGACCGACACTCCCGTCGACGATCTCCTCTTGCTCGCACACGGCCTGGAAAACCTTGCGGCCGCCACGTACCAGTACTACGTGTCGCTCATCTCGCAACCCGCCGTGCGCGGTGCCGCGATGACGATCGGCCAAGACGAAGCGCGGCATGCCGCCGTCCTCGCGCAAGCGATCATCCCCGGCGGCAAGGGCATCGCGCCCTCCATCAACGAAAAAACGGGCAAGGCCAACCCTGCCGCCGTGCCGGGAGCGTTCGGCAGCCTCGCCCCGGTCACCTTCGCCATCGGCAGGACCAGCGAGGCCGGCACGAAAACCCAGCTCAGCCTCGACACCCCGAGCCTCAACTCGATGGCATACGAGTACGCCACTTGTTAGGGGCGTGCGACTCGCCGCGGGTCAAGGGCGAAACCGCCGCGAATCCGCGGGGGGCACGGAACCGGGCATCGTTACACTGAAGCCTGGTGAGTCGGCCGGGTGGCCGCGGCGCACGCGAGTGCGTCGAGGAAAGTCGGGACTCCACAGGGCAGAGTGCTGGTGAGAGCCAGGTGGGGGCGACCTCACGGACAGTGCAACAGAAAACAAACCGCCCGAGGGGCAACCCGAGGGTAAGGGTGAAAAGGTGCGGTAAGGGCGCACCAGCGCGCGGGGCGACTCGCGCGGCTTGGCAAACCCCACTTGGAGCAAGGTCACGCAGAGGACATGAGCGGCTCGCTCGCCTTCGGGCACTCCTCGGGTAGACCGCAGAGATGGATGGTCACCGGACCGCAAGGTCCACAGAATCCCGCTTACAGGCCGACTCACCGCGTCCAACGTTTTCCCGGGCAGCGGGCCCGGGGAACGCTTGGGACTGGGTGTCACTACTTGTCGGGATGAACGGTGACGTTGAACGTCACCAGCGCGGCGCGCTGTGCGTCCAAGCGGATCGTTGACATCGACCCCCGGTCGAGTGCGGTTCTCCACGACACACCGATGTCGACCCCGAGTGCCCAGGCAACCGCTGCCTTGATCGGCGAGACATGGCTCACCACGACGACGTGCATACCGCTGTCGCTAGTCGCCAGTTCGTCGAGTGCTGCGCGGACTCGGCTTTCGAGCTCGGACATCGATTCACCCCGTGGCGGACGAAAATCCGGATCACTGCGCCACTGCGCCCACACCCCGGGCGGTACCGACGACATCGGCATCCCGTCGTAATCCCCGTAGTCGAGTTCGATCCACCGGCGATCGGTCTCCACGGCGACACCGACGTGTCCGTGGATCGCCGCTGCGGTCTGCTGGGCGCGGCGCAGGGGGCTTGCGATGATTCGATCGACGGGTGCCACACGCGTCAACGCCGGGCCCAGCACCGCCGCCTGGTCACGGCCCACTTCGTCGAGTTCGTTGTCGACGTGACCCTGCAACAGTCCGCCCGCGTTGGCACGTGTTCGGCCGTGACGCACGAGCGTGAGGAGTCGCTCAGTCAACCTCGACCAACTCCCCTGTCGCGAGGAACCGCCGGCGCGCATCGCGACCGCCGAGTCCATGGCGCCGCACGATCCAAAGGACGCCGGCTGCACCGGCAACCTCGAGGAGAAAATTCAACGCACCCCGCTCGGCAACGGGCAGTCGTGCACCGCCGAACGACGTTCCGGTGAAGGGCCACCAAAAGACGTCGGTGTTCGAAAACGCACCGTCAAAGACCAGGTGCATGAAGAAGCCGATGGCAAACGGCAACATGCGACGCCGCAGCGCACTACCCCGCTTGGTCACGATCATGATGAGCATCATCAATGCGACGCTCGCTGTGAGCGTGTGCAGTACCCGTGCGCCGCCGAACAACGCATCGACCGGGTCGGGCAACAATGCACCGACGATCAAGAGTCGGTAGTCGAAACGTGGATCGCGGAAGATGTAGCGAACGGCGAGAACCGACGTTGCGACGAACCACAGGAACACGCCGACAAATCTACCGACGGCCTCAGATGACGAGCCAGCGCCCGCAGTTCGGACATTCGCGCCTCGTGGCTGCTTCGCGTCGCACCGCCTCGACCTCCGAGGTGGACAAGTCGATGTGACACCCCCCACAGGTCGCGCGCACCAACCGGGCGATCGCAACTCCCCCGTGGGCCGTCCGACGCCGGTCGTATTGCGCCAACCACTGCGCGTCGATCCTCGCCGCAGTCGCGCCGCGCCGCTCGGTCGCACCACTCAGCGCTTCGCGCACCGACCCGAGGGCCTCTCGCAGCTTGCGCTCTGCCTCCTCGACGTTGGACCCGCGGGCGGCGATCTCCGGGCCGAGTTCGGCCAGCGTCGCGTCGAGTTCCTCGCTGCGTTCGAGGGCCGCCAAGGATTCATCCTCGAGCGACGAAATCTTGCTTTCGTGGTTGGCCATTTCATGCTGCAGCGCCTCGGCCTCGCGTGGGGCGATGACCGTTTTCATCTGCGCAGCCAGCCGGTCGAGCTGTTTTCGCATCCCGGTGACTGCTGTTTCGTTCGCTTCGATGACGGCGAGGAGGTGGCGATGCTCGGTTCCGATTGTCTCGGACTCGGCCCGCAGGTTCGCCATCACGCGTTTCGCTTCGACGACCGCCGCCGCCTCGGGCAGATGCGCGGCCTTGTGTTCGAGCTGTGTGATCTCCGTGTCGAGCGCCTGCAGTTCGAGCAACTCGTCGAACGCCTCCATCACCCGAGACTACCGATGACGGGAAACCGCTCAGCCGCCCGCGATGGTTGTCTGCACCCAGCCGGGCAGGGACTTCGCGCAGTCGAACACGAGGGCATTGTTCGGATCGACCGACGGCACGGGCGAGAACGGGTTGGTGTTCGACGGCAGGATGGTCGTCCCAGCGTCGACGACGCTGACCACCGGTCGTCTGTCAACCGACACCGTGGTGTCCGGGGGCAGCGTGGTGGTCACGCGGGCCGTGACGGACGGCGACGCAGCCACCCCCGGCACCACAGTTGTCGTTGTCGACCCGGCGGGTGCCACTTTGCCCACCACGCGGCGCGGCAGGGTTCCCGACACGATCTGGGCAACACAGTCGACTCCCGGCAGATACAGCCGCACCGACGACCGCCCGATCGGCGGCGCGGGCTCCCAGTCGACTGACGGCTCGCCCGCAAGCGCCTCGTCGGTGAACGATTTCCAGATCGCCGCGGGGAAGGTTCCGCCCTGCACTCGCCGCACCTTTTTCGCCACGAACTCGGGCACGTTGACCATCGGCGTGTACGCCTTCGGGTCCCCCACCCACACCGCGGTGGTCAGCTGCGGGGTCATGCCGACGAACCACGCATTGGTGTTGTCGTCCTGCGTACCCGTCTTGCCGGCGGCGGGCCGCTCGTCGTCGAGGGCACTGCGGCGCGCCGTTCCCTTCGTTAGCACACCCTTGAGAATCTCCACCGCTTTGCTGGCAACCTCTCTGGAGAGCACGCTCTGACCCGGGTCGCTGTGTTCGTACACGACACCGAGCGGGCCTTCGATGCGATCGATGAAGTAAGGCTGCATGTGCACCCCGCCGTTGGCGAGCGTCTGTGCGCCGCTGGCCATGTCGAGCGGACTCATCTCGTTGGCGCCCGTCGCATAACTGGCGTACGGCTGGATCTTGAAGGAGTCCCGCGTGAGGAACATCGAGCGTGACATGCGGTAGGTGGTGTCGACCACACGGTTCAGACCGACGATCTGGGCGAGCCTGCTGTAGGCACAGTTGATCGAGAACCACGTCATCTCTTCGAGTGGCCCGAGGGGTCGACTCACGCCCTGCTCGATCTCGAAGGGCTCTTCTTCGTTGCCGGGATTCGGCAACGTGCACGGCAACGTTCCATCGACGAGATCCGTGGCCTCGACACCGGCCTGCAAGGCGGCTGCGAGGACGAAAATCTTGATGCTCGAGCCGGTCTGACGGCGACGCAGCGTCATGTTCACCTCATCGCGGCCGGGCTGGAACCCGGGACCACCGACCATCGCGCGCACGCCACCGGTCGCGGTGTCGAGCGACAGCAACGCCCCCTGGAACCCGGCTTTGTTCGCCGGCAACTGACTGCGGACCGCCGCCTCTGCCGCGGACTGCATGTCCGTATCGAGGGTCGTGTAGATGCGCAGGCCCCCTCGGAACAACGCGTTGAACCGCTCGGGATACGTCACGCCGAGAATGTCGGACCTGTTCAGCAGGTAATCCTTCACGGCCTCGGAGAAATACGTACGGGTGATCGACCTCTGCGGCACCGATTGGAGGACCTCGGGAAGCGGCCACGTCGCTGCGAGAGCGTCGGCGCGTTCCTCCGTCATCAAGCCTTCGGCGGCGACACGGCGCAGGGCGACGGCGAAGCGCTGCCGCGAGCGCTCGGGGTGACGAATCGGGTCGTAGCTCGAAGGCGCCTGGATCATGCCGGCGAGGAACGTCGCCTGTTCGACCGTGAGTTCGCGGACTTCGGCACCGAAGTAGATCTCGGCAGCGGCACGCAACCCGTAGGCGTTGTTGCCGAGGAAGACCGTGTTGAAATACCGCTCGAGGATGTCACGCTTGGCGACCGTGCGCTCCAACAGCACCGCATAGCGGGCCTGCAACACCTTGTATCGACCGTCGCGTTCGAGGCCCGCCAGGTACTCGTTCTTCACCACCTGTTGGGTGATCGTCGAGGCACCCTGCCGCAACGAGCCCGATTCGAA
>Ga0194125_10000023_pt1 | contig 228794 bp, 221 predicted proteins | sample TA2KigC250mmetaG_FD_148626 | JGI IMG/M metagenome (GOLD analysis project Ga0194125, IMG submission 148626) | Freshwater microbial communities from Lake Tanganyika, Tanzania - TA2015034 Kigoma Deep Cast 250m | ecosystem: Environmental > Aquatic > Freshwater > Lake | place: Tanzania: Lake...
CAAATTATCCAGAAGCCTTAGGACCTATTAGATCTGCCCGAATCAGTGATCTATCAATCCTTGGCGAATATGGCAGAGTTGGATATCTCTATAGTGGCGCGCAGAGCAAGATGCGCCCGGTTATTGCGGAAGCAAATTTAGTAAATCTAAGCGCTGAACGAAATCCACCCTCAATCTACTTTAATGATCTAGCTCGTCGCTCTCCTTATTCCATGATGGTTAAACCAAATCTACTTCTCGAAAAAGCGGCAGATGTAGAATTGGCAAAGAAACCTGGATGGCAACATGGCCCTAGGACAAAAGGCGCTAAGAAAATAATTTCTGCCGAGATTGATTGGCCAAATGCAAGATATGAGGCTTATTGGAGCGCGATCGAAAGGAAATTTCTTCTAAAACATAATGGTCGAGAAAACATGGCATCATCTGGCGTGCAACTAGGTTCACCAATGATGGTTATTCAAATGGTGAAAATCTCGCCATCAGAATACGGCGATAAATTTGGCGGAGTAACGCCAAAGAGTGAGGTAATTGGAAGTGGGCATGGATACCTACTTCGAAACCAAAGAGTTGTTAAAGCTCGATGGAATCGAGCGAGCATCAGTGAGCCAACTACTTGGAGCCTTGATGATGGCAGCCCTGCATATTTTGCGCCGGGACAGATCTGGTTCTTTTTAACCGATACTGAGCCCAAGTTCACCTATCTGCCGAAGCCAGCCAAGTCCTAGTCCGATTCGCCAGATGGCCTAATCAAAGTAGAATCTCGCCTATGACAAAAGAGAATTCAACCCAGACCGGAACATCGCGGGTTAAACGCGGCATGGCAGAGATGCTCAAGGGCGGGGTTATTATGGATGTCGTTAATGCTGAACAGGCGCGGATCGCAGAAGATGCTGGAGCCGTTGCTGTTATGGCACTGGAGCGAGTTCCTGCAGATATTAGAGCTCAAGGCGGCGTGGCTCGTATGTCAGATCCAGAGATGATTACAGAGATCCAAAAGAGCGTATCAATTCCGGTTATGGCTAAAGCTCGTATCGGACATTTCGTTGAGGCTCAAATTTTGCAATCACTTGGCGTTGATTACATCGATGAATCAGAGGTTTTAACTCCTGCTGATTACACCCACCATATTGATAAATGGAACTTCACAATTCCTTTCGTCTGTGGCGCAACTAATCTCGGTGAAGCCTTAAGAAGAATCAATGAAGGCGCAGCGATGATTCGTTCTAAAGGTGAGGCAGGAACGGGCGATGTTTCAAATGCCACCACTCATATGCGCGCCATCTCAGATGAGATTCGTAGATTAAGTTCAATGCGCGAGGATGAACTATATGTTGCAGCAAAGGAGCTTCAAGCTCCTTATGATTTGGTAAAAGAAGTTGCTACAACTGGAAAGCTTCCAGTAGTTCTCTTTACCGCAGGTGGAATTGCTACTCCTGCTGATGCTGCCATGATGATGCAACTTGGTGCCGATGGGGTCTTTGTTGGCTCAGGAATATTTAAATCAGGCGATCCGGCAAGAAGAGCAGCTGCCATTGTTAAATCAGTAACTTTCTATGATGATGCAAAAGTTCTAGCTGAGCAATCAAAAGGTCTCGGTGAAGCGATGGTTGGAATTAACGTTGCAGACATCCCAGCGCCACATCGTTTAGCTGAGCGAGGCTGGTAGGAAAGTGAAGATTGGAGTCTTAGCGCTCCAAGGTGATGTAGCAGAGCATATTGCCTCACTTGGAGATTGTGGCGTTATTGCAAGCGGGGTTAGAAGTAAGCAAGAAATAGAGTCGGTAGATGCCCTAGTAATTCCAGGGGGAGAGTCAACGACAATTGCCAAACTTGCAAAAGCATTTGGAGTCTTTGATCTGATTAAATCTCGTATCGCATCGGGAATGCCAACCTACGGATCATGTGCTGGAATGATTTTAATTGCCGATCAAATACTTGATGGTGGAGCTGATCAAGAGGGCTTTGGTGGCATTGATGCCCAAGTTCGTAGAAATGCATTTGGCCGACAGGTAGATTCCTTTGAAACTGATCTAACTTTTGCAGGCATTAGCGGCGCTGCTTTTCGCGCAGTTTTTATCAGAGCTCCTTGGGTTGAATCTGTTGGAACTCAAGTAGAAGTTCTAGCAAGTTTTAACGGTCATCCTGTCGCTATTAGACAGAGACACTTACTAGCTACCTCATTTCATCCCGAGTTAACTGGTGATAATCGCATCCATCGATTCTTTGTAGACCAGCTCTGTAAAGAAAGCTCAAAGGCAGGGATCTAGAAAATGTCAGGTCATTCCAAATGGGCCACAATCAAACGCAAGAAAGCTTTGATAGATTCTAAGCGGTCAAGGGCATTTGCTAAATACATAAAGGCAATTGAAGTATCTGCAAGAAATGGTGGAGCAGATCCAGATGGTAATCCCACTTTGTATGACGCAATAACTAAGGCTAAGAAGAATTCAGTTCCAAGCGATAACATCGAACGAGCTCTAAAGAGAGCAGTTGGCGAAGGTCAATCACAAGCCCAATGGGAGAACATAATTTATGAAGGTTATGGTCCTGGCGGGGTAGCAATTCTTATCGAATGCTTATCGGATAATAGAAATAGAGCGGCATCAGAGGTTCGAGTCGCTATCACTAGAAATGGCGGCACTATGGCCGATCCTGGTTCAGTTTCCTATATGTTCGAGAGAAAAGGCGTAGTAATTGTTAAGAAAAAACAGGGCGATAAATCTATAAGCGAAGAAATAATCTTGGATTCGGCTTTGGAGCATGGTTTATCGGAGGTTAATGATTTAGGCGAGAGCTTTGAACTTATTAGCGCTGCAACAGATTTGGTTCCAGTTAGACAGGCTCTGCAAAATTCAAATATCGATTATGAATCAGCTGATGTTTCCTTCCTTCCATCTATTTCTATTCCAATTAGCGCAGATGATGCCAGAGCCCTCTTTGAGTTAATTGAGGCCATAGAGGAGTGCGATGATGTGCAGAATGTCTATGGAAACTTTGATGTTTCAGATGAGGTAATGGCGAGCCTGTCATAACACTTTCTTGACTGGCTAATAGGCTTGAGCCATGCGCGTTCTTGGTGTTGATCCCGGTCTGACGCGCTGTGGCATTGGAGTAGTCGAAAAAGTTGGAGTGAAGGATCTCAAGTTAGTTGCTTGCGGGGTGATTCAAACTGGCGTTGATGCGCCACTTGAGGAGCGCTTGATGCATCTAAGTGCTGAGCTTGAAATCTGGATCAATCGATATAAACCAGATGTAATAGCAGTGGAGCGAGTCTTTTCAAAGCTCAATGTGCGAACCGCAATGGCTACAGGTCAAGCAGCTGGAGTTGCACTACTTCTTGCAGCAAAGGCAGGGGTTCCAATTGCGATGCACACCCCAAGTGAAGTCAAAGCAGCTGTCTCTGGTTCTGGACGAGCAGATAAGAGGCAGGTAGCTGCCATGGTAGTTAGAATCTTAAAATTGAAAGAAGCGCCGAAACCTGTAGATACCACCGATGCGTTAGCCCTTGCTATCTGCAATCATTGGCGAGGAGCTGGTGCAAAAAAATTGGCAACTGCCACAGCTAAAGAAAAAAGCCGTTTAAAGCGTTTAAAATCAGAGCCAAGATCAAGAAAGGCGAAGAAATAAATGATTGCCTTCATGACTGGCACTATTTTTGAGATTCGACTTAACCGAATCACCCTTCTTGTTAATGGAATTGGTTATGAAGTTATTGTTGCTCCAGATATCGCATCAGAATCAAAAGTAGGAGGCGAGCTCTCGCTTCATACATCGTTAGTTGTAAGAGAGGATTCCTGGAGTCTTTATGGATTCTTATCTCAGAGCGCAAAGAGCCTCTTTGAAGAGCTGCAATCTGTTACCGGAATAGGACCAAAAGTTGCTAGCGCTCTGCTTGCGGTTTATGGCCCAGATGCGCTGCGAAATATAATTGCTTCGCAAGATAATGAAGCGCTAGAGCGAGTTCCTGGAATTGGGAAGAAAGTTGCTTCAAGAATTCTTCTAGAGCTAAAAGAGAAGTTTGGCGCAAGCTACAAGTCTAAATCTGCTCTAAGCGGTCCATGGCGAACCCAAGTAATTGGCGCACTAACTGGACTTGGTTATTCTCAAAAAGAGGCAGAAAGTGCGCTGGATAAAGTACTGGAAAGCTTTGGAAGAACTCCGACAAGTGAAGATACTCCCGAGATGCTAAAGCTAGCGCTGGCGCAATCGCGACAGAAGAGATAACTCATGAGTGATGAAGTAATGAGCAGCTCACTCACACCCGAGGAGATAAGCGCAGAACAGGCCTTAAGGCCAGAAACACTAAGAGATTTTGTAGGTCAAAAACGTGTAAAGGATCAAGTCGATCTGCTGCTTCGAGCAGCTAGGGAGCGCGGCGCACCAGCCGATCACATTCTCTTCTCAGGTCCTCCGGGTCTTGGTAAAACTACTCTTGCAATGATTGTGGCAAGTGAGATGGATTCACCAATAAGAATTACCAGCGGGCCTGCGATTACCCATGCTGGCGATCTAGCTTCAATACTTTCATCCCTTGTCGAAGGAGAAGTTTTATTCCTGGATGAAATCCATAGAATGGCAAGGCCAGCAGAAGAGATGCTCTATATGGCGATGGAGGATTTCAGAGTTGATGTTGTGGTTGGCAAAGGACCAGGGGCAACTGCCATTCCATTAACGCTGCCACATTTTACTTTAGTTGGAGCAACAACTAGAGCAGGACTTCTGCCAGGACCGCTAAGAGATCGCTTCGGCTTTACTGCTCATCTAGATTTCTATGATGAATCAGATATTGCAGATATCGTTGCTCGAAGCTCATCGCTTTTAAATGTTGATATTAGTAAGGATTCAATAGCAGAGTTAGGAAAGCGCTCTCGTGGAACGCCGCGTATTGCAAATAGGCTGCTTCGTAGAGTTAGGGATTACGCCCAAGTTCACGGAGATGGAAGTATCAATCTTGAGATAACTAACTCTGCTTTAAAAATGTATGAAGTGGATGAGATTGGTCTTGATAGATTAGATAAAGCAATTCTTAGAGTATTGATAGAACAGTTCAATGGCGGGCCTGTCGGTCTTGGCACTCTTGCGATGGCCGTTGGTGAGGAGCGAGAGACTGTTGAATCTGTCGCTGAACCGTTTCTGGTCCGCTCAGGATTTATCGCAAGATCGCCGCGCGGAAGAACGGCTACACCAGCAGCTTGGCGCCATCTAGGCAAGAAAGCTCCTGAGGTGGCGATGGGGCTTTTCGACAGTGAGGAGCTTGAGCCCTAGACTTTCGCCCCATGTCTTACGGAAATTCACAACGTAACTCTGGCGAGGTCAAGAAACCTCGCCCAGCTAGAACCTTAACTCTTACAGTTTTAACCACTCTTATCCTCTACGGCGTTGCCTTTGCAATCGGGGCTACCTCAATCAACTTAGGTCTAGATCTAAGAGGCGGAACAAGTGTGACCTTGCAGCCAAGACTTCAAGGCGGGCAGAACGGCGAGATTACTAGTGAATCAATTGATCAAGCTGTCTCAATTATCCGTCAGCGCGTTAACTCACTTGGCGTGGTTGAAGCCGAGGTAACTGCAGAGGGAACCGGCAATAGCAGACAGATTGTTATCTCAGTTCCAGGTGAGACTGGGAGACGAGTTGTGGACCTTGTTGGTCAAACTGCAGAACTTAGATTTAGACAGGTATTGCTAGTTGCAGGATCAATTCCAACTCCTGACGATGCCACTTTGTTAGAGGGATCAACTCTTAGCCCAGAACAAGTTGCAGCATTTCAAGCACTTGATTGCACCAAACCAGAGTCAACTCTTGGTAGCGGGGGAGATGATGCTAATTCTGTAATGATCACCTGCGATAGAGGTGGCGTTGCAAGATATATTCTTGCTCCAGCTCAAGTAGTTGGAAGCGATATTAAAGGCGCAACGGCTGCAATTGATCAACAGAGCGCAAGCGGTTGGTTTGTCTCACTTGATTTCACTGGAGATGGTTCCCGTAAGTTTGGCGAACTAACTCAGAGAGTTGTTAACCTTGCCGAGCCTCAGAATCAAGTAGCAATCGTTCTTGATGGCGTTGTTGTCTCTGCTCCGAGAATCAACGAAGCAATCTTGGGTGGCAGCGCGCAGATTACTGGAAGCTTTAGCCAACTCGAAGCGCAGGATCTTGCCAATGTTTTGAAGTATGGCTCACTACCTCTTGCCTTTGACCGCGGAGAAGTTCAGCAAATCTCGCCAACACTTGGAAATGATCAGTTGCAGGCGGGTCTTATTGCTGGTGGCCTTGGATTACTTCTAGTGATGATTTATTCAATATTTTATTACCGTGCTCTAGGTTTTGTTGTCGTTGGATCTTTAGTTATTGCTGCCGCTCAACTGGTAATTCTCTTCCTGCTCTTAGGTGAGTGGATTGGATTTACCTTAACTCTTGCAGCTGTTGCTGGAGCAATTGTGGCGATTGGAATCACGGCTGACTCGTTTATTGTCTACTTTGAACGTATTAGAGATGAAATGCGAGAAGGCAAACCACTACGCGTTGCTGCCGAGACCGGGTGGCAAAGAGCACGTCGAACAATCATTGTTGCAGACCTAGTATCAATTATTTCAGCGGTAATTCTCTATATCGTCTCGGTTGGAAGCGTTCGTGGTTTTGCATTCACTCTTGGGCTAACAACTCTTGTTGACTTGGTAGTGATCTTCTTATTCACCAAGCCGCTTGTAACGCTACTTGCAAAGAATAAGTACTTCCAAGCTGGAGGTAGGTACTCTGGTGTTTCGCCACGCAGCATTGGAGTGGTAACCCCAACTCTAGAGAGCAAGGGAGCGTAAACCATGAAATTAACTGGTCTGGGTGGAAGACTCTATCGCGGAGAGACATCAATGAATGTCATCCGTGCACGAAAGAAATGGTATGCGGTTAGCGCTTTATTCATTGCGCTCTCAGTTTTTGCACTAGGGGCTCAGGGTTTGCGTTTTGGAATTGAATTTGAGGGCGGATCAGCCTTTGTTGTTTCAACTTCAACTGGAACCGTTGAGCAAGCAAGAGAGGCAGTATCTGCTGCTGGCTATAGCGATAATGCAATTGTTCAAACTCTCGGTGAAGAAAAAATTCGTATTCAAACCGGTGTGTTAGATGCTGCTCAGTCAAATGCAATTCAAGATGCCTTGGCAGCTGAATTTGGGGTATCTGTCGATTCAATCGACACACAAAATGTTGGCCCTTCATGGGGCGAGGAAATCTCAAAGAAGGCGCTACAGGGACTTATCGCATTCTTAATTTGTATCATGATTTATCTGGCTCTTACCTTCGAGCCAAAGATGGCGGTAGCAGCTGTTGTGGCGCTGATTCACGATATTTTTATCACCGTTGGCCTCTATGCTCTCATCGGTTTTGAGGTGACGCCGGCGACTGTAATTGGCTTTTTAACAATTCTGGGTTACTCGCTTTATGACACCGTGGTGGTCTTCGATAAAATTCGAGAAAACACAAAGGGCATTACTAGCACGGGAAAATCCACCTACTCTGATGCAACAAATCTTGCGGTTAATCAGACCTTTGTCCGTTCTCTAAATACCTCACTGATTGCACTCCTTCCAGTTGCAGCAATTCTCTTTGTCGGAGCAGGCCTTCTAGGCGCTGGAACTCTTAAGGATCTAGCGCTCGCTCTCTTTATTGGTCTTATTGCTGGAACTTATTCATCTATTTTCATTGCGCCTCCAGTGTTGGCCTCTCTTCGTGAGCGTGAGCCAGCAATGAAGGCGCTAAGTGTTCGTGTTGCTGCAAGGGGCGGAAGTACAGCAAGCCCACTACTTTCCAACCGAAAAGGAAAGAAGAAGCGCAACAAATAGGGGAGAAGTAACCTATCCCCATGAACGCCCTAATTACCCCGGTTGTTAATCGCCTCAGGAAGAGCCAAGAAGGTAGCGACACTTCGGTTGTAGAACGCGCCTTTGAAGTTGCAGAGCGGGCTCATAAAGGTCAGTTAAGAAAAAGCGGTGATCCATATATTACTCATCCGGTTGCAGTAGCTGAGATCCTTCTTGACTTTGGTCTTGATGTAAATAGCATCGCAGCAGCTCTTCTTCATGACACAGTAGAGGATACGAGTTATTCTCAAGAATCACTTCGTAAAGATTTTGGTCCTGAGGTTGCCTCACTTGTTGATGGCGTTACAAAGCTAGATCGACTGACCTATGGTCCAACCGCGGAGGCTGAGACAGTTCGCAAAATGGTCGTTGCTATGGCAAAAGATATTCGAGTTTTAGTTATTAAATTGGCTGACCGTCTTCATAACGCTAGGACCTGGCAATATGTTGAGCCAGAATCAGCAGAGCGAAAGGCAAGGGAAACTCTTGATATCTATGCTCCGCTAGCCCATCGCTTGGGAATGAACGCAGTTAAGTGGGAGTTAGAGGATCTCTCCTTTAAATATATTGAACCTAAGAAATTTGAAGAGATTGAACGTCTGGTTCAAGAGCGAAACCCCTCTCGGGCAAAGCTAACTAATGAGGTTATTGCCTTGGTGGAGCAAGACTTAGCATCGGAATCCATTGCTGCAAAGGTAACCGGGCGACATAAACACCTCTATAGCGTTTATCAAAAGATGGTTATCAGAGGACGAGAATTTAGTGATATTTATGATCTAGTTGGAATAAGAGTGCTAGTTGATGATGTTCGAGATTGCTACGCTGTTCTTGGAGCGATTCATGCAAGATGGAGCCCGGTTCCTGGAAGATTTAAAGATTACATAGCAATGCCTAAGTTCAATCTCTATCAATCACTTCACACCACTGTAATTGGGCCTAATGGAAAAGCTGTTGAAATTCAGATCAGAACTCACGATATGCACTCAAGGGCAGAGTATGGAATTGCGGCCCACTGGAAATACAAATTATCTGGCTCCTCAAGATCATCAGATTCGCCAGATATGCTCTGGTTAAAGCAGCTTCATGAATGGCAGCAGGAGACCTCTGATGTAACAGAGTTTCTCGATGCTCTCCGATTTGATCTTAGAACTCCTGAAACGTTTGTCTTTACGCCAAAAGGAAGCGTTATCGCGCTTCCACTAGGTGCAACAGCGGTGGACTTTGCCTACGCAGTTCATACCGATGTTGGAAATCGATGCATAGGAGCAAAAGTTAATGGCAAGTTGGTATCCCTTGAGATGCCTTTAGTAAATGGAGATGTCGTTGAAGTCTTAACAAATAAAGCTGAAACAGCGTCGCCTAGTCGAGATTGGCTCAATTTTGTTAAGTCATCTAGAGCTCGCTCCAAGATTAAGGCTTGGTTTTCTAAGGAGCGACGTGAGGAAGCAATCGATGCAGGAAGAGAATCAATTGCTAGGCAGATGCGAAAAGCAGGGCTACCGCTTCAAAAGATTCTTGGCGGACATAGTTTGCTTCAATTAGCTCACGATCTTAATTACCCAGATATAGAGGCGCTGTATGCCGCTGTTGGAGATGGCCATATCTCAGCAAATCATGTAATTGAAAGACTTGAATCATCACTTGGCTTAGCTGAAACATATGACAGCCCATTAGATGAAAATATAATTACTGCATCGCCAAGTCGCATTAATAGAAGAAGCGCCTCTGGCATTATCGTTGAAGGCGTCGATGATGTCTTGGTGAAACTAGCAAGATGCTGCACCCCAGTGCCAGGTGATGCCATAACTGGATTCATTACTCGAGGCAATGGCGTATCGGTTCATAGAAGTGATTGCGTAAATGTCGCGGATTTGAAATTTCATCAAGGCGATCGCATCACTGCGGTCAAATGGGATGAGGGAGCAAAGTCTGTCTTCTTAGTTAATATTCAGATTGAGGCGCTAGACCGCGCAAGGTTGCTCTCTGACATTACCCGCGCTCTATCAGATCAAGAGATTAATATCGTTCATGCGGCCGTGAATACCACTAAAGATCAAGTAGCTTTCTCGCGCTTTACCTTTGAGATGGCAGATGCCTCACACCTTGAGGCGGTCTTGGCTTCGGTGAAGAAAATTGAAGGTGTATACGATGTTTATCGAATTACCAACAATTAAGATTGAAAGTCAGCCAGACCTTTTTGGGCTTCGCTAAGCCACATACGTCTGGCAGCGGCAGCCTCAAGTAAATCAGCAGCCTTCTTAGAGTCTCCATTAGCTTGAGCTTTAGCAGCTTTGGCTTCATATTCGGCAACGGCATTTGTTAACTGAGTAACGACATCGTTAGCTCTTGCAATTGCAGTTGGGTCGCTACGACGCCACTGCTCTTGCTCGGCCTCTTTAATAGTCATCTCCACGCTATCAACGCGTTTATCCAAAACGGATCGTTTCTTGCGATCGATCATGCCAATTTTGGAGAGCTTCTGGCGAAGATCGCGGAATTTGCGTTTAACATCATCAAGATTTGTAATTGGAAGAAGTGCTTCTATTTCAGCAACAATTGCTTCGCGCTTTTCAAGGTTTGCAGCCATTGATTCGCCGCGTTTTTCCAGATCAGCATTCTTTGTCGTGAAGAAAGTGTCTTGGGCAGCTTTAAATCTGGTCCAGAGCTTGTCATCATCACTCTTTTTTCCTCGACCGCTTGCCTTCCATTGATCCATCAGAGTTTTATAGCGTCTGGCAGTTGCTACCCAATCAGTAGATGCTGCGAGAGATTCGGCCTCAACAACAATCTTTTCTTTAGCATCCTTAACTTGGCTCTGTTGAGCGCTAAGGCCTGCAAAATGAACTCTGCGACGTTTATCAAACTTATTGCGCGCAGATGAGAAGCGCTTCCATAACTCTGAATCTGTTTTTTTATCAAGGCGAGGAGCTTTCTTCCACTCATCTAGTAAGACTTTAAGGCGCTCGCCAGTAGCTTTCCAACTGGTTGAATCAATTAAGCCTTCCGCTTCGACAACTAGAGCTTCTTTTGCGGCGATAGTTGCTGCGCGCTTTTCAGCTTTTGCCTCTGCCTCTGCTGCCTTTTTCGCTTCGTATGCGGGACGGTGTTCATCAATTAGCGGTGGAATTTGCTCGAGTGAGCTTCTTAGCGCTTCAAGGTTTCCAACGCCATTTAGATGTTCAATTTGATTCCTTAACTTCTTAACCGCCTCATTTGCATCTTGAGGAACCATAGCGCCGCTGATGATTCTTGCGGCAAGAAGAGCAACTTCGGATGCGACAAGTTCAAATTTACGGACGAAGTAGGCAAGTGCCTCTTCAGCAGATTTTCCAGGATATGACCCAACTACTTTTTCGCCATCGTTGGTTCGAACATAAACCATTCCATTTTCATCAACGCGACCAAATTTTGAAGGATCACCGATTAGCGCTGCAGCAGCTGAGTTAGGTAGAACTTGATTATCTAGAGCATCCATTAGGTCCTACTTTCTCGAACGTTGCGCGCCTGGAGTTTTTCACTCTGGCGTTATGGGTTCAGCGGTTGGTAAGGGCCAAACGCTACCGCCCTAGGGCGAATCTGTAAAAAAGTCGCTCATATAGGGCTCCTTTGAGCGGAAGTGGGCGCCGGGGTTGGAAGAATGCCCAGGTGAGCCTCTTAGTGGATCGAGTAGTTGCGCCTTACTACGCTACAAATTGTTGGATCATAGCTCCAGCAAAAAATTCACACTGCGTCGTTATTGATCCCGGAATTTCCATTCCAAATCTTATGAAAGAAATAAAAGCAAAGCTTGAGGAACACAATCTCGTAGTGGGAGCAATTTTTATTACCCATGGCCATCTTGATCACACATTTTCTCTCTACTCGCTTGCTAAAGACTTCATTGAAAGTGATACCTATATTCATCAAGCTGATAGGGACCTACTAAGTAATCCAGAACGCGCAATGGGACCGCAGTCCCAAGCTCTCTTGAGTGAACTCGGAAAGCTTTCGGGGGAGGGAATTAATTTTCAAGAACCAGAGCGAACCTGGTCCATAGATTCTGATAGTGAGTCAAAACTTGGGGGAATGAATTTCTCCTTTAGACATGCGCCAGGACATACCCCAGGTTCTACTCTGGCCATAGTCGATGATGAGCTATTAATCAGTGGAGATGTGCTCTTTAAAGGAGGTATTGGCAGAACAGATCTGCCACGTGGCTCAATGAGCGACATGGAGATAACTCTTCGTGAGAAAATAGCGACCCTGCCACCTCATCTTCGAGTTCTTACCGGACATGGCGATGAGAGCAGGATGGAAGAGGAATTGAAGAGCAATCAATACCTAATAGCGGCAACTCAAGGGAGATTGGCATGAGTCAAAAGTTTGCAGCCCCTAAGGGCGTCTCTGAGTATCTGCCGCCAAAATCAAATGTCTACGATCGGATTATTCAAACACTAAAAGTTCCAGCACTTGCTGCCGGATATGAGTTAATTGAGCTACCAATTTTTGAAGATACCGAGTTATTTACTCGAGGAGTTGGCGCCTCAACAGATGTGGTGACAAAAGAGATGTATACCTTTGAAGATCGTGGCGGTCGCTCACTAACTCTTCGCCCCGAGGGAACAGCGGGAGTGATAAGAGCTGTTATTGAACATGGGTTAGATCGTGGCAGCCTGCCAGTGAAACTCTTCTATCAAGGGCCCTTTTTTAGAGCTGAGAGACCTCAAGCTGGTCGCTATCGCCAGTTCTATCAATTTGGAATTGAGGCTATTGGAAGCAATGATCCATATCTTGATGCAGAGGTAATCTCGATTGCCTATCAAGGCTATAGAAAACTTGGACTTAGAGGTTTTGAACTCCAGATAACCTCCCTTGGCGATAGTGAGAGTAGGGCAGCACATAGAAAAGATCTAGACACATTTATTGCTGGGCTAAATCTCGATGAAGAAACGCGCACAAGAGCTCTTAAGAATCCGCTGCGACTCTTTGATGATAAACGTGAAGAAATTAGAGCATCCATGAGTAATGCGCCACTACTTCTTGATTATTTGAATAGCGAAAGTAGAGAGAGCTTCGAAGAGGTGAAAGCAGCTCTTGATTCTTTGGAAATTAGTTATGTAGTAAATCCAAGAATGGTTAGAGGCCTTGATTACTACACCGGCACAACCTTTGAGTTTGTTCACAGTGGTCTTGGCGCGCAATCTGGTATTGGCGGGGGCGGACGCTATGACGGTCTTATGGAGCTTCTTGGGGGATCAAAGCTTTCAGGAATTGGTTTTGGATTAGGAATTGATCGAATCCTTCTAGCCCTTGAAGCAGAGGCAAAGAGTGGACAACTGCTCCCTGGAGAATTGAAATACATCGACCTATATGTGATTGCTCTAGGCGATGAGGCTCGCTCCAAGTGCTTTACTCTCGTTGATTCACTTAGAAAAGAAGGCTTTGTTGTAGAGCAGAACTTTGGAGATCGCTCTCTGAAAGGCGCGATGAAAGCAGCTGATAAATCTGGAGCGCGCTTTGCAATAGTTCTTGGCGATAGCGAATTGCAATCAGGGTCAGTTGAGCTAAAACAGATGAGCAATGGAGAGCAGACTTCGGTTAGGCTTACCTCTCTTGCTAAGACATTGGCCGAGAAGTCATCTGGGCTGTAACAGGAATAGAGAGTAGGTTTTTAATTGCTTCGCTCCCATAGCGCTGGAACCCTTCGATCAAGTGATATTGGCAGCCGCGTAAAACTTGCTGGCTGGGTCGCAAGGCGTCGCGATCATGGCGGTGTGGCATTTATTGACCTGCGCGACTACTCGGGAAGTGTGCAAGTAGTTATCTCTGATGAGAAGGTGGCTGCTGCTCTTAGAGCTGAATGGTGCGTTTTAATCGATGGAGTCGTTACTAAACGTCCAAGTGGAAATGAAAATTTAGCACTGCCTACAGGCGAAATAGAAGTGAATTGCGAGAGCCTTGAGGTGTTAAGCGAAGCAGCTGCGCTGCCATTTCCTGTCGATAGTGGCGAAATAGTAAACGTCAGCGAAGAGGTAAGGCTTAAATATCGCTATCTGGATTTGAGGCGTGAGGGGCCAAGTAGCGCGCTGCGCCTGCGCTCAAAAGTCACCTCAATCATAAGATCTGTAATGGATAACGAAGGCTTTTTAGATATTGAAACTCCAAATCTAACTCGCTCAACTCCAGAGGGTGCAAGAGATTTCTTGGTTCCTGTTCGTTTGCAGCCCGGGTCTTGGTATGCCCTTCCGCAATCACCTCAGCTCTTTAAACAACTTTTAATGGTTGCTGGAATGGAGCGGTATTACCAGATTGCACGCTGCTTCAGAGATGAGGATTTTAGAGCGGATAGACAACCAGAGTTTACTCAATTAGATATTGAGATGTCTTTTGTTGATCAAAGTGATGTTATTGCTATTGCGGAAAAGATATTGAAGGAAGTATTTCAGAGAACTTTAGATATCGATATTTCTCTACCAATTGCTCACATGACTTATCACGAAGCGCTTAGAAGGTTTGGCTCAGATAAACCTGATTTACGTTTTGAAAATGAGTTAGTTGATGTAACTGATTTCTTTAAAGAGACAAGCTTTAGGGTATTCCAAGCAGAGTTTGTTGGCGCTGTTGTCATGCCAGAAGGAGCTGCATCACCAAGGCGGGAGTTAGATGCGTGGCAAGATTGGGCCAAGGCTAGAGGCGCTAAAGGCTTGGCATATATTCTCGTTGGCGAAGATGGCAGCCTAGGTGGCCCGGTTGCTAAGAATCTTTCGGAGAAGGAAAGCAAGGAGATAGCCTCCTTTGTTGGTGCGAAAAAAGGCGATGCTATTTTCTTTGCTGCAGGTGATCTCTCTTCATCACTTCAACTCCTTGGAGCAGTTCGTTTAGAAATAGGTCAGAGATGTAATCTGATTGCAGAAAATCAATGGAAGTTTCTCTGGGTTGTTGATGCACCGATGTTTGAAGCAACTGAGTCTGGGGGATGGACCGCGGTTCATCACCCGTTTACTGGACCAAAGCCAGAGTATGAGAAGAGCTTTAAAGATGACCCCAAATCAGCCCTTGCTTATGCCTATGACATCGTTTTGAATGGAAATGAAATTGGTGGCGGTTCCATCCGTATCCATAAGCGAGAGATTCAACAAGCTGTATTTGATGTTATTGGGTTAACTAAACAAGAGGCTGAATCTAAATTTGGCTTCCTACTTGAAGCCTTCAACTACGGTCCTCCGCCGCACGGCGGAATTGCTCTTGGCCTAGATCGACTATGTGCGCTACTTGCTGGCGCTGAGTCAATTCGCGAAGTTATTGCCTTTCCAAAGACGGCAAGCGGGGCAGATCCACTAACTGGCGCTCCAACTCCGATAACTACCGCGCAAAGACGAGAGAGTGGAGTGGATTTCAAGCCAGAATAGGGCGAGAAATCTTTAGTAGGCTAACGCTATGTCCGCAGGTGAGATGGCAGCAATAATCGCAGCTAGCGCTCTATTAATCATTGGTATCGCTATCGCCTACGCCGTCATTCGACTCGGAAGAGCTATCGACGAGGTTGGTGGGGCAGTTCGAGATATTGCTAAGGAGACCGCGCCCCTGCTCAGTGAAGTCACAACTACTGTAGAGCTTGTTAATGGACCGCTGCAGAGCATCAATAAAGTGACTAAGACGATGGAGGAGTTCAGCTCTAAAGTCTCAGAGAGCGCTTCAGGTTTTCTTGATAAGAATCAAATGGCGATGAAGGCAGCAGGTGCTGTGTTAACGGCTGCCCAACTTCGTAAAAAGAAAAAAGGGAAGAAGAGTAAGAAGGCTAAAAACAGCAGGTATGTTGACGACGAGGAGTTCTAACTCCTCGTGAATTCAGCAGAAATTCGTTCTCGCTGGCTAAATTTCTTTGAGTCAGCTAATAGCCAAGGCATTAAACATACTGTTGTTCCTTCAGCTTCACTGATTGCAGATGATCCCAATCTGCTTTTAGTAAATGCTGGAATGGTTCCCTTTAAACCATTCTTTCTAGGAGAGATAACTCCGCCATATAAGCGTGCTACGTCGGTGCAGAAGTGTGTCAGAACTCTGGATATTGAAGAGGTTGGAAAAACCACGCGCCATGCATCTTTTTTCCAAATGTGTGGCAATTTTTCCTTTGGTGATTACTTCAAGCAGGGAGCCATCACTCTTGCTTGGGAGCTATTAACTAAATCGATAAGTGATGGTGGATATGGATTTGCCGAAGATAAATTGTGGGTCACGGTTTATCTAGATGATGATGAAGCAGCAGACATTTGGCATAAGAAGATTGGAATCCCTAAAGAGCGGATCCAAAGACGTGGGATGGCAGATAATTTCTGGTCAATGGGCGTGCCTGGTCCTTGCGGGCCTTGCTCTGAAATTTATTTCGATCGTGGAGCGACCTACGGCAAAGAGGGTGGTCCAATCGCTGATGAGGATCGCTATCTAGAGATCTGGAATCTGGTTTTTATGCAAAACATAAGAGGAGAAGGAGGAGGAAAAGAGAGTTTCCCAATTCTTGGTGAACTTCCAGCTAAAAATATCGATACTGGCTTAGGCCTTGAACGTACTGCTGCTTTATTGCAGGGCGTTGAAAATATCTACGAGATAGATACAACTCAATACATTCTTAAGCGCGCCAGTGATCTAAGCGGAGTTACATATGGCAAAGCCACATCAAGTGATGTATCACTTCGTGTAATTGCTGATCATGCAAGAACGGCAACAATGCTCATTGGCGATGGAGTTACTCCAGGCAATGAAGGTCGTGGATATGTCCTGAGAAGAATGATGCGCCGCACAACTAGGAATATGAAGTTGCTAGGCGCCGATGATCGCAATATGAGTGAACTTGTTAAAGCCTCTATTGAAGCGATGGGCCCGCAATACCCAGAATTGCAGAGCGATAGCGGTCGAATATTAAAGGTGGCCGAAGCTGAAGAAGAGAGTTTCCTGCAGACCTTAAAGAGTGGAACTTTAATTTTTGACCAGAGAAGTGCTTCCTTGAAGAAAAGTGGCACAAAGGTTCTCTCTGGCGAGGATGTATTTCAACTTCATGATACCTATGGATTTCCTTTTGATTTAACTCTAGAAATGGCAAATGAAGAAGGCTTAGGTATAGATGCTGAAGGCTTCACGAGATTGATGAAACAACAACGCGAGAGAGCTAAAGCGGATGCTAAATCAAAGAAGAGTGGGCATACCGATGTCACGGAGTATCGCAAAATAGCTGAGAGCGCTGGAAAGTTAGAATTTGTCGGATATGAGAACCAAGAGAGCGAAGCAAAAATTCTTGGCTTCCTCCTTGATGGTGCAGGCGTTAAGAGTGCATCAGTCGGTGATGATGTCGAAATCCTGCTTGATAGAACACCGTTTTATGCAGAAGGTGGCGGACAGCTAGCCGATTCTGGAGTGATCACAACAAGTGATGGCTCTGTCATTGAAGTTGAAGATGTTCAGGCGCCAATTCCAGGTGTATTTATCCATCGCGGTCGAGTACTTTCTGGCCAATTGGAAATTGGTGAATCTGTTCTGGCCAAAATCGATAGCGATCGTCGCAAAGCGATTTCAAGAGCTCACACTGCAACTCATATGGTTCATAAGGCATTTCGAGAAATTCTGGGAGAGACAGCTACTCAAGCTGGCTCAGAGAATGCGCCTGGTCGTTTTCGTTTTGATTTCCCATCTAGCGGCGCAGTTTCAGAAGGAGTCCTTAACGATGTTGAGGCTCGAGTAAATTCTCTTCTTCTAGAGAACTTGCTGGTCAGCGCTGAAGAGATGTCGCAAGCAGAGGCAAAGAAAATTGGCGCAATGGCGCTCTTTGGAGAAAAGTACGGCGAGCGAGTTCGGGTAATTAGCGTTGGCGATTGGGCTAAAGAGCTATGCGGCGGAACTCATGTTTCAAGAAGTGGAGAGCTTGGAATAGTAAAACTTCTTGGTGAGTCATCAATTGGAGCAGGGGTAAGACGCGTAGAGGCTCTAGTAGGAGCCGATGCCTACTCTTTCTTGAGTCGTGAACACATCTTGATTAACTCTCTTCTTGAAATCATTAAGGCGACGCGTCCTGAAGAGCTTCCAGAGAGAATCTCCTCTCTTCTTGCGCGATTAAAAGAAGCCGAAAAAGAGATTGGCGCTGTCAGAACAGCCAAGGCCTTAAGTGATTCAGCCACGCTAGTAAAAAACGCTGAAGCTATCGGTCAATTTAAACTAATTACCGCTGATATGGGTAAAGGACTTTCAGGGGATGATTTGAGAACAGTTGCACTAGATCTAAGAAATCGCCTCAAGGGGGCAGTTGTTGCACTTCTTAGTAGTGGTGATGAAAAAGTAACGCTAGTAGTTGCAGTTGATGAAAGTGCTCGCAGCGCAGGTGCAAAAGCTGGAGCCTTGGTAAAAATAGCCTCCGGAATACTTGGTGGTGGCGGCGGCGGAAAAGATGATTTTGCTCAAGGTGGCGGAAGTGATTTTGGCAAGACAGATCAAGCTTTGAAGGCCATCAAGGCCGCGCTCTCGAGTATCTAGCTTTTGTGATGATCCAAGGCGCAAGGCTTGCTATTGATTACGGTGAGAGGCGAATTGGAATTGCAAAATCTGATAACTCTCGATTGATTGCATCCCCGGTTGTTACTCTCGACAATAGTGAATCAGCAGATAATGTCTATTCCGCAATAAAAGATATTGTTGAGGGGAGCAATGCGATGTTGGTCTACATCGGCCTTCCACTTCATCTCTCCGGAAAAGAGAGCGCATCAAGTGAGAAGGCGAGAGTATTTGCGGGTCTACTTAAGCAGCATCTACCGCAAGAAGTTCAAATTCGACTTCTAGATGAACGACTAACGACAAGCTCTGCTGTTGGCGAGTTAAAGAATGCTGGCCTTAAAAGCAGTAGGGAGAGCATTGATCAATTGGCCGCTGTGAAAATTTTGGAATTTGCTCTGGAAGTTGAACGCTTAAGTGGGAAAGCTGCTGGCCATGAAGTTTAGGGCAGCTTCTATAAAGCAATCACTTGAGAGTAGTCCACTACTACGGTTAGCAACTGCGGGGATTTTCCTTCTGCTTTTCACTCTCTCACTCCGTGAACTTAATTCGGCTCCTCAGAGCGCTCCTGATTTTGAGGCAGGTTCTGCTGGCGAAGAAGTTATTGTGGAGGTTTTACCTGGCGAAAGTGGATCTGAAATTGGTAAAAAACTTGAATTGCTATCTGTTGTTAAATCTTCAACCGCATTCTTCAGAGTGGCGGTTGCCGATCCTAGATCACAGCGCATAGCACCTGGCGAACATCGAATTGAAACTCGAATTCCCGCAAAAACTGCTTTGGAGCAGCTCTTAGATCCATCTCGTATTCCAAATCTAATAGTTATCAAAGATGGACAACGTTTATCTGAGATATCAGAGAGCATTATCAATTTCGGAATTTCAAGAGCAAAACTTGAAAAGAGCATAAAGGCGTTCTCTCCGCCTGAGATCTTTAACACTAAAAATATCGAGGGCTTTCTCTATCCTGCTCAGTATTCTTTCAACAAGAGTGTAGGTGCAGATGAAATAGTCTCGGCTATGCTTAAAAGGTTTAGCTCCGCCACCAAGGATCTCAACTGGAAAAACGAAAGAGAGCTCACACCTTTTGAGGTGATGGTGATCGCATCTCTTGTGCAAACCGAGGGAACGCCAGATGTTTTTGGTAAAGTTTCTCGGGTTATTTACAATCGATTAGAAAAGCGCATGCCGTTGCAGTTTGACTCAACAGTGCACTATGCCTTGGGTCGTCGCGGAGAAATACGGGTATCACTGAACGACATAAAGGTTAAGAATCGCTACAACACATTTATATATCCAGGTTTGCCGCCTGGGCCGATAGGAAGTCCAACCAAGGCAGCAATTGAGGCAGCTTTAAACCCTGAAGCAGGAAACTGGCTTTACTTTGTAACAGTAAAGCCTTTCGATACTCGATTTACTAACTCTTATGACCAGTTCCTTGGTTGGAAAAGTGAATATAAGAGAAACTTAAAAGCCGGGTTATTCGAATGAAGAAACGCGCAGCAGTTCTCGGATCTCCCATTTCGCACTCTTTATCTCCTTTGATTCATAATCATGCCTATTCGCTTCTTGAATACCCTGCAATTTATGAAGCCATAGAGGTTAAAAGTGGAGAACTGAGTGAATTTTTAACAAGGGAGCTGGCAAACAGTGAAGTCTTGGGCTTTTCCCTAACCATGCCGCTAAAAGAAGAACTGGCTCAATTATCAACGCCAGATCTTCAAGTCGAGGCCCGAGCAAAAGCGATCGATTCAGCAAATACCATCTACAAGGATGGGCAAAGCTGGAAAGTATCCTCAACTGATGTTGATGGATTTGAATTCCTACTCAAAGACCTGTCATTCTCAACGGTATCGATACTTGGAGCAGGAGGGACGGCGAGAGCGGCCATCGCATCACTTAGTGATAGAGATGTCAAGATAGAGATCTATAGAAGAAGCGCAAGTAGAGATGCCTCGCTTAGTGCAGCAGCTATGAGTTCTCAAATTGAAATATACGATTGGGATAAATGTGCTCGAGCTTGGAAGAATGATTTAGTTATCAACACCATTCCTTCAGACCAAGTTCTATCGATCATTAAAGAATTTCGCTCTCCAAAAATACTTCTAGATGCGACCTATTCGCCATGGCCGCCAGGGCTAACTAAACAACAATTGGACGCTAAGGGCGTATTGGTTTCAGGTCTACAATTACTTGCGGCTCAGGCTGTCTATCAGATATCGCTTATGACTCAAGTCGATTTTGATAAAACCTGGTTATATAACGAACTTCTTCTAAAATTAGATAGTGCGCGATAGCCCAGATTGTGGATAAGGCTGTCTAGTTTTTTTCTTTAGAATTAAAGTTTTCGTGTGCTCTTCATACACCTGGCCTTCTTTGGGATAGCAATTTCCTGGAGAGATTATAGAAGTCATTTGATATCGAAAAGAACTACACATTTAGCCTTACTGACGCTTATTCCAATTATTTATAACTCAATATTTCATGCACTATTACTCTCATTATTAAATTTGTGCCTGTATCTGCTCTTAAGACTGGCATCGCCGCAGGCTATCGGTCGTGGTGATATTCGACTCTCGCTTCTGATCGGTTGTTACGTTTTCGCTTTTGAAGGAGGCGTATATGAGTTGATCTGGTGTAACACCATCAGTTGGGTCTCCTGCTCATTTTCATTAATTCCTCATATTCTAAAACAGGAGCGGCTTGAGGAAATACGTGTTGCTTTTGCTCCTTATCTCTTCTTCGGGCTCCTTTGCTATGTAATTACTAGTTGAGCGCGCATGAAAAATAGGGCGCAGATTTGCGGATTAATCTGCGATAATTGAGCAATGAGATGGTTAACAGCTGGAGAATCCCATGGACCAGCTTTGGTTGGAATCTTGGAGGGAATGCCCGCATCTGTTTCAGTCACAACAGCAGATATTGACGAGGATCTTCGCAGACGCAGACTTGGTTTTGGCAGGGGAGCAAGACAGAACTTCGAGGCAGATAGAGTGACAATACTTGGAGGAGTCCGTCATGGATTAACCCAAGGCGGCCCGATTGCGATTCAAATAGCAAACTCAGAGTGGCCCAAGTGGGAAAAAGTTATGAGTGCAGATCCTGTAGATGAATCAGAGATTGAATCATTGGGAAGAAATGCTCCACTCACAAGACCAAGGCCCGGACATGCTGATTTAGTTGGTATTCAAAAATATGACTTTGATGATGCAAGACCAGTTCTGGAACGAGCTTCAGCAAGAGAAACAGCGGCTCGAGTAGCACTCGGCGCTGTTGCACGGAGATTTCTTAAGCAGGTTGGCGGCATAGAGGTTTTTAGTCATGTTGTATCAATTGGAGCAGTCAGTGTTGCCGATGATTACTTGCTCCCTAAGCCAAAAGATCGCGAAAAAATAGATAGCGATGAAGTTCGGTGTGGATTCAAAGATGTTAGCGCCAAAATGGTTGAAGAAATCAATGATGCTCATAAAAATGGCGACACTTTAGGTGGGGTAGTAGAAGTTTTAGTTTACGGCCTACCGCCAGGACTTGGTTCCCATGTTCACTGGGATAGAAGACTTGACTCTCGTCTTGCGGGAGCTCTGATGGGTATTCAAGCAATTAAGGGCGTAGAACTTGGTGATGGATTTACTACAGCAAGAAAACGTGGCAGTAGCGCCCATGACGAAATAGAGAGAGACAGCGAAGGAAATATACGTCGTAGAACTTCTAGATCCGGCGGCACTGAGGGCGGAATGAGTACTGGAGAAGTTTTAAGGGTTCGCGCAGCAATGAAACCTATTTCAACGGTTCCTAAGGCTCTAGATACAATCGATATCACAAACGGCCAAGCAGCTAAAGCGATAAATCAAAGATCAGATGTATGCGCTGTTCCAGCCGCAGGCATTGTTGCTGAGGCTATGGTGGCTCTGGTTTTATCTGAAGCGATGCTTGAAAAATTCGGTGGAGATTCTCTTGGTGAGAGCAAAAGAAACCTAGAAAGCTTTCTTTCTTCTATGAAGGTGAAATAAGGCGTGCCACCGATTATTCTCATCGGACCACCAGGAGCTGGAAAGACCTCAGTCGGTAAGGCTCTTGCTAAGAAACTTTCATTGAACTTTCTTGATAGCGACAAAGTAGTGGAAGAGAAAAGTGGAAAGAGTATTCCTGAGATCTTCATAACTAATGGGGAACCAGCATTCCGGGAAATGGAGAGAGCTGCAGTAATAGATTTGATTGAGAACCAAGATGGAGTGATCGCACTCGGCGGGGGCTCGGTTATGGATCTTGAAGTCTTCAAGCGGTTATTGCCAATGGCAAATGTTGTTTTTCTAGATGTTTCAATCTCTAATGCAGCACCAAGAGTTGGATTCAATCGCGATCGTCCTTTACTTCTTGGAAATCCCAGACAGCAGTGGATTGCTTTGATGGAAAAGCGCCGTTCGACCTATGAGGCACTTGCCAAGGCAAGAGTTTCAACTGATAACAAGAAGCCTGTTGAGGTTGTTGAAGAGATAGTAAAAGAGTTGGCGCTATGAAACCAATAATTGTTAATTCGGAAAAACGCTATGAGATTAGCTTCACAGAGGATGTTTGGAGAGATCTGTCTTCGCTATCCCAAAACCGAGACGTAGTGCTTATTGCTCCTAAATCTATAGCAGACAGCTTTGGGGCCGCTTTTCCTTCGCAATATCTCATGATTGAGGTGGAGGATGGAGAGAAACAGAAAAGTATTCAGTCTTTCAACCAGGTGATTGAAAAAGTCGCTGCTGCGAAATTTGATAGAAACTGTCTAATTGTTGGTGTGGGGGGAGGAGCGACCACTGATTTAGCGGGTTTTGTAGCCGCTTCATATCTACGCGGTGTTGATTGGATCGCCATCCCTACTTCACTTGCGGGAATGGTTGATGCAGCTATTGGAGGGAAAACCGGATTAAATCTTGATGCGGGAAAGAATCTTATTGGGGCCTTTCACTCACCAAGTGCTGTTTTGATTGATCAGACTTTCCTTAAGTCGCTTTCCGAGCGTGATCTCAAGGCAGGAATGGCAGAAGTTGCTAAATGTGGCTTTATTGATGATACCGAGATACTTGGTTTAATAGACGAAAATTGGAAAAAGAATTTAACCGAGCTCATTTATAGATCTATCGCAGTTAAAGCAAAAGTTGTCAGTGATGACTTTAGGGAATCAAGCCTTCGCGAGATTTTGAATTATGGCCACACTTTGGGCCATGCAATTGAGAAACATTCGAAATACTCTCTTCGTCATGGTGAAGCGATAGCTCTAGGACTGCGATTTGCGGCTCAACTATCGTTTGAATTCTCTGGGCTTTCCGCCAAAGATCTTGATTGGCAGAATCAGGCTCTAGATACCCTAGGACTTAATGCCAAATACCCAAAAGAGTCATGGCCAGAACTGCTTGAGATTATGCGCAATGACAAGAAGGTGCGTGGGGGTAGAATTCGCTTTGTCACTTTGAGCGCTTTGGGAATTCCAACAAGAGCTGAAGGTATTACAGATCAGCAGCTAGAGAAGAGTTTCCTAGAAAGTATTGGAGAGTAAATGGGCATGGCAAAAGTAATAGTGCTCAATGGACCTAATCTTTCTCGACTAGATCTTCGTGAAAAATCCTATTATGGTGATATTTCCTACTCTGATATCGAGCAGATTTGCCGTCAAGGAGCTAAAGAGTTTAATTTTGAAGTTGAAATAAAACAGAGTAATGATGAGTCAGAGTTAATTGGATGGCTTCATGCAGCTGCTGATAGCAGAACTCCAGTAATCTTTAATCCGGCGGCTTTTACACACTATTCTTTTGCGATTCGTGACGCAGTAGTGATGCTTAAAGCACCTTGCATTGAAGTTCACTTAAGCAATCCGTTATCTCGAGAAGAGTTTCGTCACACCTCGGTAATTTCTGGAGTTGTCCAAGGCAGCATCGCTGGCTTTGGTCTTGATTCATATCGCCTGGCCTTTGCAGCCTTGAGTAAATTAGTTAAATAGAGATATAAAAGGTAATCTTCGCCGCTATGGCTACCACTAATGATCTTAAGAATGGAATGACCCTGGATATAGAGGGTCAGCTCTGGAGCGTTGTTGAATTTCAGCATGTTAAACCAGGCAAGGGTCCAGCATTCGTTCGAACTAAGCTTAAGAATGTTATTTCAGGAAAAGTAGTTGAGAAGACATTTAATGCCGGAGTTAAAGTGGATGTAGCCATTCTTGAAAAGCGAGACATGCAATTTCTCTATAAGGATCAGGCCGGTTTTGTCTTCATGGATTCCAGCACCTACGACCAGATGACCATCTCTGCTGAGACAGTTGGAGATGCTGCAAATTACATGCTTGAAAACACTGAGGCGATAGTTGCAGTACACGAAGGAAATCCGCTCTATGTTGAACTCCCAGCAAATGTTCCATTGAAGATTACCTACACTGAACCAGGCTTACAGGGAGATCGCTCATCTGCAGGCTCTAAACCAGCCACTCTTGAAACCGGAATAACGATTCAAGTTCCACTATTTATTAAGCAAGATGAAGTTGTCTTGGTTGATACCCGCAACGGTGATTATCTCGGGCGCGCAAATTAAGTGAGCAGCCGCTCTAAGGCCAGAAAAGCCGCACTAGATTTGCTCTATGAAAGTGATATCAGAAAAAGTAGCGCTGCTGATTTACTCTTAAAAAGAGTCACTGAGATGGAGTATGAGGCTAGAGAATTTACAAAAGAATTAATTGATGGAATTGAGTTGAATAAACGGAAGATTGATGAGCTAATTGCAACTTATGCTCAAGGTTGGGACATGGACCGGATGCCAGTTCTTGATAGAAACATCCTACGTCTTTCTATCTTCGAGCTACTTTGGTCTAAGTCAGTTCCTGAAGCAGTTGCTATCAGCGAGGCTCTGGAGCTTGCAACAAACTTTTCCACCGAGGATTCAAGTAAGTATATAAACGGAGTATTGAGCAAAGTGTTGGAGATTAAGCCCGACCTTGTGCTTTAAAGAGCAAATCTCTTATTTCTAGAGCTTTTCTTAGCTCGCTTGACTCTTTTTGAACCAATAGTCCTAGAACCTCATTATCTTGCAGGCGAATACTCATGATTTCTCCATTCCAATCATCACGTCTCCTAGCAATAAAAGATAAGAGATTGTGGAGCTGGCCAATCAATGCATCATCCTCTGCAAGTCTGCTTCTTAAGTTTCTGAGATCAATTCGCAGAGCACCTTCGGAAGGCGGCACCTGCTGAATGCCTTCATTTTGAAAGAGAGCAGAGAGGGGAACTCCGTAAAATTCGCAGAGGGATTTTGCTTTTGAAATACTTAGCGACCTGGTACCCCGCTCATAGGAGCCGATTACAACTGCTTTCCATTTACCCCTTGAGCGTATTTCTACTTGTTTGAGAGTTAAGTTCTGCTGCTTTCTGATTTGTCTAAGTCTTTTCGATATCTCTAACGGAGTTGTCATTGGGTCAAAATAGGCCAATAGCTAGAGAGCCCCTCTCGTTTTTCCACAGATTTCAGGGGCTTTTAGCGCTCATGCTAGTATTCGCCAACCTTTAACGATCCGTCCTGTGAGGCGGCGAAGGAGTGATAATGAGTGTTATTTTAAATGGCGGTGAAATCTCCCGCGCGCTACGGCGCATTTCTCATGAAATTCTAGAAAAAAATCATGGTCCAGAAAATCTTCTTCTCCTTGGCATTCCAACCAGAGGAGCATATTTAAGTAGACGTATTGCAAGCGCTATCTCTGAAATTGAAAAGACTGAATTAGAAAGTGGCACACTCGATATAACAATGTATCGAGATGATCTACGTTTAAAAGCCCCAAGAACTCTTCTTCCAACCAGCATCCCAGGTGGAAGCATTGATGGAAAAGATGTTGTCCTTATAGATGATGTCTTCTACTCAGGTAGAACGATTCGCGCTGCTCTTGATTCCTTAAATGAACTGGGTCGACCAAAGAGCGTTCAACTTGCCGTTCTTATCGATCGTGGCCATAGAGAGCTACCAATAAGGGCAGATTTTGTTGGAAAGAATATTCCGACAGCAAAGGAAGAATCGGTCCGAGTGCATTTAAGTGAAATTGACCCACTTGATGAGGTAATCATTGAAGGCAGAACCAAATGAAACATTTACTTTCAATATCAGATTTAACTAAGGATGAAGCAATAGAGATTCTTGATACTGCATCTGAACTTGCCCGACTCTCTGAAGGGGCGGTGAAGAAATTTCCAACTCTTCGAGGAAGAACTGTGGTAAACCTTTTCTTTGAAGACTCCACTAGAACTAGAATTTCATTTGAAGCAGCAGCTAAGCGCCTATCAGCAGATGTAATCAACTTTGCCGCTAAGGGATCAAGTGTTAGCAAAGGCGAAAGCCTTAAAGATACTGCTCTAACTCTTCAAGCTATGGGGGCAGATGCAGTCGTTATTCGCCATGGCGCATCAGGTGCTGCTCATCAGTTAGCTAAGCAAGAGTGGATGAAGGGAGTGGTAATTAATGCTGGCGATGGAACACATGAACATCCAACCCAAGCTCTTCTTGATGCATTCACTATCCGTCGTCATCTAAAGTCGAATCAAGGCGATTTATCAGGAGTGAAGGTGGGAATTATTGGAGATATCCTCCATTCAAGAGTTGCTAGAAGTAATATTCTCCTTCTTAAGAAACTTGGCGCAGAAGTAGTTTTAATTGCTCCGCCAACTCTAATTCCTGTTGGTGTCTCTGACTGGCAGGTTGGAGTTAGTTATTCACTCGATGATCAGATTAAATCCCTTGATGTAGTAATGGCGCTTCGAGTTCAGAAGGAGCGAATGAACGACCTTTATTTTGCCACCGAGAGGGAATATGCCAGAGGTTATGGTCTTAATTCAGAGCGGATGAGGCAGATGAAAGATAAGGCAATAGTTATGCATCCTGGTCCGATGAATAGAGGCCTTGAGATCTCCGCTGAATCCGCTGATTCGCACCGCTCGGTTATCGTGGAACAAGTTGCTAATGGAGTTAGCGTTCGAATGGCAGCTCTCTATCTCCTTCTAGGAGGAGCAACCTTTAAAGAGCTTGCTAATAGTGGGGAGAGTTTATGAATTCTTATCGGATAAAAGGAGCTAAAGATTCAAGTGGGAAGCTAGGAAATTACTTCGTTTCTGATGGCGTATTCCTCAACGATGGTGACCTATCAAGTAGCGCGAAAGAAATTGATGCCAAGGGTTTAACAATCTTGCCAGGTTTTGTGGATCTTCACACTCACCTGCGAGAGCCAGGTAGGGAAGATGCCGAGACTGTTTTAACCGGTTCAATGGCAGCGGCAACCGGAGGATTTACAGCAATATCTGCAATGCCTAACACTCTGCCAGTTGCTGATACAGCTGGAGTTGTTGAGCAGGTTTATCGTTTAGGCAAACACCATGGAATTTGTGATGTTTATCCAATCGGAGCGGTCACTATTGGTCAAGATGGAACGCAGCTTGCCGAACTATCTGCCATGAATCAATCAGAGGCGGGGGTGCGAATCTTTAGCGATGACGGAAATTGCGTCTGGGACGCACTGGTGATGCGAAGAGCTCTTGAATATGTAAAGACCTTTGATGGAATTATTGCTCAGCACGCACAAGATCCAAGGCTTACGCAGGATTCACAGATGAATGAAGGTGAGATTTCAGCGCGCCTTGGTTTAAAAGGCTGGCCTGCCGTTGCCGAAGAAGCGATCATTGCCCGGGATGTTCTCCTTGCAGAGCATGTTGATTCTCGTCTCCATATCTGTCACGTCACAACTGCAGGTGGAGTTGAGATTATAAGAACAGCAAAAAAACGTGGAATCAAAGTTACTGCTGAAGTGACCCCACATCATCTTCTTTTAACCGATGATTTAGCAGAGAGCTATGACCCGGTCTATAAAGTAAATCCTCCGCTAAGAACTAAAGATGATGTACAAGCACTCCGTGATGGACTTGCAGATGGAACAATTGACATAATTGCGACAGATCATGCCCCTCATCCTCACGAATCAAAAGATTGCGAATGGAACGCTGCAGCATTTGGAATGGTTGGTCTTGAGACAGCTTTCTCAATTGCGTACCTGGCAATGGTTGAGACGAAGCTTCTAACACTTGCTCAATTGGTAGATCGTATGTCAAAGATTCCTGCGCAGATAGGGCGTTACCAAGGCCATGGGTCAATCTCGCTGGGCGCAGCAGCTAATTTCACACTCGTTGATCTTGATTCAAAATGGAAAGTAGAACGACTAAAGCTTGCTTCTAAGAGCAAAAACACACCCTTTGATGGCATGGTCTTGCCGGGGGTTATTACTCAGACATTCCATAATGGCGCGCTGGTTTATGAAAGGAACTCAGAGTAAATGGCGGCTTATCTAGTTCTAGATGATGGCCGTATCTTTGAAGGAGAGTCTTGGGCTTGCAAGGGCGAAACCTTTGGTGAGGCTGTCTTCTCAACTGGAATGACGGGATATCAAGAAACACTGACTGATCCGAGTTATCACCGCCAGGTAGTGATCATGACCGCCCCACATATTGGCAATACTGGGATGAATACCCAAGATGAAGAATCAAGAAGAATTTGGGTGAGTGGATTTGTGGTGAGAAATCCTTCGCCAAGAGTTTCCAATTGGCGCTCAGAGCGAAGTTTAGAAGATGACTTAATTTCAAATGGAGTAGTGGGGATTCAAGGAATTGATACAAGAGCTTTAACTCTTCATTTGCGTGAACGAGGCGCGATGAGAGTTGGGATCTTCTCAGGCAGTGAACTGTCGCGAGAAGAGATGGTTGTTAAGGTAAGAAGTGCCCCGGAGATGGTTGGAGCATTTCTTGCCGAAGAGGTTACTGTGGATAAAGTTGCGATTATCCCGGCAATTGGAGAGAGAAAATTTAAAGTTGCAGCGATAGATCTGGGAATCAAATCGGCAACTCCTCGAAATATGGCTGCGCGCGGAATCGAAGTGCATTTAATGCCAGCAACGATAACGTTTGAAGATATTAAGGCTGGTGGTTTTGATGGGCTATTTCTTTCAAACGGTCCCGGCGATCCAGCAACGATGAATTCAATAGTGGCGCTGGTCCGCTCTGCCCTTGATGCATCACTTCCCATTTTTGGCATCTGTTTTGGACATCAAATTCTTGGACGAGCGTTAGGTTTTGATACCTATAAGCTTCGATTTGGCCACCGCGGGATTAATCAACCAGTGTTAAATGTTGAAAGTAATAAAGTGGAGATCACTGCTCAGAATCATGGTTTTGCCGTTGAAGCACCTCTAGATGGAATCTTTTCAACCGTCTATGGCCCTGGAAAGGTGACTCACATCAGCCTCAATGATTCAGTCGTTGAAGGACTTAAGCTTCTCGATAAGCCAGCCTTCTCGGTTCAATATCACCCAGAGGCTGCTGCAGGTCCTCACGATGCCAATTATCTCTTTGATCAGTTTTTCGAAATGTTAGGTAAGCATGCCTCTAGATAAATCGATTAAAAGTGTTTTGGTAATCGGAAGCGGCCCTATTGTTATTGGTCAGGCATGTGAATTTGATTATTCTGGAACTCAAGCTTGTCGCGTTCTAAAGGCAGAAGGCATCAGAGTTATTCTGGTGAATTCGAATCCTGCAACAATTATGACCGATCCAGAGTTTGCCGATGCCACCTATATCGAGCCAATTACTTTGGATTTTCTTGAGCAAGTTATTGCTAAGGAACGGCCAGATGCGATCTTGGCAACTCTTGGCGGACAAACTGCGCTAAATGCCGCCATAACGCTTCATGAGAATGGGATTTTGGAAAAATATCAGACAAAATTGATTGGCGCAGATGTGGCAGCCATTAGACGCGGTGAGAATCGAGAAGAATTTAGGGCAATCGTTGCCAAAATTGGCGGAGAATCTGCTAAGTCAATTATCTGTCACAATATGGATGAATGTTTTAAAGCTGCCAGTGAACTTAATTTCCCAGTTGTGGTTAGACCTTCCTTCACCATGGGGGGACTTGGAAGCGGAATCGCTTTTAGTAAAGATGAATTAGAGTTGATTGCTGGCGCTGGTTTGCGTTTTAGCCCTGTTAATGAAGTTCTACTCGAAGAGTCAATTATCGGCTGGAAAGAGTATGAATTAGAAGTTATGCGTGATAATCATGACAATGTTGTTATTGTTTGCAGCATTGAAAATGTTGATCCAATGGGAGTGCACACAGGAGATTCAATAACTGTTGCTCCAGCTCTTACTCTTACCGATGTGGAGTTCCAAAATCTACGAGATTTGAGCATTGCAATTATTCGCGAGGTTGGCGTGGCCACCGGTGGATGCAATATTCAGTTCGCGATAAATCCAGCCAATGGTCGGGTAGTTGTGATTGAAATGAACCCAAGGGTTTCAAGAAGCAGCGCACTTGCCTCAAAGGCAACTGGTTTCCCGATCGCCAAAATAGCTACCAAGCTTGCTATTGGCTATTCACTTAATGAGATCCCAAATGACATAACCAAAAAAACGCCAGCTTCATTTGAGCCGACTCTTGATTACATCGTGGTGAAAATTCCTCGCTTTGCTTTTGAAAAATTCCCTGAAGCTGATACACGTCTGACAACGACGATGAAGAGCGTTGGAGAAGCTATGGCCTTTGGTCGCTCTTTTCCTGAAGCGCTTCAAAAAGCAATGCGAAGCTTGGAGAAGAAGGGCTCATCTTTCTCTTGGGACATTTCAGAGCGCCTTGAAGAATTGATGGAGAAAATTTCCATACCGACACAGGATAGGTTGCTTCAAGTTCAAAGAGCGCTAGCGCTCGGGGCATCAATCGAAGAAGTCTTTGCAAGGTGCGCAATTGATCCTTGGTTTCTTTCTCAAATCGCCGAGATAAACAGTAAAGCCTCAGAGATTAAAGCCGCAGGTGATCTATCTCTAGAGCTTTTAAGCAGTGCCAAAGGGATGGGTTTTTCAGATCAACAAATAGCCCAGCTTCGAGGCACTAACGCTTCAGAGATATTGAAAGTGCGAGAGAGACTAGGTGTGTTTCCGGTTTATAAAACAGTTGATACCTGCGCTGGTGAGTTTGAAGCCTTTACTCCCTATCACTACTCATCTTATGATTTAGAAAGCGAAGTAAAACCCCGAAGTAAACCTGCAATTTTGATTCTGGGAAGCGGACCGAATCGAATCGGTCAAGGTATTGAATTTGATTACTCATGCGTTCATGCATGCTTTGCTTTATCAGAGGAGGGCTATGAGACCATAATGATTAATTGCAATCCAGAGACAGTTTCTACCGATTATGACACCGCGGATCGCCTTTACTTCGAACCATTAACTGTTGAAGATGTCCTTGAGGTTTACCGCGCAGAACTTGCTGCAGGCCCGATTGCCGGAGTTATTGTGCAATTAGGCGGGCAGACTCCACTTGGAATTGCAGCAGAACTAAAAAGGGCAGGGGTGCCAATTCTTGGAACAACGCCGGAGGCAATTCACCTAGCCGAAGATCGTGGCGCTTTTGGAAAAGTGCTAGAAGAGAACGCACTGAGAGCGCCTAAATTTGGCACAGGTTTTTCATATTCAGATGCTTTAAAGGTGGCAAGCGAAGTTGGTTATCCAGTACTAGTTCGCCCTTCATTTGTTCTTGGCGGGCGAGGAATGCAAATTGTTTATGATGATACATCATTAGAGGAATTCATTACCATAGCGGCTCAGATAAACCCTGAACATCCCGTTTTAATTGATAAGTTTTTAGATGATGCAATCGAGATAGATGTTGATGCGCTCTACGACGGAAATGAACTCTACCTGGCAGGAATTATGGAGCATGTTGAGGAGGCGGGTGTTCACTCTGGTGACTCAGCCTGCGTGATTCCAGCTCAATCTATAGCTAAGGAATTGATAGCCGAGATTCGCGAAGCAACTAAAAAACTTGCCTCTGGTATTGGAGTCTTAGGACTAATCAATATTCAATACGCAATCTCGGAATCAAAGCTTTATGTCTTAGAGGCCAATCCCAGGGCATCTAGAACTGTTCCATTTGTCAGTAAAGCAACGGGCAGACAGGTAGCAAAAGTGGCAGCACTGATAGCAACTGGAATCAAGATATCAGAGCTACGAAAGAGTGGGAGGCTTCCGGAAATTGGTGATGGTGTTGCAAGTGGCATTAGCGTTAAGGAGGCAGTGCTTCCCTTTAATAGGTTCCGAAGAGTAGATGGCGAAGGCGTAGATACTGTTTTAGGTCCAGAAATGAAGTCGACGGGTGAAGTGATGGGAATTGCTCCAACTTTTGGAGCCGCATTTGCAAAATCTCAGATAGCAGCGTTTGGAGCTCTGCCGCAAAGTGGCGCAATCTTCATCTCGCTCTCGGATAAAGATAAGAGCGAGGCAGTTTCAGCAGTTAAGGGGTTATCGGAGTTAAATTTTGAGCTCTATGCAACCCTTGGAACTCATAATTTCCTCGGAAAGCATGGTATTTCAACGCAGCTCGTTGCAAAACATAGCGAGAAAGATGGAAATCAGCGAGCAATTTCGGCGGTAGATCTAATTAATCAAGGCAAGATTGCCCTTGTGATCAACACACCTTTTGGACGTGGAGCTGCACGAGATGGGCGAAAAATTAGAACTGCAGCAGTTGCTAGGGGAGTCTCATGCATAACAACCCTGCCTGGGCTGAAAGCGGCAGTTGAGGGAATAAGGGAACTTAGACGAGGAAAACTCAATGCTAGATCAATTCAAGATTGGCACGCTTCATGAGTTCTATAAATACGCGAGCAGAACAGCGCAGCGCTGAAATCATTTCCAATAAAAAGGTGGGCGCTTATCATCATATGGTCTTTGCAGCTGGGGATATGGCAGCTCATTGTCGCCCTGGTAATTTCGTCGCTATCTCCGTCGGTGGGACTGGCTCTTCAATGATTCTTCGCAGGGCTTTTGCAATCTATCGCGCGAGTGATCGTGGTCAATACGGCGGAACTATTGAGTTAGTTGTCGCCCCACATGGCCAGGGCAGTCGTTGGCTCACAAGTCTTGAGATTCACGATGTGGTAAATATTGTTGGGCCACTTGGCACTAGCTTTGGCATTCCAACAGAGCCTGCATCAACTCTCTTAGTTGGAGGGGGATATGGCTCTGCTCCGCTCTTTGGCCTCGCGGAAGTTCTCAAAGAACGTGGATGCCGGGTTGATATGGTTCTTGGCGCATCAACTGCTGGCAAGATTTATGCTCCTCTTGAAGGAAAGCGCAGCGTTAATTCACTAACTATTACAACCGAAGATGGTGGAGCGGGAATTAAAGGTCGAGTCACCCATGTGCTTCCAGGATTAATTGAAAAACATGGAAGTGAAATTATTTATTCTTGCGGTCCGATGGGAATGCTTGCTGCAATTGATGAAATTACAACTCAAGCTGGGCTGCTGCACCAATGCGCGGTTGAAGAGGCGATGGCATGCGGAATTGGAATCTGTATGACCTGCGTCCTTCCAGTCAAGGATTCAACTGGGGTAATAAAGATGACTAGATCTTGTATCGATGGCCCAGTTATGGATGGCTCAAAGGTAGTTTGGGATAGCTCGCGCAAAGTTCCGCAAGGAACATGGGGCTTTAATGGATAGCCAGTTTCAAGCATTTGATCCCCGCTGCAAATTTGGCGGTAAGTTCTTTCCATCACCAATCTTCACAGCAAGTGGTTGCGCTGGTTCAGGCAAGGAGCTTTCTCAGTTTTTTGATTTAGATGAGCTAGGCGCGGTTGTTACCAAATCAATTTCAGTAAAGCCCCGGTCAGGACGAGCTACTCCTCGGATGGCTGAAACCCCAAGTGGGATGCTTAATTCAATTGGATTACAAGGACCTGGTATTGACCAATTCCTTGCCGAAGATATCCCTTGGCTAATTTCAAAGAACGCTCGCGTCATAGTTTCAATCTCTGGAGAGACGATTGAGGAGTATGCATCACTTGCTCGAAAATTAAGGGCAGTGGCTGGGATTAGCGGCATTGAAGTCAATATCTCCTGCCCAAATGTGGAGAATCGAGGGATGGTTTTTGCCTGCGACCCAATAGCTTCAAAGTCAGTAGTTGAATCAGTTAGAAGAAATGTAGGTGGAGAACTTCCCATCATTGTAAAGCTCTCACCAGATGTCACAGACATTGTCTCTATCGCAGGAGAGGTAATAAGCGCAGGCGCAGATGGGTTAGCGCTCATAAACACTTTGCTTGGAATGGCAATTGATATTGATGCCATGCGTCCCAAGTTAGCTGGCAAAACGGGAGGGTTATCGGGACCAGCAATTAGGCCTGTAGCAGTTAGAGCCATCTATCAAGTACATGCTGCCTTTAAAAATACTCCAATCTTAGGAATGGGCGGGGTTGCATCAGGTCGAGATGCTCTCGAATTGATAATGGCGGGTGCTTCGGCAGTTTCAGTCGGAACAGCAAATTTCGGAGACCCAACAGCAGTAATGACAGTTAAAAGTGAGCTGATAGATCTACTGAAAGAACGCAAATTCAACTCTGTTGCAGCTGCTGTAGGTGTAGCTCATGAAAAATAGTAGCCAGGTAATCCTTGCTTTAGATTTTAATGATATGGCAAGTACGGTTGAGATGATCAATTTAACCAAGGAGCATATCGCTATCTACAAATTAGGTTTAGAGTTTTATCTTGCTCATGGTAAAAGCGGCGTCAAAGAAATTCAAAGTAGATTTAGCGGTATCGAAATATTTCTTGATCTAAAGCTTCACGATATTCCTAATACTGTAGCTGGCGCATGTAGATCAGTTGCAGATTTAAATCCAAAGTTTCTAACTGTTCACGCCTCTGGTGGCTCAAAGATGATTAGCGCAGCTAGCTCAAGCCTGCCAAAGGTTGAAATTACTGCGGTAACGATTCTAACCTCACTAGGTAAAGAGCAGATGATTGCTATGGGGTTAAATGAGAACATCGAGAATTTGACTCTTAACCTTGCAAAAAACGCAGTTAACTCAGGAGCCAGAGCCATAGTCTCCTCCCCGCAGGAAGTCTCGCTTCTTAGAAAGCATTTGGGAGATAAGGTAACTTTAATTACACCAGGAGTAAGACCATCTGGCGCAGAGCGTGATGATCAAGAGCGGGTTATGACCTCAAAGCGTGCGATAGAGGCGGGCGCAGATTTTGTTGTCATAGGGCGTCCTATTACAAAGGCCTCTGATCCAAAGCAAGCAGCAGAGGCGATTACGGATTCGCTTAGATAACTTGGTTTAATTAAGCCATGGGCGCTCCTCCAAACTTAACCACACAAGAGCGACGTGATGCGCTTAAAGCGGCTGTTGCAGCAAGGCGAACTCGCGCCGCTTTCAAGGAAGAGATCAAAGTTGGTAAGAAAAGTTGGAAGGATGCTTTCAGTGCGCAAGATGAATCAATCAAGAAGATGCGAGTTCGAGAGTTAATTGAATCTCTTCCTGGGGTGGGCGAAGTTCGGGCCAAAAATATTCTTGAAAAAGCTGGAATCTCGCCAACTCGACGAGTAGGTGGCGTTGGGCGAAGTCAATATGAAAAACTTCTTGAATTAATGAAGGCCAAATAATGAGTAAACGTGGCAAATTGATTGTTCTCTCCGGGCCCGGCGGTGTTGGCAAAAGCACGATCGTTTCAAAGCTAATTGATAATCCGAATTTCTTCTTCTCTGTTTCAGCCACTACAAGAAAACCAAGACCTGGGGAAGTTGATGGACGCTCCTATCATTTTATAGACAATAAAAGCTTTGATGAATTGATATCTAAGAATCTACTTCTTGAGTGGGCAGAGTTTGCTGGAGCTAGGTATGGAAGTATTAAAGCCCCTATTGATCAAGCGCTATCAGAGGGAAAGAATGTTTTGCTCGAGATTGAAATTAAAGGAGCTCGTCAAGTAAAGGCGGCTATGCCAGAGGCTACTTTGGTCTTCCTCCAGCCGCCCTCTTTCCAAGAACTTGAAGCGCGTATCGTTAATAGAGGTACCGACTCACCTGAGAGGATTGCAGCCCGCCTAGATCTTGCTCGTAGCGAGATGGCAGCAGCGAAGGAATTTGAGCATATCCTGGTAAATCATCGAGTCGAGGATGTGCTGGAAGCACTGCTATCCTTGGCCACTTCATAGACGTATTGCAAGTTAACCTTAAGAAAAACCTTTTAAAGGGGAGTAGCTGTGGCGACATTAGATGGCATCACCAATCCACCGATCGATGAATTATTGGATAAGAGCGGTACTAAGTATTCACTAGTTCTATATGCAGCTAAGAGGGCGCGTCAGATCAATGCTTACTACTCACAACTTGGTGAAGGTCTGCTTGAATATGTTGGCCCACTTGTTGAAACCCACGTACATGAAAAGCCTCTATCAATTGCTATGCGCGAGATCAATGAGGGCCTTTTAACAATTGAGAATTTAGAACCACAGAGTTAAGAAGAGCCATGAGTGGCGAAAAGATAATCTTCCCCAAAGGTCGTCAGATAGTTCTTGGAGTATCTGGCGGAATAGCTGCTTATAAAGCTTGTGATCTCCTTCGCCGCCTGCAAGATGCTGGTTTTCTTGTTCGAGTTATTCCAACCCAATCAAGTCTTAACTTTGTAGGTCGAGCAACTTGGGAAGCCCTCTCAGGACAACCTGCTTTAAGTACGGTTTGGGAAAATCCCGCGGAAGTTTCACACCTAGCAGCCGCTGATAGCGCAGATCTAATCGTAATTGCTCCAGCAACTGCTGACACTATTGCAAAGCTTGCCCAGGGACGAGCGGATGATTTACTAACAACAACAGTCTTAGCATCAGATGCACCGAAACTAATAGTTCCTGCGATGCATCCAAATATGTGGCTCAATAGCGCAACAGTTCAAAATATTGAAACGCTTCGCTCCCGTGGTTTTTATGTGATGGATCCAGAAGTTGGGCGCCTATCAGGTAAAGATTTTGGAGTTGGAAGATTTCCAGAGAGTTCAAAGATAGTCTCACAAGTTCTAAGCCTTGCCAAGACAGAGCTATTGCTTGAAGGCAAAAGAGTCCTAGTAACAGCCGGCGGTACTAGAGAAGAAATTGATCCAGTTAGATTTATTGGAAACAAATCAAGTGGGAGACAAGGTCTCGCTATTGCCTATGAAGCGCTTAGAAGCGGTGCTGAGGTAACTGTCATTGCAGGCCACACCGATCCATTTGAATTAGATGGAGTTAAAATCATCAAGGTTAATACCGCGCTAGAGATGATGTCAGCCGTGGACAGTGAATTTAGTAGCACTGATGCCCTGGTGATGGCGGCAGCGGTTGCCGATGCTAGACCAGTATCTAGTTCTTCAACGAAGATCAAAAAGGTTGATTTTGACTCAATTAATCTCACTTCTAATCCAGATATTTTAAGTAAGGTGGCTCAGAGTAAGAGAAGTAATCAAGTAGTTGTTGGATTTGCTGCAGAAACAGCAAAAGACTTAATTAAAGCTGGTGGAGAGAAGCTGATAAGCAAGGGCGCTGATCTTCTCTATGTTAACGATGTCTCTGGTGGCGCAATTTTTGGTCAGGACCAAACCAGCGGAACGCTCATTGGACTCGGTGTCGATTCTATTGATTTCAATGGCGTTAGTAAGTACGAGGTAGCAAAGAGCATAGTTATTCATATGGCAAAGAAATTGGGGAAAATGAATGGCTAAGCGTCTCTTTACATCAGAATCAGTCACAGAGGGCCATCCCGATAAAATTGCAGATGCTATTTCAGATGCTGTTCTTGACTCACTTCTTTCTCAAGATCCAAAAAGTAGAGTGGCCTGTGAAACTTTAATCACAACAGGACAAGTCCATGTTGCCGGAGAAGTTACTACTGACGGTTATGCCGATGTGATGGGGCTTGTTCGTGAAACAGTACTCAATATTGGCTATGACAGCTCTGAAAAAGGCTTTGATGGAAATAGCTGCGGAGTATCGATCTCTATTGGGCAACAATCACCAGATATTGCAGTGGGCGTTGATCATGCCTTTGAAGAAAGAGTCGCTGCTTCAAAGGATCCACTAGATTTACAAGGAGCCGGCGATCAGGGCTTGATGTTTGGGTATGCCACTCGAGATACCAAAGAGCTTATGCCTCTGCCTATTGCGATGGCTCATAGACTGGCTGAGCGTCTCTCTAGTGAGAGAAAGAGTGGTCAACTTGGCTATTTACGCCCTGATGGAAAAACTCAGGTCACCATCGAATATGACGGAGATAGGCCAGTTGCTCTTGATACAGTTGTGATTTCGTCTCAACATGCACCCGAAATAGATATTGAGAGGAAGATGGCTCCTGAGATTAAGAAGTTTGTTATTGATCCAGTTTTAGCCTCCTTTGATCTCCCAGCAAGTGATGTTCGAATCCTTATAAATCCAACTGGACGCTTTGTTATCGGGGGACCAATGGGTGATGCCGGACTAACTGGGCGAAAGATTATTGTTGACACCTACGGTGGTATGGCTCGCCATGGCGGGGGAGCTTTTAGCGGAAAAGATCCTTCAAAGGTTGATCGCTCAGCTGCTTATGCAATGCGCTGGGTGGCAAAGAATGTAGTTGCCGCTGGTCTTGCTGATCGCTGCGAAGTGCAGGTTGCCTATGCCATTGGAAAAGCACAACCGGTGGGCCTATTTGTCGAAACATTTGGAACCGAGAAAATTCCAGTTCAACAAATATCAGATGCACTTCTCAAAGTTTTTGATTTAAGACCAGCTGCGATTATTAGAGATCTGAATCTTCTTCGCCCAATATATTCAAAAACTAGCGCATACGGACACTTTGGCCGTGAGTTAGCTGAATTCACTTGGGAGAAGACTGATAAAGCAAGCGCGCTAGCTGCAGCTGTTAAGGGTTAAGGTTTGCCGTGGCCACGGATAAGCCACTCACCCTGCGTCGCCAAAAAGGGAAACCTGCAATAAGAACGCGACAAAGTTTGGAAAGTTTGCAAGTTGAAGTTCTCGTAGATACAGGAGTGTTTCATTTAGAACAACCTTTCTCCTACTTTCTTTCAGAGGAACTAAAGGAACTAGTTGACGTCGGTTCCCTTGTGAGGGTTCCATTTAAAAATGATTTGAAAAACGGAGTTGTACTTTCAATCAAAAACAGGAGTCAAGCAGCACTTAAGCCAGTTGATAGCCTGTTGACATCAGTTCGTCTCACTCCGGGTTTTCTAGAATTTACTAAGAAAGTTTCAGAGCGCTATATCGCGAATCAAGCATCAATTCTTGCTGCAGTACTACCAACCTTTACAAAGGCGATAAGTCCCTCGGTGGGTAGCCCTCTGATTAAGCAAACAAGTGGCTCAAAGCCAACAAGGCGTCTTTTTCTCTTGAATCGCTCAGAATCAATTGAATCTCGAGTGGTGAAAATTGTTAAAGAGCGCAAGGGTTTGCATCTGCTCTTAATTCTTCCAACACAGAAAGAAATAGAAAAGGTTGTCAAAGCCCTGAGGGAGATCAAGCAAGACGTCATAGAGATTGGTTCACATCTCACCTCTTCTCAGAGAAGGAAGAATTTCGAGTTAGCGGCTTCAGCAAAGCCTGCAATAGTTATAGGGACTAGAAGCGCCATTCTTGCTCCTATGTCTCAAATTGATGAGATAGTGATTGCTGATGAATCGGTAGAGCACTTTCAAGAACAGAAGGCGCCCTACTGGAACGTGAGAGATATGGCTCTTCTAAGATCAGAGTATGAGCATGCAAGCATTAGTTTCGTTTCGCACTCGATTTCTCTCGAGTTAGCGCGATTAGTTGAAATCGGATGGATCTCAAGCATTACCGAGCGGAAATTTCTTGGCGGTCACAGAGCAAGCATTGCCACAGAACCAAATTCCTTTCATGAAACAATTCGAGAAGCGCTCAAGATTGGACCAGTCCTAGTTGGCGTGACAGATAAAGGCTATGCAAATACTTTCTCCTGTCAGAGATGTCGAAATCTAGCTCTCTGTAAGTGTGGCGGAAGATTGATCATTGGCAAGAGAGATAAATACTCTTGCTCAATATGTGATTTTCAAAGCGATCAATGGCGCTGTCAGATCTGTCAGGCAGATCAAGTGCGCATCGTCAAAGGTGGAGCAGAGAAGATCGTTGAAGAGCTTGGAAAAGCTTTTCCAAGAGTTGCAATCTTCACATCAACAGGCGATAAGGCAATCGCAAGTCTCGATGGCTCTCCAGCAATTGTGGTATCAACTTTTGGCGTTGAACCAGAGGTCAGTTCTGGTTATGCCGGAGCAGTGCTTCTCAATGGCGAAGCGCTTCTTAATAGAGCTTTTATACGCGCAGAGGAGGACCTTCGCTTTAGATGGTTTAAATTGGCAGCGAAAGTGCGCTCCTCGGGATTTATTTATCTTTCTCTACCCTCTTCCCACCCTCTTTCCCAAGCGTTGATCAGCGATAATGTAATGCGAGCGATTCGGGCTGAAAGTAGCGAAAGAGAAGCAGTTTCACTTCCTCCTTCGGTGCGAATAATTCAGGTCACCGGTGAGGAGCGATCGATTTCTGGTCTTAGAAGAAAGCTTTTGGAGCAATTCGATAATTTGGAGATTCTGACATCTGCTGATAATCGAACAATTCACCTCAAGATATCTCACCAAGGGGCTAATGCTCTTTTGGTTTCATTAAAAGCTTTGCAGAAGTATCGCTCAGCATCAGGGCAAGATCTCTTCTCCATTCGCGTAGATCCATACAAGATCTAATTCTTAGCTCAGTAAGTTAGAATTAGGCCATGGCAATCCAACCAATCAGATTTTTTGGCGATCCGGTCTTAAAGACTCCGGCAACTGAAGTGATCGATTTTGATAAGGAATTGCAACGCTTAGTAAAAGACTTAACAGAGACAATGATTGATGCTCCAGGAGCTGGGTTAGCAGCCCCGCAAATAGGTGTCCCGTTAAGAGTTTTCGTCTGGCATGTTGATGATGTTTTTGGCCATCTAGTAAACCCAACTCTAGATCTTGGCGATGAGATTCAGGAAGGGGATGAGGGTTGTCTCTCTTTCCCCGAACTTTCCTACCAAACGCCAAGAGCAATGCGAGCGGTTGCAAAGGGTTTTGATATGTATGGCGAGCCACTCATCGTTGAGGGAACTGAGCTTCTAGCAAGGGCGCTGCAACATGAAACAGACCATCTAAATGGAGTTTTATTCATTGATCGACTACCACCAGAACTCCGCAAAGAGGCGATGAAGGAGATTAGACAGGCTGAATGGTTCCTGGCTGCAAGTGAGGCAGGTTCTGCACCTGAAATACGTCTCTCACCACATTCCACTTTCGGCAAGAGTCTTTGATTAATGGGTAATGAATGAAGATTCTTGTTGCATCATCTTCACCCCTTGCAAAGGAACTTCTTAACCATATAAAGAATTCAGATCATCAACTCCTTGGTGGCATCTCATCCCCCGATCGTGCAAGTGGGCGGGGTCAGTCAGTAAGTAGCAATGACTTTGCTTCTTATTGCCAGGAGATTGGTGTTGCTTGCTATAAGCCAAGTACGAATGAAGAGCTTGCAGATATTCTCCAAAAAACTCAAGCGGAGCTCGTTATCACACTCGCTTATGGTCGATTAATTAAAACAAGTGAGCTTCAGATGCCCAAGCATGGATGGCTCAATGTTCATTTTTCGCTTCTTCCAAGATGGCGCGGAGCAGCGCCGGTGCAGAGAGCCATAGCGGCCGGCGATGAGCAGAGTGGTATTACGGTTTTCAAACTAGAACAAGGCCTTGATACCGGGCCGATTTATTCCACTTTGAGTTATCCATTGAATGATAGATCTAGAAGTGATGAAGTTTTGAAAGATCTGTCATCTCTATGCATTCATCCAGTAAATCAGGCCCTAATAATGATTGCAGCAGGAGAACCCGCTACAACGCAAGAATCTGATGGGGTAACGCTTGCACCGAAGATTTTAAAGAGTGAAGGCAGGATTGATTGGAATCGAGATTCGAAAATACTTAATAGGCAGATCAGGGCCTTTCAACCCTGGCCTGGTGCTTACACATCATTTAATGGCACACGCATTGAAATCATCGAAGCCAGAGTATCCGAGACGGATGGAGTAGCCGGTGAGATTGTTTCTCTCAATCCTCTACGCGTTGGAACTAGTTCTGGTTCTCTTGAGATTATCCGCGTGAAACCCGAAAATAAGCGTGAGATGAGTAGTAGTGATTGGTTGAGAGGGGCAAGAATTACGCTGCCTTCTGCTTTTGAATGAGTAATAAACCCAGAAGAATTGATGACCCACGTCTCTTAGCATTTGAAGTGCTTGCAGAGGTAGGGCTCCAAGGCGCATACAGCAATCTCATTCTTCCAAAAGCCCTCACTGAATCATCACTTGACGATAAGGATCGCGCCTTCGCCACAGAATTGGTTTATGGCACTCTTCGGATGCAGGGCAGGCACGATCACTTTATATCATCGGCCAGTGATAGATCTTTGGAACAAATAGATCCAAAAGCTCTGATTGTGCTAAGACTTGGTACGCATCAATTAAAACAGATGAGAGTTCCGAGTCATGCTGCGATTTATGAGAGTGTCGAGCTAGCAAAGAAGGTAGTTGGAAAGTCTACAGCCTCATTTGTAAATGCAATCTTGCGCAAAATGGACTCACTCGATTTTGAGCAACTATCCAAACCAAATCAGGAATGCGCAAGATTGGCACTTGAATACTCCCACCCTGAATGGATCGTAAGCTCATATTTTGATTCTTTAAAGAACTCAAGTGACGTAATTAGCCTTCTTCAAGCAAACAATAACCCTGCGAAACCAACACTTATTGCTTGGCCAGGTTTGGCTACTCAAGGAGAACTTCTTGAAGCCGGAGCGCTTGCAATAGCATCAAGTTCTGTAGCTGCGACATTTGATGGAAATCCTGGAGACATCGCAGCCATTAGAGAGAGACGCGCTGGAGTCCAAGATCTAGGTTCCCAGCTTGTTGTTGAGAGGTTTTTTGATCAATTTAAACCGAATCTTCGATGGCTAGATTTGTGTGCAGGGCCGGGCGGGAAAGCTGCATATCTATCAGCGTTATTGAAGCGTGACGGGGGATCGCTACTTGCGAACGAGATTTCAAATGAACGAGCAAAATTAGTCTCTCAAGTGATGCACCATGGCGAAGTTAATGTCTGCGATGGCCGAATCATGCCAGATGAGCTTGGAAAGTTTGATCGAATACTGCTTGATGCGCCTTGCACTGGCATTGGAGCACTTAGAAGAAGGCCAGAGGTGAGATGGAGACGAAATCTTCAAGATCTAAAGAATCTCACTCAGTTACAAAGTGAACTTTTAGAGTCTGCGACGCGCTTGCTTTCACCCGGTGGCATCATTGCCTATGTCACTTGCTCATCCCACCAAGCTGAGACTAAGTTCCAGATTAGATCTTTTCTTAAACAGCATAGCAATTTCACAAGAATTCCCGTGAGAGATCAACGGGCTGATATTGATGGTGATTTACAATTATGGCCACATCGCGATGGCACTGATGCTATGTTCCTTTCGCTTTTAAGAAGTAAGGAGAGTGTTGGATGATAAGAATTTGTCCTAGCATTCTAAATGCCAATTCTGATGACCTCCCAGGGGAAATTGAGAAGGTGGCTTCAACGGCAGATCTGATCCATCTAGATGTAATGGATAATGTTTTCGTTCCTAATTTTACTTTTTCACCTGAGCGAACTCGGGAAATAATTGATTTTTCTGCGCTTCCAATAGATGTGCATCTCATGGTGGCAGAAGTAGATGAGAAGGTAAGTCAATATTCCTCAAAAAATGCCGTAAGTATGACGGTCCATTTTGAAGCCTGCCAAGATCCGCTGCAAACTCTCAAAAACATCAGAAGCCTTGGTAAGAGAGCTGGCCTTGCAATCAAACCTGATACGCCAATCGAAGTAGTTGAAGAACTTCTCCCAGCAATAGATATGATCGTTGTGATGACAGTTGAGCCAGGCTTTGGTGGTCAGTCTTTTATGGCCTCAATGATGCCTAAAGTTGAGAAAGCTCGTCGCTATCTAGAGCAGCGCAAACTAAATGATGTTTGGCTTCAAATCGATGGCGGCATCTCGCTATCAACTATTGAAACTGCACGCCGGGCCGGCGCAGATACTTTTGTAGCAGGCTCAGTAGTATATAAATCAGGAGATCCTGGCGCTACGGTCGAGAAACTCCGTGGGCTCGCAAATAATTGCTAGGGATAAATCATCAGGCATGAGAAGAAGAATATTGGGTAACCTTAGCGGGTGATTTCTCAATCTTCGTCACCAAAAACCTTCGAGTCTCTCTGGGCTGAATTGCAAGAAATTTCAACCAAGAGACCGAGTGGTAGTAACACTGTTTTACTCTTGGAGAATGGTATTCATGCTATCTGTAAAAAGGTATTGGAAGAAGCCGGAGAGGTGTGGTTAGCGGCTGAACACGAATCTGCTCAAGCCTTGGCAGTTGAGATAAGTCAAATTCTTTATCATCTTCAAGTACTAATGATTGCTCGCGGTCTCTCTCTCGAAGATATTTATAGAGAGTTGTGATGATGGGGTCAGATAATTTGTTTCTTAAAGTTGCCCTACCCAACAAAGGCTCGCTATCTGAATCTGCGAGCCAGATATTGAAGGAAGCAGGTTATCGGCAGCGCAGTGATGTCCGAGATTTGGTATTGATTGATCCTGATAATAAAGTTGAATTTTACTATTTACGCCCAAGAGATATAGCAACTTATGTCGGAAGTGGCGAGCTGGAGATTGGCATTACTGGACGCGATCTTCTTAAAGATTCAGGAAGTTCAGCCGTTGAAGTAATGGCCTTAGATTTTGGAAGAAGCTCCTTTCATTTCGCAGCCAATCAACCAATTCCATCCCTTTCTGGCTTGAGAATTGCAACTGCTTATCCAAGTCTAGTTAAGAACTTCTTAGCTCAGGAGAATATCAAGGCGACCGTTATCTCCCTAGATGGAGCAGTCGAGAGTGCTATTCGCCTTGGTTTAGCAGATGTAATAGCTGATGTTGTCTCAACTGGCGGCACTTTGAAGAGCGCAGGATTGTTCACCTTTGGCGAACCGATAATGAATAGTGAAGCTATTTTGATTCAACGACAAAGTTTGCAGCGATCAAGTGCAATCGAAGTATTGATTCGCAGAATTGAAGGAGTCGTTATTGCCAGGCAATATGTCCTTGTTGATTATGATGTGGAGAGAATTAATCTTGATAAAGCTTGCAAACTAACGCCTGGATTAGAGTCTCCAACTATTTCACCACTTCAAAAAGAGGCGTGGGTAGCGGTCAGAGCGATGGTGAAGCGCCATGAAATTAATGCTGTCATGGATCAACTCTGGGCCATTGGAGCTCGAGGAATCCTAGTTACCGACATTCATTCCTGCCGGCTCTAGCGCGTTATCTCAGGTGTTCAATTAGAGCATCTAATCCGGGGTGCTCAAGATGCAAATCAGCTTCGGCCCTGAGCACCTCTTTGCCCATGTAACTAACACCAAGGCCAGCCAATTCAATCATTTCAATATCATTTGCTCCATCTCCTACCGCAACAGTATTTTCCAAAGCAACATTATGCGCAGTAGCAAACTCCTTGAGCGCTCGGCCCTTAGCCACTCTATCTACTGGATCAGATAAGAGTCTGCCTGTCAGTTTTCCTTCAAGTACCTCTAAAACGTTGGCCCTTAAGAAATCGAGTTCTATCGAAGCAAATAACTTATCCAAAACATTATGAAATCCGCCAGAGATTGCACCTATGAGAAAATTGTTTTCGCGTAGGTATGTATACAAGTCATTAAAACCATCAGAAAATGAGATCTGATCTAAAACTTCATCAAAAACCGATTCTGGCAGTCCCTCAAGTAATGAGATTCGCTCTGATAAAGCCTGATTAAACTCGATTTCCCCCCGCATGGCACTTGCCGTGATTCGTGCAACCTCTTTTCCATGACCAGACTTAGTAGCAAGAAGATCAATGACCTCCTCCTTGATTAAAGTCGAGTCAACATCAAAGAGTATCAATCTGTATTTCATAGTAATTCACATGCAACATCGAATTTTTCAAGAGCCTTAATCAAATCTGATTCAACAGCATCTAGGTGAGCGAGATCTAGCTCCATTTCAAGAGCCAAAATCATGTGACCGGCCATAAGTATCTCTTGTCGATCCAGAATTCTTAGAGCGAAGGGTTTTAAGGTTTCATCGACCAATTGATTGGGGACCTGGCTCGCCGCACCGCTTATGAGAATAATTGCCCTTGCTTTCACTGCCGAAGTTTAGCGAATACTCAATAGCAACGAGGTATCTTGTCGCCCTATGGAACCCTTATTGCGCTGCGTTGACGTGGAAGTTCTTAGATCCAGTAAGCGCATTTTAGGACCCATTTCTTGGCAGATTAATTCGCAAGAGAGATGGGTCATCCTTGGCCCAAATGGAGCGGGCAAGACAACACTTCTGCAATTACTTGCTGCCTTAATACACCCAAGCAAAGGCAGTGTGGAGATTCTTGGCGAGAAGATGGGATCAACTGATGTCTTTGAGTTAAGACCACGAATTGGATTTACTTCTAGCGCAATGATGGACTTTCTTCCAGGAGATGAGAAAGTAATAGACGTTGTATTAACTGCAGCTTATGGAATCGCTGGTAGGTGGCAGGAAGATTATGATCTTTGGGATGAATCAAGAGCTAAAGCGCTTCTAAATATCTTTGGAGTGCGAGAGTTAGGAGATAGGACTCTTTCTACTCTCAGTGAAGGTGAGAAGAAACGAGTTCAAATTTCAAGAGCGCTTATGGCAGACCCTGAACTTCTATTACTTGATGAACCAGCTGCTGGATTAGATCTTGGAGGCCGTGAAGATATTCTTTCTCGCATCACCTCATACACCAGCGAGGAGCGCGCCCCAGCAACAGTTATTGTCACTCATCATATTGAGGAGATACCGGCAGGCACCACGCACGCACTCTTACTTAAAGAGGGTCAGGCGCTCTATGCCGGAGCGATATCTGAAACTCTTACTGAGGCGAATATCGAAGAGGTTTTTGGCGTCAGGGTTTCATTATCCTTTAATGGTTTGCGTTACTTTGCTGTGGCAAAAGATTAATGCTTTCTTCTTTAGTTCCGGATCATTGGAAGGAACTCCTCCAAGACTATAACTCGCAAATCGATGAGCTTGGGGCAAAGCTACAAAAGCGAGCTGACCAAGGCGAGCGGATACTGCCAGACAAAAAGTATTTATTCCGCGCACTCGAGCTTAAGCCTGAACAAGTGAAGGTAATTATCGTTGGGCAAGATCCATATCCAAATATTTCAGATGCGATTGGCCTCTCTTTCGCTGTTCCTGCAAGAAAGACTGGTCTTCCAGGATCGCTCTTAAATATTCAAAAAGAAATCATGACCGATATTGGTTCAACAACAACGGCCGATGGCGATCTGACTAAATGGGCAGGTCAAGGAGTAATGCTGCTAAATCGAGTCCTTACTGTTACCGCAGGTGAGAGCGGTTCACATTCAAAGCTAGGCTGGCAAGAAATCACAGAGAAAATTGTTGCCCACTGCGCAAACCTGGGAGCAGTTGGTCTGCTATGGGGATCTAGCGCTAGAGAATTGGCCCATCTCTTCAAGGAAGATTGCTTAGTCGAAGGGGTTCATCCAAGCCCACTTTCAGCTCATCGAGGATTTCTTGGATCTAAGCCCTTTTCGAGAGTGAATCAGCTTCTTGAAAACAAAGGAAAAACAGTAATTATCTGGTGAAATAAATCTGGCCCGGGATTAACCGGGCCAGACCTTTAACTCCAACTATTTCTCTAAGCTACCCAAGCGTTTATTGGGTTATTTAGGAAGTAGATCATAAATAGACCCGCTGTGAGTAGAAGTAGAGGATGGACATCCTTACGTCTGCCTTGCAAGTATCGAATTACTACATATGAAACAAATCCGGCTCCAATACCTACTGAGATGTTGTAGGTAAATGGCATCAAAATGATGGTTAAGAAGGCTGGAATTGCAATTCCGTAATCTTCCCAATCAATTGATTTAATCTGAGTCATCATCAAGAAACCTACGATGATCAGAGCTGGAGTAGCTGCTTCATAAGGAATGATTGCAACTAATGGAGCTAGGAAGGTAGTTAGAAGGAAGAGAACTCCAGTTACTACTGAAGCAAGTCCCGTTCTAGCGCCCTCACCAACACCTGATGCTGATTCGATATAAGAAGTATTTGAAGAAACCGCACCAGCGCCACCTGCAACAGCTGCTAGTGAGTCAACAAGAAGGATGCGATCTGCATTTGGAGGAGTTCCATCCTTATCGTTTAATCCAGCCTCTTGTCCGATAGCAGTCATCGTTCCCATAGTGTCAAAGAAGTCAGCTAGGAGAAGAGTGAAGACCAAGAGAAGAGCTGTGATTAGTGGAACTCGATCAAATGAACCAAAGAGGTTAAATGAACCAAGCAAACCAAAGTCTGGAGTTGCAACAACGGCCTCTGGCAGAGCAGGAACGTTTAGATTCCATCCTTTTGGATTTACATTGCCAGTAGCGCCATCAAAGAGTGGCCCAATCTTAAAGGCGCTCTCAAGAGCGATTGCAAGCCCAGTTGAAACAATAATTCCAAGTAGAAGAGCAGCTTTGACCTTTCTAACCATCAAGCCGATAGTTAGGAAGAGACCAAAAGCAAAGACGATTACAGGCCAGCCAACTAATTCACCATTATTTCCAAGTGTTACTGGAACAGGTCCTGAGCCAGTGCGACGGACGAATCCGGCATCGACTAGACCAATAAGGGCGATAAATAGACCGATACCTACAGAGATCGCGATCTTTAGCTGAGTTGGAACTGCGCGAAATACCGCAGTTCTAAAGCCAGTAAGAACGAGAACGGTGATGATAATTCCTTCAAGAACTACCAGACCCATGGCATCTGCCCAGGTCATCTTGGAGGCAATACCAACAGCTACGAAGGTGTTTAAGCCGAGGCCAGTTGCAATTGCAAGAGGGAAGTTAGCAACAACTCCCATCAGAATTGACATGACTCCAGCAATTAACGCCGTTGCTGCTGCAACGAGCGCTAAGTTTGGAACATCTCCGCCACCAAGGAATTTTCCATCGCCGTCTTTTGCAAGACCGATGATTAGTGGATTGAGAGCAACGATATAGGCCATCGTAAAGAAGGTGACTACACCGCCGCGGACTTCCTGGGCTACTGAGGAGCCCCGTTGTGAGATTTTGAAGTATGAATCGAGCATGCTCTTCCTTTTCATCCGGATGAAGGGATGTCGCTAATTTTTTAACGGTGGTGGTTGCGACACCGTGTGGATTCAGTCCACAAGCCGAGGGGAGCGGCTTAAATCTATTAGTTACCCCTTGGTAAGTCGGGAAACGACACCAAAACCTGCAGCAACCGCATATCCGATGAGCAGGGCAAATAGCGCCGTTCCAGGCCCGATTCGGCCGCCTAAAGTCCACCCAGCAAGGAGAACTGAAACCTCAATCGCTGTTCTAACCCGCCCGACTGGAATTCCCGTCCTTCTATGCAGGGAAGTCATCCAACCATCGCGGGGACCTGGACCAAGGGCGCAGGTGATGTAAAGAGCTGATCCAATGCCAATTAGTCCAATACCAATAAATACATAGAGAAGTTGAATGATAAATAAATCAGGAGTCCCAATAAAAGCAATTCCAACATCAATTCCAATAGCGATAACAACAATATTTGCAAGCGTTCCAAAGCCGGGTTTCTCTTTTAATGGAATCCAAAGCAAGAGAACAAGGCAACTAATTAGAAACGTTGCACTGCCTATTGTGATATTACTTCTTGTTGCAACTCCCTGAGCAAGAACCGACCAAGGTGCATTACCGAGCTCTGAAATAATTATTAAGCTATCGCCGATTCCAAAAATAAAAAGACCAAGAGTGAGAATTGAAACTCTAGATATAGAGAGATCCCAGCGATGGGAAGCGCTCCAAGGGGTTATTGGAATGGTTTTATGAGGCCTTAGCGCATCTATAAATCTCTTCACTTTCTAACGCTACACCATTGATACTCTAGACTTATCTTCATGTTCGTCGGAGTCGGAACGCTGATCAATATAGTCGCAATCATTGCTGGAGCTGCGCTTGGTGTTTTGCTTGGAAATAAGATGGGTGAAAAGACCCGAAATCTTGTTATGGATGTGCTTGGCGCTATCACTTTAATTGCTGCGGCCGGGGCAATCAAAGCTCTTTGGGATGAAGATTTCAATAGATATCTGCCAGATGGCTCACCACTTCTAGTTGTACTTGCCTCACTTCTTGTGGGTGGATTACTTGGTTCTCTGCTAAAGATTGAAGATCATCTCGAAGCAATGGGAATCAAATTAAGAGCGCGATTTGATAGAGATGGAAAATCGCCTTTTGTTGAGGGTTTTGTCAGCGCTTCGCTTCTCTTTGTAATAGGTCCACTCGCAATTTTAGGAAGCATTAGTGATGGAATGTCTACAGGTATTGAGCAACTAACGTTGAAAAGTATTCTCGACTTTTTCACATCTATTGCCTTTGCAGCAGCCCTTGGTTGGGGAGTAGCTTTATCAGCCTTGCCTGTTGGTATTTATCAATTTGCTTGGACCGGGGTTGGTTTTGCACTTGGAGCAATTCTTGAGCCGTATCAAGTCAGCGCTATGACAGCTACTGGCGGCGTTTTACTTCTAGGAATCGCTTTGAAACTTCTTAATATCAAGCAGATAGCAATCGGCAACCTCTTGCCAGCTTTAGCTCTTGCACCGCTCTTTGCCCTGTTAGCTAAAACGATTTAGATTAATGAAATGGGAGTGGATCACTTGATTGATGAGCTGCCCCTGAATTTCTAGCAGTCACTTTTCTCATATGGTGGCGACGACATAAAACCTCATAAGCCACTTCGTTGGCGGCATTTGTATCGCCCACAACCACCTGCTCGCCTTCCGTAACCATAACCCCGCCAATAGTTCTAGCATTATGAGTTGCGCGCCTACCACACCAACAGAGGGCTTCAACTTGAAGGGTTTGAACGCGGTCAGCTAGCTCGATTAACCTGGCAGAGCCAGGGAATAGCTTGGTGCGAAAATCTGTAAGGATTCCAAAGGCATAAACTTCGATTCCAAGGCCATCTGCAATTCGGGCTAATTGTTCAACCTGTTCAGGTGCGTAGAACTGGGCCTCATCGCAGATCACATAATCAATTCGCCTTCCCGTTGATAGCTGATCAACTACAAACTTATGGAGATCCATCTCCAGTGAAACTTCTAGCGCCTCTGAAGTCAGCCCAAGGCGGGATGAAATCTTGCCACTTCCTGCTCGATCGCGATTAGTAAAGAGCAAGCCAGCTCTGCCGCGGCTTTGATGGTTGTGAGCGGTCTGAAGAGCTAGCGTTGATTTTCCACTATCCATGGTTCCGCAGTAATAGATTAGCTCGGCCATTTGATCGCCCCCAATACCTATGCCTTAAGAAGCGAGATAATTCCAACCTCGCTATGGGTATCGCTAATCATTTTGCGTCCTTGCAGAAATTCAATTTCGAGCATAAACAGATGCGCAACTACTTTAGCGCCAGTTATTTCAACTAGATCATGACAGGCAAGAGCTGTGCCGCCGGTTGCTAAAACATCATCAACGATTATCACATTATCTGAGGGATCAAGAAGATCTTTATGAAGCTCTAGCGCATCAAAGCCATATTCCAGTGCGTACTCTTTTCGATAGACATCTCTTGGTAACTTGCCCGGTTTTCTTACCGTGACAAAACCGATCTCTAAAGCTTTAGCAATAGCCCCACCAAGAATAAAACCACGACTCTCAATTCCTACTATCGCATCTACTTTCTTATCGAGCGAGCGAATAGATCTGGCAAATTCATCAATGACCACTCCAAAGCCAATTCCATCGGCAAGTAAAGGGGTTATGTCTTTGAAGAGAATCCCTGGTTTTGGATAATCAGGGACATCGGCGATGAGTGATAGAGCCCGCTCCAGCGGGGTTAGATTGCTTTGAGCCACGGCGGGAGCGTATCTTTAAAACGTGTCCGAGAGGGGACTTGAACCCCTAATCCCTTGCGGGAACTAACACCTCAAGCTAGCGCGTCTGCCAATTCCGCCACCCGGACAATGCGGGCATACTTTAGCCCATGAAACTAACTGATGCCCAGCGGATAGAACTAGAAGAAGATGTAGTAAAGCTTTGCCAGGAATTGATTCAGATTCCAAGCGTCAATTTTGGCGAAGGCAAAGGCGATGAGAAAGCTGCTGCTGAATATGTGGCTGCCAAGATGAAAGAAGTTGGAATTGAGAGCAAGATTTACGAAAGCGCTCCTAATCGCTGCTCAGTAGTTGCAAGAATTGAAGGCAAAGATAAATCAAGACCTGGTCTTGTCGTAAATGGTCATCTTGATGTGGTTCCAGCAAATGCAGCTGATTGGTCGGTAGATCCATTCTCTGGCGCAATCAAAGATGGATGCATCTGGGGACGCGGCGCGGTTGATATGAAGAATATGGATGCCATGATTCTTGCAGTTATAAGACTTTGGGCTAGATACAAGTATCAACCAGAGCGCACCATCGTGATTGTCTTCTTTGGCGACGAAGAAGCTGGCGGCATATATGGATCAAGGTGGATGGCTGAGAACCACCCAGAGGTATTTGCAGGATGTAGCGAAACGATTTCTGAGGTTGGAGGTTTCTCTTTAACTCTTCTCTCGGGTAAGCGTGTTTACGCAATCGAAGCTTCTCAAAAGGGAATTGAATGGATGAAGATTACTGCAGAGGGCGTTGCGGGTCATGGCTCGATGGTTAACAATGCAAATGCTGTAACCCGCCTAACCGAGGCGATAGCAAAGATTGGTAACTACACCTGGCCACAGAGAATTACTAAAACCAGTGATCTCTTCTTTCAGAAGATCTCAGAGCTTTCTGGAAAGCCATATGATAGAAGTAATCTGCAGCCGCTAATTGATGAAGTTGGCCCGATGGGCAAGATGATTGGCGCAACGCTTTGTAACACCACAAATCCCACGATGCTTGAGGCCGGCTACAAAGCCAATGTGATTCCGCAGAGTGCAAGCGCAGTCGTTGATGGCAGAACGTTGCCAGGCTTTGAAAAAGAGCTTCTCGATACTGTTAAATCCTTAGTGGGCGAGCATGTTAAGGTTGAAAGCCTTGTCTCTGATATCCCGCTAGAGGTTGAATTTGGCGGACCACTTGTAGATGCCATGATTGCAGCGATTAAGTCAGAAGATCCAGATGGAATTCCAATTCCATATCTATTAAGTGGTGGAACTGATAATAAAGCTTTAGCAAAACTTGGAATTGTTGGTTATGGCTTTAGTCCGCTTAAGCTGCCGCCAGATCTAGATTTCACGGGGTTATTTCATGGAATTGATGAGAGAGTGCCGATAGATTCACTGCAATTTGGCGCAAGAACTCTCTTTCACTTCCTCGTTAATGCCTAGATAGCACTTATCTCATCAAGTGCTTCGCGAACTGGAACTGGCAGAGTCACCGACTCGGCGCTTAGGGCTCCGCGTAGCTGCGCTCCGGTTCTTGCTCCAATAATTGCCGAGGTAACTCCAGGACAATCTCTTACCCAGGCAAGTGAAACCTCAAGCGGTGATAATCCAAGGCCATCGGATGCAACCATTACCGCTTCAACTATCTTTCTCGAGCCCTGATCTAAATATGGCTCAATGAAGGATGAGAAGTGTGGCGAGGCTCCTCTGGAATCAGAGGGAAGTCCCGACCGGTATTTACCAGTTAATACTCCGCGACCTAGGGGAGACCAGGCGAGGACTCCAACGCCGAGCTCTCTGGATGCTGGCAAAATCTCTCTTTCAATTTTTCTATTGAGTAATGAGTACTCATTCTGAGTGCTGATAATCGGAGCTTTGCCAAAGATTGGATTCTGAAGCGTCACAGCTCTTGCTAATTGCCACCCAGCGAAATTAGAGATTCCTACATGCCTAGCTCTTCCAGTACTCACCGCGTAATCAAGAGCGCTTAATACTTCTTCTAGCGGCGTCTTTTCATCCCAGGTGTGAATCTGCCAGAGATCAACATAATCGGTTCTCAAATGCGATAGAGATCGATCAAGATCAGCAATAAGTGAAGTTCTTGAGTTATCTACAACTCTTTCGCCACTCTTAAAAGATATCCCAGCCTTGGTTGCGATGATGATCTGATCCCTTGGGACCATAATCCCTAGAAATCCGCCTAAAACTCGCTCAGCATCACCATTGCCATAAACAGCTGCGGTATCAATGAAATTTCCGCCAGCATCTAAGTAGAAACGGAGTTGCTCTGCCGCTTCATGCTCATCGGTATCCCGACCCCAGGTCATCGTTCCTAGGCCAAGGCGAGAGACCCTTACCCCACTACGACCTAACTGGCGCAACTCCATGTATCGACCTTAGCAAAGATACTTCGAAAAGAAGTGGAAGCTTTAAAGAGATAATCTTAAGGCTATGACAACTTTCCTTCTTCTTCGTCATGCCCATTCAGTAGCAAACAATGCAGGAATACTTGCAGGGCAGTTAGAGGGAATCGGGCTATCTAAAGATGGAACTGCTCAGGTCAAGAAACTTACCCTCTCTTTTGAAAATATCAAGATTGATCGAATAACTTCAAGCCCGATGCAGCGCTGTCTTGAAACAGTTGAGGTTATCGCAAAATCCAAAAAAAAACGGATATCTATTGATAAACGATTAATTGAAATGAATTACGGTTCGTGGAGCGGAAAAAAGCTTTCTAAATTGAGTCGGATGAAAGATTGGAAAGTTATACAGACAAAGCCATCTGCATTCAGATTTCCGCAAGGGGAGAGCTTTGTAGAGCTCGAAAGAAGGATTGAATCCCTACTCAAAGATTTGTCTCGAAAATACCCCAAGGAAACAATCTTGCTTATCACCCATGGAGATGTCATTAAGATTGCGGCAAGTCTGACTGTAGGTTGCCCTTTAGACAATTTTCAAAAGTTTGCAGTTGATCCATGTTCCTTAACAACACTTTCTTGGGGCCCAAAGAGTCGAATGTTGCTCACTTTCAATCAGAAGATTGTTTCCATCAAGTCAAGTAAGAAGAAAAAGAGAAGTGATCGCAATACTTTGGGTGGTTCAAAAGATGTCGCTTAGACGAATCTATAACCTAGATGAAGTTGATCGATTCATTCTAGGCACTGTTGGCCAGCCCGGAGAGCGTGAGTTCTATATTCAAGTAAAGAAGGCTGGGCAAGTTTTCTCATTTGCCCTTGAAAAGGCGCAAGCTCAAGCACTTACTGATCGCTTCAAAGAGATGCTTCGAGAGGTAAAAAGCAGAGAGGGAGCAGCCCCGAAAGATATCGAAGCACTTGATATGCCAATAGATTCTGAATTCACTCTAGGTGTTATGGCTCTAACCTGGCAGATAGATTCTCAAATGATTAGATTCGAAGGACAGGCAATTGCTGGGGATCAAGGCGAAGAAGTTATCTTTGATGAGCTAGCAAGCGATGAAACTGAGGGAGCACCAGCGATTCTAAGAATTCGCATTACCCCATCACAGGCCCGTAGTTTCATAGATCGGGCATCCAGTGTAATCAAAGCTGGACGACCACCTTGCATGTTCTGTGGAGCTCCAATAAATCCTGATGGTCACATCTGCCCCAGAATGAATTAAATGCTTAGTAGAGAAGAGCTTCTTTCAGGAGAATTGATAGTTGAAGGGCGATTGGTGGATGCATCAAATGCCACACTTCTCGGGAGAGTCTTAACGGGTGATCAATCTAGTTTCGCTGTTGTCTATAAACCAATTGCTGGCGAGAGAGCGCTATGGGATTTTGCGGATGGCAACCTTGCTTCAAGAGAGGTGGCCTCGCATTTAATAAGCGAGGCAGGTCAATTTAATTGCGTCCCTGTAACCGTTATGCGAGATGGACCTTTTGGCCCAGGCGCCGTTCAGCAGTGGATCGATTTGGATCCAGATCTTGATTTGATAGCAATTGGTCAGCAGTCAACGCCTGCAATAAGAAATCTTGCCCTCTTTGATGTTGTTATTAATAATACAGATAGAAAGTTTGGACATATTCTCCCCATTTCCGATTCCGAGATTCTCGGCTGTGATCATGGCTTAACCTTTCATGAAGAGTTCAAATTAAGAACGGTGTTATGGCAATACGCTGGCCAAGAACTAGCTAAGAATGAAGTAAGCAAGCTTGAGTCGCTAAAGCTTCGTATTAAAGGCGATATTGGTTCCTCTCTTGGAGAGCTAATCACTCAAGATGAAATCGACTCTCTTCTTGAGAGAATCGATATGCTGATTTCAGAGGGGTTTCCTTATCCGTCGGAGCAATGGCCCGCGGTCCCGTGGCCTCCGGTTTAATCGTGGATATAGACCTGCAGAGATTTGTAGGCTAGGGCGATGCTCTCTTGGCCAGATGTCTATATGCCGCCTGCTTTAGCTGGCATTAATCATCCAACCCTTGCGCTCTTTGATTCTTACAAAGGCAAAAAGGTGGAGATCACAGGGGAGCAAAACTCGATCTACGTTTGTGGGATTACTCCTTACGATGCAACTCATATGGGCCACGCGGCCACTTATCTGGCCTTTGATCTTGTTTATAGATATTTGAAAGCAAGCGGAAAGAAAGTTTCATTTGTTGAAAATATAACCGATATCGATGATCCACTTCTAGAACGAGCTGCGCGAGATAGCCAAGATTGGCAAGAGCTCGCCGCATCTCAAATCGATCTCTTCCGTGAGGATATGACAGCACTTGCCGTAGTGCCACCAAATGCATATCGCGGCGTTATCGAATCAATGGATGAAATCATTTCGCTCGTTGAGCAGATGATTGCCACCGGCAAAACCTACGAACTTAAAGGAGATATCTATCTAGATTCGCAGCAAGTCGATGGAGCGATCCAAGATCTACCACTGCCACTTGAGAAAGCGCTAGTTATCTTTAAAGAGCGAGGGGGCGATCCGGAGCGAGTTGGTAAGAGGCATGCGCTAGATCCACTGCTCTGGAAAGCTAGAAAAGGAGATGATCCCTACTGGAGTGCTCCATTTGGAGAAGGAAGACCCGGTTGGCATATTGAGTGCACTGCTATTGCGTTAAAGAATCTTCCAGAAACGAATCCAACTTCAATAACTTTGCAAGCTGGAGGTTCAGATTTAGTCTTCCCTCATCATTACATGACAGCCCTTCAAGCAAAGGCTCTCACGGGAATTGAGTTTGCAAGCTGCTATAGCCACGCAGGAATGATCGGCCTAGATGGCGAGAAGATGAGTAAGAGCAAAGGTAATTTAGTTTTCGTATCCACGCTTCGCCAAGATGGTGTTTCTCCAGCCTTGATCCGTCTTGCTTTGTTTGCAGATAAATACTCAAGTGATCGAATGTGGAGCAAAGAGCTATTAGAGAGCGCAGATGAGCTACTAGATAGATTGCTTAGCACTATATCAAGGCAAGAAGTTGCTCCGACTTTTGAAGTGGTTCAAGAAATTGTAAACGCTCTGGCAGATGATTTAGATACGCCGAGGGTTTTTGTAGCTCTAAGTAATTGGTGTGCAAGAACTGAAGCAGGCCAAGTTGGAGGAAGCCCTGGTGAGATTTCAAGGGCCCTTGATACCTACCTTGGAATTACTCTTTAAATTCCAGGATTCCTTCGCAGGAATCGCTCAACCTCTCTAGCGATACTCTCGCCAGAAATTTCCGGTAGCTCTGCTGAATCTTTTGAACTCTCAAGTTGTCTTACATAATCGCCAACCTCTGCATCATCTGCTGCCATTTGATCTACTTGTGCTTCCCAGAGTTTTGCTCTCTCTGGGAGGTCACCTTGAGGAAGGGAAACTTCAAGAAAATCCTCCAAAGCATTAATAAGTGCTAGCGCCGCCTTTGGACAAGGGGGAGTGGCAACGTAATGTGGAACTGCAGCCCAGAGAGATATTGCATCAATCTCTCTTCTATAAGCGCCATCTTGAAGAACCCCGATAATTCCAGTTGGACCCTCATACTTTGAAATCTCTAGGCCAAAACGTTCCGAGACTTCTGGGTGTGCCCCGCTTATCGCGACATTAAATGGCCGCGAGTGCGGAGTATCTGCAAGGAGCGCGCCAATGGAGATAATCATTGAGACTTCATAATCATCTGCAAGATCTAATAGATCTGCAATAAAACTCTTCCAGCGCATTGAGGGCTCTACGCCTCTAACAATCAAGAAGTCATTAGCGAGAGTTGGCGAACTAACCGCATAGACAATAGTTCCGGGCCAGATAATCTCTCTGATATTGCTCTCATCGATTTTTATATGTGGTCGATTGACCTGAAAGTCGTAATATTCCTCGCTATCTACAACAGCGATTTGTTGATGTGACCAAATGGTCAAAAGATGGGCTATTGCAGATGTTGCAGACTCAGCAGCATCATTCCAGCCTTCAAAAGCAGCGATAAGAATGGGGCTTCTTAGGTTAAAGGAGCTTTCACTGAGATGCATATGCAGAGCCTACGATAAACTCACTTATGTGAGCGCATCGAAAATAAAAGAGGCTAGTTCGCTCCGTCTTGCCCTTGGGAAAAGGGTGGTAATCGCAGATGGCGCCATGGGAACCATGATCCAGAGCGCTAACCCCTCTCTTGATGATTTTCAAGGACTTGAGGGCTGTAATGAGGTTTTAAACATTACCCGTCCAGAGTTAATCGCAGATATTCACAGGCAATATTTTAGTGCAGGAGTAGATGCAGTTGAGACAAATACTTTTGGCGCCAATCTGGCTAATTTAGGTGAATATGACATTCCAGAGAGAATCTATGAGTTAGCCGAAGCAGGCGCTCGTATCGCTAGAGGCGTTGCAGATGAATTCACCATTTCAAGCGGTGAACCTAGATGGGTTCTAGGATCCCTTGGCCCTGGAACAAAACTTCCAACTCTTGGACACGCCACATATGAAGATCTTCGTGCTGCATATCAAGAAGCATCTCGGGGTCTTATTAATGGAGGATCAGATGCGCTACTAATTGAAACGACTCAAGATCTTCTCCAGGCAAAAGCTGCCGTTAATGGCGCTAGAGCAGCCGTTGATGATTGCGATAAAGACATTTTAATTATTGCTCAAGTCACTGTTGAAACAACTGGAACCATGCTCCTTGGATCTGAGATATCTGCCGCTCTATCTTCTCTCCAATCTTTAGGTGTTGACTTAATTGGAATGAATTGCGCAACGGGACCTGCTGAGATGAGCGAGCATTTAAGAACTTTAAGTAAGTGCAGCCCGATTGGCATTTCTGTTATGCCTAATGCAGGCCTTCCCATCTTGAAAGATGGTGGCGCTTATTACCCTCTTGGCCCAGATGAACTAGCTATCTCACTGGATCAATTTGTTAAAGATTACTCTGTTGGCCTTATCGGAGGTTGCTGCGGAACTACTCCTGAGCACCTTGCAGCGGTAGTAAGAAAAGTGCATGGAACTGCATTGAAAGAGAGAGCTTTTACCGACGAAGCCGGCGCATCATCGCTCTATCAATTTGTGCCATTTCGACAGCAGAACACCTATCTCGCAATTGGCGAACGAACAAATGCCAATGGTTCAAGGGCCTTTAGAGATGCTCTTCTTGCAGAAGATTGGCAGAAGTGCGTCGATATCGCCAAAGATCAGGTTAGAGAAGGTGCTCATATGCTTGATCTCTCGGTCGATTATGTCGGCAGAGATGGCGTTAAAGATATGCGCGAGCTCGCCTCAAGATTTGCAACAGCAACGACGCTTCCCATTGTCCTAGATTCGACAGAGCCAGCAGTAATTAAGGCTGGTCTTGAATCTCTTGGCGGGCGATGTGTAATCAACTCGGTCAACTATGAAGATGGAGATGGTCCTGATTCTAGATTTGCAAGAATTATGCCTATTGCAAAAGAACATGGTGCAGCTCTTATCGCTCTAACAATTGATGAGGAAGGTCAAGCACGAAGCGCAGAATGGAAATTGCGAGTTGCTCGTCGTTTGATAAAGGATCTTAATGAAAAGTGGGGGATTAAAACCTCCGATATCATCATAGATTGCTTAACTTTTCCCATTGCTACCGGACAAGAGGAGACCCGTAAAGACGGCCTTGAAACTATTAATGCTATTGCGCAACTAAAGAAAGAGTTCCCGCAGGTTCAGACCACACTTGGAATTAGTAATGTTTCCTTTGGGCTAAATCCAGCCGCCCGCATCGTTCTAAACTCAGTATTTCTTGCAGAAGCTGTTAAGGCTGGTCTTGATAGCGCAATTGTGCACCCGTCAAAGATCTCTCCTATCTCTCGAATCCCTGAGGAACAAAGAGAAGTGGCGTTTGATCTGATCTATGACAAGCGAAAATTTGAAGGCGATGACTGCGTCTATGACCCTCTATCAAAGCTTCTAGAGCTCTTTGCCGGTGTTGAGGTCGCCTCAACTCGTCAATCAAGAGCTGCCGAACTTGCAGCTCTTCCGGTAGAGCAACGTCTAGTAAGAAGAATTATCGATGGCGAGAAAGCTGGACTTGATGCAGATCTTGATCAAGCGCGCCTTGGCGGCATCGCCCCACTTGCAATTATTAACGATTATCTCCTTGACGGAATGAAAGAGGTGGGAGAGCTCTTTGGAAGAGGCGAGATGCAGCTTCCCTTTGTCCTTCAATCTGCTGAAGTCATGAAGAGCGCAGTTGCCTTGCTCGAGCCTCACATGGAGAAGAGCGATGCAAGTGATCGCGGATCTATTCTTCTTGCCACCGTAAAAGGCGATGTCCATGACATTGGGAAGAATTTGGTAGACATCATCTTGACCAATAATGGTTATCGCGTGGTAAATATTGGAATTAAGCAGACTATCAATCAGATAATCGATGCGGCTCAGCAATCTTCAATCGATGTTATTGGCATGAGCGGCCTTTTAGTTAAGTCTACGGTAATAATGAAGGAGAATCTAGAAGAGCTTGAAAGAAGAGGTCTGGCAGAGAAGTGGCCGGTAATTCTTGGTGGAGCTGCTCTTACTAGAACCTTTGTTGAAAAAGATCTAGCAGAGGCATTCCCAGGTACGGTTCGATATGCAAGAGATGCCTTTGAGGGCCTCTCGCTAATGGACACCATGATGGGAGTTAAGAAAGGTGTTGAAGGAGTTTCGCTTCCACCTCTCAAGGAGCGACGAACTAGAGTCACATCAATTGATGCGCCGCTTACAACTGATACAACAAGAAGTGATGTGGCATCTGATAACCAAGTGCCTAAAGTGCCATTCTTTGGCTCTCGGGTGGTCAAAGGAATCGCTTTGGCTGATTACAGTTCAATGCTTGATGAGCGAGCACTTTATGTTGGCCAATGGGGTCTTAAATCCGAGCGCGGAAAATATGAAGAGATGGTCGAAAATCAGGGAAGACCAAGGCTTCGCTCTCTGCTAAATGATGCAGTCTCTCAAGGATGGATCAATGCAGCCGTCGTATATGGATATTTTCCTTGCTATAGCGAGGGTAATGATTTAGTTATCTTGAATCATGAGGGGGAGAAGAAAGATAGTGAGAGGCTTCGATTCACTTTCCCCCGTCAAAGGAGAGATAGAAGGCTCTGCTTAAGTGATTTCTTCAAGAGCAAAGAATCAGGGCAGATTGATGTTGTTGCTTTCCATGTTGTCACCATGGGGCAATCTGTTAGCCAGGCAACTGCAAAGCTCTTTGAAGCCCATGAATATCGAGAGTATCTAGAACTCCATGGGCTAAGTGTTCAACTAACAGAGGCACTTGCTGAACACTGGCATGCACGTATTAGATCTGAACTTGGTTTTGCTAGTGATGATAGTAGGGAGCTCTCTGAGATTCTCGATCAAGGCTATCGCGGCTCTAGATATAGTTTTGGTTATCCAGCTTGTCCAGATCTTGGCGCACAAGTTCAACTCTGTGAATTATTAGAGCCAGAGCGAATTGGCGTTGAGCTATCCGAGGAATTTCAATTACATCCTGAACAGAGCACCTCGGCGATAATCGTTCATCATCCAGAGGCAAAGTACTTCAATGCCAATTAACGAGTTTCCTTTTAAAGCAGTCTTATGGGATATGGATGGAACTCTAATAGATAGTGAACCAATTTGGATTGGTGAAGAGCGAAGGATTATGGAATCTCTTGGAGCAACTTGGAATGATGAAGATGCGCTCTACTGCATAGGTGGACCAATGGCACGTGTAGATGCCTATATGCGCTCCAAGTTGCCGGAGAAAAGACGTGAGGAGTTTGGCGAATATGCGCTTACAAAGATCCTTCTTGAATCGATGGCAGAGAGATTAAAGCAAAAAGTAGCTTTTGCGCCAGGTGCTAAAGCTTTGATTGAGCAGATGAATAAAGCAAAGATTCCAATGGCACTTGTTACAGCATCTAATAGAGCGATTATGGAAGGCGCTTTGGCAAGTATCGGAAAGCACTATTTCAGAACCACAATCTCAGATAATGATGTTGAAAAATCTAAACCGGATCCACAGGGTTATCAATTAGCTGCCAATAGAATCGGCGTGCCTATCGAAGATTGTTTGATAATCGAGGATTCAATAACTGGAGCGACGGCCGCAATTGCATCGGGAGCTTATCTGTTAGGCGTCACTCACTCAGGACCACTTCCGATGGATGAGAAAGTTTGCCACGTTGAAAACTTGATTGATTTAGAGCTATCAGGGATAGTTGAACTCTTTCAACCACTACTAGTAAAGAATTGATGAGTAAATGCAAGTTATAGGTTCAGGACCGTTCAAAGAGGGCGACCGGGTTCAATTGACCGATAGCAAGGGAAAGATGTACTCCCTCTATCTTTCAAAAGGTGGTCAATGGCACTCTCATAAAGGTTGGATTAATCACGACTCCATCATCGGAGTAAGTGAGGGAACAACTCTTCTTAGTAGTAGTGGAACTCAGTATCAGGCTATGCGTCCGCTTCTCAATGACTATCTGCTCTCAATGCCAAGAGGTGCAACGATTATCTATCCAAAGGATTCAGCGGTCATCGTTGGATATGCCGATATTTTTCCGGGAGCAAAGGTTTTGGAAGCTGGCGCTGGAAGTGGCGCTTTATCAATCTCACTTCTTAGAGCGATTGGCCAGAACGGGCAACTAACTTCCTACGAGGCCAGAGATGAGTTTCTGGAAAATGCTAAGAGCAATGTTAAGAATTACTTTGGAGAGCTACCTAATGCTTGGAAACTTATTCACGGCAGGGTTGAAGAAGCGCAATTTTCAGGGCAATTCGATCGAGTTATCTTTGACATGCTTGCTCCTTGGGATTGTTTAGAGAGCGCGTTTCAAGCTTTAATTCCAGGAGGAGTGCTTTGTTGCTATGTGGCAACAACTACTCAGCTTTCAAAGACAGCAGAGGCGCTAAAGGCCCGCGGTGATTTCTCAGAGCCAGAGAGTTTTGAAACTCTTCTTAGGTCTTGGCATCATGAAGGCCTGGCTGTTAGACCGATGCACTCCATGAATGCTCACACCGGCTTTTTACTCTTTACTAGAAAATTGGCAGCGGGAAATGCGCCAATTAGAAGAAAGCGTAGACCTAGTAAGTCAGCTAGCGATTTAGTTGATGAGGCTTAAGCAACATCAATTAAGTCAACAACGAAGATCAGTGTTTCATTTGGCGCAATTGGTCCGCCACCAGCTGCTCCATAACCTAGATCCGGCGGGATAACTAGAAGACGTCTTCCGCCAACTGCCATTCCAGGAATGCCTTGTTGCCAACCAAGAATTACTCCACTCAATGGAAATTGCGCAGGCTCCCCGCTCCAGGAAGATTCGACGATTTCCCCTGTTGACCAAGCCATAAGGGTGTAATGAACTGTCAGAGTCGAATCTGCGCCGGCAACTTTTCCTGAGCCGACAATTACATCTTCTGTAACAAGAGTTGTTGGAGGAGTGCCGTTGGGTGAGGAGATTGTGGGAGCTACGCCAGCTTCAGCACTTACCTCTACATATTGATTAGACAAGTTTCCTCCTGTTGATTGATTGCCTTGACCCCTTGGTCCATCTGATGGAGCCCCGCCATCTGTGGTGCAGGCAGTAAGAGAAATTAGAAGGGTAAGACTTGAGAGAATTACGATTATTCGGCTTGGTTTCATGGTCCAAGCCTACCAATTAGCACCGAGCGCGCTAATCTCATCTCTATGTCGAGTGCTAAAACCGAGCGTTTAGTCAATCTTACGATGGCTTTGCTCGCTACCTCACGCTATATGCAAAAGAGTGAAGTCTTTAGAAAAGTTGCTGGCTATAGCGGAACTCAAGAAACTAGAGAGCGAATGTTTGAACGCGATAAGGATGATTTAAGAGCCCTTGGAATTGCGATTGAAGTTGCCTCTGCAGACCCGCTCTTTGAAGATGAGCCGGGTTATCGAATTAAACCTGAAACTTATCAAATGCCGATCAAATCATTTACTCCAGCGGAGATTGGGATTCTCTCTACCGCACTTGGCCTTTGGCTAGATAGTAGTTTGGAAGATATTGCACTTGGCGCTGTAAGAAGAGTTAATTCGACCGCCCTTCTTGATCCTGCACTTGAAATCAATTCACTTCGTACATTGAATTTTTCAGCTGAAGGGCTCCTTGATGTAACCAAGGCCCTTGCCAATAGATCAGAAATTGCCTTCTCCTATCGCAAGGCAGGGGCTGCTAAATCAGAAGACCGCCGTGTGAATCCCTTGGGATTAAGTGCTTGGAAGGGGGAGTGGTATTTGGTTGGGGAAGATTTGGATCGAAGCGATATCCGCACATTTAACTTCTCGCGAATCGGCTCCAAGATAGATATCTCAAAGAAGCGCGATATGTATGAAATACCATCGGATTTCAACATTAAAGATTATTTGATCATGCATAACGCCGAAGGTATCGAGATTAGAGCGAAGGTTAAAAAAGCCCAAGCGGAAGCCCTTCGAGCAAAGGCCCTTGAAATGAAAAACTTTGATGAAGAGTGGGATGAGATCTCCTACCGAAGCGAGTCAAGTGCTGCTGCCCTCCAAGAGGCGCTCTGGTATTGCGATAGTTTAATTATTGAGCAACCAGAGGGATTAAGGTCTTTAGTTGTTGCGTCACTAGAGAAAGTAGCGAAATCTCATGGTTGAAAATGCTGCACTTCGTGCAATTCGCTTGCTGGATCTCGTTCCATACATTGTTGCTCATCCAGGAATTTCCATTACTGAGCTGGCCAAAGAGTTCTCTATCAGCCGCGATGAGGTGCTAAAGGATTTAAACCTTCTCTTTCTATGCGGACTTCCAGGATATACGCCATTGGAACTCATTGATATCTCATTTGATGAAGAGAGCGTTGTGATAAGAGATCCTCAAAACCTAGCAGCTCCAAGAAATCTGAATGAGTCTGAGGCTTTGATAGCAAGAATTGCGCTAGCTGCTCTGGAAGAGAGCACACCGAAAACTGCAGCAGCCTATCCAAAAATCATTGCCCTGCGAGAGAAGATCGCAAAGGCTTTCAGTAGCTCTATCCCAGCCTCAGCTATTACCTTCACACTTGATAAAGAAAGAGCAACGCTAGAGGCAATTGAAGGCGCGATAAAGCATGAATTTGATTTAGAGATAACTTATAACAACGTGACAAAAGATTCATCATCTAGAAGAAGCATCACCCCGATTTCGATTATCGCGGAAGATACGAGAACGCTAGTGAGTGCTTACTGCCACAGCGCAAAAGCACTTAGAACATTTAATCTTGCGCAAATCTCAGAGGTTTCAACCAAAGAGAGGAGTACGCGCACAGACTTAGAGCGGCTTGAGGATTCTCGCGGGTCAAGTGCTGAGGTAATTATCAAAGGCGAAGCTGCTAGTTTCTTAAGAGAAAATGCATCATCGCTTAAGGAGCTTTCAAATTCTTGTTATCAAATCGATATCTTTCAGCCAGAGTGGATAGTTCGATCCGTTCTAGCTGGCGCTGATTCACTTGAACTGGCTAAACCTCTTGAACTAAGAGCCGAGATTGCAGAGCGGGCTCATAGAGCGCTTCTGGCCTACAAGGGGTAGCAAGACAGGGTGATTTTGCGCGTGGTAGCGTATGGCTCTAAGCCTTACGTAATAGTGGGCCTGATTGCTGGAAAGGTTGATCTCATGTTCGGTCGTAATCCACAAATGTGGCTCTTAGTAATTCTGGTCGTTGTCATACTCTTTGGCGCAAAGCGTCTACCAGATTCAGCACGCTCTCTTGGTCGCTCACTTAGAATTTTCAAGAGTGAGGTAAAAGAATTAAATAAGGATGAGAAGAAGAGCGAAGAAGGCGATACTTCAGCTAAATCCTAAGTTGAAATCAAGATCTCAACGTGTGCCTACTTCTAGTAGGGGAGAGATTAATACTCTTTAGGTAAACGGAGCGATATGGCAGCCAGAGAACGCGGCACGATGCCTCTATTGGATCATTTGCGTGAACTACGCAAGAGAATCATCCGGGCCGCTTTTTTCATTTTAATATTCTCCGTTCTCGGCTTTGTTTATTACAACCAGATCATTACCACCCTGGCTGAACCAGTATGTGACTTGAAGCTGGCTCAAAGTAGTGGTTCAAACAACTGCGGTTCTCTTTTTATCAGCGGCGTATTAGGTCCACTAAATCTTCAAGTCAAAGTTGCATTCTTAACTGGCGTCATTATCTCTGCGCCATTCTGGCTCTATCAGCTCTGGGCTTTTATTGCCCCTGCTTTACATAGGAAAGAAAGGCGCAAATCTGTTCTTTTCATCATCGCAGCTACCCCTTTCTTTACACTAGGCGCTGCTCTTGCCTATTACATCCTTCCTATTGCTATCAGAGTTCTCTTTGGTTTCACCCCAGATAGCTTAAATAACCTAGTTCGATTCGATGATTACTTGAGTTTCGTGCTTCGAATCATTCTAATTTTTGGGCTTGCATTTGAGCTCCCGGTTTTTCTAGTCTCGCTCAATTTAATTGGGGTCCTTTCTGGAAAGGCAATACTTAAGCCTTGGCGCTTTGCAATATTTGTCATCACCGTTTTTGTTGCTGCTTTCTCGCCAACTGCAGATCCACTCTCCATGGCCGCTCTTGCTCTGCCCCTCATTGTCTTCTATTTTGGAGCTGGAGGAATTGCGCTCCTAGTCGATAAAAAGCGAGATAAAAAATCTAAGCAAATTGGCGATAATCAAGCAGCAGACATTGATCAAGCATCACCAATTGATGAACCTCTTCCTGAATAGATTGATCTTTTCTAATGTGGCTCCTGCTGATAAATCCCAAATCAGGAAATGGACGCGGAAATAAAGTCGGAAAGCTCGTAAAACAAGAATTGAATGCTTTAGGTATTGAATATATAGATGTCTCGGCCGATAGCGCTCAACAGTCCCAGGTGAATCTAAAGAGTAAATTAGGTGGAAGCCAGAAATTCGAAGGCCTATTCCTCATTGGTGGCGATGGAACCGTTAACCTCGCAGTACAAGAGTTAGTGGGCAGTGGTCTTGGGATTGCCCTAATACCGGCTGGAACTGGAAATGATTTCGCCAGAACGCTCGATCTAAAACTAAAGAACCCTGAACAATTAATCAAGCATTACCTCTCAAGCCGACCTTCATTAATCGATGTTGGACAGGTAGGAAAAAAGTATTTCGTAGATGTCCTTAGCACAGGCTTTGATTCAATGGTTAATGAACGAGCTAATGCTATGAAGAGAATTAAGGGAAGAGCTAAATACAATATTTCAATACTATTGGTTTTATCAACCTTTAAACCGAAAAGCTATAGATTCAGTATCGATGGATTCTCTTTCGAAAGTCAAGCAATGCTTATAGCTGTTTCTAATGGAATCTGTTATGGGGGAGGGATGAAGGTCACCCCTAATGCAAAAATCGATGACGGACTATTTGACATTCTAATTCTCAGCCCAGTATCTAAATTTGAATTTCTAAAAGTTTTTCCAAAGGTTTTCTCCGGAAAGCACACCACACACCCCGCAGTGAAAATTTCGCGGGGTCGAAGCGTTGAAATTGATTCTGATGCCGTGGCCTATGCCGATGGAGAGCGAGTTGGGCCACTTCCAGTTAAAGCGCGCGTAATAGAGCGCGGCCTACTAACGTGGCGCATGTGAGCACTCTATCTCCTGCGGAAAGATATGCCGCTGCAAAGAAACGAAGTTCGCACCCTCTCACAACTGAATTTATGTCTAACTACGACTTTGGTTTTGATGAGTTTCAAAGCCTAGGCTGCCATCATCTAGAGGATGGCAAGAGCGTATTAGTTGCAGCGCCCACAGGAGCTGGAAAGACAATTGTTGGAGAGTTTGCGACGTTTCTGGCAGAAAAGAATGGCAATCGTTGCTTCTACACCACGCCAATTAAAGCGCTATCAAATCAGAAATATCAGGACTTGGTAAAACTTTATGGAGATTCTGAAGTGGGTCTTCTTACTGGCGATTCATCCATTAATAGTGAGGCTCGCATCGTCGTTATGACCACTGAAGTTTTGCGAAACATGATCTATGCCGGATCAGATGCAGTAGATGATCTTGGCTATGTCGTTATGGATGAAGTTCATTATCTAGCAGATAAGTTTCGAGGGGCGGTCTGGGAGGAGATCCTGATTCATCTTCCAGAGCGAATACAGATAGTTTCACTATCAGCTACTGTTTCAAATGCCGAGGAATTTGGAGATTGGCTAAAGACCGTGCGCGGCGAAACAGAAGTAGTGCTTAGTGAGATCAGGCCCGTTCCGCTCTATCAGCACATCTTGATCGGAAATCGAATTCTTGATCTCTTTGTCGATGAAGGTCGGGTGAATCCGGAGATCCTGCGAATTGAGAAGAATTCGATTAAGAAGGTGCCTGGCGGGAGCAAGAGTTGGAAAGAGAGCAAATTTAGCTCTATTAAATCTCTTACGAGACCAGAAGTGGTTGAAAAGCTTTCAGAGCGCGGTTTTCTTCCGGCAATATTCTTCATCTTCTCTCGGGCTGGATGTGATGGCGCTGTAGCATCGTGTATTCGCGAGGGGTTATCGCTAACCAATTCGCTTGAGAAAGAGGAGATAAGGCGAGTCATTGCTCTAAAAACTCATGAACTACCTTCGGAGGATTTTGGAGTTCTTGGTTTTCACGAGTGGGCCCAAGCTCTAGAGCGAGGTATTGCTGCTCATCACGCAGGGCTACTTCCGATGTTTAAGGAAACTATTGAGGAGCTCTTTCAGCGAGGTCTTCTAAAGATCGTTTTCGCAACTGAAACCCTGGCTCTTGGAATCAATATGCCAGCAAGAAGTGTGGTTTTAGAAAAACTCGTAAAGTGGAATGGTGAAAGCCATGTCAATGTTTCACCAGGGGAGTACACCCAACTAACTGGAAGAGCTGGCAGGCGAGGAATAGATATTGAAGGCAATGCTCTAATTCTTTGGAATGAACAGATGGATAGCTCTATTGCGGCAGGACTTGCAAGCACAAGAACCTATCCGCTTCGTTCATCTTTTTCTCCAACCTATAACATGAGCGCTAATTTGATTTCAAGATTCGGCCATGAGCGAGCAAGAAAGTCACTTGGTTTCTCCTTCGCCCAGTTTCAAGCAGATAAAGCTGTTGTTGGTTTAGCTAGACAGATTGCGAAAAATGAAGTTGCAATCAAAGCTCTAATTGAAGGATCTCAGAGCGATCTTGGCGATATGGGTGAGTATATGAAGGCGCGCTTTGCAATTAAAGAGATGGAGGCTCAATTCTCATCTAGAAGAATTACTGGTGGTAGCCGGAGAAAACACCATGAAAATATCGAAGAGCAGATAAGCGAACATCGAAGATTTCTCAAACACCATCCATGTCATAGCTGTCCGAATCGCGAGAGTAATGCCCGTGGTTTTGAAAAAGCAGCGAGGCTTGAAAAGGAGTCAGCGGGACTTAAAGCGCGCATGGAGGGCAGAACTAACGTAATTCCTCGAACTTTTGATCGCGTAAGTGAGGTGCTAAAAGAACTCAACTATTTAAGAGATGATCAATTAACTCCTAAGGGAGGAGTACTTACCAAGATATATGCAGAAAGTGATCTGCTGTTATCCGAGCTAATTAGCTCTGACTTGCTTAACCAATACTCTCCTGCAGATCTTGTTGGGTTGCTATCAGCGCTGGTCTATGACGGAAGAGGCGAGCGTAGTAGGAGTCCAAGACTTCCAAAGACCCTTGATGTCTCAATTCCAATGGTGATGAAAGTTTGGCTAAATATCGTAAAGCTCGAAGAAGATTATGGAATTACGCCACAGCGGGAGCCGAATTTTGATCTAGCATGGAGCGCATATCGTTGGGCTAATGGCCATAGCCTTCAAACTATTTTGAGAGAGACTGAAATAACTGTGGGAGACTTTGTTAGAGCAATCCGTCAGATAATTGACCTACTTGGACAATTACTAAATGCCAATCCACAGATGGCTCCAACGGTTAGAGAAGCAGTGAAGAAAATCGATAGGGGAGTTATCGCCTACTCCGCGGTGGTGGCATGAGCCTACTTTTAATTGATAGCGCATCACTTTGGTATCGCGCCTATTACGGAATGCCAGATACCTTGCTCTCGCCTCAAGGAGAGCCAATAAATGCAGTAAAAGGTTTTATCGATATGAGCGCAAGGCTGATTAATCAGTACAAGCCAAATCGTTTAGCTCTCTGCCTAGATGGCGATTGGAGACCGTCTTGGAGAGTGGAGCTCTATCCCGGTTATAAACTCAATCGCTTAGATGATGATGGCGAAGGTGAAGAGGAGCCAGATCTCTTAACTCCGCAAGTACCTCTAATCCTTGATTTCTTTGAAGCTGCAGGGATAGCAATCGTTGGAATGGATGATTATGAAGCAGATGATGTCATCGCAACATTTGCAACCAGGGAGAGCGGTCCGATTCGCATTGCAACTGGCGATCGAGACTTATTTCAATTAGTTGATGAAGAGCGCGATGTAAAAGTCGCCTACCTTGCTAAAGGAATTAGTAATCATGATCTGGTAAATCACTCATGGATAGAGAAGAAGTATGTAATACCAGGTGAGAGATACGCTCTCTTTGCAATGATCAGGGGAGATGCCTCTGATGGGTTACCAGGCATTAGAGGCATTGGTGAAAAGGGAGCTGCTGAAATTGCAAAGAACTATTCCAGTATGGCTGATCTAATTAAGGCTGCTAAGTCCGAAGATCCTAAACTCTCTCCAAATCATCGCAAGAAATTACTCGCAGACCTTGATTATGCCGCTGTGGCAGATCGTCTCGTGCGATGTGCAAGAGATGTGAACCTTCCAGAGATTAATTTGAGTATTCCAAGTTCTCCAAAGAACGCTAAATACCTTGAAACTATGAAGAGCGATTATGGACTTGGAGCAAGCGTTGATCGTCTTCTATCTGCTCTTAATTGGTCATAAAGAATGAGAAAACTCGCCCTTGCCCTAATTTCTGGCTTACTACTTTTTGCCGCTTTTCCACCCGTCGAATTTTGGCCAGCAGCATTTCTTGGAGCTGGATTACTTTTTCTTCTCCTGGCCGAGGAGAGGCTAGGCGCAAGATTTCGAATCGCGCTTCTAGCTGGGGGAGCCTTCTTTGCGCCACTTCTGCATTGGAGCTCTATCTACGTAGGAGCTCTACCCTGGTTGATATTGGTTCTGGGGGAGAGCCTGATTTTTGCCCTTATTGCTCTAGCGCCGATTCGAAAAAGTGCTTATGGCGCAATTGCTTTCGCCTCTTCTTTCGCCTTAATTGAGTTATTGAGAATGAAAGCGCCATTTGGAGGGTTTGGATGGGGTCGTATCGGATTTACCCAAGTTGATTCGCTGCAATTTCTCTATCCTTTTATTGGAGTAGTAGGAATCAGCTTCTTTGCGATATCACTTGCGGCGATTATTGTTGTTAAACCAATATTTTCACTCGCCTTTATTCCTGTAATTATTTTGAGTTTTTTTAATTTGAATATCAATACCTCATCAGAAAAGAAAATTAAAGTTATAGCCGTGCAAGGATCGGTGCAACAATTAGGTTTGGAGTTTAATCAAAGAGCGCTTGCAGTTCTCAATAATCATATAGATGCAACACCGAAACGAAACGGCGCCGATGTAATCATCTGGCCTGAGAACGCCTCAGATGTCGACCCGATAACCAATTTGAAAGCCCGTCAGGGGATAGGTAAGTTGCTAAGTGAGATACAAAAGCCCCTGCTAATTGGCGCTGTAGAACAAAGAAGCTCTGGGCCTCTTAACTCCAGCCTTTTATTTGACGCAGATGGACAATTGCTCTCACGATACATAAAGCAAGATTTAGCTCCTTTTGGAGAATATATTCCGCTCAGGTCAATCTCTGAGTCGATTACACCCCTAGCAAAGCAAGTTCGTGATTTCATCCCGGGAGATAATTGGGTAAAGCACAAAATAGATGGCATAGAGTTCCAATCTTTTATCTGCTTTGAAGTCCTAGATGATGATCACACTCAAGCTGGTGCAGATGGGGCAGAATTTCTCGTTGCTCAGACCAATAACGCCACCTTTGGCGATAGTTATCAAGCAGCTCAGCAACTTCAAATAACTAGAGCAAGAGCTGCAGAACTATCACGGCAATTTGCAGTTGTTAGCACCACTGGATACACCGCTCATATTGATCAAAATGGAGAAGTTTTGGATATCGCCGAACAGTTCAAACCAATCGCTTTGCAAATGGAAATTGAAACCTTTAAAGATCGAGCAACAACGATCAGGGGAAGCCTTCTTTGGACGGGTGTTTTGGGTGTTTTATGGCTTTTGAGCGTATTTGGAGAGAGGCGTTCACTCTCGGGTTTTAGCCGATAATCTACATTATGTAAACTAATCTAGTTTATTGCCAAGCTCTCAATCGGCTGGCAGGCACAAACTAAATTCCTATCCCCGTGTGCTCCATCAACCCTTCCAACCGTTGGCCAATACTTTCCTCGTCTCCCCATCCCAACCTCACTGCCCATGGGTAGCGCAGCATCCTGACGGCTATATGGCCTATCCCAAGTATCACTCACCAAAGCTTCAACGGTATGCGGAGCGTTTCGTAGCGGCGAATCATCTATCGAAATCTCCCCCGATTCAATTGCCTTAATCTCCTTGGCAATAGATCCTAGGGCGGCAATGAAGCGATCTATTTCGGTTATATCTTCAGATTCTGTTGGTTCGATCATTAGCGTGCCTGGAACTGGGAAACTCATCGTTGGTGCGTGGAACCCATAATCCATCAAACGCTTAGCAATATCATCAACGCTTACACCACTTCGCTTGGTAATTTCTCTGATGTCAATAATGCATTCATGAGCAATTAAGTCATTCTTTCCGGTGTATAAAGTTGGGTAATCAGGAGCTAGTTTCTTTGCGATGTAATTTGCAGAAAGGATTGCTACCTGCGTTGCTTTTGTTAGACCCTCTGCCCCCATCATCCTTATATACGCCCAAGAGATAGGCAGAATTAACGCTGATCCAAAAGGAGCGCCGCTAATTGGCCCTAGTCCGGTTAACGGTCCTGCTGATGAGTCAAGTGGATGATTTGGTAAGAAAGGCCCAAGATGTTTCTTAGTAATTACCGGACCAACACCAGGACCTCCCCCGCCATGTGGAATGCAGAATGTTTTATGAAGATTAAGATGTGAGACATCAGCTCCAAATTTTCCAGGTTGAGCAAGTCCTACTAAAGCATTCAAATTAGCACCATCAACATAAACCTGGCCACCTGCATCATGGATTAGAGCGCAGATTTGGCTTATCTCTGATTCAAAGACTCCATGGGTCGATGGATAAGTGACCATTAAAGCTGCCAATTGCTCGCCATATTCGGCAATTTTGGCCTTGAGATCGTCAAGTGAAACATTTCCAGCTTCATCGCAGGCGATTACAACAACTCTCATTCCTGCCATAACAGCGCTTGCCGCATTTGTTCCATGGGCACTTGATGGAATCAAGCAGATATCGCGCTGACTCTGACCTATTGAATCGAGATAATTTCTAATCGCAAGAAGTCCTGCAAACTCTCCTTGAGAGCCGGCATTTGGCTGAAGTGATACTGCGTCATATCCGGTGATATCAATAAGCCACTTAGAGAGCTCAGAGATGATTTTTCTTGTTCCGAGCGACTGATTACTTGGCGCAAAGGGATGAAGATCTGCAAATTCAGGCCAGGTAATAGCCTCCATCTCGGTTGTGGCATTTAATTTCATTGTGCAAGAACCAAGCGGAATCATCGTTCTATCAAGTGCTAGATCTCGATCTGAGAGAGTCCTGATGTAGCGAAGCATCGCTGTTTCTGAGTGATAAGAATTGAAAACTGGATGTTGCATATAGGAAGTTGCTCGAAGCGATGCGATCGCGCCATATGGTTCAGAGCTACTTTGCTTCAAACCCCAAGCACGAATCAATTTCTCAACAGTTGCACTAGTGCTTACCTCATCAAAGGCAACACTTACTCCCCCGCTGATCTTTCTAACATTAATTCCAGCTTTTAGCGCAGCATCAATTAGGGCATCGCTATTACTTGCAAGAAATGAAACTGTGTCAAAGAAATTCGGGCTATAAAGTTCAAAGCCGCTCTCTTTCAGAGAGCCGGCAAGCTTTCTTGCAAGTTGATGCGTTCTTACTGCAATTTCCTTTAAACCTTCTGGTCCGTGCCATGCTCCATAAAAGGCAGAAATGACAGCTAGAAGAACTTGAGCAGTGCAGATATTGCTTGTTGCCTTATCGCGCCTAATATGTTGCTCTCTAGTCTGAAGAGCTAGACGCAGGGCTGGATTTCCATGGCTATCAATACTCTGTCCAACAAGCCTTCCTGGAAGGGATCTTTCAAGACCCTCTCTTACTGCAAGAAAACCTGCATGCGGTCCACCAAATCCCATAGGAACGCCAAATCTCTGAGCAGAACCAACTGCGATATCTGCTCCCCACTCCCCCGGAGATTTAATTAATGTAAGCGCAAGTAGATCACTTGCCATAATTACTAACGCCCCACGGCTATGTGCCTTTGCAATTGCATCAGAGAAATCATTTAATGAACCGAAAGTATCTGGATATTGGAGAAGGACTCCAAAGCAATTACTCAAATCAACACCACTACTTAAATCAAGAACTTCACAATTTATCTTTAACGGCTTAGCCCTTGTCATCACCACTGCTTGAGTCTGCGGATGAACCCTTGAATCAATTACAAATCGTGCTTCGTCGCCAAGTTTGCTGCTTCGCCTTGCCAGTGTCATTGCCTCTGCTGCAGCTGTTGGTTCATCAAGCATTGAGGCGTTACAGATTGGCAGGCCCGTTAGATCGCTAACCATTGTTTGGAATGTAAAGAGAGCTTCAAGTCTTCCCTGGCTTATCTCTGGTTGATAAGGGGTATACGCGGTATACCAAGCTGGATTTTCCAAAACATTTCTAAGCACTACTGGCGGAGTAATGCTTGCGTAATATCCGAGGCCGATTAAAGATTCCATCTTTCGATTTTCTAAAGCTAACTTTCTTAACTCCGCAATTACTTCCACCTCTGATATTGGTTTTGGAAGTAGCGGGCCGAACTTAGCAGTTAACTTGATTGAATCTGGGAGAACAGCCTGCGTAAAAGATTCTAAATCGCTATAGCCAAGCTCAAGGAGCATGGTTGAGATCTCATCACCTGATGGACCTATATGCCGATCTGAAAATTCCGCTCGCGCCATGGCGGAAAGGATAGAGGCTGGGCTTTACTTACGCCCCTCTAAGTTTACGTCTTGCAGCCAGCTCATCTGAATCAGTTCGGGTAGATATCGCTCCATCGCTTAAATTCTCTGCTTGAAGGTGAGAGAGCGAGCCTTCAACTTCATTCCAAACTTTGCCAATGGCGATACCAAATACTCCTTGGCCTCCTTGAAGCAGATCGAAGATCTCCTCAGAGCTAGTGCACTCATAGATTGAGGCTCCATCGCTCATTAGAGTAATTCTTGCTAGATCCTCTACCCCGCGTTCGCGAAGATGGGTAACAGCGCTTCTAATGTTTTGCAGCGATACGCCAGTATCAAGAAGGCGCTTAACAATTTTTAGAACCAAGATGTCTTTAAACCCATAGAGCCTTGAACTTCCAGAACCGCTTGCTCCCCTCACAGTTGGTTCAACCAAACCAGTTCTTGCCCAGTAATCAAGTTGTCGGTATGAGATTCCGGCTGCTGAGCAGGCAGATGCGCCGCGATAACCAAGTTCTAGAGAACTCAATTGATCCTCTTCCATTTGCGCGCCTCGCGATTCAATCAGGGAAGTTCTGCGGGTAAGGAAGTAACGGTAAGGCTAGCGATGCTTGGAATCAATGACCGACACTCTCCAAACCTAAAGTTGAGGTTAATGGTTTCGCCTTCTTCCTCTCAATCCATAGATATAGGCCAGAGTAAAGAGAGCGCCCACAAGGGAGTAGGCCACCTTGCCTATCCCCCATGGGGCGGGCGTAAGGAACGTAAGCAGGGTTAAAAGGGTGCATATACCAACCATCAAAACTCCAACTTGTCGTAGCGCCCGCTCTGGAGCAAAGGCGGCAACTAAAGGCATCATCACTGAGGCTATGAGAAGACAGACGCCAATCATTCTCATCGCCCAGACTAATTCATCGCTATAGCCAACTGGGCCTATCTCTATTTTAAGAAACTGAAGAAATGATTGCGGAGCGGCAACAAGAGCTAGAGCTGAGAGGGCAAAAACTATCGCGCCCATACGAAGAGTTAAAGCCAGGCGCCTTGCCAACATCTCTTCTCCTATCCCAGAAAATCCTCTGGATTAATCTGATCTAGAAACTCCTTAAACTTTTCAACTTCATCATCTGATTGATCGGGAATCTCGATGCCAGCATCACTAAGAAGAGCCTCGCTTGCAAGAATGGGAGAACCAGTTCGCAAAGCGAGTGCAATAGCATCACTGGGTCTAGATGAGACGCTGATTCCTCCTTGCAGATTGATAAGCGAGTAGAAGATTCCATCTCTCAGCTCAGTTAAATGGATGGAATCGATAGAAACTTGCAGCGAGGCTAGAAGATCCTTCATAAGATCATGAGTCAGCGGCCTAGGCGGTGTTACTTCTTGCTGCGCAAAAGCGATAGCGGTTGCCTCAACGGCGCCAATCCAAATAGGTAAATATCTCTCGCCACCAATTTCTTTCAAAAGAACAATTGGTTGATTAGAGGGCATCTCAACTCTCACCCCGATTACATCAAGGGCGTGAAAATTCATCTTGCGCGATTCAAACCAGAGCGAACTAGCGCTGCGTGAAGTCTCACAGATAGAGATGCTATCTCTCTTGAAACTTCTTGCGCTCTTGCTTTTGAATCAGGATTCTTTTGACGAAGAAGTGGGGTGATTACTTGCTCAACCAATCCAACTTCTCGATCAGCAGCGGTTTTAAAGGCTCTTAGATGCCTTCCTTCAATACCGAAGCCAGAGATTTCAGCAACAACCTTTGCAACAGTTAGCGCATCGCCATCATAGTGACGACCTTTTAGCTCGATAAGACCATATCCTTCAAGCTCTACCAATTGCTCCTCACTAATTCCTGAATTTGAAATGAGCTCATCTCTGGAGAGTTTCATCTCGCTCTGCTCAATGAAGGCAGAGGCAGATAGGGCGCTATCTACACTTGATAGTCGGGCTATTGGAGCGCCATTAACGCTAGCTGCTGGTTCAAGGCCTCTGTCAAGGGCATCAAGATTATCTTTGATTACCTTAAGCGGCAGATATTGATCACGCTGAGCAAGAAGAACATAGCGAAGACGCTCTAGATCAACTGATGTGAACTTTCGATATCCAGAGGGAGTCCGCTGCGGCTCAATGAGCCCCTCTGATTCTAGAAAGCGAATCTTTGAGATAGTCACATCTGGAAAATCTGAACGCAACTTTCCTAATACCTCACCAATACTTAAGTATGCTCTAGCTGGAACACTCATCCTCTAACCCTTCCGCCGATAAAGAAATGCAAACGATATTTTCCAATATGTAACTCTGAACCATCATGTAGCTCGCCCTGATCACTTATCTTTCCATCAAGGTAAGTTCCATTTAAACTTCCGCTATCTTTAAAGCTATAGCTTTTGCCATTTCTAATAACTTCAGCATGTTTTCTAGATACTGTTACATCATCTAAGAAAATATCGCAATCAACTGCTCGACCAATCACAGTTCGATCTGAATTAATTAAAAAACGAGCGCCTTTTCCCGGACCGCTTAATGAAATTAACATGGCAGAACCCTCGTCAAGTGCGTTGATTACATCTCGCTCTTCTTGGCTGGTTTTATCAAGCAGTAGCGAGAGCTGATCTGAAACTGGTCTTAGCGAGCCCATATTGATAGTTCGAGTTAGGTCGCGCTGGTTATCTTCTTGCTCCACAGCGCCTCCTTACTCTCAACCAAAGGCTAAGGCTCAAGAGAGCCTCACCGTTATCTTGAGGCTGACACTAGGCGCGAGATAAGGGTTGAGTCAAGCGGTGAGTGAGGCGTAATCCCCTGCTGAGAGCAAGCTTTCTAGCTCACTGGGAGTTGAAATCTCAACTTCAAAGATCCATCCCGCACCATAAGGCTCCTTATTCAAAACCTCTGGGGCGCTATCTAATGAGTCATTAATTAATATAACTTTTCCAGTTAATGGGGCATAGATCTCAGAGACGCTCTTAGTTGATTCCACTTCGCCGCAGACCTTGCCAGCACCGATTTCATCGCCGAGTTTTGGCAATTGAATATAGACAATGTCGCCGAGTGCTAATTGAGCATAATCAGTAATTCCAACCCGGTAGCGATTAGTTGAAACTTCGCTAACCCACTCATGCTCTTTGGTATATCTCAACAGATCTGGAATGTTTGTCACAACTATCCCCTCTTTAAGCTCTTAATACCTGAGCGAGCGTAACTTAAACCAGTTAATAGGTATAACCCAATTCCCCATCCTGCAAAGCCCCATCCAAAGATATAAGCGGCATCAGAGATCGACCCTGAAGTGGAATCGGTAAGTAGCAGTAAGGGAAGGGCATAGAGCAAGTTAAAAGTTGCTGCCTTTCCTAAATAGGTAACCTTAAAAGGCGGTATGGCCTTTGATTTCATCACTATTAGAAGAAGACCCAGCAGAATATCTCTACCGGCAATCAAAGCTAATACCCATAGGGGAACCACTTGGGTTGCAAACATTGCTATAAGAACCGAGATTATGTAGAGGCGATCAACAGCTGGATCCATTAACTCGCCTAGTCGAGATTCTTGGTTCCAGGCCCGAGCAAGCTTTCCATCAAAATAATCAGTAGCTCCAGCAATAACTAGGGTGAGAATCGCAAGGCCCATCTCTTCTCGCACTAGAACCAAATAGAGAAAAACCGGGATGCCCAAGGCGCGGGCCATCGTTAATAGATTTGGAATGGTAAACACGTCGGGACGAGAGGATTTGAACCTCCGACCACATGACCCCCAGCCATGTGCGCTACCAAGCTGCGCTACGTCCCGCAGAAACTTAGACAGATTCTACTTAATTTGCTTCTTAACGCTCTCTTATGCGAACAGAGACTCTAATTGGTGAGCCTGAAAACCCAAATTCTTCACGTAGGCGTCTTTCAATAAATCGACGATAAGAGGCTTCAAGAAATTCTGTCGCAAAGATAACGAAGGTAGGCGGCGCAATTCCAGCCTGAGTCGCAAAAAGAATTTTTGGTTGTTTCCCGCCTCTTAGAGGTGGTGGGGTGCTGCCTACTAGTTGCCCTAAGAAAGAATTAAGCCTTCCGGTTGGAACTCTTGCCTCCCAGCTTTCAAGAGATCTTTGAATAGCAGGAAGCAATTTATCTTTATGCCAACCTGTCTTTGCTGAAATATTGACCCGCTCGGCCCACTCCACTTGGTCAAAATTTCGCTCAGTTTCTTTATCTAAAACTACTCGCCGATCTTCATCAACTAGATCCCACTTATTTAATCCAATGACTAAAGCTTTTCCTGAATCTTCAACCATAGTAATGATTCTTAAATCCTGCTCAGTAATAGGCGTTGCGGCATCGATAATCATGATGACCACCTCAGCATTTTCAATGGCTCTCTCAGTTCGAAGGGCAGCGTAATACTCAGAGCCTGAGGCTTGATGAGCCCTTCTTCTAATGCCTGCTGTATCAATAAAGCGCCAGGTCTTATCGCCTAAATCAATTAGCTCATCTACTGGATCTCTTGTCGTTCCTTCTGCGTCATCAACTAGTGAGCGAGTAGAGCCAGCAAAGGAATTTAGAAGGCTGCTCTTACCAACGTTTGGCCTTCCAACAATTGCGATCCTTCGATATCCATCATCAATTCGGCTTGCTCCAACTTCTGGCAGCTGTGAAACTATAAGATCTAGTAGGTCTCCGCTTCCTCTGCCATGTGCCGCTGAGATGAAGTGAGGCTCACCTAAACCTAGATTCCATAAAGAATGGGCATCAAGTTCATCTTTCTCAGAATCAACTTTATTGGCAATCAACATCACAGGTTTCTTTGATTTGCGAAGCACGGATATCAGAGCGTCATCATCTGATTGCTGACCAACTTGAGCATCAACTACAAAGAGAACTAGATCAGCATCTGAGATGGCAGACTCCGCAGCATCTGAGATTTTTAGCGCAATACCTTCAGAAGTTGGCTCCCATCCTCCGGTATCGATGACCATAAAGGTCTTGCCATTCCACTCTGCCTCATAGCTAACTCGATCTCTTGTTACACCTGGGGTATCTTCAATAATCGCCTCACGAGAGCCGATAATTCGATTAACTAGAGTGGATTTACCAACATTTGGCCTTCCAACTATCACAACTCTTGGAAGGCCAATAAGTCTTCTGCTCTTTAGAATATTCCAGATATAGGCAACAGTTTCATCAAGAGTTAGATTCGTTGAATCAACGATGATGGCATCCTCTGCCTTTCTAAGTGGAGATACTGCGCGGGTGCTATCAACTTGATCCCTATTTGATAAAGATGCAGCAACGCTATCTGGGGAGCTAGTCTCTAAACCCCTTGATTTATCCTCTAAATCACGCCTTATTGCTCTAGCGTTAATATCAGCTTGTAGCCATATCTTTAAGCTTGCAGTAGGTGCGACAACAGTTCCTATATCTCTGCCTTCAACAACGATTCCATTCTTAGCGCTCTCAATAATAACTCTCTGCAACGCTACTAATTCTTTTCTTAGCTCCGGCCAACTACTGACCCTTGAAACAGCTGAGGTAACTTCCGCACTTCTTATCGCCTCAGATACATCTACTCCCCCGCAAAGCGTGATCGGATTGCTTGGGTCAGTTTTAAAGAGAATTGGAGAACTTTTAAGAGCAATTAATAATTTATCTGCGCTATCAATAGCATTCTCAATTGCAAGCCATGTAGCAGCGCGATAAAGCGCGCCCGTGTCTAAATATAGCCAACCAGCTCGCTTAGCGATAGCTTTTGCAGTGGATGATTTTCCAGATCCACTTGGACCATCCATCGCAACTACTACTGTCATCGGCGATGAACCTTCCAATCTTGATTCTTGAGGTGAGCTTCAACTCGCTCGCCATCTTCAGGAGAGAAGGCTAGTGTGATTAAACCACTTTCTTGACCGGGTGAATGCTCAATCGATAAATCTTCAATATTGGCTTTGATATGAGCGCATTCAGTAAATAATTGACTAAGAGCTCCTGGTTCATCTTTGATGACTACTAATAGGTGGAGATAATTTCTTGGTTTAGCGCCATGTTTGCCAGAAACTTTTGCTCGTCCTGAATTTCCCTTGAGAAAGAGAGTCTTAATCTCTTCTTGTTTAGATTCAGAAATTGCGCCTTTAAGTGTGAGAGCTTTGGAAATAAATTGATCGAGAGTGCTTAAAACTTCATCTTTATTTTCTAAAAGTATCTCACTCCAAAGCGCCCCATCACTTCCAGCAATTCTGGTCATATCTCTAAGGCCCTGCCCTGAGAGCTCAAGACCTGCGCCTATATCTTGAATTTCACTTGCTATTAGCGTGGATGCGATTTGAGGAAGGTGTGAGATTCTGGCCATTAAATGATCGTGCTCTTTAGCGCTCATTTCATAGCTACTTGCCCCAAGAGCCTGAATTAGCTCTTTTGCCATTACAATGGCGCGGGCAGAAGTCTTGGCAGTTGGAGTAATGATCCACGCCCTACCATTGAAAAGATCTGCTTGAGCTGAAGATGCTCCTGAAACTTCGCGACCAGCCATTGGATGAGTTCCAACAAATTGCTCTGCAAGCACCGGTAATACTTCTATCTCTTGTATAAGGTTAGTTTTAACACTGCTAACATCTATAAATATTGATTTAGAGTTTGCAGCAAATTCGGCTTTTAGCGCAGATACAGTAGATGCTGGCGGAGTTGCGATGATAACTAGATCGAACTCCCTTCTCTCTTCCCCTTCTGCCTTTAGATACGGCGCCAGGAGATCTTTGGCAAGAGCCAAAGCTTTCTGATCGGCATCATCTATGGATACAAAGACCCCTTGATGCGCTAGAGCTAGCGCGATTGAGGTACCAATTAAGCCAGCACCTACGATCCTTACTGATTGAATCTGAGGAGAAGCCTGCGCATTCATTACTGAGCTATATCTTTGCGAAGAGTGACCGCGCCGCGAAGGTAAATATGTGAAATTTGATCCTGGTTCAGCTCTGTGTGGCAGTGGAGCATCAAACGAATAGTTCTTGGAAGGCTTGTTGGCACAGCCATTTCGACCGCGCAGATTAAAGGGACTTTTTCAAGGCCCATGGCTCTGGCTGAAGCAGCCGGAAAGTCGCTAACCAGATCTGGGGTGCAGGTAAAAAGCATAGAGATCAGATCGGTAGTATTGAGCTTATTGGCCTCGAGAACTTTTGAAACTAGTTCCACGACAGCTTCTTGCATCAAGACCGGATCATCACGGTCTATCTGAATAGCTCCTCGTATTGCTCGCACGAACACTTTCAGATTTTACCCGTCTTGCCCTCTCTCCCGTGGGAAGCCGTCATAGTGTTTTATCGACTTATAGTTATCTCTATTTCAGCGATTTCGCGAAGAATTGTCGACAATTACCCGCAGACTAGGGGTTCGGTAGTAAAAGCTATATATCGACTTTTATGAGAAGGCGTAAGGCTAGAAAAGTCGATATATTAACTATTCATATCCATGCAAAAAAACGTTATATCAATAAAGCGGTATTTACTAATATTAATAAAAACATATAACTATTAAACAATTAAACCGTTTATAGATTTATGACTTCGACTTCATTTAGCGCTCGCCATTTGCCACTAGGTAGCTCCCCCAGCTTTATCGAACCAAAGGCTGTTCTGATCAAGCGAGTTACTGGAAATCCAATCTCATCAAAGATTCTTCTAACCACGTGATTTCTTCCCTCATGGATGACGAGTTCGATAAAACCACCGAAACGGTTGACTGCCAAAGGGCGAGCTAAACCATCATCCAATTCAACCCCCCTAGAGAGAAGATCGAGTGCTGCCCTTGGCAGAGCTTCCTCGGTGGCAACGAGATAGGTCTTCTTTACTTCAAAAGATGGATGTGTGGCTTCATGGGCCCATTGGCCGTCATTGGTAACAATGATCAATCCTTCACTCTCCTTATCTAAGCGCCCTACATGAAATAGCCGTTCCTGCCAGTCAAGAAAATAGTCACTGAGACAGGGGCGACCTTCTGGGTCTGACATGGTGGACAAAACACCTATAGGTTTATGGAACGCGAGATAAGTTTTGGTCTCTACTGCTGTAATCGTTTCATTATCAACTTCAACTTTAGTCTTTATCGGGTCTATTTTCAGTCCTTGAGTGCGAATTACCTTGCCATCAACCTTAACCCGGCCCTGCTCGATGAGTTCTTCGCAGGCTCTACGGCTAGCTACGCCACAGTCGGCCATAAACTTTTGAAGTCTTACTAGTTCGGCCATAGCGGCCATCCTACTCACTCAGTAAGAGAAGCAATTACCTCATCTAGGCCATCTATACTAGGCAAGAAGGGCGCTAAAGCTGGAAGATCTTCAACGCTATTGAGTCCAATTCTTTCTAGGAAGTAGTGGGTAGTTCGATAGAGAATCGCTCCACTCTCATGCTCAATTCCGCACTCCTCCACTAAACCTCTAGTCACAAGAGTCTTCATAACAGCTTCCACATTAACCCCGCGGATTGCAGAGACTCGAGCCCTTGAAATTGGTTGGCGATATGCAATCACAGCAAGTGTTTCCAGAGCTGCCTGTGAGAGTTTTGCTTGCTGGCCATCCAAAACGAATTTTTCAACTAATGGCGCCAAGTCAGGATGGCTATAAAAACGCCACCCGCCAGAGATCTGCTTGAGAGTGAAGCCCCTGGCCTGCTCCTCATAGGAGGCTGCAAGGGCATTGAGCGATTCAAGAATCTGCTCAGTTGGCGCTTCGATTATCTGGGCAAGGACTACTTCTGAGACGGGTTCTTCGACAACCATCAAGATAGCTTCAATTGAACGTTCCAGTTCGCGATTAGACATTTTCGCCCCCTTCTTCTACCCCGTCTTCGCCTGATTCAACTAGAGCTGGGCGATCAAACTCATCACTAACTCTAATTTCACCTTCAACGCTGCCAACCCAGGTGATCTGTAGTTCGCCTAGAGCAACCACCTGCTCAAATCTCACTGAACCCTCTTTAAAGAGTTCAAGCAGAGCTAGAAATCTAGCAACCACAACTAAGGTATTTGCTGCATCACTTACCAAGGCCCTAAAACTCATTGTTTTATGCCTTCTCAAAGCTGATACAACCCCGAGGGCCTCAGCGGCCACACTAACTAGCGGCAGATGGAGGTGCTCCACAGAGAGGGTTGGCGCGGTTTTGGGAGTGAGAACGCGGTTTGCGATAGCTGCAAATCTCTCTGGAGTAACGCCTATTAAAACCTCAGGTAGTAGAGCTGCGAAAACTGGATCAAGTGAGACTGAGCGGGCAAAGGTCTTTTCCTGTTCAAGAATTCGTTCGGAGAGGATCGATGCAATCTCTTTGAAGGCGCGATACTGCAAGAGGCGAGCAAAGAGCAGATCGCGAGCTTCAAGAAGTGCGAGATCTTCTTCATCATCAATCTGGCCAGATGGCAATAATCGAGCTGCTTTAAGGTCCAATAAAGTAGCGGCAACAACTACGAATTCACTAGCATGATCTAATTTCCAGCCAGCTTCAGTTTTTTCTAATTCGCGAATATAGCTAATAAATTCATCTGTAACTGTGGCAATAGCGACATCGGTGATATCCATTCGATGTCTTGAAATGAGCTGTAGCAATAAATCAAAAGGTCCATCGAAGTTTTCTAAGTGAACCGAGAAGCCAGCAACTCTTCCCTCACTAATACTTTGCGCAGGGGAGGCTAAAGTATTACTTGAGGGTTGCGCAGAAACTTCATCCATAGTCTGGCAAGTCTATGCGTGTCGCAGCCAATATCTCCATAAGCGGTGGTTAAAGTCTGGTCATGGCAAAAAGTGCTTCAGAGATATCTCGCTTGAACGCTAAATCGACATTTTCAAAAGCTGATTCTGAAATTGTTACATCATCTTCAGTATTGGGAAAGCCTGATAGGGATTTCCCTTATCCAGCGCCATTAACAGAACATGGCAATGCAAAGATAATTTCAGTTGTTAATCAAAAAGGTGGCGTTGGCAAAACCACAACAACGATTAATCTCGGCGCTGCTTTTGCAGAGCTTGGAAGACGAGTTCTATTAATTGATTTTGATCCACAGCACTCACTTTCGATTGGGCTTAATGTTTCAACCAGAGATATCGAAGGTTCTGTCTATAACCTGCTTATGGATGAATCAACGCAGGTATCTGATTTCCTTTTAAAAACCAGCGTTCCTGGCATGGATATGATCCCAGCTCATGAGGATCTATCTGGCGCCGAAGGTGGCTTGGTAAATGTAATTGCTCGCGAAAAGATTCTAAAGCGAGTTCTTTCTACTGTCACTGATTTCTACGATGTTATTCTCATTGATTGCCAGCCATCACTTGGCCTTCTAACCGTAAATGCCCTAACCGCATCGCACTGGGTTCTAGTGCCCCTGGAATGTGAGTATTTTGCGCTTAGAGGTGTGGCTCTCCTTGATGACATAATCAAGAAAGTAAAGGCCAATACCAATCCAGATATCGAGCTTCTCGGAATCTTGCCAACGATGTTTGATAGAAAGACTGTTCATAGTCGCGAGGTTTTAGAACGAATCAGTGAAGCCTTCCCAACTAAAGTATTTGATACCACAATTGCTAGAACCGTTAGATTCCCAGAGACAACTGTTGCTGGCGAGCCCATAACTTCCTATGCCAGCTCCTCAGTTGGAGCTGCTTCTTATCGCAGACTTGCAAGAGAAATAATTGCCAACGGAGGGGTTCGATGACAAGACGTATTAGTCTGCCGGGAGCAGATGAGTTATTTAGAAAGACAACTCTTAGCGCTGTTCCAGATCAAAGCGTTGAAGAAGTTGAAGTTGCTCACACCAACCGGCCAACAACTGCCAGCGTTGCAAAAGCAGCTCCAAAGTCAACTGGCGTTAGACAGACTCCAAGACGTCGCGCAACTGGTTTGGATAAAGGACCATCAGGACGAGAGAAACATGATGAAAAAATTACGGTTTATCTATCTCCTGAAGAGCTCTTTGATTTAGAGCAAGCAAGACTTCACTTGAGAGGAGATCTTGGCCTTGCAGTTGATAGAGGTCGAATCGTCCGTGAATCTCTTGCAATTGTTATTGCAGATTTAGAGGCAAAGGGCGATCAATCAATTATCGCTAGAAGACTTAGAGGCAGATAGCTCTACTTTGATCTTGGGTGAGCGCTTGCATAGCTCTCACGCAATTTATCGATTGTTACCAAGGTATAGATCTGGGTTGTTGTTACCGAGGCATGTCCCAAAAGTTCTTGCACCACTCTTATATCTGCTCCCCCATCAAGTAGATGGGTGGCAAAAGAATGCCTAAATCCATGCGGAGAAATCGCCTCATCTAGCCCCGATCTCTTTGCGGCATCAATAACAATCTGCCAGGCGCTCTGACGCGAAAGGCGAGTTCCTCTTTTTTCATTAAGAAAGAGAGCTTCTTCCTTAAGATTCTTAGCAAAGACTGGACGGGATCTGGTTAGATACTGATCCAAAGCCAATCTGGCATAACTTCCAACCGGAACTAAACGCTCCTTTCCCCCTTTGCCACGGACTCGAATAGTTATTGCCTCAACGCCCTCTTGGCTATTTTGAGAAATATCTGATCGATTCAAAGCAATAATCTCGCTAACTCTTGCCCCCGTTGCATAGAGCAGCTCCAATATCGCCCTATCTCTAATTCCCGATAAGTCATCGGCGCAGCTATTAATCAGTCTTGCAATCTGATCAATACTTAAGGCTTTAGGTAATCTCTTAGCACTCCTTGGCACAAGAATCTCTTTAGCAATACTTTCAACGCCACTTTCTTTAGCTAGAAATGCAAAGAGACTTCTCAAGGCAACAGCATTTCTAGCGATACTTGATTCGTTTAGATTTGCCTCTCTTAGAGTGTGAAGAAAGGCAGCTACATCACTTGGATTGATACTAGTAAGTGTCTTCTGGCTTTTATTTAGATAGTTAAGAAACTTCTCTAAATCTCTTCTATAAGATGAAAGAGAATTCTTAGCCAGCCCTCGCTCTATTGCGCAGTGATTGAGGAATATTTCAATCGAAGATCTATCATCCACGTTCTAGCGCGGCCTTAATTAAGCCAGCAAAGAGTGGATGGGCTCTAGTCGGCCTTGATCTAAATTCTGGGTGAGCCTGAGTTCCAACATAAAATGGATGGACCTCTCTTGGAAGCTCAACAAATTCAACTAAATTCTCATCTGGCGATGTTCCGCTAAAAACTAACCCTGCCCCACTTAGCTCTTTGCGATAGGAATTATTGACCTCATAGCGATGTCTATGACGCTCAGATATTTCAGGGGCTTGATAACAGCTCTCAACAATTGAGCCTTTGGCAAAAATTGCTTTATAGAGTCCAAGACGCATCGTTCCGCCCATATCAGCTTCACCATTTACGATCTTTACCTGACTTGCCATAGTTGCAATAACTGGAGCATCAGTATCAGGATCAAATTCAGCAGAGTTAGCCCGCTTTAAACCGAGGATATTTCTAGCTATCTCAATGACCATGCATTGCAAACCTAAACAAAGACCTAGCGCTGGAATCTTGTTTTCTCGTACATACTTAAGAGCTCCGAGCTTTCCTTCAATGCCTCTGACTCCAAAGCCGCCCGGAACACAGATTGCATCTACCTCGCTTAAGTTTGCTTTTGCTCCAGCTTCTGTTGCGCATTCATCACTTGCAACCCATTTAATTTCAACCCTAGCGTTATTAGCAAAGCCCCCAGCTCTTAGCGCTTCAGTGACCGAGAGATAAGCATCTGGAAGATCAACGTACTTTCCAACTAGAGCAACCTTTACGCTTTTGGCGGGGTTATGCACTCGCTCAAGTAGTGAATCCCATTGCCCCCACTTAACTCCATGGGCCTTTAGATCAAGCCTTCTGACAATATAGGAATCAAGCCCCTCGCTATGGAGCACTTTAGGGATGTCATAAATTGAGGGAGCATCAACTGCTGCAACTACGGCTTCTAGATCAACATCGCACATCAGTGAAATCTTCTTCTTAACACCTTGCGGGATTGCTCGATCTGAGCGAAGAACAATGCCATCTGGAGATATTCCAATAGAGCGGAGAGCTTGGACTGAGTGCTGCGTGGGTTTTGTCTTTAACTCGCCTGATGGACCAATATATGGAACCAGTGAGACATGAAGATAAAAGACGTTATCTCTACCAACTTCTTGCCGGATCTGTCTTGCTGCCTCCAAAAATGGCAGAGACTCAATATCGCCAACAGTTCCACCAACTTCAGTGATGACTAGATCGATATCGGGAGCTGCCATTGCTCGAATGCGCTCTTTAATCTCATTGGTGATATGAGGAATAACTTGCACCGTTTCACCTAGATATTCGCCATGGCGCTCTCTTGCAATAACTCTTTGGTAAATCTGACCAGTTGTGACATTGGCTGACCCATGAAGATTGGTATCAAGGAATCTCTCATAATGGCCGATATCTAAATCTGTCTCTGCTCCATCATCGGTAACAAATACTTCGCCATGCTGGAAAGGATTCATTGTCCCTGGATCCACATTGATGTAGGGATCAAGCTTTTGCATTGTGACTCTAATGCCGCGGGCTACAAGCAGGCGTCCTAAACTAGATGCGGTAAGACCTTTACCAAGACTTGAGGCGACTCCGCCGGTGACAAAGAGATGCTTGGTCACATGAGAGGCGGTCATGGAGGGCAAACTTATCAGCCAACATCGCTCAAGCGTAAATTGAGCAGCTCCCGAGCGTGATCTTGGGCGTGTTCGGATTCTTCAATGCCAGAGAGCATTCGAGCTATCTCAATCTCGCGCTCTTGATCACTTAGGGATTTGATTGAAGTAGATGACAGAAGACCGTTGCTATCTTTCTCAACCAAGATGTGATTATCGGCCCAGAGCGCAACCTGAGGCAGATGGGTAACCACAATAACTTGTGAATTCATAGCAAGCTTTCTAAGCCTCTTTCCCACTTCAAGAGCTGCTCTACCGCCAACACCAGCATCAACTTCATCAAAGACATATGTGCCAAGTGGATAAGAGCCAGCTAGCACAACTTCAAGTGCCAACATCAAACGAGATAGTTCTCCACCACTTGCAGCCTTTGATACTGGAAGCAATTCTCCGCCGCTATGAGCGGTAAAGAACATAAAGACTTCATCTAGCCCAAAGAGTGAAAAATGCTCATCGCTACTTCCATCTCTACTTTCCATTTTTACTTCAAAAAGCGCTTTAGCCATAGCAAGTTCCACTAACTCTTTAGTGACAGATGAGGAGAGCTTTTTTGCCGATTGTGCTCTAAGGGCGCTCAAAGTTTTTGCTTCATCTAGCAGCTTTGCGCGCAACCCTTCCAGCTCTCTGCCCATTTCGGCTAAGCGATCATCTCCCCCACTCAAATCCCTAATGCGATTCTTTGCTCCCTCTGCTTTCACAACAGCTTCAGCTAGCGCCTCATTCTTATCACTTGAGTTGCCATACTTTTTGGCAAAAGAGCTCAAAGCAGCTCTACGGTCTTGAGCCAACTCCAGCGCTTGAGGATCCGCCGAGAGTGAATCTAAATACCGATCAAGATCTGAGGCTGCATCAATTAAATCAAAGAGTTTCTCTGAGATGGCATCTGCAATTTGGTCTAATTGAGCATCTCGACCTTTGGCACCAGTTAGAGATTTCTTAGCGCTATGCAATGAATTTAAAGCTCCCGCTTCTTCATCTGAGAGCGCTTGTTGGGCACCAAGTGAGGCAATCCTTAAATCTTCAACACTTTCTAGCTTTGAAATTTGAGCCTCCAGCTGGGATAGCTCAGAGCTTTGTGGCTTTAATTTGGCAAAATCACCTACGAGCTCTTCGAGTGATTTAATCTCGCTATCTCTATCACCTAGAGCTTTCTTTAGCTCCGCTATCTCTTTGCGCAGCACCTGATAGTTCTTCAGCGCCTCTTGATAAGCAAGGAGAGCTGTAGAAAGTTCTTGACCAGCAAATATATCTAGAATCTCTCGCTGCTTATTTGCTTTTGTTAGTACTAAATTTGTATGCTGGCCATGAATTTCGATTAGTTGATCTGCAAAAGAAATTAGAGTGCTAGCCGTTGTAGCAGAGCCTGATAGTTGAGCTTTTGATTTTCCATCTCTGCCCAGCTGTCTTGAAAGAAGGATTGCTGATTCTTCAATTTCAGGTTCATGCTCATCAATTAGCGCGCTTAACTCTTCACTAATTTTCTCTGGCAATCTAAAACGACCACTTACCACTGCTCTATCTTGACCCTGCCTAATGTAATCAGCATCGGCCTTCTGTCCCAGGATCAGTGCCAGGGCATTTAGAAGCATTGTTTTACCAGCTCCAGTTTCACCGGTAATTACATTAAAGCCTTCTTTAAACTCAATCGTTGCGCTATCAATTAGCCCAAGTGAGCGGATATTGATTTCTTCTAAGAGTGAGCCTTTACGCTCGCCCTTTTTACTCACCGCGCCAGCCATCAACCGGTAATTTAAATTTGGCAACAAGGCGATCAGTAAATGGCGCTGCGTCGATATGGGCTAGGTTTATATAGCTTTTATCCGAGGTTAGTACGACGCGATCCTTTTCTTTCAAGGCAAACTTGCGAAGACCATCTGCGGATAGAACGCCCTCATCACTTTCAACATCGATGGCAATTTCTGAATCTGCGCCAATAACCATTGGGTCTGAGAAGAGGGCGTGAGCTGCAAGTGGCAGAAGAACTAGGGCTTCAACCTCTGGCCAAACAACTGGACCGCCTGCGCTAAAGGCATAAGCAGTTGATCCTGTTGGCGTTGCACAGATAACTGCGTCGCAGCCCCATCTTGAAAGAGGTCTGTGATCAACTTGAACAAAAAGCTCAATCATTGCCTCAGTGCTTCGCTCAACTGTTACTTCATTAAGCGCCCACCCTTTAGTAACTAACTCATCGGCTCTAAATACTTGATATGCCAGCGTCATACGCTTTTCAGTCTTATATTTCTTATCTCTAATGGCCGAGATAATCTTTTCTTGACTTGGTTTTCCAATCTCTGCAAGAAAACCAACATGTCCTAGATTGATTCCTAGCACTGGGATATTTGATCCATGTATCTGTTCTGCTCCACGCAAAATAGTTCCATCGCCGCCAAGAACTAAAACGAGTTCAATCTCGCCATATCGCTGCCTTACTTGCTCGCTTCCAACTTGAGTGACGCCAGATACTCCAGTATCTGCACTTGAGATAAAGGCAAAGCCTTCAGAGCGAAGAGTCTTAACAATAGATCCCGCAAGCTCTTTTGCTTCAGGGCGAGTTGGATGTAGGACAAGTAGAACTTCACGCTTTATCATCTACTGCGGTCCTTTCGCTATCGCCTGATCTAACTCTTTATCTGAAATCATCTCTGCTCCAGATTTAAGCCAGAGAAAATATTCAACATTTCCAGAAGGTCCCGGAAGGCAGCTGGCCACTACTCCAACGGTACCCAAACCTGCATCAAAGGCGCTCCTTGCAATATCGCTAACTGCAGCTTTTCTTAGCTCTGGATCTCGTACAACTCCCCCTGCTCCCAATCGCTCTCGTCCAACTTCGAATTGAGGCTTAACCATAAGAAGAAAATCTGCTTCGCTCTTGCTCACTGAAAGCAGGGCGGGGATAACCAGGGCTAGTGAAATAAAGGAGAGATCAGCGACCACTAAATCAACGCTCTCTTTGATGATCTCGCTACTTAGAGTGCGCACATTGGTGCGATCATGTATCTCAACTCTTGCATCATTGCGAAGCTCCCAAGCAAGTTGTCCATACCCGACATCAACAGCGATGACCTTTGCTGCCCCCCTCTTTAGTAAGACATCAGTAAACCCACCAGTTGATGCTCCAGCATCAAGAGCAGTAACTCCGCTAACTCTTATCTCCTTGAAGGCCTCAAGTGCTCCGGCTAATTTATAACCGCCTCTTGAAACATAATCATCTCTCTTGCCTGCAAGTGTTATTGAGGTCTCTGGATCGACCTGCGTAGCTGGCTTTGATGCCGGGATTCCTCGAACTAGAACTGATCTTGCCTCAATTAAATCAACTGCATCTTCTCTAGATCTTGCAAGGCCTCGTCTAACTAACTCAGCATCTAGGCGGGTTCTCATTTTTCTAGCTGATCTAAATAGATAAGGTAGTTAGAACTTCTTAAGCTTGACTCTGGCTAGAGATACCTTCAACATGAGTTAGCGCTGCTGATAAATCTTGGTTAACTTGATCAAATAGCGCGCCATGTTCGGACAAGGGAGCAAAGGCAATCTCATTAATTCTCTTCTTTATAGCTGAGATCTGCTCGAGATTTTCAATATTTTCACTCATTTTTTCTTACTCGCACTCTTCTTAGCAGCGCTCTTTTTTACTGGAGATTTCTTCTTTGCTGGCTTTGAAGTCCTAGGAGTTGTAACAAGCCTTGTTTTTAGTAATTCAACTTCCCTTGCGAGTCGATCTAAATCGTCTTGTTTTGCAAAACCCATCTTCTTAACACTTGTCTTTACCTCTTCTTCAACGCGAGTTTTAATCGCCTCGCCACTTTCCTTCGCCCATTGATTCAAGGCTGCAGCTACCTCCTGCGGACTCTTCTCACCTGATGAGAGCTTGGTGAGATAGGTGCGAAGTGCTGATAAGAGATCATTTGCCATAGGAGAAAGATAGCCAATTGGCTAGCTCTTAGCCCTTTGATTCTTCAGAGGGTTCATTCTTTTGATACTTAACTCTAAATTCTTCAGCCTCACCTGCGCGCCCGGCTGCAATTAAGGCCTGGATATATGCGCCTTGAAGTTTGGCAGCAAAGCTGGCATCGCTAAGTGTTAGCTCAGGACAGGTTAGCGTCACAACAGCTGCCTCACTTTGACCAAGAGCGCTTCTTGCCCCGGCAGCGGCAATACGCAGCTCGACTCGCTCGCCTTGGCTTAGTAATTTGGGATCGATAGAGCCGGCAATTTCAAGGGTTTTTCGGGGATTTCCCAGGGCAAGCTCTGCTTGGGCTAGATATGGCAGGGCAGATTGAGAGCCTGAAATTCTTATCGCCGCTCTTAACTCTTTCTGAGCAACTTCATATTTCTCAAAATTCAGCGCAGCAATTCCAGCCCGCTCTCTAACAATTGCAACTCTTCCCGCTCTAAATACTGCTGCCTGGCCATGCCAGAATGCTCGCTCTGGATTACTCTCAAGAAATAGATTTATGCAGACTAAATGCTTTGCAACAACTTCTCCGTTTTCAGCAGCGAGTGTGCCGAGTGCAAATGCATCTCTCTTCTCTAACTCTTTTCCAGTTACTTCTATTGGAATATCAGGTTCTGCAAATTTTCTTACTCTTCTGTTTTCATCTCGTAAATCATTTCTCTCGCGACCAACACCGCCTCTTGCAAGCCTTGGACCGCTTCTATCAGAACCTCTGCGATCGCTTGGTTTTCTATCGCTAGGTTTTCTATCGCTAGGTTTTCTGGAAGAAGGCCTGCGATCAGAGCTCTTGTGATAGGAAGGACGTGCAGGTCTTTCAACCATTAGCTCCTCCTTAACCAATATCTTGAAGTCTATGTTAGAGATGAAAAGAAAAAAGGGGCCGCAGTAAACTGCAACCCCTCGTTTCTAATATAAGTCCGGCGGCGTTCTACTCTCCCACAAGGTGACCCGTGCAGTACCATCGACGCTGAGAGGCTTAACTTCCGGGTTCGGAATGGGACCGGGTGTTTCCCTCTCGCTATGACCGCCGAAACGCTATTGAGATGTCAATCAAAACCATCAAATATCTTTCGATCTTTGATTTGGTTCCCGACCGTATCTCGGGAACCACACAGTGGACGCGTAGCAACTTTGTAGTTAAATCCTCGGCCTATTAGTACCGGTCAGCTCCAAGGCTTGCGCCTCTTCCACTTCCGGCCTATCAACCCAATAGTCTCTTGGGGGCCTTACTTGGTAAACCAATGGGAAACCTAATCTTGAAGCGAGCTTCCCGCTTAGATGCTTTCAGCGGTTATCTCTTCCGAATGTAGCTAATGGGCCGTGCTTCTGGCGAAACAACCCACACACTAGAGATTCGTCCGTCTCGGTCCTCTCGTACTAAAGACAGCTCTTCTCAAGTTTCCTACGCACACAGCGGATAGGGACCGAACTGTCTCACGACGTTCTGAACCCAGCTCGCGTGCCTCTTTAATGGGCGAACAGCCCAACCCTTGGGACCTACTCCAGCCCCAGGATGAGACGAGCCGACATCGAGGTGCCAAACTTTGCCGTCGATATGGACTCTTGGGCAAAATCAGCCTGTTATCCCCGGGGTACCTTTTATCCGTTGAGCGACGGCGCTTCCACAAGCCACCGCCGGATCACTAGTTCCTGCTTTCGCACCTGCTCGACATGTCTGTCTCACAGTTAAGCTCCCTTGTGCACTTACACTCGACATCTGATTACCAACCAGATTGAGGGAACCTTTGAGCGCCTCCGTTACTTTTTGGGAGGCGACCGCCCCAGTCAAACTACCCACCAGACACTGTCCCTGATCCAGATTATGGACCGAGGTTAGAAACTCAAAACGATTAGAGTGGTATTTCAACGATGACTCCACGAACACTGGCGTGCCGCTTCAAAGTCTCCCACCTATGCTACACAAACCGTTCCGAGTGCCAATATCAAGATATAGTAAAGGTCCCGGGGTCTTTCCGTCCTGCTGCGCGTAACGAGCATCTTTACTCGTAATGCAATTTCGCCGAGTTCATGGTGGAGACAGTGCTCAAGTCGTTACGCCATTCGTGCAGGTCGGAACTTACCCGACAAGGAATTTCGCTACCTTAGGATGGTTATAGTTACCACCGCCGTTTACTGGGGCTTAAGTTCTCAGCTTCGCCTTGCGGCTAACCAGTCCCCTTAACCTTCCAGCACCGGGCAGGCGTCAGTCCGTATACGTCTTCTTACGAATTTGCACGGACCTGTGTTTTTGGTAAACAGTCGCTTGAGCCTAGTCTCTGCGGCCAACTCACGCTTCGGGAGTAAATCCCTACACGTAATTTGGCCCCCCTTATCCCGAAGTTACGGGGGTAATTTGCCGAGTTCCTTCACCACGATTCTCTCGATCGCCTTGGTATTCTCTACCTGACCACCTGTGTCGGTTTCGGGTACGGGCCGCTGTTGAGCTCGCTAGATGTTTTTCTTGACAGCATAGGATTGTTCACTTCGCCATACGGCTCGGCATCAAGTCTCAGAAATGTGTAGCGCGGATTTACCTACGCTACTTCCTACACTCTTACCCCAGGACAACCATCGCCTGGGTTGAACTACCTTCCTGTGTCACACCATTGCTGAACTACTACTGCCTTGGGTCGCGCGCTCCGCCCCCTTTAGGTTTTACCCCAAGAAGACTTCAGGCACTTAGCATTAGCAGGCTCGTTCTGGGCGCTCTTAGCGGGTACTGGAATATCAACCAGTTGTCCATCGACTACGCCTGACGGCCTCGTCTTAGGTCCCGACTTACCCTGGGCGGATTAGCCTGGCCCAGGAACCCTTGGTCATTCGGCGGACGGGTTTCTCACCCATCTTTCGCTACTCATGTCTACATTCTCACTCGTGCAACTTCCACGGTTGGATTCCTCCACCGCTTCACTAGTTGCACGACGCTCTCCTACCCATCCACACTCCTGGATCTTGCGACCTGGATGATGTGTGAATGACAGAACGTCGGTGGCGTGCTTGAGCCCCGTTACATTGTCGGCGCGAAATCACTTGACCAGTGAGCTATTACGCACTCTTTTAATGGTGGCTGCTTCTAAGCCAACATCCTGGTTGTCTATGCGACTTCACATCCTTTTCCACTTAGCACACGCTTTGGGACCTTAGTTGCTGTTCTGGGTTGTTTCCCTCTCGACAATGAAGCTTATCCCCCACTGTCTCACTGCTACGTTCTCACTTACTGGCATTCGGAGTTTGGCTGACGTTGGTAAACTTGTAGGTCCCCTCGGCCATCCAGTAGCTCTACCTCCAGTAAGAAACACGTAACGCTGCACCTAAATGCATTTCGGAGAGAACCAGCTATCACGAAGTTTGATTGGCCTTTCACCCCTAACCACAGTTCATCCCCAAACTTTTCAACGTTTGTGGGTTCGGTCCTCCACGCAGTCTTACCCACGCTTCAACCTGACCATGGCTAGATCACCTCGCTTCGGGTTTAGATCATGCGACTATGGCGCCCTATTCAGACTCGCTTTCGCTACGGCTTCCCCTCGACGGGTTAACCTCGCCACATGACACTAACTCGTAGACTCATTCTTCAAAAGGCACGCTGTCACTACTCAAGGTAGCTCCAACGGCTTGTATGCAGACGGTTTCAGATTCTATTTCACTCCCCTTGCGGGGTTCTTTTCACCTTTCCCTCACGGTACTTGTTCACTATCGGTCACCAGAGAATATTTAGGCTTAGCGGGTGGTCCCGCCAGATTCATACCGGATTTCACGAGTCCGGTATTACTTGGGATATCAACTACAAGTTAATGAAGTTTCGGTTACAGGGGTCTCACCTTCTACGCCCGACTTTCCCACGTCGTTCACCTACTTCATTAATTTCTGACTTGTTGAATTAACGGCAGTTAATTCGAGTCGATCCCTCGACACCATTAATGCAAAACCTGCCGGCTTGGCACATTAATGGTTTAGCCTGATCCGCTTTCGCTCGCCACTACTAACGGAATCACGTTTGTTTTCTCTTCCTGTGGGTACTGAGATGTTTCACTTCCCCACGTTCCCTTTATCTCCCATATGTGTTCTGGGAGAAATAACGCGACATTACTCGCGCTGAGTTTCCTCATTCGGAAATCCTCGGATCACAGCTCTGTTGGCAGCTCCCCGAGGCTTATCGCAGCCTCATACGTCCTTCATCGGTTTCTGGTGCCAAGGCATTCGCCATCTGCACTTAATAATTTTGACCACAAAGATGCTCGCGTCCACTGTGTAGTTCTCAAGCTACGGGCGGTACTCGATTAGAGGCCTTACAACCTCTTTTCAAGTCCACTTGAAGAAACGGTCTCCCGTCCCCTCAGGACCCAACAGCGTGCCTCGTTTGCGCGATTACTCGCGCGACGAATTTAGTCAATGCTCCACTTGATTATTTTGAGCTTTCGCTCCTTAGAAAGGAGGTGATCCAGCCGCACCTTCCGGTACGGCTACCTTGTTACGACTTCGTCCCAATCACCGATCCCACCTTAGGTAGCTCCCCCCTTGCGGTTGGGCCACTAACTTTGGGTGTTACCGACTTTCGTGACGTGACGGGCGGTGTGTACAAGCCCCGGGAACGTATTCACCGTAGCGTTGCTGATCTACGATTACTAGCAACTCCGACTTCATGAGGTCGAGTTGCAGACCTCAATCCGAACTGAGACCGGCTTTATGTGATTCGCTCAATCTTACGATCTCGCAGCACTTTGTACCGGCCATTGTAGCATGCGTGCAGCCCAAGACATAAGGGGCATGATGATTTGACGTCATCCCCACCTTCCTCCGAGTTGACCCCGGCAGTCTCCTGTGAGTCCCCAACTAAATGCTGGTAACACAGAACGAGGGTTGCGCTCGTTGCGGGACTTAACCCAACATCTCACGACACGAGCTGACGACAACCATGCACCACCTGTATAGCGCCCTTGCGGACATGACATCTCTGCCACTTTTCGCTATATGTCAAGCCTTGGTAAGGTTCTTCGCGTTGCGTCGAATTGAGCCGCATGCTCCGCTGCTTGTGCGGGGCCCCGTCAATTCCTTTGAGTTTTAATCTTGCGATCGTACTCCCCAGGCGGGGCACTTAATGCGTTTGCTGCGTCGCGGAAACCGTGGAAGGTTCCCACAACTAGTGCCCACCGTTTACGGTGCGGACTACCAGGGTATCTAATCCTGTTCGCTCCCCGCACTTTCGCTCCTCAGTGTCAGTTATGGCCCAGAGACCTGCCTTCGCCATTGGTGTTCCTCCTGATATCTGCGCATTCCACCGCTACACCAGGAATTCCAGTCTCCCCTACCACACTCTAGTTTGCCCGTATCGACTGCAGGTCTGAGGTTGAGCCTCAGATTTTCACAATCGACGCGACAAACGACCTACGAGCTCTTTACGCCCAATAATTCCGGACAACGCTTGCACCCTATGTATTACCGCGGCTGCTGGCACATAGTTAGCCGGTGCTTCTTCTTTAGGTACCGTCACTTTCGCTTCTTCCCTACTGAAAGAGGTTTACAATCCGAAGACCTTCATCCCTCACGCGGCGTCGCTGGGTCAGGCTTGCGCCCATTGCCCAATATTCCCTACTGCTGCCTCCCGTAGGAGTCTGGGCCGTGTCTCAGTCCCAGTGTGGCCGGTCGCCCTCTCAGGCCGGCTACCCGTCGTCGCCTTGGTGAGCCTTTACCTCACCAACTAGCTGATAGGCCGCGAGACCATCTTTCATCAAAATTTTTTCCCAGCTCGGCGATGCCGCCAAGATGGAGTATCCGGTGTTAGCACCGGTTTCCCGGTGTTATCCCAGAATGAAAGGCAGGTTTCTCACGTGTTCCTCACCCGTTCGCCACTAATCCATTCCCGAAGGAACTTCATCGTTCGACTTGCATGTATAAAGCACGCCGCCAGCGTTCGTCCTGAGCCAGGATCAAACTCTCCATTGAATTTTGATTCAACGAGACGTTGATTCCGGCGAAAGACATAACAAACTGTCGTTTATTTATTGTCTTTGACCAATTGATTTATTTACAAAGGATTCGACGGGCATGGCAATAAAGCCATACCTCATCGAGGTAATTGGCATTGACTTTTGGCACGCTGTTGAGTTCTCAAGGTACGGGTGCGCACCGATTCCGGGCCTTACAGCCGTTGGCAGGGCACAACCAATCCGCCCCTTTTACAGGGCAGAAGGAGAAACTTAGGCCTTTAATCACTTAGGGTCAAATCACCCCCTGCAAAACCCAAAAAATGGGGCGCAGAGGCCAAAAAACCTTGATAAATAAGGGTTTTAGCTTCTAGGGAAGTTCTTGCTCGACTACTCGGCCTGGTGTTGAAGTCCGATTTCGTAGCGAGGAAGCCAAGGATAACGCTCTTTTTTAAGGGGTGCAAGTCCTCTAATCGGTGATTTCTACCGCAACCAGATCGCGTTTTCCTTTACGGAGCAAGAGAAATTGACCATGAAGCAGATCAGAACTCTTTGGAGCGAAATCCTCGCCAGTAATTTTCTCATTATTTAAATATGCCCCGCCCTCTTTGATAACTCTTCGCGCAGCAGACTTAGATTCCACCACTCCAGAGCTAGCAATTAGATCTACCCAGGAAGGAATCTCTGCTCCCTTTTTAATTCTTGCCTTTGGAAGCTCTGCTAGCGCCGACTTTAAAGTTTCAATGTCGAGATCTCTTATCTCGCCCTGACCAAATAGAGCTTTCGCTGCAGCTTCTACCTTTCTTGCTTGATCAGCGCCATGAAGAAGCGTTGTTACCTCTCTGGCAAGTTCTCGATGGGCCTCTCTTGCCCCAGGATTTGTTTTGAGAGATTCAAAGAGCGCCTCGAGCTCCCCGCGAGACTTAAATGAAAATGTCTTTAACAATTGTTCAACATCTCTATCATCAGAATTTAAGAAAAATTGAAAGAGCGCATAGGCCGAGGTCATAGTGGGATCTAGCCAAATTGCTCCCTCTGCAGTTTTGCCAAACTTTGTTCCATCAGCTTTTGCAAGAAGAGGGATTGTTAGGGCGTGCGCGCTCTTTGCTTCCACGCGACGAATTAGATCAACGCCTGCAACAATATTTCCCCACTGATCGCTGCCACCAATTTGTAGTGCGCAGTTATGTCTTCTAAAAAGTTCCAGATAATCAAAGGCCTGCATCACTTGATAAGAAAATTCAGTATAGGAAATGCCACCTGATTCAAGGCGAGAGGCCACTGAATCCTTAGCTAGCATCTGATTGACACTAAAGTGTTTTCCAATATCTCTTAGGAATTCAATTGCTGAAACAGGCGCCGTCCAATCAAAATTATTTGCCATAATCGCCGCGTTCTTGCCAGTGAAATCAAGAAAGCCCTCTAATTGCTTTCTGATTCGCTCAACCCAATCAGCAACTAAATCAGCTTCATTTAGGCTTCGCTCAGCGCTTCGCCCACTTGGATCTCCTACTAAACCTGTGGCTCCCCCAACAAGTGCTATCGGTTTATAACCAGCTAATTGAAACCTGCGAAGCAGCGTTAGAGCAACTAAATTTCCAATGTGAAGACTTGGAGCAGTTGGATCAAATCCAAGATAAAGACTTGCTCCAGGGTTAGATAGATACTTCTCTAACTCAGCTCTATCTGTACTCTGAGCGATAGAGCCGCGCCAAGTTAAATCATCTAGTAGCGCTTTGCTCATTGGTCCATCATGCCTGAAAATCTCTTCCGCTCGCCGGCAAATTCGCTAGCGTCAGCAGAAATTTTCACTCGTAAATTAGCAATCTGTTTCTTAACGCTCTCAGGGGCGGTTCCACTTGCGCTAGCTCTAGCAGCCAAGGCTGCATCAAGATTAAGACGGCTTCGAACCTCGCCACTTAAGAGCGGATGAATACTCTTAAGATCTAAATCATTTAATTGATCAAGTTCAATTGAAAGCTCTTCACATCTTCTAACCGCTTTACCTGCGGCATCGTGGGCGATAGGAAAAGCCACTCCCTTAAGAACTAGAAAGTCGGCAATCTCAGTAGCAAGGGAAAAACCAAGGGGCGCTGCTGCTCTCATCTTCTCTCTATCAAATTTACTAGTTGCAACCATCCCAGTAATTGCGGGAAGCAATAGCAGGAGATTCTCTACTGCATCAAATGTCAGCTCTTTATCCTCTTGCAAGTCGCGGTTATAGGCAAAGGGCAAACCTTTTAGAACGGTTAATAATCCAGTTAGTGATCCAATAAATCGCCCAGCTTTTCCTCTCGCAAGTTCTGCTGCATCGGGATTTTTCTTCTGCGGCATAATCGAAGAGCCTGTTGCATAAGCATCATCTAATTCAACCCAAGCAAATTCACTACTTGCATAAAGGCTCCACTCCTCACCGATTCTTGAGAGATGAATACCGATTAACGAAATAACAAAGAGAGCCTCTGCGACAAAATCTCTATCGCTAACTGCATCAATGCTATTTGCTATTGCTCCGCTAAATCCAAGCTCCTTAGCACTTGATTCAGGATTCAGTGGAAGTGATGATCCGGCTAGCGCGCCTGCGCCAAGGGGTGAGAGATTACTCCTGGTCAGCCAATCTGAGATTCTTGAAACATCCCTACTTAGACTGTGAGCATGCTTAGCTAACTCATGACCAAATGAAACTGGTTGAGCATGTTGAAGATGGGTAAAGCCAGGTGAAACATCGCCTGCATATTCACCTGCTAGATCGGTGATAGCGCTACTAAGTTTTAGAGTCTCTAGTGCAATTTCAATCATGTGATCAATTAAGTAGAGTCGAAAATCGGTAGCTACTTGATCATTTCGTGATCGACCAGCTCTTATTGCTCCACCTTCTGCGCCAAGTTTTTCTATAAGTCCTCGCTCAAGTGCTGAATGGACATCTTCATCGCTAGCAATCGGAGCAAATTTGCCACTTGCTACTTCACTTTGTAGCTCTTTGATTGCACTTCTTATTTTGGCCGCTAGGGCTTTATCGATTATGGCACTTGCCTCTAAAGAATTAAGGTGAGCTAGCGAACTTCTTAAGTCATAGGAAGCAAGGCGCCAATCAAAGTGGACGCTCCTTGAGAGTGCAAACATCGCCTCTCCAGCCTCTTTTGAGAACCTGCCGCCCCAAAGCGCCATTACCTTCTCGCCTTCTTTGACTTGCTCGTTTTCCGAGCGTTACTTGAAAACTCAGAAGCAATGTAATCACGAAGCTCGGCAGCGAGAAGCTTTCCTCCGCTTGCGTTTCGTGAAATAACTAAAACTGTGTCATCTCCTGCGATAGTTCCTATTGCATTTGAAAGCTCTGAGCTCTCCGAAGCGCGATCAAGGGCGCTAGCAAGTAGTTGCGCTCCCCCTGGTGGAGTCTTTATAACAACGATATTTCCGCTAGCGGTGATACTCAATAAAAGTTGATCAGAGACTCGGGCCATTCTAGCCAAAGGTTCCACGCTTGAATCGAGAAATTGATAGCGCATTACCCCAGAGGCATCTTTACCTCTAACCGCTCCAACATCATCGAGGTCTCGACTTGCAGTTGCCTGCGTTACTTCAATACCTTCATCAGCCAAAAGCTCCACTAAATCGCCTTGCGAATGAACAAGGCCTTGGTTAACAAAATTGACTACAAGCGCCCGTCTTGCATTAGAGGAGAGAGTTCCACGTTTAGCCACGATAAATCTCCTCACAACTTGAATTAAAAGCAGTGACAAAAGACATGATCTGCTTTTCGCTTACTACGTAAGCTGGAGCAATTCTAATTACATCAGCGCTGGCAGCATTTACTAGAAACCCTCTAGATTGCATATCGGCTGCAATCTTCTTAGCTTTATTCTCCTTTATACAAATACCTATTAGTAAGCCTTTGCCTCGAACTTGTTCCACTCCAATGATTGGCGAGATCAAGTTTCGTATTAGCGCTCCCTTTACAGTATTTAGCGCCAGATAATTCTTCTTCTCAATCTCATCAATAACTGCAATCGCTGCAGCAGCAGCAACAGGATTTCCTCCAAAGGTGCTGCCATGTGATCCAGCTTTAAAAAGTTCAGATGCTTTGCCTAACGTGATCATTGCTGCCAATGGAAGTCCGCCCCCTAAGCCTTTTGCAATTGTGATTAGATCTGGCTTTATTCCCTCATCTTCATATCCAAACCAACTTCCGCAGCGACCCATACCGGTCTGCACTGCATCTATTGCAAGCAGAGCGCCATTTTCATCACAGATCTGCCTCGCTGCCTTTAAGTAGCCACTTGGAGGAGTTACTACCCCGGCCTCGCCCATAATGGGCTCAAGAATTACCATGGAAGTTCTCTTATTAACTACCCTTTTTAAAGCTTTGATATCGCCATATTTCACATGCTTAACTCCAGGAAGCAATGGCTTGAAAGCATCCCTCTTAGAACTCTGTCCAGTTAGCGAAAGTGCTCCCATGGTTCTTCCGTGAAATGCCCCAGTTGCGGCAACTATTCTTTTGCCGCGATGAAGACGAGCAATTTTTATAGCTGCTTCATTTGCCTCAGCTCCTGAATTGCAGAAGAAAACTCTTGCGCTCCTATCTGACGTCATTTTCTGAAGTTTCCCAGCAAGCTCTAGCGCCACAGGATGTGCATAGAAGTTACTAACATGGCTTAATTGCCTAATCTGCTTTGAGACAGCGGCCACTATGGCTGGATGGTTATGGCCCAGAAGATTTGTTGCAATACCTCCCAGGAAGTCTAGGTATTTGACCCCATCTAAATCCCAGACTTCAATACCTTTACCTTTTGAAAGAGAGATGCTGGGGGTTCCATAATTGCTCTGCATTACAGAGTTCCATTTTTTCAGTGATTCTTTATTACCTTTCTTCATGGCTTTACCAACGTTCCACCATCGCCGCTTAAGGCATCAATAAATGCTGGAAGTGATGTGCCATCAATAACCCTTGCAGATGATGCTCCAGATTCAATCGCGTTGATTACCGCTTCAACCTTTGGAACCATTCCACCTTCAAATGAGATCTTCTTCAAATCAGAGATAGTGATCTCTGTTATCAATGAAGAGCGATCTGGCCATGCGCTATAGATGCCAGGGACATCGGTAAGAAAAAGAGCCTCATTTGCTCGAAGTGAGCCTGCAATAGCCCCTGCTGCGATATCTGCATTTACATTAAGGGCCCTAGTTGAACTGTCATTGGCAACTGGAGATATGACAGGTAAATATCCCATATCTAGTAAATCATTAATGATCTTTGGATTCACTTTTTTAATCTTTCCAACCAGGCCAAACTTAGCCTCATCCCTTAATTCAACTTCTAGTAATTGGTTATCACTTCCTGTGATTCCAACTGCAGGAAATCCAGCAGCGATTAAATCTCTAACGACCGAGCGCAGCACACTTCCGGTTAGGACAAATTCAACAACCTCCATAATTTCAGGAGTTGTAATGCGAAAGCCGTTGACGCTTGATTTTTCAATACCGCGTCTTGCAAGCTCCTTATCTATCTGCGGTCCACCGCCATGGACGATTACAAATCTCTCCCCTAATTCAAAGCGGCTAGCAATCTCGCTCGCCCATTTTCTGGAGTGCTCCCCCATGGCATGACCACCAAATTTAATAACGATCATGTTGAGTAAGCCGAATTCTCGTGAACATATGAAGCAGTTAAGTCATTGGTCCAGATAGTTGCCGAGGAGCTGCCTACCTTTAAATCAATCAGAATCTCTAGCAATTCCCCAGTCATAACTACTTTGGATCTATCCTCCCCTGGCGAGCTTGATTTACAAACCTTTACTCCATTTAGATCAACATCAATATTGAGTGGATCAATTACCGCATTGGTTGTTCCAATCGCTGCTAAAACTCGACCCCAATTAGGATCTTCTCCGCCAAGTGCGCACTTAAGAAGGTTATTCCTTGCACATGCTCTACCCACCTCGACGGCATCTCTCTCACTCTTAGCATTTATTGTGGTGATTGAAATGATCTTTGAGTGTCCTTCAGCATCAGCAATTAGCTGCTTTGAAAGACTTGCAGCAACGGCAAATAGCGCACGCTCAAGCTGCTCATCTAATATCTCAACTCCTGAAGCAGCAGATGAAAGAAAGAGAACTGTGTCATTAGTTGATGTGCACCCATCTGAATCAATTCGATTAAAAGTCTTCTCACAAACTTTGGCGAAAATCTCATCGGCCACTGCCTTATCCACTTTTGCATCAGTCATTACTACCGAAAGCATGGTGGCAAGTGATGGCGCAAGCATTCCGGCTCCCTTGGCTATTCCGGTAAAACTAACACCTGAGCTCTCATAGGTAGCGATCTTTGGTTTTGAATCAGTAGTCATAATTGCTCTTGCGAGATCTTCGGTTGAATTACTGCTCAAAGCAGAGTGGGCGATTTTGACTCCTGCAAGTAATTTCTCCATATCAAGTCTTACGCCAATTAATCCAGTGGAACAGATAGCGACATCAGAGGATGAAATCGATAGCAAACTAGCTACCTCTTCTGCTGATTTATGGGTATCAGCAAAGCCATCAGGGCCAGTGGCGGCATTTGCTCCACCACTATTTAGTAAGACTGCGGAGACTTGGTTATCTTTTAGAACTTGCCGGCTCCAGATAACAGGAGCTGCTACAACTTGATTGGTAGTAAAGACTGCACTTGCGAAATTATCAGGTCCATCATTAACAATGAGAGCTATATCTTTAGCCCCAGAGCTTTTAAGCCCGGCACTAACTCCAGATCCCCTAAAGCCCTTGGGAAGGCTCTGGCTATATTCACTCTTTAGAGTCATTGCCCTATGCCCAATGCTGATAGTCCAGTTGTCTCGACAAGTCCTGAAATTAAATTAGCGTTTTGAATAGCTTGTCCTGCCGCCCCTTTTCCTAAATTATCAATGGCAACAGAGACGATTAATCTAGAAGTATGGGTGTCAACAGCTACTTGCATCTGAACTGAATTGGAACCAGTAAGTGAAGAAGTCTCAGGAAGTTGACCCTTTGAAAGTAAGTGAACGAATGGTTCATCTTGATACATTTTTACATAGCTTTTACGAATCTCATCTTCCGAAACAGTTGTTTTGGCAGTGACAGTCGCAAGTATTCCTCTTGGCATGGGCGCCAAAATTGGGGTAAATGAAATTTTCACTTCTTTTGAACCAAGCTCTGCAAGCGTTTGTTCAATCTCAGGAGTATGTTGATGTACTCCGCCAAATTTATAAGAGACCATCGAATTCATTATCTCGCTCGCACTTAGGCTTACCTTGGTGCTTCTTCCTGCTCCAGTTGTTCCACTTGCTGCAACAACAACAATGTCACCTGCATCTACTCCACCTGCCAGCACGGCAGGAGCGGCTGCCAGTGCTATAGCGGTGGCGTAGCATCCAGGGTTTGCAACCCTTGAAGACTTCTTTATTAACTCACGCTTTCCAGGCAGTTCTGGCAATCCATAAGCCCAAGCTCCTGCATAACTATCGTTGTAATACTGTTTCCAGGCTTGTTCTGATTTCAAACGAAAATCGGCACCTAAGTCAACAATCTTTACTTTTTCATCTATCTGCTTAACTATCTCAGCAGATTGGCCGTGAGGAAGGGCAAGAAAAATCAAGTCACAATTATTGATTGCGCCAATATCTGTACTAGCAAATCTCTGATCGCCATAGGTGATTAGATGTGAATGGAGATCAGTAATCTTCTCTCCCGCATTTGAACCTGCGGCGATGTAGCTAACTTCAAAATCTGGGTGCCCAGACAGCAAACGCAACAGCTCGCCCCCGGCATAGCCGCTAGCCCCAAGGACTCCGATTTTCATGGAGGCAGGTTAGCCTTTGGTGCATAGTTATGCAAATCCCTGCATAATTATGCACTATGTGCGTATCTGGGCTCCGCACTTCTTGCTGGCCATCGCCCCGGCCTTTGCGCGAAGTTCTGAAACTTCATCAGAGGTAAGAGTTCGATCTGCGGCTCTAAATACTAGAGAAAAAGCGAGCGAAACCTGAGCCTCTCCCTCCTTCTGATATCTATCAAAAAGCGCAATGCTCTCCAGTAGTTCACCTGCGCCCTCTCGAAGGGCGGCTTCAACTTTTTCTGCTGGCACCTTCTGGTCAACAAAGAGGGAGATGTCTTGGATGGCAGCTGGCATAACACTTATTGGACTGGCCTTAAAATTATCTGGAAATTTTAGAGCGTCAACGATGAGAGCAAACGCCACAGTTGCATCAGGAAGAGCAAGCGTTGAGGTTACTCGTGGATGAATCTGGCCGGCATGCGCCACAGCTTTTCCATCAACTTTAAATTCAGCGCATCTTCCAGGGTGCCAAGGCGCAAGATCCACTGCTTCAATTGAATAGTCATTTCCAGAATCTTCAATCAACTCTCTTACTAGATCAACAGCATCGCTCCACTCAACAACTCTTCCCTTGCCCCACCAACCAGAGTTTGTCATCTCTCCCGCAATTACTCCTGCAATATGAAGAGGTTGCTTAGGTACGCTCTGATAAATCTGTTTTATCTGCAACTCTGTCGGTCTCTTACTGACTGAAACACTTCCTGCTGGCTTTAAGGTTTCAATGTTTCTAAATATCGCACCACTTTCAAAGAGTGCTACCGATTTTTCTCCCCTAGAGAGGTTTCTTGCAGCTGCAGCCAGAAGTCCAGGGGTTAGATGAGTTCTTAAGTAGGGATATTCATCAGACATTGGGTTAGCAATCTTGAAAGTCTTCGCGCGATCTCCAGTGAAACCAAAGAGATCCATTTGGGATTGGCTTACAAAAGGATAGTTATGAACTTCGACCAGCCCTCTATTGGCCAATTTCAAACTCATTGATCTGCGACGCTTTTGCATAGGGGTAAGTCCTGAACTTCCATTACTTGCCAATTTCACTGGCGGAAGTTGAGAAGGAATGCGGTCATATCCAAAGAATCTAGCAATCTCTTCTGCAAGATCTGGAAGTTCGTTTAGATCTGGGCGCCAGGATGGCGGGGTAACAACCCATTTCTTTCCACTCTTTCTTAAGCTAGCGCCAATCGCCTTTAGCGATTTTTCAATTTCTTTGTCGCTATAAGTTGTTCCGATAAGTGATGAAATTTCAGAGGCAGAAATAGTGATGCTTCTCTTCTTTAGCGGAGTTTTCTTTACTGAGCTTCCGTTATAGATAGCTCCTGCATATTCGATAAGTAGTAGCGCTGCCCGAGCAGAAGCCAACTCAGCAAGCAATGGATCTACTCCACGCTCAAATCGACGCGAAGCCTCTGAACTTAGAATATGGCTCCTTGAATTACGCGCAATTGACATTGGATCAAAGTGGGCCGCCTCTAAAGTGATGCCAACAGTAAATTCACTCACTTCGCTATCAAGCCCGCCCATAGTCCCAGCTAGAGCTAGTACTTTTTTATCATCTGTTATTAGAAGATTATCCTTAGCAAGCTTTCTTTTGACCTTATCAAGGGTTATCAATTCGGTGAATTTTCCCGCTCTTGCAACTCTTAAAGTTCCAGAAATCTTGGCGCTATCAAAAGCATGTAGCGGCTGACCCAGCTCTAACATCACATAGTTGGTGATATCTACTGCAATAGATATTGGGCGCATCCCTGCTTGAGATAGACGTCTTGCCATCCACTGCGGTGTTGGCCTTAGCGGATCTACATTACTTAAGCTTCGCAGGTAGATTTGATCTGCTCCAGTTTTATCTGAAATCTGTACTGGAATTATCTTTCCCCGCTTCTTCTTTTTCTCAAGTGATGCAATTAAGGACTTTGAAGAAATATCCTTGAAGTTAAGCCCTAGCACCATTGCAAGCTCTCTTGCAGCGCCGCGAACGCTCATCGCATAACCGCGGTCGGGGTTTACTGCGATATCAATAATTGGATCATCTGCTCCTAAAACCCTAAGTGCTGGGCTACCAATCTTTGCTTTGCCATCTAGAACGATTATTCCTGAATGGTCATCTCCTAGGCCAAGTTCCTTTGAACTACAGATCATTCCATTGCTGGTCTTGCCATATGTTTCACGGGCTGAAATTGCAAAGTTTCCTGGCAGGATCGCGCCAGGGAGAGCTGCGACAACTAGATCTCCAGCAACAAAATTAGTAGCACCACAGATTACATATCTTGTTTTAGCTTCCCCGCAATCAAGCCCGACATAGCGTATGGGCTTTTTATGTCCGGTTAGCTCCTCAATAGTGAGAACTTTTCCAACAAGTAGTGGACCTTTGATTTTCTCGGCTGGATTATCGATTGACTCTACTTCAAAACCCACTTTCACAAATCCAGCGGCAATATCTGCTACTGAAATGGTTTTAGGGAAGTCAACAAACTCCGAGAGCCAAGATAATGGAAGCTTCATCGCCCACCACTTCCGAACTGCCTTGAGAAGCGGACATCTCCCTCAACGATGTCATGCATATCTGTGATCCCATATTTCACCATCAAGGTTCTTTCAAGGCCCATTCCAAATGCAAATCCAGTATAAATATCGGTATCAATTCCTGCTGCCTGCAAAACTTTTCGATTAACCATACCGCAGCCGCCCCACTCAACCCAGCGACCGTTGTAGAAGAAATCAACTTCTGCACTTGGCTCAGTAAATGGAAAGAAAGATGGCCTAATTCTTGTTGTAACCCCTGGGCCAAATATCTTTGCCGCAAAGTGGTCCAGAGTTCCTTTTAGATGGGCCATCGTTATGCCCTTATCAACTACTAAACCTTCTACTTGATTAAATACTGGGGTATGAGTTGCATCTAACTCATCAGCTCGATAAGTACGACCTGGACAGATCACATAGATTGGAGGTTTATTTTCCAACATAGTTCTGATCTGAACTGGCGAGGTATGGGTTCGCATTACAAGACCTGATGCGAGCGGCTCGATAAAAAATGTATCTTGCATAGTTCTAGCCGGATGATCTTCAGCAATATTTAAGGCATCGAAGTTGAGCCAGGAAGCCTCCAGCTCTGGCCCCTCTTGCACTGTGTATCCCATGCCAACAAAAAGATCAGAAATCTCATAAGTTAGAAGTGTTAAAGGATGTAGCGCTCCGCGAGGATTTCTATTACTAGCAAGGGTTACATCAACTCTTTCATTGCTTAAAGCTCTGCTATCTCTTAGCGCAGTTAACTCTTTTTCTTTATCATCAAATGCTTGATTGATATTAGCGCGGGCTGTCCCAATCAATTTTCCCATCGCTGCTCGTTTTTCAATCTCAATCTCTGCAAGTCCTTGATTAGCCCTTGCTATTGGCGAGCGATCTCCGACATGAGCAATTCTTACCTCACGCAGCTCATCTAGGGATTGAGAACTTTTTATTGCAGCGAGCGCAACGGCCTTAATCTGCTCAATACTTGCGTTATCTAACGACACTTGGGAATTCTACTAATCCAAGTGGCAAGAAGTGGTTATTTTCGAGCTGCCGATACGGCATACATCACCACTGAGGCAGCGGTAGCGAGATTCAGGCTCTCTGCGTTGCCTGAAATAGGAATTGCCACTTGCTTGGCTCCCAGTGTTGAGATCACCTTCGCCTCAAGGCCTCTAGCCTCATTGCCAAATACCCAGATTGCAGAGCGATTCTTTGATTCATTAGCTGCCTCTAATAGTTCAAGTCCCCCACTTGCATCAGTTCCATAGATATCAAAGGCCTTGCCATAGAGCTGTGTTTTAAGTTCCCCTTCGGAAATTGAAGTAAATAGAGGAATATGCCAGTGCGAACCTGCACTGGAGCGAACTACTTTCGGGCTATAGATATCAACGCTGTTGTCAGAGAAAATCACTGCATCAAAACCAAAAGCATCCGCAGCTCGGATCACCGTCCCAGCATTTCCTGGATCTTGAATCTGCCAGAAGTAAGCAATCTTTAACTCACTCTTTGACGCTGCAAGAAAATCTGCAAATGAATTCTCTGGAATCTGAGCGATAGCTAATAAACCTTGTGGTGTGACGGTATCAGTCATTGCTTTCATGACTTCAGCTGAGACCTCAACAATTTCAAAATAGCCCTCAGGAATTGTTGCCAGTCTGCTCATGCCATCGCTAGTTAAATAGAGGGTTGTGATTTCTTCTGGAGAAGAATCAAGGGCCTCTTTAATGCATGAGAGCCCTTCAATTACATATTGCCCATTCTCTTTTCTTGCTTTACCGCCCCGAGAACCTAAAAGAGCCTTCACTGCCTCAACATGAGGCGAATGAAGGCTCGTAATCATCGCTTTCTAACGCGAGACTTTAGGAAACTTTTACATTCTTGCGCGCTACTTCAACCAATGCGGTGAAAGCAGCAGGATCATTAGTTGCAAGCTCTGATAGAACGCGACGATCTACCTCAACTCCTGCAGACTTTAATCCTTGGATAAAACGGTTGTAGGTAATTCCATTAGCGCGACTTGCCGCATTGATACGGGTAATCCAGAGCTGGCGGAAATCACCTTTCTTATCTTTACGATCATTGAAGGCATAGACCAGAGAGTGAGTTACTTGCTCTTTTGCCTTTGTGAAAAGACGGGAGCGTTGTCCGCGATAGCCACTAGCTCTCTCAAGTGTGGTGCGGCGCTTCTTTGCGGCATGAACACCGCGTTTTACTCTTGCCATTATTGCTCCCCCTTACTTCATTCCAAGCAAACGCTTGGCAGAAAAAGTGTTTCGATCATTGGCCGTCTGATCCTTTGAAAGGCGACGGGTTACTCGAGAAGATTTACGCTCCAAGAGGTGGCGCTTGCCAGCGCGCTCGTGCACGATCTTTCCGCTTCCGGTGACGCGAAAGGTTTTCTTGGCGCCACTATGTGTCTTCATTTTCGGCATTTCTTTCCTCCTGTTGTCTTTACTTAAACTTCTTTAGCCTTAGAGGCGCGGGCGCGCTTTGCTTCAGCAAGTGCTTCGCTCTTTTTGCGCACTGGTCCAAGCACCATCGTCATGCTTCTACCCTCGCGCTTTGGAGCAAATTCGACAAATCCCGAAGTCGCTACATCTTCTGCAAGACGTTGCAATAATCGAAATCCCATCTCTGGTCTTGTCTGTTCCCGTCCTTTGAATTGAACAGTTACCTTCACCTTATCTCCGCTAAGTAAGAACTTTTCAATATGGTTCTTCTTAGTCTCGTAATCATGGTTCTCAATCTTTAAACCCAATCGGATTTCCTTAACCACAATGTGGGTCTGGTTAGCCCGGGCCTCTCGCGCTTTCTGAGCAATTTCGTACTTATATTTTCCGAAATCCATAATCTTGCATACTGGTGGAACTGCTTCAGGTGCGATCTCGACTAAATCAAGACCTGCTTCATCAGCCATCTTTAGCGCTTTATCAATCGCTACGACGCCAACTTGCTCACCTAATGCTCCAATCAGACGAATTTCTGGAACGCGAATTCGATCGTTGATACGAGGATCAGTGGTGCTGATAACTCTTCCCTTCACTAAAAGCATGATGGAAGTCAGCCGCCAGAATGAGACCAATATTTTGGTCTTGCTCTTGTTGACCAGCTCACCTAAGAGTGAGGTAGGTGGGAGCGGCTAGCTCCACTTCATGTTGGTCATTTGACCAAGGGCTAGATACTAGCGAGTGCGAAAATGAAGGTCAAAATGCGCTTATTGTCTATCCCATCTACGCTTAGCTATGGCCTTAAAGCGTTGGAATCTGGCGATGCCTAAGAGGCGCAATTATCAAAACATTACCGAGGCAGGCGCTGCCCTCTCTGATGATCTTCCCTCAAGACAGAAGCGCTATTTCATTTCGATGATGATAAGAACTGCTTGTTTTCTCCTAGCAGTTTTTACGCCAAGCCCTTATCGCTGGTTCTTTCTAGTTGGAGCAGTAACCCTTCCCTACATCTCAGTGATTATGGCAAATGGTGGCAGGGAGACCATTAGAGGTAGGAGCGCAGTGCTAAGAAGCAAACAACGCGAAATAGGTTAAGTCTAAGATTGCTTTAATGCGCCGCCTTATCACCGTCTCAACCCTGGCTCTACTACTTATCTTTGGCTGTGTGCAAGGCGCTTTATGGCAATATGAGAGATATGAAATTCGCCATGCAAATAACGAGTTAATCCGGAAAAACGTTTCTATACCTGCTCTACTTTCAGAAGATGACTTAAGCAGTAAATCAGCTTCAGAAATTGCTTGGCGCAGTATCTCACTTGAAGGAAACTTTGATCCAAGCAAAGAGTTCCTGATTAGAAATCGTTATCACGAGGGTAAATATGGTTTTGGTGTAATCACGCTATTTATCTCTGATAGTGGTAAGAGATATTGGATTGATCGTGGATGGGTGATAGCTGGCAAAGATGCCCAAACTCCCCCAGTTATTCAAGAGATTGATTCACTGCCTATTGAAATCACCGCCAGAGTCAGAACCTCTGAGATTGAGTCAAGCGTTCAAGGCAGCGTCTTTGCTCTGCCCGGAGCAGACTCAACGCCAAAGTTAGTTAAGTGGAACTCGGAACAAGACATTGAAACAGAGCCCATCTACTTTGATTTAATTTCTAGTTCAAATCCTGAAGTGACGCCAGAGGTTGCAACTGCCTTGCCAGAACTAAGCGATGGACCACATCTGGCTTACTCATTCCAGTGGATACTCTTTATATTCCTAGTGCTCTTTGCTTGGTATCTCGTATTTCGTGAGGATCGAAAAGCTCAAGCGCCGAAGCTTTGACGAGAGTAAAGCTCGGCATACATTCCATTTAGCGCCAAGAGTTCATCATGTTTGCCGCACTCTGCAATCAGGCCATTATCAAGAACTAAAATCTGATCAGCAGCTCTAATTGTTGAGAGGCGATGAGCGATAACAATACTTGTTCTATCTTTTAAAGCATTTGCTAGCGCAGCTTGAACCAAGAATTCATTTTCAGAATCTAGATGCGCCGTTGCTTCATCAAGAATTACAATTCTAGGTGACTTTAAAAGCAGCCTTGCAATGGCAAGTCTTTGTTTCTCGCCGCCTGAGAGTCGATGGCCCCTCTCCCCGACAACGGTTTCAAATCTATTAGGTAGGGAATTAATCAGTTCAAGTATTTGAGCATCTTGACAAGCCTTCTCCATCTCAGATGTTGTGGCATCAACTTTTGCATATCGAAGATTTGCCTCAATCGTGTCATGAAACATATGCGCATCTTGGGTAACAACCCCGATGCTTGAGCGAAGTGATTGAACTTGCAGATCTCGGATATCAACTCCATTTATCGCGATGGAGCCAGAGGTAACATCATATAAACGTGGTAGAAGCGCACTAATCGTCGTCTTTCCCGCCCCCGAACTTCCAACTAAAGCAGTCATTGTTGAAGGCAGAACTTCAAATGAAATTCCTTTTAATACCTCACCACTATCAACTGTCTCAGGCTTTGCTACTGATTCTAAAGAGGCAAGTGAGATCTGCTCAGCCCTTGGATAGGAGAAGCGGACTGAATCAAATTTGATGCTCAGCCCCCCACTGCTAACTGGCTTAGCATCTGGCTTATCAGAGACCATAGGTTGAAGATCAAGTACTTCAAATACGCGCTGAAATGAAACTAAAGCAGTCATTACATCAACGCGCACATTAGAGAGCGCTGTTAGTGGACCATAAAGACGAGCCAGAAGCGCGGTAATTGCAAGCAGAGTTCCTAGTGATATCTGCTCATTGATTGTGAAGTGTCCGCCAACTCCATAGGCAAAAGCAGTCGCAATTGCTGCGATTGAAGTTAGCGCGATAAAGAAGAGTCGGTTTAAAAGAGCTATTGAAATACCAATATTTGCTACTTTTCTAGCTCTGGCGCTAAAAGTTGAACTCTCACTACTTGGATTACCATAAAGTGAAACTAATAGCGCTCCAGAGACGTTAAAGCGCTCGGTCATCGTTGCTGACATTTCAGCATTTAGGTTAAATGAATCCCTGGTTAATCCCTGAAGTTTTTTGCCGACCCACTTAGTCGGAATAATGAAGGCGGGAAGCAGTAGTAAAGAAACCAGTGTGATCTGCCAGGAGAGAATTAACATCGTTACAGTTACCAGAATCAAGCTTAGGACATTACTGATCAGCCCAGAAAGGGTTGAGGTAAAGGCCTGCTGAGCCCCCATGACATCAGAGTTAATTCTTGAGATTAATGCTCCGGTTTGAGTACGGGTAAAGAAAGCAATTGATTGCTTTTGAATATGGCTAAATACTTGCGAGCGAAGGTCAAAGATTAGTCCCTCACCAATTCTTGCTGAAAACCATCTACCAATCATGTTAGAGAGGGCATCGAGAATTGCGATGAAGGCAACCAAAAGTGCTATCTGAGTAACCAAGGCAGAATTGCCTGGTATGACGCCATCATCTATTAGATTTCTAAGTAGTAGTGGAGTAGCCACAATTAAGAAAGCATCGATAACCACTGTTATTAAAAAGAAAATTAAAAAGGTCTTATAAGGAAGAGCAAATCCAAAGATTCTCTTTACAGTTCCTGGCTTTAGTTTCGCGTTCCTGACTGAAGAATCGGCTGTGAAGGAACGAAAAGACATCCAAACTGCCATTTGGGACATATCTCTACCCTAGACCAGAATCGCGAAGGAGAGGAACGAACTAGACAGTAAAGCCAATTGCGCGAAGCTGTTCACGCCCATCATTGGTGATTTTATCTGGTCCCCATGGTGGCATCCATACCCAATTAATCTTTACATCCGTGACTAGGTCTTGAAGCACTGATTTAGTTTGATCCTCAATCACATCCTGCAATGGACAAGCTGCAGAGGTAAGAGTCATATCAAGTACTGCGACATTTGAATCATCGATTGAGACATCGTAGACAAGTCCTAGATCAATTACATTGATTCCTAGCTCTGGGTCAATAACATCCTTCATTGCCTCTGTTACATCATCTCTCGATGCGCTCATCATCTACTTCCCTTCGCTACTTGTTGCCTGAAGTATTGCATCTTTCGTTGCCATCCATCCCAATAGAGCGCACTTTACTCTAGCTGGAAACTTAGAAACTCCAGCAAAAGCTACGCCATCTCCGATTAGCTCTTCATTGCCAGAATCTGTTCCTTTGCTCAAGACCATGCCCTGAAATGAATCGATAATCTTTAGGACCTCAGCGATTTCTTTGCCCATCACTAAATCCGATACTACTGAAGTGCTAGCTTGCGAGATTGAGCAGCCAATTCCGTCCCAACTAACGTCTATCACATTCTTGCCATCAGTATGCAGATTTAAAGTAATCTCATCGCCACAAGAGGTGTTTATATGTTGAACTTGAATTGTCGGATTTGGTTTTAACGCCTTATTAAGAGGGCGCTTATAGTGCTCCAAAATAACTTCTTGATAGAGAGAATCTAGTTCCATTATCGGCTCTCGAAGTACTTTCTTGCGCGCTCCACTCCATCAATTAAAGCTTCAATCTCATCAAAGTCGTTATATAGATAGAAAGAAGCTCGCGTGGTAGCAACAGTCTTAAAGCGTCTCATGAGCGGCCATGCGCAGTGATGGCCAGTTCTTACCGCGATGCCATATTGATCAAGGGCTTGACCAAGATCATGAGGATGGACTCCCTCGACAGCAAAGGAGACTACTCCCCCGCGCATCTCTAAATCTTTTGGTCCAATTACTGAGAGTCCTTTAATGCTCTGCAAACCATCAAGTGCTCTTCTGGTTAACTCAACTTCATGGGCGTGAATTTTATCAAGACCAATAGCGTTTAGATAATCAACTGCTGCTCCAAGCCCAATTGCTTGCGCCATATTTGGCACACCAGCTTCAAAGCGTTTAGGAGCATCAAGATATGTCGCTCTCTCCATTGTTACGGTTTCAATCATGGATCCACCGGTTAGAAAGGGTGGCATCTCATCTAGCAAGTTCTTCTTGCCCCAGAGGATTCCAACCCCGGTTGGGCCAAGCATCTTATGGCCAGAGAAGGCAATAAAATCAACATTCAACACTTTTACATCGACTTTGTAATGTGGAACAGATTGGCAGGCATCAAGAACAAATAGCGCGCCAACGCTATGTGCTTTTGCTGTTACTTGATCTAGGGGAACTATAGATCCAAGCACATTTGATTGATGAGTAAGGGCAACAACTTTAGTTCTCTCATTAATTAGCTCATCCATATTAGATAGATCTAAACGGCCATGATCACTTACCTTAAACCAAACCAACTCAGCTCCGGTTCGAGCAGATAGCTCCTGCCATGGAATTAAATTGGCATGGTGCTCCATCTCAGAGACAACAATTCGATCACCAGGATTTATATGAAACTTAGACCCTGGCCTAGCATTTCCAAGTGAATACGCAATTGCATTGATGCTCTCAGTTGCTGACTTTGTAAAGATGACTTCATCGACATCTGCATTGATAAAGGCAGCAACTTTTAACCGAGCTCCTTCATATAGCTCTGTTGCCTCTTCTGCTAATTGATGTGCGCCTCGATGAACTGCAGCGTTATGGTTTTCATAGAAATCTTGCTCAGCTGCGATAACTGAGTTTGGTTTCTGTGAAGTTGCTCCGCTATCTAAATATATGAGGCGGTTGTTGCCACGAATCTCTCGCTTAAGGATAGGAAAGTCCGCCCTTATCGCTGAGAGATTTAATTTAGACACGAGTTATCGCCTACGCCTTTGCGTATTGCGCATAGCCCTTCTCTTCAAGTCGATCAGCAAGTTCAGGGCCACCCTCTTCAACGATCTTTCCGCCAGCAAAGACGTGAACAAAATCTGGTTTTATATAGCGAAGAATTCTGGTGTAGTGAGTAATTAACATGATTCCAAGATTCTGTTCGCTCTTTACGCGATTTACTCCCTCAGAGACAATTCTTAGCGCGTCAACATCAAGGCCCGAATCTGTTTCATCCAAGATTGCAATCTTTGGCTTGAGTAGCTCCATCTGCAAAATTTCATGGCGCTTCTTCTCTCCGCCTGAGAATCCCTCATTAACGCTGCGCTCTGAAAAAGTGGGCTCGATAGAGAGTTTGCTCATCGCCTCTTTAACCTCTCCTACCCAAGTTCTTACCTTAGGCGCCTCTCCGCGAAGAGCTGTTGCTGCAGTTCTTAAAAAGTTCGAAACAGATACTCCTGGAACTTCCACCGGATATTGCATCGCAAGAAAGAGCCCTGCCTTTGCTCGCTCATCAACGCTCATTTCAAGGACATTAACGCCATCAAGTGTTACTGATCCTTCTGTAACGCTGTACTTCGGATGACCTGCAATGGAATATGCAAGGGTTGACTTGCCAGAGCCGTTGGGGCCCATAATCGCATGGACCTCACCAGAGTTGATTGTAAGATCAACCCCACGGAGAATCTCAATAGCTCCACTCTCGCCCTCAACGCTTACTTGAAGACCTTTGATTACTAGTTGTGCCATCTCGACTTACTCCTTAACGTTATTACTTCTTTGATATCGTGACAGTATCTCCATCACGAACTACTGCATATGTTTCAATTGCTTCAAAAGCAGGCGGAGTTAAAACCTCTCCACTTCTTAGATCAAACTCTGCTCCATGGAGCCAGCACTCAATCTTGTAATCCTTAATATATCCTTCAGAGAGGGATGCCTCGGCATGGCTACAGATATCAGCGACTGCAAAGACCTCATCGCCAATTCTTGCCACACAGACATCCTCTGAACCGAGTGTGAACTTAACTGGCTTTGATTCTTGAAGTTGATCTACTTTTATCTCGATAGATTCCATTTATGCCCCAAGAGTTTCTAGCTGGCTATCAATCTTTGACATTAAACGCTCTTGAATAGCCTCATCACCGATCTTGTCGATAATTTCGGTGAAGAAGCCTCTAATGACTAAGCACCGTGCCTCATTCATCGGGATCCCGCGAGACATGAGATAAAACAGTTGCTCATCATCAAAGCGCCCCGTTGTGCTGGCATGGCCCGCTCCAACAATCTCACTAGTTTCAATCTCTAGATTAGGAACTGAATCTGCTCTAGCTCCATCTGAGAGAAGCAAATTCTTATTTAGCTCATAGGTATCGGTTCCTTCAGCGTTCTGCCTGATAAAGACATCGCCGATCCAAACCGTTCTTGCTCCATCTCCAGCAAGAACTCCTTTGTAATTCACCCGGGACTTAGCTCTTGGTATGCCATGATCAACAAAGACGCGATGCTCTAGATGCTGGCCATCAGTTGCAAAATAAAATCCCCAGAGCTCAGCGGAGCTGCCCTGATCTGAGTATTCAACTGTTGGCAAGAGGCGAACTAGCGAGCCACCAATTGTTACTGTGATTGATTTGAAATTTGCATCTCTTCCAATAATTGCATGATGGCGCCCCATATGAACTGCCTTTGGGCCCCACTCCTGCAGAGTAATAAAGGTCAGATTAGCTCCAGCTTCAACTCTGATCTCAATTTCTTCACCAATAATTCCGTCGCCTGTATTTTCAACTATAACGCTAGCTTTGCTATGGGCCCCTGCAGTAATAACAGTTCTTGAGAACTCACCGCTATTTCCAACGTTTCGCTTTAGCAAGATTGGTTCGTTAATGACTGCTTCATTATCAATTTTTAGATGCACTACTTCAGTAACTTCGCTCCTAAGGCGCTGAACAATCGAATCAGTAGTTGTTGATTTCGCTGGAAGCTCACTTGCCTTAACAGTTGAGATATTGAAGCCGGCCCTAGCGCTTCCGAATAATTCAATTGAAATTCGATCATTAACGCTAACTGCAGGATCATGAAGGCCTGCAATGCGCTTTAACGGAGTAAAGCGCCAAGCCTCCTCACGCCCAGTCGGCGTTAAGTAATTACTTGGAAGAACGCTGCTCATTAACCGACCGAACCTTCCATCTGCATCTCAATTAAACGGTTAAGTTCAAGGGCATATTCCATTGGAAGCTCTCTTGCGATTGGCTCAATAAAGCCTCTAACAATCATCGCCATAGCCTCATCTTCTTCTAGTCCGCGAGACATTAGATAGAAGAGTTGGTCATCGCTAATTTTTGAAACAGTTGCTTCATGTCCCATCGTCACATCATCTTCACGGACATCAACATAGGGATAAGTATCGGAGCGAGAGATTGTGTCAATTAGAAGAGCGTCGCATTTCACAGTGCTCTTTGAGTGATGCGCTCCCTCTTTGATTTGAACCAATCCACGATAGCTAGTTCTTCCCCCACCACGTGCAACTGATTTAGAGATAATTGTTGAAGAAGTGTGAGGCGCAGCATGAACCATCTTGGCTCCTGCATCTTGGTGTTGTCCTTCTCCAGCAAAAGCAATTGAAAGAGTCTCACCCTTTGAATGCTCGCCCATGAGAAAAACAGCTGGGTATTTCATCGTCACCTTAGATCCGATATTTCCATCAATCCATTCCATCGTGGCGCCTTCAGCACAAATTGCGCGCTTGGTCACCAAGTTATAAACGTTATTCGACCAGTTCTGTATCGTGGTGTATCTAACGCGAGCATTCTTTCTCACGATAATTTCAACTACAGCTGAGTGGAGAGAATCTGATGAATAGATAGGAGCTGTACAGCCTTCGACGTAGTGAACATAAGAACCTTCATCAGCGATGATTAGAGTTCTCTCAAATTGCCCCATATTCTCGGTATTAATTCGGAAATATGCTTGAAGTGGAATCTCAACATGAACGCCCTTTGGCACATAAACAAATGAACCACCAGACCAGACTGCGGTATTAAGCGCTGCAAACTTGTTATCGCCAACTGGAATCACTGAGCCAAAGAATTCCTTGAAGATATCTTCATGCTCTCTTAGGGCAGTATCAGTATCAAGAAAGATAACACCTTGCTTCTCTAGATCCTCACGGATTGAGTGATAAACAACTTCAGATTCATATTGCGCTGCAACCCCTGCTACTAGGCGCTGTTTTTCAGCCTCAGGAATGCCTAGGCGGTCATAGGTATTTTTAATATCTTCTGGCAGATCTTCCCAGGAAGTTGCCTGTTTCTCGGTGGAGCGAACAAAGTATTTAATAGTGTCAAACTTAATCCCAGATAAATCTGATCCCCAGTTTGGCATTGGCTTCTTATCAAAGAGCGCTAAACCCTTTAGGCGCAGCTCAAGCATCCAAGCAGGTTCATTCTTCTTAGCAGAGATATCTCTAACTACCTCTTCGTTTAAACCACGTTTGCTATTGGCGCCGGCATCATTCTTATCCGACCAACCGAACTCGTAGTTTCCGATTCCCTCTAACTCTGGGTGGGCGATTTGGCTCATCGTTTACTCTGCTTTCTATTGCTGGTTTGGGTTTTCTCGATTTTCTTGCCTTTACTTCCTAGTTGGGGAATAAATGTTGTGCAGACTCCATCGCCATGGGCAATTGTTGCTAGGCGTTGAACATGGGTTCCTAATATCTTTGAAAAAGCTGCTGTCTCTTCTTCACATAGCTGAGGATATTCAGCTGCGACATGGGCTATCGGGCAGTGGTGTTGGCAGAGCTCAAGTCCAATTGCTTTGGGATGAACATTTGCTGCATATCCTTCATCACTTAAGAATTCAACTAAGCCATCAACAGAGTTCTTTGAGCTAGTTACAGTTTTCTTTGATCTGCGAATAATTTCATCAGCGCGATGCTTGGCAAAGCCATCAACTAAATGCGCTCCTGCGCTAGCTGCCATGTATTTCAGCGCAGAGACCGCAAGATCATCATATGAGTGCTCAAATCTCTCGCGCCCTTTATCGCTCATCACAAATACCTTTGAAGGGCGACCTCTTAGACCTGCGCTTCTAATATGTGGTTCGCGCTCTTCTAGAATTCCCTCGCCCACTAGCGAATCTAAATGGCGGCGAATACCGGCTGGGGTTAAGCCAAGGGAGGCAGCTAAGGCAACTGCCGTTGATGGGCCGTTTTCTAAAATGGCTCGAGCGACCTGATCCTTAGTTCTTAAGTCCTCAGATGGGGCTAGGGTGGATTTCACAACGCAAGTGTTGCGTAATTCATGGCCAAGCGCCACTTCAAAGCGCCCATTGGCACTCTAGGGTTGGGCTATGGCCCCCCTCGCCGATAAAGCGCTATTAAAACTCTCCACTTTAATGGTCTTTACTCAATCTGCAATTGTTTTCACCGGAGCTCTAGTTCGTATTACCGGATCTGGTCTGGGCTGCTCAACATGGCCTGAGTGCACCCCTGGCTCATACACCCCAACTCCTGATCAACCAGAGGCTCCACTTCATGCCTGGATTGAATTTGGAAATCGACTCCTTACCTTCGTTCTTCTCATTAATGCTCTTGCTCTGATGTTTACTATCTTAAAGAGCGGAAAGCGTGAGTTAAGAAAATTAGGTGCGCTTCAGATACTAGGAATTTTGGCCCAAGGAGTTCTTGGCGGAATAACAGTTTTAACAGCTCTTAATCCAGCAACCGTTGCAGTTCACTTCCTGCTATCAATAATTCTAATCGCAGGGGCCCTCTCGCTGCGCCAGAGAGCTCATGGCAAATCCCCAATTGAAATTAATCTAATTCCATTGGTCTCAAAACTTATCTGGCTTCATCTACTGCTGACAGCTTTAGTTATAGTTGCAGGAACAATTGTCACTGGTAGTGGGCCTCATGCAGGCGATAGCGCAGCTGAGCGATTTAATCTTGATTCACGGACTATGGCTTGGATCCATGCCGACCTAGTAATAGCTCTGCTTGGCGTAAGCATCGCTTTATTGATTGCAGTTCGCCTTGGCCTTACTGGGCAAGCACGCCAAGTCTTATCTGGGCGGATACAGATATTTCTAATTGTTGCCCTTGCCCAAGGAGGAATTGGCTACATTCAATATTTCACCAAGTTGCCCGAGGCCCTAGTTGCCGCCCACATCATCGGATCTATCGCGGTGTGGTTATCCGCTTGGAACTTATTTATCTCTAGTAATCTCGGCGCTAATCTGATCGCCCGGAAAGGGTTGTAATGCAACCAGAGTTAGCGCCTTGGACAGATTTAGATGAGAAGGCAGTAGCAATTGCCAGGGGCCTTGCTATGGATGCAGTTCAAAAAGTAGGCAATGGCCATCCTGGAACTGCAATGTCTCTGGCCCCAGTTGCCTATGCCCTCTTTCAGCGTTTTTTGCGCCATGACCCAAAGGATCCAAATTGGATTGGCAGAGATAGATTCATTCTCTCTTGTGGTCATTCCTCGCTAACTCTTTATATTCAATTACTTTTTTCTGGATATGGATTAACTCTTGATGATTTGAAGTCATTTAGAACTTGGGGCTCACTTACTCCAGGACATCCTGAATTTGGCCATACCTTGGGAGTTGAAACAACTACTGGTCCTCTTGGTCAAGGAGTTGCTAACGCTGTTGGAATGGCGATGGCTGCAAGATATCAGCGAGGGCTATTAGATCCTGATACGCCAAAGGGTGAGAGCGTCTTTGACCATAACATCTGGGTGATCTGTAGCGATGGAGATCTACAGGAGGGAGTAAGCGCTGAAGCCTCATCTCTTGCTGGAGTCCAGGAGCTAGGAAATCTCAAAATTATTTATGATGATAATCGCATATCAATTGAAGGTGATACTCATTATGCCTTCACTGAAGATGTCTCTATGCGTTATCGCTCTTATGGCTGGCATGTAATTGAAGTAAGCGCAAAGGCAGATGGAGATGTTGATCGAGTGGCAATTGAAGCAGCTATGGAAGAGGCGCTTTTAATTACAGATAAGCCAACTCTGATACGTCTTAGAACTGTTATTGCTTGGCCTGCACCTAAAGCTCGCAATACTGCCAAGTCACATGGCTCTGCACTTGGCGCCGATGAAGTAGCGGCGACAAAGATTGAGCTAAATCTTCCGGCGCAAGATTTCTACTTCCCAGAGGAAGTTGAGAAGCATGTAAGAAAGGTTCAGCAGCGAAGCGCTAAGTTAAAGAGTAATTGGCAAGGCAAATTCTCCAAATGGCAGAGCGCAAACCCAGAGCGAGCAGCGCTACTTGAGCGATTGAGAAAGCGCGAGCTACCAACTAATTGGAACGCAGATCTTCCCGTCTTTGCAAGTGATAAAGAAGTCTCAACTAGAAAAGCCTCTGGTGATGTAATCAATGCCCTGGCTGCAAAAATGCCGGAGTTATTTGGCGGATCTGCAGATCTTGCTGAGAGCAATAACACCACAATTGAGGGAGGCGGATCATTCTTGCCTACCACTTCCAAAATGAAGGGGGCTTCGCCTTATGGTCGAATCATTCACTTTGGAATCCGTGAACATGCAATGGGCTCGATATTAAATGGAATAGCACTTCATGGTCTTGCTCGATCCTTTGGTGGAACTTTCTTAGTCTTTAGCGATTACATGAGAGGCGCAGTTCGCCTTGCTGCACTTATGAAACTTCCAGTGACTTTCATTTGGAGCCATGATTCGATCGGTCTAGGTGAGGATGGACCTACTCATCAACCAATTGAACATATCGCCTCCCTTAGAGCCATTCCAGGCCTTGATGTCATTCGACCCGCTGATGCAAATGAAGTCGTTGCCTGCTGGTCGCAAATCGTAAAGAGAGATAAAACTGCTGGATTGCTTCTCTCTAGACAGAATCTTCCAGTAATTGATCGAAGCCTCTATAGCTCAATATCTGGGGTGGAACGCGGGGCCTATGCATTAAACGAGGTTTCAACTCCTGATGTTTTAATTATTGCAACTGGCTCTGAAGTCTCTATTGCGCTCAAAGCAAGTGAAGAGCTAGCGCAAAGCGGAATTAAAGCTCGAGTTATTAGCGCGCCATGCCTGGAATGGTATCGAGAGCAAGATCAAGGATATAAAGATTTACTAATGCCAAAATCAGTCAAAGCTCGAGTTAGCGTTGAAGCAGGTATTGCTCAGGGCTGGCATGAATTAATTGGTGATTGCGGAGTTGCCATCAGCTTGGAACATTTTGGCGCCTCAGCCTCTGCCCCTGTCTTGTTTGAAGAATTTGGATTTACTCCGGAGGCAGTAGTAAAGGCTTGCCAAGCTTCGATAGCAAAGAGTTTTAAATGAGCAAAACGCTTGCTCACATAAGCCAGGCTGGAACCTCAATATGGCTTGATGATTTATCTCGAGAGCGGATGATTGATAATGGGAAGTCGCGCTCGCTTAAATCGCTTATCGCTGAGGAATCTGTAGTTGGTGTAACTACCAACCCTGCGATTTTCTCAAGTTCAATATCGCAATCCTCACTCTATAGCGATGATTTAAAGGCTTTGGCTGCCAAGGGTTATCCAGCTGAGCAGATTATTACGGAACTTACCTGCAGCGATGTTGCTAAGGCATGCGATCTATTTAAAGAAGTATTTCTCTCAAGTGGTGCAGTTGATGGCCGAGTAAGTATTGAAGTAGATCCAAGATTTGCTCGCGATACCCAGGCAACGATTTCTCAAGCTCGAGATCTTTGGAAAAGGATAGATCGACCAAATCTTCTGATTAAGGTTCCTGCAACTATTGAAGGTCTTCCTGCTATCCAAACTCTAATTTCAGAGGGAATAAGCGTCAATGTGACAATAATTTTCTCAACTAAGCGCTATGAGCAAGTTTTAGGTGCATTCATAAAGGGATTAGAGGATCGGGCACGACAATCACTCCCGCTTTCTAATGTTCACTCAGTTGCATCCTTTTTCATAAGTCGGGTAGATACCGAAATTGATCCAAGACTTAAAGCAAGTGCATCCAAAGAGGCGTTAGATTTGCTCGGAAAGTCAGCAATTGCTAACGCCCACCTTGCATATCGGCACTTTGAAGAGATCTTGCACTCAGATCGCTGGCAAGTGCTTGCAAAACTTGGAGGCAATATCCAAAGGCCGCTCTGGGCTTCAACTGGGGTAAAGGATCCAAACTATGACCCAACCCAATATGTAATGGAGCTAGTTGCTCCATTATGTGTCAACACAATGCCGGAGCAGACTTTAAATGCCGTTAAAGCTCAAGGAGAATTCAAAGGAAATGCCATCTCAGGAAAATACTTAGATGCAGCTAGAGTCATCAATCAATTAGCTTCAATTGGAGTAGATATTGAAGAGGTGGCAGATAAGTTGGAGGCAGAGGGAATTGATAAGTTTATTAAGCCTTGGCTTGAGTTGATCGCAAATGTTGAGGCTGCTAGTAAATGATCAAACTCACTGGCTTTAAACAAGGCAGGGGCCTTTGGGGAAAGTTAGATAAAGCCACAATTCGCCTTGCTAATTGTGATCCCACCATCTGGGGCGAGAGCGCTGCTAAAGAGGCAGCGATAAGACTTAATTGGGTTAATCTCCCCGAGGAATCTCGCGAACTTCTCCCACAGCTTGATGCTCTCTCTGCTTGGTCAAGAGAATTTGGCCACGAGGTTTTTATTCTCTGCGGCATGGGCGGTTCATCTCTAGCGCCAGAAGTTATGGCGCAGGTCTATAAAAAGGAATTAACAATTCTGGATTCCACAGATCCTGCTCATGTTAAGAAAGTTTTGGATCAAGATTTATCTAAGTCTTGCATAATTATTGGCTCTAAATCTGGATCAACTATTGAAACAGCCTCTCAGATGGCAGCAGCCAATCAGCAGTTAATTAAGCAGGGCCTAGATCCAAAGAATCATTTTGTAGTGATTACCGATCCTGAATCCCCACTTGATATTCAAGCAAGGGAAAGTAACTTAAGAGTAGTAAATGCTGATCCAAATGTCGGTGGGCGCTTTAGCGCACTTAGCGCCTATGGACTTACTCCTGCTGCTCTTGTAGGTATTGATATCTCAATTCTCTTGGATGATGCTTATGAGGCATCACAATCTTTTACCAAGCCTGGCTCAGTGGTTACTCAAGTTGCGGCTGCTTTGGCTGATAAGTTTTTTTCATTTGCAGGATTTCTCGATACCGGCTCTACCGTCTCTGGGCTTGGGGAGTGGATAGAGCAGCTAATCGCAGAGTCAACTGGCAAAGATGGCAAAGGCGTTTTACCCATAACTTTGACGAGGAAAAGCAAGCTTAACTACCCAGTAATTACCTTTGATGGAAGTGGAGAAAACAGCGTTGAAGCAAGTCTTGGTGAACAATTTATTTTCTGGCAGTGGGTCACAGCTCTTCTAGGATATTTACTTCAAGTCGACCCATTTAATCAACCAAATGTCACAGAGGCTAAAGATAAGACTAATGCCCTGCTTTCAAGATGGAGTAAAGGGCGAGAGGAAATCAATCCAGTATTTGAAAGTGGCAGTATTGCAGTTTATTCAACACTTCAAGAAGATTCTGTGGCGCATTACTTAGAAAGAGCTATAGCAAACTCCAAAGGCTATTTAGCGATAATGACCTATCTTCACCGCGGCATCGATGATCAAATAAAAGATCTAGCCCCACTACTTGAGAGTAAATCAAAGCTTCCAACCACCTTTGGCTGGGGTCCGAGATTTCTTCACTCAACTGGCCAGTTCCATAAAGGTGGGCCCAGCACTGGTTCATTTATTCAAGTCACAGCAGATCCTGAAAATAATTGGCCAATTCCAGGAAGAGATTTTGGTTTTGAGACTTTGATTATGGCTCAAGCCCTCGGTGATCTGGAGGCCTTATCTAGTAGAGGCTTTAGCGTCATTCGTTTTCACTTAAAGAATCGAAAGCAAGGTATTGCAGAACTGCTTAGCGCGGCAGAAAAGATTTAATCTTCATCCTCAGCGCGTAGCTTCTTAAGCGCTGCTTCTAAAATCTTCTTAGCTTCGGCCTCTGTGCGACGCTCTTTTACATAGGCTAAGTGAGTCTTATAAGGCTCATTCTTGATTGGTGATGGTGGGTTGTTCTTATCTTGCCCAGCTGGAAAACCGCATCTTGGACAATCCCACTCAGCAGGAACAACAACTGTTCCATCTTCAGCAAAGGAAGGTTTTGTTTCATGGCCATTTTGGCACCAGTAAGAAACGTGAAAGCGCGCAATAGCTTCGCCGCGTTCAGCCTCGCCCATTGGGCCTGCGCCAACGCGTGAACCTCTGATAGCACTTCCACCAGCCATTTAATTGCTCCCTTTTCTAAAGATTGATAAAACTTTTTATTTCAAAACTAAACCAAGTGCGATGATGATGGCAAACCAGAGACCGCCGACCACAATTGTGATGCGATCTAAGTTCTTCTCAACTACAGATGATCCACCATAGGTTGAGGACATTCCCCCGCCGAATAGATCTGAAAGTCCGCTGCCTTTTCCTTTATGGAGCAGAACTAAGAGAATCATCAAAATGCTGGTAATCACCAGAAGGATTGAGAGGGCTAACGACACTTATTTTCTCCTTGGGTTGAATAAGGGGCAAATACTACCTAAAGGCGGTGATTCCTAACGAATCTGGGCGCTAGAGAACCCGGTGGAATTTGCATAGACGGGCGAACTCCTCAGCATCAAGGCTAGCCCCGCCAACCAAGGCGCCATCGATATCGCTCTGTCGCATAATTTCTACGATATTTGCCGACTTCACTGAGCCGCCGTAGAGAATTCTGGCATTTTGAGCAATCTCATCACTTCCAATATCAGCAAGCTCTAGGCGAATAGCTGCGCATACCTCTTGAGCATCATCTGGAGTGGCAGTCTTTCCAGTTCCAATAGCCCATACTGGTTCATAAGCAAAAACGATCTTCTTTAAATCTGGTTTATGAAATCCCTTTAACCCTTGGCGAAGCTGGTTAATTACATAAGTTACATGTGCTCCTGATTCGCGCATTGCTAATTCTTCGCCAATACAAAAAATTGGCACCATCTCATTATCTAATATGGCGCGCATCTTTGCATTTATTAACTCATTACTCTCGCCATGTATTGCTCGTCGCTCAGAGTGTCCTGCTAGCACATAGGTGCAATCAAGTTTCTTAAGCATCGCACCAGAGATGTCCCCAGTGAATGCGCCAGACTTTTCTGGTGAGATATCTTGAGCTCCGTAAGATAATTTGAGACGATCTCCATCAACTAAAGTTTGAACTGATCTTAAATCTGTAAATGGCGGCAGTACTGCTACTTCAACTGCATCAAAGTCACGATCCTCTAGTGAGTAGGCCAACTTCTGAGTTACAGCAATTGCTTCAAGATGATTTAGGTTCATCTTCCAATTGCCAGCAATCAGCGGTTTACGTGTGCTCATTTCTGCTCCTTAGTTGGCTACTTGCTTATCTTAAGGCTATTAGTCCTGGAAGCTCTCTTCCTTCCAAGTACTCAAGTGATGCTCCCCCGCCTGTTGAAATGTAACCAAAATCGCTATCACTAAAGCCAAGAGCTCGCACCGCAGCTGCTGAATCTCCGCCACCAACTACTGAAAGCCCTGAGACTTCACTTAAAGCTTGAGCAACAATTCTGGTCCCTGAGGCAAAATTAGGAAATTCGAAAACTCCCATGGGCCCATTCCAAAATACTGTGGCGCACTCTTTAATTGCAGATGCAAATACATGCGCGCTATCTGGGCCAATATCGAGTCCCATATGATTACTTGGGATCTGATCTGCACTAACTAAACTTGGGGATTCGTTAGCAAAGGCTGGAGCTACCCAGATATCACTTGGTAGTAAAACTCTTACTCCCAATTTTTCTGCTCGTTCTAGTAATTGCTTAACCAAGTCAACAGATTCCGCTTCAAATAATGACTTTCCAATTTCTTTTCCTTGCGCTGCAAGAAAGGTAAAGAGCATTCCCCCGCCAATTGCAAGAATATTTACTTTATCAAGTAGGTTTGAAATTACTCCGATTTTATCTGAGACCTTAGCTCCGCCAAGAACTACTCCGTAGGGACGCTCTGGAGATTGAGTTAGTTTCTCAAGAACAACGACCTCTGCTGCGATTAATTTTCCAGCAGCGTGCGGAAGTAATTGGGCTAATTCAAATACTGATGCATGTTTTCTATGTACAGCGCCAAAGCCATCTCCCACATAGAGATCGCCCAACTTTGCTAATTCTTTTGCTAAAGCTAAACGCTCTTTCTCATCTTTACTAGTTTCAGAGGCGTTAAAGCGAATATTTTCTAATAGCAGAATTTCTCCACTCTTTAAGGCAGCAGCCTTTTCGAAAGCCTCTGGCCCTACTATCTGACTTGAAAATGCGACCTGCCTTCCAAGTAGTTCTGCTAAGCGTTTAGCAACTGGTTCTAGCGATAACTCACTTTTAACTTCACCTTTTGGTCTTCCGAGGTGAGCAATGATGACAACCGACGCACCTAGTGAGAGTAGTTCCTGAATTGTCGGGAGAGATGCACGGATACGACCACCATCGGTAATAACTCTAGTTCCATCACCGTTATCTTTGAGAGGAACATTTAGATCACAGCGAAGTAGAACTCTTTTCCCTGCTGGATTTAAAGAGGATAAACCTTGAATCAAAGGCTCTTCCCAATAAAGCTCATTAAATCAACTAGGCGATTTGAATAGCCCCACTCGTTGTCATACCAACCGGCAACCTTTGCTTGATTGCCAATTGCCTTAGTAATCCCAGCATCAAAGATGCAGGAGTTAGAATCGGTGACAATATCGCTAGAGACGATTGGATCTTCGGTGTAATAAAGAATTCCCTTAAGAGGACCCGCTGCCGCTTTCTTCATTGCCTCATTAATTTCAGCAGCGCTTACCTCGCGAGATAGCTCGACTGTTAGATCGGTAATTGATCCTGTTGGCACTGGTACACGTAGAGCGTAGCCATCAAGCTTGCCCTTCAACTCTGGAAGCACTAGACCGATTGCCTTTGCTGCTCCAGTTGACGTTGGAATGATATTTGTTGCCGCAGCTCTTGCCCGGCGTAGATCTTTGTGAGGAAAATCTAGGATTACCTGATCGTTGGTATAAGCATGCACTGTGGTCATAAAGCCTCGAATAATTCCAAAGTTATCGTGCAGCACTTTAGCCATTGGAGCAAGGCAGTTGGTGGTGCAGGAGGCGTTAGAGATGATCTGATGCTTTGCTGGATCATAGGCAGAATCATTAACTCCAAGAACTAGAGTGACATCTTCATCACTTGCTGGAGCTGAGATAACTACCTTCTTTGCTCCCCCAACCAGGTGCTTCTTTGCATCTGCAGCTTTTGTAAAGTGCCCAGTTGATTCCACAACGATATCTGCCCCAACTGATCCCCAGGCAAGTGCTGCTGGGTCACGCTCTGCAAATACTTTAAAGCTCTTATTTCCAACGGTTATTGAATTTTCGTTATAAGAAACCTCTTGGCCAAGTCGACCAAGAATTGAGTCATATTTGAGTAGATGAGCAAGGGTGGCAATGTCGGTTAAGTCATTTACGGCAACGATTTCAATATCAGCCTTTGATGTAAGCGCTGCTCGAAAGAAGTTACGTCCAATACGACCAAAACCGTTGATTCCAACTTTTACCAAGATAACCACGCTCCATCGGATGGGCGACTCATGTGCCGCTGTTTTAATTTTTGACCAGGCTTGCCACGACTTTGTGGACTTGGGTAAATCCTATCAGTGAATATTTGGTGAACGCTTGCCTTGATAAATTGGGCTCAAAGATTAATTGAGTAGCTCTGGTGAGAGCCCGGCCTCGGTATCTGGAATTCCTAGATCGCTCGCGCGTTTATCGGCCATTGCCAATAGGCGCCTAATTCGTCCCGCAATTGCATCCTTAGTCATCGGCGGCGTTGATAGCGAACCCAACTCTTCAAGGCTTGCCTGCCCATGAGTAATTCGCAGCTGTCCTGCTTCACGAAGATGGCCTGGAATATCTTCTCCTAAAATCTCCATCGCTCTTGCAACTCGCGCAGATGCAGCAACGGCCGCTCTTGCCGAGCGCCTTAAGTTGGCATCATCAAAGTTTGCCAGGCGATTAGCGGTTGCTCTGACTTCTCTTCTCATCCTTCGCTCTTCCCAAGCCATAACACTTTCATGGGCTCCAAGACGAGTTAATAAAACCCCAATGGCATCGCCATCTCTAATTACTACTCGATCAACTCCTCGAACCTCACGAGCCTTTGCAGCAATTGTTAATCTGCGAGCAGCGCCAACAAGAGCAAGCGCAGCTTCTGGTCCTGGGCAGGTAATTTCAAGAGCTGATGATCTTCCAGGTTCAGTTAACGAACCATGTGCAAGAAATGCGCCCCGCCATGCAGCTTCGGCACAACAAATTCCTGCAGAGACAACTTGTGGTGGCAATCCTCTTACTGGACGTCCATGGGAATCAACAAGCCCAGTCTGCCTTGCTAGATTATCGCCCTCTCTAATCACTCGAACTAAATAACGACTACCTTTTCTTAAACCGCCAGCGCTAATTACTGCTAGATCGGAGTCATGGCCATAGATATCAGCAATATCTTTTCTTATTCTTCTGGCAGCTTGAGCGGTATCAAGTTCAATCTCAACCATGATTTTTCCAGCTGAGATATGAAGCCCTCCAGCAAAGCGCAATATCGCAGAAACTTCCGCCTTTCGACAGCAAGGCTTTGAAATCGTGAGGCGGCTTAACTCATCCTTAACCGCTGCAGTCATTGCCATGTGGGTTATCTAAGCATCTCGGCTTGAAAAATGTGGCTCAAAGTCAAAAATAATTTTTCAGTATCGTGGTGATTACTTCCTGGGTGAGATGCAAGATCTGCAACAAATACCCTTCCACCCATCGCCTCAACAAGGCCCTCTAGCTCTATTAATAGCTCAGAACGAGCGGCGATTGAGCTATCTAGTAGAGCAACATCACAGTTTAGATCTGGGGCAAATCTGCGCAAGATTCTCAAATGATCTGCTGGAGAACTACCAGCCAATTCATCCCCACTGGCGCTTGGTGAGGCATCAAGATTAAGAATTATAACTTTCTTAGCCCTTGAACTCTCAAGCACCTGACGTTGTTTGGTAACGAGAAGATGTGGCAGAACACTTGAAAACCAAGAGCCTGGACCTAAAGTAATAAAGTTCGCTTTCGCAATTGCATCAACTCCTTGAGAAGTTGGCGTCGGATTATCCGGTATTAGCCTTAAGTCTTCGAGGATTCCTCTTCCTAGCGCTACCTCTTGTTGCCCTCTAATTAAATGAGTGCCTTGCCAAGTTTTAAAAGTTCCTTCAATATCAAGAGGTTCTAGAGCCATTGGCAGTACTCGCCCTACGACTTTTAATAGCGCACCAACTTTATCTAACCCTTTTACCGGATCACTTTCGCTATCCCAGAGCGCGGTTAATAGTAAATTGCCAAGTGCATGGCCATCTAACTCACCTTTTGAGGTGAAACGATATTGCATTATCTCTGCCCAGCTTCTGCCCCATTCATCATCTGCGCAGAGCGCAGCAAGTGCCATTCTTAAATCTCCTGGCGGAAGTGAATTAAATTCTTTTCTTAATCTCCCACTTGATCCACCATTATCGGCAACAGTAACAATTGCGGTTAACTCATTAGTGATTTTTCTTAAAGCAGATAAGGTGGCAGCAAGGCCATGTCCACCGCCAAGTGCAACAACCTTGGGGTTATTCAACGCTCCCTACCTAAATCTCTATGAATCGCGTGAGCCGAAACGCTATGTTCTCCATCAATTGCGCTGCCATTAATTCTTCTTGCAAGCTCTTCAGCAACAGCAACACTTCTATGTTTTCCGCCAGTGCAACCAATTGCAAGAGTTATATATTTCTTTCCCTCTCTCAAATATCCCTGCCCTAAGCTATTAAAGAGAGCTAAGTATCGCTCTAAAAATTCACTAACGCTCTCAGCGCTAAGGACTGCCTCACTAACTTGCTTATCAAGGCCATTCATCGCCCTAAGTTCAGGATCCCAATGTGGGTTTGGAATAAAGCGACAATCCATAACTAAATCTGCATCAACGGGAAGACCGAACTTATATCCAAAGGAAAGAACATTAACTTTTAGCGAGGCTGAAGAATCTACCGAGAAAAGCTCGGCAATTTTTTTCTCTAATTGATGAACATTTAATTGCGATGAATCCACAACAAGATCGGCCCCAGAGCGAAGTTCCCTTAGTCGCTCTCGCTCCTTTTCAATACCATCGAGGATTCGGTCACTTCCCTGAAGCGGGTGGGGACGTCTAGATGATTCAAACCTTCGAACTAAAACATCATCTGAGGCGTCAACAAAGATAATTTTTCGAGATATTCCCCGCTCTGCCAACTCAGCTAGGGTTTTATTCAAATCATCAAAGAATTGTCTTCCCCGCACATCAATTACTACTGCAATTGAATCATCGCTGCTCTGAGTCAAATCAAAGAGTGGAATTAGCAAAGAAGGGGGCAAGTTATCTATTACATACCAGCCATGATCTTCCATAGCATGAGCCACAGTTGAGCGACCTGCCCCGCTCATTCCGGTTATAACTACTATCTCGCGTCCCATGTCTACATCATCCTAGATGTGTCAAGAACGCTCAATTATTTCACCTGTTGAGGTATCAACGAAGTAGCCAGAAGCTGAATTAGCAAGGCCAGCGAGAATGCTTTCAGCGCTCTTGGGTCCAATTCCTGGAAGAGCTGCTATCTCCTCAAGGCTTGCTTTACTCAGAGCTGCAATAGATCCAAAGTGCTCCAATAAAACTGCCCGTCTAACCTCTCCCAGATTATCGATTTCATCAAGAAGTGATTCCAGCATTAATTTAGAGCGCTTTGAGCGATGAAAAGTCACTGCAAATCTATGGGCCTCATCGCGAATCCTCTGCACCAAATAAAGAGCCTCGCCATGTCGATCAAGAATTACTGGATAGCTCTGATCAGCAAACCAAATCTCTTCAAGTCTTTTAGCAAGTCCTACCAAAGCTATATCTGTAATTCCAAGTTCAGCAAAGGCTCTGGCAGCAGCGTTAACCTGTCCCTTACCGCCATCAACAATTACTAGCTGGGGCGGATAGGCAAACTTAGGCCGCGGCCCTCCACTTAACTCTATTTCTGATAGATCTAAATCTTTCTCTGCTAGGTATCTCTTAAATCGTCTAGTAATAACATGATGCATCGCCCTTGTATCATCAAACTTCTCTTTATCATCGATTCCAAAGCGACGGTATTCGCTCTTCTTGGCCTGTCCATCTTCGAATACAACCATTGATGCAACAACCGAGGTTCCTTGGATATTTGAAATGTCAAAACATTCAATTCTTAATGGCAGCTCTTCCAAATTAAGTGCACTAGCTAAATCTTCCAGCGCTCGCCCGCTTACTCCAGCATCATTTGCTCGCTTACTTAAAAACTGAATTAGAGCTTGGTTGGCATTTCGCTTAACCATATCCAAGATCTCACTCTTCTCACCACGCTCTGGCTTCTTAATAGTTACTTTATATCCAGCTCTCTCTGAGAGATAATCTGCAAGAGCGCCTCCATCAAGCTCCTGATTAACTAATATTTCCTTGCCAATTTCAAAATCCTGATAAACCCGATTAATACAAGCCTCAAGTAGCGAGGAATCCTCCGGCAGGTTTGCTAAATCAATCATCCAAGAACGCGAGCTTATGACGCGTCCGGCTCTCACTCTAAATATCGAGATTGCAGCGTGGGTAATATCTTGATGAATTGCAATGAAGTCAGCGAAGATGGAGTCGGATAGAGCGCTATCTGTTGACTCACTTGCCCGCTCTAGCGCCTCTAGTTGATCTCGCAATTTTCCGGCTCTTTCAAACTCCTCTACTCTTGCAGCCTCAGCCATCTGATCGCGCAGAGTTTGAGTAATATCTGCTGAACCATCAGAGATGAAGTCACCTAGGCGCTGTGCAAGTATTCGGTGATCGCTTTCGGTAATTCGATCTACACATGGAGCGGCGCATTTTCCGATATCCCCTAGTAGGCAGGGACGCTTAGCTCGCTGAGCTCTTTCAAAGTTGCTATTTGAACATGATCTAACTGGAAAGAGCTTTAGGAGAACATCAAATGTTGAGCGAAGCGCCCAGGCATGGGTGAAGGGGCCAAAGTAGGTGACACCTTTCTGTTTTGCTCTCCTGGTTATGAGTAGACGTGGATATTTCTCATCCATTGTAAGCGCTAGATATGGATAGCTCTTATCATCTTTAAATTGCACATTAAATGCAGGGTTCTCCTCTTTAATCCAGGTAAATTCCAACTGAAGCGCCTCAACCTCGCTTCTTACTAACGTCCAATCAACTCTATTGGCGGAATGAATCATTCGATACGTTTTCTCGCCAACATTTCTTTGAAAGTAGGAGTTAATCCGATTCTTTAGCGATCTCGCCTTTCCTACATAGATAACTTCATCTTTTTCATTAAAGAAGCGATAGACCCCAGGTTCATCGGGAACACTTTCTGGGCGGTATGAAGCAGGATCTGTCATAGCTACTTCTTTAGTGTTTCGCGGAGGAACTTTCCGGTATAGCTGGCAGAAACCTTTGCAATTGCCTCTGGAACTCCTTCAGCAACGATGCTTCCTCCCCCAGATCCGCCCTCCGGTCCTAGATCAATAATCCAATCTGCGCACTTAATAACATCCATATTGTGTTCAATAACGACAACAGTATTTCCAGTATCAACTAATCTTTGAAGCACGCCAAGAAGTTTCCTTACATCTTCAAAGTGAAGTCCAGTAGTGGGCTCATCAAGGACATATATTGTTCGCCCCGTTGATCGGCGTTGTAGCTCTGTTGAAAGCTTTACTCTCTGCGCCTCTCCTCCCGAAAGAGTTGGTGCGGATTGACCAAGTCGAACATAGCCAAGGCCCACATCACAGAGCGTCTTTAGATAGCGATGAATGGCAGGAATTGATCCAAAGAAATCTTGAGCCTTCTCAATTGGCATATCAAGAACTTCAGCAATCGTCTTACCCTTGTAATGAACCTCTAAAGTCTCTCTGTTATATCTTGCCCCATGGCAGACTTCGCAAGGCACATAAACATCAGGCAAAAAGTTCATCTCGATTGTGATAGTTCCATCACCAGAGCAATTCTCACATCTTCCACCTTTAACATTAAATGAGAAGCGCCCCTGTTGATAGCCGCGCACTTTTGCTTCACTTGTCTCAGAAAATAGCGCACGAATCTTGTCAAAGACTCCAGTGTAGGTAGCAGGGTTTGAGCGCGGAGTTCTACCAATTGGTGATTGATCCACGTGAACGACTTTATCTATTTGATCAATACCGGTAATGCTTCTATGGCGACCAGGAACTATTCGAGCTCCGTTTAGCTTATTTGCAAGCACAGAATAGAGAATGTCGTTTACTAAAGTAGATTTTCCAGAGCCGCTGACTCCCGTAACGGCAACGAAAACTCCTAGCGGGATAGTTACATCAACATTTCTTAAATTATTCTCTTTCGCTTCCTTGATCGTCAAAACTCGCTTAGCGTTAATCGCTCGTCGCTTCTTAGGGATAGCTATTTTTGATCGACCTGCTATATAGGCACCTGTAATTGACTTCTTTGAATCAATCAGAGCTTGATAATCCCCTGATACGACAATCTCTCCGCCATGCTCTCCCGCTCCTGGGCCTATATCAACGATCCAGTCTGCAGTTCTAATCGTCTCTTCATCATGTTCGACAACTATTAAGGTATTTCCTAGGTCTCTAAGATGCGTCAGAGTCTCTATCAGGCGCTTATTATCTCTTTGGTGAAGACCGATGCTTGGTTCATCTAGAACATAGAGAACGCCAACTAGGCCTGAGCCAATCTGAGTTGCAAGGCGAATTCTCTGCGCCTCACCTCCCGAGAGCGTCGCTGCAGGTCTTGCAAGAGTCAAGTATTCGAGTCCAACATCAAGTAAAAACCCAAGTCGAGCATGTACTTCCTTCATTACGCGCTCTGCGATTTTCGCCTCACGTGATGCAAGTTTTAAGCCCTTTAAAAACTTCGCACAATCCTCGATTGAAAGCTCGCATATCTCTGCGATGTTTTTGCCACCTAAAGTAACAGCCAACACCTCTGGTTTTAGACGAGAACCCTTACAGGCAGGACATGGGACTTGGCGCATATAGGCTTCAAATCTCTCTCTGCTGTAATCGCTATCAGTCTCTGAGTGCCTGCGATGAACAAAAGGAATGACTCCTTCAAATCCGGTGGAGTAATTTCTTACTCGGCCATAGCGATTCTTGTACTTAACATGAACTTCATATTCATAGCCATTTAAAATTGCATCTTTAGCTTTAACAGAGAGTTTGCTCCACGGGGTATTTAGAGAGAATTTAACATCAGCAGCTAGAGCCTCTAAAAGATTTATAAAGTAGTCGGAAGATTGCCCCCCTGACCAGGGAGCAATTGCGCCATCATTTATTGAAATTGAGTCATCTGGAATTACTAGCTCTTCATCAACTTCGAGTTTTGAACCAATGCCGGTGCACTCAGCGCAGGCCCCAAATGGTGAATTAAAGGAAAACGATCTTGGCTCCATCTCCTGGAAGGAAAGGCCACAATCATGGCAAGCTAAGAGCTCACTATAAGTTCGCTCTTTATCTGCGCCTTTTGCATCAACAAAATCTAGAGTCACAAGGCCATTGGCTAGCTTTAAAGCTGTTTCAATTGAATCAGTTAGACGCTGCCTTCCTTCTGGCTTAGCAGTCAAACGATCAATTACTACTTCAATCGTATGTTTCTCTTGTTTCTTTAGTTTTGGAGCCTCAGTTAGGGCAACTGTAGTTCCATCAACTCTGACCCTTGAATATCCCTGAGCAATGAAATCTTTGAAAAGATCAACAAACTCTCCCTTTCGCGCCCTTATAACTGGTGCTAACACTTGAAACTTAGTCTCTGCCGGAAGCTCGAGGATTTGATCGACAATATTTTGTGGGGTCTGCTTTGCAATCTCTTTTCCGCATTTTGGGCAATGTGGCTTTCCTGCTCTGGCAAAGAGAAGGCGAAGATAGTCATAGACCTCGGTAATGGTTCCAACTGTTGATCTGGGATTTCGATTTGTTGATTTTTGATCAATCGATACAGCTGGAGAGAGCCCCTCGATAAAGTCAACATCGGGCTTATCCATCTGTCCTAGGAATTGGCGCGCATAGGCAGAAAGGGACTCAACGTAGCGCCTCTGACCTTCAGCAAATATTGTGTCAAAGGCAAGTGATGATTTGCCAGAGCCAGAGAGCCCAGTAAAAACAATCATGGCATTTCTTGGAAGATCAAGGGAGACATTCTTTAGATTGTGTTCTCTTGCCCCTCGAACGATTAGACGATCTGCACTCATCGCATGCCTCCTTCCTGCATCCCTCGAAGCTCTCTCTTTAACTCTTTTATCTCGTCTCGCAGACGAGCTGCAAGTTCAAATTGCAGTTCAGATGCAGCATTTCTCATCTGCTCGGTTAGAGAATCTATAAGGCCCAGTAACTCGGCAAGCGGTAAGGCTACGAGTGATTTGGCATGCACGCCAACTGGAGTTTGACTTATGGTGCGCTTCTTATTTCCAGCCAGCAAAGCGTTGGTGTCATCGCTCTCCTCAGCGATTAAATCTGTGATATCTGCAATCTTCTTACGAAGCGGCTGAGGATCAAGCCCTGCTGCAAGGTTATAGGCCACCTGCTTAGCTCTTCTTCGATTGGTTTCATCAATTGCTCTAGTCATGGAATCAGTGATCTTGTCGGCATACATATGAACTTCGCCTGAAACATTTCGGGCAGCGCGTCCAATAGTTTGAATTAGCGAGCGAGTTGAGCGCAGGAATCCCTCTTTATCGGCATCGAGAATTGCAACAAGTGATACTTCAGGAAGATCTAGACCTTCGCGTAGCAAGTTGATTCCGATTAGAACATCGTATTCACCAAGCCTTAATTCTCTAAGCAGTTCCACTCTTCTTAAAGTATCAACCTCTGAGTGCAAATATCGAACTCTGATTCCAGCATCTGTAAAGAAATCTGTTAAATCCTCTGCCATCTTCTTAGTCAGCGTTGTAACTAATACTCGCTCATTCTTCTCAGCTCTTATCTTAATTTCTGACATTAGGTCATCGATTTGATTCTTTATTGGCTTTAGAACAATCTTGGGATCAACTAGTCCAGTTGGTCTTATAACCTGCTCAACAAATACTCCCCCAGTTTTCTCCATCTCATAGGGGCCAGGGGTTGCTGAGAGATAAACCTTCTGTGGAGTTCGTTCCAAAAATTCATCAAACTTTAAGGGGCGGTTATCAAGAGCGCTTGGTAAGCGAAAACCATGCTCCACAAGCGTTCTCTTCCTTGATGCATCTCCTTCATACATCGCTCCAATTTGTGGAACAGTGATATGAGATTCATCAATGACGCAAAGGAAGTCCTCTGGAAAGTAATCAAGTAGACAGTTAGGGGCAGAGCCTGGCTCTCGAAAATCTATATGCCTTGAGTAATTCTCAATCCCTGAGCAGAAGCCAAGCTGCAGCATCATTTCAATATCAAATGTGGTTCGCATTCTAAGGCGCTGGGCCTCAAGTAGCTTGTTAGCCTTCTCTAACTCTTTAAGGCGAAGATCTAGCTCTGCTTCAATATTTGCAATAGCGCGTTTCATCGTCTCAGGTCCTGCTGAGTAATGAGTAGCTGGAAATATGAATACTTCTTTAACATCACTAACAATCTCACCAGTTAGTGGATGCAAAGTAGTTAAGCGCTCAATTTCATCACCAAAGAATTCAATTCTGGTAGCGAGCTCTTCATAGACTGGAATGATTTCAACGGTATCACCACGAACTCTGAAGGTTCCCCTTTCAAAGGCCATATCGTTTCGTTTATATTGGATATCAACAAAACGTCTTAACAAAACGTTTCTATCGATTTTATCTCCCACAGCTAAAGTAATCATTCGATCGATATATTCCTGCGGAGTGCCAAGGCCGTATATGCATGAGACCGAAGCAACAACTATTACATCGCGCCGTGTTAAAAGTGAGTATGTGGCCGAGTATCGAAGACGCTCAACTTCAGAATTAACTGAGGAGTCTTTTTCTATGAAGGTATCAGTCTGAGGGACATAGGCCTCAGGTTGGTAATAGTCATAATAAGAGACAAAGTATTCAATGGCATTATTTGGCATCAGCTCTTTAAACTCATTTGCAAGTTGTGCGGCAAGAGTTTTATTTGGCGCAAGAACTAAGGTTGGACGCTGAACTGCCTCAATTAGCCAGGCAGTGGTTGCAGACTTTCCAGTTCCAGTAGCTCCGAGTAAGACCACATCGCTCTCACCGCTATTAATTCTGCGAGTCAGCTCTGCAATCGCATCTGGTTGATCTCCAGCTGGCTTAAAACCGCTGATGACTTCAAAGGCCCGATTAGCTCTTGGCGTTGATGTAACTGCCCGCGCCATATTACAAACCTTGCTTCTGAGCTCTTGGCAGGAGCTCATTGGCCATTAACTCCTCCACCGCCCGAGTTAACTCATCGATGCTGCCATCATTTCTAATGATGTAATTAGCTATCTTCTCCCGCTCCGAATCACTGACTTGAGCTGCCATGCGCTGGGTAATCTCGTAATCCTTTAGGCCCCGCAAACGTAAACGCTCACGTCTTATTTCCTCATCTGCTGAGACTGTTACAACATAGTCAAATCTCTTGGCGCCATCACTTTCAACAAGTAAGGGAATCTGATTAATTAAAATGGCTCCGCTCGGCAGCTTTCTGGCTAGCTTCTCAGCAGCTTCTCGAACTAGCGGATGAATTATTGATTCTAATTTCTTTCGTAAATCGCCCTCTTTAAAGACAACTGCTGCCAATTTTGAACGATCAATCTGTCCTTCACTTAAAATTGAGTCGCCAAAGACGGTAATAACTTCCTCATATCCCGGGCTTCCTCGTTCAATGACTTCACGGGCTAATTGATCAGAATCGATAACTAATGCGCCAAGTTCTTCCAGAATCTCACCAACCAGGCTCTTACCTGATCCGATACCGCCAGTTAAAGCAACTCTTAACACTGCTTCAGCCTACCTAGAAAAATAAAACTGGGCCCTTCAAAGAAGGACCCAGTGATTTAAAACAGGGCAGAGTTACTCAGCTTCTGGGGTAGCAACTGAGGCAGCTGCAGCATCGGCTGCTTGAGCCTCTGACTTCTGCTTCTTATGAGCCAAGAATCTAGTTTGAGCTTCAGCGTATTGCCTCTCCCACTCCTGGCGCTGTGTTTCATATCCTGGCTGCCACTCCTGGGTTGAAGCATCAAAGCCTTCAGGATAAATAAAGTTTCCATTTTCATCATAGCGAGCTGGCATTCCATATTGAGTTGGATCAAAAGCTTCAACTGCAACATCTTGTCCCTCATTTGCTTGCTTAAGAGAAAGTGAGATGCGGCGGCGCTCTAAATCAATATCGATGATCTTTACAAACAAAGAGTCTCCAACTTGAACTACCTGCTCTGGAATTTCAACATGGCGTTCTGCTAGCTCTGAGATGTGAACTAAACCTTCGATTCCATCAAATACCTTTATAAAGGCGCCGAATGGAACTAATTTAGTAACCTCACCTGGCACTACCTGATTGATAGTGTGAGTGCGAGCAAATGCCTGCCATGGATCTTCTTGTGTTGCTTTGAGGGAAAGTGAAACTCTCTCACGCTCAAAATCAACTTCCAGAACTTCAACAGTAACCTCATCGCCAACAGCAACAACTTCACCTGGATGATCGATATGTTTCCAAGAGAGCTCAGAGACGTGGACAAGACCATCAACGCCGCCAAGGTCCACGAATGCACCAAAGTTAACGATTGATGAAACTACACCTTCGCGCACTTGACCCTTGATCAACTGATTAAGGAAAGTTGTGCGAGATTCCGATTGGCTCTGCTCTAAAAATGCTCTACGGGATAGCACTACGTTGTTACGGTTCTTATCAAGTTCAATAATGCGGGCCTCAATTTCTTTTCCAATATATGGTGAGAGATCTCTAACTCGGCGCATTTCAACAAGCGATGCTGGAAGAAAGCCTCTTAGGCCAATATCAACAATTAAGCCACCCTTAACAACTTCAATTACTGTACCTGTGACAACTTCGTCGCGCTCTTTCTTGCCTTCAATATCGCTCCAGGCTTTTTCATACTGTGCGCGCTTCTTAGAAAGTATTAAGCGACCTTCTTTATCTTCCTTCTGCAGAACTAGGGCTTCAACGCGATCTCCAACTTTTACCAATTCACTTGGATCAAGGTCATGGCGGATCGAGAGCTCTCTAGCTGGAATTACTCCTTCAGTTTTGTAGCCAATATCAAGTAGGACTTCGTCGCGATCTACCTGGACTATTACGCCAGAAACTAGATCTCCATCATTAAAATTCTTTATCGTGCCTTCGATTGCGGCGAGAAAATCTTCTGCATTTCCAACATCGTTTACTGTTATTTGAGTTGACAAGGTACTCCGTGGGGAATTTTTCTAGTAGGGCACGCACAAAGTCCGACTCCATCTACTTGTAGATTTTCTACTAGCAAAGGGGCGCTTCCTACTACGTCCGAGGATGCACAGGAACCTTAAGCGAGGGGCGTAAATCTACTTTCTAATGCGCTTATCGGTCAATTTGAGGCTAATGGGCTGCTAAATCCCAACTCTTTCCAAAGCCGATATTGACATCAAGCGGAGCCTTTAGCTCAAAAGCACTTCCCATCTGCTTTCTTACTAATTCTTCCATGACCTCATGCTCACCCTTGGCGATTTCAAAGATCAATTCATCATGGACCTGAAGTAATAGTCTTGATGATAAATTCTTACTCTTTATAGCTTTTTCAACATTTAGCATGGCAACTTTAATTATGTCTGCAGCAGATCCTTGAATTGGAGCATTAAGAGCCATCCGCTCTGCCATTTCACGTCTGCCACGATTTTCATGGTTTAGATCAGGTAGATAGCGCCTTCTGCCCAGAATCGTTTCGGTATAGCCTTTTTCTCTAGCCACTTTTACAACTTCTTTCAAATAATCTTGAATGCCTCCAAATCGTTCAAAATACTTGCTCATCAAAATACTTGCATCAGTTGGCGAAATATCTAATTGCTGGGCAAGTCCATAGGAGGAAAGACCGTAGGCAAGTCCATAGGACATGGCCTTAATCTGCCTTCTCATATCTGCATCAACTTTTGATACTGGAACATCAAATACTTGTGCGCCAACTGTTGAATGCAAGTCCTCCCCGGTTCTAAATGCTTCAAGTAGTCCCTTGTCATCAGATAAGTGGGCCATAATGCGCATCTCAATCTGGCTGTAATCAGCAGTTAATAGTTCAACAAATGGATCTTGGGCGATAAAGCAGTTTCTAATTCTTCTCCCCTCATCACTTCTAATCGGAATATTTTGCAGGTTCGGCTCTGTTGATGAAAGTCGCCCTGTTGCAGTTGTCGTCTGCTGAAACGTGGTGTGAATTCTGCTATCAGCTTTAGTTGAATTAAGTAGTCCATCAACAGTTGTTCTCAGCTTTCCAACTTCGCGAATTCGCAGAAGCGAAGCCAAAACTGGATGCTTAGTTGTTGAATAAAGCCACTCTAAAGATTCAGCATCGGTACTAAAGCCAGTTTTGATCCGCTTTGTTTTCGGAAGCTTTAACTCTTCAAATAAAACCACCTGCAATTGCTTCGGGGAGGCAGCGTTAAATTCGTGTCCAACCGACTTGTATGCAAGGGATGTCGCCTTTGCCTCTTCTTTCTCAAAGAAGCTCAATAAAGACTTCATCTCTGCTTTATCAATTGCGATGCCAGTTGCCTCCATTTCGGCCAACACATGCATCGTGGGCATCTCTATCTGGTTATATAAATCAAGGCAACTCATTGCTTCTAGTTCTTTTGAAAGCGTTGCCCAGAGTTCACCTAGGTGGGAAGTGATACTTGGATTCCAATCTGTGGAGAAGAGGTCTGTAGGTGTGTTTTCGCTTTCAACACCGAGGTACTTCTGCAGAAGGTCAGCTAGTGCAATATCTCTCGAACCAGCATTGAGTAAATAGGCAGCAACTTCAGTATCAACAGCTGCCGATCTCAAAAGCTTAGAGGAGATAGCTTTCTTTGCGCCATGAAAGATAAATCCTTTAAAGCTAGCTATCGAATCTGATACCTCACTAAGCGGTGCAACCAATACGACCTGTGGCTCAATCGAAATTGCTGCTTGGTTCTCTGAAAGTAGTAGGCCGACAAGGCCCGTGCTAGAGCTAAGTGCTTTTTCAAATTCATTTTTCTTTACATCGCGAACGCTCGTTTTTTTTGCAACAACTTGATTTACCTGCCCTCCTTTAGCAAAGGGAGCAACCCTTGCTTTGAGAGCTTTAATTTCAAGTTTTTCAAATAATTGATTCACTTTTGATATTTCAACACCGCTCCATGCAAGATCTGTTAAGTCGGGCGATAGCGGTAAGTCACTTCTTAGTTGAGTCAATTCACGATTGGTTATTACTGCAGGAAGAGCGCTCCGCAGCGCCTCCCCTGCTTTGCCTGGAACGGTATCTACCTTGGCAATCAACTCTGAAAGGGAGCCAAATTCGTGAATCCATTTAGTTGCTGTCTTCTCTCCAACTCCAGGTATTGATGGCAAGTTATCACTTGGATCACCGCGGAGGGCAGCAAAGTCAGGATATTGCTTTGGCGTTAGCCCATATCTTTCGAAAACTGCACTGGGCGTCATTCTGGAAAGTTCGGTCACGCCTTTCTTTGGATAGAGGACAGTTACTTGATCACTTACTAATTGAAATGAATCACGATCTCCAGAGCAGATATATATCTCTGCCTCATCGCTAAAGTGCTTTACAAAAGTTGCGATTACATCATCGGCTTCAAAGCCCTCAAGTTCAAAGTGTGGAATGGCAAAGGCATCTAAGAGCTCATTGATGTAGGAAACCTGAGAGCGAAACTCCTCAGGAGTGGCGGCTCTATTTGCTTTATATTCCGGAAACTTTTCTGATCTAAAGGTCTTGCGAGATACATCAAAGGCGGTTGCAATATGAGTTGGTTTCTCATCTCTGATTAAGTTAATCAGCATGGAGGCAAAACCATAGATTGCATTTGTGGGCTGACCGCTCGAGGTTGAAAAGTTCTCAACTGGCAGGGCATAGAAAGCTCTAAAGGCCATTGAATGGCCATCAAGTATGAGCAACTTCTTCTTCATCGCGCTTAATCTTAGGCATTGCCACATACAATTGCCCACATGACAGACTTCAATGAGATATTAAATGATCGTGGCCGCGGGACCCTTGATAAGAAGATGGGAATTGAAATCACTGAAGCTAGCCCGCAGCGCCTAGTTGGCAGAATGCCGGTTGAAGGAAATACGCAACCTTTTGGCCTTCTTCATGGCGGAGCAAATGTTGTTCTAGCTGAAAGTTTAGGCTCGGTTGGAACCCATCTACATGCAGGACCCTCTCGAAGAATTGTTGGAATTGAGATAAGTGCAAGCCACCACAAGAGCGCAACAGAGGGTTATGTAACAGCAGTTGCAACAGCGGTAACCCTTGGAAAAACTCTCTGCACCTATAATGTTGAGATTACAAACGAAAAAGGCGAGAAAACCTGCACTGCAAGAATTACATGCTTAATTCTTGCTCAGCGCTAGTTAATCTAGCTCGTGCGCCCCTGTTCCAAGATAAGCTGACTTAACATGCGGATCATTTAGCAAGTCTTTGCCCTTGGCTTCCTTGGTGATATTTCCAACTTCTAACACATACGCTCGGTCTGAGCGCTGTAGCGCTTGCTGAGCATTTTGCTCTACCAGAAGAATTGTCACTCCAATTTTGTTAATCTTGGTAATGATTCGAAAAATATTGGCAATCATCTGTGGGGCAAGTCCCATTGAAGGCTCATCAAGAAGGAGTACTTTTGGGTTGGCCATGAGTGCTCGCCCAATCGCAAGCATCTGTTGCTCGCCGCCTGAGAGAGTTCCTCCTGCTTGAGTGGCACGCTCTTTTAACCGTGGAAATAACTCATAAACTGTTGCAAGATCCTCTGCAACCTCAGACTTCTTCATCTTAAGGTGGTATTTACCAAGCTCTAGATTTTCAAGAACGGTCATTCCAGGAAATATTCCACGACCCTCTGGAGCTTGAGAAATGCCAAGTGAAACTCTTTGGTGGGCCTTATATTTCAAAATGTCTTCCCCATCGTAGGTGATTGTGCCTGACGTCGGATTTAGAAGCCCTGAAATGGTCTTAAGGAGTGTAGTTTTTCCAGCGCCGTTGGCTCCAATGAGGGAGACAATTTCACCTTGGTTTACAACAAGTGAAATGCCTTTTACTGCTTCGATTTTTCCATAGGCAACACGAAGATCTTTAATTTCAAGACGCATCTTCAGGTACTCCTAAATAAGCCTCAATTACTCTTGGATCATCTTGAACCTTGCGTGGTGAATCATCAGCAATTTTCTGTCCAAAATCTAGAACTACCACTCGATCTGAAACCTTCATAACTAGAGACATGTCATGCTCAATGAGAAGTACTGTGTATCCAGCATCACGAATCTTTCTAATTGTTGCCGCCAACTCAACTTTCTCTGCAGGGTTAAATCCAGCCGCTGGCTCATCAAGGAGAAGCAACTTTGGCTCTGCTCCCATTGCTCTTGCAATCTCAAGTCTTCTCTGCACGCCATAGGGAAGATTCTTTGCCAGGCGATCTGAATATTCGCCAATGCCGATGAAATCTAATAGCTCCTGCGCTCTTGCCTTGTCGCGCTTCTCTTCGCGACGTGAAATTGGAAACCCGAATAACCCTGAAACTAAACCAGATTTCTTATGAGTATCAGCAGCTGTCATAACATTCTCAAGGGCAGTCATATCTCCCCAGAGTCGAATGTTCTGGAAAGTTCTAGCTACTCCTCTCTTTGTTATCTTATAGCGCTTAACACCAGCTAGAGATTGTCCATCAAAAATAATCTCACCTGATGTTATTTGATATACGCCGGTGATTACATTAAATACCGTTGTCTTGCCCGCGCCATTTGGCCCAATCAGGCCCAAAATTTCTTTCTCTTTAACATCAAAGGTCACATCACTTAGGGCAGTAACGCCACCAAATTTCATGGTGACATTCTTTAGCTCCATTAAGGATTTGCTCATGAGGCATCCTTTTTAACAATTGCTTTTTCGCGTTTCTTTCTAGGAAGAATTCCATCCGGGCGTAGATTCATCATGATTACCAAAACTAAGCCAAAAACAAGAAGGCGTGCCTCTGATAAGAAACGAATACGGTCAGGCAGATAACCAAGAATAACTGCGCCAAGAATGACTCCCCAGATATTTCCCATGCCACCAAAGACTACGCAGGCGAGGATTAATATCGAGATTTGAAGGGTGAAGTTATCTGGAGCAATAAACAAAGTCTTTGAGGCATAGAGAACGCCAGCAGCTCCCCCAACAGATGCGCCAAGGACGAATGCCCAAACTTTATATTTGAATGTTGGAACGCCAAGTAACTCTGCTGCATCCTCATCTTGACGAATCGATTCCCAGGCACGGCCAGCGCGGCGCGCAGATAGTCGTCTTACCATCCAGATGGCAAGCAAAATAAGAATCAATAGAGTCCAGTAATAAATGCGGTGACTATCAAAGGCGTATTCAATACCAAAAAATCCAGGTGGGGTTGGAATTCCTAGGATTCCCTCTGATCTTCCTAATGCTCCAAGGTTTAGCGCCACAATTCTAACAATTTCACCAAAGCCCAAAGTGATAATTGCTAGGTAATCGCCACGAAGCTTTAGAGCTGGGACACCGAGAATAATTCCAGAGAACATAGCCATAGCAATTCCAATTGGCAGAATCTCCCAGGTATTTAGACCAGTCTTAGTTCCAAGTAATCCCATTGTGTAGGCACCAATTGCGAAAAATGCCACATAACCAAGATCTAAAAGACCACTTTTTCCGATAACGATATTTAAGCCAATAGCCATTAGAACAAACATGGCAATTGGATAAACCAGAACTGATTCGTAATCCGCTATGGGAGTATTAAGAAAAGTTCCGCCCATAAATGGCAATGCCGCAACAATGGCAATGGCGCCTACAGCTATAACTATGCGACCAACGCGTCCCTGGTTCTCCCAGATCTCTGCTCCCTTATCGCGAAGATTAAACATCATGCCCTCGTCTGGGTTAGCGCTTCACCGAATAACCCGTTCGGTTTGGTATATAGAACTAAAACAAGAACTATAAATACTGTTACAGCCTTCCATTGCGTTCCAAGGAAGAATGAGGCATAGGTCTCAAGCAGACCTAGCGCAAGGCCACCATAGAAAGCGCCTTTAATATTTCCAATTCCGCCCAAAATAGCAGCAGTAAATGCTGCAATTCCCAATTCAAATCCAATAAATGCCGAGGTATTTTCATACTTTAAGGTATAGAAAAATCCTGCTGCTCCTGTCATTAAGCCACCAACTAAAAATGTTGCAGAGATAACTCCATCGATATTTATGCCCATCAAGCGAGCTGCATTTGGATTCATTGATACAGCGCGGATGGCTTTACCCATTCGAGTTTTATTGACGAAAGTTATGAGAATTGCAAAGAGAACTAGAGCTGAGATTACGATTATGGTGTTATCTATTCGAATACCAGCATCAAAGAATTGACCAAGAAACTTCTTTTCCATGGCTCGAGGGCTTGCCACTGGCCTGGAATCAGTAAGGATTCGAACAGACTCTGAAAGCACCATTGAAACGCCGATTGCTGAAATCAAAGGAGCAAGAACTCCAGAGTTCATCCTTCGCAATCTGCGATAAGCCACCATCTCAACTAACATGGAGAGTATTCCTGAAACTAACATCGCAAAAATTAGCGCCGTTCCAAGAATTAACCATAAGCGAAAGCCAGTTGCATACTCTGAAACTTGCGTAAACTTAAATAAATCTCTAATTATGATAATCGTGGCAAATGTGCCCACCATAAATATCTCTGAATTTGCAAAATTGATCATGCGAAGGACGCCGTAAACCATTGTGTAGCCCAAGGCTATGAGGATGTAAATAAAGCCAAGGCTTAAGCCGCCAAAAGTTAGCGACCAGAACTGATCTAGAAAGTTTCCTATCAAGGCGCCTGATTCCTATCTAAAACTTTGAATTAAAGTTTCGGCAGGCCCTCTATTAGGAGAGCCTGCCGAAAACTATTTTCCTACTTTTTTTACTTTACTGGACCGTCGAACTTGATAACGCCGCCCTTAACTACGAAGCCATTCAACGCGCCACCAGCGACATCGCCATAAGCATCAAACTTAATGGTGGTGCCGGTTAGTGACTTGCCGCTGTATGACTTAACGAACTTAAGCATTGCAGCGCGAGTGGAAACACCCTTCGCGATACCGGCTAGGAAGACGTTTGTAGCATCGATGGACTCAGCAGCGTAAACGCCTGAGGCCTTACCCATCTTCTTGACGAAATCTGCTTCAAGCTTTGCATCGATTTCAGCAAGTGGGACTGTTCCTGCAGTTAGACGAACACCCTCGAGAACTGATGCTGGAGCAAGAGTTACGAAAGTTGGGCTTAGTACGCCGTCGCCGCCTGCAAGAATTCCGGTGTATCCGCTATCACGTAGCTGCTTAAAGAATGGTGCAGCCTGTGGGAAGTAACCGGTGTAAATAACAACGTTTGCAGCTGCAGTCTTGATCTTAGAGATCGTTGCAGACCAGTCAGTTGTCTTGTCAGAAACGCTATCAAATCCAGCTGATTGACCAGCAGGAATTGAAGGCTTCATGTAATCAACTAGACCAACGCCGTAAGCTGATTGATCATCAACTACGAATACCTTAGGTGATGAGACACCCTTGGTTGCTAGTTTAAATAGTGCTGGACCCTGAACCTTGTCGGTTGGTGGGATGCGGTGGAACACTGGGAATCCAATGTTTCCTGCAGCTGGGTCAGTGATTGACACGCGAGTTGCAGATGGTGAAATCATTGGCAGGTTACGTTGCTTGTAGTAAGGAAGTGCGGCAATTGTTGCACCTGAGTAAGCAGCGCCAACAAGACCAATGATCTTCTTGTTTGATGCGATTCCTGGAGCAACCTTTGCAGATTGTGCTGGATCGCCCTGGTCATCTGCCTGAACAACCTTAACTACATACTTACCTTTATTCTTTGCGTTAAAGAGTTTGATGGCATAAAGCATGCCAGCCAATTCATCCTGACCAACTGATGCTTCTTCACCAGTTAGAGGACCCTGAAACGCGAGGGTGATTGTCTTAGCTGCTGCATTTGACGCTGGTGCAACTGCAACCAGTGACGCAGCTGCTAGTGCGGCCGCTGCAGCAACCGAAATTAATCCACGCTTTTTCATTTAGTACCTTTCATTCATGATCATGCCCCCTAGGACAGGGAGGGGTGAAGGTTAGCCTTAGGTTCAACAGTGGGGCAACCGGGTGTCTCGCCTAGAGAATTACATTACTGTTACTTTTTGATGAAAAGCGGTGCATACCTACTTATTAGGAGCGGCCGAGGGGTCAATTACGGCCTTGGCCACCTCTTTCATTGAAATTCGCCGATCCATCGCAGCCCGCTGAATCCATGAGAATGCCTCAGGCTCTGAAAGGTTCAGGGCTTTCATCAAAATTCCCTTAGCTCTGTCAATTAACTTTCTACTCTCAAGTCTTTCGTGAAGGTCGCTAACCTCAAGTGCTAGAGATTTCATCTGTCTATGACGACTAATTGAGATCTCAATTGCTGGGATTAGATCATTTATTGTAAATGGCTTAACAACATATGCCATAGCTCCAGCTTCACTTGCCCGTTCAATTAAATCTTTTTGGCTAAATGCAGTCAGCATTAGAACTGGAGAAATCTCGATTATCTGACTAGCAGCAGAGATCCCATCAAGGATTGGCATTTTCACATCTAGAATTGCTAAGTCAGGTTTTAACTCTCTTGCAAGATCAATAGCTTCTTGTCCATTGCTTGCCTGGCCAACTACTTCATATCCCGACTCACTTAGCATTTCAACTAAATCCATACGGATTAAAGTTTCATCTTCAGCAATAAGGATGCGATGGGATCCAGATTTAATATTGATATTCACGTGCCTCGAGTCGGATTTGAACCGACACTATGCGGTGTTTGAGACCGCCCTCTCTACCGTTGGAGTACCGAGGCTAGATTTAATTGAAGATTATTCTAGCGATAGGCAGGAGCAACGCCACTAACAGCATCTCCCACCTTATGAACGCGCATCGCATTGGTTGAGCCAGGAATTCCTGGAGGGGAACCAGCAACAATCATGATTAACTCACCAACAGCTACTCGCTTACTTTCAATCAAAATGGTATCTACCTGCTTAACCATCTCATCGGTAGTAGTAACTAACGGGGTTAGAAGGGGTTCAACCCCCCAAGTAAGTGCCATCTGGTTATAAGTAGCAGTATCAGGGGTGAGTGCCAAAATTGGAATCGGTGATCTAAGTCTTGACATTCTTCGCGCTGAATCCCCACTCTTTGTAAATGCCGATAAGACTTTTGCCCCAATTGTTAGGCCAACCTCAGTAGCAGCCTTTGTTATCGCCCCACCTTTAGTTTTTGGGTTGTGTTGCAAGGCTGGAATTAAATGAAGCGCTTCATTCTCAGTCTTTTCAATGATTCGAGCCATAGTTGATACTGCCTCAACGGCAAATGCTCCCACGCTAGTCTCACCTGAAAGCATCAAGGCATCAGCGCCGTCAAGAACAGCATTAGCGCAATCTGTAGCCTCAGCTCTTGTTGGACGAGAGTTATTAATCATTGAATCAAGCATCTGAGTTGCAACAATTACTGGCTTTGCATTCTCCCTAGCAAGGGTGATGCATCGTTTCTGCACAAGTGGAATATCTTCAATCGGCATTTCAACGCCAAGATCGCCGCGAGCAACCATGATTCCATCAAATGTTAAAACTATCTCCTCTAGATTATCGACCGCTTGAGGTTTTTCAATCTTGGCAATAACTGGAATGCGATGGCCCACCTCATCCATGATTTTGTGGACATCGTCGATATCTTTTGCAGATCTTACAAATGATAAGGCTATCAAGTCAGCGCCTGCTTTAAGCCCCCAGCGCAGATCTTCAATATCTTTCTCACTCATGGCAGGAACAGATACTGCAACTCCTGGAAGATTAATTCCTTTGTTATTGGAGACAAATCCTGGCTCAATAACTTTCGTTATTACATCGCTACCTTTTACCTCAATAACCTGAACTGTTACTTTGCCATCATCGATAAGGATAAGGTCTCCAGCCTTGCAATCACCGGGAAGTCCTTTATAGGTAGTTGATACACGAGACTTGTCGCCAGCAATATCATCGGTGGTAATTGTAAAAGTATCTCCACGAACTAACTCATGAGGACCGTTTTCAAATCTTCCTAGGCGAATCTTTGGCCCTTGAAGATCAACCATGATTGCAACAGGCTGCTTAACTCGCGCAGCCTCAGCCCTTACTAAATCTAGACGGTTTTGATGTTCTTCATATCCACCATGGGAGAGATTTAGCCTTGCCACATTCATTCCAGCTCGAATTAGCTCAGAGACTTTTTCAACGCTCTCAACTGCAGGGCCCATGGTGCAGACAATTTTGGCGCGGCGCATGTGCTTACTTTATTGCCTTATTTGGCATAAGAGTAATTGGCAAGGAATTAAACCGTTAGTGGTCGAGCAGTTGGCTCAATCGGCGATGGCAACTGCGTATGTCCCATTAGATCTGCATCTACTGCGGAAGCAGCGCTTCTCCCCTCTGCAATCGCCCAAACAATTAGTGATTGACCACGGCCTCCATCACCGCAGATATATACCGAATCAACGTTGGTGCGATATGAATTATCACGAGCAATGTTTCCACGAGGATCAAGTTTTAACTCGAGCGCCTTTACTAATTCATTCTTCTCGGGTCCAGTAAAGCCCATGGCTAGTAAGACCATATCTGCTGGAAGATCCCTAGAAGTTCCTGGAACTTTTTCAAACTTTCCATCAACATACTTCGTCTCAATAATTTTCAATGCGGTTAATTGCCCAGCGCTATTGCCAATAAATTCTTCAGTAGAAATTGAATAAAGCCGCTCGCCTGATTCCTCGTGGGCGCTACTTACTCGGTAAGTCATTGGGTAAGTTGGCCATGGCTGTGAGTCAGGGCGCTCATCACTTGGCCTTGGCATAATCTCAATTTGAGTAACACTTGCAGCTCCCTGACGAATTGCAGTGCCTAGACAATCAGCGCCAGTATCGCCGCCTCCCAAAATGATTACATTCTTGCCCTTAGCATTAATCGGTGGCTCAGAAGGTAATTCATTGAGGGCTTGCTTGTTTCCCCATGGCAGATATTCCATCGCTTGATAAACCCCATTAAGTGATCTTCCGGGGATATCGAGTTCACGCCATTGGGTCGCACCTACAGCTAAAACTATTGCGTCATATTTAGCACGAAGCTCTGCAGCGCTGATATCAACTCCGACATTAACTCCTGCTCTAAATCTTGTACCTTCGCGCTGCATCTGGTTTATACGGCGATCTAGAATTGCTTTCTCCATTTTGAATTCTGGAATGCCATAGCGGAGTAATCCTCCAATTTTCTCGCCTTTTTCATAGACCACAACGGTATGACCTGCTCTTGTTAATTGCTGGGCTGCGGCAAGACCTGCCGGCCCTGAGCCAATAACTGCAATAGTTTTGCCAGTCATTCGATCCGGTTGCAGCGGCTTCACATTTCCACTTTGAAATCCCTCTTCAACAATTCTTAACTCAACTTGTTTAATAGTCACTGGATCTTGATTAATTCCTAGAACACAAGCTGTTTCGCAGGGAGCAGGACAGAGTCGTCCAGTAAATTCAGGGAAATTATTAGTTGCGTGGAGGCGATCTAGCGCATCTACCTTTTCATTACGCCAAATCAAGTCATTCCACTCTGGAATTAAATTTCCTAATGGACAGCCCTGATGACAGAAAGGAATTCCACAATCCATACACCTTCCTGCCTGCTTCTGCAGAGATGAGAACTCCTGCTCTTCATAAACCTCACGCCAATCTCTGATTCGAACATCTACTGGACGACGTTTTGGAACTTCTCTGCCAGTATTTAGAAAGCCACGGGGATCAGCCATTTAGCGCCTCCATAATTGCATCATCTGATGATTTTCCTTCGCGCTCTGCTCTATCAATTACTGCCAGCACCTTGGCATAATCCCTTGGCATTACAAGTGAGAATCTCTTCAATGCTGCCTGCCAATCGCCAAGTAATTCATGAGCAATCAATGAACCAGTCTCTGCATAGAAACGAGAGAGTATGGATTTGAGTTTCTCCTCTTGATCTTTAGGGATAGATAAAACGTCAACCATCTCGGTATTTACTAGCGATGGGATTAAATCAAGAACAAATGCTCGGCCACCTGACATGCCAGCGGCAAAGTTTCGCCCTGTTTTACCAAGAACGACCACAGTTCCGCCAGTCATATATTCACAGCCGTGATCGCCAACACCTTCAACAACAGCTAGCGCTCCAGAGTTTCTTACACAGAATCTCTCGCCCACTATTCCTCTTACAAAAATTTCACCCTGCGTAGCGCCATATCCAATAACATTTCCGGCAATTACATTTTCATGGGAGGCAAACATCGCCTTCTCATCAGGGCGCAGAATTACTCTACCCCCAGATAGCCCCTTTCCAAGATAATCGTTGGTATCTCCATAGAGGCGAAGAGTGAGCCCACGTGGAATAAATGCTCCTAGCGATTGACCTGCAGAGCCATGGAAGGTGATATCAATAGTGTCATCGGCAAGGCCCTGTCCGCCATGTTTTCGAGTAATTTCAGAGCCCAGCATCGTTCCAACTGTTCGATTACCATTTCTAATTTTCATCTGCAATTTAATTGGAGACTTACTTTCTAAGGCGCTCTGTGAAAGTTTTATTAGCTCATTATCTAGAGCAGCTTCAAGCCCATGATCTTGAGTTGTCGTATTTCTACGCGCAGATCCTGAAGTTGGTGCTGGCGCAGCAAGAATTGGTGATAAATCAAGTCCACTTGCCTTCCAATGCTCCACTGCAGCAGAAGTTTCTAGGCTTTCAACTGCGCCGACTGCTTCGCTAAGGCTTCTAAAACCTAGGTTTGCAAGAATCTCTCTTACCTCCTGGGCGATGTATTCAAAGAAAGTCTCAACAAATTCTGGCTTTCCAGTAAAACGCTTTCTTAGCTCTGGATTTTGAGTGGCAACACCAACTGGGCAGGTATCTAAGTGACAGACTCGCATCATCACGCAACCTGAAACCACGAGAGGAGCGGTAGCAAAACCAAATTCTTCTGCTCCGAGCAGAGCGGCGATAACCACATCTCTTCCTGTCTTCATCTGGCCATCGGTTTGAACCACGATGCGATCTCTTAGCCCATTTAGCATCAAAGTCTGTTGGGTTTCAGCAAGACCAAGCTCCCACGGAGCGCCAGCATGTTTTAGCGAAGTCAGCGGAGATGCTCCAGTTCCACCATCATGGCCAGAGATTAAAACTACATCGGCATGCGCCTTGCTAACTCCTGCAGCAACAGTGCCAACTCCAACTTCAGCAACAAGTTTTACATGGATGCGCGCTCTATTGTTTGCATTCTTTAAGTCGTGAATTAATTGTGCTAAATCTTCAATCGAGTAAATATCATGATGTGGCGGTGGTGAGATTAAGCCAACGCCAGGAGTTGAATAGCGCACCTTGGCAATCCAGGGATAAATTTTATTTCCAGGCAATTGCCCACCCTCGCCAGGTTTAGCTCCTTGTGCCATTTTTATCTGAATATCATCGGCGTTTACTAAATATTCACTTGTTACGCCAAATCTTCCTGAAGCAACTTGCTTGATTGCAGATCTTGCTGAATCTCCATTGGCTTGAGGAATGAAACGCTCAGGATCTTCGCCGCCTTCTCCAGTATTTGATTTAGCGCCAATTCGATTCATAGCAATTGCTAGCGTTTCATGAGCTTCTTGCGAGATTGAGCCATAGGACATAGCTCCAGTTGAAAACCTCTTAACAATTTCTGAAACTGGCTCCACTTCATCTATAGCCACTGGTTTTCTTAGCCCCTGCCTAAAGGTGAAGAGACCACGAAGTGTCATCAAAGACTTAGATTGATCATCTACGCGCTTGGTATATCTCTGGAAGATGTCATAGCGCTTTGATCTTGTGGCATGTTGGAGAGCAAAGACAGTCTCTGGATCAAAGAGGTGTGGTTCGCCATCTCTGCGCCATTGATACTCCCCACCAATAGGAAGTCGTTTAGATCCTGGAACTTCTCCCCCAGACGGATAGGCGATGTGATGGCGCGCAATTGTTTCTTGTGCGATTACTTCGAGATCTACTCCACCAAGGCGCGAAGTTGTTCCAACAAAGTATTCATTGACTAATGCTTGTGACAATCCGATAGCTTCAAAGACTTGCGCTCCGGTGTATGAGGCAATCGTTGATATTCCCATCTTGGACATCACCTTCAAAACGCCTTTGCCCAATGATTTAATTAAGTTTTTAACTGCCTTCTCAGGAGTAATTCCTGTAATAACTCCTGTTAAAACTAAATCCTCAGCGCTCTCCATGGCTAGATATGGATTTACCGCAGCTGCTCCGTAACCAATTAAAAGCGCAACATGATGAACTTCTCTTACCTCACCACTTTCAACAACTAAGCCAACTTTAGTTCTCGTTTTCTCGCGAATTAAGTGATGATGCACTGCCGATGTTAAAAGTAGGGATGGAATCGGTGCGTTCTCTGCATCGCCATCACGGTCAGAGAGAACGATAATTCGAGCTCCTTGAGAGATTGCCTCAGAGACCTCAGCTCGAATCTCCTCAATTCTCTCTTGCAAGCCGTGGCCACCGCTAGAAATTGGGAAGAGGCCGCGTATTACATAAGTAGATAGCCCTGGATGATTATTATCAGCGTTGACGTTAATTATTTTTGCAAGCTCATCATTATCTATAACTGGAAAGGCCAAAGAAATCTGTCTACACGATGCTGGGCCAGGATCAAGAAGATTATGTTCTGGACCAATAGACCCACCAAGTGAGGTGACTAGCTCCTCTCTTATCGCATCAAGTGGTGGATTAGTGACTTGAGCAAAGAGCTGCGAGAAGTAATCAAAGAGGAGTCTTGGCTTAGCAGAGAGAGCTGCAATCGGAGTATCAGTTCCCATGGATCCGATTGGTTCAATTCCACTTTTTGCCATCGGGGTAACAATCATTCTTAACTCTTCTTCGGTATAACCGAAGGCGCGCTGTCTTCTTAAAACCGAGGAGTGCGGATAAATGATGTGCTCTCGTGCTGGTAGATCTGAGAGGCGCACAATTCCGGCATGGAGCCACTCTCCATATGGCGCGTTAGTTGCAAGGCTCTGCTTAATCTCATCATCTTCAATGATGCGACCAGATTGGATATCAACAAGGAACATGCGACCTGGTTGAAGTCTTCCCTTGCGAATAATTTTTTCTTGCGGAATCTCTAACACTCCAACTTCACTTGCCAGCACAACCAACCCATCATCTGTTACCCAGTAGCGAGATGGACGCAATCCATTTCGATCCAATACTGCGCCAATCTGCTTTCCATCTGTGAAGGTGACGCAGGCTGGTCCATCCCATGGCTCCATTAAAGATGCATGGAAACGATAGAAGTCTTTTAACTTCTCAGGCATCGTTTCATGATTCTCCCAAGCCTCTGGAATCATCATAAGAATGGAATGAGCAAGGCTGCGCCCGCCCAGATAAAGAAGCTCTAACACTTCATCAAAGGAGGCCGAATCACTTCCTGAAGGATCAACTATTGGAAATAGTCGAGAGATATCGCCAGGGATCAGATCGCTTTCAAGTAGCGCTTCACGAGCTGCCATCCAATTTCGATTACCTCTTACCGTATTTATCTCACCATTATGAGCGATGAATCGATAGGGATGGGCAAGCGGCCAAGATGGAAAAGTGTTGGTAGAAAATCTCGAATGAACTAGAGCAAGAGGTGATACTAAACGCGGATCTGAGAGATCTGGAAAGAATTCCTCTAATTGCCCTGTAGTTAGCATTCCTTTATAGACAATCGTCCTACTAGAGAGCGAAGTAAAGTAAATTGAGAGTTCATGCTCAACTCTCTTTCTAAAGCAGAATGCTCTTCGATCTAAATCTAAGTCACTAACTCCATCCTGGGATGAAACAAATATCTGTTCAAATTCAGGCATTACCGATAAAGCTGTAGCTCCAAGAGAAGTTGAGTTAATTGGCAGCTGGCGCCAACCAAGGACTTTTAGATTTTCCTCACTTGCAATCTGCTCAATTCGTGTTTTATTCGCAAAATTCTTTGGCAAGAACACAACTCCAGCTGCATAGCTAAGCGGCGCTGGCAACTCAAATGGGAGAACTGCGCGGAAGAATTGATCAGGAATACAAATTAGAATTCCAGCACCATCACCGCTATTGACTTCAGCTCCTGATGCGCCTCTATGTTCTAAGTTTCTTAAGGCAACTAAACCTTTTGCAATGATTTCGTGAGTTGCAACTTTGTTGAGGGTAGCCACCATCGCAACACCGCAAGCATCATGCTCGTTGGCAGGATCATAGAGACCTACTGCCTTCGGTAGAGATGAGAAGACCACTTATCGCTCCCACAAAAAATAGACTGCTTCGAATTTTTTTCTTAATTTGCTTTCGAAGTTACTGGGACAACGACGGCCCTTAGAGGAGCATTAATCTATCAAGAAGTTGCTTTTTTGGCGCGTGCTAGAGCCCAGAGATATGGGCAATCTGACCTACTGATGCCGTAATTGCCATTCCTATAGCGCCACCGAGCAGGATTCGAAGGGTTGGTCGCCATATCTTTGACCCGGAAGTCTTTGCGCTAATTACTCCGGCGATGAGTAAGCCAAAGAATGTAATTGCAACAATTGAAACTGCTTTCCCGCCAAGACTTGGCGCAAGAGCTCCAATAAGAGGAATGGCTCCTCCAAGTGCGAAGCTAAGAGCAGAGGCAATTGCTGCCTGCATTGGACGAGCCTTAGTTAATTCATATTGGCCCAACTCATCTCGCAGGTGAGCACCCAGTGCATCATGGGCATGTAGTTCTTGCGCTACTTTCTCAGCTGTTGCTCTAGATAGACCTCTAGATTGATAAATTTGAGTTATCTCTTCTAATTCTCCTGCTGGATCAATTAGATGATGCTCTAGTTCCAAGATTCGATCCGATTCCTCAATATCGTTCTGTGATCTAACCGAGACATATTCGCCAACAGCCATCGACATCGCTCCCGCTGCAATTCCTGCTAGACCAACTGTTACTACAAAGTCATTTTGTTGAGCTGAAACAATTCCAATCATTAACGCTGCCGTTGAAACTAACCCATCATTAACACCTAATACCGCAGCTCTTAGCCACCCTGATCTATGAGTGCGATGCTCAGAATTTCTTATTTCTGATTCAGATTGGCTCACGACGTTACTTTACACTCGATTCTTTTGGTAATTGATTTTGACGCAAGTAGATAAGAGAGGCAAATAGCAGAACCACGCTGGTCCAAACATTAAGCCTGACACCAAAAATTAAATTCGCTTCATCGATTCTAATCGTTTCAATCAGAGCTCTTCCTAGACAGTAAAGGGCGACGTAGAGGGCAAAAATTGAACCCGGAGCCAACTTCCCACTAGATCCCACTTTGATCAAAATTAAGGCTGCGATAAAGCACCAGATCGATTCATATAAAAACACCGGATGAAATGTCTCGACGCTGGAGTATCCAATCGGGCGATAGGAAGCTGGAATTTCAAGGGCCCATGGCGCATTTAGCTCACGTCCGAAGAGTTCTTTATTAAACCAATTTCCCCAACGTCCAATTCCTTGCGCAATCAATAACCCTGGAGCAAGCGCGTCAGCAAAGCTTGCAAAGGAAACATCACCTCGAGATTTATTCCTGCGATATCCAATAAATGCGCCAAGAAGTCCAAGAGAAATTGCGCCCCAGATTCCAAGTCCACCTTGCCAGATGTAGAGCGCACTTAGCGGATCACCATTTGTTCCGAAATATGCCTGCGGTGAGGAAATTACGTGATAGAGGCGACCACCAATAATCCCAAATGGAACTGCATAGATTGCAACATCACTAACTACGCCTGCTCTACCACCGAGTGCGACATACCTTCTATTCCCAATGTATACAGCAGCTACGATCCCAGCGATGATGCTTAGCGCATAGAAATGAAAAGTTAGTGGACCAATCTCTATTTGAGACTGAGTTGGAGAAGGGATAGCAGCAAAGATCACTGCTTAGCTGCTTCGACCGCCGCCTTAAACTCCTCTAATCTAAATTCAGAGGTGGTGCGATTCCATGGCTTGCCGTTAATAAATACAGTAGGAGTTCCTTCAACGCCATTTTTCTTCATCGACGATGCTACGTTTTCAACTACATCACCTGATTCATTCTTATTGACGCAGTTAGCAAAGCTCTCACTTGTTATTCCAAGTCGCGTTCCAATTTCAACTAGATTCTTGTTAGAAAATAGCCCACTGTTCTCCCTGCCTTGGATATCAAAAAGCGCTCTGTGATACTCAATAAATCTTCCTTCAGGTACTGCGCAATTTGCAGCATTGGAGGCGCGAACTGACTCCTGCCCCAGGAATGATGCCATGTGATAGGTAACTTCTGCCTGCTTCTCTCTAATTAAAGTCTCTAGGTAATCACCCATCGCATCTTCAAAGAACTTGCAATATGGGCATTGAAAATCTTCCCAGATATCAATTTTTAGTGGGCTATCGGCGTTAAAGACCACGCCATAATCTGCCTCTGGAGAAATCGTTGGAGTTAGAGGATCACCATTGTTAGCACTTGAGATGCTCTCAATCGATGCAGGAAGAGCAACGCTAGAACCAGATCTCTTATCCAAAACAGTGAAGACAACTCCAGATAAGACCACAAGTACAATCATGCCAATCACGATATTTCTAGTGACAGTATCTCCAGATTTAGCAGAGTTACTTACTTTTCTTTGGCGCGGCTCTTTTGGCACTATTCCTACTCCTTTAGATTTTCCTAACTACCTTTGGCTATAAGTCTAAACCAAGTTCTAGAAACTAGCCGACTTGGCCCTGTCTGACCCCATCAGACAACTCGCGGGCTAGCAAGGTAACGTTTTTGCATGATTGGGTGATATTCGGAGCCTGTAGTACTAACTTAATAAATGCTGAGCCCACAATGACCCCATCGGCAAACTTTGCAACATCTGCAGCCTGCTCTGCAGTGGAAACTCCAAGGCCCACCGCGATCGGAAGATCTGTAACCTTGCGAAGTCTTGCAACTAATTTACTGGCGCTATCTGCAAGAGAGTTTCTTGCTCCAGTTACTCCCATAAGACTTGCTGCATAAACAAAGCCGGAGCACTTATTCGCAACTTTAGCTAATCTTGAATCATCTGTGCTGGGAGCAACAACATAAACGCGATGCAAGTCATTTCTCTCAGTCTCATCAATCCAATCACCTGATTCTTCAATGGTTAAATCCGGAGTTATGACTCCAACTCCCCCCGCGCTAGCAAGAGCTTCTGTGAATTCCTTAACACCATAACGTTCGATGGGATTCCAATAAGACATCACTAAAGATGGAACACTCACGCTAGAAACCACTTCCAAAACTTCTTTAGCTCCAGTCTTATTTCTCAATGCCACTTCAGCAGCTTCTTGAATTATGGCTCCATCCATAACTGGATCGCTATATGCAAAACCCACTTCAACTATGTCAACTCCGCCAGCAATTAGCGCCCTTATTAATTCTTTAGATCCTTCAAGGGTTGGAAAACCCGCTGGCACATAACCGATAAGGACTGCTCTTTTTTCGCTCTTGGCTCGAGCAAAGACTTGCGCCAAACTCTCTTTACTCATTGAGTGCAATATTCCTACAGTGGAATTCCAAAGTACTGCGCAGCTGTTTGTACATCTTTATCGCCGCGTCCTGAGAGATTAATAAGAAGGATTGCGCCACTTCCCAATTCATTTCCAACTTGAAGCGCTCCAGCTAGTGCGTGCGCTGTCTCGATCGCTGGGATTATTCCCTCACTCTGTGAAAGAAGCGAGAAGGCATGCATAGCTTGATCATCGGTAATTGCGCGGTACTCAGCTCGTCCAATGTCATGCAAGTAGGCATGCTCTGGACCTACTCCTGGATAGTCAAGGCCAGCAGAAATTGAATGAGACTCGATGGTTTGCCCATCACTATCTTGAAGTAGATAAGACCTGGTGCCATGAAGAACTCCAGGTGTCCCACCCACAATAGTTGCAGCGTGTTTACCACTTTCAACTCCGGCACCACCAGCTTCTAAACCAATCAACCGCACACCTGAATCATCAATAAAGGGGTGGAAGATTCCTATCGCATTAGATCCTCCACCAACACAAGCTAAAACTGCATCTGGAAGCCTGCCGGTCATCTCTAATACTTGCTGCCTTGCTTCAATTCCAATTATGCGATGAAAATCTCTGACCATAGTTGGGAAAGGATGTGGGCCAGCAACAGTTCCTAATAGGTAGTGAGTAGTTGAAACATTAGTTACCCAATCCCGCATCGCTTCATTAATTGCATCTTTTAGAGTTCTAGAACCAGTTGTCACTGGAATAACCGTTGCGCCAAGTAACTTCATTCTGGCAACGTTTAGAGATTGGCGTTTTGTATCTTCCTCGCCCATATAAACCACACACTCAAGACCAAGCAAGGCTGCTGCAGTTGCTGAAGCAACACCATGTTGGCCCGCTCCAGTTTCAGCAATGATTCGCTTCTTGCCCATTCGTTTGGTGAGAAGTGCTTGACCAAGAACATTATTTATCTTATGGCTCCCGGTGTGATTCAAATCTTCACGCTTTAAAAGAATTCTTGCATTTCCAGCATGCTCGGCAAATCTATTAGCCTCAGTAATTATTGATGGCCGACCGGTATAGCTCTTATGTAAATGGTTGAGTTCTCTTTGAAACTCAGGATCTTTAGAAGCCGAGTTATGAGCTGCCTCTAATTCATCCAGCGCACCAATTAGAGCTTCTGGGACAAAGCGCCCACCATAAGGGCCAAAATGGCCAACAAGTTCAATGCGCTCCATAGCCTTTAGTCTACTTTCCTTGACGAGTTTGCGACATTTAAGAATTCGCGAACGCCATCGGCAGGATTTTCTGATTTAACTAGAGCCTCTCCTACCAATATCGCATCTGCTCCGGCAATCAAAGCACTTTGCCCATCACTTGGCTCAGACATACCTGACTCAGCAATACGAACAATTCCGAATGGAATCTGAGGTAGTAGTTTCGCGAAGTTACTCTGATCAATCTCTAAAGTCTTTAGATTTCGGGCATTAACTCCAATTATTTTTGGGCCTATAGCAAGTGCCCGCTCAAGTTCTTCTTGATTGTGAATCTCAATTAAGGCCTCCATGCCAAGACTTTTTACTAACTGATAGAGCTGTTTTAATTCATCATCACTAAGCGCTGCGACAATAAGAAGAATCAAATCTGCACCATAGGCTCTTGATTCCTTAACCAAATATTCATTGACTATAAAGTCTTTTCGTAGAAGTGGAATTGTGACTTCGCCTCTAACTTTTTCAAAATCCTCAAGCGAACCACCAAAGCGTCTCTGCTCAGTTAAGACGCTAATAACTGCTGCTCCGCCCTCTTGATACTGTCTTGCAAGTTTTTCTGGAGAAGGTATTTCGGCAAGTGATCCTTTACTCGGACTCGAACGCTTAACTTCGGCAATGATTGAAAATTTCTCCTTGCTAAGAGCTGCCAATACATCAAGAGGCTTAGCAGCTAATGCCGTTTTCTCCTCTAGCTCAGAGTTAGATAGTTGGCGCCTCGCTTGATCTTCTAAAACACCAGCGATTATTGAATTAAGAACGCTCATCGCAGCTAGTCCTTTTCTCCAATTGGTTCTAGTGAGTTTGCCGCTTCAATTGCTCCAAGCACCGCCGCAGCTTTATTGAGGCACTCCTCATACTCACTAACTGGATTTGAATCTGCCACTATCCCAGCTCCTGCTTGCACATATGCTTTCTTATCTTTTATCACTGCAGTTCTAATAGCAATACAAGTATCAAGATTTCCAGTGAAATCCAAATATCCAATAGCGCCACCATAGATTCCTCGTCTCGATGGTTCTAACTCTTCAATTATCTCCATGGCTCTTGGCTTTGGCGCTCCCGAGAGTGTGCCTGCAGGAAATACTGCATACAAGGCCTCCACAGATGACTTATATCTATCTAGCTCACCAATAACAGTTGAGACAATATGCATGACATGGGAATACCTCTCAATTTGCATAAACTCAACAACTTTAACACTGCCAGGTGCGCAGACTCTTCCCAAATCATTTCTTCCAAGATCTACTAGCATTAAATGCTCAGCTCGCTCTTTAGGATCTGCCAAAAGCTCCTCGCCTAGCCTTAAATCCTCTTCTTGGTTTGTAGAGCGCCTACGAGTTCCGGCAATGGGATGAACCATTACTTCACTGCCAGTTACTTTAACTAGCGCCTCTGGGCTTGAGCCAACAACACTTAATCCATCTGCGAATCTGAGGTGATACATATATGGGCTGGGATTATGGAGCCTTAGCATTCGATATGCATCAAGTGAGGATGTTTGGCAATCCATCATAAATCTCTGAGATAAGACAACTTGAAATGCCTCGCCCGATCTAATCTGCTCTTTTATGCTCTCAACATTTAGACAGTATTGCTCTTTACTAAAATTGGCAGTAAAAGAAGGTGGGCTCTTCTTCGCTATTTTGGAGATATTGCTATCTAACTTACTTAAGAGTGATTCCTGCATTTGATCTAATCTAGTAATAGCCGATTGATAGGCCTGATCTACTCGCTCATCTGAACCATCCCAATTGATGGCATTAGCTATGAGAATTACAGTTCCTTGGAGGTGATCATAGACAGCTAAATCTGTAGTCAACATGAAAGCAATTTCTGGAAGCTTTAACTCATCTGCTCCTAGAGTTGGAAGTTTCTCAAGTCTTCGCACCGCGTCATATCCCATATAGCCAACTAAGCCACCTGTTAATGGAGGCAGATTTTCTATCTTTGGCGAACGAAGATGTTTAGAGGCAATCATTAACGCCTCTAAGGGATCAATTCCACTCGGCGCACCTGCTGGCATACTTCCAAGCCAATGAGCGACTCCATTTTTCTCTGTAAGAGTTGCTTCGCTTCTAACGCCAATAAATGAGTATCTAGACCATGCTCCACCATGTTCTGCTGACTCTAGAAGAAATGTATTTTCACGCTCTTGAGCTAACTTTGAATAGAGAGTTAGAGGAGTTTCGTTATCTGCAAGTAGAAGTTGGGCAACGGGAATAACGTTATATTCTTTTGCATAAGATCGAAATTGTTCAAGAGTTAACCGCTCCATCTATATTCCCTCAATACTTCGATAGAAACAAGAGGTTTGCCCTGTGTGGCAGGCAGGGCCATGAGAATGCACTAGAAAAAGAAGTGAATCAGAGTCACAGTCGTATTTTATCTCTACAACATCTTGGTAATTTCCAGAACTCTCCCCCTTAACCCAGAGCTGGTTCCTACTTCTACTCCAGAAAGTTGCTTTTGAGGTAGCAATAGTTGCCTCATAGGCTTGCAGATTTACCCATGCAAGCATCAATACCTCTTTACTTACAAAATCTTGAACAATTGCCGGGATTAACTCTCCAGCCTTACTCAAGCGACTGATAATCTCCTGCGACATGGCCTAATTCTGACCTATTTGATTGCCTTGGCGCACAGTAAAGCCTTTTCTATCAAGATCACGCTTAATATCTGAGATGCGATAGATGCCAAAGTGAAAAACGCTGGCAGCAAGAAGAGCATCAGCCCCTGATTCCAGAGCTTTAGCAAAATCTGAGATATCACCAGCGCCACCACTTGCAATGATTGGGACAGGAGAAATTGCGCGGACTAAGCTAATTAATTCCAAGTCATATCCTGCTCTAGTTCCATCAGTATCCATGGAGTTAAGCAGAATCTCTCCTACTCCTCTTTCGATTGCCTCTTTAATCCAATCAAGAGCATCGATGCCAGTTGAGATAGAACCACCATGAGTAGTTACTTCAAATCCACTACTACATCGAGATCTCTTGGCATCTATTGAAATAACTAAAACTTGACTTCCAAAACTCTCACTAATTTCATTTATTAATTCTGGACGCTTTAGGGCCGCAGTATTGATAGAGACCTTATCGGCTCCTGCTCTTAGAAGTTGATTCACATCATCTGTACTACTTATCCCACCCCCAACTGTTAGGGGGATAAATAATTGATCGGCGCTCTTTCGCACTACCTCAAGGGTTGTGCTCCGTCCCTGGCTGCTAGCGGTAATATCCAGAAAGGTAATCTCATCAGCGCCCTCGTCGTTATATATCTGAGCCATCTCAACTGGATCTCCAGCATCAACTAAATTAAGAAAGTTAATGCCTTTAACCACTCGACCATCTTTGACATCAAGGCAGGGAATTATTCGCGTGGCAAGGCTCATATAGATGCCACCTCTAGAGCCTGCTCAAGTGTGAAATTTTGAGCATAGAGTGCTTTTCCAACGATTGCTCCTTCGATACCAATATGAGTTAACTCGCGAAGGGCTTGAATATCACTTAATTGGGAGATGCCCCCTGAAGCAATTACTGGTCGGCTAGTTGCCGCGCACACCATTTTCAATAATTCCAAGTTTGGTCCTTGAAGAGTTCCATCTTTATTAACATCTGTTACAACATATCGAGTGCAACCATCACTATCTAAGCGCTCTAGCGTTTCAAATAGATCGCCACCATCTCGAGTCCAACCTCTTGCTGCCAGCGTTCGTCCTCGCACATCAAGGCCAACTGCAATCCTCTCTCCAAATCTCTTAATTACCGATGCGCTCCAGTCAGGGCTTTCAAGAGCTGCAGTGCCTAAATTGATTCGCTGACATCCCGTGGCAAGGGCTCGCTCCAGGCTCTCTTCATCTCTGATGCCCCCTGATAACTCAACTTTGATATCCAATTTTCCAACTACCTCTGCAAGAAGTTCATGATTTGATCCCGTTCCAAAAGCAGCATCTAGGTCCACTAAATGAATCCATTCGGCGCCTGCCTTTTGAAAATCAAGGGCGGCATCAAGTGCTGAACCATAATTGCTCTGGGCAGATAGCTCTCCTTTGACCAGGCGAACAGCTTGGCCTGAGCGAACATCAACAGCGGGAAGAAGTTCTAATTTTTTCATAACCCAGATGCCCAATTTTCAATAAGAGAAAGTCCTGCTGCTCCACTCTTTTCTGGATGAAATTGCACTGCGCTAACTGTTTGACTCTCAATCGCAGCAAGAAATCCTCCGCCATAGTCGCAATAAGAGTTAGCGCCAACTACTGGATCTTTAGCAGCATATGAGTGAACGAAGTAAAAACGTTCTTTTTCAATGCCTTTAAACAATTTACTTGTTTCATCAACCTTAACTTCATTAAAGCCCATATGTGGGATAACTGGAGCCTCTAGTCGAACTACTCTTCCTGGAAAGATTCCCAACCCTTTAATGCTTTCACCATTTAGTAGCTCATCGCTACTCTCAAAGAGAATTTGCATTCCAACGCAGATTCCAAGAGTTTTCTTCTTCTCTTGTTGTCTTTCTTTAATAATTTTATCGCCATCTATTTTTAGTAGAGACTTCATACAAGATCCAAAAGCGCCTACCCCAGGAACTACTAAGCCATCAGCGCTAACTGCCTCTTGATAATCAGATGTGACTATGACTTGATGTTTTGTTTTTTCAAATGCTCTCTGTGCAGAACGAATATTTCCTGAGCCATAATCGAGGATGGCTATCAAAGAACGCCCTTAGTCGAAGGGATTCCTCCAGAGCGAGGATCTAAAGCAACAGCATCCTTAAATGCTTGTGCTACCGCTTTAAATTGTGCCTCAAGAACATGGTGGGCATTTCTTCCTTCAAGAACTCTGATGTGTAGCCCAATTCTTGCCTCAGAGACTATTGATTCCCAAATGTGTCTTCCAAGGGTGGTATCAAAAGTTCCTATCAATTCAACTATCTCAGGTGCGCGATGAACCAGATATGGACGACCTGATAAATCAACAGCTGCTTGCACCAACACTTCATCAAGTGGCACAAGTGAGTTACCAAATCTTCTAATCCCCGATTTATCTCCAAGGGCCTCTCGTAGGGCTTGTCCAATAGCCAGGGAGGTATCTTCTACGCTGTGATGAGAATCTACAGAGATATCTCCATTGGTTTTTACAGTTAAATCAAAACCAGAATGCTTTCCCAGTTGCGAAATCATATGATCAAAGAATGGGACGCCAGTTTCAACATTGCATACCCCGGTGCCATCAAGGGTTAGCTCAACTACAACGCTAGATTCTTTAGTAACGCGCTCCACACGAGATTTTCTGGGATTGGTCATAGGTGAAATTATCCCCTATCAAGGCCAGTACTTGCGACTCAGTTATCTTGGCTTGTTAGCCCAAGTTGGTTAAAGAATCGAGGTTAAGGCCTCAAGGAAAGCCTTATTCTCATCTTCAGTACCGATTGTCACCCGTAGATATCCAGGTATTGAGACATCACGAATCAATACTCCCTTATCTACCAATTTCGTAAATAGCTCACTTGAACTCTCTTTAAATCCAGTAAAGAGCAGAAAATTTGCCTCTGAATCAACAACTATGAGGCCGAGGCTCTTTAGCTCTTTAGCTACAAATTTGCGGGAGTCAATAATCTGTGCAATTTGCGCCGATAGCTCTTGGCTATGAGTGAGAGCAGCTAGAGCTGCTGCCTGCGTTAAAGAGCTTAAGTGATATGGCAATCTTATTAACAGCATCGCTTCAATTAGTATCGGATCTGCAATCATGTATCCAACTCTTACTCCAGCGAATGCAAATGCCTTACTCATCGTCCTTGAGATAATTACGTTCGAGAATCTATTTAAAAGAGAGAGGGCTGATGCATTATTTGAGAATTCTGCATAGGCCTCATCAACTACAAAGATTGCTCCCACTTCTTGGCAAGTTTTAGCCATCTGCTCGATGTGCTCAATAGTTGTGGAATTGCCACTTGGATTATTTGGAGTTGTTAAGTAGACCAGTCCAGGCTTTAGCTCCCTAATGGCTTTTAAAGAGATGGGGATATCGAGTGAAAAGTCAGCCTGTCTTGGAATAGATATCCACTTCTTGCCAACAGAGCGATTAATCAGAGGGTGCATAGAGTAAGAGGGCTCAAAACCCATCGCATCACCAGAGAAGGCAAGTGCAATACTCTGCAGAATCTCATTACTTCCATTTGCTGCCCAGATATTTTCAACTCCAAAACTTAAACCACTCTGCCGTTTAATCTCATCGGCAAGGGCGCTCCTGAGTTTTATCACATCACGATCTGGATAACGGTTAAGGTTTTTAATTTCCTTAGCAATTGCTGAGTTAATACTAGCCTGCAAACTTGCACTAAGTTCATAAGGATTCTCATTGGTATTGAGTCGATTTGCTAGAGAAATTTGAGGCGCGCCATATGGCATCAAATCCTTTAAGCTTTCATTTAATTTGAGCCAGTTTGGCCAGCGACCACTCATTACAAATCCTTACCTACTTCAAAGCGTGCAGATATCGCTTCACCATGAGCTGGAAGATCTTCAGCATTTGCAAAGGTGATAACGCTAGGTGCAATCTCGCTGAAGGCTTTCTCGTTATAGGAGATAAAGTGAAGGCCCCTTAAGAAAGTTTGTACCGATAGACCACTTGAATGACAAGCACATCCTCCCGTTGGAAGAACGTGGTTTGATCCTGCTAGATAGTCACCAAGTGAAACTGGTGAGGTGCGGCCAAGAAATACAGCTCCTGCATTTCTAATTTTCTCGCTATCGCTCTTAGGGTCTGTCGTTAGTAGCTCAAGATGCTCAGCAGCGTAGGCATTTGCTACATCTAGAGATTGCTCAAGATTATCTGTAATAACGATTGCTGATTGAATCCCATTGAGCGCTTGGAGTATTCGCTGGCTATGTTTTGTTGCCATTGCCCGCATCTTTAACTCAATTTGCACTTGATCTGCCAACTCCAAAGAATCTGTGATCAAAACTGCTGCAGCAATACTGTCATGCTCTGCTTGACTAATTAGATCTGCAGCTACTTCACCTGCTTTAGCGCTCTTATCCGCCACGATTGCAATTTCAGTTGGTCCAGCCTCAGAGTCAATACCAATTTTTCCGCGCAGCGCTCTCTTTGCTGCCGCTACGTAAATATTTCCTGGCCCGGTAACTAAATCGACTGGCTCTAATATCTCTTGGGTAATTCCATCGACAACGCTACTAACTCCATAGGCAAAAGCTGCAATTGCTTGCGCGCCTCCCATTGCATAGATTTCATTAATTCCAAGGATTCCGCAGGTTGCCAAGATTGTTGGACTGGGCCAACCAGAGTTATTGACTTGAGCTGGTGATGCCAGAGCAATACTTTTAACCCCAGCAATTTGAGCAGGGACTACATTCATAATCACTGAACTGGGATAAACCGCTTTTCCTCCTGGCACATATAGACCAACTCGATCGACAGGAATCCAACGCTCTTCAACTTCCCCGCCATCAACAACTCTGGTTGTCCCACTTGATCGCACTTGATCCTTATGAACACTTCGAACTCTTCTTATCGCCTCATTAATTACGCTCTCAAGATTTGGATCTAATTGCGCAAGCGCCTTATCAATTTCTTTCTGAGGAACTCTGAGGCCACTAGGAGCAACGCCATCAAATTTGAGGCTGAGATCAAGAAGGGTCTGCTCACTTCCCTTTCTTACAGATTCAATAATTGGCTCAATAGCCTTCATCGCAGAGGCGATATCCACCTCAGCCCTGGGGAGCAGTTCTTGGTATCGAGCTTTGGATAACTCTTTGCCTCTTAGGTCTAGTGTTCTAACAAGATTGGCTTGGCTCACTTCGCTATTCTAATTGAGCAAGCAATTACCTCGCAGAGGATTACCTCGCCTAAACCAAACAATCTGGGCCAAGAATTGACTTCAGGTCTGCACTCAGGCTTGGTGAGGCAGTAATTTTCAATCCATCATCAAGCTTAAGAATGGTGTTCTTTGTTCCACCTTCGATTTTTAGATGAACTTCTCTAGTTCCAGGATGGGAACGCAATATCTCCTTCATTCGATCAACAACAGGAGGTGTGCATCGCTCGGCTTCAAGTTTTATTACAAAGGGTCCAATTGGTGCTTGATTAATGTCGGCAAGATTTAGCTCAAGAGCCGTAATCTGCGCTGTCTCCTCACGTTTATCAATTCTTCCGCGAATAATTACGATGCGATCTTCAATTAGATTTAAGGCATGGGTTTGATAGGTAGATGAGAAGAAGCGCACTTCAATCGCGCCCTCAAGATCTTCAACTGTCACTATCGCCCAAGATTGCCCTTGCCGACTAACTTTTCGTTGAACCGATGTGATTAGCCCTGCGATAGTGATTATCTGATCGTGAACTACCCCCTCATCTAAAATCTGACTAATTGTCGTATCAGTTGCGCTCCTTAAAATATGCTCCACTCCAAGAAGTGGATGATCTGAAACATAGAGGCCCAGCATTTCTCTCTCATAGGCAAGTAGCAGCGCCTTATCCCACTCCTGATCACTAACTTCTAGCGCCAGAGTTGAAAGGCCATTTGCGCTCACTTCATTTGCCCCGCCAAATAAATCAAATTGACCAATAGCTTGGGCGCGCTTTTCTTCCATCACAGAATCAATTGCTTCTAGATAAATACTCATTAGCCCCTTGCGCGAATGGCCAAGTGAATCAAATGCCCCGGCTTTAATTAATGACTCTATTGTTTTTTTAGTACAGACCGTCCCATCGACTTTAGCTAGAAAATCGCTAAAGGAGGTGTAGTTACCTTTCTCGACGCGATTTTTGACAATCGATGCCACAACATTTTCCCCAATGTTTCTAATGGCAGTTAGGCCAAATCTAATGTCGCTACCACCTGGGGTGTACTCAGCATTTGAGAAATTCACATCAGGAGGCAGAACTTTAATTCCCATTCGGCGAGATTCATTTAAGTAAAGCGCAGACTTATCTTTATCATCTCTAACGCTGGTAAGAAGAGCTGCCATATATTCAGTTGGATAATTCGCCTTTAGGTAAGCGGTCCAAAATGATAGGACGCCATAGCCTGCGCTATGTGCTCGGTTAAAGGCGTAATCTGAGAATGGAATCAGTGTCTTCCAAAGCTCTTCGATAGCAATACTTGAAAATCCATTATTACGCATGCCCTCTTCGAAGTGAACATACTCTTTATCCAGAATCTCTTTATTCTTCTTACCCATAGCTTTACGCAGTAGATCTGCTCGGCCTAGAGAAAAACCCGCAAGCTTCTGTGCAATTGCCATAACTTGTTCTTGATAAACAATGAGTCCATAGGTGTCTGACAAAATCTCATCAAGTGCCGCACTTAACTCAGGATGAATTGGCACTATCTTCTTGCGTTTGTTTTTGCGATCGGCATAGTCATTATGGGCATTAACTCCCATAGGTCCAGGGCGATATAGCGCAATAACAGCTGAAATGTCTTCGAATGAATCTGGCGCCATTGATCTAAGCAGGGCTCGAATCGGAGCGCTATCTAATTGAAATACCCCTAGAGTCTCACCTCTTGAAAGTAATTCAAAGGTTTTCTTATCTGACAACTCTAAGGATTCTAAAACAATTGTTTTTGCCTGGTTGTTCTTAATATTTTCTAGACAGTCATCAAGTACTGAAAGATTTCGAAGTCCGAGAAAGTCCATTTTTAATAGTCCCGTTGCTTCGCAGGCGCCCATATCAAACTGAGTAATAATCGAGCCATCCACATCTCTTTTGTGAATTGGAATCACATCAATCAAAGGTTCTTTACTGAGAATTACTCCTGCAGCATGAACTGACCACTGTCGCTTCAGCCCTTCAAGCCCTCTTGCCATATCTACAATAGTTTTAGAGTCAGGGTCACTCTCATATATATTTCTAAATTCTTGCGCTTCGCCGTAGCGCTCATCGTCCTTATCAAAAACGCCATGAAATGAAACATCTTTTCCCATAATTGGCGGTGGTAGCGCCTTGGTTAAGCGCTCACCTAGAGCATAGGGATAACCTAAAACTCGGGCAGCATCTTTTATCGCAGCTTTAGATTTAATAGTTGAGTAAGTGATGATTTGGGCCACTCGATCATCACCATATTTATTGGTGGCATACCTAATCATCTCCGAGCGCCTACGCTCATCAAAGTCCAAGTCGATATCAGGCATGGAGATACGGTCTGGATTAAGAAAGCGCTCAAAGAGCAATCCGTGCTTGATTGGATCAAGGCCGGTAATTCCTAAAGCATATGAAACTAAAGATCCTGCAGCCGATCCTCTTCCCGGCCCAACACGAATACCCTCTCTCTTTGCGTGAGATACAAGATCTGCAACAACTAAGAAGTAACCTGCAAATCCCATTTTGGTCATCACATCTAATTCAAAGTGAAGTCTCGCCTGATATTGCGGAGCAATCTTATCCATACTCTTTGCTCCAAATTTTTCCAATAATCCTGCTTCAGCTTCTTTGACTAACCAGGAGTTCTCACTCTCACCTTTTGGTACTGCAAATTGTGGGAGCAAATTCTCATTCTCGCGCATTGTAATGTTGCATCTTTCAGCAATTGCAAGGGTGTTATCGCAGGCACTTTCAAGATCTTTAAAGATACGACGCATCGTTGCTGCATCTTTTAGGTAATACTCTTTACCTTCAAATCTAAATCTCTTCGGATCTGCCAGAGTTGTGCCGGATTGGATACAGAGGAGTGCTTCATGATGTTTTGCATCATCTGCATATGTGTAGTGAAGATCGTTTGTTGCAACAAGTGGAAGCCCTAACTCTTTTGCGAGCTTTAACAAATCATCTTTAACGCGTCTTTCAATTTCAATGTCGTGATCCATAATTTCAACAAAGTAATTATCTGCTCCGAAAATATCGCGGTAATTTGCTGCGGCTGCCCGGGCTTCGTTGTAGGCCCCCATTCTGATACGAGTTTGAATCTCACCTGCCGCACATCCCGTTGTTGCAATAATTCCTTGGCTATATTGCGAGAGCAACTCGCGATCCATTCTTGGTTTGTAGTAAAAACCTTCAAGCGAGGCAAGGGATGAAAGACGAAATAAATTAGCAAGGCCAACATTATTTTCAGCCAAGAGCGTCATATGGGTATATGCCCCGCCTGCTGAGACATCATCTTCCCCGCCCTCAGCCCACTTCATTCGCTTCTTATCAAACCTTGACTCCGGAGCTACATACGCCTCTATTCCAATGATGGGTTTAACTCCAGCGTTCTTCATTGTCTTATAGAAATCAAATGCGCCAAATACATTTCCATGATCGGTCATTGCAATTGCGCCATCACCAGAGCGAGCGACTTCCTCGGCTAATTTTTCAATGCGAGCAGCTCCATCGAGCATCGAATACTCAGTATGGACATGTAGATGGACAAAACCTTGGCTCACGGTCGGGCAGATTACTCTCTTGCACTCACTTGACGGCGAGCAACGCAAGGGCGCGCGTTAGGTCCTCAGGCAGTGGGGCATTTAGGGTGATTCGCTTATCACTAGATGGTTGATTAAAGGATAGCTCCAGCGCATGCAGCCAAGGTCTCTTTAACTCCAGGCGTGCGGCAAGTACGGGATCTCCGCCGTAGGCCAGATCACCAACTAGAGGGTGGCGCAGGGCATTGAAATGAACTCGAATCTGGTGAGTTCTTCCCGTTTCTAGAACTACTTTTAACAGAGATGCTCCTTGGTAATACTCAATTAATTCATAGTGAGTAATGCTGGCCTTGCCATCTGCAACAACAGCAAAACGATAATCCTCTCTTGGATGGCGTCCAATTGGAGCATCAATACTTCCCTCAGCTGGATCAATATGTCCTTGTATGAGGGTGCGATAAACCTTTTCGATACTGCGATTCCTAAATTGATTCTTCATAGAAACATAAGAACGTTCATGCTTTGCTAACAGCATTAGTCCAGAAGTTCCAGCATCTAGCCTCTGCACAATTCCCTGTCGCTCTTGTGGTCCAGTTGTTGAGATTCGATAACCCCTTGCAAGAAGTGCGCCAACAACAGTTGGACCCATCCAGCCTGGACTTGCATGCGCCGCGCAACCCACTGGTTTATTAACGACAACAACATCATCATCGTCATAGATAATTTCAAGGGTATCTATCGGCGTCTCTTTTAACTCCAGTGGATCATAGATAGCTGGCATTAATACCGTTAAGCGATCTCCTACGCTTACCCGATCTGACTTTGATAGCGGTTTCTTTCCCTGCAAAACATCGCCAGCATTCAGGAGATCAGCCACCACACTTCTTGATAGCTCTAGAACTTTTGCTAAAGCTGTATCAACTCTCTGACCATCTTGGTCTTGATCAATCTCAATCGCTCGCTTCTCGCGCTCCATCAAATAACCTTCTTATATGGCTCAATATTTCGAATAGCTAAAAGGCTCATCAAAAGTGCTGACGTAACAATTGCTGAATCAGCAATGTTAAATACTGGCCAATTAGGTAGCTCTATCCAGTCAATAACCTCACCTCGCCATGGCCCCGGAGGTCTAAAGGCTCGATCCATCAAGTTTCCAAAAACTCCTCCAAGTAATAGACCCAGAGCAATCGCCCAGGATCCATTGGTTACTTTTCTAATGAAATAGAGGATGAAGGCAGCGACACAGAGCTTTAGAGAGCTCAAAATCAAAGTGGCATCTCCAATTAAATTAAATGCAGCACCTGGGTTTGTGGCAAAAGTTAATTGCAGAAAGTCTCCTATGACCTTAACCGGTTCGCGGTATTGCAGATATGAAATGGCCCAGTTTTTAGTAATTAAATCCAGAGCAAATATTGATACGGTAAATATTACAAAGAGTCGTCGCGCGCGATTAGCACCCGACGACCTTATCGGCGCTCTTCCTTCTGTTTGCATAACATGCAAAGCGTTGCGCGAGGGAAAACTTGGAGACGGGCTTTCCCAATCGCGCTTCCACAATCCTCGCATCGCCCATAAGTTTTAGTCTCAATTCGCTCTAACGCTCTCTCGGTCTGTAAAACCATATCCCTTGCGTTATAGACCAATGAGATTTCATGTTCACGTTCAAATGTTTTAGCACCAGCATCAGCTTGATCATCGCCTGCCCCAACACCAGAGGCTTCAATTAGATCATCCATCTCACTTTCAATAGTTTCAAGCTCTTTCTTTAATCTAATTAAATCTTTCGAAAGTTCTGATTTGATTGCCTTCATTTCAGCTGCGCTCCAAGACTCCTCGCCATCTAGAACAAAGGGTGATGGCGCTGCCTTAACTGGCTTTAGCGCTGGGGCCTTCTTGCCTGGCTTTGGAGTTCTAATTGGCGGCGGCATTACTAAACGTTTCTCTGGAACAACTACCAGATCACTTGCTTCGATCTCTGGTTTATAAACTGAAATAGTTGTCGCTCCACCTTTTGCAGTACTACTGGTAAGCGCGGTCTTATGAGCGCCCTTCATAATCTGGGCGGGGGCCTTCTTTAATGTCGCTTTTTTAGCAAGAGTTGGGCGAACTGGTGCTTTCTTTACTGGCACTTTTTTTGCTAGAGCTTTCTTAGCTGTAACTTTTTTTACAGGAGCTTTTTTAGCCTTTGGCTTAACACTCTTGGCCTTAGGTTTTGCCTTTGCTGGGCTAGATTTCTTCTTAAACTTCGCAACCGCTGAGCGGACTTTCTTTTTTAATGCCACAACGGCGAAGGCTAAAGGTTTATTGATTTAAATGCCACTCGCCCCGCTATAGGCTAGAATGAGCGCGCTTACATCAGTTATCGCGATGACCAGGCAATCACCTGTGAGCGAGTTGGAAGAAGTGAGTCAAGAGCTCATCTAGAACCAGCAGTAAGTTTTTTTAAAAGCGGCAGCAAAAAAGCTGCAAGGCGGGTGGTACCGCGGTTGAAAAATCGCCCCTCCAAGAGATCGAAGAGTGTTTTATTCGAATTTCGAGGGGGTTTGTCAGTGGCAAGTAATTCGCCTTATCTGGCGCTATCTGCCTCGATTGATCTTCCAAAAGTTGAACATGAAATTTTAGATTTCTGGCAAACCCAAGACATATTTCATGGCAGTGTCAGAATGCGTCAAGGTGGTCCAAGTTGGACTTTTTATGAAGGACCGCCAACTGCAAATGGTCTGCCAGGAACTCACCATATTGAAGCAAGAGTCTTTAAGGATGTATTCCCTCGCTTTCAGACTATGAAGGGCAAGTATGTAATCCGCAAAGCAGGTTGGGATTGCCATGGTCTTCCAGTAGAGATTGCAGTTGAGAAGGAACTGGGATTTTCTGGAAAAGGTGATATCGAAAAATTTGGAATAGCAGCCTTTAATGAAAAGTGTCGTCAATCGGTGCAGCGACATGTGGGTGCATTTACTGAGATGACCGAGCGAATGGGTTTCTGGGTTGATTTTGATCAGGCCTATTGGACTATGTCCAATGAATATATTGAAAGTGTCTGGTGGTCACTTGCTCAGATCCATAGCAAAGGCTTACTAGTTCAGGACTATCGCGTAGCGCCGTATTGCCCTAGATGTGGCACTGGCCTATCGGATCATGAGCTGGCGCAAGGCTATGAGAGCGTTACTGATCCAAGCGTGTATCTGCGTTTTCCAATTATTGATGGTGAATTAAAGAATCTCGGTGCATCGCTATTAGTTTGGACTACAACACCCTGGACCTTGGTATCAAATACTGCAATCGCAGTCAACCCTGATGTTGATTACTTGGTAGTTAGAACTAAGGCTGACTCTGATAAAGAAGTTATCTCTGAAGTATTGGTCATAGCAAAAAACTTAGTTGAACTTTTAGGTAGCAGCTATGAAATTCTTAGAGAATTAAAGGGAAGCCAACTTGAGAAAGTTAAATATCAACCGCCCTTTAATTATGTCGATATTCCTGATGCGCACTATGTGGTACTGGCAGATTATGTAACCACCGAAGATGGAACTGGATTAGTCCATCAAGCCCCAGCCTTTGGCGCAGATGACTTACAAACCTGCCGCAAATATGGCCTACCGGTTGTAAATCCCATCGCACCAAATGGCGAATTTGAATCAGGAATTGCAACAGTTGGAGGAATGTTCTTTAAGCAAGCAGATAAGGTCTTAATTAAAGAGCTAAAGAAATCTGGATCACTTTATAAGCACCAGCAATATGAACACTCCTATCCAAATTGCTGGAGATGCCACACTCCTCTTATCTATTACGCGCAACCTTCTTGGTATATCAGAACTACCAAGATCAAGGATGCTTTACTTCGAGAGAATGCTGCTACCGATTGGCATCCTGAGACAATTAGAAATGGTCGCTATGGTGATTGGCTCAATAACAATATCGACTGGGCTCTCTCGCGAAATCGCTATTGGGGCACCCCCCTTCCCATCTGGAGATGCGAGAATAAACATGAGGAAGCCTTTGCCTCAAAGGCTCAATTGCAGAGCCGTTATGGAAAAGATTTAACAGATCTTGAACTCCATCGTCCATTTGTTGATGAGATTGTATTTAACTGTCTTAGCTGCTCATCGCAGATGGTAAGAACCCCGGAAGTTATTGATTGCTGGTATGACTCAGGTGCTATGCCATTTGCACAATGGGGATATCCTCATAAGCAAGGCTCAGAAGAAAAATTCAAAGAGGCCTATCCTGCTGATTTTATCTGCGAGGCAATTGATCAAACCCGCGGTTGGTTCTACACCTTGATGGCAATTGGAACTTTAGTATTTGATGAGTCTTCATATAAAACGGTGCTCTGCCTTGGCCACATCTTGGATAAAGATGGACGCAAGATGAGTAAGCATCTAGGAAACGTATTAGAGCCAATGGCTCTTATGGATAAACATGGAGCAGATGCAGTTCGTTGGTACATGCTCGCCGCTGGTTCTCCCTGGAGCGCCAGACGAGTTGGCCATGATGCAATATCTGAGGTAGTCAGAAAGACGCTACTTACCTATTGGAATACAGTCTCCTTTTTAACGCTCTATGCCTCAGCTGCTAATTACTCGCCAACGTCTATTACCAAAGCCAGCAATCTATCAACGATGGACCGTTGGATTTTAAGTGAACTGAATCAATTGATTGCAACGGTAGATCAAGCTCTCAGTGATTTTGATTCGCAGTTAGCCGGATCTGCCATTGCCACATTTATAGATGACTTATCAAATTGGTATGTAAGAAGATCACGAAGAAGATTCTGGGATGGCGATAGCGCAGCACTTTCGACACTGCATCACTGCATTAAAAATGTCACGCTGCTTATGGCACCGATGGTTCCATTTATCACCGAACATGTCTGGCAGAAGTTAATACGGGTAGTTGAAAAAGATAGTCCAATCTCGGTTCATCTAGCAGACTTTCCGGTTAGTGATGCATCATTAATTGACAACGAGCTTTCAAAGTCAGTTGCTTTGACTAGAGGATTAGTAGAGCTTGGACGAGCATCAAGAGCGCAATCAGGAGTCAAGATCCGCCAACCACTATCACGAGCACTTATCGCCGCACCTGGGTGGAAGTTGCTCTCTGTTGAACTGCGAGAGCAGATTTCAGATGAATTAAATGTCGAATCCCTAGATGATCTTGCAAGCGCTGGAGCAGACTTAGTAGATATCTCAATTAAAGCTAACTTCAGATCCCTTGGAGCAAAATTTGGTGGCGAGGTGCAAGAGCTATCAAAGGCAATTACCTCATCAAACGCCCAAGAATTAGTAAGTAAGGTAAGAAATAGTGGCAAAGCTCAAATAACTTATGGCTCAAAAACTGCAGAAATTACCGAGGAAGATCTGGTAATTACTGAGACTCCAAGAACTGGGTGGGCTGTGGCCTCACACACTGGAGAAAGCGTTGCGCTGGATTTAAATCTAACGGAAGATTTAGTTGCAAAAGGCATAGTCAGAGAGGCAATCCGTGCCATCCAGGATGAGCGAAAAGCATCAGGTTTTGATGTGAGTGATCGCATCCACGTGAAGTGGAACTCTGATGATCAATCTTCAAAAGCAATCGAAGGTGGAGCTGCCTGGATAAGCGAGGAAGTCCTTGCTATCTCATTTGAGCGAGATTCAAAGCTAGAACCAAGTGAGCAAGAGCTCGGTCTTAGCCTCAAACTTACAAAGGCCTAGAACTTACTTCTAATCTGCCAGAGATCAGGAAATACAGAATTAAATAAAGTTGAAGCAAGATATGTTGCGCCACTTGAACCACCAGTTCCACTCTTATGTCCAATAGTTCTCTCAACCATTTTTACATGCCGGTAGCGCCACTCTTGCAAGCCCTCATCGATATCAACCAAACGCTCGCAGATTAGAGACCCTTCTGGATCTTTTCTATGAAGATCAAGCAGAGCCTCTTGCACTTTTTCGTTTGCTTGATAAGCCAAGCTAAAATCGCGATTCAGTATTTCTGTTGCAATTTTAAAACCTCTGCTATCTACATATTTAAGTGCGCTATCCCATAGAGATCGCGAGCTCATCAAATCTTCAACGAACTTCTTATCTGCAGGTAATAAGTGTGCTGCAGCCCTTGGATCACGTCTTCCAAGAATTGCTTCAATTTGCCGAAACTGCGCCGATTGAAAGCCGCTGGATGCCCCGAGGCGATCACGGAATGAATTAAATTGAAGTGGTGTCATCGTCTCAAGAATGTCAATCTGAGCAACGCATATCTTCATAATGGTCCTGATTCGACCGAGAATGGAGAGTGAGTAATGGGTATCACCTGATTCAAGACTTCTCTGAGCGGCAAGAAACTCGTGAATCAGTTCTTTAAACCAGAGTTCGTAGGTCTGGTGAATAACAATGAATAACAACTCATCATGCTCTGGGCCTTCTGAGAGAGGTCTCTGAAGCTTTAGCAGCTCATCAACTTTTAAGTAAGAGCTATAGGTGAGAGCAGCATCGTGATTTTCACTCATGTGACTCGAACCTGCCCTTCATCAATCTTTTCATATTGGCGGGTACTGACTAAATCTCTAATTCTTTGAAATCCGTCATAAACCTCAACATAGGAGTTAACCAAAGGCGAGATTGCAACTCTAATTGAATTTGGAGCGCGATAGTCTGGAATTACATTGGCATATTTGCGAAGCGCTATTGCTATTTTGCTTGCCTCTGGGTGACAGAGAGAAATATGGCCACCCCGCTTACCTGCAGTCCTTGGCGTATTTAGAGTGAATCCAAGAGGCGCTAACCACTTTTCATAGAGTTCAATCATCATCTGCGTTCCAGTAGCTGCTTTTGCTTCAATTGCAGTAATACCAGCCTCTTCAATCATCGCAAAGGCACTTTTAATGCATCGCAATCCCATCAGTGAAGGACTTGCTATTTGGAAACCTCTAATACTTTCAACCTTCTCAAAATTTGCACCCATAGCAAATTGATCTCGCTGGGCAAACCAGCCTTGAATTGGAACTTGTAATTCTTTTTGTATCCCTTTTGAAACATAGAGCCAGGCAGGAGCTCCTGGTCCTGAGTTTCCATATTTGTAGGTGCACCCAACTGCAAGATCTACACCATTTCTATCAAAGTCAAGGACTACTGAGCCCACCGCGTGAGCTGCATCCCAAAGCATCAAAGCGCCATGACTCTTTACTAAATCAGTAAGAGTTTTTATATCCTGCCTCGCACCTGACCTATATTGCACAACTTGAAGTGAAACTAAGGCCACATCATCTGATAGATAAGAATCAAGTAACTCTGGTGTAATCAATTCATTTTCACTAATGGCGCTATCTTCATTACTAATTGTGATCAGGTTTAAACCTAGACTACTTGCAATTCCCTGCATGATGTAGCGATCAGTTGGGAAATTAGCTGCATCAATTATTATCGTTTTTCTATTCGGCCTTGCCTTAATGGCTGCTAGCGCTAATTGATAAAGATTTACTGAAGTTGTATCGCAGGCCAGTACTTGACCCGGCCCTGCTCCAAGAGCGCTTCTGCCAATCAAATCTCCAACCGTTTGAGCCTCATCGATCCAATGCTCCCAGCCGGTAACAACTTTTGGCCCCCACTCTTGGGTGAGAAAGTCGCTAATGGCTTTGACTGTGGCATGAGGAAGGCGGCCCAGAGAATTACCATCTAGATAACAAGTATTTGGATCGGTAATTACAAACTGATTTCGAAACTTACCCAACTCATCTTGAGCATCTAAAGCTTGCGCTTGGCTGCGTTCCATAACCTTGAGTCTAGGTCAGGAGTTAGGTTCTTGAGAAGTTGCCCTTAAAGGGGGAAGTTTTATCGAATGAAAGCGATAAGAATTTGTGTTCCAAAGAAGAGCACAATAAATGAGAGATCAAGTGCCACAGGTCCCATGCGAAGAGGCGGGATAAATCTGCGAATAAAACCGAGCGGCTTATCAGTAATCATGTAGATGATCTCAGCAAGTGGAAGAATTACTCCCCTGGGACGCCAGCCCGGACGAAACATCCTGACATAATCTAAAATTAAACGAGCAAATAGCGCAAAGAGAAAGAGATTTAAAGCAAGAACAATCCAACTGCTGATATTTATCACAGCAGAATTAAATCAGCTCTGGTTAAAGAGGCTAGCGTTAGCTGCTGCCGTCTTATCTTCTGAACTGACCATCACATTTGGTGGCGAGAGAAGAAATACTTTTGAAGTTACGCGCTCAATAGTTCCAGCATGACCGAAAACTAAACCTGATGCAAAGTCAATTAATCTCTTTCGCTCTGACTCTTCCATATCGCTAAGGTTCATGATCACCGGATTTCCTTCGCGGTAATACTCACCAATTGCTCGAGCCTCACTATAAAACCTAGGGGTGATAGTCACGATGCGATCGATTGGAGCAGCATCTACGCTCTTTGCAGCGCTAGTCATAGATGGAGCGACAGTTAGTGATTTGTTCTCACGCTTAACTGGGGCAACTCTGTTTTTATGTGTTACAACTTCGCTAGTTCCATCATCTTCGGTGAGACCGAGATAATTGGTCATTTTTCTTAAGGCATTAGACATACCAGAATTTTACTCGCCCACCCTTCTTGGGCCGAGGATTGAGCTGCCTAGCCTGATATGTGTCGCGCCATATTCCATTGCAATCCGATAATCCCCACTCATTCCCGATGAGATAAAGCCAGCATTTGGAGCGACTTTCAAAAGTTCTTGACTCAAATTCCTTAGGGTTTCAAAGCCTGGCCGAGGATCTTCATTTAAAGGAGCAACCCCCATCACTCCAACGATTTCTACTCCAGCAAGCTTTAGCAGGCTCTCAGAAAAGGCTTTGAATTCCTCTGCCCTTATCCCGCTTCGATTACTTTCTTGTTTGACTAACTCTTCTGGATCTAAATTAACTTGAATAAAGCAGCTCTGCTTCTTGCCCATCTCAAGGGCTAACTCTGAGATTTTAGATGCATGGCGTAGCTCATCAAGTGAGTGGATGTAGCTAGCTACTGAAACTATTGCTCTTAATTTATTGCTCTGAATAGTTCCCTGAAAGTGCCAATTAATATCCTTTGGTAGAGTCTCTGCCTTGGGGCTTAACTCATTTTCTCGATTCTCTCCATATTGACGCTCGCCAAGAGAGTACAGAATCTCAAGATCGCTAATTGGAAAGTTCTTAGTGACAACTACTAACTCAACTCCAGGTTTTAGTTCAGCACGAACATCATCTAAAGCGCTCTTTATCTCTATCTGCCTAGCGCTCATCTGATTATCACTCCTGCCTGCCTTCCAGTTTTGCTATCGCGACGATAGGAGAAATATCCAGGGCTATGTTTACTGCACTGCCCACTTGAGCTCCAGGTAATTCCCCTGCTCTTAAGTATCGAGATTACTCCTGCCTCTAAGTCAAGACATCTCTTACTCTCATCTGTTGCGCACTGCTCTATCTGGTCTACAACCTGGCGATATATTTCAAGACTTACCTGATAACAGGTGCCGCAAATTGATGCCCCAAAGAGCGCGCTGATCTGACTTGAAGTGATCCTATAACTTTCAAACTTATCTAGCGTTGCCTCTAGAACTCCTGCAATAAGTCCTTTTCTACCGATATGCACCGCAGCGATAGCAGAGGGCGATGAGAGAAGAAGAGGTATGCAATCTGCAGTTAAAACAGCAAGGGCGATGCCACTTCTTCTAGTAAATAAGGCATCGGCCTCAGGTTCATCTAGATAAGTGGAGCTTTCATCAATTTCAACAACTCTTGAACCATGAACCTGGTTCATAAAGAATAATTCGCTTCGCTTTATGCCAAGCTCTTTAGCCAGCAGATCTCGATTTGATTCAACAGTTTTTGAATCATCGCCAACATGGAGAGCTAGATTAAAACTTTCAAATTCATTGCTACTTAAGCCACCATGGCGCGAGGTAAAGAGCGACCTCGACATTTAACTGCTTACTACTTCATGAAATCAGGGATATCAATCTCATCTTCAGCCACTAACTCTTCAAAAGTTATCTTTCTTCTTGGAGTCACTGGTGTATCCATTGCAACAGCTATTGGATCATTTGCCGCAATTGGGTCTGCTTGGCCATTTAAGGCAGCAGTTGAGATCACTGGAACTGAGAGTCTCTTTGGCGCTCCCCCCTCAAAGCCGGCAGCGATTACGGTAACTCGTACCTCATCACCTAGGGCGTCATCGATAACTGTTCCGAAGATGATATTGGCATCAGGGTGAGCGCATTTAGCAACAAGCTCTGCTGCCTCGCTAATTTCAAATAGACCTAAATCTGACCCACCAGCAATGGAGAGAAGAACGCCATGTGCTCCATCAATTGATGCTTCGAGAAGTGGTGATGATATTGCAAGCTCAGCGGCTCTAGTAGCTCTTGCCTCACCTCTTGCAGATCCAATTCCCATTAATGCAGAACCAGCGCCATCCATAACGCTTTTAACATCAGCAAAGTCAAGATTGATCAAACCTGGTGTAGTAATTAAATCAGTAATGCCTTGAACGCCAGAGAGCAAAACTTGATCTGCTGTCTTAAAGGCCTCAGGTGCTGAGATAGAGCGATCAGAGATTGAAAGAAGGCGATCATTTGGAATAACAATTAGCGTGTCAACTTCTTTTCTTAAGTTTTCAATTCCTTCATCGGCCTGCATCGCGCGACGCTTGCCTTCAAAGCTAAATGGACGAGTTACCACGCCGACTGTTAGCGCTCCAGCATCTTTAGCAATCTTTGCAATTATTGGCGCCCCGCCAGTTCCAGTTCCGCCACCTTCTCCTGCAGTAACAAAAACCATATCCGAGCCACGAAGTACTTCTTCAATTTCTTCAGTGTGATCAATTGCTGCTTGCTTACCGATTTCTGGCGCAGCACCTGCACCAAGACCGCGAGTTAATTTTCTTCCAATATCTAATTTCACATCAGCATCACTCATAAGAAGAGCTTGCGCATCAGTATTAATCGCAATGAACTCAACGCCTTTTAGCCCCGCATCAATCATGCGATTAACTGCATTAACTCCGCCGCCACCAATTCCAACAACTTTGATGACTGCTAAATAATTCTGTGGTGTTGCCACTTTTTCGCCTCTCTCCAAACCCTAATTCTCAACTTTAGACTTAGAGTTTCTGTTTACTCTGCGCGCAAAAGTAGTTGCGCAGTGCTCCTCTGGCAAAGACCGACACGATTAGTTAAGGAAATACTTTTCTATCGAACTGTTGGTTTCAATGGATCAATTAAATTGATTTTTCGAACTTTTTTATTCTCATCTTGCGCCAATAAACGCTCCATTACTTCAACTTTTAACCCAAGATCATTGATGCTGCCCCAGGAGATTTCGATGTTGCGCCCTGAATAACTGGCAGAGGTAATGAAGCTGGCGTTATCTCTTGCATTAATTCGCGTTAATTCAAATCCTCTTGGGGCAAGCTCTTGGTCAAATAGCTCTATCAACTCCCGGGCCGAAGCCTTTAATTGGTTATCTGCCCCATCACCTGACCCAGCGGGCAGAGTTAACTCCGGTATCTGCTGCCAACTCTTATCTCCTGAGCTGATGGCCTGATCAATAGCCTGCCTAGGAAGATAAAAGTAATCAAGGTCTTCGCCCATAAACCCAATACTGACGCTCTGAGGACTCGTGGTTGAGGTTAGTCGGGCGATGGGAGTTCTTGAAATTATCTTTATAAGTAATTTGCCATTAATTAAATTTCGGTCTAAATCAACATTTTCAACCCAGGCAAATTGACGGAGTCGATTGGCTATTTCTCGGCGATCAACTCTTGCGATCTGATCTCCCAGTTTGACTACGGCAGGAGGCTGGGAGAGTCGATCTTTGACTTCCCTTTCAATGGACTTATCTTTTATATCAATTTTGATTTCTTTCACCACGAACACTTGGCTAAAGCCCAATAGATAAGCCAGCGCTCCAATGAGTAATATCGAAATAGGCAGAATTAATCTTGGACTCAACTTCATGCAATTAGGATTCGATTGCCTCTAGAATCAATTTACCTAAAGAGCTCACATCTCCAGCTCCTAGGGTAAGAATCAAATCGCCACTCTTGGCCATCTTTGCAACGGCCTCCACAACCTCTGGCATTGAAGGTTGATAGCTATGGTTGCTACTTGCCATTTCTTTTGAAATTAGCAACGAACTAACTCCGGGAATCTCTTTTTCACTTGCAGGATAGATTTCAAGTAAGTATGTGTAATCAGATGCAGAGAGTGCTTTGGCAAATTCACTGGCAAAGACTTGCGTTCTTGAGTAGCGGTGCGGCTGGAAAACCGTCAGTACTCGCCCATTTTGAGCATAAATCCTTGCGCTCTCAAGGGTTGCCTTGATCTCTGTTGGATGATGGCCATAATCATCAATGACTGTGATCCCCTTAGAAATTCCTTTGATTTCAAAGCGCCTTCTAGCGCCGCTAAAGAGAGCTAATCCTTTGATTAAATCATTTGCATTTGCGCCAAGCTCAAGGCCTGCCAGCAGGGCAGCGCAGGCGTTGAGTAGATTATGCCGGCCCGTAATGGCAAGTTCCATCTGCCCTAATACTCTGCCTTTATAACTAACTCTTGCCTCGGCGCTCTTTGGTTGCAGATGAATTCGATCCAGTCGTAGATCTGCATCGCTATCTATTCCATAGGTGGAGATGGAAATTGAAGAACCTTTCTTCTTCACTCGCGCCATTAAACGAAGCGCGCCAGGATCATCAATACATAGAACTAAAAAGCCATCTGGTCTGATAGTGGCAACAAAGTCATCAAAGATCTGGTCAATTTGAGCAAGGGTTGCAAAGTTATCTACATGATCTAACTCAATGTTGGTAATTATTGACCCTAGCGGTTTGTAGGCGGTAAAGGAGCCATCTGATTCATCGGCCTCAACGATAAAAGTATTGCCAGAGCCCTGATGAGCATTTGTTCCAGAGTTACTTACCGTTGCTCCAATTGCAAAAGAAGGATCAAGGCCTGAATGCTGCAGAGCAACTGTCAACATTGATGTGGTGGTAGTTTTTCCATGAGTTCCAGCAACAGCTACAGAGCGAGTACCAATCATTAGCTGTGCCAGAGCAGCAGCTCGCTCCAAAATTGGAATGCCTTTTTCTTGAGCTTCTTCAAGCTCGGGATTGTTTGCAGGAATGGCGCTTGATTTAATAACTAGATCTGCATTATTTATATTTTGGTTGTTATGCCCAATATATATAGTGGCCCCAAGGCTTCTTAGGCCATTTAAAGTTGATGAATCATGTAAATCAGAGCCTGATACCTCTGCTCCGCGCGAGGCCATGATTCTTGCAATGCCACTCATTCCCGAGCCGCCTATACCGACAAAATGGACTCGAGCTTTGCTCCAATCGCTAATCACTTGATTGCTCATTTAGCCCTATTTTCCTAACAATATCTCTTGGGCAAGTTCTGCAATTCTCATCGCAGCCTTGGCATTACTACCTACTGATTTAGCCTGATACTTCTGGGCGCTTCTTAACGCTGCTGCCAGATTTTCATCAAGCCACTCTGCTGAAAAGTCATCATTTGAGACCATCATGGCTGAACCTTGAGCCACTAGAGCAGCAGCATTATCAAACTGTTCCCCATTGCCATGAGGCAGAGGAATAAGAATTGAATACTTGCCAAGAGAGGATAGTTCAGAGCAGGTGACGGCCCCAGATCTCGTGATTAGTAAATCAGCGCTTCCATATATTGAAGCCATATCATGGAAGTAAGGCTGAGGAAGATAATTACTTGAAGCCTTCGGCAGTTCATTATTTATTCCAAGAGCATGGATTATCTGCACTTCTTGGTATTTATCTTGGAATCTTTTTAGAAAGTCTGCAATCACTGAATTGATATGAGTTGAGCCAAGAGAGCCGCCAAAGATAGCAACTACTGGCCGATTGGCATCAAATCCCCAACTCTGACAATTGAGTTGCTTGAAACTTGATTTGTTAGAAAGCTCTGCAAGACTATTTAGCGATTGGCGAATTGGCATTCCAGTTAAAACAGAACCAGACCATTGTTTTGCAACTTTTTCGAAGTTGACTGCAGTTACCTTAGCTAACCGCCTTCCAAGGCGATTAGCTAGCCCGGGCTTTGCATTTGCCTCATGGATTAAAATTGGAATCTTTCGGCTAAAAGCTGCAAGGTATGCTGGAGTCGATACATATCCACCAAAGCCAATTACTAAATCTGACCCTTTTATTATCGATCTTGCTTTAAAGATTCCACCTACTAGAAGAAAGGGAAAGAGGAAGATTTTTGGAGAAATCTTTCTTGGAAATGAAGCCTTTGGAATGTAATGAATTCGATAGCCTCTCTTAGGAATCAAAAGTGATTCCAGACCACCTCTAACGCCTATGAATTCGCAAGATAGTTTTGAATCTTTTAGTAATAGCGCCTCGGCAACGGCTAAGGCTGGCTCAATATGTCCGGCCGTTCCCCCGCCTGCAAAGACCACACGCTGCGCCATGGGCTTTATCCTCTCGCAGTTCTTGCCGCCTTACGCTGGCGAATCTCTGAGGCAATTTGAGGGTCGCGTCGCAAAACCCCGAGTACATAGCCAAGCGCGATGAAGGTAGCAATAAGTGAGGAACCACCGTAGGAAATCAGTGGCAGCGTTACTCCAACTACGGGAATTACGCTAATTACGGTTCCGATATTAAGAAGGACCTGAACTGAGATCCAACATCCAATGCCCGCACAGACATAACGATCAAAAGAGTTCTGGGCATTAATTGCAACTTTAAATATTCCCAGAATCAAAATTCCGAATAGACCAAGAGTTGCTAGCGTTCCAAGTAAACCTAGCTCTTCTCCAATGACAGCAAATATGAAGTCGGTGTGAACTTCAGGAAGACTTCCCCACTTCTGCTTACTACTTCCAAGACCGGTTCCTACTGCTCCCCCTGAAGCAAGTCCCATGATGCTATGGGCTTGCTGCCAACCTACGCCTTGATAATTCTCTTCTGCAAAGGGATCAAAGAAGGCCGAGAATCTATTCATGCGATTCGCACTTGGCAGAATTAAGGCCGCAAACAAAGCTGCAGCCCCCATTGCTAATAGGCCAAAGACTTTCAAGGCCAGTCCTGAAATAAAGAGAATTCCTGCAACGATTCCGGTGACAAGAACTGCAGTTCCTAAATCTCGACCTAAAAGAATCAATGCCATAACAAGCATAAAGCCTGGAATAATTAGGGTTGCTGGATTACTTGCAATCCCCTCGCTTGCTCTTTCATCATGGATACGAAGCCTTAAAGCGCACCAAAGGATTAAACCTAATTTAGCAAACTCGCTGGGCTGCAAGGTAAAGCTTCCGATACCAATCCAGTTGGTATTACCACCAACAGTTTTGCCAATTCCACCAATCTGAGGGAGAACTAGAAGGGCGCAGGAAACAACTAGTGAGACTTGGGCTATCGGTTTCCAAAGCTCATAGCGAAGTTTCATCGCTACCCATGCAAGCCCTGCCGCCAAAATAAGAAAAAGCGCTTGGCGAAGTACAAAGCTAAAAGAGTTGCCAGATTCTCGCAACGACTTTACTGATGAGGCGCTGAGCACCATAACCAATCCCAGCGAGGAGAGGGCGATAACTGAGCCTAAAATCAAGTAATAAGCAGAGGCGGGAGTTGCAAATAAAGGCTTAGATTTATTCATTAAATGCCTGCCTTGCTGCCAGAGTAAAACTCTCGCCACGATCGGCATAGTTCTTAAATTGATCCATCGATGCACATGCTGGAGCTAGTAGTACCACATCACCACTAACAGCGATTTCTTTAACAATACTCATAACGCTGTGCATTACATCGATTCCTTTCAAGCTTAAATCAGTTGTATAGATTGCAAGATTCGGAGATTGCTTCAATAGCGCAGCTTTAATGATTGGGGAATCACTTCCAATCAATATTGCAGCCTTGATACGGCTCTTGCATCTTTGAGCCAGTTCATCCATAGCTGCTCCTTTAGCAAGACCCCCAGCTATCCAAATTGACTCCATTTGAGAATACAGCGCAGCAATGGCTGCATGGGGATTAGTTGCCTTTGAATCATTAATAAAAGTTATTCCGCCGCTTTTATGTACCACCTCTAATCGATGATGATCTAGTTTAAAGTTTCGTAGCCCCTGGGCTATTGCATCTGGTTTTGCTCCAACACTTCTAGCCAGCGCTGCAGCAGTCATCGCATTGGAAACGTTATGGCCAACAGAGGGGGTTACATCACCTAGCTCAAATAGAGCTTCAGCATCACCCTTGATAAAGGCGCGATCGACAATGATATTTTCAACCAGCCCAATCTCGCCCTTACTCGGAACTTGAAGTGAAATCCAGGTAATTGGCTTAGAAATATTTTTGCCGCTCTTTGCCAAATGCTGATCATCTTTATTGAGAATCACCAAATCTGCCAGTTCTGAGATTTTTAACTTGGCGGACAGATAATTCTCAAAGCTTTGATGCCAATCGATATGGTCTTCGGCAATGTTAAGAATCGCTGCCGATTCAAAGTGAGCAAGATTGCTCCACTCTAATTGAAATGATGAAAGTTCTAGTGCCAAAATATCGGCATTTGATTTAACTACTGCCTCAATTGCGGTAAATCCTACATTTCCGCAGGCTTTTGCATTAATTCCTGATTCAACGAGCATTGATTCCAGCATTTGAATTGTTGTTGTCTTACCGTTGGTGCCAGTTAGCGCTATCCAGCGCTGGTTACGGCATATCTGCTCCCTGACCTTCCAGGCAAGGTCAATCTCGCTAATTAATTCAATTCCTGCTCCTCTAACTAGCGAGATTAAAGGATGGTCAACTCTCCAGCCTGGAGAGACAACTGCAAAGCTAACCCCTACCAGATCTTCGTCTTCCAGGGTGCGCTTAATTCCATTATCTTGAACTCTCTCATCAACTGGAATCACGGTTGCGCCCTTTGATTTTAGGAATTCAAGAGTTTGCACTCCAGTAACGCCCGCGCCAAAGAGAATGCACTTTGCGCCTCTTAGGGAATCGATAAAGCTTTGATTCACGCAACCACCCATTGAGCATAGAAGAGTCCGAGTCCTGCAGCTACGCAAAGTCCAGCGATAATCCAGAAGCGAATAACGATTGTGACTTCGCCCCAACCAAGTAACTCAAAGTGGTGTTGTAGCGGCGCCATTTTAAATACTCTCTTGCCGCCGCTTATTTTGAAATAACTAGTTTGAATAATTACTGAAAGAGTAATAATGACAAATAGTCCGCCAATTGGAATCAGAAGTAGTTCTGTTCTCAATGTCATTGCAAGGCCCGCTAACGCTCCACCTAGAGCAAGAGAGCCGGTATCTCCCATAAAAATTCTTGCCGGAGATGCATTCCACCATAGAAAGCCTGCGCAAGAGCCAGCAAGAGCTGCGGCTAGTACTGCAAGATCTAGAGGATCGCGTACGTTGTAGCAATTTCCACTGCTCACTACCTCGCAGCGCTGCCCAAACTCCCAAACACCAATTAGAACAAAGGCGAGAAATGACATTACTGCCGCACCCGTTGCTAAACCATCTAGGCCATCAGTTAAATTCACACCATTGCTTGCGCCAAGCACCATCAAAATTGCTAGAAGAATTAAGAGCACAATTCCAAGTTTTATTGAAGTGTCTCTCACCGTTGATAGATATTGCGACATAGGAGTGAGCCCAAGATCATCTGGAAATCTGGTTGCTAGATATCCAAATGCTCCGGCAACAATGCCTTGAGTAAGAAGCTTTTCTCTTGCTTTAAGGCCAAGTGAGCGCTGCTTTACAACCTTTAGCCAATCATCAAGATAGCCGATTAAACCGAGGCTTACTATTAGACCAATTACCAATACTGCAGAAGTTGTTAAGGCTGCTCCCGTAAAAAGATGTGAAATCAAGTAACCAGCAATTGCCGCCAGAATCAGAATTACTCCACCCATGGTTGGTGTTCCACGCTTTGTGTGATGAGTCTTTGGACCATCATCTCTAATCTGTTGGCCATAGCCTTTGCGCGATAGGAACTTAATAAACACAGGTGTGAGAAGGAAGCTAAGCAGAAAGGCCGTAGCCCCAGAAATTAAAATACCTCTCATTTGCTCTCTCCCTCTTGCTCACTCATAGCCTTTGCCTTAATTGCACTTGCTAATTCATCAAGGCCTTCAGCTCTTGATGCTTTAACAAGAATTACATCGCCTGGATTAAACTCTCTAAAGAGGTCTAATGATTCCTGCCAGGAAGAAAGATACCTTGCGCTAGTTAACGAAGAATCAATTTTGCTCAAATAGGACTTACTCTTTATTGCGACCAAGTAATCGATTCCTAGATCCGCAACTTTCTTGCCAATTTCCTGATGCATTTGATCTGAATTATCTCCTAGCTCATGCATCTGACCTAGGAATGCCCAAGAGCGTCCACCTTTTTCTTGTGTCAGTAGAGCGAGCACATTAAGTGCTGCCTCCATACTTTCAGGATTTGCATTATATGAATCGTTAATCAGGGTTAAGCCATTTGCCTCACTTAGCTCCATACGCCACTTGCTAATCGACTGATGATTGGAGAGAGCTGTTGCAATGCGAGATACGCCGATATCTAATGCGTTAGCAATTGCTGCTGCAGCAAGGGCGTTGGAGATTTGATGTAAACCTAGAATCTGCAATCCCACTGCCTGGCGCTCACTGCCGATTACTAAATCGAAGTGAGCAAATCCACCTCTAGCTTCAATATCTGCAGCGCGAACATCGCATTTGGGGCTATCTCCGAAGGTAACTCTCTTTACCCCTTGAGCGCTCTCCATCTTTGGAGTAAAGGAGTCATAAGTTCCCAAAACAGCAACAGCGCCACTTTGTAGACCAGCAATCAACTCGCCCTTGGTTTTAGCAATCATTTCCTGTGAGCCAAATTGACCAATGTGAGCATTGCCCACCTTTAACACAGCGCCAACATCAGGGCTTGCAACTGCAGTGAGGGAGGCAATGTCACCACTATTTCGAGCCCCCATTTCCAATATGCAGTATTTACTCTCCTTCGTGCAACGAAGAAGAGTCAAGGGGACTCCAAGTTCATTATTGAAAGATCCAATTGAGGCAACAGTTTCTCCTTCAGCCTTAAGGATCGAAAACAATAAGTCCTTAGTTGTTGTCTTTCCTTGGCTTCCCGTTATTCCAATAACTTTTAGGTCTTTCAATTCTCTTCTTACATAGGCTGCTAATTTAGCTAGAGCAAGTAATACATCACCTACCAAAATGTGGGGAGTTGGAACGGGGCGATTAACGATACTTAGCGATGCTCCCCTTGCGCTTGCATCAGATACAAAATCATGACCATCGGCTTTCTCGCCCTTGAGTGCAAGGAAGATATCTCCTGAATTAATCTGCCTTGAATCGAATTGAAAAATTGTTTTAGTTGTAATCTCAGCTTGGCCGCGGGCGCTGCCCTGCATAATCTGAGCCATCTGCTCTATCTTCATGTCAATCATAATCTGGCCTCGATGCACTTTTGTAAAACTTCTTGGTCACTAAAGGCATGTATGACGCCCATTATTTCTTGACCAGTTTCGTGACCCTTGCCCAAAATTACTAAAATATCGCCAGCTTCAGCTCTCTCTACTCCATATTTAATTGCTGATTGGCGATCACTGATTACAGCACTTGGAGCAGAGGGCTTTAGTGATCCAGTCATCTCCTTTAGGATTTGCTCAGGATCTTCATCTCTTGGATTATCGCTAGTAAATATGGCGATATCACTTCCAGAAAGTAGCGCCTTTCCCATTAGAGGGCGCTTTGATTTATCACGATTGCCACCACATCCAAGGATTGCAATTAACTTCGAGTTGGTATTTGCTCTAAGTGATGCAAGAACTTTTTCCACTGCATCTGGAGTGTGGGCGTAATCAACTAGAGCTAGGAAATTTTGACCACAATCAATACGTTCTAGACGACCTGGAGCAGGCTTAAGAGTTGATAGAGAGTTTCCAATCACAAGCGGATCTACACCACTTTCGAAAGCAATCGCCATAGCCAAAAGAGCGTTATCTAAGTTGTGCTCGCCAATTAAGTTTAACTCACCTGATATTAATATGCCGCCGGTGCCTCTAACGTCTACGCGATAGCCCTTTGGAGTGACCTTAATATCTTGGTAGTACCAACTAGCTTTGTTGTTACTTCTAGAGATCGTTTTTGATGGCATTGAAATCTCTTCTGCTAGGCGAACTCCATAGGAATCATCAATGTTGATAAATGAGACCTCACTCCGCGCGGAGTCAAATAACTTCTTCTTTGCTTGGTAATAATTTTCCATATCTCCATGGAAATCTAGATGATCTTGGGTCAAATTAGTAAAGGCAGCAGCAGAGAAGTAAGCACCATCTACTCTATTAAGCGAGAGCGCATGGCTACTTACTTCAATCGCAGCTGCACTAACCTTTCTTTCTTGCATAATCGAGAGAATGTAATGAAGTTGATCAGCTTCAGGAGTGGTATGGCTAGCGCCAAATCGCTCCTCTCCTATTTCAATTCCAATGGTTCCAATAAGACCAGCTTTCACCCCAGCAAACTCCCAAATCTGTTTTAATAGATATGAGGTTGTCGTCTTACCGTTAGTGCCGGTAATTCCTGCAAGAAATAAAGCTCTGCTTGGAGAGTTATGGAACCAGTCAGCTAAATAACCAATTCTGCTTCTTGGGTTTTCTACAACAAGAATTGGGAAATTGCCAAGTGATTTAGAGGCAAGATTTAAGCCTTCACTATCGGTAAGTATGGCAATTGCGCCGGAGTCTTTGGCATCTTGTGCAAATCTTGCTCCATGATGTTTTTCGCCAGGTAGAGCTATGAATAATTCTCCGTTTTTAACTCTATTTGATGAACTTGAAAGACCAGTTACTTCAAGTGATTCAAATTCTTCACTAACTTTCACGCCTAAAAATGAAGCGACATCGCCGAGCTTTTTTATATTAGCTTGCAAGCGATGCATCTCAGCCATTTTCACTCGCTTTATCCCGCTTTGCCCCTGATGCCTGAGCGCCGCCAGTCATTAGCTCGATTTTCGCCTTTAATTCTTTTGCATTAAGAGCATAGGTAATTGTTGTCGGCGCCGTTGGTCTAATCGCTTTATCTTTTAGCACAAAGCTCATAACTTTCTTAAATACCGGTCCACCTAGATAGCCGCCCCAATGAAGGCCTTTTGGATCTTGAATCGTTACTGAAACCACATACTCGGGCTTATCAGCTGGCGCAAAACCAATAAAGGATGCGGTGTATCCGCTATAGCAACCACACTTTGGGTTATATCTCTGGGCAGTTCCAGTCTTTCCTGCCACTCGATAGCCTTCAATAGCAGCTGAGGCAGCAGTTCCTCGATTAGTCGCAACGCTCTCCATCATTAGGCGCATCTTCTTTGCAGTATCTGGACTTATCACTCTTACAGACTTTTGTTGACTTGCTGGGGTGTAGCGCCCTGCTCCATCGCTAATTCCTGCGATAACAGTTGGCGTTACACGAAGTCCATCATTTGCAATCGTTGCAAACACCGATGTTGCTTGAAGAGCTGTGAGTGAATAGCCCTGTCCAAATGCCACTGTTGGCGCAGTTGTTCCTGACCAATCTTTAACATCAAGTAATTTTCCAGATTCCTCACCAGGAAGTCCTGAGTTGGCTTTCTCGGCAATTCCAAACTTTTTGAGATAAGAGTGAAGCGTGTCATTAGATAGCATCTCCCCAACTTTGATGGCGCCAGTATTACTTGATACGGCAAGGGCGCCGGTGAGAGTTAACTTCTGAGTGGGGTGTTTATCATGATCACTAAATGTTTTATTTGAGCGCTTCAATTTCCAAGGAATGGTCATAACCGTTTCAGGTGAAATCTTTCCCTCTTCAACTGCAGCAGCAATGGTCATGACTTTGCCAGTAGAGCCTGGTTCATAGACTTCTTGAACTGAAGGGTTCTGCCAGCGATAAGGATCCACTCCTTTGGTATCCCCTGGAGTAAATGAGGGATAAGTAGCATGAGCTAGAACTTGGCCAGACTTTGGATCCATAACAACCACTGTTCCAGAAAGGGCCCGAGAGCTCTTTACTACCGTTCTAATTGCCTCTTGTGCTACCCATTGCACATCTCTATCAATCGTCAATCTGACGGTATTTCCACGAACTGCCTCTGCGGTTATCTTCTGCGTTCCAGGAATTATTGTTCCTGCTGCATTTGCATAGGTGTAGAGCCCATCAACTCCGCTTAGGGTGGAATTCATACTGTATTCAAGGCCTGCAGCGCCAACTCCAGCCCGATTGATAAAGCCAATTACTGCAGCTGCCAATTCACCTTCAGGGTATTCACGAATATATATTCGCTCGGCAAAGAAGCCCATTAATCTTTTAGCAAGGCCATTTTCACTCTTAGCAACTTCTTCATTGTAGGCATCTACAGCTGCTTCAAGTTTTCTCCAAACTTCAGGTTTAACTGCTTGGCTGATTACTACATAACGCCTCTCGCCAATTAATTGATCTTTAAGCCAGCTTTGATCAACATCTAAAATTGGTGCTGCAATTTGGGCTAGCTCCTTTGGATGAACCACGATTGCTTGATCAACCAGAATTCGATAGGCGCTAACACTTCTAGCAAACTCGGTGCCATTGATATCTGTGATTGCTCCCCTTGGAGCCATAATCACTGATTTCTTAGTTAGCTCATTTTGCGCTTTATTTGCAATACCAGCTGCCCGAACTCCTTGAATATCAATCAATCGAACTGCAAAAGCTATGAGAATTACTAGCGAAATTGCGACAAGATAGCTAATCCTTTTCTCAACTAACTTATGGTGGCTCATGGTTTGGCTTTAGCCGCCTTTTCTACCTCAAGCGGAATTGGCTCTGAAATATCAAGAAATATCGGTGAAGAACTTGGAATCATTCCAAGTGACACTGCTCGCTCTGCTAGAGATTCTGAAGTTGAGAGCAGGGCCACCTGTCTAAGTGCCTCTTCCCGCTCTTCATTAACCATCATTGCTTCGATCTTGAGCTCTCTAACTCTTATTGCATCATTTCCTAGAAGAATATTTATGCCCAAAAGTCCAAGTAGGCCAAGGGCTAATGTGGCGCCAACTATTGAATAAAAGAGGCGATCAGTTGCTTGTTGACCTGGTGTTGGGCGAAGCTCTGGAACAAGTTTAAGGATTACCTTTGATGACTTCGCAATTGCTAATTTTTTGGAGCGCTCAAAAGCTGGGCTAAGAACTGATAGAGCCATTAGGCAGCCACCCGCTCAATTGCTCTAAGTCTTACCGACTTTGCCCGGGAGTTATCTGAGATCTCATCTTCGCTAGCTTTCTGACTTCCATTAAATACCAGAGAGAATTTTGCAGATAAGGCTTTAATCTCAATTGGAAGACCAAGTGGAGTCTTTGACTCTGTTGCTTGCGTGAAGAAGTTCTTAACAATCTTGTCTTCTAGCGATTGGAATGACATCACAACCATCCGACCACCAACATTTAAGCGCTCAAGGCAGGCAGGAATTGCTCGCTCTAAGATCGCTAGCTCTTGATTAACCTCGATGCGAAGTGCTTGGAAAGTCCGCTTAGCAGGATTTCCCCCAAGGCGTCTTGCTGGAGCTGGAATGGATCGTTTAATTAAGTCTGCAAGATCGCTTGTGCTTCTTATCAAACCACTTGCTCTTGCTTCAATGATGTTATCGACAATTCTTTGAGCAAATTTCTCTTCGCCATAGCTGCGAATAATGCGAATTAACTCGCCTCTGGAGTAGCTATCGATAATTTCTTGGGCGGTGATTCCACTGCTTTGATCCATGCGCATATCAAGTGGAGCGCTCTGAGCGTAGGAGAAGCCACGCTCAGATTGATCCAACTGCATCGAGGAAGTTCCTAAATCAAAGAGAATGCCATCAACCGATGAAATTCCAAGAGAATCAAGGAGTTTTGGGGTCTGGTCATAAACAGCATGAAAAATTGTGATGCGATCTAAATGAGAAGATAGACGTTGACTGGCTTTATCAATTGCGCTCTTATCTCTATCAATACCAATTATCTGTAAATTTGGAAACTTCTCTAATAGCGCTAGAGAATGGCCACCTAGACCCAAAGTGGCATCAACTAAAACTGGCTTCTCTTTATTTTCTAGTGAGGTTGATAAAACAGTGATGCAGCGATTAAGCAGAACTGATGTGTGTTCTAGCTTCATCCCTACACCCCTTAATTCTTAATAGTTGTTAACTTCTTCTTCTTTCTTACTCTCTACTCTGGTCACCGCCGGCCGACGGATTGCGGGGGATAAACGGCACCGGGGAAGGGGCGCCGTTTATTTGAAGGTCGGCGGTGGCCAGAGGAGAGAGGAGATTTTTGTTTTTTTGCCCCTTGTTAGAAGAGGCCTGGAAATACCTCCTCAGAAACATCAGCAAAGCCTTTTTCACGATCTTTTAGATAGCTCTTCCATGCTTTGGAATCCCAAATTTCAACTCGAGTATTTGCGCCAATTACTACGCAATCTTTTTCTAAATCTGCATACTCTCTTAAGCCGGAAGGAATCATTACGCGACCTTGCTTATCTGGAATTTCATCATGTGCACCGGCAAACATCACACGCATGTAATCGCGAGCTGCTTTTGCAGTAAGTGGCGCTTGTTTTAGCTGCTCAGTAATTCGTGCAAATTCAGCAGATGGAAAAACAAATAAACAACGCTCTTGTCCTTTAGTAATTACTAAACCTGAGGCCAATTCGTCACGGAATTTGGCGGGAAGAATTAACCGCCCTTTTTCATCTAAGCGAGGTTCATGGGTGCCAAGAAACACTTAAGAGACCTCCCCTACTTGCTTATTGCGCAGAACCCCCGTTCTGCTTAATTCCCCACTTTACTCCCTTTTCCTCCATTTTCAACCACCTATCTCCACAGGCGAGCAGGCCTGGAAAAGCTCTCCTCCACTCTCCTGTTTTGGGCATAAAAAAACCCGCCAGAGGCGGGCGGTTGTGCTGATCTAACTAACTATTCACCGAGATTACGGCGATCCCATCTCTGCTCAAAGCCTTGGCTCCATTTGCCTGGCCCCCTCTTAGGCCCTCTACTCTGGGCTTTGGAGATAACTCCATTCATCAGTCCCCCAAGATTTGAGATAGCAAGAACTGCCCCCACAAGTGAGGCGATAAATCCAGCAACTCCAACAAGTGGCACTTGAGAAATCAAGCCGCCAAAGAGAATGAAAATGCCTAGGAGAATCAGGGCAAAACCAATTACCACCCGGCTCCTAGATGGGCTCTTGCCGCTAAAAGTTGAAATCAGGCGAGGGTCATCGGCGGCTAGCGCCTCTTCCATCTCGGCTAATAACCGTTTTTCATGCTCAGATAGTGGCATAGGACTGACAATAGTAGAGGTGGGGCTATCTGGAAAGTCGAAAGAGTAAGAAGTTGCTATGAATCCTCGCTCTCATCATCGCCCTCTCCAACTAGCCGAGCAGGTTTTACAGAGCCACTACCAAAGCGAGTGATGGCCCGATCAATAGCAACCTGCGCCTGGCTCCATCCCAGCTCCCGCTCACCTAGCTCTAACTGCTCAACTGCGCCATTTTGGTCAACTAACTGCTCAAGTGAAACCCCTAGAAGTCGGATTCTGGAGCCAGCAATTTTGAGTCCTAGATAGAGATCCTTAACTACTTCATAGATTTCATGGCTGCCACTTATTGATAGTGGCAGAGTTTTAGAGCGGGTGAGATTAGAAAAATCAGAGAAACGTACCTTTAAACCAATGGTTTTACTGCGCAAACTGCGAGCCCTTAGCCTTGCGCCGGCTCTTTCAGTTAATCGCAAGAGTTCTCTAAATATCTCATCTTGATCCTCGAGGTCATATGCAAAAGTTTCTGCCGCGCTAATGCTCTTCTCTGGAGCATCTGCTACCACTTCCCGATAATCCCTAGCCCAAGCAAGTTCATAAAGTGATACCCCAGCACTTGGACCAAGTGCTCGCTTTAAAGTTTCAAGAGGAGTATTAGCAATATCAGCAACGGTCCGAAGGCCTAGAGCTTGCAACTCTTCATTAGTCTTTGGCCCCACTCCCCAGATTTCTGAAACTGGAAGGGGGTGAAGAAAGGTCAAGACTCGGTCGTGGGCAATTTCAAGTATTCCATTTGGTTTGCAGCGCCCGGATGCTAATTTGGCGATGAACTTAGTAGTAGCAATTCCAACTGAGCAGGTTATTTTCTCTGATGCAAAAACTCTCTTCCTTATCAACTCTGCAATATTTCGACCACTGCCAAATAGTTTTCTGGATCCAGTGACATCGAGAAAAGCCTCATCTAGGGAGAGCGGCTCAACATGAGGAGTGAACTCAAAGAAAATCTCCATAACTTTTCTTGAAACTTGTGAATATCTCTCATGATCTGGCGGAATAAATATTGCATTTGGCGCCATCCGCTGCGCTCTTGATACTGGCATCGCAGCTTTAATTCCAAATTTTCTAGCAGCATAATTTGCCGAAAGAACTACTCCCCTAGCCCCTGCGCCAACTACCAACGGCTTGCCTTTATATTGCGGATAATCCAGCTCAGAAACTGATGCAAAAAATGCATCCATATCAACATGGAGAATGGTGGAATGCTCGCCCATCTGGCTACTCACAGATAGCTAGGCTACGCCACTTTTGATAAGCAGCTGATAAATCCCATGCCCCAATAGCTCTAAGTGAGATACCACGTAGCCCAGTTCTACGGGTAGCGCCGCGAATTAATAGTAGCTGCGAGTTATAGAGCACCTCGGCATAGCTATGTTGAGCATCTTCAAAAAATGTTGCATCGCTACAGCCATATCCATCATCAAGAGTTAGAAAGATAACTCTCTTGCCAGAGCGAATGGGTGGGGTTTGCAGCGCTACTTTAACCCCAGCTACCAATACTAAAGATCCTGATCTTTGTTCTAGAAGCTGGTTAGATTTTATTGCTCCTATCTGATTGAGAAAATCAGCATAAAATTCAATCATATGGTGAGAGATATCCATCCCTAGATACTTAACTTCATTTCTTACCAGTTCATGATCTTCTAAATCAGGTAGCCCTGTCTTAGATAAAGTGGGGGTAAAACCTAGGCTTAACTGCGAACCAGTAACTACTTTAGTTCTACTACCACCAGACCATTTATATAAATCAGTTAGATGTAGCAATAAATCTCTACGATTTATCTCAGCTCCATAGAGCTGATCAAAGGCCCCCACCATTAATAAGGCTTCAGAAGTTGGCCTGCTAACTGAGCTGCGATGGACAAAGTCAGCTAGATCTAAATAAGGGCGATTAGCAATAATTGCTGATATCTCTGCGCTACTAATTCCTGAGATATCGCTAAGCGATAATCTGATACTGCTCTGATTATCGCCTTCCACTCGATAGCTAATATCAGAGTGATTAATATCAAGAGGGGCGATAGTTAATCCATTTCGTCTAGCCTCATCTAATAGCAGGCGCTTGGGATACATTCCAGGTTCATGAGTTAGAACTCCGGCAAGAAATGCTGCTGGATAATGGCGCTTTAACCAAGCAGATTGATAGGTGGGAAGAGCAAAGGCAGCGGCATGGGCTTTGCAGAATCCAAAGGAGGCAAAGGCTCTTAAGACATCCCAGATCTGAGTAATAACTTTTAGCTCATAGCCTCTTGATATAGCTTGAGCAAAGAACCAATCACAGACCTCTTGCTGCCCCTCTCTGCTGCCAAGAGCTCTTCGCTTCTCATCAGCTTGGCCAAGAGAGGATCCAGTTAGAGTGGCGATAATTTCAATAACTTGCTCGTGAAATACCACTACCCCTTGGGTATCACTCAAGATTTCAGCTAAATCAGGGTGGAATATCTCCCTAGTTTTAAAACCTTGGCGGGCATTTAGGAATGGAGTGATCATGTCGCTCTTTACTGGCCCTGGTCTAAAAAGTGAGATATCAATTATTAAGTCAGTAAAAGTCTCTGGGGTTAACTTTCCAACTAATTCACGCTGGCCTGGGCTCTCTATTTGAAAGATACCTAAAGTCTGAGCAGATTGGATGAGCGAAAACGTTTCATTATCATCTAAAGCTATTGCATCAATATCTATTACTTTTCCAGTACTTCGCTCTATCTCAGATATGGCATAGGCCAGAGATGATTGCATTCGAACTCCTAAAATATCTAGCTTTAAAAGCCCAATTGCTTCCACATCATCTTTATCCCACTGCACCATCGGATAATTACTAGCATTTATCTCAATTGGAGCTCTCTGATATAGCTCAGCGCTTGAAATCACTACTGCGCAGGGATGCATTGCAACATTTCTAGGTAGGCCATCTAAGCGCTCTGCAAGACCAACAGCCATTTTCCAGGTCGGGCTAGTTAGATTTAAATTAGCAAGTTCAGGAAGATTAGTTAGCGCCTGTGAAATATTGCGAGCTCTAATATGCGGCAGTGATTTAGCAACTAGATCTATCTCCATAGGAGCAAGTGATAGAGCTGCTCCCACATCTCTTATGGCATGGCGAGCTCTATAGGTATCAAACATTGCAACTGTTGCAGATCGCATTGGGTAATTTGCAAACACCTGATCATAAATTTCTAACCTTCTAGCAGATTCCACATCAATATCAATATCAGGTAGAGCTCTTCGAAGTGGAGAGCAGAAGCGCTCCATCAATAAACCTAGTGAGAGTGGTTCAACTCCAGAAATTCCTAAGAGGTGACAGATTAATGATCCAGCCCCACTTCCCCTTGCCGCTACTCTAATTCCAGAGGCTCGCGCGCGATCTGTAATATCGGCAACAGTTAGAAAATATGATTCAAAACCTAGACTCTTAATAATCTCTAACTCTTTTTCTAGTCTTTGGTTTACCTCACTATTGCTCTGGCCATAGCGCCAATTAATGCCAGCAATTGAGCGCTGCCTTAGTTGAATAGTTAGCTCTTCTTGATTTTTAGCCCCTAAAAGCTCAGCCTCTGGAAGATGGATAGATCCCAGGCCAATATCTTGGCTAGGCGATAGCTCTGCCTGCTTAGCAAGGTCTTGGGTAGTACTTAATAATTTACGGCTATTTCTCTGCCCCGAAGCGCGAGCAATTATCTCTGCTAAGTGATGCATCTCTTGAGAGCTTTTAAGAAAGGCCTCGCTATTTTCGCGCTCTACAACATTTTTATGAAGCGGCAAGAGCCTTCGACTTGCATCGAGAATATCTGCTATCGGCGCATCCTGCCTTAAACACATCCTGGCAGCATTACTAAGTATCGCTGGAAGATCATTATCTTCAGCAAAACCAAGCATCCTTGAAGCATGGGTAGTCGACCTTGGTCCATCTCCATAAATTAAATGAGAGACAATTTCAATTACTTGGCTTTGAAATAGTTCACGGCTATCGTTATATAGCGATAGCGCTTTTTCATATTGACGATTGGTAATAGCTCTAGCAATTAAAGAGTCTGGGCCTTGTAGCGATATTAAGTTACTGGTGTAGTTAGAGTGTTTCCTTAAAAAGTCTAAATCACACTCACCATAGCTTTTAAGTTCGCTAACTAGCCTTACTAAAGATCTCCAGCCTTTACCTGGGGTAGCAAGCAATGTGATTCGACTCTGATTCTTGTAAGTGATATCAACTCCAATAATTGGAGTAATGCCATTTTCAACGCAGCTCTGAGTAAATCGAATTGCGCCATATAAGCCATCGCGATCAGTTAGTGCAAGTGAGCTCATGCCAAAGTCGCGAGCCTTCTCAACTAGAAGATGAGGAAGAGTGGTTCCATATTTAAATGAAAATCCACTTGCAAGATGAAGATGAGTAAAACTCATGCTGGTCTAGATGTGGGGCGAATCTGCCAAAGACCAGGAGCGCTACTGGCCCCTTCTGGAATTACTTCAATACGTTCTATTTCAAAAGTTTTCATCACTCCAATAGGAGCTGCCTCTACGCGCCATAAAATCCGTCCACCATCATCTGGGCGAAATAAGCCATCGCTAGCTCTATTCCACCAACCACCAGATTCACGCCAAGAGCTAAGCAGGGCATAAATTCGATAGCGCTGACCTTTATAGGTGAACTCAATTGGCTCACCGCCGGATAGGTAGATCTCCGGTCTCTGATTCTCCATTTTTTCGAACATTTGTTCGAATACTATACCTACCCCCTGACCCCCTCAAATCTCCTTGCTATCCATATGTAATCAGACTTTTACCCGCCTTTAACCACTCCTCCGGCTCTAAAGCAAGCCCTAGAGATAACCTTCGCACGTTCAGCGGGCCCTCCCCTTCCCGAATTAACAATTAGCAAAAAATCAACCGGAGCCTATGGAGGAAACCTTGAAACTTAAGAAAATAGTTGTGGCGCTAGCAGCAACCTCGCTAATTGCTCAGATGTCACTTGCCAATGCCAGCTTTTATTCAGATCCTGGATCTGCCGTCACTCTAACCATCCTGCATAACAACGATGGCGAATCTGCTCTCTTGCCTGATCAGTCATTTAAAACAGCGCAAGGAACACTTATTTATGGCAGCGCTGCAGCCTTTTCATCAGTTATGAAGCGTGAGGTCAAAGCAGCTAAATCTGCAAGAAATGCTCTGCTCTCTGTTTATGCTGGTGACTCTTTCCTTGCTAGCAAGAACTTAATTTGTTCTGAGCCAGCAAGCAATGCCTCAACTGCAACTGTTTATGATGGTGTTGCGCAATCTCTAATGCCATATGATGTTCATGTCCTAGGCAATCACGAATTTGATTATGGAACTGGTTTTCTAAAACGCTATATTGAATCCTTCTCTAGCAAGAATCGCTATCCATTCATTTCAGGGAATATGGATTTCACAGCTAATGCTGACCTATCTTCCATGGTAAGCAAGAAAGAGCCGATTCTTCGTGGAATTATGATTGGCAAAAAACTTGGTCAATCTTATGTCCATAAGGATTACACCACTGGAGCAGTTTTTGGTGTGGTTAGCGCCATTACTCCCACTCTTAGAACAATCTCCTCGCCTGGAACTTCTAAGCTAAAAACTTCAGATATAGCTACAACAGCAGCTCTAGTAAATAAGCAAGCTGCAGAACTTCAAGCAAAGGGCGTTAATAAGATCATTTTGGTCAGCCACTTACAGGGCGTCGCCTATGACAAGCAGCTAATTGCGCTTCTGAAGAACATCGATGTCGCTATCGCTGGAGGCGGCGATGACCTATTAACAAACCCAGATGTAGCTGAATCAATCCAATTAATTCCTGGTGAGGGAAAGCCAGTGGGCAAATATCCTGAAATGGTTAAGGATGCCGATGGCGTGGATGTTCCCCTCATCACATCTAAAGGAAATTACAGCTATCTAGGTCGCTTTGATGTCACATTTGATGCCAAAGGCAAAGTTAGTTCCTATAACAAAACAACTTCTTATCCAAGACGAGTTATTCCTTCATCTTCTGTCTCAAAGGCTCTAGGTGTAAGTGATGCAGTAACTCCCGATGCCAGGATTGTAAGCGCTGTTGAAGTGCCATTACAGGCCTGCTTGACTGGATTTGCCAAACCAATTGCTTCAAGTCAGATTGTCTTTGCTACAGATCGTGGTAGCGCCACTGTTCTTGGAGTAAGAACTGCTGAGACAAATGGTGGAAACTTAGTTGCTGATTCATTTATACATGCCTATAACACCAGAGCAGCTGGAGCAAGCCTCCCGGCAGCAGGAAGTGCTAACCCGGTAGTAGCTCTGCAAAACGGTGGAGGTATCAGACAAAATGGTGGAGTAACTCTGCCAACAAGTGGAGCTGTAGGAGCAATTAGCCGAGGCAACACTTTTGATCTTCTACCCTTTGATAATCGACTAGTTGCGATTACAAGTGTTAGCGCTTCAAACATCAAGGAGATTCTTGAGAGATCCTGCTCTGTTGGTACATCTGGTGGCGGACAATTCCTACAAGTGGCCGGAATGAAGGTAACCTGTTCAAGAGCTGGAACCGCGATAGTAGTTTCAAGTCCAACCGGTGATTCTTATGCTGGAAATGTAACTACTTCCGGAACCAGAGTAAAAGATGTCACTCTTTTAGATGGCCGCGCGCTAGTTAAGGATGGAGCAGTAGTAGCAAATGCTCCAGCTGTAACGGTTGTGACAAATAACTTCACAGCAGAAGGTGGAGATAACTATCCAACGCTAGCCAAACTCGTAAAGGTTGGGTTTGGCGTCTCCTACGAACAAGCGCTCTATGACTATCTCCTAAGTTTCCCAAAGAATGCAGCGGGGCTTCCAGAGATACCATCAAGTGATGTTCGCTATAGCAAGACAACCGGGGAAGGTCGCTTCACCTGGCTACCCTAAAGAAATAATCTGATGAAAGTCCCCGCTAAATCTCGGTGGCAACATGGCCGATGAATTAGCGGGGATTTTCATGTCAAATGCACTACCTTTTATTGACTAGTTATATCTAGATAAGGAGTCTTAATGGATATCGTTTTAATACTTGGAAGAGTTCTATTCTCTCTTCTGTTCATCTCATCAGGAGTAGCCCACTTAACAAAGCTTGAAGCAATGACGGGATATGCCCAATATAAGAAAGTTCCGGCAGCTAAGTTATCTGTGATTGTCACCGGGCTAATGTTGATTATTGGCGGCCTCTATGTGGCACTTGGAATTTATGCTGATTTAGGTGCGCTCCTACTCTCTATTTTCCTTCTTCTCTCAGCATTTAAAATGCATGACTTCTGGACGGTCACAGATGCACAGGCAAAGCAGTCTGAGATGACAAGTTTCATGAAGAATCTCGCCCTTGCTGGTGCTTCTCTGATTATCTTTGTTTTGGTTGGAAGCGGCGTCGAATTTGGCCCAACAATTACAGAGGGAATTTTTAATCTCTAGTTGAACAAAAGTTGAATTCTTAACGAAAACCCCCGCTAATAAGTATTGGTAGCGGGGGTTTTTCTTCTAACTTAGGTAGCCTCCTCTAATGGAAATAGCGCTGGCAATTCTTACCGGGATCGCAATTGGGTCAGTTTTGGGATATGTCGGCGCCGGAGGCTCCATGTTGGCGGTCCCAGCCTTAATTTATATTTTTGGATTCAACCCAGTGCAGGCCACGACCGCCTCACTGATTGTGGTTTTTGTTGGGGCAGCCTCAGGAGCACTTCCAAAACTAAAGAAGAATGAAATTTTGATTAAAGAGTCACTTGTGATCTGGGCAATTGGATTGACCACCAACTTTACCGGTGCTTATTTTCTGCCACAGATTCCAGAAAGTGCAATTCTCACAGGCTTTGCTTTGGTATTGGTAGTTGCTGGATTTTCCATGCTTTTGCCTGGAGCTAAACAATCAAGTGAACGTAAGATTTCACCTCTTGCTTTGATTGCCATCTCACTAATTATTGGCGCAATAACAGGCCTCTTTGGAATTGGTGGAGGTTTCTTAGCTATTCCAATTCTAATTCTCTTTTATAACATTGCTCCAGCCAAAGCTGCAGGAACTTCACTCTTCATAATAACAATCAATACTCTCACAGGTTTCATTGCTCATTTTCGCCATTGGGATGAGATCAATTGGTCAATACCAATCATTATGGCGCTAATGGCACTATTTGTATCACGTTGGGCATCTCACCATAGTTCCAAGATTTCTCCTATAACCTTGAAGCGAGCCTTTGCGATATTTGTTTTTGCTATCGCAGCCTTTACTCTTATTGAAACTTGGTTCATTTCGTAAGTGCAAAGAACTTCTGTTCTCTTTGTCTGCGTTCATAACGCAGGGCGCTCCCAGATGGCTGCAGGGTTTCTCCAGCACCTTGCTGCTAATTCGGTTGAGGTAAGAAGCGCAGGCTCTGCTCCTGCAGACTCGATAAATCCAGCTGTAGCTATTGCAATGAAAGAGGAAGGTATTGACCTAGGCGCGCAGAGACCAAAAATTCTTACCGATGAAGCCGTTGTGGCCTCAGATGTTGTTATCACTATGGGATGCGGGGATGTCTGTCCAATCTATCCAGGCAAGCGCTATCTAGATTGGAAATTAGATGATCCTGCCGGGCAAGGCATCGATGCAATCCGCCCAATTCGCGATCAGATTAAGTCGCTAGTTAAGGAATTGATAAGCACTCTCTAGAATCTAACTATGGATTCAATATTGGAAAAGGCTGCAGTTAAGCGCGCTCAAGCAGCCCTTGATAGACATGGAATTTCCGGAAAGATAAAAATTCTTAGCGATAGCGCAAGAACTGCAGCTGAAGCGGCAGCAGGATTAGGTATTGAAGTTGGACAGATCGCCTCATCGCTAGTGTTTAGGTTGCCAGATGACAGATCGCTTCTAGTAATTACCTCAGGTCGCCATCGAGTTGATACGCAGATGGTGGCTGAATTACTGCAAGTTCCTGCCCTTGATCGAGCAGATGCTGATTATGTTAAGGAGATTTCTGGATACTCTGTTGGCGGAGTTGCTCCACTTGGTTGGATTAATGAGCCCAGCATCACCTTAATTGATGAAGCTTTAAATGATTACCAATCAATCTGGGCTGCAGCTGGCCATCCACACGCAGTATTTCCAACTACTTTTCAAGAATTACTAGAGGCATCAGGTGCTAAGGCTGCAAGAGTTGGTAATTAGAGTGAGAATTGCGCTGTGAGCTCTCCTCTATATATTGAAAAAAGTGGCGCGGGAGATCCCCTAGTTCTAATTCATGGCATGGGCTCTGCCAGCAATGCTTTCAAACCGATTCGCTCAACTTTAGATAAAGACTTTTTAGTTGTAACTCTTGATCTTCCAGGACATGGTAGGAGTCCTTATCAAAAAGGTGAATTGATGGATCCTCACTCTTTAGCACTCAGAGTTTTGGAAGAGTTGAGCGCAGCTTCAATTGATAAATTTCATCTTGCAGGTAATTCACTTGGTGGCTGGATTGCAATGGAGATGGCGGCAATTGCGCCAGGAAGAGTCCGATCTTTAGTTGGCATCGCACCTGCTGGACTTTGGCTCAACCCCTATAACGCTAGATATCCAGGCACAGCGCTGGCTCGATTTCTAGCCAGATACACAGTAAAACTTGCGCCAACAGCGCTTCACTTCGAAATTGCTCGCAGATTAGGTTTTGCTGATGTTAGCCCGCGGTGGCAAGAGTTCTCTTATGAATTATGTCTTGATGCAGCAATTGCCATGGCAAGCGCAGAAGGTTATTACCCGGCTTGGGATGGCATGTTACTAAAGCGTTTTGATCGTCAGATATCTGATTCAATTTCAGTGACAATTATTTTTGGTGATTCAGATAGGACTCTTCCTGAGACTAGCTGCCAGGAGAGATCGCTTGCGCCAAAGCATGCTAGATGGATCATATTCTCTGATACCGGCCATGCTCCGATGTGGGATAGTCCCCTAGATGTAATCGATGAAATCAAGAAAGCGGCAGGAGCAGCAAAGTGATTCTGGTTTTCTTCTGGAAGATTAAAGCTCGCTACATCCCCTGGGCAATTTTGCATATGGGACTTGATCGTCTAGCGCTAGCTAGAAGAAGTGATGTTAAATTCTGGAAGCTATTAGGAGCTGGAAAGGGTGAGACCTTCACCCCAAGGGATGCTGATGTTCTTCGCTGGGGATTGCTAGTTGTAGTTGATCAAGACTCAGAAATTGCCAATTCAAAAATCATTAAACGTTGGAACAAGAAATCTCATTCGCAATTTAGCGGCCAGCTATCTCCGATATCAATTAATGGCGCTTGGTCAAAGAAGAGCCCGTTTGATCAGATTCCTAAAGCTAGTAGTGATTGGAGCGGAAAAATAGTTGCGATCACAAGAGCTAGGATTAAATGGCGTAAGAATTTAATTTTCTGGAGCTCAGTTCCCCCAGTTACAACTAGCCTTCATAGCTCACCAGGATTGATTTCTGCTATTGGAATCGGTGAAGCTCCAATTGGTCTGCAAGGCACCTTCTCCATCTGGGAATCTGGCGAAGCAGTTAAGAATTTTGCTTACTCAGGCGCTGCTCATAAAGAGGCAATAAAGGCGACGCATCGCCATGCTTGGTATGCCGAGGAAATGTTTGCGCGCTTTGCCCTCATTGAATCTCGCGGCTCTTTATAAGGCACAATTAAGCCATGTCGATTCGAAATTATCGCCCGAAGCCTGATTCAAGGCGCACGATTACGCCGTGGCGAAATTTTACTCTGGTTGCAGTGTTAACTGTTGCTCTAGCTCTTCAACTCTCCTATCCCCTAATTGAAGGAGAGCGTCTTCGTCTCGTTACTATCGCCACTGTCTATTGGGCAGCAGGAGCTATGTTGCTTCATGCTCTCTTTGCTTATGGCTTCACTTATGCAATCAGATTTCTTCTAATCACTTTCACCTATTCCCTATTAGTTGAGCAAATTGGCATGAGAACTACCTGGCCATTTGGAAGTTATGAGTATTCGCCAACTCTTGGATATCAAATCTTTGACGTTCCACTAGTAGTTCCATTTGCTTGGATCATGATGGCCCACTCGGTATTCATTGCAGCAAGAAGAGTTGCCCCGAACTTTGTCTTTTTAGTTGGCGGATATGGCCTTATGGCCTGGGACTTATTTCTTGATCCTCAGATGGTTTCAGCTGGAAGATGGAGTTGGGAGATAGGCGGCAGAAGTGTTCCATTTCAACCAGAAATTCCGCTCTCCAATACCTTTGGTTGGCTATTAACTGGAATGGGGTTGATGGCTCTTCTCAATATCTTCCTACCTAAGGAGAGAAGATCTCTAGGATCAAGTAGAGCAGTTCCTGAATTCTTTCTTGCTTGGAGTTGGATTGGCGGCATGGTGATTAACATTTTCCATTTCGATCGTCCAGGTGTGGCATTCCTTGGAGGATCAGCGCTAGGAGCGCTAGTTATCTGGTATTTCATCTCAGTTAAATACGGCCGCCGAGATTAAGGAAAAATGACTTTTCTATTAGATGCTTCTGCCCTTTTAATTGCAATTATGCTCATTTTAGCGGTCTTTAATTTCTTTACGCTGAGAGTGGTTTCTAGTAAAAATAGTGCTTTGATTGATCAATCAGTCTCGATATTAATACCGATGCGAAATGAAGCTGAAAATGTCATTGAGGTAATCACTCTACTAAAAGAGCAGGGTGACTTAAGTAATTTTGAAATTATCGCTCTAGATGACTCCTCGAGTGATAACACTAGAGAGCTATTACTTGCCATGTCCCAAGACAACTTAAAAGTAATTGCGGGAAAAGAGCTGGAAGAGGGCTGGCTAGGAAAGAACTATGCCTGCTATCAATTAGCTGCAGCTGCAAGGGGTGATTACTTAGTTTTTCTAGATGCTGATGTGAGGCTGGATGCAAGGGCTATAGCAAGCACCATTGAATCAATGAGAGCTTGGAATTGGGATTTCATCTCTGCCTATCCCCGACAGATTGCCCTAACATTTTTAGAACGGTTAACTCAGCCTCTACTTCAATGGTCCTGGTTTACAACTCTGCCACTTCGAATCACTCAAAAGTGGCCAAGACCATCAACTGTCGTGGCAAATGGTCAATTTATGGTGATAAAGCGTAAGGCTTACTTTGATTGCGATGGCCACAGAGGTGTTAAAGCAGAAGTCGTAGATGACCTATTTCTTGCTAGAAATTTAGTCAGAGCTGGCGCAAGAGGCGGCGTTGCAGATGGATCAAGAGTTTCATACTGTCGAATGTATTCAAGTGCCAGCCAACTCATAGCAGGCTATGCCAAATCACAATGGAGTGCTTTTGTTAATCCACTAGGTGCACTTCTAGCAATAACTTTGCTAACTCTTACATCTATATTTCCCCTCATAGCTGGCCTGTTAGGAGATCTCTCTGGTTGGTATCTCTACTTTGCAATTGTTATGACAAGAGTATTAAGCGGGATAAAGACAAGAACGATTCCAAGTGCCTCACTACTTCATCCATTGAGCGCGCTTATCTGGATCTACTTAATAACGATTTCTTGGATAAAGAAGTACCGAGGCGAACTTTCTTGGCGCGGTAGGAAACTATGAGCCATCACAGAACTAGCAAAGTATCAAAATCCGTCATTGTAATTGGCGCTGGAATGGGTGGTATGGCTGCTGCTGCCCGCCTTGCAAAACGTGGACATAAAGTTAAAGTCTTTGAAGCAGCTTCTTTTGCTGGCGGCAAGTGTCGAACTGAAGATATCTCAGGATTTTCATTTGATACTGGCCCTTCGCTACTTACCCTTCCAGCTGTCTATAGAGATTTATTTGTTAAAACGGGAAAGCGTTTAGAAAATCTCGTCCAACTCAGCCCCGTTGATCCATCTTTTACATATATCTTTGATGATGGCAAGAGAGTAACTTTTCCAAATCTTTCACATAGCGGCACAGTATTAGCAATAACTGAAAGTTTTGGAGCGCAGGCAGGAGATGCTTGGCATCAATTGCTGACAAGAGCTGAGAAGATGTGGGACGCATCAAGACAGGCTTTTGTTGAAAGTGAGCTCCGCTCCCCTTTTCAAATGCTAAAGAGTCCATCACTTCTCCGTGATTTAAAGACAATCGCTCCATTTACTTCCCTTCGAGATTTAGTTAGAAGTTATACCGATAATGTCTATATTGGAAAGATAATTGACCGCTATGCCACCTATACCGGCTCCGATCCTAGAAAAGTCCCTGCCGTCCTTTTAACTATCGCCTTTGTTGAGGAGGCTTTCGGTGCTTGGCATGTTAGCGGTGGGGTTGGCACGCTTGCTAAATCTCTAGAGTCTCGCCTAAGTGATTTAGGAGTTGAGCTGCATCTCAACACAAAAGTTGATCGAATCATCACTAAATCTGGCGTTGCAATTGGAGTTAGATTGGCTAATGGCCAAGTTCATAATAGCGATGTGGTAATTGCCAACGCTGATGCAGATTTAGTTTATAACCAGCTCCTTGAAAAGAGCTCCAGAACTAGAAGTGCCCGTAACTCACTTAACAAAGCCACTACATCACTCTCTGGATTCTCTCTACTCATTGGGCTTCGTGGCTCATCAGAGCTTGGCCACCACACTGTATTTTTCCCTAAAGATTATGATGCTGAATTTGATTCTATCTTCGAAAAGAGAAGGCCAGTAGAAGATCCAGCTATCTATATCTGCAATCCAAATGACTCCAGGATGAAGCGAGCTGGAGTTGATGAGAGTTGGTCGGTGCTAATCAATGCCCCTCGCCACCAACCAAAAGATGGCTTTAATTGGGATGAGAAAAGCTCCAAGGAATATAGCCAGCACATTATTAATCTCATGGAGGCAAAGGGATTAGATGTTCGCTCCCGAATTGAAGTTTTGGAATATAGGTCTCCAGCAGATTTAGAGAGAAACGTTAACGCCCCTGGTGGCTCGATTTATGGGACATCTAGCAATGGCGCAAGATCGGCATTTTGGCGAGCGCGTAATCGCTCCAAGATTAAAAACTTGTTCTTGGTTGGCGGTTCAACTCATCCTGGCGGAGGTCTACCTTTAGTTGGAATTAGCGCTGAGATTGTTGCAAAAGCGGTCGAAGAAAATTTAGAACAGTAAATAGAGAGATTACCTGAAGCACAGCCCAGATCTGAGAGAGCAGCGTTGCTAGATCCATATCAACAGCTCTTGCAACGAGAGCAATGAATAGAATGCTGGCTCTAATTGGACGCTCACCAATTGTCACAACCCCTAATTGAGTAACGCCAAGTGATGCCGCCCTTGAGCGCATATATTCTTGAAGAAATGCTGCAAGCCAAGCGATTAAGACCAGTTGATAGGGAGCTCCAAGAAGAAAAAGGCTATAGGCCCAGAGCGCTTCAACAATTCGATCGATAAAGCCATCAAGCAGCGCTCCCCACCTACTGACCTTTCCAGTAAGTATTGCTAAGGATCCATCAATGCCATCTGCAATCAAGGAGAATACTAGAAGCGCTATAGCCCAATTACTTTCAATATTTACTACCAAGGTGATACCTAGCAGTAAACCAAAGATTGATAGAGAATTAGGGGTAACTCTTAAAACTGCTAGAGGTTTACAGAGCAGGAATGAAATTTCTAACCATGCTCTAACAATTCCTTTTATCTCTGCTCCGCCATGAAGGCTGGACCAAGAATTAAAGAATTCTATCTTCTTCATCTAAGCCCAATTCTCTTAATTATCTCAATCGTTGGAGTTGCGCTATTCATAGTATAAAAATGTAGACCTGGTACTCCATAATCTAGAAGCTTTTTAGATAGCTCACTGGCAATATCTACACCGACTTTAACCACATCAGCTGGGGTATCCCCTGCTGCCTCAACTCTTCTTTGAATTTCAGTTGGGATTGGCGAGCCTGCGAGTTCGCTCATTTTCTTTAATTGAGCAAAATTAGTTATAGGAAGAATTCCAGGATAGATATCAAGTTTTGAACCTCTAGCTCTTATCTTATCTACTAAATTGATATAGCCCTTAACATCAAAGAAGAATTGAGTAGTCGCAAAACTTGCTCCGCATCTCTCCTTCTCAAGAAGTACATTTACATCTTGTTCAAAATTTCCCATTGATGCTGGGTGGCCATCAGGAAATGCTGCAACTCCAACTTCAAAGCCCATACTTGATGCAAGAGTTACTAACTTGTCTGCGTGATCAAAGCCTCCAGCTGTACTCTCCCATTTCACGCCAGGTCCACCTTTTGGATCGCCGCGAAGTGCAAGGATTGACTTAATTCCAGAGGCTTTGTATTGATTGAGAATCTCAATTAATTCATCTTTACTAGATCCAACACAGGTTAGGTGTGCAATTGTTGAAATTCCACTTCTTGCTGTGATCTCTGAGGTAATTCTTATTGTGCGATCTCTAGTTGAACCACCTGCGCCATAAGTAACTGAAACAAAATCAGGTTTATAGACTGCAAGAGCCTTTAGAGCGCTCCAGAGACGCTCCTCTCCGGCCTGATCTTTAGGCGGAAAGAACTCAACGGAGAAGGTAGGCGCACTATTCATATAGCGGGAGGGTACCGTTGCGCCGTGAAATCTCCCGACCTATCCCAGCTTCGCGCCGAGATAGATAAGACCTTGGCCTCATTCACCGTTGCAAGAAGCGCTGCACTTGTTGATATTGGCCCAGAATTAGTGCCAGTAGCAGTGGCGATGTCAGATTTTATAACCCAAGGTGGAAAGAGATTTCGGCCCATCTTTGCCTATTTAGGTTATTTAGGAAGCGGAGCAGAAGCGCGCGAGGAGATACTGCGTGCCTGCACATCTTTAGAGTTAGTCCACGTCTGCGCACTTATTCACGATGATGTGATGGATGGCTCTGATACTAGAAGAAATAAACCAGCAATACATAAAGCGTTTCAGCAATATCACCAAGATTCTTCTTACAAAGGTAGCTCTGAAAGATTTGGAAGTTCCTCCGCAATTCTGATGGGCGATTTAGCTCTGGTCTGGGCCGATCGCTTATTGGTGGAATCTGGAATAAGCGGCGATGAATTTCTTCAAGTGCAATCAGTCTTTGCAGATATGCGAGATGAATTGATGGCTGGCCAATACTTAGATGTTTTAGAGGGCGCACTTGCCACAACTAGTATTGATAGATCTCTAAAAGTTGCTCGATATAAGTCAGGTAAATACTCAATTGAACGCCCACTTCACTTTGGCGCAGCGCTTGCTGGAAAAAAGGAACTCATGAGCGCCTACTCATCATTTGGACTTCCACTCGGGGAAGCCTTTCAATTGCGGGATGATCTCCTTGGTGTATTTGGGGATCCAGAGGTCACAGGAAAACCAGCAGGTGATGATTTAAGAGAGGGGAAGCGAACGGTACTAATTGCCCTCACCATGCAGGCAGTAGGCAAACAAGAGCGTGAGCTTCTAACTTCCTCACTTGGAGATGAAGGTCTTGATAAAACACAGATTATTAAGCTTCAAGAGATTATTTCTAGCTCTGGAGCGGTCGCTCAAGTTGAGAAGCTCATCACAGAGCTTCGGGATAGAGCCATTTCTGCGTTGCGAGATAGCCAAGTTGAGACAAGTATTCTCTCTGTATTAGAAGAGATGGCAACTATTGCAACGCAACGGAGTCTTTAAATGCGAAAAGTTAAGGGAAAAACAGACCGGGTAGTAGTTGTCGGTGCTGGACTTGCTGGCCTTAGTTGTGCGCTAAGGCTTGCCGGAGCTGGGCGAGAAGTAATTGTGATTGAGCGTGAAGCAGTTCCTGGTGGTCGAAATGGATTAATGAAAAAAGATGGATATTCATTTGATACTGGACCAAGTGTTTTAACTATGCCTGATCTGATTGCCGATGCTCTGGCATGCGTTGGAGAGAAAATAGAAGATTGGCTCGATCTGATGCCGCTTAAGCCACTATATCGAGCCTTTTATGCCGATGGTTCTCAATTAGATGTTCATGCAAATACTGAACAGATGGAAGCAGAGATTGCAAAAAATATTAGCGCAGATGAAGCTGCTGGCTATCGACGATATGTTGAATTTGTCACCAAGTTATATAAGTATGAAATGAATGACTTTATTGATAGAAACATTGACTCTCCGCTAAATCTGCTAACCCCTAATCTTGCTCGTTTAATTGCTCTCGGTGGCTTTAGAAAGCTTGCTCCAAAAGTCTCTCAATTCCTAAAAGATCCTAGAACTCAACGCGTCTATTCTTTTCAAGCGATGTATGCCGGGGTCTCGCCCCAGCAAGCACTTGCTATTTATGCAGTTATTGCTTATATGGATTCAGTCAATGGAGTTTTCTTTCCTAAAGGTGGAATGCATGCGGTTCCAAGAGCGCTAGCAGGAGCTGCCGAGAAACATGGTGTGACTTTTAAATATAACACCACAGTGACAAAGGTAGAAAAGAGTGGATCTCGGGCAAGCGCTGTAATAACTAGTGATGGCCAAAGAATTGAATGTGATGTTGTGGTGCTAAATCCTGATTTGCCTGTGGCTTGGCGAGATTTGCTCGGAAAAACCCCACTATCAGTTAAACGACTCAATTACTCACCATCTTGTGTAACCATCTTGGCTGGCTCTTCCAAGAGTTATGATCATTTAGCTCATCACAATATTCACTTTGGCCACTCCTGGGATCAAGTCTTTGATGAGCTAATTACTAAAAAGCAATTGATGAGCGACCCAAGCCTTTTAGTGACTCTTCCTTCAAAAGATGATCCAAGCCTTGCCCCAAGTGGAAAACATAGTTATTACATTCTCTTTCCTACGCCAAATCTTGATGCTGATATTGATTGGAAGAAGATGAAGAACGTTTATAAAGATCAAATGTATGCCACGATGCAAGAGCGGGGCTATAAAGATTTTGCAGACTCAGTTGAAGTAGAACATGTAACAACTCCCCTTGATTGGCAAAAGATGGGGATGGAAAGAGGTGCGCCATTTGCAAGCGCGCATACCTTCCTGCAAACCGGACCTTTTAGGCCAAGTAATATGGCAAAGGGATATGAGAATGTGGTCTTTACTGGAAGCGGTACCCAACCTGGAGTCGGAGTTCCAATGGTTCTAATCTCAGGAAGACTTGCAGCAGAGAGAATTGTTGGACCAGTAAAGTAAATATGGATGAGTTAAGCGCTGCTGGAATCCATGATCCTGAGCTACGCAAATCTTATTTGGAGTGCAAAAGGCTCAACTCTCTTCATGGAAAGACTTACTACCTAGCTACTCTCCTCCTTCCAAAAGCTAAGCGCCCACATGTTCATGCGTTATACGGATTTGCTCGGTATGCCGATGAGATTGTCGATGATCTGGCATCAACTCTTACTCACCAAGAAAAAGTAGATGAACTTGGCAGGTGGAGTGATCAACTCTTATCCGACATTTCTATGGGGCGAAGTAGCGATCATGTCGGACGAGGTCTGGTTGATACAGTGCAGCGTTTTAACATTCCAATTTCTTACTTTGAAGCATTTCTTCATTCCATGGCTATGGATTTATCCGTAACCCAGTATGAGAGATATGAAGACTTGATGGAGTATGTCTATGGATCTGCTGCAGTAATTGGGCTCCAGATGGTTCATGTTCTGGGAACAATTGAGGGGAAAAAATCTGAAGCGCTCGCTCCGGCTGAGAAGTTAGGAATAGCCTTTCAATTAGCCAACTTCATCAGAGATGTAGGTGAGGATCTAGAACGCGGGCGAATCTATCTACCCATGTCAGAGCTAGCCTCATTTGGTGTAGATCGCACGATGCTTGAGAAAAGGCAAATTAGCCCTGAAATAATCAATGCGCTCAAGTTTCAGATTGCAAGGGTGCGTCAACTGCAGAGCGAGGCAGATTCTGGAATAGAGCTACTAAGCCCGGATGCAAGGGCGTGCATTAGAGCAGCAAGTGAGCTCTACTGCGGAATTGTCGATGAGGTTGAGAAGATTGATTATCAAATTTTTACCAAGCGGGCTAAGACTTCTAATTTTCGGCGAGTTAGAACGGCGCTTCCTGCTTATTTTTCAGCGCTCGCTTCTCGCTAGTTTCTCTGTATTCCCCTTCTTCCCCAATAAATCCACTGCGAGATAACCATAACAATCATAGAAAATCCAAAGAATAGATCTTCAACTGGAGCAGAGGCAATACGCACCCCAACTATTACATCAGGGTCATAGGTAATGATGCCTCTGGATGTTAACCACCAATTTGTAATGATTTGGAAAAAGAGCATGATTGCGTAGGCGTTCCAGAAACTTTTTCTTGATAAAACTCTAGATTTAGTAATATAGAAATCACAGAGAATAACTAGTGGAATTGAAAGAAGGGCTAGTTGGGTGTAACTCATCGCTCATCACCATAATTCCAATGAGGCTTTACTCGCCGCACCGCTTCTATAGTCATTAAGGCTGCGAGAGGAACTACGATGAAGAAGAGAAACTCTTCAAGCGGAATCCCAGCAGGTCCAAAGATTCCTACAACCTGCTCTCTATCAAAGAACCAATGCCTAGATGTGACTGCGTAATAATCCCAAGTCAAAAAAATGGCTGCTGTTGGAAGAATCGCTAGCATCGCTCGCTTGATTCTTCGCAATACTCCAACTTTAAGAAAAATCTCCAACCAGAATGAGCCGACAACTGTGAAGGTGAGCATCGCGAAATAACCAAACTTAAGCATGGGCTAATGCTATTGTTCTACTAATCGGGAGCCAAAAGTTGGCTGAGAGGACCTCATTGAAGGTCGACCGAGAGACCAGTTCGGTAATGCGAATTGGAAGGGAGTTTAATCATGTTTACTATTTTCACAGCTTGGGGCTATGAAGTATCGGCCTTGGAGTTAAGCGCAGTAATCACTTCATTCACTGCTGTACTTCTCGGGGCGCGCGGAGTAAGAATGACCTGGCCCTGGTACCTCGTTAGCGCATCACTTTATGCAATCTTCTTCTATCAAGTAGATCTAATTGCTAGTGCTCTACTTCAATTTGTCTTCATCGCCGCAGGAATCTGGGGTTGGCTTGGATGGAATAAGACTGGCGTTATCCCTAGGTATATGAACAATAAGGAGAGATTAATCTGGCTTACAGCTTTAGTGGCATCTTGGCTTATTACTGCACCAATACTTGAAAGCATCGGCGCTGCTGCAACACTGCCAGATTCCTTCTTGCTTATCTCAAGCACTCTGGCACAGACTGCAATGGTGCTTCAGAGAAATGAGACTTGGATTGCCTGGATTGTGATTGATATTTTTGGAACTTTTCACTACGCAAATCAAGGCTATTGGTTCACTGCATTGCTCTATGGCGTCTTTACAATAATCGCCGTCTTTGGGTTAGAGCGTTGGAAGAAATTATCTAAGAGTGCTGAACAAATCTAATATGAATCAGCCTTCGCTTATTGAAATCATCACAAGCATTAAAAAGGGTAGAGCAATAGGTAATGTTGGACGAATAGTTGCAATAGATGGACCTGCTGGAGCTGGTAAAACTACTCTAGCCAATCGCCTTAAAGAAAATGTCAAAGATCAAAGTATTGAGATTGTTCATATGGATGATCTCTATGATGGTTGGCAAAACTCGCTAACCCCAGAGCTAGGTAAAGTTTTAGATACAAGCATCTGCTCTCCTGTTTCTAAAGGAAAGAGTTTTCAATATCGAAAATATAACTGGATTGAATCAAAGTTTGGCCCGCTGCTGGACTTCACTTTTCCAGAGATATTAATTCTAGAAGGTGTGGGTTCGGGCCAGAGGGTTGTTAGAAAGTATCTAGATGAGCTGATTTGGATTGACATCTATGCTCAAGTTGGCTTACAAAGAGTCTTACAGAGAGATGGCGAATCCATTGAAAAAGAGATGGAGATCTGGCAGATGAGAGAGAATTTCCACTTTGTTGCAGACAACACTCGCGATAGCGCCACTATTCGCATTGATGGAGCAACTTTCATCTAAAATTTCCACGTGTCAGAGTTAATTGGGGAAATCATCGATGGGCGCTATCAGCTAACCCGCGTTGTTGGCTCTGGCGGAATGGCAACAATTTATGCCGCGATAGATTTAAGACTAGATCGACAGGTTGCAGTAAAAATAATGCATTCTCATCTCGCTCAAGATGAGCAGTTTGTCTCACGATTTATAAGAGAAGCCAAAGCCGCTGCATCACTTTCTCATCCCAATATCGTTGCAGTATTGGATCAAGGGTGGAATCAAGGTGGATCTCCTTGCGTTTTTATTGTCATGGAGTTAATTGAAGGTGCAACGCTAAGAGATTACCTAATCGAGCAGGGCTCACTTTCTCCTGAACGTGCCTTATCCATCATTACACCAGTTGCAAGCGCTCTTGCTGCTGCGCATAAGTTAGGAATTGTTCATAGAGATATAAAACCTGAAAACATCTTAGTCTCAAAAGAAGGTCGCATAAAGATTGCTGACTTCGGTTTAGCTCGAGGCGCACTTCTTGGAAGCACTATGACTGCGGAATCCAGTGTGATTCTAGGAAGTGTTTCATACCTCTCCCCCGAGCAGGTTCAAAGAGGAGTTGCAGACGCTAGAAGTGATATCTACTCACTTGGAATTGTTCTCTTTGAAATTCTCACAGGCCAGAAGCCATATCAAGGAGAGGATCCAGTTCAGGTTGCAATCAAGCATGTAAACGAACGAGTGCCTGCTCCTTCAACACTAAAACCCGGACTCTCAGTAGAAATTGATCAGCTAGTCCTATCCGCTACTGACATAGATCCTGATAAACGTCCAAGGGATGCAGTAGTAATGCTTGAGAAACTGCGCGAACTCTCTGAAAAGTTAGATCCGCGCAAAAGGCAGTTAAGTCTTGAGCTTGACCTGCCACCACTTGCTATAAAGGAAGTAGGAAAAAAAGATGGCGCAAAGCGCCTTCGTAGAGATAAAGATCGTGAAGTGGAAATTCCCAAAAACCAGGAGGCTGCCGTGAAAAAAGAGAAGAGTTCTTCGATTGCTAAAAAGGCGCTCTCTAAACGAGTTAAACGAAATCGTCAGATAGCAGCACTAATCGCAATCGCTCTTGGAATTGGCATTTGGTATGTAATCGTAGGCCCTGGCTCAAAGGTAATTGTTCCATCTCTTGCAGGCCTTACTGTGAAGGAAGCAACTAGTGAGCTGGCAGACCTTGGCCTTGATCTAAAGGTAGAGCGAGAAGAATTTAGTGAAGATATTCCCGAAAATAGAGTAATCAACTCAAGTCCAGCTGGCGGCGGGCGCATTTCGCCAGATGGAACAGTCGAAGTGACAATCTCAAAAGGGAAGGAGCGTTATATAGTTCCAACTCTTCAAGGACTCAAAATAGAAATTGCTGAAGGTTTAATTAAGGATAATAACTTAGTTGTCGGTGAGATTATTGAAGAATTTTCAGGTGAATTTCCCAAAGGCTTTATCATGCGAAGTAGCCCTGCAGCAGGTGAGCGTATAAAGCGTGATAGCCAAGTAACTCTCTATCTCTCTAAAGGAGTAGAGCAAGTTGGAGTTTCTAGCTATCAAGGAAAGAGCGGCGAGCAAGCCCTCAATGAACTAACTGAAGCTGGCTTTGATGTTGAAACTAAGTATGTTTTTAGTGAAGATCTGCCAATTGGAGCAGTTGTTAGTCAGATTCCAAGCGGTGGAGATATCGATAAAGGAAGCGTAATAACTTTAACTGTGTCCAAGGGATCTCAATTTGTATTTATCCCCAATGTCTTCTCCCTAAGCGAAGCAAAAGCTGTCGATACCCTTAAAGATCTTGATTTAAAGGTGGTTGTCAAGAAAGTTGGCAATAAGAAGACGAAAGTTGTCACCAATATCTCACCAAAAGTGGGAGATAAAGTAAAACGTGGCTCAATGGTCACAATCACTGTAGGGTGATTTAGTGCCGAAAGCAGCGAACAAACCAAGAATTGGTGCTCATGTGCCAACTTCTGGTGGAATGGCAAAGCGAGCTATTGAATATGCCAAAACAATAAAGGCAGAGGCAATTCAGGTATTTGCTTCAAACCCCAGAGGTTGGGCCATGCCTGAGACAAATAGTGATGCTGATCAAGCATTCATTGAAAAGGCAAGTGAACTAGATATTGAAACTTATATTCACGCGCCATTTCTAATTAATTTGGGATCTCCGACCGAAGGCACCTATAAAAACTCTCTTGCATCCACAAAATACTCCCTAAAGCGAGGACGGGAGATAAAGGCTAGAGGTGTGGTAATTCACACAGGTTCTGCTGTTGATGAGGGAAATATCAAGAGCGCATGGAAGCAAATTCATGAAGGCATGATGCCAATACTTAGCGAGCTAGATGATCAAGATCCTTGGCTTCTGCTTGAACCAACCGCTGGTCAAGGTCAATCTCTAGTTAAGCGGTTAGAGGATTTAAATAATTATTTCGAAGCCCTTGAGTGGCATCCTAAAGTAGGAGTTTGTCTTGATACCTGCCATGTTTTTGCCGCAGGTCATGACATAAAGAGTAAAGGTGGTATGAGTGCAACTATTGATTTATTGGTGGAGGTTGCAGGCACAGAGCGAATTCAACTAATTCATGCCAATGACTCTATGGATGTGCTTGGTTCCCTTAAAGATCGCCATCAAAATCTTGGAGAAGGAGAGATTGGCAGTAAACCATTTGCAGAACTTCTGGCACACCCCGCTCTTGTTGATGCTCCCCTGATTCTAGAGACTCCTGGAGAGGAACCCGAGCATGGAAGAGAAGTCGCGATGCTAATGAAAATGAGAGATAAATAATGCAACTTAAATTGGCTCCCTGGGCTCTTCTTACAGTAGCTGCAATGTGGGGTATCTCTTTTGTCTGGATGAAAGATATTTTAGATCAGCAGGATGTTTATAGCTTTCTAACCTCAAGATTTATCTTTGCAGCTCTGGCAATGATAATTATCAAACCTAAAGTATTAAAACTCTTCACCAAGGAGCTAGTAAGCAAAGGTTTCATAATTGGGTTGGCCCTGGGCTCTGGTTATATTTTTCAGACTCTAGGTCTTGATCGCACCACTCCTGCCATCACTGGATTTATCACTGGCCTTTATGTCGTAATTACCCCTTTAATTGCAGCATTATTACTAAAAGAGCGAGTGACCCTGACAATGTGGGGTTTTATTCTTTTGGCCGTAGTTGGTCTGGCAGTTCTCTCTGTTCAAGGGTGGAGCGTTGGTTTTGGAGAGTTTTTAGTGTTTCTCTCGGCAATTTTATTTGCAGTTCATATCATCATGCTCGGTGCCTGGAGCAAGAACTTTGATGCCTACGCGCTAACGGTCATGCAGTTGATTGGCTGCGCCTTTCTATCGGCAATACCTGCTGGAATTAATGGATTCAACCTTCCCCCTGATACTCAAGTTTGGGCAGTAGTTATCTTCACAGCTGTATTTGCCACAGCGATTGCCTTTGTAATTCAAACTTGGTCTCAGGCTCGCATTTCAACTACTAAGGTTGCAGTCATACTAACTATGGAAGTGGTTTTTGCAGCTCTATTTTCTTTCGCGTATGGAATGGAGCCCTTTACTCTTCGTCTAGCAATCGGTGGCACCTTGGTGCTAGTCGCTATGCTTGCCATAGTTCAACCTCGCTTTTCATCACCTAGGGCTAGCTGAAAGACTTAACTCATGGCAGATAGCACAGAACTAATCGATTTAAGATCTGACACTGTAACTAAACCTTCATTAGAGATGCGCTCTGCGATGGCTAGCGCTGAAGTTGGCGATGATGTCTACTCCGATGATCCAACAGTCAATTCACTTGAAGAAAGAGTTGCAGAGCTATTTGGCAAAGAAGCTGCGTTATTTACCCCAAGTGGATCTCTTGCAAATCAGTTAGCTATTCGATCCCTGGTATCTCCAGGGCAGGAGTTAATCTGTGAAACAAACTCTCACATTGCTAGAGCTGAACTAGGAGCGGCAGCAACCTTTAGCGGAATTACAACTAGGACCTGGCTTGCCGATCGTGGGCTATTAAATGCTGCTCAAGTTTTAGATTTAGCAAAACCTGAATCTGGCCCCTATCTAGTTTCTACTACAGCTATTGCAATTGAAAACACTCATAACTTTGGCGGTGGAAGTATCCAACCAATTGAAGAAATTGCCCTTTTAGGCAGAAAAGCAAAAGAGTTAGGGCTATTTCTCCACCTTGATGGAGCAAGAATCTGGAACGCTCACGTTGCATCCGGAGTTTCTCTACTTGAGTATGGAAAGCACTTTGAAACCATTAGCGTCTGTCTTTCAAAGGGGCTAGGAGCTCCCGTTGGATCTTTAATGATCTCAAATAAAGAACGTATCTCATCTTCTAGAGTATGGCGTAAACGATATGGCGCTGGAATGCGACAGGTAGGAATTCTGGCAGCTGCTGGTCATTACGCACTAGATCACAACATCTCTCGATTAGTCGATGATCATAGAAAGGCCAAGCGGCTAGCTATAGCCTGCGCAAGCGTTGCACCTTCGACCATCAATCCAGATTTTGTAGAGACAAATATTGTTGGACTGGACCTCTCCGGAGCAAATGTATCTGCACTTGAATTTGCCTCGGATGCAAAACAAAAAGGACTGTTGGTAAGCGCACTAGGAAAGAGTTACCTTCGATTAGTAACACATATGGATATTAATGATGAGGCAAATGAGAGAGCTTGCGCTATCTTGCAGGAGCTTTTAAAGCGCGCCTTCATGGCTAAGTAGCCACTGTTTATATTTCAACCCATAAGCATAATTTCCTAGCCCCCCACCTGTTTTAACAATTCGATGACAAGGGACAACCAGGGCAATCAGATTTCGGGCGCAAGCACTTCCGGCTGCTCGCACCGCATCTTCTGAACCTGCTCGTTTTGCTAAATCGGCATAGGTCAGAGTTCTTCCTGGAGATATTTTTCTCATCACTCGCCATGCTGATTGCGAAAACTTCTCACCCTCTTGATCTACCTTAATTCCATCAAGGGCTCTCAAGTCTCCATCAAAGTAATCAGAAACCAAATCTGAAATTATTGGAATCTGACTTACTTTTTTACTCTCTAACTGCCTATCTTGCTTGGAGATCGAGCATAGAAGTTCATCCTGTGATGTAAAGCCCGCAGCAATAAGGATATGTTCGCGTGATATTAAAGAAAGAGCGCCTACTGGAGTTTTAAGAGTGGTACGAAGCAACACGGGCAAACCCTACTGTCTTAATTTAAGTTTGAAAATACTATGAACGATCGCGAAGCATCTCGGCAACAAGGAATGCAAGCTCTAAAGATTGTGTGTGGTTAAGCCTTGGGTCACAAGCGCTCTCATATCGGGTCGCAAGATCTTCATGCGAGATTTCCTCGCCTCCACCAACACATTCAGTTACATCATCGCCAGTTAATTCAATGTGAATTCCCCCAGGATGAGTTCCAAGCTTTTGATGAACTTCAAAGAAGCCCTTAACTTCATCTAGAACATCATCGAATTTACGGGTTTTATACCCGCTTGGAGCTTCATATGTATTGCCATGCATTGGATCGCAGACCCAAAGTACTTTTGCGCCCGTTTTATTTACCGCTTCAATTATTCCTGGAAGAACGCTACGCACATTTTGCGCGCCCATTCTGGTGATAAATGTTAAGCGACCTGGCTCATTATCTCGATTAAGCGCATGGATAATTTCTAGTGCGCTCTGAGCAGTTGTCTTTGGCCCTAGTTTGACTCCAATTGGATTTTTAATCTTCTTGGCAAAATCAATATGTGCTCCATCTAATTGACGAGTGCGTTCGCCTATCCATACAAAGTGAGCTGATACATCGTAGGCATTACCAGTTCTTGAATCAATCCTCGTTAGGGCCTTCTCATACTCAAGTATTAAAGCCTCATGACTTGAGTAAAAATCAACAGTCTTAAACTCCTCAGGATTAATCCCAGCAGATCTCATGAAATCGAGAGCTCTTCCAATTTCCTTAGCCATAGCTTCATAGCGCAAACCAATACGAGAATCCTTAACAAAGCCTTTGTTCCACTCGTGAACCAAACGCAGGTCTGCAAAACCGCCTTGAGTAAAAGCACGAACTAGATTTAGCGTTGAGGCAGAGGTTTGATAAACCTTAACTAGTCGAGCAGGATTTGGGCGCCGGGCTTCTTGGGTGAACTCCAAATCATTAACAGCATCCCCGCGATATGCAGGAAGGGAAACCTCGCCTCGAGTCTCTAAATCATTACTTCTTGGCTTTGCAAACTGGCCTGCCATTCGACCAACTTTTATTACAGGAAGGCTTGCTCCATATTGGAGAACTGCTGCCATCTGCAAGATAGTCTTAATCCGATTTCGAATTGAGTCTGCGGTTGCCCCAAGAAAAGTCTCTGCGCAATCTCCACCCTGCAACATAAAAGCCTTGCCATCTGCGGCTAGGGCTATCTTCTCTTTTAAGTTATCGCATTCACCAGCAAAAACTAGAGGCGGGAGCGACTTTAATTCTTTTACTGCCAAATCTAATTCAGCGCGATCTGGCCAATTTGGCTGTTGCGCTGCCTTAAGGGCGGGATCAAAGAGAGAATCAATTGACATGGTCAAAGGGTAGGCAACTTAGGGCAATCGGCGTCGGCCAATTATCCGAAGAAAACTTCTGCCTCTGCTAGAAGGGCGGGATCTACCGTCTTTAACTTCTCGGTAGCTGAGGCAAGTGGAACTCGCTTGATCGCTGTGCCATGAAGTGCCACCATTTTGCCCCAATCGCCTTCATGAGCCGCAGTAATGGCATGTAGGCCAAAGCGGGTTGCCAGAACTCGATCAAATGCTGTCGGTGTTCCACCTCGTTGAATATGGCCAAGAATTGAGGTGCGCGCCTCTGCTCCGGTGCGCTTTTCAATCTCATTTGCTAGCCACTCACCAATTCCTGAAAGTTTGACATGGCCAAAAGCATCTTTAGTGGAATCTTTAGTAATCAAATCTCCATCTTTTGGAAGGGCTCCCTCTGCCACTACCAAAATAGGAGCATAAGATTGTTCAAATCTAGATTTCACATATGAACAAACTTTGTCGATATCAAAGGGAACTTCAGGTATGAGAATGCATGAAGCTCCGCCGGCAAGTCCGGAATGCAGAGCAATCCAGCCCGCATGTCTTCCCATAACTTCCACAATAAGTGCGCGGTGATGTGACTCTGCAGTGGTGTGAAGACGATCAATTGCTTCAACTGCGATATTTACGGCAGTATCAAAACCAAATGTGT